>ERZ795032.8-NODE-8-length-440148-cov-91.366373_pt1 | contig 440148 bp, 425 predicted proteins | sample MGYA00375124_ERZ795032 | MGnify/ENA primary metagenome ERZ795032 (study PRJEB30167, sample SAMN05720154) | activated sludge metagenome | isolation source: Anaerobic digester | place: China | collected 2015-12-16 ... | reverse complement strand
ATAAATTATGGGGAAAATGTTTGGAGATTACATTGTTAGTGCGGAACGACGGTTAAAGCGTTGTCGGTGGTCCATTTAAATGAGGATGGATCGGTGGATCTGCGGTCACGGTGGTGAGGATAGGGGCGTTCTCCTATCTATGGATCAGCTCCGGCTCCTCCTATCCGGTGGCGGATCGTCAGGGTGAGGACGTTCTCCTCCCCCTCCCGTCGGTACTCGGCCCCGTCGGCGAGGGTCCTGATGAAGTGGATCCCGAGCCCCCCCACCTCCCGCTCCTGGAGGGGGAGGTCGACCTTCGGCGCCGGGGCCCCCAGGGGATTGAAGGCGAACCCCCGGTCCCTTATCTCTACGACGACGCGATCGTCCTCCAGATCGCATCTTATCTTGATCTCGTCGGAGCCGCTGTATTTTATTATGTTCGTACAGGCCTCGTCCGCCGCCATCATCAGGTGAAATATCCCCCTCTGATCCAGGCCGGATCTCCCCACCGTCTCGAGGATAAAGTCGCCTATTCTGGAGAGGTCGTCCAGGGAGGTTCCGGCCTCAAGCTCGAAGCTCGCCCTCATTCTTCCTTTCCCCCTTCAGCACCATGAGGGTGATGTCGTCGAATTGGGGTTCTCCTTCGCTGAAAGCGAGGACAGCGCCTGTGATCTTCTCGACGAGATCTGCCGCCGATAGGTGTCGGTTAAACCTCACAATCTCGACGAGCCTCTCGACCCCGAACTGGTCGAGCCCATAGTCGACGGCTTCGGTAACCCCGTCGGTGTAGAAGACGACGACGTCCCCCTCCGAAAGCTTGATCTTCCTCTCCTCCATCTCTGCGTCCTCCATCACCCCCATGGCGATCCCCCGGGTCTTCAGAAGGGTGAGGTCGCCGGTATCGCCGCTCAGGACGAGGGGCGGGTTGTGGCCGGCGTTGACGTATCGGAGGGTCCGGGCCTCCTGGTCCAGGATCGCGTAGAAGAGGGTGACGAACATTCCCGACTTCGAGTCGGCGGCGATGAGGTCGTTGGCGATCTTTGCGACCTCTTCAGCCGTTCTTTCTCCGGATGCGCTCGCCCTCACCATCGCCCGAGAGAGGACCATGAAGAGGGCTGCGGGAACGCTCTTCCCCGAGACGTCGGCGATGACGAGGCCCGTCCTCCCCTCCGTTATGGAGATGAAATCATAAAAGTCTCCCCCCACCTCCTTCGCTGGAAGGCTGGTGGCGGCGAGGTCGAAGCCCTGGAGCCGGGGCACCGCATCGGGGAGGAAGCTCTGCTGGATCTCTTGGGCGATCTTCAACTCCAGCCTCTTCTTCTCGAGCTCCGAGTGGTACTCGTCCCTTTCCAGGGCCGTCTCTCGCTCACGGATCAGGTTTCTCGTCATCAGGGCGAAGATGAAGGCGCCGACGGAGTTGGAGACGATCATCGGTCCGGCGGTAGCTCGGACGACGAGGACCGCCTCCGTCTGGGGCTCGGCGATCAGGAGGACGAGGAGCATGTGGAGGGACTCGAAGAGGGCTGAGAGGATCACAGCCCCCACCACCCCCACGAATCTCCGCCGGTTCAGGATGTAGACGAGGCCAGCAAGGGATCCCGCCAGGATAGTGGCGATAGAGCAAGCTAGTCCGGTGAACCCACCCTGGAGAAACCTGTAGCCCCCGCCGATCAGGCTGGCCCCTAATCCGACGACGGGACCGCCGACAAGCCCCCCTATCACCGGCCCCAGGTCCCTTACGTTCGCGACCACCCCGAAGACCTCGACCCCCGACACCGTCCCAAAGACGGAGAAGGCTCCGAATATCAGCACCATCACCGCCTGGTTCTTCGCTGTGAGCCTCCCGTCGAGGATCTCGGAGAAGCTCCTTGTCCTGGTGATGAGATAGGCTGCGACCACGATGACGCAGATCTTCTCGATCAGGGTGAGGAGGACTGAATCGATGATCGCCGCCATCTGCGCCTCTCGCCGGGTTCGGTTGAGGGGACTATTGGGAAGGCCGGTCCTGCCTTCCGAACTCCCCCACCGCCTCCTCTTCGCGGTCGTATATCTCGAAGAGCTGAGTGAACCCTGCTATCTCGAAGGTCTCCCTGACGTAGGGGTGGAGACGGGCGAGCTTCAGGTCGCCGCCGGCCTTTCTCAGCCTCTTCAGGGACGCCAGCATCACCCGGAGGCCGGAGCTGCTGATGTACTCCACCCCGGAGAAGTTCGCCACGATCTTTCGGCACCCCCCGTCGATCAGCCCCACCATCCTCTCCTGAAGCTCCTCCGACGATGGAGCGTCGAGCCGTCCCGCCGGGAGGATGATCTCGACGTCCCCCGAACTTTTATTATCGATTTTCATGGGATCATCTCATGATGCCGCTATGATCGTCCGCTTCACCCCCTAATCTGTTGAAGAGTTCGACCTCAAAGATCCGGGGCTTGCGGCCCTCCTGACCTAGGCATCGAATCTAGTGATAAATAAGGCCATCGAAGAAGAGCCCTCAGAAATGTCTGCTCTATAGGTCCTCGTGACCTCCCCAGAGCCCATCGCCTCCCCGATCCTCTCTCGCCGAGAGGGAACCTCAAGTCAGCCCCGCGACACCGTTGCCTCCTCAAAAGGCAGATCCGTAGGTGGAGGATGCGGCGGTCGAGAGATAAGTTATTTATATACCAGTTATCTGGAGGCTTGGGAAGGATCCTCGAATGGAGTCAGAAATCTTCCATAAAATAGGCGAAGCTGAGCGGCTAGAGCTGTACCCTTACATCAGGAAGATCGATATGATGTCTTCCAACTCGTACATCATATCATCCAGCGGCCAGATCGGGCTCATCGATCCGGGTGGCCTGGACAGTCAGATGGACCGACTGATGGAGGTGATTCGACGTCTACATGATGAGAGGCCGAGGCCTGTGGTCGTCTATCTGACCCACGTCCATGCGGACCATTCCTTCGAGCTGTGTCGGAGTTCCATCTTCAAGGATTTCGATCAGGTCGCCTTGGCGGTCCAGGCGGAGGGAGCCCGCTCCCTGGAGAGGGGGGACCCGAAGATGACCCTCTCTCACCTTCTCGGAAAGGAGATCCCCCCCATATCGCCGGAGGTGAAGCTCCTCTCTTTTGGGGATCTGACAAAGCCGGTCCGCAGGCGTCTGGACCTAGGTCAGGGGGCGGCCCTCGAGTACGAGACGTCGTCTTTGGGCATCGGCGGCGGAGTAGTCCTCAAAAGCCAGAGGGTGGATCTGGGCGGTGGCGACGCCCTCGAAATATATCGCACCCCCGGCCACAGCCCTGACAGCGTATGTATCCGGGCTGGGGACGTCCTCTTCCTCGGCGACCTCCTCTTAGCCTCCAACCCCGGGGTGGCGGGGATGCCGGGGTGGTCCCGGGAGGACCAGATGGAGTCGATCAGAAGGATCCTCTGGGTTTTGGAGAGGGGAGGGGTCCGCCTCTGCTATCCGGGCCACGGGAGGCCCCTGGACGTCGAGACGACCAGGAGGACCCTCCTCCAGCTCCTCCAGTATACGGAGTCACTGGGGCAGGTCTTGATCGACGAGGTCTGGGCGAGGGAGGCAGCTGGTAACTCCACCATCATCATCCAGGAGTTGGAGCGGCTCTTCACCATCATAGGCGGAAGGCTGGTTCTCATCACCTCCGTCCTGGAAGATCTGGAGGAGGGCGAAGCAGCCGGTGATGCCGAGGCTCTGCTGGACATCGCCGCCCTCGATGCGCTATTCTTCCGATGGCACGATAAATGCCGCCGGGAAGAGAAGGAGATCCTCGACATAGCCCTCGTCCATGAGGCGGGGCGGATCGTCGGAAAGCTCGACGAGATCTTCGAGAGAGACGGCGCTTCGGAGCTCTTCGAAGACCACCTACTGAGGAGGGCCGAGAGGCTTTTGAACGACTATATGGTGACTTACCGGGGGTTTAGGCCCCCTCAGTGCCTGAGGACGGGGGATCTGAACTCGATCCTCCGGGGGTCGATCGATGGGTTCCTGAAGAAGCCCTACGATGAGGGGGCGATCCTGGAGGCGGAGACGGAGGAGGATTACCTGAGGGCTCTGGCGGCGAGGATCTCTTACGTCAACCTTCCGGAGAGGGTTGCTGTCGCCTTCGAGGGGTCGGAGGAGCTTTCTCCCGCCATCGTCGACGGCGAGAGGCTCACGGACCTCGCCATAGACCTCCTGGAGAGGCTCGCAGCGGCGAGGGCGGGGGAGATCGTGGTCGAGACCCTCGAGGTGGGAGGGGGCGTCACGGTCAGGATCACCGGCCGCGGGCCGGCGGTCCTCGACCCCTTCCGCCACGACGAGAGGAGGTATCTGGAGAGGTCGATCGCCCTCAGCGGAGGGTCCCTGGTGGGCTGGGGGGAGGGCCCTGATCCGATGATAGTCTTCCGGTTCGAGGGCGAACTGTCCTGATAAGGGCCCCGGCCCTCAAATCTTCGATGGCGGCTTAAATCTCGGCGATCTTCCGACGGAGCTCCTCGTCCTTCTCTTCCCGAGGGAAGGCTCCGAGGGCGGATATGACCTCCTCATTCCCGCGGCGGTCACCGATGCGGAATGCTGTGACCTCCTCTCTTACGGCCCCGTCTCTGAGGAGCGGACCTGCGTTTTGGATTATACCATGGACCTCTACGCCGACCTTGCCCTAGTCTCCGTCGCATAGATCGCTCTCCGCTTCGACGTCACCGGCTTTGCCGGAGACGAAATGACCCGCTGGGTAGAGGTCTGCGGCGGCTATGGCGACGACTGGGTCTGGGCTGGCAACTACGCCTCCCTGGGGTGGAGGTGGCTCACCTGCTGCCCCGAGGAGATCACCGTCGTCAAGACCGCCCGGATCGACCCGGTGGACCCCATGATCGTCCGGTATCGGGTGGTGATCGAGGACGCCGCCGATGCGACGAGGGCAGCCACCGTCACCGACTACTTCCCTGAGGGGATGGTCTTCCTCGACTCCTCCCTCCCTGTGGCGAGGCAGGGCGAGGGGGAAGTCATCTTGGTCCTACCCACCATCGGGCCCTGCGAGGAGGTGGCGATCGTCTCTTCCGCCCTCACCTCCGGAGCCGGCAGGTATAAAAACGTCGAGGTCGAGGCCCTGTCCGTCGACGGCCCCGGCGTTCGGGCTTCTCCCCTTCTCTGCAAGGCTCTCACCCCCCTTCCTTCGGGAAGATTTTTACCCGCCGCCGCCTTATTGCCAGCCATGACCGATATTAAGAGGATCATACCCTGTCTCGACGTGAAGGTCGTCGACGGCCGCCCCTCCGTCGTCAAGGGAGTCAAGTTCGTCGACCTCAAGAGGCAGGGCGACCCCGTCGAGCTCGCCCTCCGGTACGACGCCGACGGCGCCGACGAGCTCGTCTTCCTCGACATCACCGCCTCTAGCGAGGGGAGGAAGACGATGGTCGAGGTAGCCCGCCGGACCGCCCGGGAGGTCTCCGTCCCCTTCGCCGTCGGCGGCGGGATCGGCGGCCTTGAGGGGATCGTCGAGATCCTCGACGCCGGCGCCGACAAGGTCGGGATCAACACCGCCGCGGTGAAGGACCCCGACCTGATCCGGCAGGCTGCAAAGGCCGTCGGCTCCGACCGGATCACCGTCGCCATCGACGCCGTGCGAAACCCCGCCCCCCAGGAGGGGGCGGAGCTCTTCCCCCTGGAGGACGAAAGCCCCGCATGGTTTGAGGTGGTGATCCTCGGAGGGCGGAAGGCCGTCGGCCTCGACGCCGTCGCCTGGGCCCGCCGGGTCGAGGAGCTCGGCGCCGGAGAGATCCTCCTCACCAGCATGGACCGGGACGGGACGAGCGACGGCTACGACATCCCCCTCACCCGGGCCGTCGCCTCGGCGGTGGGGTTACCGGTGATCGCGAGCGGCGGGGCAAAGGGCCCCGAGCACATGCTCCAGGCCTTTCGGGAGGCGGGGGCGGACGCCGCCCTCGCCGCTGGGATCTTCCACCGGAGGGAGCAGACCGTCCGGGGGGTGAAGGAGTACCTCCGGTCGAAGGGGGTCAGTGTCCGGCTTTAGGGTCGGAGCCGAGGGGTGGGCGCCAGAGGTGTCTACCCCAACGGCGGGCAGAGCTAAGCCGAAAAAAACGAGAGGCTTTGCCGAGGGCCGGCGGCACCTAATTCCTGACCAGCTCTCTCATGTCTTTATAAATGTCCGATGTTATGGCGAAGGCCACGCCCGAGAAGAGCAGGGCCCCGAAGATGACTTCCAGTATCACGTCCACCACTTCCCAATACTCTATATAGCGGTATATTCCATATATACTTTATGGTCCGCCGGAGGCCTCGGGCCATCCCTTTCGTCGTCTCCCCCTCCGTCGGCCACCGGGCGGAGCTCAGCTTCGCCTCCCCGGGGGGGCCCGCCCCCGGGGAGCTTCCCCTCCCCCTGAAGGTGGCGGCGGGGATCGGCTACCTGGCGGGGCTGGCGGGCCTCTCCATGATCTACGCCTCGAGGAAGGGGCGGTAGGTCGGAGGCCCGGGTCTGGGGGACCGCCAGGAGGAACCCCGGCCGGAGGGGGATCGGACCCCCAGAGGCGGCGTGACGAGGGGAACGGCGAAGGATGGATATGCCATGAGGGCGAGAGGGGCGGGCCGGAGATGATCGGATGAGCCACCTGGAGATCGACGGCTACAGCCATCTCGCCTCGCCGATCCACCGGTGGGACCCCAGGGTCAAGATCGCCTCCCTCCTCCTCCTCACTTTCTCCATCGTCCTCCTGAAGAGCCTCGCCGTCGCCCTCCTCGGGCTGGCTTTCTCCGCCGCCATCCTCCTCATCTCCAGGCTCCCCTTCTCCTACGTCCTCCAGGGGATTAAGTGGCCGCTCTTATTCCTCCTCCCCTTCCCCCTGATCCTCCCCCTGACCGTTGATGGCGAGAGTTTTTTCATCCTCTACGGCCTCGGCTTCAGCATCGAAGGCCTGGAGCAGGGGCTCGTTATGATGACGAGGGGGGTCGCGGCGGTGGTTCTGATATATCCGATCTTCGGCTCCTCCCCCTTCAACACCACCGTCCACGCCATGAGGAGCCTCGGCCTTCCGGAGGCGTTGACCCAGATATTCCTATTCGCCTACCGTTACCTCTTCCTCCTCCGGGAGGAGTTCGCCTCCGCGAGCCGGTCCCTCGCCTCCAGGGGTTTCATCAAGGGGACCGACGCCGCCTCCATCCGGGTCCTGGGGGCGGCTTTGGGGATGCTATTTATAAGAAGCTATGAGAGGTCTGAACGGATCTACAGGGCGATGGTCTCCAAGGGCTACGGCGGCGACCTCCCTTCGGCGGACCGGTTCAGGATGGAGGGCCGAGACCTCCTCAAGGCGCTGATCGTCCTGGGGCTGGCTCTGGGGCTCCAGGGGCTCGACTGGATGGTGATCGGGTGAGGTCTCTATCATGAATCCCGCGATAGAGGTGGTGGGCCTGTCGTACCGTTACCCCGACGGGACGGTGGCCTTGGACGGCGTCGACTTCTCCATAGAGCGGGGTTCCTCCGTCGCCCTCCTCGGTCCGAACGGCGCCGGCAAGTCCACCCTCCTCCTCCACCTCAACGGCCTTCTCAGGGGCGAGGGCATCGTCCGGATCCTGGGGAGGGAGATGGAGGAGGCGACCCTCCCCTGGGTGAGGAGGCAAGTCGGCCTCGTCTTTCAGGACCCCGACGATCAGCTCTTCATGCCGAGCCTCGAGGAGGACGTCGCCTTCGGCCCCCGAAACCTCGGCCTCTCGGAGCGGGAGGTGGAGGTGAACGTCTCCTGGGCCCTGAAGGTGGTGGGGCTCACCGGGATGGCGGGGCGGTGCCCCCACCACCTAAGCTTCGGCCAGAAGAAGAGGGCCGCCCTCGCCACCGTCCTCTCCATGAGGCCCGAGGTCCTGATCCTCGACGAGCCCACCTCCAACCTCGACCCGAGGTCGAAGGGGGAGGTGATCTCCCTCATCGGCGAGCTTAAGAGGCGGGGCACCACCATCCTCACCGCCATCCACGATGTCAACATCGTACCGGCGATCGCAGACCAGGTCCTCCTCCTCGACAGAAAGGTGGTCGAGTTTGGGCCGACGAGGGAGGTCCTGGTGAAGAGGGGGCTCCTGAAGGGGCTCGGCCTCGACGTCCCGGCGATCGCAGACCTCTTCATCTCCCTGAAGGATGGGGGCCAGTATCCGGGGGAGATCCCCTTCACCAGGGACGAGGCCCTCTCGGCCCTGGCCCAGATCGTCGATCGATGAGACGAATTTTATATAAAAATATTAAAATAAGGATGAGGGGACCTCAGTCCGCCTCAGGCTTTATGTAGTCCGACCGGAGGGTCAGGACGGAGAAGTAGCCGATCCCGACGAAGCTCTCGTCGACGGCGTCCGCCCCGTGCTCGGGTAGTACCTTCATATCGCCGTCTCGGAACTCGGTCTTGACGAACCACACCCCTGGCTCGGGGATGGGGAGGACGACGACGCCCGTCTCGTCGGTGACACCCTCGGCGGCGATCTCGCCTCCAGGGGCCACGAGGCTGACTTCCAGACCCGCCACCGGGGAGCCGTCGAAGAGGACCGAAAATCTGAAGTCCCCGGTCCCCAGGGCGGTGATGTTGTCCAGCGGAACGATCTCCAGCTTCTCGCCTACAGGGATGGAGGCGGAGGCGAAGTCGGCGTTCTCCGCCACCAGGAAGGCTTTCGAGAGCTTCACCACGTCGTCATAGGCCTCGGCGACGTACCAGTCGGGGTCCCAGCCGCTGGTCTGTACCTCATCCCAGTCGATCTCGTCGTACCCCTCCATCTCCTCGTTCGGGGAGCCGAACTTCGTCCTGACGAAGGTGAGGGGACCCTCGTGCTGCTCACCTGCGGCTATGTAGAGGCCGGGGCTTGCCACATCGAAGTCGACGCGGTAGTGGGGTCCGTTGGTCGCCGTCGTCTCGTCTATATCGAACTCCTCTCCGTATCCTTCGGGGCCGGTCACCTGGAGGGATATCTCTCCTGGGGGCGGGGCCATGGGGACGAAGGAGTGGCCTTCGGTCATCTGGACGAGGCCTCGGTCCCCCTCGCTCGCCCACCCGCTGGTGGTCATGAGCCACGTATCGTGGGCCTCCGCCCCGGCGACGGTGAGGGCCAGGAGGAGGCAGATTGCCAATATCTTGTTCATTTGAAACCTCCGTTCGCCATTGTTAATACTTAATACTTAAATGCTATCACCAAATTCTGATTAAAACTGATAAAAATACGCGGCAGCCCCTCAGCCTCCGGATATTGGTGATGAGGGGCCAGCCCCTCCGGAGGAGTAACCTCCCCCGAAGAAGGGCTTTTCAGTATCCTTCAGGTCTATAGTCGGATCTGAGGGTGAGAGCCGCCCGGTAGACCGGCCCGACATAGCTCTTCTCCTCGGAGAGCGGTCCCCTTGGGAGGTCCACCGCCTCCACTATCCTCGGGTCCATCTTGGTGTCGGTCCTCACGATCCACTCGGAGAGCTGGGAGTCGGTATCGGTCAGGTTGAGGGAGACCCTTCCCTCCCCGTCGGTTACCCCCTCCACCGGGGCGTCGTCTCCGACCTTCATCGCCCATACGTCGAGGCCCGAGATCGGCTCCCCTCGGAAGAGGACGGCGAAGGAGAAGCTCCCCTCGCCGACGGTGGTGATATCGTCCAGGGGTACGATCTCCAGCTCCTGGCCTACGGCCTCGTTCGCCTTCGAGAGGTCGACATCGTCGCCGACGGCGACGAAGGCCTTGGCGAAGCAGTGCTTGAGGTAGGACCGCTCTACGTACCAGTCCTCGGCCCAGCCGGTCTTGTTGAGGGAGTCAAAGTCGATCTCGTCAGCGGAGGCGTGCTCCCAGTACCCCTCGGTGGGAGGGTGGGTGATGAAGTGGGTCCAGGCCCCCTCCGAGTGGTAGACGTCTACGACGAAGAGGCCGGGCTCCCCCGCCTCGAACCTGTAAATATCCCAGAATCCGGAGATATCTCCCTCGCCGTCCAGGACCGTCTCCCCCGACGGGCCGATGACGGTGACGTTGACTATCCCCTCGGGCAGCTCGGTGTTGGCGGTGGCGTGGCCGCTCCCCAGGGGGAGGAAGACGGGGTCGCCGGCGTTCGCCCACCCGGATATCGGTCGAAGATACGTCTCGTGGCCGCAAGCCCCCATGGTCAGGGCCAGAACCAGGATAGCCAGATGTAGTGCAGTTCGTTTCAAGTTATCACCGGAGGCCCTTTAGTAATACTGATATTTCTTTTTTGTCATTAATTGCTACTAATCACATCCAAAATTGAACGGCCCTTCGGGGACCGATCGTCGAACCTTCGGCACGGTGGTCCGGGGCTTGAGGAGAGGGAGGGCTGCCGGACCCGAAGATCCGGCAGGAGAAGGGGGGATCCTAAGACGATCAGAACGGTCGCCGGCGACGGAAAGGTTTGGTCCGAGGTCCGCCTGGAGTTCAGGCGGTGATCTTGGACTTGGCGATGTACTTGATCAGATCGGGGGCGAGCCTCGTCTTCCTCTGGATGGCGGCGGCCGCCTCCTCGATGCTCTCTCCTTCCTTGATCAGGTTTCCGATCTCCTCGATCGCCTCTTCGTCGACGACGTAGTACTCGTCGATGTCCTTCCTGTGGCCCCAGACGTCCCCCTCCAAAAGGTCGATCCCCTGCATCTCCAGGAAGAGCTTGATCGCCTTGGACATGGTCTTGTGGTAGGAGGGCGGCACCTGGACGGCCCGGAGGCGGGGGCAGCTCCTCATCAAGTCTAGGAAGTCGACGTTAGAAGGCCTGAAGGCCAGGTGGACGATCCTCTCGTTTGGGTTCAATTCCGCGATCTCGTCCTTCGAACTCACAACTCTAATTCTCATGGCAATTCACCTCAACAAATACTAAAATGTATATCTAAGTATTAATAGCTAATTGTGTTGTATACTAACGTCCAGATGGAACATCTCCTCGAAGATCCAGGCCGATGGACCTGCTTTTCCTATGGCCGGATCCGACCTGATCTATTGTAAAAGATCTCCTCGTTTGTTTCTGATCTTGCGGGATTAAAGTATCCGGTATCCTGGATGACTCTCGAGTCCTTTTCTCCATCCGTCCTCCTCGGAGGTGATGGCCCGGTCGGTCCACCTCTCGCCATAGCGAGGCTCGGAGAGATCGATATGACCGATGGGAGGAGGATATGGCAGGATAGAAGGACGGCTCTCATGGCGGTTGGGAGAAGGGCTGAGAGGATCCGACGACAGATGAGCGAAGATGATGGTCCTGGAGGGGAAGAGCAAGCCGTCGGCGCGAGCCACGGTGAGGTCCAGGGACCGCCTGAGGTTTCAGGCGGTTATCTTGGACCTGGCGATGTACTTGATCAGGTCGGTCGGTAGCTTCGTCTTCTTCTGGATGGCAGCGGTCGCCTCCTCGATGCTCTCGCCCTCTCTGATCAGGGTCCCAATCTCCTCGATCGACTCCTCGTCGACGACGTAGTACTCGTCGATGTCCTTTCTGTGGCCCCAGACGTCCCCCTCCAGGAGGGTTATCCCCTGCATCTCCAAAAAGAGCCTGATCGCCCTGGATAGGGTCTTGTGGTAAGAGGGCGGGACCTGGATCGTCCGGAGGCGGGGGCAGACCCTGATCAGGTCGAGGAAGTCGACGTTGGAGGGCCTGAAGGCCAGGTGGACGTTCCTCTCTTTCGGGCTGATCCCAGATATCTCATCTTTTGAGCTGACTACTCTTATCTTCATGGTCTTTCACCTTTACAATTGCATGGATGTGATCAAAGTATTTATAGCCACTTACGATGTATAGTAACGTCCAAATTTACGATAATGTAGAATTACAGGCATCTGATGACTCATGTTCTGTGATAGCATCTGACAATCTATCTCCAAAAATGGGGTGCTGCTGAAGCTGTCCTCCGCGACTAAAATAGACTATTCGGGCCCCATCGCTCCGGGGACCCCCGGCCGGCGAACGGTGGCCTGCAGGGCCAGGATCCAGTTCCTGGCCGTCCTGAGGTCTCAGGCGGCGGCCTTGGACCTGGCGATGAACTCGATCTGATCGGAGGCGAGCCCCGTCCTCTTGGCGATCTGGCTGGCGTCCTCTCCGATGGAGGCGCCGCTCGCTATCACCGCCTCGATCTCGGGTTTCATCTCTTCGTAGACGATGAAGTACTCGTCGATATCCTTTCCGTAGCCCCAGACGTCCCCCTCCAGGAGTTCGATCTCCCGCATCTCCGGGAAGAAGGTGATCGCCTTGGACATGGTCTTGTGGTAGGATGGCGGGACCTGGATCGCCCGGAGGTGGGGGCACCTCGTCATCAGGGATAGGAAGTCGACGTTAGAAGGCCCGATGGCCAGGTGGCCGATCCTCTCGTTTGGGCTCAGCTCCAGTATCTCATTTTTTGATCTAACGATTCTAAGTTTCATGACCTTTAACTTCAACAATTGCTCAAATGTATCGCCCGTATTAATAGACGCTTGTATCGGCCGCTCAGGCGAAAGTCCGAGGACCATCGATACGCTCAGGCGGCAAAAAGTCCTGGCCTGAGGATAGTTGGCAGGAACGCCCCTCCAATATAGGGACTAATAAAGGAACAAAAGTGGACCGCCCTATCCTCATTCTTGGGACCGGCAAAACTGAGGAAGAGGGGGAGGTTCCCGGGATCGGCTCAGACGGTCACTTTGGATTTGGCTATGTACTTTACCAGGTCGGGGGCGAGCCTCGTCTTCTTGGTGATCTCTCCGGCGGCTTCTTCGGCGGAGGCGCCGCCTGCGATCATCGCCTCGATCTCGCCGATCGTCTCGTCCTCGATCATGAAGTACTCGTCGATGTCCTTTCTGTGGCCCCAGACGTCCCCCTCCAGGAGGTCGATCCCCTGCATCTCCAGGAAGAGGGTGATCGCCTTGGACATGGTCTTGTGGTAGGAGGGCGGGACCTGGATCGCCCGGAGGCGGGGGCATATCTTCATCAGGTTGAGGAAGTCGACGTTGGACGCCCTGAAGGCGAGATGGACTATTCTCTCGTTCGGGTTCAGGTTTGGTATCTCATTTTTTGAGCTAACAACTCTAACTCTCATGGATCCTCACGGTTGGCGAGATGAAAACAAAATACTAATAGACACTTGTGGAGTACACTACCGTTCAGATCGAGACCTTTCCCCCTCAATGACCCGAAAAACAAGGGCCTGTTTCCTCCAGTACCGAGGCCTTCGTCTCCCCATCAAGCGAAGAATTTGCGGGGTCGATCCTTGGTCTGAAGGCCGAACTTCGCATAACAATTCCGCTTAACTTCATAACCATTTATAAGACCGACCTTTGGGACGCCGACCGGTGACCCCCAGGATGACGGGGAATCCATCCGAAAGAAAAGTTGAACCTGGTGTTTTTGAGCCCCCAACTCGAGGGTCCGTCTGCCCCGGGGCTGAAGGGCTCTTCTGGCTGAAGGGCTCTTCTCCTCCTCCGGCCCCTCCACCAGGTTTAAATAACTTATAATAATCTCTCCCCGGAGAAATGATCCAGGCTGGTAATCCTTATGAACGTTGACGAGATAGTCCGGTGGGTTCTCAGCGCTGATCGGCGCCTTCTCTTGATGAGGACGATCCGAAATACCAGGGTGGTCAAGGCATCCGAAGTGGCCCAGCTGACAGATCGATCGATCCAGAACATAAGCCGTGCCATAAAGGAGTGCGAAGAGCGCGAACTGGTCTGTTGCATAACCCCAGAGAAGCATACCTGGAAGAAGTATATGCTCACCGATCTGGGGCATGTCGTATTGAGGGAGCTGGAAAGGCACGAAGTTATCTGACAGAGGCGGAAGGTTGATCTCATGAGTAAAGTAAGGCTTACAGAGACGGTATTCAGAGATGCTCATCAATCTCTTTTGGCCACCAGGATGAGGACAAGGGACATGCTCCCCATAGCAGAGAAGCTCGACGAGGTGGGCTTCTTCTCCATGGAGGTCTGGGGAGGTGCCACCTTCGACTCCTGCATCAGGTACCTCAACGAAGATCCCTGGGAGCGGCTCCGCGCCCTCAAGCTCGCCATGCCAAACACCCCCCTCCAGATGCTCCTCCGGGGCCAGAACCTGGTGGGATACCGCCACTACTCCGACGATATCGTGGTGAAGTTCGTCGAGCGGGCGGCGGCAAACGGCGTCGACGTCTTCAGGATATTCGACGCCGTCAACGACATCAGGAACATGACCGTCGCCATCAAGACCGCCAAGAAGACGGGAGCCCACGTCCAGGGGAGCGTCTGCTACACCACAAGTCCGGTCCATACGATCGAGCAGTTCACGAAGATGGCGGCAGAGCTCGCCGACCTCGGCTGCGACTCGATCTGCATCAAGGACATGGCCGGCTTGATCCTCCCCCATGACGCCTACGATCTGGTCTCCTCGATGAAAGAGCAGATCGACGTCCCCGTCTGTCTCCACTCCCACTGCACGAGCGGCATGGCCCCCATGAGCTTCATCTTCGCCTGCGAGGCGGGGGTCGAAATCCTCGACACCGCCATATCCCCCCTCGGCTGGGGATCGTCCCACCCCCCCACCGAGTCGATCGTCGCATCTCTTGTGGGGACCCCCTACGAGACCGGCCTCGACCTCAGGCTCCTCACCGATATCAAGAGGTACTTCGAGCGGCTGATGGAGGTCTACGCCCCCGTCTTCAACCCGACCTCCGCCCGGGTCGACACCAACGTCCTCGTCTACCAGGTGCCTGGCGGCATGTTATCGAACTTCGTCTCCCAGCTGATCGAGCAGAAGGCCCTCGACAAGTACGACGAGGTCCTCGCCGAGATCCCCAGGGTGAGGGAGGATCTGGGCTACCCGCCCCTCGTCACCCCCACCAGCCAGATCGTCGGGAGCCAGGCGGTCCTCAACGTCCTCACTGGTGAGAGGTACAAGGCCGTCCCCAAGGAGGTGAAGGATTACGTCAAGGGGCTCTACGGCAGGTCCCCCGGCGAGATCAACCCCAAGATCAAGGCCGAGATCCTGGAGGACGAGGAGCCGATCGCCGTCCGCCCCGCGGACCTGATCCCCCCTGAGTACGAGAGGATGAAGGCCGAGGCGGAAGGGAAGGGGCTCGTCAGGAAGGAGGAGGATGTCCTCACCTACGCCCTCTACCCCCAGGTGGCGGAGAAGTTCCTCCGGGGCGAGGCGAAGGAGGAGCCGCTGAAGAAAGCCGCATCTTCGGAGGCCCAGCCCTCCACCATCGCCGGAAAGCCCGCCGCTTTCAACGTCGAGGTGGACGGCGAGTCCTACCTCGTCAAGGTGGCGCCGGCGGGGATCTCCGTCGAGGCGGCGGAGCCGAAGGCCCCCAAGGATGGGGTCACCGTCCCGATGCAGGGGGTCGTCATCCGCTACCTCGTCTCCAAGGGCGACCAGGTCAACAAGGGGGACGTCGTCGCCGTCCTCGAGGCGATGAAGATGGAGAACGACGTCTACGCCAACAAGGATGGCGTCGTCGCGGAGATCTACGCCGAGGTCGGTGCTACCGTCTCCCCGGGCGACATATTGATGTCCATAAGCTGAGATCGTCTGCCAAATCCCAAGGGAAGGAAAAGGGAAGGATCTGCGGATGTCGGTCAAAAGGGAACAGGTGCTCATCGAGGCGCTCCCGTACCTCCGGGAGTTCTACGACTCGATCATGGTGATAAAGATAGGCGGGTCGATCATGTCCGATAGGGAGGTTCTGGACACTTTCGTCCAGGATCTCGTCCTCCTCCGGTACGTCGGGATTCATCCGGTGGTCGTCCACGGCGGAGGCCCCGAGATCTCCGAGAAGATGGCTCGGTTCGGGAAGAAGTCGGTCTTCGTCGGGGGGCTCCGGGTCACCGACGAGGAGACCCTGGAGATTGCGAGGATGGTCCTGGTCGGAAACATCAATTCAAGCCTCGTCACCCTCATCGGAAAGCATGGCGGGAAGGGGATCGGCCTCTCCGGGAAGGATGGCCAGCTGATAGTCGCGCGGAAGAAGGAGCCGATCGTCATCGCCGGAGAGGAGGTGCCGATCGACCTCGGCTGGGTTGGGGAGGTCGTCCGGGTGAACCCCGAGATCATCATGATCACCGCCGGGAAGGGGTACATCCCGGTCATTTCGCCGATAGCCGTCGACGGCGAGGGAAACAACCTGAACGTCAACGCCGACACCGCCGCCGGCGTCATCGCTATAGCCTTAGGCGCTAAAAAGCTGATCTCGGTGACCGACGTCGAAGGCGTCAAGCTCAATCCAGAGGACTCCAACAGCGTCATCTCAAGTTTTCGCATATCCGACTTCAGGAGGATGGTCGACGAGAAGGTGATCACCGGCGGGATGATCCCGAAGGTGGAGGCCTGCGTCCGGGCCGTCGAGGGCGGGGTTCAGTCCGCCCACATCGTCGACGGGAGGAGGCCCCACGCCCTTCTCCTCGAACTGTTCACCGACACCGGCGTCGGGACGATGATCGAGAGGGGTTGAGCCCTCTCGGTCAGGTGTATTTTTCTTTCAAGCCACGGCGGGCGGCGCCGAAAGACCCTGGGCTGCATCGGTTATCGGGTTCGCGCCACCCCGCGAATCCCTTTTCTCAAACCAGATCCTCCCCAATCCCAAAAGTTAATTTATAAAAGGTCGAATCTATTGTGGGCGATTCTCGTGTAGAAGATCGGCGACCGGCTGAAGAGATCACGGAAAGAAGTGCTCGCCATAGCTGCGGCTCACGGGGCGAGGAACGTTCGGGTCTTCGGCTCGGTTGCTGAGGGGGCGGTCAAATCCGTGGAGCAATATCGACCATGGCCTTTGATCCCTAATTCAAAGAATGTAGAGGTGTGCACTTTTGTTTCGCTGTAGTTGAGCGATCTTGCGCCAACATTTACATCGGGCGCTCCCATCACCGGAAACGCCTTATCGAATGTGAGCCGTCTCTGGGATCATACGATCCTTTGAGACTTTGGTGGAGAGCATCTACATTATTACGCCTATTTTGCAATCCAACCATCCATCTCGTTCTGAAGCATCTTCAGCCGATCCATTACCTGCAGCCCTCTGGCAGTTGTCTTGTAGATAACAGGTGACCCGTCGACCTCATTAACCAGGTTCTTCTTCAGCAACTCGATGAGGTCTCTCGCCACGGTGAGGTTGGTGTTTGACCTATAGGCTATCTGTGTTATATTCTCTCCTTTGGAACAAATGCTCAGGATCTCCTGGAGGATCTTGTTCTTGCTTCTTTTCGCTCTCAAGGCAACTCCTCCACTATATCTCTAATGGACATTAGTTAAGCTTCTACTAAAATATAAATGTTACTTATCATAATCATATGGATAGTTATTCGAATAATATTACCTTAGCGCTATTGTATTTCATCGAAGGCTATTTAATAATTTGGAGAAATATCCTCTGGGTAGGATTTGGCCGAAATCCCATGGCTTAGCTTATACTTGGCCGATTTGTTGACCTGAGGGGGAGCATCATTCTTTGCCGTCGATCGCCAATTTGTCTCCCACCTTCAGGCCGTGATCGGAACTCGACTGCATCCTGCAGTAGAGGTCCCCTTTCTTCACACCGATTTGAGGTAGGTCCTCTGTGACAGATGCGCTCTCAAGGATTATTCGAGCCCGGCAGAGCTCTTTGGCCTGGATCATCAAGCTGGATAAATCCTCGCCCTCCGCATTTACCACTACGGCGGTGATGATATCCTGGCCAATATCCCATTTGCTGCATTTGATATCGGTTATTATCAGAGTGGTCATGATACAACCACAATCCTGGTTGATAATTCGGATTTAGTGACAATAGATAAAGCAAATGTATTATTTAAAAATAACTGACGAGTATTAGTATTACATTATATAATAATGTTAATCTATAGTATTAAAAACAACGGCGATTAAAACAGTTTGGGCTGGAAAATCGCGAGGAGATCCCCGGCGCTCACTCGAATTCGCTGATCCTGAAGAGATAGGTGCCCAGGCTGAGCATGGCCGCGCAGCTTGCGGCGATCACGCAAAGGTCCAGGGCGGGGTTGAAGCTGCTTGTTCCCAGCAGGCAGTACCGCAGGCCGTCTATTCCGTAGGTGAGGGGATTGAAGTAGGCCAGGTGGGCGATGGAGGCGGGGAAGCGGTCCACAGGATAAACGGCGCCGGAGAGGAATAGGAATAGGAATGTGTAGAGGATGAAGTTCAGGATAAGTCCAAAGCTATGCCTCAACGTGTGGATACATCACATTTTTATTGTTATAATTTATGACTAAACTTTTCGAAAATGAAAAATCTTATGTATATCTTCGTTATTCGTAGCATTTATGTTATTTGGAACCATGAACCCGAATCTCGGAAAGATGGCGGCGCGCATCGCGGGGCTGCTGGTGCTGGCCGCCATCCTCGGCGCGGGCGTGCAGGCGGCCGTGGCGGAGGAAGAGCAGACGATGAATATCGGCATTAGCAATTTCGCTGGTATTGGGAACGATCCTACGATTTATCAATCAAATGAAGGTGACTGGCCCATCCAAGATCATCATCATTATACTCATTGGTAGTGCGCCCCTAACCGGTTGATATTCTGTGATACGGATAAGTCAACAACTCCCTCAATGACCAGTTGTGGTCCGTCAAACCACATTCTTTCGCTGGGCTGTTCTTTCTTTTTCTCCCAAAACGATCATAACTTATCAGAGAACCATGCCCTCTGCAGAAGTTGAAGTGGGCAAAGTAGAGAGTCATTTGCCTATCAAGCTCAGTTATCTTCTTTGAGAAGCCTATGGTCTTCCTTGATATTCGGTTGTTGTCCTGCCTTAACGTCAAGTTCTGTCTCTCGACGAGGCTCGTTGAGATCTCCTTTGGATCGACATCCTTCCCAAAGACGACCTTCTTTTTGACTTTTCTTAAAGCTCCACATGCCTTGAACTTGACAACCTGAGCATATCTCAGATCAGTATCAATAATCAACTTTGGTATCCGTGGTCTTCCTCTCTTTTTTGTTCTGGGGAATGCGACCCACTTGCCATAGGATTTCAGCAGCGCTTTGGTGTAAAACTTTAACCCGTCCGAAACAAAGAGAGGCATCGAGGCAATACGCTTCTTAGTAGTCTCTACCACTTTATCAGCCATGTATTGCTTACGTTCTCCTACCGCGTGGGCGATCACAAGGCGGGATTCTGATGCGAGGCTTACCCAGATCCAGGTCCCGTCGTCTTCATACGCTTCCATTCGCGGTACTTGTTTTTTTGAACGAAAGTCCAAAGCTCATCAAGCTCGACCTTTGAAACGACGAGGTCCTTCATGAGAACTTCATTCACATCTTCGCTATGTTTGGCTGCCCTTGAAAGCCAACGTCTAACTGTATCTAGCTTGACATCTAAAACCTCGGCTACACCGCGAAGGCTCATACCCTTTAAAATCATCTTCAACGCGATCAGGACCTTATCGTCTTCTGTTCTCAGATCGTAGAAGGCGGTGTTGGTCCTTCCGCAGAAAACGCGACCGCAGTTGCGGCAGATGTACTTATGGACTCTACCACTTTTTGTCATATAGGTACCGTTACCGATGACGTTTCCTTTGCCAGTTACACCATGCAACGTGCAATCTTCGTTGGGACATGGCACATCTAAGAACTTTGGCTTTGGACCCCTTGACATCTTGCTATCCCTCGATATAAATAGCAAGTCACAAGTATATAAATCAACCTATTATGAGGTCACGATCTACTCATGGTGGTGCGCCTGCATTTGGTTGAAATATCCGAAGAGACACGATACCGATCCTGATTTCATGGATATTCATTTTGATCTCCTCTGTTCTCAACGTTTCTGCCCGCCATTGACACGTCTCCTGGACGGAGGCAGACCAAGCCGTATCTCGATGAGCTTGTACTTGGATGCACAACCAGCCTTCTACATCAAGTATTGCAGATGATGCTGTGATGCCCAGGCTAAAGTGAGGTTTTATACATCAACGAGACCTATTATGATCTGCTGAAAACCGGACGGATGATCAGGTATGCCGCTTACTGGAATAATAAAGAAATCTGGAAATCATTATGTAGCCCTTTGTCTTGAGATCAATATATCTAGCCAGGGCGATAGCATAGAGGAAGCAAGGAGGATGCTTCTGGAAGCCTGTGATGAGTACATCTCGTATATGAAGGATGAAGGATTATTGAATGATATAAAGCCAGTCTCCCTTGATATTCTTCGAGAATTTCTTATCGACGACGTCGAATATGTAAGGCCTTCGTCCAACTGGTTTTATTCAGAGAGCATCACCTTCGAGGTCTCTGCCAGTGTCTAAAAAGATACCACCCATCTCGAGCCAGAAGTTTGTAACGCTACTTAATCGAGGCGGTGCCAGGTTCATTCGGCAGAGCGGAACCAGTCATGCCATCTTCGAACGAGAAAAAGACGGGATAGTACACCGGGCTCCCGTGATAATGGCTAGGAGCGAACTCTCCTCTAAATATATGAAACCAGAATAGTTCCGCAGGACCTCCGACTCGGACCACCCCTGAGCGAGAAGGCCGATGACGAGCTCAACGGCGAGGCGCGTGCCTCTGATCACGGGCTTTCCCGCGAGGATCTCAGGATCGACGACGATCCGATCTTTCCAGATCATCTCTTATCACCTGCCAAGTTATTCGATCCTCATCTCATCTAAATAAATGGGTTTGCCTCGGGAACGGTCAACACCTCCTTTGGATCATACCGTCCTCAAGAAAGATAAAATAGAGCGAAGAGAGGTGGCAAGATATGGCTTACATCGAGATCTTTGTGGATGGGAAGGGCTCGGCCCGAGCGGAGATCGACGACCGAAACCCCCGGACCGCTGCGGAGATAATCGGGCGGCTCCCCCTGGAGGCGAGGGCCCAGCTCTGGGGGGAGGAGGTCTACTTCTCTCTTCCTTTCGGCCTTGCTGACGAGAACCCGTCTCCGTCGTCGGAGGCGGGGGACGTCTCCTTCTGGACGCCGGGCTCGGCCTTCTGCATATTCTTCGGCCGGACCCAGCCTTATTCGGCGGTCAACCACATCGGGAGGATCGTCTCCGGCCTCGATGTATTTCCCGGCGTCGAGGCGGGGGACCGGATCGTCCTCCGGAAGGGGTAGGCTTGAGGCGGAGGCTCAGCCCACGCCGCCGGTGGGGCTTCTCCATGATCAGAGGAAGATTAATAGTGAAGGCGGCGGATATATTCCGAGCAGTTCAGAGCAGGATGATCTGACCAGGATGATCTTAGCAGGATCTTGAGGTGAACGAGATGACGAAGGTTTTGGTAGTCTACCATTCTCGGAGCGGGAACACCGCCAAGATGGCGGCGGCTGTAGCCGAAGGCGCGCGGAACGGTGGTGCGGAGGCGGTTTTGAAGAAATTCGAAGAGGCGACCTTGGAGGATCTGACCGGAGCCGACGGGATCGTCCTCGGTGCCCCCACCTACTTCGGGACCCTATCAGGCGAGATGAAGGGCTTCATCGACAGGTCGGTCCGGGTCCGGGGCCGCCTCGAGGACAAAATCGGCGCGGCCTTCACCTCCTCGGGGAGCCCCACGGGCGGAAACGAGACGACGCTGATCTCCATCATCGAGGCGATGCTGATCCACGGGATGGTGATCGTCGGAGACCCCCTCGAGACCGGGGGCCACTACGGCGCCGTCGCCGTAGGAGCCCCCGACGCCTCGGCCCTGATCGCCTGCCGAAAGCTCGGCGAGCGGGTCGCGAGATTCGCGAAGGTCGTCGTGACGGCCTGAAGCCCGGAGGATCATGACCCGCCCAATGGATGATCTCGCGGATACGGCCGAGAAGATCAGGTCCATGGAGATCCGGGGGGCTGCCCTCATCGGGAGGGCCGCCGCCTCTGCCCTGAAGGAGTTTGCCCTCTCCATCGATCCGGCCGGGATCGATGAGTTCAACGCCCAGGTTGGCCGGGCCGCCGACGTCCTGCTGAAGACGAGGCCGACGGCGGTGTCGCTATCCAACGCCATCAGGATGGTAATGCGCTACGACGGGGAGGACCTGGAATCGGCCCGAACCTCCCTGGCGAAGAACGCCGACGCCTTCGTCGAGCGGTCCCTCAGGGCCGTCGAAAGGATCGGGGAGATCGGGTCCCGGAGGGTCCGGGACGGCGATGTCATCCTCACCCACTGCAACTCCTCCGTCGCCCTCTCGATCATAAAAACGGCCTTCGACTCCGGCAAGGATATCAAAGTCATCGCCACCGAGTCGCGGCCTAGGTATCAGGGCCACCTGACGATCAAGACCCTGGACGGCTGGGGGATCGAGACGGAGCTGGTCGTCGACTCGGCGGTGAGGTCGGTGATCAACGAGGTAGACCACGTGATCGTCGGCGCCGACGTGATCACCGCAAACGGCTCCCTGGTGAACAAGATCGGGACCGCCGCGATCGCCCTCGCCGCCTCCGAGGCGAGGACGAGCTTCGTCGTGGCGGCGGAGACCTACAAGTTCAGCCCCGAGACGATGATGGGGGAGCTCGTCCCCATCGAGGAGAGGGCCGCCGAGGAGGTCTACCCCGGGATATCGGAGCTACTGCACGTCCGGGTGAGAAACCCCGCCTTCGACGTCACTCCCCACCAGTACATCGACGTCATCTGCACCGAGGTGGGGGCGATCCCGCCGGAGATGAGCTACCTCGTCATAAAGGAGATGCTAGGCTGGGAGATGGAGGGCCGGGCCCTCTGACCCCTTCTCCTCAGCCCCCCACCCCCCTCCTCTGGCCTCCCTCTCAGACCTTCTCAGCCTCTCCTGCCCCTCCCCGAGATCAGGTGCAGGGCCATCGCTCCCAGGGCGGCGGAGATCCCGAACCCCGGCATCCCCTCAGCCTCCTGAGATTCGGCCGGAGCAGGAGCTCCCCCCTCCTCCCTTACAATGGGGCAGGGTGGGTACTCCTCCTCGTCCTCTTCAATATCTGATCCCCCCGCCTCTCCGATCGCGGAGGCAGATCCCTCGGTGACGATCACCTGGACGGGGGCCCACTCCGGTGGAGCGCCCTTTGCAGCGATCCCGACATCAAAGGAATAGTCTCCCGGCGAGACGTTCCCAGCCTCCACCTTGAGCTGACAGTCGAACTCCAGAACAGTTCCGGAATCCACCCACTTCGTGCACTTGGGACCTGTTATCGATAGCCCCTCGGGGATGTTCCTGAACTTCAGCCCCGCATAGGTGCTCTCGCTCCCGAGGTTCTGGATGGAGACGTTGAACCCCGCCTCCGCCTCGGGGCTGACGTAAATCGTCGGCACCTCCACTATCTTGAAGAAGACCGAAGCCTCAGCCTGCCCCGCCAGGAGGACCAACAGAAGAACCGGTAATGCTCTTCGCATGACCTTTTATTGGCAGAACAGCATTAAAATCCTTTCGGACGATGTTCTCCTCCTCCGGAATGATGGCCAAGAAATGGCCATAAATGGGTCAAATAAAAAAAGTTGGCGATTGTCCCCCGATCGGGGAGATCGCTAAACCTTAAATCGGCATAGATGGGTCCTTAAAGGTCGTAAACATCTGTTCCGCTAAGGCCGTGACGTCCGTATACGGCTTAGTTTCACCGGTCTTATTCGTCGCTGGCGTCGCAGCCTCGGGGGCCGGGGTCACCGCGGCTGCTGCAGGAGCAACGGCGGCAGGCACATCGGCGGGCTCGTAACCCGAGGTATCAGGGCTGACCAGAAATCCGTTGACGGTACCCTCTTTGACCTGGCCCAGGCTGTCGGACTGGACGACGGTTCCCGAGAGGTCGTCGGCGGTGGCAGATCCCGCGATGATCGTAGAGACCAGGACGCCGTCCTGGAGGGAGAGGATCTGGAGTTCAAATCCCTCTTCGGAGGCCTGACCTGTGACGACGCCGTTCCAGGGCTCAGGGGCCTCGGAGTTCGCGGCGCCATAGAGGAGATCCTCCGACTGGTGGACGACCATCGAGATCTGGCCGTCGTCGGTGTTCAGGATCCAGGACCCTCTGAGGCTCTGGACCGATGAGGCGGCCGTCTCTTCCTCCGGCGCCATCTCGCCGGCCTCCGACGGTCCCGTCTCGGTGGCGTTGATGCTCTCGTTGATGCTGTCGTTGACCAATGCGTCGGCATCCTCTGCCATTGAAAGTCCAGATATGAGGGTGATGGTGATCAGCGCCGATAGGGCTATCCGTCCAAGGTTCAAGTTAACACCTCTAGCATTTTATCCCACTCCGTTGATAATGGGCAGCTTTTTAACCCCACTGCCGATGGAGGGATTTCCTCTAACCATTAATAAGCTTTTCATAGCCCAGAAAACCCGGATTTCGACATCAAGAGCCCCGGGAGGCCTCCTCCAGCACCTTCAGCATCTCCGTCGGGTCCGTCGTCGGCTGCCGGCAGACCCTATCCGAGCAGACGTAGGCCGTCGTCCTCCCCTCCAGAGCCACCATATCCGCCGTGAAACTGGCGAGCTGGGCGATCCCCTGGTCACCCCCCTCCGGCCTGAAGAGGACCACCTTCCTCGGGAGGAACCTCGACCTCAGGGCCTTCAGCATCTCCGCCGTCGCCGGGGACCCGGCCGCCCCCACCATCACCACCTCCGAGGCCGGCCCCAGGGAGAAGTCCAGGGCGGAGAGGAGGTGGAGATACGCCGATGGAGCCCTCATAACCTGGGCGGCGAAGGCCTGCAGCGCCTCCGATCCTATCTCCTCCAGCTCCGGGTCGCCGGTCATCCTGGCGAGCCTCAGAAGGTTGAAGGCGGCGACGGCGTTCCCGGAGGGGAGGGCACCGTCGTGGCCGTCCTTCCTCCGGACGATCAGCTCTTCTCCATCCTCGGGGGTGAAGAAGAAGCCGCCACCCTCCCCGTCCCGAAACCTCGTCACCATCTCCAGGGCGAGGGAGCGGGCAGCCTCCAGGTGCTCTGGCCGAAATCCCGCCTCATAGAGCTCGAGGAGCCCCCAGATCAGGAAGGCGTAGTCGTCGAGGTTTCCCAGGATCCCGGCGGTACCATCCCGGTACCGGTGGAGGAGCCGCCCCCTCCCATCCCTCATCCGATCGAGGATGAACCCCGCGGCTCGATCGGCCGCCTCCTTCAGCCCCCCATCCCCCAGAACCTGGGAGCCCCGGGCGAGGGCGGCGATGGCGAGGCCGTTCCAGTCGGCGAGGACCTTGTCATCCTTCTTGGGCCTCGCCCTCCCCTCCCTGGCGGCGAAGAGCCTCTCTCGGGCGGCCTCGAGCCTTTCCTGAAGGCGCGACTCCGACACCCCCAGCTCCCTGGCGTGATCTCCGAGGGGCCTCTTCATGGCGAGGACGTTCTTTCCGGTGAGCCTTCCCGTCGCCTCCTCCCGGAAGTTTCCCTCCTCCCGGAGGCTGAAGATCCGCGCCACCAGCTCCGCCTCGTCGGGGTCGAGGACGGCTCGGACCTCCTCCAGGGTCCAGAGGTAGAACCTCCCCTCCTCCCCCTCGCTGTCGGCGTCCTCGGCGGAGTAGAAGCCCCCCTCGGGGGCGGCGAGGTCCCGGAGGAGGTAGGCGAAGACCTCCCGGGCGATCCTGGCGTACTCGGCCTTTCCCGTCGCCTGATGGGCCTCGAGGCAGGCGAGGGATATCATCGCCTGGTCGTAGAGCATCTTCTCGAAGTGGGGTAGGTGCCAAAGCGCATCGGTGGAGTAGCGGTGAAATCCGTACCCTACATGGTCGAAGATCCCCCCCCTCCTCATGGCGCGGAGGGTGATCTCCGTCATCTGCACCCCTCCGGCATCTCCGGTCCTCCTCCAGTGGCGGAGGAGGAAGAGGAAGGTCGTCGGCGAGGGGAACTTGGGGGCACCCCCAAAACCGCCGTTGGAGGCGTCGAAGCGGGCTACGAGGCTCTGATAGGCCGACCTGATGGCGGCCTCGTCGAGGCGAAGGTCCGCCACCTCCGGCGGCTGACGGAGGACGGAGGCCATCTCCTCCGCCGATGCGAGGATCATGGCTCGCTCGTTCTTCCATAGGTGGCGGATCCGGGGTATGAGGTCGAGGATCCCGATCCTTCCAAACCTCGACTCCTTCGGGATGTAGGTGGCGGCGAAGAAGGGCTTCTTATCCGGGGTGAGGATGACGGTGAGGGGCCAGCCGCCGGAGCCGGTCATCATCTGCGCGACGGCCATGTAGACGGCGTCGAGGTCCGGCCTCTCCTCCCGGTCGACCTTGATCGGGACGAAGGTGTCGTTCAAAAGCCTCGCCACCTCCTCGTCCTCGAAGGACTCGGCGGCCATGACGTGGCACCAGTGGCAGGTGGAGTAGCCGATCGATAGGAATACCGGCTTGTTCTCCCTCTCAGCCCTGCTGAACGCCTCCTCCCCCCAGGGGTGCCAGTCGACGGGGTTATTCGCATGCTCCAGGAGGTAGGGGCTCTTCTCAAAGGCCAGGCGGTTCTTCCTCTTCACCCTCATCCCCTCCCCGGCTCTCGGGGCATCTCCTCCGGCAGAACCGGCCCTCTTGGCCCCCTTTTCGTCCTCAAAGCTCCGGCCCCGGGGCAGTCGGCGAAATCGCCGTCTTCCGCCTCCACCTTCTCCCCGTCCTCCCTTTCTTCTTCAATCTTCTCGGCCTCGACGTGCCCCCAGAGGACTTCGCCCGGCCGTCCCCAGCGCCCCGCCTCGATCACCGTTCCGGGGTAGACGATCGTCCCAACCCCGGTCTTCACCCCCCCGCCGAGGACCGCCCCGAAGGCCTTCCGGCCGGTCTCGGCCCCTGCTCCGCCGGAGAAAGATCGGATCGGCGAGCCGTCGTGGCGACGGTTGGCGATGACGGTCCCGACGCCGAGGCTGCATCCCGGTCCGATGAGGCTGTCTCCGACGTAGCAGAGGTGGGAGACCTCCGTCCCATCCATGATGGTGCTCCCCTCGATGACGACGCCGTTTCCGATCCGCACCCCGTCTCCTATGGAGGTGGTGCCTCGGATGAGACAGTTGGGCCCGATGGCGCATCCTTCTCCGATCACCACCGGCCCCGCCACGTAGGAGCCGGACCTGATCGCCGTCCCCCTGCCGACGGCCACCTCCCCGGAGAGGGAGGCGTTCGCCTCCACCTCTCCCAGGACCCCCCGGGTCTCGGGAGGCATGAGGGTCTCGTTCGCCCTCAGGATGTCCCAGGGGAAGACGATCTCGATCCACCTTTCCACCACCTCCGCCCCGACCAAGACCCCATCGGCGAGGAGGACCCTGACGGCCGCCAAAATGTCCCTCTCCCCCCCTCCACCGATGGGGACCCTTCGGAGGGCTTCGAAGGCCCTCTCATCGAGGAGGAAGATCCCGGCAGAGACGAGGTTTGAGAGGGGCGCTTTGCCTTCATGGGAGATCGATCTTAGGCGGCCCTCGCCCACCTCCAGGATCCAGTCCCGATCCGGGCGGGGTCCTTCGACCCTCGCCACCGCCAAAGCCGGCGCCTCCAGGGCCATCAGCCTCTTGAGGTAGGCGGCGTCGGGAAGGACGTCGCCTCGGAGGACGAGGAACCGGTCCTCGGCTAGGGCCTCGGCCGCCAGGAGGGCGGGGCCGGTCCCGAGCCCCTCCTCCTGGAAGGCGTACTCGATCTTGACGTCGAGGCGGCTCCCGTCCCCGAAGGCGTCGACGATCTTCTCCCTCTGGTGGCCGACGACGATGACGAGCCTCTCAGCCCCCGCCTCCTTCGCCCTCCCCACCAGGTGCTCCAGGAGGGGCTTTCCGCCGATGGGAAGCATCCCCTTGGGGAGGGTGGCGGTGAGGGGGAGCATCCTTCTCCCCTCCCCCGCCGCGAGAATTATCGCCTGCACGAAGATCCGGTCTCCCTAATCTCCCTCGAATATCCTGAGGGCCTCTTCGACGCTTCTGTCCTCGACGGTGATGGCGCTGATGGCGTCGCACATCCTGACCGCTTCTTTGAGGTTCTTCTGATGAATGTTCCTCCCGGTGGCGTTCCCGGCGGCGCCGCTGATGTGGATCTGGTCGTGAAGCTCCTTCAGGAAGGACTCGGGGTCGCGGCTCGACCCGCCGGCGCAGACGACCTTCGTCCTCCCGCCGGCGGCCACCGCCTCTTTGAACATCAACTCGGACCTCGCCCCCTCCTTTCTCGGATAGTTGACCTTGACGAAGTCCGACCCCAGGGCTGCGGCGACTCCGGTCGCCCCTGCGATCAGTTGGGGGTCCCGTTCGTCTCTGACGGCCTTGCCCCGGGGATAGATCCAGAGGACGGTGATGAGGCCGCGCCGGTGGGCCTGGAGGACGATCTGGGCCGCCTCCCGGAGCATCTCCGCCTCATACTCGCTCCCCAGGTAGACCGTATAGCCGACCCCCAGGACGGCTAGGCCGCTCTCCCTCGCGAACTCCTCCACCTGGGAGACCTCGACCAGCTGGCGGCTGATGGGGTCCCTCTGGTCGGCCTTCACCAGGTCGGTCTTGGAGTTGAGCTTGACCAGGTACGGAACCCTCGGGTAGTCCATCCCGTACCGGGCGATGAGGCCGAGCTGGGCGGCGAAGACCCCGATCTTCCCGCGGTCGGCGATCCGGAAGAGGTGCTCGGGGTCGCCGTCCTCGGAGCTGATCCCCGGGCCGCTGAAGTCTCGGTTGAGGTGCTCGACCTTCTGGTCTCCGGCAAAGAGCATCAGCCGGCCGCTCTCTCTCGTGATCTTCAGGTAGTTCTCCTGGTAGTCCCACCGCCTTCCGGGCGGAACGTCCGCGGGGACCAGCACCTCTTCTCGTTCCATTCTTCTCGTCATCTTCCTCACTCCTCCGATATCGTCTCGAGCCTAACCTGAGGGACGAGCCTCTCGACGTCCTCTCTGGTGGCGAGGGCAGTCCCCTGCCGAAGCGTCGTCGCCGTTCCGGCGGCCGTTGCCGCGATCAGGGCCTCGGGAAGGTCCTTTCCCGAGGCGAGGCCGCAGATGAACCCCGCCACGGAGGAGTCTCCGGCGCCGATGGTGTTCACCACCTCCACCTCCGGAGGAACCGCCTGGTACGCCCTCCCGTCGGAGACGAGGAGGATCCCCCTCGGCCCCATCGAGACCAGGACGATACCCACTCCGCGCCGGTTTATCTCCCGGGCCGCCTCCAGGATCTCCCCCCTCTTCTCAAGTTTTTTGCCCACCAGGGCGGAGAGCTCGTGGATGTTCGGCTTTATGACGTCGGGCTTTCCGCGGATCCCCACCGAGAGGGCGTCCCGGTCGACGTCCAGGACCACCTTCGCCCCTCGGAGCCGAGCCGTCTCGATGATCTTCCGATAGATCTCGGGGTGGGCCCGGGGCGGGAGGCTCCCACCGATGCTGATGAACTCCGGATCCTCGATCGTTCGGACTACGTCGGCGATCTCGAGGAGCTCGAAGGGCTTCACCTCGGGGCCGGCGGAGTTGAGGATGATCTGCCTTCCGCTCGCAAGCTCGTGGATGACGATGTTAGTCCTCGTCTCGCCGGAGACGGGGATGAAGCTGCACTGGGTCCCGTCCCTGATCAGCTGGGCCTCCAGCTGGCGGCCCGCAAAGCCGGCGACGAAGCCTAGGGCCCGGTTCGGGACGCCGAGGGCGGTCAGGACCTTTGAGACGTCGATCCCCTTCCCTCCGGCGTAGCTCTCCTCCCGGATGATCCGGTTCGATACGTCCTCCTTGATCTCGCTGACCCAGAGGGTCCTGTCCAGGGCGGGGTTCAGGGTTATGGTGTAGATCACAGATGACATCTCCGTTTATGGCTGAGGTGGCAAGATCTTCGCCCTTCCTCTCGGGGCTCTTTGGAGCGGGGTCACCAACCTCGCCGCCTCCGGTATATCTTCATCATCTCTTCGATCGTCTCTGGTTCGATCATTCCGACGGCAGAGACGGTCTCGTAGAACCGTCTGGGGACCGGGGCAGCCTCCAGGTCGAACCCCTCCCGCCTCTTGAACCTGTACTTCTCGTCGAAGATCCTCCGGCCGAGCTCCTCCAGCTCCCCTTCCGTCTTCTCGATCCCCACCGAGCCCAGGGCCTCGATGACGTTCTCGGTGGTGTAGACCGCCCTAGCAAAGAGGCAGCCGACGAGGGAGTTGTAGACGCCCCTCGAGTCGTCCTCCCGGATGATGGCGTCGACCATCTCCTCGGGGCTGAGGGGCTTCTTCGCCGCCCGCTGGTCGATGCTGTATCCGGCGTTGTCGAGGTGGGAGTGCCTCACCCCCACGGTGAGGCCGACGATGGATGCGGGGCCGGTGTGGTAGCCGGGAACCTCGTTCTTGCCGAGGGCCATGGCGAACTCCCGACCGCCATACCTTTCCGAGGCCGCCTCGACCCCTTCGGCCAGGGCTGAGTAGAACTCATTCTGCTTCTTGACTATGTTGTCTATGGCCTTCAGGTATTCATCGACGTCGTTCCACTGTAGGTTTACGCTGAGGGCGTCCTCGGGGGTTATAAGGCCCCGCTCTAGGGCTTCCGTCGCCCAGGCTAGGACGACACCGGTGCTGATGGCGTCGATCCCCTGCCGCTCGCAGGCCTCGATCAGCTCTAAGACCCCCTCGGGGGATGAGACGCCGAGGTTTGAGCCGAGGGCGTAGATCAGCTCGAAGTCGTAAGATATCTTCCTGATCTCGTACTCGTGGTCGCGGGAGAAGGAGGTCTTGAGCATCCCGATGTGGATGCAGCCGATGGGGCAGTGGGCGCAGGAGACTCGCCTGAAGAGGTAGTCGTCGGCGAGAACTTCGCCGCTGATCTTCTCCGCCCCCTCGAAGCTGCTCTCCTGAAAGTTTCGGGTGGGAAGCCCTTTCAGCTGGTTTAGGACGTTGATGTTGATGGGGGTTCCGATGTCATGATACTTCTCCATGACGTCGGTCTGGACGACGGTATCGTAGAGCCGCTTGTAGATCTCCCTGTATCTCTTGGAGTCTGGAACTTCGACGTCCTCGGTCCCCGAGACGACGATCGCCTTCAGGTTCTTCGACCCGAAGGCGGCGCCGAGGCCGAGCCTTCCGAAGTGCCGATAGGTGTCGACGACGACCCCCGCATATTTGACTAGCCTCTCGCCTCCGGGCCCGATCCTGATGATGGACCTTCGGCCGACGCCCGTCTCGACGTCGCGCAGGATGTAGCCGACGACGGTGGCTGGGATCCCCCATATCGACCTCGCGTCCTTGATCTGGACGTCGTCGTCCCTGATGGAGATGTAGCAGGGCCGGTCGGCAGCGCCCCTGATGACGATCGACTCGTGGCCCGCAAACCTCATGGCCATGGCGAGCCTCCCGCCGGCGTAGGACTCGCCGAGCTCGCCGGTGAGGGGGGACTTGAAGGTGGCGACGGTCTTGGTCATCGCAGGAAAGAGGGCGTTTAGGGGGCCGATGCTGAATATTATCGGGGCCTCTGGCGAGAGGGGATCGGTCCCTGCGGGACACTCCTCCAGAAGGAGCTGGGTCGCGACCCCCGTCCCGCCTAGCCACTCCTCGAAGAGGTCGCGCCTCTCCTCAACAAAGCTCTCGCCTTTGTCGAGATCGATGTAAAGGACTCTTCTCAGCATCCTGTCCACCTCCTACGTCTGGCCATCAATCTTCCACCTCTTCCATCTCCAGGACGCCGTGGGGGCAAAAGGCGATACATGCCCCGCAGTGCTTGCACTTGACCGCCTTTCCCTCGGCGTCTAGGGAGATGGCTCTGATGAGGCAGGCTTCGGCGCAGGCGCCGCATCCCTCGCAGAGGTCTCGGTGGAAGACTACCCTTCCGTCCTCCCTCTGCTCGAGGGCCCCCGTGGGGCAGGCTGCGACGCAGGGGGGGTCTTTGCAGGCGTGGCAGACCACCACGGCGAAGTCGCCCTCCAGGCCTCCCTGGGTCTTGACTTTGATGGCGCTTCTGGCCAGGGAAGCCCGGCCCGTGTTGATCCTGCTGCAGGCGAACATGCAGGAGAGGCATCCGATGCACCTCTCCGGGTGGGCCACCTTCAGCCTCCTCCTCTTTCTCTTCGCCCTCTCGGCCTCGCCTTCCGCCTCCCCCGTCCCTATCCCTGGGGCACTGGGCTCCACCAGGTCTTGAGAGTTCTTCAAACCAGCTCACAACCTCGATATCCATCGGTCCAGGCAATGGCTATTCGTCTGAAATGGCTCCTCTTCCTGAAGGGCAAAACGAGATGGCCGTCTTCGCCGATCAGAACGACCTAAAAATAGGTCTGCATAATTATTAATCGTTTCCAGTCATGCTTCCCGAGGGCGGTCGGGGGATCGGAGCGGCTATTTGATGAGGTTACATGGATAAAGCCGGATTGGAGGGGAGGGGCGAGCGCCCTTCCCGGCCTCAATCGGCGTCCTCGAACCTCTCCCCCAGGGTCTTGAGGACGGAGGGGAGGGTGGTGTACTCCATATCCTCCATCGGGAGGCGGTGGGGCTCGAAGGGGCCGTGCCTCCTCATGTAGTCGGTGATCTCGTGGACCCTCTGCCTGGTGAGGTCGAAGGCGGGGTCTCGGAAGAGGTCGACGGGGCCGATCAGCATACCTCTCGCGATCTGGAATCCGGCAGCTATGACCCGGGGGGGACCGTCGAACCTGCTGCAGACGGCGTCCTCAAAGGCGCAGGGCATCAGGGGTCCGTTGTGGCTCCCCCTCATCCAGCCGCTGACGAGGTGGCCGAGGGAGAAGGGCTCCAGGACCTCACCGAGGGCGGGAAGCCCCGATTGCGCTCTCACCAGGGCGACGGGGTCGTCCTTGCCGACGTAGGTTCCGGCAGTCTGGTAGAGCTTCTCGGTGCTGATGACAGCGGCGGGCTCTTCCTCGGGGAGCTTCCCCGCCTTGGGGTAGACTCTCTTGATGACGTACCTGCTCTTGGCGCCGATGAGGGCCAGCATGTCGTACATCTCCTCGGGGGACTCCATCATCACCTTCTTGTGCTCCATGATGTCCCAGACCTCGAAGACGAACCCATGGTGGATGCTGGGGTCGATGACGAGGCCGGCGGTGTTGAAGGGGTCGGCGAAGATCCGAAATATCGGGAGGTTGAAGGCTCCGGGCTCCGTCTTGTCCATCATGAAGGCGACGACCGGCTCGGCCGCCCTCTCGGTGAACTCCATCTCGGCTACCCCCGGCCCCATCCCCTTGATGTTGCCGCAGAAGGCGTCGCAGAGGAGGTCCTGGCCTGCGCCGTAAAGCTTCAGCTCCTTCGCCTTCTCCGTCGCCTTGCACATGACGTCCCAGGCTAGGCCGTGGATCTCGGCGCTGTCCTCACCCATCAAGTGGGTCATCATGAGCTGGAGGTCGTCGCCGACGGACATGACCTTGAAATCGATGATCTCGCCTTTCGCCTTCTCCCGGGCCAAGACCGAACTGGCGGTCTCCTTCAGGGCGGGGTGAACTGTGGCGTGTCCAGGCCATCCGCCGACATCTGCCTTGATCAAGCTGATGGTGATTTTATTCATTCACAATCCCCTCTGTCCGGTCGACCCCTCGGCTCGAAATCGGCCTTTATCGGGGCGCCGTGCCCCGGCCCGATGACCGACGGGGGAGGTTTGATGAAGATCTTTGCCAACCGGCCTTGGTGATTCTACTGGATGATCCTCTACCTTTTGCCTTTTACCTGTTGCGGTTCTCTCTTTCAGATCGCCGGCTTCCACGGCCTCACCTCGTCTCCTCGCCCCGGTCCTGAGGCATCTCGGGCTGGAAGAGAGCTTTATTACAGGAGAGGTACATGTTTCGATGAGGAGCGCGACAGGTTATGGAAGTCATAGCGAAATATTACGTCGAGACCGACCTTCCGATCGAGAAGGCCGCGGAGGCGATAGCCGCCGAGCAGTCCACGGGTACCTGGACCGAGGTGGACCGGGAGCGTCTGGCCAGAGACCTCGCCGCCCGGGTGGTCAGGGCCGAGGGGACCTTCGCGTACATCGCCTTCCCCAAAGAGCTCTTCGAGCCGGGGAACATCCCTCAGTACCTATCCGTCGTCGCCGGAAATCTCTTCGGCCTCGGGGCATTGAAGAAGGTCAGGCTCCTGGACGTCATATTCCCCCAGAGCCTCGTCAAAGCTCATCGAGGGCCGAGGTTTGGAATTAAGGAGGCCCGGAAGATCCTGGGGGTCTTCGATCGGCCCCTGGTGGGGACGATCATCAAGCCGAAGGTGGGCTTGAGCCCCAAAGATACGGCGGAGGTGGCGGGGCAGGCGGTGAGGGGCGGCCTCGACCTGATCAAGGACGATGAGACCCTGACGGACCAGTCCTTCTGCCCCATCGACGAGCGGGTGGAGGCGGTGATGGCGGAGCTCTCCAAGGTCGAAGACGAGACGGGGAAGAAGGCCTTCTATGCCGTTAACGTCACCACTGGGGCCGATGAGATCCTGGAACGGGCCGAGGAGGTCATCGGTCGCGGGGCCAACATGGTGATGGTCGACGTCCTCACCTCGGGGTTCTCGGCGGTGGAGGTCCTCTCCCGGGGGGTGAAGGTCCCGGTCCACGTCCACAGGACGATGCACGGCGCCTTCACCAGGGACAGACATCACGGCATATCGATGGTCCCCATATCCAGGCTCGTTCGGATGGCAGGGGGGACGAACCTTCATACCGGGAGCTACCTGGGCAAGATGGCCGGCGACCGGGAGGAGAACGACGAGTGCAGGGACGCCCTCCGGGACGACTGGTATGGCCTCCGCCCCGTCTTCCCCGTCGCCTCTGGAGGAGTCCACCCTGGGAAGGTCCATCCCAACCTCGAGGGGTACGGCACCGACTGCATAGTCCAGGCTGGCGGGGGGGTCCACGGCCATCCCTCCGGGACGACGGCAGGCGCGATGGCGATGGTCCAGGCGGTGGAGGCCTGGGTGGCCGGCGTCTCGATGGAGGAGTACGCCAGAAGCCACAAAGAGCTGGAGGCGGCGTTGAGGTTCTGGTCCCGCTGAGATATTCCAGATCGGGAGACGATCTCGGCTAAAACCGAAGAGTTTATATTGTTACATGTTATGAGGTCAGAACGTTTATCACAGCTTGAGTGATGGTAGCGCTGTCTGAAAACGGTAAGGATGTAGTGAGGGTAGAGGGATCAGATGACTAGACACGAGATCTTATCGAAGATCAAGCAGGCGGAAGCCGATGCTCAAGCCAGCATCGAGCGAGCCCAACAAGAGCGAGACAAGCGAATCGCCGATGCCACTGCCGAAGCAACAAACATAGTGAGAAACGCCGAGGCTGAAGCCCAGCAGTTTTATGAGAAGCGTCTTGCTGATGCTGATAAGGGGGTTCAGTCGAAGAAGCAGGCGATCATCGATGACGGCATGAAAAAGGTCAATGCAATGAAGAGCGGCGCCAGCGGAAAGGTGAACGCTGCGGTCGAACATCTGTTGAAGGAGTTTATGGGGTTGTTGCATGCTTAGACCCGTTGAGATGTGTCGTGTTGTCGTCGCCGGGTCGAATAAGGTAATAGAACCTGTCATAGAGAAGCTGCACGAGCTCAACCTGTTGCACGTCGTCAACTATTCTGGCGCTGATGAGACCTTCGATATGGGCAAGCCCCTGGGAAAGTCGTCTGAATACGCCGAACAGCTGATAAAGCTCCGGTCCATCGAGAGGTATCTGGAGATCACCGACAAGATGCCTGACAAGCAGTTCCCCGAGTCTCAGGTCCTCTCTCAGATGGATGGCATCCTCGACACCGTCGGCAACGACGTCATCGCCACCGCCGAGCGGATCGCGGAGATCGATAACGAAGTCAAGATCAAGGAAGATCAGGCCAGAGCTTTGAAGCCCCTCGCGGGTCTAACCCTCGATATGGAGCTTCTGCACGGCTACAAATCCCTGGCATCCTTTGTAGGAACTGTCGCATCTCCCGTCGAGGCTGACGTATCCAAGGTCTCCTACGTCAACGAGGTCTTCACCTCCAGCTCTGGAGGCACCAATGCGGTGGCCGTATTTGTGCCGGTGGAGAAGGCTGGAGAGGTCTCGGGCGTTCTCGCTGAACATGGGTTCTCTGAGGTATCCGTTCCCGGAGGACTGACCGGAACCATCGCCGGCGCCATAAGCACCCTCGAGTCCGACGCCAAGAGGCTGGAGGGGGAGAAGGCGCCGCTGGTGAAGAAGCTGAAGGATATCAGGGCCCAGCATGAGGACCTTATCCTGGCCATCGACGAGCACCTATCGATCAAGTCCCAGAAAGCGGAGTCGCCCCTGAGGTTCGCCTCCACCGACAACGCCTTCGTCATCGACGGCTGGGTTCCTACGGACCAGTTCGAGGCGCTGAAGAGGGAGATCGAGAGCGCTGCAGGTGGACGAGTCCAGGTTGAGAAGCTCGACGGTTCTGAGGCCGATAAGCTAGTGGAGGCCGGGGAGGACATCCCCACCAAGTTGAACAACCCTGGCGTAGTGAAGCCTTTCGAGCTGATCACCCGTCTCTTCGCGATCCCCGAGTACAAGGAGTATGACCCGACGCCCCTGATATTCGTCTTCTTCCCGCTGATGTTCGGGCTGATCTTGGGCGACGTGGCGTATGGCCTGATTGTATTCATCGTGATGATGATGCTCCGGCGAAAGTTCAGGACTCCTGGTTGGCAGTCTCTGATCAACATCGTCACCATATCGAGCATCTGGGCGATAATATTCGGCATCCTGTTCGGCGAAATATTCGGGCCGCTCGGGTTGTGGGACTACATCTTCAGCGGTGCCCACTACACGGGGCTCCTGGGGACTGTGGCTGATCCGCATCATGTCGGCGTCGACTTTGGCTCTGGCTTCTACGGCCCTCTCGGAAGGATCGGTCCCGAGATCGGCAGCTTCGCTGGCGGGGTCTTCCCCATGTACAGGCTGGCGACGGCTTCTGTTCTGGTTTTGATTGGCGTTAGCCTCTTCATAGGCATCGTCCACACCGGCATAGGTTCTGTCCTAGGCGTCAAAAATGAACTCGCCTACGGCGAGAAGAGACATGCCTACTTCGAGCGGCTCCCCGTGCTCCTCTTCCAGGTATTCTTCGGCCTAGGCCTCCTGGGATTGATCGCCGGTGGCTTGGGCCACCCCCTGGTGCTGCTCAGCGCCCTGGTCATCGTCATATCCATCATCATGATGGTGAAGGGACCGGAAGGGGTCATGGGTGCGACTCACATACCGTTCTTTGTGAGCAACCTGATATCCTACCTGCGACTTCTGGCCATTGGCCTTGCGTCGGTGGGCGTCGCTTTCGCTGCCAACCAGCTGGGTTTCTACGTCTTGATGCCGATGCTGAGCGGCGGGGCGCACGATGGATTCACGACGATCGCGATCGTCGTCGGCATAGTTGTGTTGATCATGGTTCACTTCATCAACCTGCTCCTGGGGATCCTCTCCCCGTTCATGCACCCTCTCAGGTTGCATTACGTCGAGATGTTCACCAAGTTCTACAGTGGGCACGGTGGTGGAGTCGAGTATTCGCCCTTCGGACGTGTCCGAAGGTTCTTGAGAGACTGAGCGATTAGGATTAGTTAACGGAGGGATAAGGAAATGGTAGTAGAAACTATAACTGATGGTGGAGTGCTGTACGGACTTCTGGCTGTTGGCGCCGGTCTTGCGACCGGACTCGCCGGTATCGGTGCCGGTGTTGGTGAGCAGGGTATCGGAGCTGCTGTGGTGGGCGTCGTGGCTGAGGAGCCCGGCTTCCTGGGCAAGGGTCTCTTCCTGATGCTTCTACCCGAGACTCTCATTATCTTCGGCCTTGCTGTTTCACTGATCCTGATGTTCGCCTGGACGCCCTTCGCGTGAACTAGCCATCCTGAGCGAGGTCGAGAGGAATGGCACTAGACGCAGTCGTAGAGGACATCCTTGCCTCCAGTAAGAGCAAGGTCGCGGAGATAAACGCCGAGACCGAGCAAGAGGTGGCGAGGATACTTAATGAAGCCAGAGAACGTGCCGCGGGAATCAAGTCCGAAAAAGAGGCGGAGGCAGACAGCGCTGTAGAGGCTCTGGAGCGCAGAGTAATTTCGAGCGCTCATCTTCAGGTGAAGAGGTCGGAGCTTAACGTGCGCAAAGATCTCATGGAGGATACTCGTTTGAAGCTGATAGAGGCGGTATCGAAGCTTCCAGCTAAGGAGAACGAGGACCTCATCAAGGAGATCGTCAAGTCCTACAACCTGAAGGAGATGAAGGTCAAGTCCAGCAAGAAGGACCAGGCCTTCGTCTCTTCTCTTGCCCCCAACTATGCCGGGACTGTGGACACCGTCGGCGGCGTCGTGATAGAGAGTGAAGATGGATCGATGAGCTACGATCACACCTACGAAACTCTGGCGAGCGAAGCATTCAGCAAGTCCATGAAAGACGTCTCGAAGATCCTGTTTGGGTGAGGCCATGCCGGTACTACGTTTGCCGAAGTTCGGAAAACCGGTGAAGTACGCGTACATCACGGGGCGGGTCAGGGCCATGAAGACCAAGCTCATCCCCCACGAGATGTATCAGAGAATGCTGGGCATGGACATACCAGAGATCACGCGGTACCTAGAGGAGACCCAATACAAGGAAGAGATCGACCTGATGGCGAAGGACCACTCCGGAGCGGAGCTGGTGGAGTACGCCACCTTCGCCAACCTGGCAAAGACCTACAGGAAACTCCTGGAGGTCTCGATCGATGAACCTCAGTTTCTCATCCTGGAGTACCTGAGGCGTTGGGATATCTGGAACATCAAAACGATACTCCGAGGCAAGTTCTACGGGGCCAGCGAAGAGGAGATTATGAAGTACCTGGTCCCTGCCGGCGAGCTGGATCCGGAGTTCCTGGAGGGTCTGGCCAAGAAGGAGCGGGTCGAGGAGGTCATCTCTGCCTTCGACGGGACCGACTACTACGAAGCTCTGGCCCACTACGATGGACAGATGCTCTCTTCGGTGGAGAACGCCCTGGACAAGCTTTACTACTTCCGGATGGAGCGCGCTGTCGGCGGAACCCTCTCCGTTGGAGGCGGTCTCCTGCTGAAGTACGTCCGAAAGGAGATAGACGTCAAGAACCTGGTCACCCTCTTCCGGATGAACAAGGCCGGGATCGAGGCAAGCGTAATACAGGATAACCTGATCCCCGGCGGAAAGCTCCACGAAGAGCTGAGCCGGATGGCGGGCCAATCCTACAACGAGTTCGTCAGGGGACTTGAAGGCTATCCCTTCTGGAGCGCCATATCGGACGTAGTGGGAGAAGGAGGCGGAGTGAGCAGGATAGAGGCGCGCCTTCGGGCATACCTGGTCAGGTACGCTTGGGCGATATCGAACTATCATCCGCTCTCCATCCTTCCGGTGCTGGGTTACATCGTCAGCAAGGACACCGAGGTTTCAAACATCAGGAAGATCGTCCGCGGCAAAGAGGCGGGACTTCCTGCTGAGGTCATCGAAGAACAGGTGGTGGCGTAATGCAGATTGCTGTTATCGGCAGCGGTGATGCTGTGATAGGTTTCACCCTGGCGGGAGTGAGGAAAGCTTACGAGGCCACTACCCAGGAGGAGCTCATCTCAAAGATAGAGACGGTCATGGCGGACCCCGAGGTCGGGATCGTCGTCCTGGGCCAGGCGGACTTCAACAATCTACCCTCCAGGCTCAGGGGAACGCTGACCGAGTCCGTCAAGCCGACGGTGATAGCCATCGGAACTGAGCAGAGCACAGAGATGAGAGAGAAGATTAAAAGGGCAATAGGTGTTGATTTATGGAAGTAGGCACGGGCAAGGTTCACAGAGTTGCCGGGCCGGTGGTGCAGGCTACAGGTCTGAAATCTCACATGTACGACCTGGTCCTGGTCGGCGAAGAGGGGCTGATGAGCGAGATCATCGGCATCGCCGGGGACAAGCACGTCATCCAGGTATACGAGGATACCGCTGGCGTGAAGCCGGGGGAGCCTGTCAAGGAGACTGGAGCACCGCTGGTGGCACAACTCGGTCCAGGGATTCTTACCTCTATTTATGATGGCATCCAGAGACCTCTCCCCAAGCTGGTGGAGGCGTCTGGAAACTTCATCAGCAGAGGTCTTTTCGTTGATGGTATCGACCACAAGAAGAAGTGGGAGTTCACCCCCGTCGTGAAGAAGGGCGACAAGGTGGAGCCCGGACAGACGTTAGGGACGGTCCAGGAGCAGCTCCTCATCAAGCACAAGATCATGATGCCCCCAGGCAAGAGGGGCACGGTAAAGGAGATCCACTCCGGAAACTTCACCGTCGAGGATACGATCTGCGTCCTGGAGGACGGGACGGAGCTCCCCATGATCCAGTACTGGCCGGTCCGGAGAGCTAGACCATCCAGGGCGAAGCAGGCCCCCACCATCCCCCTGAGAACTGGTCAGAGGGTCATCGATGGGTTCTTCTCCCTCGCCAAGGGCGGCACTGCAGCCATCCCCGGAGGGTTCGGAACCGGAAAGACGGTCATGCAGCAGACCCTCTCCAAGTGGTCGGATGTCGACATCGTCGTCTACGTCGGCTGCGGCGAACGCGGCAACGAGATGGCAGACCTCCTCCACGAGTTCCCGGAGCTGGTGGACCCCAGGACCAACAGGCCCCTGATGGAGAGGTCCATCGTCTACGCCAACACCTCCAACATGCCCGTGGCCGCCCGAGAGGCGTCCATCTACACCGGGATCACCACCGCCGAGTACTACCGAGATATGGGATTCGACGTGATGATGACCGCCGACTCCACCTCTCGGTGGGCCGAGGCGATGAGAGAGCTCTCCAGCCGTCTTGAAGAGATGCCTGGTGAGGAAGGATATCCCGCTTACCTCGGGGCGAGGCTCGCCGACTTCTACGAGAGGTCTGGCAGGGTTACGACCCTGGAGGGGACCGAGGGCTCCATCAGCATCGTCGGCGCCGTCAGTCCGCCCGGCGGAGACTTCACCGAGCCCGTCACTCAGAACACCCTCCGTATCACCAAGGTATTCTGGGCCCTCGACTCGAAGCTCACTCAGAGGCGTCACTTCCCGTCGATCAACTGGCTGGACAGCTACTCCCTCTACGACCTGACCCTCGAGCCGTGGTTCGTAGAGAACGTCTCGCCCGACTGGAACAAGAACAAGAGGCGGGCCATGGAGATCCTCCAGGAGAACGCCGAGCTGGAAGAGATCGTGATGCTCGTCGGGTCCGACGCCCTCCCGGAGGACCAGCAGCTGACCCTCGAGGTCGCGAGGATGATCATCAACTTCTGGCTGGCTCAGAGCGCCTTCCACCCGGTCGACACCTTCTGTCCTTACAAGAAGCAGTTCGACCTCCTCAAGGCGATCCTCTCCTTCAGGGACCACGCCTTCGAGGCCCTCGCCCGCGGAATCCCCACGGATGTGATCCTCAAGACGCCCTCGAAGGACGCTCTGGCGAAGGTCAGACTTCTCGAGGACTACGAGCCCGAGCTGAATAAAGTCCTGGCTCAGATGGAGAGCGAGTTCAAGACGATGTCATGAGGGTGGTTATCAATGACCAAGGAGTACAAGACTATTAACGAGATCAAGGGCCCTCTCCTCTTCGTCGAGAAGACCGAGCCCATAGGTTTCAACGAGCTGGTGGAGATTCGGACCGAGACGGGGGAGTTGAAGAGGGGTCAGGTTCTTGACACCTCCAACGAAGTCGTCGTCGTCCAGGTCTTCGAGGGGACGGGCGGCCTCGGCAAGGAGTCCACCGTCAAGTTCACCGGCGACGTGATCAAGATGCCCCTCTCTCCCGACATCATCGGGAGAGTCCTCTCTGGGTCTGGTCAGCCCCGAGATGGCGGCCCGCCAATAGTGCCCGACGTATCGAAAGACATCTCTGGTGCGGCCATCAACCCCGCCGCCCGAGAGAAGCCCAGGGCTTTCATCCAGACCGGGATCTCCACCATCGACGGGACCAACACCTTAGTCCGGGGCCAGAAGCTTCCAATCTTCTCCGGAGCGGGTCTCCCCCACAACGATGTGGCCCTCCAGATCGCCCGGCAGGCCAAGGCCCTCGGCGAGGCCGAGTCCTTCGCCGTCGTCTTCTGCGCCATGGGGATCACCAACGAGGAAGCTCAGCACTTCATGGCCGACTTCGAGAGGACCGGCGCCCTGGAAAGGGCGGTCGTCTTCCTGAACCTGGCCGACGACCCCGCTGTCGAGAGGCTGCTCACTCCTCAGCTTGGTCTGACGACCGCTGAGTACCTCGCCTTCGACCTCGATATGCACGTGCTGGTCATCTACACCGACATGACCAACTACTGCGAGGCTATGAGACAGATGGGGGCCGCCCGTGAAGAGGTGCCCGGCCGAAGAGGATATCCCGGCTACATGTACACCACCCTCGCCATCCAGTACGAGAGGGCTGGGATCATCACCGGCAAGAAGGGGTCCATCACCCAGTTCCCCATCCTCACCATGCCCGGCGACGACATCACCCACCCGATCCCCGACCTCAGCGGCTACATCACCGAGGGCCAGCTGATCGTCTCTCGTGAGCTTCACCGAAAGGGCATCTACCCACCCATCGACATCAGGCCGTCCCTCAGCAGGCTGATGAACTCCGGCATCGGAGCAGGCCACACCCGAGAGGATCATAGGGCGGTCTCAGACCAGCTCTACGCCTACTATGCAGAGGGATGCGATCTCCGAGGCCTCGTGGCCATCGTCGGTAAGGAAGCTCTCTCTGAGAGGGACCGGCTCGTCCTGGAGTTCGCAGATGCCTTCGAGCGCAAGTTCGTCAACCAGGGCAGAGACGAGGACCGGTCCATCTTCGATACTCTGGACATCGGATGGAACCTCCTATCGGCCCTCCCCGAGACGATGCTGACGAGGATCGACGACCACCTCATCAAGAAGTACCACCCCAGGTACAGGAAGAAAGAGTGAGATCATGGCCGTAATCAGTGGGACGAAGCCGACCAGGGCAGTCCTTATCGCCCTAAAGAGGAGGATCAAGGTCGCTCAGATGGGTCACAATCTTCTGAAGATGAAGCGTGACGGTCTGATGATCGAGTTTTTTGAGGTCCTCAACCAGGCGAGGACCATCCGTCAGGAGTTGGTCGAGGACTTCATAAAAGCTCAGCAGAGCCTCAACATGGCCAAGGCTACCGAAGGTGCGCTCGCGATCAAGAGCGTCGCCTTCGCCCTCCAGAAGGAGCCGGCTGTAGAGCTGGAAAGCAGGAACATCATGGGCGTCGTAGTGCCGAAGATTACGGCAGATTCAGTTCAGAAGCAGATGTTCGAGCGCGGATACGGCATCATCGGTACGAGCGCTGCCATCGACGAAGCTGCTGAGGCCTACGAGAGCCTGGTGGATAAGATCATCACCGCTGCAGAGGTGGAGACCGCCCTTATCAAGCTGGTGGAGGACATCGACGCCACCAAGAGACGGGTGAACGCTCTGGAGTTCAAAGTGATCCCCGACATCCACGATACCGTCCGGTTCATCGGCTTCGCACTGGAAGAGATGGAGAGAGACAACCTCGTAAAGCTGAAGATGCTCAAGGGCAAGGCCCAGAGGGCAGCGAAGGCCGCCGAGGCTGCGAAGCTGGCGGAGTCGGCTGCGGCCAAGAAGGCGACAGCCAAGGCGGGATAGGCATCTCGATGGCGTCATCGTATGGCGAACCTGCTTGAACGAAAGGCGAAAGAGTGGTTTGGAACCCCCGAGAAGAAGGCACGACTGCTGCAGGTCCTCGTCTACATCTCGAACCTGTACGTCATCCTCGGGGTGTTCGTCCTCATTTATGTTCTGTACGGCGATCACCTGATCGCCCTATGGAACTCTCTGAGGTGAAGGCGCGAGGGGCCCCGGCCCCCAAGATCTTGGGTCGGAGGCTCCCTCAGACCTCTATTTTTTGATGCATCGAAAGGCAACTCAGACCCGATCGTCGGCTTAAGATCAGCATTAAAAATGAACTTCGATGATGCCCGCATTTGAGCGGCAGCCCTTATGCTACGGGCTTTCTCCGTCCGTCCCGACCTTTGAGGTGGCAACAACCTCCTTTCGCTGGGCGATCCTGTAGCCGCAGATCACCTGTCGCCTTCCCGATATGATCTCGTCGAGCTCGGGGTCTCCGGTCTCCACCATGAGGCGGGGCGTCTCCTTCAGCTTGTGGGGGGTGGCGACGATGATCAGGTTTTCCGGCCCGGCCTTTCTGAGGACCTGGGGGCTTATCTGCTGGCTTCCCCTCCCCAGGATGAACCCCTGGGCTCCGATGGGGCTGACTACGATCTTCGTCCTCCCCACCGCCTCGATCTCTCGGAGGAGGTCGCTTTCGGAGGCGTCGCGGCAGATCACTCGGCCGTCTTTCACCAAGTCGACCCCCAGGAGGGTCTTCTCAACGCCAAGGAGTTCGGCGATCTTGGCGGTCGTCGTCCCCGCCCCCAGGATGTAGGCGGAGCCGTCCTGCATGAACTCCGAGGCGAAGGCGGCGATCTCCTCTTTAAAATCCTCTTCGGAGCTCGCGGCGTAGATCTGCTTCCTCTCCTGGACGAGGACCGGCTGGTAGGGGACGGCGGCGACCCCGTAGATCTTGGTGTCGAGGGTCCCGGCCCGGTACTTCTCCTCGTCGACGTCCAGGATCTCCGTCTCCCTCGTTTGGAGATTCCCTTCCAGATATCCCCGGATGAGCTCTCCCGCCGCCTGGGGGCTTACGGCGAAGACCCCCGAGTGCATCTTGACGCCTGCGGGTATCCCGATGATGGGGACCCTCGATCCTACAACCCCGGCGACGTCCCGGGCGGTCCCATCGCCGCCGGAGAAGACGATCAGGTCGACGCCTTCTTCGATGAAACATCGGCAGACTTCCCGGGTGTCCTCCGCCGTCGACGTGCCCGAAGGCCGGTGGACCACCCGGCATCGGAGGCCGTACCTTCTGAGGGACGCCTCTCCCATATCGCCGGCGGCGGTCAGAAAGAGGACGTCGAGGCCTACGAGCCCAGCTAGGGCCGCCTCCGCCCGGCGGGGGGCGACGGCGACCGCCCCCCTGGCCAGCGCCTCCTCGACGAGGCCGTCGGTCCCCTTGAGGCCGACGGCACCGCCCATGCCGGCGATGGGGTTGACGAGGAACCCCACCTTCTTCAGTCTGCTCCCCCCGTCCCCTTCGGAACTCAGAACTTGGGGATCTTCGCCAGGGACTGCTTCACCAGCTCCTCGGGGTACTCGTAGTCCACCAGATTTCCTGAGAAGTAGGCGTCGTAGCTGGAGAGGTCGAAGTGGCCGTGGCCGCTGAGGGAGATGACGATCGTCTTCTCCTCGCCGGTCTTCTTGCAGGCGATGGCGTCATCGATGGCCGGCTTTATCGCGTGGGAGGACTCGGGGGCGGGGAGGATCCCCTCGGTCCGAGCAAAGGTGACGGCGGCCTTGAAGACCTCGTTCTGGTGGAAGGACATCGCCTCGATGACGCCGTCGTGGACTAGGTTGCAGAGGAGGGGGGCGTCGCCGTGGTATCGGAGCCCTCCGGCGTGGATCGATGGCGGGATGAAGTCGTGGCCCAGGGTGTACATCTTGAGGAGGGGGGTGAGCCGCGCGGTGTCGCCGAAGTCGTAGGTGTAGAGCCCCTTCGTCAGGGTGGGGCAGGCGGCGGGCTCGCAGGCGACCATCTTGATCTCCTTCTTATCCTTCAATTTGTCGGGGACGAAGGGGAAGCACATGCCGGGGAAGTTAGAGCCGCCGCCGACGCAGCCGTATATGACGTCGGGATAGTCGTCGACGGTCGCCATCTGCTTTTTGAGCTCTTGGCCCTCGACGGTCTGGTGGAGGAGGACGTGGTTTAGGACGGATCCCAGAGCGTAGTTGGTGTTATCGTGGGTGGCCGCGTCCTCGACGGCCTCGGAGATGGCGATTCCTAAACTACCGCCGGTGTTGGGGTGCTCTTTTAGGATCGCCCTTCCGGAGTTGGTCAGCTCGCTGGGGCTTGCGACGCACTCGGCGCCCCATACCTGCATGATGCTCTTCCGGTACGGCTTCTGGTCGAAGGACGCCCGGACCATGTAGACCCGGCACTCGAGGCCGAAGAAGCTCGTGGCCATGGAGAGGGCCGAGCCCCACTGGCCGGCGCCGGTCTCGGTAGCGATCCTCTCGATCCCGGCCTTCATGTTGAAGTAAGCCTGGGCGACGGCGGTGTTCGGCTTGTGGCTCCCGGCGGGGCTGACCCCCTCGTACTTGTAGTATATCCGCGCCGGGGTCTTGAGGTGCTCCTCGAGGCGGTGGGCCCGGAAGAGGGGGGTCGGCCTCCAGAGCTTGAGGATCTCCCGGACCTCATCGGGGATGTCGATCCACCGCTCGGTGGACATCTCCTGCCGGATCAGCTCCCTCGGAAAGATCATCTCCAGGTCTTTGGGGTCGATGACCTTTCCGGTCTGGGGGTTCAGGGGCGGGTCCAGGGGAGTTATAAGGTCTGCGGCGACGTTGTACCACCGCTTAGGTATCTCTTCTTCATCCAGCAGAATTTTAGTTTTCAAAGGCATATCCTCCAGAAACGATGAGTCTTGATGTACTCTAATGTGCATTGGGGTAATGATGACGGCGTTATTTAAGGGTTTTGGGGTCTCTTTTTCCTCAAAAATTCGACTAAAATGTCTATTATCGATCCGTTCTCCCAATCCCGCCATCTTCTCATCGACCCCCGAAGGGCCGGGTCAAGCTTTATCTATTTTGGCGGAGATCTCCCTGGCCATGGCAGGTCTAACCCTCTCTGAGAAGATCTTCTCTCGAGCCTCGAAGAAGGAGGTGAAAGCTGGCGAGTTCGTGATGGCCGATATCGATCGGGCCATGGTCCACGACATCACCGGCCCCCTGGCGGTGAAGGGGTTTCGCGAGATCGCAGGCGAGGACGCGCACGTCTGGGACCCTTCTAGGATAGTCGTGCTCTTCGACCATCAGGTCCCGGCAGACAGCCTCGCGGCCGCCGAGAACCACATCATGCTCCGGAGGTTCGCTGCCTTGCAGGGGATCCTAAACTACGACGTCTTCGAGGGGGTCTGCCACCAGGTGATGCCGGAGAAGGGGCACGTCCTCCCCGGCGACCTCGTCGTCGGCTCCGACTCCCACACCTGCGCCTACGGCGCCCTCGGCGCGTTCTCGACCGGGATCGGCAGCACCGACATGGCCTCGGTCTTCGCTACGGGAACGCTCTGGTTCATGGTCCCCGAGACCTTGCGGCTCAGGGCTGAGGGGAGGCTCTCCCGGCTCGTCACCTCAAAAGACGTCATCCTGAGGATGATCGGCGACATCGGCGCCGACGGCGCCACCTACCAGGCCTGCGAGTTCGCCGGCTCCGCGGTATCGAAGATGTCCGTCCCCGAGAGGATGACGATGACGAACATGGCGATCGAGATGGGGGGGAAGGCCGGCCTCGTCGACCCCGACGAGACGACTCTGGGTTACATCCGAGAGCGGGTCCCGGACTTCGACGGCGAGAAGGTCCTCCACGGCGACGAGGACGCCTCCTTCACCGAGCGGGTCTGGGAGGTCTCGGACCTTCCGCCCCAGGTAGCCGTCCCCCACCACGTCGACCACGTCGTCCCGGCCGGCGACCTCGCCGGGACGAAGATCGACCAGGTCTTCCTCGGCTCCTGCACCAACGGCAGGTTCGAGGACCTCGCCCTCGCCGCTGAGGTTATGGGGGACGAGCCCGTGGCCCGGGGGGTGCGGATGGTGGTGATCCCCGCCAGCAGGACCGAGTACATGAAGGTCCTCCGAGCGGGGCTCGTAGAGAAGTTCATGGAGGCGGGGGCCATCGTCGAATCCCCATGCTGCGGCCCCTGCATGGGCGGAAGCTTCGGCCTCCTCGGGGACGGGGAGGCTTCCCTCTCCACCTCCAACCGGAACTTCCAGGGCCGCCAGGGAAGCCCGAAGGCGAGAGTCTACCTCTGCTCGCCGGCGACGGCTGCCGCCGGGGCGATCACCGGCGAGATCACCGACCCCCGGGAGATCTGATCCGATGCAAGCTAGATGGGCCCGGTCCCGATAGCTTCGACCACCGAAACCCTCTGGGCGCATCCGTTAACATGAAAGTCGCCTTCAAGCTCGGCTATCTCGGCCGGGGCTACCACGGCTTCCAGCACCAGCCAGCTGTCCCGACGGTCCAGGCCGCCGTCAGGGACGCCCTCCGCTCCCTGGGGATAAACGACGGGAGCTTCTGCTACGCCGGGAGGACCGACCGGGGGGTATCGGCCCTCGGCCAGGTGATCGACTTCTACGTCAACCCCGCCAAGGCCGATCTCGCCGTCCCCCGGGTCGTAAACAGCCGGCTCCCCACCGACGTCTGGGCCTGGGCCTGGGCCCCCGTCCCCGAGAACTTCAGCGCCCGTCACGCCGCCCTCTGGCGGGAGTACAGGTACCTCCTCCCCGGCGGCGGCCTCGACCTCGATCGTATGCGAAAGGCTGCGAGGGAGCTCGTCGGCGTCCACAACTTCAGAAACCTCTCCTCGGAGAAGAGGGGACCATCGGCCCGGAACCTGATGAGGCTCGATCTGACGGAGGAGAAGGGGATTGTCGTCATCGACGTCAGGGCCGACGGCTTCCTCTGGAACATGGTGAGGAAGATCGCGACGGTCCTGGAGCTGGTGGGGTCCGGGGAGCGGGACCTGGCCTGGGTAGGCAGCCTCCTCGATCCCGAGACGAACCGGGGGGTCGCCCCCGCTCCGGCGGAGGGGCTGATCATGATGGACGTGGGGTATCAGGGGGTAAGCTGGAGGGTCGAGCCCTACTCCATGAGGATGGCAAAGGAGAGGCTCTCTGCCGTACTGAAAAGGGATCAGGCCCTGGCGGAGGCGACGGGGGTCCTCGCCAGGTCCATGGAGGAGTTCAGAGGATGATCTCGATCCCCAGCTCCTCGGCCAGCTCCTTGTAGCGGTTCCGGATGGTGACCTCCGTCACCCCCGCGACGTCCGCCACCTCCCGCTGGGTCCTCCGGTCGCCGCAGAGGATCGAGGCGATGTAGATCGCCGCCGCCGCGACCCCCGTGGGGCCCCTGCCGCTCGTCAGCTCCTTCTCCGCCGCCTGGCGGAGGATCTCGATCCCCTTCGCCTGGACCTCGCCTTTTAGGCTCAGCCCGGAGCAGAACCGGGGTATGTAGTCGATGGGGCTCGTCGGCATCAGCTTCAGGGCCAGCTCCCTCGATACGAACCTGTAGGTCCTCCCGATCTCCTTCCTCGAAACCCTCGATACCTCGGCGATCTCGTCTAAGGTCCTAGGAACGTTGCACTGCCGGCAGGCGGCGTAGAGGGCGGCGGCGGCGACCCCCTCGATGCTCCTCCCCCTGATCAGGTTCTTGTCGACGGCCTTTCTGTAGATCACCGCGGCCGTCTCCCTCACGTTCCGGGAGAGGCCCAGGGCCGAGGCCATCCTGTCCAGCTCGGAGAGCGCGAAGGCGAGGTTCCGCTCGGTGGCGTTGCTGACCCGGATCCGCCGCTGCCACTTTCGGAGGCGGTAGAGCTGGGCCCGGTTCTTGGATGATATGGTCTTGCCGTAGGAGTCCCGGTTCCTCCAGTCTATCATCGTCGAGAGCCCCTTGTCGTGGATGGTGTAGGTCATGGGAGCGCCGACCCTCGACCTCTTCATCCTCTGGTCGTGGTCGAAGGCCCTCCACTCAGGCCCCTGGTCGATGAAGTTCTCGTCGATGACAAGGCCGCAGTCGGAGCAGACCAGCTCCGCCCTCTCGTAGTCGTGGACGAGGGCGTGGCTACCGCACTCAGGGCACTCGACGATGAACTTCTCGAACTCGTCTACCTTCTCCTTCTCCCGCCTGAGCTTGATCTTCTCCTGGATCTTCTCCTTCTCAGACCGTTCAATCTCCCTAATCTTTTCTATTTCTTCCACCAAATCCGCGCTCCTCGAAATAGAGTCTTTTTCCCAGGTGAACTGCCGGATCGACGTTTCGATAGGGTTTGACGACGATGTAGGGCCGATCCGTCGGACCGAATATGTCAAAAACCCGGCCGATCTTGGATTTCTTTTGATCTACGACGACAGAATTGATCTTCGGTAGCTCTTCCTTCCTTTCAACGCTGGCTTCAACGCGCACTATCAACTTCTTCTGGACGGAGTGATGGGTGGTGCCCAACCTCTTCAACCGGTCACCTCACCCCAACTTGTTCGGGATCATCGTATATAAAGGTTCCGCAAACATTTTATTTGATGAGATTTCCGCCCCAGGGACTCAAAGTTTATCTCCTCAAAGGAGCGTCCATGGCGGTTATGTTCGAAAAGCTTCCTACCGTCCCCACGTCCCAAGAGCTGGTGGACCGGGCTTTCAGACGGTCGAAGAGGGCGGCCACAGGACAGAAGAAGGACGAGGCGATGCTGATGACCGCCGGAAACATCCTATCCGACAACCTGTCAAACCTGGTCCGAAAGTACCCCTCCTTCATGAACATCCCCCCCTTCTACCACGACCTAGTCGACGCCGCCGTGGGGGTGGACGAGATGAGGATCCATCTATCCCGGGTATCCTGGGCCGCCTCCACCATCAGGTCGATCACCAGGGACCACCTGACGAGGATGAAGAGTGCCCCGGATAAGCCTTCCATCAGGAGGGCCGCCTTCGGGAGGATGGCCTCGGTGATGAAGTCGATAGATCCTGACCTCCTCTTCCTCAACGACGCCCGCCAGAGGCTGAGGCTGATGCCGACGGTCGATCCCGACCTCCCCGCCATCATCGTCGCCGGATACCCGAACGTCGGGAAGTCGAGCTTCATATCCTCCGTCACCGGAGCGAGGCCCGAGATCGCCAGCTATCCTTTCACGACGCGGGGGGTGGGGGTGGGCCACTTCATCCGGGGCCACCAGAGGTATCAGGTGGTGGACACCCCGGGCCTCCTCGATCGCCCTCTCTCTGCGAGGAACGAGATCGAGCTTCAGGCGGTAGCGGCCCTGAGACACCTTCGGGGCGCCGTCCTCTTCATCCTCGACCCGAGCGAGTACTGCGGCTTCTCTTTAGAGGAGCAGCTCCGCCTCCTCGCCGACGTCAAAAGCTGGCTCCGCCTTCCGGTTCTGGTGGTGGCGAACAAGGTCGACCTCGCCGGCTACGAGGGGGCCGAGATGGCGATGTCCACCACAAGCGGCGCCGGGGTCGTCGAGGTTCTTGACCGGATGGTGGAGATGCTGGATGGCCTCGCCGCTCGCGAAGAGGACGATAGAAAAGAGGAGTAGAGGTCTCCTAAGGGAGGCCGCTCTGCTGCCCACCGGGAGAAGGGGGAAGGATCGTCGGCCAGTGCCGCATCAAGTCCTCTGCTTGATGATGTAGTTGACCATTGCCGGCGATAGCTTCGACTCCCAGCATATCCTCGATGAGATCTCTTCGACTTTCAGGCCGCCTGACTGGAGGTCTGTTATCCTCCCTATCATCTCGTCGTCGACGACGAAGTACTCGTCGATGTCCTTTCGATGACCCCAGACGTCTCCCTCGATGATCTCCACCCCCTGAGTCTCCAGGAAGGCCCGGGCGGTGTTGGGCATATTCCTGTAGTACGAGGGCGGGACCTGGACGGCGCGGAGCCGGGGACTGTACTGGAGGAGCCTGAACATGTCGGTGCTGGTGGCCCTGTAGGCCAGATGAACTGTATGATCGCTCCTCGTGAGGTCGTTTATATCATCTTTTGAACTGACGATCCTGATCTTTATCATATACGACCCTCCAAACCAAGAACGGTATCTATGAAGCCGCCCTTGATGCCGTCGAAATGGCGGCAGGAGGCCGCAACGCCTCCTCCGAGACGCCGTCGGACCAATCCCCCCAGGAACCCCGACTGTAATGGGGCGATAGCCGTCGGCGCGGCAGTGGATGGAGACATTCCGGCTTCCTCAGGTCGCCTGTTTTATCATGTACTTGACCATGGCCGGCGATAGCTTCGACTCCCTCGAGACTTTGCTGGCGATCTCGTCGTGGTTCATCCCCTCGGATTGGAGGCTGTTTATCCTCTCTATCACCTTGTCGTCTACGGTGTAGTATTCGTCTATGTCCTTCCGGTGGCCCCAGACGTCCCCCTCGACGATCTCTATCCCCTGCATCTCCAAGAACATCTGGCCCGCGTGGGACATGGTCTTGTAGTAGGAGGATGGGACCTGGATCGCTCTCAGCCTGGGACAGGCCTGGAGGAGCCTGAATATGTCGGTGTTGGACGCTCTAAAGGCCAGGTGGATCATCTGTTCATTCCGGTTGAGCTGGTCTATCTCCTTCTTCGAACTGACGACTCTGATCTTCATCATGAGATTACCTCTGCTATAACACGTTGTTGTTCACCCATATAAGTTTATTGAATTACGGCATTATTGCTATCAACTGGCAAAACTGCGGGGATCGATCACCCGGAGATATTTCTGCTACGGTCTCGATCCAAGACTATATGAGGATGGCGGTAAATCTTTTACTTCGATTGTCCAGTTCCCATCGGCATTTCGTCAGTGATGCCGCTGGAAAAACTATTTTTCATTACAATAATATCATTTAATCTGTATCCATCATGTAATCCTAAATTGGTTCGCGAAGATCTCGGCCAGTGGCAAAGCCCCGTCCCGGGCAGCCCCCAGCCCCAGCCGACGGGGTGGGGGAGAGCCTCACGACCAAAAGCTCCTCGAAGAACCACCTCTCGCGAGCGACCACCTCGACCGTAAGCCCCAAAGATCGCGCTTTCTCCTCGACCTCATCGGGGCCGCTGAGGCTTGAGACGACTAGGAGGGCGCGCCCCCTCTCCGGCACCAAGCGATCTCTCAGCCCCTCCAGGAACCGGCCTATCGTCTCTCTGCCCGTCTTTCCGCCGTCGAAGGCGAAGTTGATCCACCCCGCCAGGACCTCGTCCTCCTCGGTGGGCAGGTACGGTGGGTTGAAGAGGACGAGGTCGAACCTCCCCCGGATCCCGGCGAAGAGGTCGGCCCGGAGGACCTCGACTCCCTCCCGCCGGAGGCGACGCAAGGCGGCGGGGTTGACGTCGGTGGCGACGACCCACCGGGCCCGGTGGCGGAGGGCCTTCGATATTATGCCGCTGCCGCACCCGATCTCCAGGACGGCATCCTCGGGGGCCACCTCCTTCAGGGAGGCGGCGAGGAGGAGGTGGGTGTCCTCGGCGGGGGGATAGACCCCTTCGGTGCCTTCACCAAGGCCCCCGGCGGGCCTGCTGGGGGCCCTGGCCCCCCTTCGGGGACCGTCCATCATCCTCCCCTCTCGACCTTTCCGAGCCAGAGGTCCTGGCCCCTCGGGCCCCCGGATTCCGTCCAGCCGGTCATCGCCCATCCCCCGTCCTTCGTCGGGACGATCGACCTTCCGAGGTCGAAGCCCTCCCCCCCGAAGGCGTCATCCCAGAGCTTTTCGCCGACGGAGCTGACCTTCAGGAGCCAGATATCCTCGTCGCCAGCCCCCCTGGTGTAGCCGACGACGACGATGCCGCCGTCCTCATCCACCAGGGCCTGCCAGCCGCCGTCTTCGCCGGGGCCCCCGATCGTCTCCTCCCAGACCTTCTCGCCCTCCAGGTCGGTTTTGAGGAGGAGGAGGTCCCTTCCACCCGGGGCATCGGCGGACGATGTCCCGACGATGATATAGCCGTCCGCCATCTTCAGGACGGAGTTCCCCCTCTCGTCGCCGTCCTTCCCGAAGGTCTTCTCCCATACCCTCTTCCCCTCGCCGTCGGCCTTGACTAGCCAGACGTCCTTTCCTCCCGCCCCGTAGGACTCGGTGGTCCCAACGGCGACGTAGCCGTCTTCCACCTCCACGATCGACGAAAATCCGTCGTTCTTCGAGCCGCCGATGGCGACCTCCCACACCAGGTTTCCGTCGGGGTCGACCAGAAGGATCCAGCCGTCAGAGCCTCCGGAGCCTCGGGAGGTGGTGGACCCGGCGACGACGTATCCCGCCTCCGTCTTCACCGCGGCGACCCCCCAGTCGTCGCCCGGACCTCCGAAGGTCTTCGTCCACCTCTCGTAGCCGTCGGAGTAGGTCTTGACGAGGAGGAGGTCCTTTCCGCCGGCCTCCCCGGAGCCCGAGACCCCAGCGATGACATATCCGTCCTCCGTCCCCAGGAGGGACCACCCCTCCTCGTCGCCGGGGCCTCCGATCGCCCGATCCCACTCCAGCTCCCCCTCCGAATCGGTCTTGATCAGCCAGAGGTCCCTGCCACCGTCTCCTTTGGAGGAGGTGTAGCCGACGACCGCCAGGCTGGAGTCGGCCGTCTCCAGGAGGGAGATCCCCCTTTCGTCCCCCGGTCCGCCGAAGGACTTCTCCCACGAGAGGTCCGGCGCCTGGCCGAGGGCGGGCTGGAGCATCAGGACCACCAGAGCCCCCCCCAGGAGGGCGGCGGCGATGGCGGGGCGGCTTGAGGAGGCTGCCCGAAAGTGGCGAGGATCGTCGGGTCTCATTTAAATCAAATCATTTTAATTTAATTTCATAGGTAGCGATCGAAGGCGATGAATATGATCAGGATCAGAGCCGGCAGGGCCCAGAAGATCCGAGGATCGCGAGCGACTTCGTCCCGGCCGCCGGCCCTGCTGATATCGCCTTTATATGCTGTCCCCTCGACCTGACCGGAAGGGATGGGGGCTTCCTCCGGGGCGGCCCCCATACCGCCATCGTCGGTCGGAGCTTCCTCTTCCTCCTCCTCTACGGCTATCCTCAGCTGCGAGGATTCCAGGGTGCAGGCGGTTCCTCGGTCGTCCCGGTAACAGACGGCCGTCGCCGGGATCTCGTAGCTACCCGGATCCCGGCAGGATATGGTGTAGACGATCGCCGCCTCCTCCCCTGGCAAGAGGAGAGGGTTGATCTCCGTCTCCCCCGCGACGAGGGTCGCCCATGCCGGGACGGTCTCCTTCAGAGAGGCTTTCGTCCTCCGGTTCCCGACGTTCTTTGCGGTCACCGTCACCGTCACCGTCTCCCCCGGCCTGACTCTGGCGGAGGATGCACCTTTGGCCACCTCCACCAGAGGTCCGATGACATCGACGACGGGGCTCGACGACTTGACCTTATAAATAGTGCCGTCGACGGAGTAGGTGGCCTCGGCGGGCGGGAGGGTCTGCCCATCCCCAGGCTTCTTAGCATCGACGGTGTAGCTGGCGGTTCTGCTCTCCCCCGGCGGTATCGTCATCTTCCATTCCAGGGAGGAATCCGTCTTAAAATCTCGACCCGCCGAGTCGGTTAGGGCGACCACCAGGCTCCTGTCACCGCCGTTGCTGACGGAGAGGTGGACGTAGCTCTCCTCGCCGAACCTGATCTCGTCATCCGCATACTTGAAGACCCTGAGGGGGCCGAAGAGGTCGAAGCTCGTCCCGCCCACCGACTCGTGAACCCCTCCCTCGGTGTCGAGGTACCGGGCCCGAGCCTCGACCCGGACCACCTGGGGCCCCGCCACCGACGGGACCCTGAAGTTCACCTCCAGGGGATCGACCTTCCGGGTTGAAGGGTCCTCGTCCCAGACATCGCCCGGGGCGAGGTTCGATATCGAAAACCTCTCTCCTGCGATCTCGGGGTCGAAGTTCACCTCCAGCTTCACGTCCTCCGCCTCCGTCATTCCGACGTTCTCGACCTCGACCTCGACCTTCGCCCGGTCGCCTCCCCGGTAAGAATCCTCCTTCGAGACGACCCGGATCTGGAGGTCGGGGACCGCTCGGAGGAGGAGGGAGACCGATGCCTTCGGCTCCGCCGACCCGTCCAGGAGGTAGTCTATCATCATAACATCGCCGGCTACAACCATCACCTCGTCGTCGATGGTGAAGCTCTCTCCCGACTTCAGGGGCCTCGTGGCGATCAGCTCTCCACCCTTCCGAAGGTTCAGCATCACCATCCGCGGCGATTTATCCTCGGGGGTGAAGTCCGCAGCCTCCAGGGAATAATCCCCGAGCTGGAGGGTCTCTCCCCATCGGAGCTCCCCTTCGACCCGGTCCCCCCACTCCACCGCCGTCCCGATCATCGATGTCAGGAGCAGATATGCCAGGAGAACTCTCATCGGATCAACGCCTGAAGAATAGGAGGTAGATGGCGAGGATCGCCCCGAGGGCGGATATCAGGATCGTCTCCCGCGACGAATCCGACTCTTCCGCTTCATGAGGCTCTGCCTCGCGGCCGATCGCTGTATCTGCCTTCTCCACCGTCTCCGCCCCTCCAACTCCAACATCTCGGGATTCTGAAGATCTCTCCTTCTGATCGCCGACCGCGGGGCTGGCGGAGGCTTCTCCCACCTCGCCCCCGCCCTTCGTCGGGGACGACGGCTCTTTCGCCTCGGATGAGGTCTCGGCCTTAGCCGAGGAGGATGGGCTGGAAGTCTTCGATGAGGTCGTCTGTTTCGCCTCTTCTGCCCCTTCGAAGGCCATCCCCGCCGGGGCGTAGAAGGTGACGGCGTCCTTTCCGTCAACCCTGAGGGTCTTCCTCTTCTCGTACTCGATCTTGGTCGCCGGGTCCTGCCACCTCACCGCCAGGACGTGGGTCCCCTCCTCCATGTCGAACTTGCCGAAGTCGGTGGTGCTCGTCTTCTTCGCGGTCTTCATCTTCTCGTAGAGGCCGTCGATGTAGAGGTAGGCTTCCAGGTCCTCGTCGTTGTCGTTCCTCAACATCACCGTCACCTCGAACTCCTCCGGCTCCGTGTTCTCGGCCGCATAGAGGGTGACCGCCGTCGTTCCCTCCACCGAGGCTGCTAGATCTTCCTGGTAGGTCATCTTGGTGTCATCGTCCCACCAGCTGATCCTGAAGTCGTGGGATCCGGCCTCGAGCTCATAGCTCCCGAACTTCTTCTCCTTATCCTTGGAGACCTCCTCGGTACCCGCCAGCTCCGAGTCTATGAAGAGGGATATGCTCAGGGTGTCGTCGTCTCGGTTGAAGACGTATACGATCGCCTCGGCCATCGTCGGCTCTGCCGCCTCTTCCTCCGGGGAGGTCGTCTCGTTAGTCTCCAACGAGCCGATCTCGGCCGCCAAACCCTCCCCGGAGCCATCCGCCTCGGGAGATGATCTCGGCTCCTCCAACGGAACCGTCGGCTCCGAGGCCTCCTCATCGGCTTCTGGGCCCTCGGAGACGGCAGGGCTCGCCGCCTCTTCGGAGGTCGCAGGATTCGGGGCTTCTGGGGTATCGTCGATCTCGCCGTACTCGTTCGCCTCTAGGCCTGCCGCCCCTGGGATGAAGGCGGAGGTCATCAGGAGGAGGAAGACCTGCGAGAGGAACAGCCCCAGGCCCATGCCGATGCGATAATACTTCCCGGTCATGTAGAGCATCTCTAGTTGAACCTGATCGTTTATCAATTATGCGTCTATGAGGAGGGCCGAGGTTCGTCTCGCATCCCGGGCGTCTCATCATCGCCTGGGGTGCCCTTTTCATTGAATTCTATATGCCCAAATCTTAAATATATTCGACCACCAACCTCCGGTCAGAACCGGGGTTGCCGAAGGAGATCGATGACGGAGAAGTACAGCCTCTGCCGATGGACTCTGACCCTCTTCGCAGTCGCCGCAGTCCTTATCAGCCCGGCCTTTCTCGCATCAGGGGCCGAGATCGACGAAGTGGGGGGTCTCGTCCTGGACATATATGCCGACGACGCCGGGAAGGCACTGGTCACCGGATATGCGAAGAGCATCGCTGGCCTCGCCTTTCTCAACGGCTCCGATTACCAGTACGACGAGGGCGCCCTCCAGCTCTACGCGGTGACCAACGCCCTCACCAAAAAGAGCGGGGACGACTGGGAGATCCGGCTATCCGCTGAAGGGAGCTACGGCGAGTATCACGTCACCTTCTATCTATCAGAGAACGTCCAGCTCACCAACATCTCCGGGACCGAGGGGCTCGACTACCTCGTCTCCTCCTCTAGCGACTCCTTTGTGGTGGAGTTCCACGGCTACGACGTGACGAATCCCGGGGCCGCCGTCATGTACCGCCAGCCGGTCTCAGGCGCCGAAGCAGAGGCTGCGGCCCTCCCGACGCCGAAACCCTCCAGCCTCTCCCTCCTCCTGGGGGGGGGCCTCCTCGTCGCCCTCTTGATCGTCGCCGCGGTCATGGTCCGAGGGCGTAAGGAGGCAGCCTCGCCTCCAGCGGATGAGGTGGCTTTTGAATCCGAGACGGCGGCCCCGGTCTTCGGGCTCCCGGAGGCCGAGGATGAGCAAGATCAGATGGTTTCGGAGGAAGCCCCCCTCCAATCTTCGGGCCCCGTCGAGGCAGCCTTTCCTGCCCCCGAGGCCACCATCGCCGCCTCGATCTCGGCGGAGATGGTGGCGGTGATGGATACCCTCACCGAGAGGGAAAGGTCGGTCTTGGAGGCTCTCATAAAGCACGAGGGGAAGATGACTCAGGCGGATATCAGGTACGAGACGGGGATCCCCAAATCCTCCCTAACCGGGATCATAGTCTCTCTTGAGAGGAGAAATATCGTGACGAAGAAGGAACGGGGAAGGACCAACGTCATCGAGCTCTCCGAGCGGCTAAACTGGGGGGGGAGATGACGGCGGTGGAGGCATGGTGGTCGGATATCCCTGCCGGACGCCCCCAATTCTGCGGGGTGGCCGGGTCAGAAGTACCCCCAAATCGGGGACGGCGAGGTTTTGAGAGTCTGGAAGAGGTGATGACTTGACGGGCCATCCGATCCGGAGGGGCCTCTGGCTGGGAGTGGCGGCCCTGATCCTAGGGGGCGTTATTGGAGCGGGAGAGCCCCTGACATTCGACGCTCCGGCATGCATCGGGGACGGGCTGAGGGAGGGGGGCCCTTGTCCCGTAGCATACCAGATCGCCGGGATCGGCTGCCACGGGGACGGACCTGGGATACTGATATCGATCTTCATCTCGGAGGTGGGGTTTGCCTTCAGTTCTGAAGACGAGGCTCTGCCTGTGAGGCTGCAGGTCGAAAGGGTGAGAGGCGTCGACCCATCCCGGGTCCGGAGGCTCCTGGGAGAGAACCGGACCCTGGGAGAGATCAAGGAGGAGATCGAGGGGGAGGACGGGGCCTACAGCTACCGGGGGAACCTCCGCCTCGGCCGGGCCCCCTACCTCCTCGACCGCCTCAACGTCACCTTGGAGGGGGGGACGACCACCCTGGAGGCGGACCTGATGGTGCCGGCGGGGGGATGGGGGGCGATCCCCTCCCCCGGGTCGGGGCCGGAGATGGTGGGCAAGCTCACCGTCGAGATCCTCCAGCAGAACGGATCGGAGATCAGCGTCGGAAGCCTCCTGGTCTTCAGCGGCCCCTATGCCGGAAGCTACGCCGTCATCCTGGACCCCTCCATCGGTGCAGGGGTAGGGATGGAGGGATGCCCCCTGGCGGGCATTACCTCCGGATGGGGGCTGGCACCCGGAGGCCCCGGGTGGGACCCGGTCGCAGCAGCCCGGAGCTCGGTCGGCGGACCGTTCTCTCACCTCGGCCCCCGGCGGCCAGACCCCCTCGATCTGATCCTCCTGGACCTGGGCCTCTCTCCCTCCTCCCCGGGGCTCTTCGGAGGGCCTGGATGGGGATGCGGCCCGGCCATGGTTGGAGGGGGTTTGGATCGGCCTCTTCCCCCGGCCTTAGGGATCTGAGGGGTCTTCGAGTTGATCGGAAGAGATCTCAGAGACCGCCCCGGACGCTGGGGCTCGGCCGGCGGATCGTTCCCATTGATCGCCCTCTTGATCCTCCTCGCCCTCGCCCCGGCCTCGGGGCGAGACGAGGCGGTCGCCGGAGGTGGCAGCGAGGCTGGATCGGCTTTTGGGAGCATCCTTCTGGACGCATATATCGACGATGGAGGAAGGGCCCTGATCGTCGGCTACCTGAAGGCCGATAGCCTCGACGACCTCGCCTTCCTCGCGGGCTCCGAGGTCGAGTACGACGAGGATCTCGGGGAGCTCTACGCCCTGAGCGACGCCCTGACGTCGATCCGAGATGGGGTGACGACCCTCGAATTTGAGGCTGACGGCTGGTGGGAGGAGTGCCATCTGGCCTTCTATCTCCCCAAAGAGGCGACGCCGTCGGCCGTCACCGCCTCGGAGGGGCTCGAAGTCTCCGTCGTCGAGGAGGAGGGATCACTGGTGGTGGAGGTTATCGGCTACGATCTGGACGGGGCTGAGGTGTCGATAGACTACCTTCTGTGAGAATGATCACCAGAATCCTTTCAGACTGTCTTTATATAATCGCGGGCGAGGCTCAAAGATGGGCTCCAGAGCCTGGGGGCCTTCCAGGGGGCCCTCCGCCGATGGATGGAGATCTCCGGAAGATCTTCATCTCCCCATCTTCGTCCGTCTTGTTGTAGCCGAAGACGGCTATGGCGTGGTAGCCTTCCAGGCCGCAGCTGGCATGTCTGGATAAGCCTCCACTAATAGCGGAAGAAGTCGGGGTAGACCGCCATCCTCGTGATCACAGGGCCGTCTATGGATATCCCCTCCTTGGCCTGAGACGGCGGCGTTGCCGTCGGCCCCGGGTAGGAGGTCATCTGCCATCCCGGATTCGGGAGCCGGTCGAGGTGATGGGCTTTGCCGATGCTGAGGATAGGATCCTTCGTCTCAGCCCTCGATCCTCTCCCGGAGGAGCTTCGCCTCCGCCGCCGTCCCCCTCTTTCCCAGGACCCGGGCCATCTCCTCGATCGCCTCCAGGCGGCGAACGACCGCGTCCAGGTAGTTTATCAGGTCGCCGGTGTAGGCGTAGACCCCGTAAGAGTCGGTGAACTCCTGGACGATCCGGCTCGGGCTCATCCCTTCGGCCCGGAGCTCCAGGATCTTGAGGGAGACCCCCCTCTCGGGGCAGCCGCAGTAGGGGGAGTCCCGGCAGCCGCATCGGGTGAAGTCTTTTGCGAGGTTCATCAGCTCCTCCCTCAGCTTCGGGTCGAGCTTGGACAGGTCCTCGCTGCTCAAGAGATCCATCACCGAGCCGTGGAGGGCCCTCGAGGAGACCTGCATCCTGAGGGTCGCCGATATCCGCTCTGCGGCTTTGAGGTAGAGGTCTGTGAACTTATCCAGGTCGACGGCCATCTCCAGGGCCCCTCTATCCTCGGCGAGCCCCTTTCTCACCACCCGTACCTCTTCTGGGGTGAGGAAGTGGGCGGCCGCCGCCCCGCCGATTCGGGTGGGGGAGATCCCTCGGACGAGGCCCGCCTCCTCCAGGGAGGCGAGGCTCGATCCCAGGTCGTCGAGGCCGATCGTCAGCCTGTGGAGCTGGAGGAGCTCTTCCCTGTTCCTCGCCACGCCGGCGTTGGCCAGGACCTCCTCCTGCTGCTCCTCCTCCCCGTACTCGGGGAGGACGTCCTCCATCTCTCCCCGGAGGAGGCGGAGGGCCACCTCATCCTCCGACTCGCCCTTCCCGCCCTGGTACTTCTTCCCCGGCTCGGGGAGGAGGTAGACGATCCCCCGGTCGTGGTAGCCGGGCCTGCCGGCCCTTCCGAGCATCTGGTTGAACTCGTGGACGCTGAGCCACTCGATCCCCATGGCGAGGGAGTCGAAGATCACCTGGGAGGCGGGAAAGTCGACGCCGGCGGCCAGGGCCGCCGTCGTCACCACGGCGTCGATCCCGCCGCTGCCGAAGAGGGCCTCCACCTTGCGCCTCTGGTCGTACTGCATCCCGGCGTGGTAGGCGGCGGAGTTGGGTATCGCCGTGGCAAGGCTGTTGCAGTTCTTCCGCGAGTTGGTGAAGATTATCGTCTGGCCTTTGTACCCCGTCGAGGAGGTCTTGGACGCCGCCTCCTTGACGAGCCGTCTCAAAAGCCCCCTCTTCTCCCGGAATTCTGCGAAGATCAGGTGGCGCTCGATGGCGACGGGCCTCACCTGGTAGTCGACGAGGTCGGAGCCGAGCTGGACCGCCAGGGCGGCGGGATTTCCGACGGTCGCCGAGAGGTAGATGAACTGAGCGGCGGGGTAGGAGAACCTGAGCCTTGCGATCAGCCCCGATAGCCTGTGGCCCCGTTCCTTCTCCTCCAGCATGTGGACCTCGTCGATGACGACGGTCCCCACCTTCCCCAGGCCCCTGCCGGTCCGGAGGAGCTTGTCCACCCCCTCGTAGGTCCCGACGATGATCTCCGAGTTGAGGTCCTGGTTCATCCTCTTCGCCTTTCCGAGCTTGATCCTGGAGACGCCGACCCGGATGGCAGCCCTGGCCCCCAGGTCCCGATAGAGGGAGAGCTGGTCGTACTTCTGGTTTGCGAGGGCCACCAGGGGGACGAGGAAGAGGAGCTTCCCCCTTCCTTGCAGGAAGTTTTTGATCCCCGCCATCTCCCCCACGAGGCTCTTGCCGGTGGCGGTGGCCGAGACGACCAGGAGGCTTCTTCCCTCCAGGAGCCCCTGCCGGATCGCCTTCGCCTGGACCGGGAGGAGGGCCTTGGTCCTTCGCAAAAGAAAGCTCTTCAGCTCGGGAGGGAGGTCGAGGGCCTCGACGGCCATCGGGTCCTCCTCCCTCTCGGCCGGGATCTCGTCGAACTTCGTCAGGTCGGCCTCGAGCCTATCGAGGGCCAGGAGGCCGAGGACGTCGTCGAGGTCCCTCCTCTTGAGGAGGACCCGGGCCATGTGGACCTTCGCCGCCCGGCCGAGGTGTCGGAAGTCGGCCTCCCGCTGGAGCTCCTCCAGGGCGCACCGCTCGCAGATCAGGCTGCCCTTGTGCCTGACGGCCTTGTTGTCCAGGGGGGTGAACCTCCTCTTCTCCGAGAGGCAATGCTGACAGATCGATACCTTCCGGTGAGGGATCTGAAACGCGTCGAGAAACTCGACGAACTTCGCCTCCAGGGAGGGGTCGCCCCGGGCGATGTAGGTCTTCCCCGCCTTCCGGAGGAGCCTGACCAGGTCTTCGGGCTGGAGGTACCTCTCGTCCCCGTCCTTGTTTATGAGAAACTTCTTAGGGCGGGGGCCCTTCGGAGTATCCTGGAGGCGGAGTTGCCCCTCGAAGAGGGGTTCACCGCCCCGGAGGGGGAGGATGAGGACTCGGGCCTTATCTGCCCTCGCCAGAACCTCGATCGGCATCTCGACCCGATCAGGAGGCGGTGAGGTCGACGAGCTCGTACTTCAGCCCCTCGCCCTCGAGCCTCCCCATGAGGTTTGGAACCTGCTCGTCGACGCAGACGATCACCGAGGATACCCCGTGGAAGGCCGACTCCACCGCCGACTCCTTAGCCCCGAAGAAGACGTCCGGATCCCGGCCGACCTTCCTGAGGGCGACGAGGGACTCTATCCCCAGGGCCCCCACCATCTCGCTGGCGAGGACGATCCTGGAGAGGGCCGCGAGGTCCACCTTCCGGGAGCCGCCCATCTGGACCCGGGGGACCTTGCAGACGGTGACCGTCCCCTCCTTGAGGCTGATCAGCCCCTTGAGGTTTGAGACCCCCACGTCCTCCCCGGCCCGGGCCTCGGCGATGGTCACCCCGCTCGCCTCGACCCCCTCCTTCCTGCCGGCGTAGAGGAGGCCGCCCCTCATCTCCAGGGAGACGGTCTCCCCCTCCTCGAGGTCGAGGTCGGCGATGGCTCCCCAGACGGAGACGTGGCTTATGATCTCCTCCATGACGTATCTCGCGTACCGTTTCAGCTCGGCGGCGCTCTCCAGGAGCATCTCCACCCCCTCTTTCGTGATCCGGTACCTCATCCTCCCGTCGGATACGACAAGCCCGTCGGCAACCAGGTCCTTGATGTACTCGGAGATCGCCTGGGGGGTGACGCCGAGCCTCTCCGCCACCTCCTTCTGCCGGACGTTCGGCTGGTTGGCGGCGATCTCCACCAGGATCTGAAACCGCGAGCTGTCCCTCTTGCTCTGTAGAACGTCTACCATTCTTCAACCCTCATCCTTGGAGAGCTCGATCCTCTGGCCTCTGACGGCGAGCCCCTCCGCCCGTTTGGCAGCCCCTCTTATGAAGGCCTGGCTGAGATTCAGCTCTCGAGACAGGTTGGAGAGGGAGGTGTTGCCGTTGGCGACGATCTCTCGGATCCTCTCGGTCGTATCCCGGAGCTCATCATCCGACATCGAGGTGATGTATATAAGCTCGCTCAGATCCTCCAGGGGGCATACGAAGTTCGCCTGGACCCGGGAGTAGCTGGAATGGTACTCCTTCTCCGGGCTCTCCCCGGGCTTCGGCATCTTCCACTTCGTCTCCACGAGGCCGCTCTTCTTCAGAAGCTCGAGGCTCCTATGAACCCCCCTCTCGTCGCTCATGAGCTCCGAGAGCTCCGCCTCCGTCCGCCAATCCTCGCAGAGCTCTTCGAAGACCCGTTTGTGAACTTCTGAACCGAAAGCCAGGAGCAGAGGAACCAGATCTGAGGGATCGTTGATGATCCGAGTTCTCTTTCCCATCGCACAAAACCTCGTCCGCCCATTGGCGCTCAAATTTGATAAATCTTTTGAGGAACCCGTCGCCCAAAATGCCGGATTCGTCATCAAAAGGCGGCGGAGGGATGGGGCCGCCCCATCCCCCGGCCCCCGGGGCCTAAAAGCCCCCTCCAGCCCGGATCAGACGAGCCTCACCGTCTCCAGGTTCATCGGCGCCATCGTCGGTATCCTGTGTTTCTTGTAGATGGAGCTCGCGAGGTCGAGGCAGTTCGCCTCGTCGCCGTGGTTTGTGATCACCCTCGAGGGTTTGGGGTAGACCCTCCTGATGTAGTCCATCAGCTGGTTTCGGTCCGAGTGGCCGGAGAAGCCGTCGACGGTGACCACCTCCAGGTTGATCTTGACGGTCTGGGTCCTCCCCTCGGCGGAGAGGGGGACCTCGTTCCACCCCTTCTGGATCCGGCGGCCGAGGGTCCCCTCCGCCTGGTAGCCGACGATCACCAGGGTATTCCGCTCGTCGGGGCCGAGGGCCTTCAGGTACTCCAGGATCGGCCCGCCATTCATCATCCCACTCGTCGCCAGGACGACGCAGGGGTCGCCCTCCACGATCTTCGCCCTCTGGTTTGAGGTCTCCACCTGGACGAAGCACTCCGAGAGGAAGGGGTTGATCCCCTTGTGGAAGATCAGGTCCCTGAGCTCGTTGTTCAGGTACTCGGGATACGATGTATGGATCGCCGTCGCCTCGTAGATCATCCCGTCGAGGTAGACGCTGATCTCGTCGAGGGACTTCTTCCTGATAGCCTCCTCCAGGGCTATCATCACCTCCTGGCTTCTGCCGACGGCGAAGGCGGGGATGATCACCTTTCCGCCCCGCTTTATGGTATCCCGGACGACCTTCAGGAGCCTCACCTCGGCTTCCTTCCGAGAGGGCTGGGTGCTGTTCGATCCGCCGTAGGTCGCCTCCGTCACCAGGGTCTCCAGCCTCGGGAAGGAGTGGACGGCGGGGTCGAAGAGCCTCGTCTTCTCGAACTTGAAGTCCCCGGTGAAGGCGACGTTGTAGAGGCCGTCTCCCACGTGGAAGTGGCAGATGGCAGAGCCGAGGATGTGGCCGGCGTTGTGCATGGTGAGCTTCGTATCGGGGGCTATGTCGGTGACGTCGCCGTAGTTCAGGGTGATGGTATGCTTAAGAGCCTCCCGGATCATCGCCGACTCGTAGGGCATCCTCTTCCCCTCGCGTCCGGCGATGTCGATGTAGTCGAGCTGGAGGAGGACAAATAGGTCCCTGGTGGGGGGGGTGCAGTAGATCGGCCCCTCATAGCCGTACTTGTAGAGCATCGGGACGAGGCCGGCGTGGTCCAGGTGGGCGTGGGTGAGGACGACGGCGTCGATCTGGTTTAAGGGGTATACCTCGGGTACGTATAGGTACGGCGTCGCACTGTCGTCGGAGCCGACGTTTACGCCGCAGTCGACGATGATCTTCGACTCAGGGGTCGAGAGGAGCATGCAGCTCCTGCCGACCTCCCGACACCCGCCGAGGGTAGTTATCCTCACCCACTGATCCTTCGAGGCGACATCCCGGTGGATCCTCCTGCCGATCGTCTTGAGGATCTCCTTCCTCTCGGATTGGACGGACCGGAGGTACTCTTTGGTGTTGGCGATGGTGGCGGACCGGACCGGCGGCGTCCTCACCACCTTCGGGGTCCAGCCGATCAGCTTTGTGATCTCCCTGAGGGTGGCACCGTGCCGACCGATCACGAGCCCCGGCTTCTCCGCCTCGATCACCACCTCCCCGGTCTCGCTGTCGAAGTAGTAGTTGGTCAGCCCCGCCTCGGGGGGGACCACCTGTTGGATCTTCTTGACCGCTCCCTCCGGGTCTGCCAGGACCTTCAGGTCCGGCCTCACCACCACCCTCTTTCTCAGATCTTTTGCTAGGGATCGGACTATCTCTCCATCGTCCGCCAGCCTTCTCGGGTCGTCGGTGTATATTACCAGCTCGGGGCCCTCGAATTCTATGCCGGTGACGTTTATGTTCGGAGGCAGTTTGGTCTGTACCCTCCGCTTGAGCTCAAGGAGCACTTCCTCAACAGACAATTAAACCCATCCAAAAAAAGTTTATTTTTCAGAGCGCCTGCCGGATCTTCTCCACAGCGGACTCATCCTCCACCTCATACTCCTCGGCGGTGATCTTGACCACCTGAATGACGTCACCCGAGGCGGAATCCCTCTTCATGGCGTTGTGGATGGCGCGGATCCCCAGCTTCATCCCCTCCTCGACGGTCATCTCGGGGTCGTAGAGGGCCTCCAGGACGCCGTAGGCTGTGGGGGAGCCGGATCCCGTGGCCACCACCTTCTGTTCCTGGATCGAGCCGCCCAGGGCGTCCAGGGAGAAGAGCTGGGGCCCCTTCTTGTCCACCCCGCCGAGGAGGAGCTGGACCATCAAGGGGAAGTATCGCCTAGAGGAGAGGACGTTGGAGAGGAGGGAGGTCGTCCCTTTTACCGTCATCGGCTCGCCCCTCTGCATGTTGTATAGCCTGGACTCGACCTGGATCATCCTGACGAGGGACTGGGCGTCGCCGACCACTCCCGCGGTGGTCAGGCCGACGCGGTCGGCGATCTGGTATATCTTCTGGGCTGTGGTGCTGGCGATGAAGTGGCCCATGGTAGCCCGGCTCTCCGAAGCGAGGACTACACCATCCTTGCAGACGATTCCCACCGTAGTTGTGCCTTTGAACACCTCGACCATCTAAATACCTCGAATTAAAATCAGAAAACGGACGAACTCCCTTCGCCACCATCACTATATAAATCTTCCGCGCCCTTCCCGCTCCCGATGAGGATAAGCGCTGTCTATAGCCTCGATCCGTCCTCTCCATCTCATCCCCCCGCTTCCTCCCCTCATCGGCCTCTGATCCCCCTTTCTCCATTCCCCAGAACGATCCTCTAATATACCATGCCGCTACCAACACCCTTCAGTCCGAGATCGACCGCCTTCGGCAGGAGCTGGGATCCCTTGCACCCCTGGATATACGATCACTACGTCGACCCCATCCTCTACGACACCGGATACAATCCCGTCAACACCGTCACCTGGGCCCTCCTCTTGGGCGGCATGATCCTGCTTCTCCTCAGGCTATTTCGGCGGCTTGAGATCGCCATCGACGAGCGGTTCGTCCTCGCCACCGTCCCCTACATCCTGGCGGGGGCGAGCCTCCGGGTCGTCGAGGACGCGGAGCTGGTGGCGGCTCCCCTCAAGTATCTGCTGATTACGCCGCTGATATACTTCCTCGCCGCCGTGGCGACCCTGGCAGGCCTCCTCCTCAGCCGATGGGCCCTGGGGGAGCGCTGGATCTTCGGGTACGCCGTCGTCGGCCTCGCCTGGACGGCGACCAACCTCGCCCTCCTCGCCACCCTGGGGGTGGAGAGCCCCTGGACGCCCTTTGCGATCCTGGCCATCGGGTCGGCGGCGACCCTGGCGGTGGCGGCGGCCGGGTTGAAGCTCAAGATCGCCCCCCTCTCGGGGCGGCCCAACCTCCTCCTCATCTTCGCCCACATGTTCGACGCCGCCTCCACCTACGTCGGGGTGGACTGGTTCGGCTACGTCGAGAAGCACGTCGTCCCAAGCCTCCTCATCGATCTCGCTGGGACCGCCCTGGTGATGTTCCCCCTCAAGCTCCTGATCCTCATCCCCGTCCTCGCCCTCGTCGAGAGGGCCCTCCGGGACGATCCGTCCCTCGAGAGCCTGACCCGCCTTGCCCTCCTGACCCTGGGGCTCGCCCCGGCGGTGAGAAACACCATCAGGCTGACCCTGGGGATCTGAGGGCAGCCGGGCCGGGAATATATACATATACAATTTAAAATAACCAAAAAATCCGAGCCGGCATGAGGCCGAGGCGGTTAAAATGAGGAGATCGGGGACGGAGGAAGGGAGGGATGAGGAGGAAGGGGGAGCTCTTCACTCCCGGATCTTCCTCGCCTCCAGCTTCTCGCCGTGCTTCAGCCTCAGCATGATCTGCTTGGCGAGGTCTGAGGACTTCACCATCCGGATGTCGCCTCGGCGGCCGACGGTGGCGGTGAAGACCGGCTCCTTTCCCAGGAAGATCTCGACCCGCTCGCCGGGCTTTCCGCCGACCCAGATTGCCAGGTGGCGGCCGGTGTCTTCGATGTGGGGGGCCAGGGGCTCCTCCCGGCTGTCGAAGGTCTGGACGTCGATGTGAATCCCCAGCGTCCGCTCGATCTCCTCGATCCTCTTGCCCGACTTTCCAATGATCCTCGCCGCCTCGTTCTCCTGGACCTTCACCACCGCCGAGGAGTCGCTGATCATCTCCACCTCGAAGGGTCCCTTGAGGTGGGTTGCCATCTCCTTCTGGACCTGGAGGGAGGCGAGGTCCCAGGAGGCGGGCTTCTTCCCCTCGGCGGAGATGGGCATGACGACGATCTCCTCGCCATAGGTGTAGAGCTCGTACTCCGCCTTCCCGGTCTCGAAGTCCTTGACGACGATGACGGGCCGGGAGAGGTCCGCCTCGGTCATCCCGGCGGGCACCTTTACCATGAACTCGACGTCCATGACCTTCGTCACCTCCCCCTTCTCGATGAAGACGATGGTGTCGATCACCTGGGGGATCATCCCCAGGTCGACCCTGCCGATCAGCCTCTGGAGGGCGTCGATCGGCTTATTGGCGTGGACGACCCCGATCATTCCGACCCCCGCCATCCTCAGGTCGGCGAAGACCTGGAAGTCGTTCGTCTTCCTCACCTCGTCGTAGATGGTGTAGTCAGGCCTCACCAGGAGGAGGATGTCGGCCGAGGCCTCCATGGACCCCTCCAGGGGTCCGTACTGGGTGATCTCCGCCGGGACCTGGAGGTCTCTTGGAGCTTCCAGGGTCTTGACGATGTAGTCGCACTTCTGGAGGTACTTGGCGACGCCAGCGGCGAAGGTGGACTTCCCCGAGCCGGGGGGGCCTGCGATCATGATACCCCGGTGGGCCTCCTTCAGCCTCGCCTTCAGCTCGTCGCTGTGCCGGTAGTCCTCCAGGTCGACCTTGGCCACGGGCCTCACCGCCGTTATCTCGAGGCCGTCGGCGAAGGGGGGCCGAGCGATGGCGATTCTCATGGGTCCGAGCTGGGCGACGGCGGCGCCGATCTTCTCCATCTCGATGTGGGCGCCCGGGTCGGACTTGACCCTCTCGAATATCTCCCTCACCATATCCCGGAGGTCCCTCTCGCTGAGGCTCCTGTTTCCGATCTTGACGAGGTTGAACTCTCCGACCTTCCCCCTCTTCGCCATGGGGATCGTCCCCTCCTTGAGGTGGACGGAGAGGGTGTCGGGGGTGAAATATTTCTCAAGGGAGATCGGCTTGATCTCCTCCCTTTGGGGTCGGACGTACTCCACCTCGAGCCCCATCGCCCCCGCCACCCTCGACTGGATCGAGTCGCTGGTGAGGAAATAGGCCCCGATCTCCAGGGCCACGTCCCTGATCATGGCGTCGATCTCGCCGCCTCCGGCGAGCTTGATCTGGTCCAGGTCGGGCCTCACTCCCACGTATTCCAGCTCGATCTTGCCGGCCTTCGCCAGCTCCGAGAGGCGTCTCAGCTCTTCAAGCCCCTTGATCCCCGTCTCGCGGCCGTGGTTGGCCTGGGCCTCCAGCTCCGCCACCACCGCCTCGGGGACTACCACTCGTTTGCCCTCAAATTCGCCGGAGGCGACCCTGGCCGAAACTCTGCCGTCGATCACCACGCTCGTATCGGGCACAATGCAGTCTGCCATTGCAATAAACATCCTTCAATTAGTTATTTAGTACTTGTGATCGAAGCCAAAAAGAGATCAGAGATAGACGATGTCCATCTCCCTTTTCTCGGCGATCCCCTCGAAGACCTCGTCGATATCCATCTGTCGCCGGATCTGGCGGGCGGCCATCACCACCATGACGGGCCGGCCGTAGGTCTGGACCGCCCTGATCTTGGCGGTATCCTCGCCGAAGCCCGGGTCCAGCCTTCTCAGAATGCAAACTCTGATCCCGCTCTCCACGAACTCGCCCTCGTCATCGTGGCCGAAGACTATGCAGACCATGCTCCGCTTGGAGATCGTCCGGTAGTCCACATCGTAGCTGGCGAAGGCGTTTCTGTCGTAGAGCTTCTTGTCGGCGAGGGCTGGCCGGAGGTCCTCCTCCACCACAGAGTTCGCCAGCTCCAGCAGCTCTTCCTGTCCCTCTCGGGAGTGTTCCAGGCACTTGGCTATGGTGAAGAGGTTGAGGTGGTGGAGAGGCTGCCGTTTGGAGTGGCAATAGGCTCGCGGCTCCACGACGCCGAACTCTTCCCCTCCGGAGAAGAAGGACGGGGCGTAGTTGTCGCAGCTTGCGCACTTGAGCTGGATCAGGGTATCCCTGTCCAGGAAGGGGGCCATCCCTTCGACGAAGCCCAGGACCTCCCGGACGTTGGGGCTGGTCCCCTCGGTGAGGCTCTGCTGGGCTGCCTTGACCGCGAAGAGCAGCTCGTCCTGACAGTCCCTTTCGTCTTTGCCGTTCTCCTCTTCAGCATCATCCTTCATGGGAAACTCTTTTCCTTAGGCTCCCGTCCGATATAAAAATGTGCTGATGCGCCTCCGTCGGCTCGATCTCCGAAAAGGCTATATCCTGTCGCTGCCTCACGCCGATGAGGAGGTCACCGGTTGAAGGAGATTCGATTTCACGGCCGGGGTGGCCAGGGAGCTGTTACTGCTGCTGAGTTGATAGCGATTGCGGCTTTTGAGGATAAGAAGTACTCCCAGGCCTTTCCAGCCTTTGGTGTGGAGCGGCGAGGCGCTCCAGTCATGGCTTTTGCCCGAATTGCATCCGAGCCGATCCGGATCAGAAGCCAGATCTACGAGCCCGATTATGTCATCGTCCAGGACGTCACCCTCCTGGAGGTCGTCGACGTGGCGAGCGGCCTCAAGCCGGAGGGGAAGATAATCATAAACACCGACAGGGATGCAAAAGACCTCAAGCTCAAAACCAAGGCGGATGTCGTCACCATCGATGCCACCAAGATCGCCCTCGAGAAGCTGGGGAGGCCCATCGTCAACACGACGTTGCTCGGAGCCTTCTGCGGCGCCACCGGCGAGGTGAGCCTCGAGAGCATAAACAAGGCCATATTGAGCCGGTTCAGCGGGTCCCTCGGTGAGAAGAACCTGGCAGCCATAAAGACCGCTTACGAGGGGGTCAGCCGATGACTAGGTGTATAGTTAAAATGGTGGTGGAGCCGGGGAGCACCGAGATCACCAAGACCGGCGCCTGGAGGACCTTCGTTCCCGTCTTCGATCACGATAAGTGCATCAAGTGCAGCCTCTGCGAGATCTACTGTCCCGAGAGCTGCATCCACCAGATCGAGGGGAACTTCGTTCCGGATCTGGACTATTGCAAGGGGTGCAGCGTCTGCGCCCACGAATGCCCGCGGGGTGCGATCACCATGGTCCTGGAGGAGAAGTAGATGAAGAAAGTGGTGGAAGGATCTTATGCGATAGCCGACGCCGTCCGGTGCTGCTCTCCCGATGTCATATCGGTCTATCCGATCACCCCCCAGACCCACATCGTCGAGCACCTCTCGGAGTTCGTAGCCAATGGTGAGCTAGACTGCGAGTACATCAACGTCGAGTCGGAGTTCTCCTCCCTCTCCTCCCTCATCGGGGCGTCTGCTGCGGGGGCCCGGACCTACACCTCGACGACCTCCCAGGGGCTCGCCCTGATGTTCGAGGTCCTCTTCAACGTCTCGGGGATGAGGCTTCCGATCGTCATGACGACGGTGAACAGGGCCTTGAGCGCCCCCCTCTCCATCTGGAACGATCAGCAGGACGCCATGGCCGCCAGGGATGCGGGCTGGATCCAGATCTACGCCGAGAACGTCCAGGAGGCGATGGACCTCACCCCCCAGCTCTACAAGATCTCCGAGGACCCGAAGATCCTCACCCCCTCCATGGCCTGCATGGACGGGTTCATCCTCACCCACGTCTACGAGCCGGTGGAGTTCCTCGATATCGAGAAGGTCAGAGAGTTCCTCCCGCCCTTCAGGCCGGAGGACGTCCTCGACCCAGAGGATCCCAAGACCTTCGGGGCCTTCGCCGATCCGAGCTGGTTCACCGAGTTCAAGTACCTCCAGTATCAGGCGATGGAGAGGGCGAAAAAGAAGATCGCTGAGGCCTCGAAGGAGTTCGAGGAGGTCTTCGGCCGGGGATACGGCGGCCTCATCGATACCTACGCCATGGAGGACGCCGAGGTCGCCCTCGTCGCCATGGGCTCCGTCATAGGGACGATCAAGGAGGCGATCGACGGGCTCCGGTCCGAAGGGGTGAAGGTGGGCCTCGTCAAGATCCGCAGCTATCGGCCCTTCCCCGAGGAGGAGCTGAAGAAGGCCCTCAAGGATGCAAACGTCATAGTGACGATCGAGAAGGATCTCTCGATGGGTTACGAGAGCGCCCTTCTGACTGACCTCAAGGGTGCCTTCTACAACAGCCCCGCGAGGATGCCGATCATCGGTTTTGCGGCTGGCCTCGGCGGCAGGGACATCGGGGTCAAGCAGATAAGAGGGATCGTCGAGAGGGCGTCGAAGGTCAAAGACGCCGGGATCGAGGCGGAGTTTGAGATCTTCGACGTGAAGCCAGAGTGTCTCTAGGAGGATTATCATGGAAGAGAGTTTGTTTGCGCCCGGCCACAGGGCCTGCGCAGGATGTGGAATGCCTACGGCGATAAAGCTCGTCCTGGACGCTGCGGGTCCCAACACCATCGTCGTCTCGCCTACGGGATGCCTCGAGGTCACCTCGACCCCCTTCCCGGAGAGCTCCTGGAGGGTCCCCTGGATCCACTCCCTCTTCGAGAACCCCGCGGCCGTCGCCTCCGGGGTGGAGGTGGCCCTCAAGAGGTTCGGAAAGACGGACATAAACCTCCTGGTCATCGGCGGCGACGGGTCCACCTTCGACATCGGCTTCGGCTCGATCTCGGGGATGTTCGACCGGGGGCACAGGATCACCTACGTCTGCTACGACAACGAGGCCTACATGAACACTGGGGTCCAGAGGAGCGGCTCGACCCCCTTCTGCGCCAAGACGACGACGACGCCGACGGGGAAGCTGAGCCTTGGTAATCCCAGGCCGAAGAAGGACCTGCCGGCGATAGCCGTAGCCCACGGCGTCCCCTACGTCGCCACCGCCTCCATCGCCTACCCCGTCGACCTCCGGCGGAAGGTAAGACGGTCTCTATCGGCCGACGGCCCCGCCTACATCCAGGTGAACGCCCCCTGCATCACCGGCTGGAGCTTCGAGGCGGGGGACACCATCGAGCAGGCGAGGCTCGTCGTCGAGACCTGCCTCTGGCCTTTGTATGAGTACGTCGACGGCGCCCTCGCCGGGGTGACGAAGGTCCGGAGGAAGAGGCCCGTCGAGGATTACCTCAAGACCCAGGGGAGGTACAAGCACCTCTTCCGGGCTGAGGGGGGAGCGGAGGTCCTGGCGCAGATCCAGGCGATGGCCGACGCCAACGCCGAGAAGTTCGGCCTTCTGGACTGAGGGGGACGAGGACCCCCCAGGACCTCTACCTTCTGGAGGATGTATATGTACGTAGGAAGGATCGTGGTCATAGGCGGGACGAGAGGAAGGGCGTGGGTCGGATACCGGGTGTCGTCCCGCTCCTTTCCCAACCGGCGGGCGAGGGTCCGGGGCGATCTCGTCCTAGTATCGCCCCTGAATCCTCAAGATCTGGAGAGAAACCCCTACATCGCCTACAACGCCATCCGGGTCGCCGGGAGGGCGGCGGTCGTCGCCAACGGGACCCAGGCGGACATGATCGCCGAGAAGATCAACGATGGGACGAGGCCTCTTGAGGCTATCGCCTTCAGCCTCACCGCCTTCGGCTACGAGAGGGACGAGCTGGACACCCCCCGGATCGCCGGGGCGGTGATGGGGGGGCGGGGGTGGCTGGGGATCTCCCGGAAGGACGAGATCAGGGTGAAGGAGTTCGACCTCACCGGGGGCGGGGCCTTCATGGTCGCCACCTACGAGAAGACGGAGTTTGAGGAGGTGGCCGTCGCCGGGGGCGACGCCGAGGAGGTGGCGAGGGCGGCCTTCGACCTCCCCTTTGAAAGGCCGGTCTGCTCGGCGGCGGCCTTCGACGACGGGGGCTTCAGCCTTGCCGCGTACAACCCAAAGCCCCAGGAAATTTTGAAGCCGAAGGTATGAACTCAAATTCACGCGATTTGAATTATTAAACTGTTGTCGAAGATCTTGAGGAGTGGACGGGATGGAGATAAACGGCGTAGAGATCGAGGATACCTTTGCGGAGGGCTTTCCGATAAAGGTGGCGAGGGTTCTGATCACGGCGATTACCGAACGGTGGGCGATGGAGGCGGCCCGAGAGGCGACGGGCTTTGGGACCTCCGTCATCATGTGCCCGGCGGAGGCGGGGATCGAGCGGAGGGCCCGGCGGACTGAGACCCCCGACGGGAGGCCGGGGTTTTACATCCAGATCTGCAACATGAGCTTCAAGAACCTGGAGGCGTCCCTCCTCGCCCGGATAGGCCAGTGCGTCCTGACGGCGCCGACGACGGCGGTCTTCAACGGCCTCCCAGAGGCGGAGAAGCAGTTCGATACGGGGGCGAAGCTGAAGTTCTTCGGGGACGGCTTCCAGAAGGAGATGGCCTACTGCGACCGGGGGGTCTGCAGCATCCCGGTGATGTCCGGCGACTTCATCGTCGAGGAAAAGATAGGTGCCGTCGACGGGATCGCCGGGGGGAACTTCTACATCATGGCCGAGAACCAGGCCGCCGCCCTCATGGCCGCCGAGGCTGCCGTCGACGCCATCCGGGAGGAGGAGGGGACGATCACGCCATTTCCCGGCGGGGTCGTCGCCAGCGGCTCGAAGGTGGGGAGCCGCTACAAGTTCCTGAAGGCCTCGACGAACGAGAGGTTCTGTCCGACCCTCAAGGACGAGGGGGTCTGCATCCTGCCGCCGCATATCCGGGCCTCCTACGAGGTGGTGATCAACGGCGTCAGCCGGGAGGCGATCGAGAGGTCGATGCGCTCCGGGATCATGGCGGCCTGCAGGGTCCCAGGCGTCGTCAAGATCTCCGCCGGGAACTTCGAGGGGAAGCTCGGGCCGCACCTCTTCCGTCTCCACGAGATCCTGGGGTGAGAAAGGCCCCAACAAGATTTTTTTATAATCTCTTTTGGTCATCCTCATGCCCAGGAGTTCGGCGGTATCCAGGTACAGCTCAAACCGCATCTCTCAGGTTTTCGAGGGCCTCATCGGGCGTATCTCCCAGGCTTGCAAGCCCCCAGCTTAGGGCATTCGGATACTTATACGCTCTCCTCTTCCCACACCTTGGCGGTGATATCGGCCCTCTTCATTCTTCCATCTCAGTTCATCCCTCCCATCAAACTCCTTTTTTATCTCCTTATATCTCCTTATAATGTTTCACCCGTTGGCGTACCCGATGATGCGTCTTTCTTCTCCATCATATTTGCAGATGAATAGTCCGCCCAGAATACCATTAAATAACGGGAATTGTAATCATTCATGTAAAAGAAGATCCAAAGAGGATCCGAGGTCGAATATGATGATCCATAGATCGGTCCTGCATACGCTCATCCTCCTTTCCATCCTCCCCCTGGCCGCCTTCCTCCCCGTCACCCCGTCCGAAGCCGCCGGGGCGGGAGGGGCGGAGGTGGTCCGGATCTCCCCCGATCGCTCCCAGGAGGTCGTCGCCCGGTTCGATGCCCTCATCGACTCCCAGGAGCTTCCCGACCATCTGATGGCCGAGGACGCCGAGCGGGCCGGAGGGGACTTCGACGTCGGCTCGTACTTCGAGGTCCTCGACCGACTCTGGATGGAGTTCGGCTACAGCCTCGACTACGTCTACGACTACGCTGGGATCGGGGGAGCCCCCGTCCTATACGCGAGGCCAGCCGATCAGCCGGCCTACAGAAACTACGCCGAGTACCTGGCGGCGGATGCGGCCAAAAGCCCCGAAGAGAGGGAGGACTTCTACCTCCGCCACGTCGAGGCCGACGGGACGGCGGAGAGCTTCTTCCAGCTCGCCCTGCTCTGCATTCAGGGCGAGCAGTTCTACCAGTTCTGGCACGCCGCCTACAACGACGACGGAATCGTCTGCGACCAGGAGGCTGCAAACGCCAGCCTCGACGAGCTGAGGGGCTGGGTCGGGGAGGACGAGGCCACCATCGAGGGTCTCCTCTCGGACCTCGCCGGGTACGACCTCGCTCCCGTCGTCACCATGGATGAGGAGATGGTTAAGGTCGAGGTCGTCGTCTTCACCAAGTGGGGCGGCTTCCTCCAGAGGTCGATGACGGTGAAGAGGGAGTTTCCCCACGAGATCCTCGCCGAGGGGGAGGAGGTGCTGGTGGCTTACGACTGCGGGATCATGTTCTGAGGAGTTGAGGATCTGAGAATCGCGGAGGGGGGCAGGTCGGCGCCTCGCCGTCCTCGGCGTCGACCGCAAAGCAGGTCTCCGGATGAGTTGAGGGGGCGGTTTCGGCCCCGTCCTTTCATCCCTTCCGATAAAGAGCCGCGCTCCGCTCGATCTTCTTCTGGACCCTCGTCCATGTCTTCGTCGAAAGGAAGCTCTCCTCCATGTACCCGACCGCCTTCTCGAACCTCTTCATCGGGAAGGCCATCGAGAGGACGTCCAGGGGGACGCAGGGCCGGGCGGACGGATCGAAGATCCCCAGGACGACCTTCGGCTCGTCCTCCCGTTTCTGCCCTTCGAGCACCGGATATGAGATGATGGAGCTGCATCCTGCGCCCATCGGGCAGATGACGCCGTTGGGGTCGCTTCTGTCGTAGTTTGCGAGGGTGAAGAGGCCGGAGAGGACCTCGGGGCGGGCGAAGAAGATCACGACGTCGGGGGAGTCCGCCTCGGCGAGCTGGTCCCACCGCGTGAAGTGCATCTCCTTTCCCGCCGAGGAGAACTCGGGGATAGTCTTCTCCCAGGCGTCGACGATCTCCGGGGTCATTTTGTACCTCTCCCCTTCGAGGACGCCGGGCTTGCCGTACGAGAGGAAGTGCCGGAACTCGGGGGGGCGCTTTGTTGAATAGCCCGCATACATCAGCCCGCCGGGGCAGGAGATCGAACTCGCATCGAAGACGAGGGGCGTCCCCTTCCTGACCCGGTTGATCTGGCAGATGAGGCAGCTCCACCCCTCCGGCGGCGGGACCTTCTCTACATCGGGGGATATCTCCCTCAGCTCCAGGGCTATGGGAAGCTCCGCCCCCGGGAAGTACTTCTGCCATAATGCTGCGAACCGATCGCGGAGTACGATGTCCATAGTAGATCAAACGCCTCTTAGATATAAGCAGGTTATCATTCGACTGACTTGGAAGATTGGGGAAGATGAGCGCGAAAGTGGGGCGGGATCATCGGGAGGGCGATCACAAAGAGAGGGCGCTTTCCAGCTCGATTCTCCGGGATTGGTCGGGGGCTCCGTCCCGTACGAGTGCGCTCCATTGTGACGGTGATGTCTCATATTTTTTATATTTGTGTACAACTCATTATAGTAAAAATAAATAAATAATATAATATGTTAGCTAGTAAAATACATGCACATCCAAATGTACTATATAGTTGTTCAATCATGAATCCTAAATAGTCAAGTTGTACAGAGAAATTATATAATTGTATGCATACAATCGAAGCCTTTGTATCTCTGGCATTCTCAGTAAAAACAATGCGCTTCATCTGTATGCTGCTAGGAGATGTTAATGATGGAAATGACGAATGAAATTGAGATGTTGAGCTTTGAGACACTAAGCGATGCCGTAGCTGGAAATGCGGCTGCTTTCCGACAAGTAACTCGTCTTTTGCCAGCTGGCGGAGCTGGTAGTAAGGTATATCCCCCAACACATTCAGGGGGTATTTATGCATGGGAGAAAAGGCGAATAGCCAAAGATACAGTCGTCAACACAGTGCTTCTTGATTCCGTACAGTCTCAAGCAAATCGTATGGAACAGGCGCTGCTGGATGCACATCGTGCAGGTAAACTTAAGTTTCCACTATTGCAGGTAGATTTTAGTGAACATTTTGCAAATATTGGGATTGTAACGACATTAGATGCACCACACCGCATCGCGGACGCTATTTTCAGAGATAGTATGCTATATGGGAAAAAATTCCGCGAATCGGATGTGGGAATGGCGTTTGTTGATTCGAATATTCGCAATGCTACTGGGTTATTTCAGTATTGTCCCCACGCGCTAGTATTCGGAGTATGGGACTCTACGGGCTCAAAAGGCGGGCTCGGAAACAAATTTCAGCGGGCCATCGTCTCTGAAATTGTGGGTATTCAAGCTGAAAATGGCGTTCATACAAGTTCCCGAATTGATCCACTTGGCATTACACGGGCTGCAGAAATTTACGAAACAGAAAATGGCGATTGGACATTAGATCCAGAAAGAGCGAGGAAGAACGATAGAGGGGAACCGGTAAGATCCAGGCCGTCTGAGTTTGTTCATGGCAATATCCCGCCAACAATCGAAGTGGTTGGGCGCGATCGTGATCCGATCCGTGGTGGCGTAACGATGGACTATGCTGTTCAGACGACCGTTCTTTCTTTGCCAGCACTTCGTCGCCTAAGGTTCCCTGTTGATGGGAATGAGAAAGAAGAATACAATGATGCAGCTCGAACCGTGCTAGCTGCTTTAGCACTTGCTGCTGTAGTTCATATGCGGGAGCAAGGTTACGATCTCAGATCCCGTTGCCTTCTAATTCCAGAATATTCTGCTCAGTTTGAACTGATTGAGAACAACGGCAAAATGGAAAAATTCGATCTGGATGCATGTAACGCTGATAGAATTTTTGAGAAAGCGGTCGCTGAAGCAAAGGAAAGAGGACTTCCCTGGCAAGATCACGTCATCAACTTGGAACCTGAAGAACGCTTAGAACAACTGATTAGTCAAAGTCGCACAACAAGCGCTCTTGAAGAGGAGTAAACATCATGTTTGCACTTGGTGTAGAGTACCTCATGGGCAGGGTTCTTGCTTCCGCCCATAATGACAGAAAAGCGGTAGAATGGCCGCCTCACCCTTCAAGGCTATTCTCTGCTATGGTTGCTGCCTATGAGGAATGTGAATTGGGTCCAGATGCCAGATATGCATTGGAATGGCTGGAGGCATTGCCCGAATCACCCCAGATATACGCACAACCACCAGATCACAACGGTTTTATTCGAGATGTGCCTGACGTATTCGTCCCGGTTAACGATTCAAGTGATATTTCGAAATCCCGTTCGAGACAACCGCGTTGGTTTCCAGCATTCACACCTTCAGACCGGCATGTTTGGTTTATCTGGAACAACGCCTACGATCATGAAACGTATTTGCCGGTTCTTCAACGGATTGCTGAGAATGTGACTTACTTGGGTCACTCTATGTCGCCAGTTCGTGTTTGGGTTGGCGGTTCGCCCCCAGAACCTACATTGGTCCCAGATCCGTCAGGTGCTCTAATGCTGCGATCAGTTGGAAAAGGCCGTTTACAGCACCTAGAGAATGTTTACGATTTGCGCAATAAAAACACGACAGTTCAGCCACAACTAGGGCGTATAACACGATACAGGATCGCAAAAGAAACCCCGAAGGAGTTTTCATCTAGCATATTCGGCCAAGTTTACGTCTTTAAACATCTGCAAGGTGCAAATCTCCCACCTGAGAACATTGGAACATTAATATCCACGGTTCGCAAGTCTATCATGACTCTATATCCGGACCCAATACCTGAGGTCATTTCCGGGCATGATCCAGTAGGTAATCCACTAAAGAGTCCACACCTAGCCATTTCACCTCTTCTAGACGTAGGTCATCGTTATGCAGATGGTCATATCATGGGTTTTGCTCTCTGGCTACCACGAGATGTTTCAGCAGAAGTTATACAAATTTTAGAAAAAACGATTTCTGAATTAAACTCGCTTACGTTGGGACGTTTTGGGAGATGGGAAATTGGGCACTTGACCGCCAGCATGACGACAAGGACAGCTAAAGGGCTCCGTTCGAGCACTTATACCAAAGCCCATGATACATGGGCCAGCGTAACACCCGTTATTTTCGGCAGATATCCTAAAAAGTCACAGGTTGGGCCGGGGAAAAATGGTGGACGCGTGTTCGCTGAATTATGTGATATGATTGGTCTACCTAGGCCTATCGAGGCTCGGATTGGCCCCGTGAGCGCTTTTCACGGAGCCCCTATGGCATCTGAATTTGTGTTTCCAAAAAAATTTGCAGATCGCCTTCGAGCTAACGTGTGGCTTCAATTCTCTGAACCAGTACAAGGACCTGTGCTCGTGGGTGCCGGAAGATTTGTGGGCTTTGGTCTCTGCAGACCATGGTTCGGCTGAGGTGCTTATATATGAAATTTGATGATTTCGAAGTTTTCTTTGAAGAACTGCACAGCTTTGATAATAATCGCATCAAACCGTTTCCTTGGCAGAATCAGTTAATGGAGCATGTTGCAAAAAATGGTTGGCCAACAGCGATCGACCTTCCCACATCTGCAGGCAAGACCGCTGCCCTCGATATAGCACTTTTTCATTTGGCACTAGAAGCCGATAAGCCACCAGAGGAACGCAGAGCACCGATACGGATCTTTTTCGTCGTAGACCGCCGCATCGTAGTGGACGAAGCTTACGACCGCTCCTGCAGGATCCAAAGCAAATTGAATGATGCACTTCTCAAAGAAAATGGCATATTATCCGAAGTAGCAGAACGATTAACAAAACTGTCATCCGAGGAAAAACCCAACCCTCTCGAAGTAATCCGGTTGCGTGGTGGCCTTCCACTTGAACCTGCTTTTATTCGGAATCCCATGCAGCCTTCTATAGTGCTTTCCACGGTGGATCAAATCGGATCAAGGTTGCTTTTTCGCGGTTACGGCATTAGCCAGTTCATGCGCCCAATTCATGCTGCCCTCGTAGGCACTGACAGCATCATCATTTTAGACGAAGCACATCTCTCACAACCCTTCATCAATACCCTGGCTTGGGTAAAGCGTTATCAAGGCAAAGGTTGGGCTGAAAAGAGGATTGCAAGACCAGTATCCATAGTGCAAATGACAGCCACACTTCCAGAAAAGGGGGGTGACGTATTCTCCCCTCTCGATGACGATGATGACGAAGATTGGAGGCACAAGGTACTCGCTCCAAGGTTGACTTGTTCGAAACCGACTGAAATCGTTTCGATTGAGGGCAACAAAGACGACATCGAAGGAACGCGCCAAAAACTGGTGGAAACGCTTAGTCGAGAAGCCATATCGATTATGAACAGAACACACGAATTTTGCGAAAATCCAGTTGTAGGAGTCGTCGTTAATCGAGTCGTTACGGCACGACAAGTTTTTGAGCGATTACGTGTTGAAGAAAATTCAGACGCAATTCTACTAACAGGTCGTATTCGCCCCTTTGACCGCGATGAGTTAATAAAGAATTATCTAACTCGCATGAAAGCGGGTAGAACTGATGATGCGAACCCCAGACCTCTTTACGTGGTCGCCACCCAAACGGTTGAAGTCGGCGCTGACATCGACTTTGATGCTCTAATTACAGAGGCGGCTGCACTAGATGCTTTGCGCCAGCGTTTTGGTCGTCTCAATCGGCTCGGTAAACGGAATTATGCGACTGCGATGGCCTTCTATTTGGATTTTGGCAGGGGAAAGATGAGCGATCCTGTATATGGGAATGCGTTAGCTGAAACATGGAAGTGGATGAATAAAATTGCTATAAAACATCGAGGACGAAAATACAAAGTGATCGATTTTGGAATACACGCTATGAAGGGCGTGCTTCCGAGCGGTGACGATCTCACAAAGATGCTCACACCAAGGAAAAAAGCGCCTGTTATCATGCCCTCTCATATGGATATGCTCGTCCAGACCTGTCCTGCACCAGCAGTTGAACCTGAGGTTGCCCTCTATCTCCACGGTGAAGATACCCAACCCGAAGATGTTCAAATCGTATGGCGAGCTGATTTACCAGAACAGCTAGGATCGAATTATAACGATATCGCTATCGAGATTGTATCAGCGCTTCCACCCTCCCAACTTGAAACATTGGCCCTCCCAGTCGTCGCTGCTCGTTCAATTCTAGCGAAACACTGGAGAGAAGATATCTCAATCTCCGATGTTGAAGGTGGCGAGGAAGGGGCAATGATAGAAAGGATGAACGATCGCTATGCTGTTCAATGGATAGGACAGGATGAAAGCAAAGTTATTCGTCGTTCTGGTGATATTAGACCAGGAAACGTATTGGTAATACCATCAACTTATGGCGGTCTTGACAACTATGGCTGGCATCCTATCTGGGACCGGTCCGTAAGAGATATTGGAGACGAAGCTGCTCTCATTCAACGTGGTAAGCAATTCGTGAGAATGCACGAGAATTTGATACCCCTATGGTTTGAAGACCCGAGATCGGAATCTGTTTCCCATACTCGAAGAGAATTGAGAGATATTTTTACACGTTTTACTGAAGGTGAAGATTTATCGAAATTGTGTAGTGAGTTCATTGAACATTTAGTTATGTTGCCTGATCTAAAACAGGATATCCGAGATAAATTTATAAAATTGTCGTCGGATCGTATAGAAACCCTCTATCCAGATGTAGAAACACCCCAGGGGATTCTTTTACATGAGTCGAGAAACCCGTTTCAAGCATTTACTGACGAGAATGACGCTTCATCCCTGGCACATGAGGTGCTCTTAGAGGATCATTGCAAAAGCGTTGGTGAACTGGCGAATATCTTCGCCTCAGCCTGCGGCCTTTCTGATGAACTTGTTAATGATTTATCTATAGCAGGTAAATTGCATGATTTGGGGAAAGCTGATCCACGCTTTCAAACGTGGCTTTGGGATGCTGATAAAATCGCCATGCTAAAAGCCAACAAAATTTTAGCTAAATCAGCCAGATTGAAGGGTTTTGATCGTCATTCCATCAAAATTGCCCGCGAAATGGCCGGTTACCCAAAAGGAGGGCGTCACGAATGCTATTCAGTTGGCATCGCTGCTCAAAATAAGTGCTTATTGGATGCGTCAGTAGATGAGGATCTTCTGTTATACCTGATCGGCGTAAATCACGGTCGTGGAAGGCCGTTAATTCCCTCACTAGAAGATAACGGGTTTAATGTAATGTTCGAGTTCGAAGGAAAACAGATCAGTTTTAATGGCAAACACAACCTGGAGCAACTTGATAGTGGTTGGTTAGAACGATTTTGGGAACTCAATCGACGATACGGCTATTGGGGTCTTGCTTATCTTGAAATGCTGGTGCGTCTAGCCGATCACCGACGCTCTGAACAAGGTGAATGAGATGTTGCAACATAACGATATCCCCCTCACGGGCTTAATCGGCAGCAATCCCCTCGGAGCTTTAGCCGCTTTCGGACTACTACGTGTATGCAGCGAAATTTCGGATTTAATGGTCTCACGTCTATATTGGTCGAGGGATTTAGATGGAATCCCGATGGATGATTGGGTTGCAGTTCTTAGAGTGCCAAATGAAATTGGTAGGATAGAATTGATCGAAAATCTAGTAACCCATCAGAAAAATCGGTCTTTCGGCGTATTCGAGTGGAGCAGGGATATCAGGATATCTCCCCAAGAGTACCATGAAATATTGAGTGAAAATGCTGAAATCTCAACCCTCCACGACAGATTAGATGCTGATTATTTCGCAGCTTTCGGCTCGGAGATTGTAACGGATGGTTCGAAGGGTCTTGTAAAACCGACGGCCTTCCATATGACATCAGGCCAACAGAAATTCCTCGAAAATATCTGCAAAATTAGTACAGCGCTACGATCCGGTGATGCTTGCATAAAAGCTTTTGAAGAAGCGTTATTTGGTCCTTGGAGATACGAAGATCGATACCATTCCCTCGGATGGGATCCCTCAACCGAAAGGTTATACGCGTATAGGTATAAAGATCCATCGAAAAAAACAAGAGATGACTCTCCAAGATCTGTAATTGGTGCGGTCTGGTTTGCTGTAGAATCTCTTCCCCTCTTCCCGACGGCAGCTTCAAGAGGAAGACTTGAAACCACAGGTTTCACGACAAAAAAGGACGGTACGAAGCTTATTTGGCCAATTTGGACTAGGCCAATCAGCATAGATGCTCTCAGAACACTGCTTATGACATCGGAGCTTACATCTGGGAATAAGTATTTGGAGGCACTTGGAAGGCGAGGAGTGTCTGTCGTATACCAAGCTGACCGTTCAGAATTTGGGCAAGGGTATGCGATCTTACGCCCGGCTAACCAAATCTGGTGCATATAAACCGAGAGAACCGACCTCATCTAATTCATTTATCTGCAGACGTCCTGTCAATTCTGGCTGAACACGCACCCCTTTGCCGGGGCCGTCCGGGCCAGACGGACGGGTGGGGTCAGATGAGCGGATGAGCAGAAGCGACGCCCTGGCCCGCAGCTTATTATAAATAGTATTGCAGTTACAATCATTCTATTTGGAGGGTTGTATTATTGGCAGAATATTCTGGTGAAGGTGACGATCCCCTTCTTATACCAGCCCGGATGCTGAACGAGTTCGCCTACTGCCCCAGGCTCTGCTACATCGAATGGGTCCAGGGGGAGTTTGTGGACAGCTCAGACACCGCCGACGGCCGGTTTCAGCACCGTCGGGTCGATTCTGATTCGGGGGCCGTGCCTGACGGATACGAAGAAGTTCAAGAGACTTTTCACGCCAGGTCGGTATCTCTCACCGGTCCCGAGACCGGCGTTGCCTGCAGGATCGACCTTCTTGAGGGGGAGGGAAGCAAGGTCACGCCGGTGGACTACAAGAGGGGGTCGGCGCCCAAGGTGGCCGAAGGCGCATACGAGCCGGAGCGGGTCCAGCTCTGCGCCCAGGGGCTGGTCTTGAGAGAGAACGGCTTCGATTGCGATGAAGGGGTGATCTACTTTGCCAAGTCAAAGGAGAGGGTGACCATCCCCTTCGACGAGGCGCTGGTGAGAAGGACAAAGGAGCTGATTGAGGATCTTCGAGGGGTCACCCAGCAGGAGGGGATGCCTCCGCCCCTGGAGGGGAGCCCAAAGTGCGTCCGGTGCTCTCTCGCCGGGATATGCCTCCCGGACGAGGTCCACCTCTTAAGGGAGATAGAGGCGGAGGGGAAGGAAAAGGCTGGGGCCGCGAGAAAGCTGGTGCCGACAAGGGACGATCAGCTCCCGATTTACGTCGTCGGCCAGGGAGAGACGGTTCGGAGGCGTGGAGATCTGCTAGAGTTCTGGTCAAGGGATGGCAAGATGGGAGATGCCAGGCTCCGGGAGGTGGCCCAGCTCTCCCTTTACGGCGGCGTGGAGATCACATCGCCGGCTCTCGCAGAGCTTCTCCAGCGAGGTGTCCCAGTATGCCACTTCTCTTTCGGCGGCTGGTTTTACGGAATATCTCAGGGGACGGTCCACAAGAACGTGGAGCTGAGGATAAATCAGTTCGACTGGGCCAAGAGCAAGGACCGATCCTTAGAGATGGCGAGGCGTTTTGTCTCCGGCAAGATCAGAAACTGCCGGACTCTCGTCCGGAGGAACGATCCGGATATCAAAAAATCTAAGGAGGTCCTATCGGCCCTGAACCGTCTGGCAAAAGAGGCGGACGAGGCCGAGAACGTCGAGAGCCTCCTGGGGATCGAGGGCGCCGCAGCTCAGGCATACTTCTCGCGGTTCGACGGCCTCCTCAAGTCCCAGGCGGGCGTTTTCTCCTTTGAGAACCGGAACAAGCGGCCGCCCAAAGATCCAGCGAACGCCGTCCTCTCCTACCTCTACGGCATACTGGTGAAGGACGTCTTCGTCACCCTCCTGGCCGTCGGCTTCGACCCCTACCTGGGGTTCTATCACCGGCCGAGGTACGGCAAGCCCGCCCTCGCTCTCGACATGATGGAGGAGTTTCGGCCCCTCGTCGCTGACTCGACAGCGATCACCCTCTTCAATAACGGCGAGCTTTCCGAGAAGGACTTCGTCCGACGGGGCGTTGGCGTCTCCATGACCCCGAAGGGGAAGAGGACGGTGGTCTCCGGGTACGAGAGGAGGATGAGCTCGGAGATAACCCATCCCATCTTCGGATACAAGGTCAGCTACCGGCGGGTTCTGGAGGTCCAGACGAGGCTCCTGGCGAGGGTCATTTCGGGCGAGATCGAAGAATATCCACCTTTCTGCACCAGGTGAGATCATGAGCGGCTTGAACTCTTACATCGTGAGCTACGATATCATGGACCAAAAGCGGCTCTACCAGGTTCACAAGACGATGAAGGGCTTCGGAGACCCTCTTCACTACTCCGTCTTTCGCTGTGACCTATCCCCGAAAGGGAGGGTGGAGCTGGTGGCGGCCCTGACCGACATCATAAAGCACGATGAGGACCGGGTTATGATCATAAACCTGGGACCTCTGGAGGGAGAAGTCGACAGAAGAATCGAGTTTCTGGGAGTTCGTCCTGAGATGAGCGACCACTCGGCGATAGTCTTTTGACCGCTGCGAGAGGTTTGGTGGTGACCAAAAACCCTGGAACCGCTCGAAATGGAGCTTGATATCGAATGCCGAGGCAGAATCGTGACGAGAACGCGAGAGGAACGGAGACGAAGACCAACCTCTCGAAAACGGCCATTTTTTCGGCATCAGGAGAGCCCGAAAAATGGCCGCGATTTCCACGTCTGAAAAGGCGTGGCCCCATTGAAGCAACGATATTATCACAGATCTTGGAGTTGATATCGAAAAAATTTCCACGTCTGAAAAGGCGTGGCCCCATTGAAGCTGCCTTCGGGCGATGCAAAAGCTTATCTATGAAGAGATTTCCACGTCTGAAAAGGCGTGGCCCCATTGAAGCATATTTCACGGGGAGGGGCTTAGGGTTCCATCGCTTTATTTCCACGTCTGAAAAGGCGTGGCCCCATTGAAGCGTCAATCTGTCAAGGCCGGGGCGTGGCGATATGGAGGGATTTCCACGTCTGAAAAGGCGTGGCCCCATTGAAGCATAGCGATCAGCTTATCGATCGTCTTCTCGATGCCGATTTCCACGTCTGAAAAGGCGTGGCCCCATTGAAGCTAGCTTTTGGCAGAGACTGTAGCCCCAGTCTCAGAAATTTCCACGTCTGAAAAGGCGTGGCCCCATTGAAGCTAGGTAGTCGGTTGATAGGATCGTTACGGTGTCCGCCATTTCCACGTCTGAAAAGGCGTGGCCCCATTGAAGCATGACCTCCTCAAACCGTCCCATCAAATATCACCCCCGAATTTCCACGTCTGAAAAGGCGTGGCCCCATTGAAGCGGATCGATCGCCGGAAACATCGAGGATAACCTCGCCTATTTCCACGTCTGAAAAGGCGTGGCCCCATTGAAGCCGTCAGTGGCGACATCAGTGGTTGGGTGCTGCCGTCATTTCCACGTCTGAAAAGGCGTGGCCCCATTGAAGCGACCTTCATCGAGGAGCAAAAGTCGTTCTTCGGGGCATTTCCACGTCTGAAAAGGCGTGGCCCCATTGAAGCCGTTTTGGATGAGTTGAACGCAAAAGTCATCGAGGCCATTTCCACGTCTGAAAAGGCGTGGCCCCATTGAAGCCTCCTCACCGCATTTCGTGCACCGCTTCATCTCAGCTCCAATTTCCACGTCTGAAAAGGCGTGGCCCCATTGAAGCTTACATCGGCCTGAACTTCGATATTGAAATCAGATGCAGCATTTCCACGTCTGAAAAGGCGTGGCCCCATTGAAGCCAGAAGCCGCTCCAACGCCGTTGTCCATTGCATCAAATTTCCACGTCTGAAAAGGCGTGGCCCCATTGAAGCGGCCCGGATCTCTTCAGGGATCTCTTCTTCCTCGCCGTATTTCCACGTCTGAAAAGGCGTGGCCCCATTGAAGCTCGCAAGCGGCATCCCGCGCTGGACGAGTTTATCGAAATTTCCACGTCTGAAAAGGCGTGGCCCCATTGAAGCGCGATCGCTGCCTTTTTGGTCTCCGATCGAACGGCCAAATTTCCACGTCTGAAAAGGCGTGGCCCCATTGAAGCAAGGAAGTACTAACTGAAGGTGAGGTTGGAAATTTAGATTTCCACGTCTGAAAAGGCGTGGCCCCATTGAAGCCACCGAGATCGACCTGGATCTCCTATTCGCCCTGAACATTTCCACGTCTGAAAAGGCGTGGCCCCATTGAAGCTTGAAGCCTTCGCTATTGACATCTTTTGATAGATCCCGGATTTCCACGTCTGAAAAGGCGTGGCCCCATTGAAGCGACGAGCGGGACGTAGAGGTCCACTTCGTTGATGACATTTCCACGTCTGAAAAGGCGTGGCCCCATTGAAGCATTATCCGCTTTGCGGCGGCGGCGATTCGATAGACGGTAATTTCCACGTCTGAAAAGGCGTGGCCCCATTGAAGCGTATAAGGCCGACGTTGCGGCGGCGACGACCAGAAGCATTTCCACGTCTGAAAAGGCGTGGCCCCATTGAAGCTCCTCTTCAGACGCAATAATATCATATACTGAAAGCCCCAGCTCTCTCTATGTCCTCACGATCCGTCTCGAAAGAGGCGAAGCGCCCTTCTGAGAGCCTCCCCTACGACCTTGAGGAGCCCGAGGATGAGGCGGAGATCACCATGGATCTGATGCGCTTCTCGGAGCGGGCGCTCTCCAAATATGCAAGACAAAGAACCGGACCAATATTGATGAAAGGAAAGATCGTCGTCGTCCCCTTCCCCTTCACGGATTTGATGAGCTCCAAGAGAAGGCCCGCCCTTGTTCTCTACGAATACAAAGACGACGTCTTCTTCGCTTAAATATCCTCAAGAGTTCCAGAGCGCCTTTCGCCGGCCGAGGTCTTGGTGTCCCGCGCCTCTATTTAGAAAGAGTGAGGAATGTTATTCGTAATATTTATATACTAATCTGTCAAAGGCGAACAATATGAATGAAGATGAATGTTGCCCAAAGTTTGATCCAGTAAAATGGGATAAAAAGACGTTCAATTGGAACAATAAGTTGTTTATAAAAGAATCTATTCCTACAATTTATCATATCCCATTTCCTCCCATGATTGGAAAGAAGATTATGAAGATGTGGAATTTAGCGCAAAACGCTAAAGCAAATATTCCAGATAAGACAGACGCTCTCATTTTGTTTCGAGATCCTTCAGCATTTAGGTCCGAAATCTATTACTCAGTCAGTAAAACAGTTGAGGGAGCAAATAATACAACTATTTCTGGGACTTTTGTCGCTGGAGTTTTTGATGGACCATATAATGCCATCCCTAAATTTATAAAAGAAATGGAAATATATTTGGCAAAGGAGAATAAAAAAGCTAAAGATTACTATGTTCATTATGCATATTGTCCAAAATGCGCAAAAGAACACGGACATAATTATATGATTCTTTTTGCAGAAGTATAAACGACCCTCCACGAATGCATAAACTATCTGGTCGTGGCCTACATCTCCTCGAAGGTGCCCGAGCGCCTTTCGCGTACAGATGTTTCAGCATCTCAAAAGCTTCCCCTGGCAAAAAAGGCAAGGGCGGTCCATCCCCGCCCCAGGAGCCGGGCTTTTCGGTCCGCCCTTGCGCTCCGCTCAGGACCCGTCACCACCTCCAGGCGGTCGGCGGGTTTGCGAGGTGGGCTGCGACAAACTGGCAGAACTCCTCGCCGGTCATGAAGAGCGGCCCTGGAAAGCTGCTCGGCGCCCCGGGGTAGCTCGCGAAGACGCCGTCCATCTACCCCGGGACCTCGGCGCGGCTCGTGGATGGCCCCCGAACACCCCCCTCGAAGATCCCGGCGGGAGGGGCAGCCGCCGCCAATCGAGATAGAGCTGCCAGATCCGAAAAAACCGAACTGATGGTCCGGATTCTTGAAGGCGCAGCCGGGCTTTTTTGGCAAAAAAAGTATGATCAAGCGGCATATCGCCGCCGGTTAAAGATCGCGCCCGGCAGTTCGCCTGCGGCACAGCTCGTCAAGCGTGATTCCCTTATCTTTATTCTTGACCAAATATTCATATTGGGAATCGACGTGCTCTGCTTCGCTGTAGTCGTCTTTTTTTACGACTTTTGCGGCTTCCATCCTCCACCACCACTTCTATTCTCATCGCATTCGTATATACTCTTATCTATAATCCGAGTCGCCAGATCTCATAAATGCATCGGCGATGTATATCGTTTTGTCCGATTCGTCGACGAAATACTCTAATCTCTGCTTTCCGATCCTAAGTCTGTACATTGGCGGGGATTTAAATCCTCTTAGCTTCTTGATATCGGCATTGGGGCGCGGATTGTATGGATCATTTCTCAATTCTTCGATATGTTCATAGATCTTATCAAATGCCCTCTGATTCAGCTTGATGAGATGCTTCTCGGCTTTTGGCAATACGATAACAGTATACGACAACGCCTCACCCCTCCCGTTATCTCCCAGCCTACAACATCTCTGTTATCTGACCTTTCACATCAAGTTTGTACTTCAGCGCCTTATCCCCGCCTCTTTGAACTCTCAGAATTTGATCCCACCCCCGCCAAATGAGTCCTTGAACTCTTGAATCCATGTTATCCCCCCTGGGCTAATTTTCACAACGATGCACCGATTTCCGTCTCCGGCCCCCCCCCCCGGCGGTGGCGCCGCCCGCCAGCATTGCGCTGCCCGGCCGCACCGCATCCCGGCAGTTCGAGGCCCGGCCCCTCAGGGGAGCCGGGCTTTTCGGTCCGCCCTCGCGCTCCGCTCAGGACCCGTCACCACCTCCAGGCGGTCGGCGGGTTTGCGAGGTGGGCTGCGACAAACTGGCAGAACTCCTCGCCGGTCATGAAGAGCGGCCCTGGAAAGCTGCTCGGCGCCCCGGGGTAGCTAGCGAAGATGCCGTCGATCGACCCCGATACGCCGCCGTAGCTCATCGCCGGCCCTCCGGAGACCCCCTGATACATGCCTCCTGCGGCTGCCGCCATCGTCAGGACGAAGAGCGCCGCGAGAAGCGTCATAAACCCCTTCATTCTCATCTCATTCACCTCCTCGGAGATTTGGTCTTCACCTTCGCTCTTAGTCGACTTCCGTATTAATCTTTGGCATCGGAGGTGATCGCCCATCCTATCAGCTCTTCCATATCTCCTCTTTCTCCTCTTGTTCCTCTGTGCCCTCCTGCTCCTCTATCTCCTCTGTTTCGGGGTTGGTCGTCGGCTCGTCCGTATTGTTCATATCGGTTTTGATGGCGGAGACGACCATCCGCCCTCGCGCCTTTAGCACTGGGGCCGGCAGATCTTGGCCCTCCCCGCCCTCCGACACCACCAGCTTTAGATAACGCGCGCGACGTTGATCGGGGGGATCATCATGAAAGGAATCGTCTCTTTAGCCATCAACCCGACGATCGACAAGAGCTCCAGCGTCGAGTTCGTCGTCCCCGAGAGGAAGCTCCGCTGCAAGGCCCCCACCATCGAGCCAGGAGGGGGCGGTGTGAACGTCTCCAGGGCGATCAGGAAGCTCGGCGGGGAGTCGACCCTCCTCTACGCCGCCGGGGGGCTCACCGGCGACCTCCTCGAGGAGCTCCTGGCGGGGGAGGGGCTCCTCAGCCGGCGGCTCCCCCTGGCGGGGATGACCCGGGAGAGCTTCGCCGTCCTGGAGGAGTCGACGGGCCAGCAGTACCGGTTCGGGATGCCGGGGCCGATGCTGAAGGAGGAGGAGGTGCAGCTCGCCCTGGAGGAGGTCGCCTCTTCCGCCCCGGACTCCGGCTTTCTCGTCGCCAGCGGGAGCCTTCCCCCCGGGGCGCCGACCGACTTCTATGCCCAGGTCGCCCGGGCCGGGAGGGAGGCGGGGGCGAAGGTGATCGTCGACACCTCCGGCGAACCCCTGAAGAAGGCCCTCCAGGAGGGGGTATACCTGATCAAACCCAACCTTCGGGAGTTCCGGGAGCTGGTGGATGAGGACCTGAGGGATGAGGCGGAGATCGAGGCGGCGGCCCGGAAGCTGGTGGCCGGCGGCGGCTGCGAGCTCCTCGTCATCTCCCTGGGGTCGGCGGGGGCCCTCTTCGTCAGCCGGGACGCCGTCGCCCACATGAGGCCGCCGACGGTCAGGATCGTCAGCAAGGTGGGGGCGGGCGACAGCATGGTGGCGGGGATCACCCTCAGCCTCGCCAGGGGGATGGCGCCCCGGGACGCTGCCCTCTTCGGGATCGCCGCCGGAGCCGCCGCCGTCATGACCCCCGGCTCGGAGCTATGCCGAAAGGAGGATGCAGAGAGGCTCTACAGGAAGCTCCGCCCCGAGGAGTCCTGACCCGGGCAGGCCTCGCCGAGGGGCCGGCCTTGGTGGTCATCCTATTGGGATGTGGTTTGGCTCTCAGCCGGAGCGGGATCGGCGCCGCCCACCCCCTCGATATCCAGGAGGGTCTCCAGCCTCCCCCGGGCGAGCTTGTCCATGACGGCGGAGGCGACGAGGTCCCCAGCCACGTTCACCGACGTCCGGCTCATGTCCAGGATCCTGTCGACCCCGATGATGAGGGCCACCCCCTCCGCCGGAACCCCCACGCTCGCGAGGATCGTCGCCAGGATGACGATCCCCACCCCCGGGGTGGCTGGGGTCCCGATCGATGCCCCCACCGCTATGATCATCACCAGGAGAAGCTGGCCCATCGTCAGGTCCACCCCGAAGACCTGGGCGAGGAAGACCGTCGCCACCCCCTGATAGAGGGCGGTCCCGTTCATGTTGATCGTCGCCCCCAGGGGTATGATGAACTGGCCGACGGCTGGCCTGATCCCGAGCTTCTCCTCGGCGACCCTGATGGAGACGGGCATGGTGGCGGCGGAGCTGGAGGTGGAGAAGGCGATGAGGAGGGCGTCTTTGGCGTCGGCGAGGAACTGAAGGGGATCCCTCCGGAGGTAGGCCAAAATTATGATCAGGTAGAGGACGAGGAGGAGGAGGAGCCCGAAGAGGACCGCCATCACGTAAACCCCCATCCCCAGGAGGGTCTCCAACCCCAGCTGGGCGGTGAACTTCGCCATCAGGCCGAAGACCGCCAGGGGGGCGAGGTGCATGCTCCACCTGACGACGGTCATGCAGATCTCCTGGAGGGACCCGAGGAGGTCCATGAAGGGGGCGGAGCTCCGGGGGGAGAGGGTGAGGACTGCGATCCCCACGATGACGGAGAAGAGGACGACCTGGAGCATCTGGCCGCTGGCCATCGCTTCGAGGGGGTTGGTCGGGAAGAGGCCGCCGATGATCCGGGGAATCTCGAAGAGCTCCGGCAGATCGGAGATCTCCTGAGAGCCCTGGGGGGCTGCCGCCAGGAGGATCACCTCCTCCCCCTGGATGTGCCTGCCAGGATTAATCAGGAGGGCGACGGCGATCCCGATGGCGATGGCCACGGCGGTCGTCGCCACGAAGTAGAGGCCGGCGAGGACCCCCAGCTTCTTGACCATCTCCACATCCCGATTGGCGGCGATCCCGAGGATGATGGAGGCGAGGACGAGGGGGACGACGATCATCTGCAACAGGCCGAGGAAGATGTAGCCGGGGAGGGATAGCCACTCTCCGAGGGTGGTGGCGATCCGGGGGTCGAAGAGGCCCGCCGCTGGCCCCAGGACGATGCCGAAGGCCGTCCCCAGGGCCATCCCCATCAGGACCTTCAGCCACATCCTCCCCCTGATCAGGGACTGGAGCTGGAGGCTCAGCCTCTTTATATGGGGAGGGTGCCCGACCTTCGAGGGTCCCTTCCTCCTGTCCATGATATACAATAGGCAGGATAATTATTATACTTGTCCATCGCCCGGGGAGATCGGGGTGGAAGGGGTGGCCCTTCCAGCGAGGATATGGCTGGCGGGGTTCGGTGGCAGAGGGCATCAGGCGGAGTCATCGGCCCATCCCCATGATCCTTCCGGAATATGGTCTATCCCGGACCCTCTCTGGGATGCCGCCTTCAGCCGAACATCCTCTGGGCGCTGGCGTTCATCCCCGCCCGCTCCTGCCCTTCCACCCAGGCGGAGGCGAGGATTGAAAGCCCCCGGAGGAACTCGCAGAGGTAGACCTTCAGCCTCTCGGGGTCCCGGATCGTCCTGGACCTCTCCTGGAAGAGGGCCATAGCCTCCCTCTCGTCCCTCGCCCTCGGCCAGATCGACTCCAGGTCCTCCCGGGCCTTCAGCACCAACAGCTCCCTCTCCACCTCGCTCAGCCCCGTCGCCTCGGGGACCCACCTGAAGGCGAGGGCCAGCCCCTCGGGGGTGATGTCATGCTTAAAATTGGTATAAAGGGGGTCGGCCTTCAGGCCCAACTTGACGTTATTCAAACCTCCTCCCTCCCTCCTCTTCAAACCTCTTCCCTTCAATCGGTCCTTCATCTCTCCCCTCTGATCCCCTCAGGGGAGCCATATCACCCGTATATTCATCCCCTCTTCTTTTATAAGGATTATCCATGATGTACGAAAATTATCTACCATGTCCTCCACCCCCTTCGCGCCGCCTCCCCGGAGGGGGCAGCCCATCGATGGAGAAGGTGGGGAGGCAGAGGGGCGGATACGGCGAGGTGGGCCCCTCCAGAGCAGGACCGAGGGGAGTAAGGAACCCCCGTTGATAGGACCTTCCGATTATTGGGGGTTCGATGGCCGCGTCCCCTCCGTCGGTCGGGGGCTGCGACGGGCGTCGGCGATTCCGACCCTTCACCCCGCCGCCGGGGAGGATATGACGTAGGTCTTCTTGGTCGTGGTGAAGGCCTCGGGGCGGTAGGCCTCCGTCGAGAAGGCCTCCTCCACCCCATCGATCGCCTCTCCGTTCCGGCGGAGGGTGAGGTCTCTGAGGTGGAGCCTGGAGGGGGTGTTCTTCATGATGAACCTCATGGGGTCGAAGGAGATGGAAACCGTCGCCACCCCGGCCTCCAGGTTCACCAGCGCCTCCGCTCCGTCGATCTCAAACCCCTCGTCGTCTTCGAGCCTTCCCGATATCTGGTAGAGCCCCGGAGCCTGGACGGCGACCTCCACCCCTATGACGATGGAGTCCGGCTTCGCCCCCGCCTCTGAGCCGTTCGTCTCGTCGAGGAACCTCCCAGTGAACCGGCCCAATAGGGGCTGGAAGTCCTGGGGGCACTGGAAGATGGTGACGTTCCCCTGATACCGATCGATGATCTCCCCCTCCCCGTTGTAGAGGAAGAGGTTCTCGAGGCTGAGGGGTCCGCATCCTCCCTCGCTCCAGATATCGGTCCCGTTGACGCATATCTCGATCGACCCGGAGGCCTCGAGCACCTCCGTGCTGCCGAACCAGCCTATGGCAGAGCCGTTCCCGTCCAGGAGGCTCCCCTCTACCCGGTACTCGCCAGGGGAGGAGACTTCCACTTCCACCTCGACGCAGAGCCTCTCGTAGAGGCCGTCGCCGTCCTCGTCGATGAGGTCGGTTTTGCTCGACCCCGTCAGGGAAGCTCCCGCCACGGTGATGCTGACGGGTATTGTGAACTGGTCCTCGTCAGCCTGGATCTGGATGTACCCCTCCAGGCCGGCGCTCGGGGCGTCGGGAGGGACGGCTATGGTGGCGTTGAAGCTCCCCTCCATCCCGGAGTCGAGCCTGTCAGGCCCCGCCGCCGAGACCCAGGACCAGGTGTCCTGGAGGTAGAAGGTCGCCTCCAGGTCGAAGGGCTGCCTCGCCTTGGTGGTGACGTGATAGCCGTAGACTATCGCCCTCCAGATCCCGGCGGCTGGATGGCTCGCCCCCGTAACCTCCACCACCTCTCCTCCGTAGGAGACGTCGACGGGCCTGCCGTTCTGGTTGAAGAGGAGGAGGGCGAGGTCGCTCTCAGGGTCGTCCCAGACGAGGCTGACGCCGAGGCGGGTGACGTTGGCCGGAACCTCGATCGGGACCGTCCAGATGACCTTGTCCCCGATGGAGTCGTTCCAGGTCGCCTTCTCCACCTTCTCCATCATCCCGACGTAGGTGACGTTGGCGAGGAGGGGCCCCCCATTTCGGAGGCCGAAGGTCGCCTCCTTCGTCTCGCCGGGGCTCGCAGAGCCCGCCGACCACCTCCTCGGCGAGCTGATGAGGAGGGTCCTCTCCACCTCCAGGAGGTAATCGGCCTCTCCCGTTATGTTCCTCGAATGAGCAGCGAGGAGCCACCGGCCGGTGGGGGGGGTCTCCACCAGGACTGACTCCAGACCATCACCCCCCTCCGCGGGGACGTACTCGCTGGTGGGGGAGAGGAGGAAGAGGTCCAGGTCCGCCTCCCCCTCCCACCGGAGGGAGCACTTCAGCTCGTCGGTGCTGGTGGGGACCTCTACGTAGTAGTAGTCCCACTCACCCTTGACGAGGGACCCGGCCGCCGAGCCCTGGCCGCCGACGATCTCCACCGGCGCCGCCACCTCGACGGATATGGGGATGGAGTGGATCTCTGTCCCGTTCTCGGATATCTCGATGGAGCCGTCGTATCGACCGGGCGCCGCCCCCAGGGGGACGCTCATCCCGATCCCGAAGATCCGCTGGCCGTTGGCGGGGATCGTCCTCGGGAGGGGCTGGATCATCGCCCATCCTGCGACCTCGCCTGAAGCGGTGGTGGTGACGTTGGCGAGGGGTTTATCGGTGAAGAAGAGGAACTTGGAGTTCCAGTCGACGTCACCGGGGGCGAGGGCGTATAGCTTCTTCTGGAACCTGTCGGCGCCGGTGTCGAGGCTCCCGTAGACGGTGTCATCCCCGACGATCCAGAAGTCGCCGTAGACCCACCTTCCCGCCGACCAGCGGTCAGGGAGGGCGTTGCATAGCCAGTCCTCGTCCAGAAGGTCGAAGGACCTCTCGGCGTCGAGGAGCCCCGCCCCCTGGTAGTACGCCTCGTACTCCTCCCCCTGGATGTTCGAGAGCTTATTGGCTCCCCTCGTCAGGGCCGCCTTCACCCCGGCCGGTGTGATCTCTGGCTCCGCATGGATGAGCAGCGCTGCAACCCCCGCCACCACGGGGGTCGAGAGGCTCGTCCCCGAGGCACCGGCGTAATAGTTGCCGATCTTCCCCTCGATATCCAGCTTGAGGGGGACCGTCGAGACGACGTTCACCCCCGGGGCGACGAGGGTGGGCTTGTATCTGCCGTCCCGGAGGGGGCCGGACCCGCTGAAGGCGGCGATCCGATCGTCGCAGTCCGTCGCCCCCACGGTGATCACCTTCACCCCGTCCCCCGGGGACTCAACCCCCCCGAGGGATACGGAGGAGGCTACGAGCATCAGGAGGAGGAGCCTCTCGTCCAGGTTCCCGGCGGCGACGCAGACGACGGTGCCGGCGTCCATGGCGTTGTCGGCGGCCATGGATATGGGGGGGTTGCTCTCGCCGAGGTTGAGGCCGCCGAGGCTCATGGTGAGGACGTCGGCGTCATTGTCGATGGCCCAGTCGATCCCGGCTATGATGTCAGAGATCTGGCCGGAGCCCTTGCTGTCGATCACCCTAACGTTCAGGAGGCTGGCCCCCGGGGCGACCCCCACGTACTCTCCGCCGGAGGCGGTCCCCGACCCAGCGATGATCCCCGCTACCGCGGTCCCGTGGCCGAGGAGGTCGTCGGTCGTCCTCTCGGAGTCGACGAAGTTCACCTCCCCCACCACCTTCCCCGCCAGGTCCGGGTGGTTCTTGTCGATCCCCGAGTCCAGGACCGCCACCACCACCCCGGTCCCGTTGATCCCGCGGTCCCAGAGGGGCTTGGCGTTCACCCTGCCGGTGGCACAGAAGGTCTTCGCATCCCTGGTCAGGTTATCCTGCTGGGCGACGGCCACCGGACCGTCGGGATATATCCCCAGGACGTCGGGCTCTTCCGCGAGCCTCCCGAGGACCGAGGCATCGGCATATCCAGAGACGGCGTTTATCAGGCGGTAGGTGTACTTCACCTCCAGCCCGTCCACCCCTTTCACCGCCCCGTCCCTGAAGACCACGATCACCGGGATCTTCTCCTCTCCATCCATCAGCTCGTCTCCGAAGAGGAGGCCGAGGGCTTCATCCATCGGTTCGTCAGCATGCGGAGCCTCTCCGGACCCGACCGCTGGCAGGGCTAATACGGCCAACAAAAGGCCAACCGCCAGGATCGGCCTCCATCCATCTCCGTCCATAAGTATGACCACTCCCACTCTACGCCGACGGCCGGTTCAAGGGGCTGAGGCGTATCAGATCTCCCGATAGGTAGATAATGCTAAATAAACCTGTGGATTTTCTATTCTCGATGATCCTCAGCTGGCTGATCGAGAACGTCCTCTGGATCGGGCTCCTCCTCTTAGCTTCCTCGGCCCTATCGGGTCGGAGGGCTCTGGCGGGGGTCGGCTGGATCCTCTTCGGGATTCACTGGCTGAAGCAGCCGGCCCACTATCTGGCCATCGGCGACCAATTCAACGTCGTCCTGACCCTGGTGGTGGCCCTCTTCTCCCTCCGCTTGGGCTGGCTGATCCTGTTCAGGGGCTGCCGGTCCCGCTCCTGTGACTGGGCTGGATCGGCGGTGGCGATAGGAGGCTTCGCCTACTTTCCCTTCGCAGAGCTCGCCCCTCTCAGAGGATGGCTGGTCGGCGGGACCGCCGAACTGACCCTCCGACTCTTGAACCTCTTTGGAGTTCCGGCATCTTCCGGCGGCGGAAGCGTCATCACCCTCTACGGCCACTCCGTGGAGGTCGTCCTCGCCTGCACCGCCATCGAGAGCATGGCCCTCTTCGCAGGGGTGGTCCTCTCGGTCCGGGCTCCCCCAAAAAGAAAGGTGGCGGCCCTTCTCGCCTCAGTCCCGGTGATATACGGCCTTAACCTCTTTCGGAATATCTTCGTGGTGGTGGCCTACGGCGGGGAGTGGTTTGGCTTCGAGAGCTTCTACCTGGCCCACCACGTCATCGCCAAGGTGGGCTCCGCCGTCGCCCTCTTCGCCATAGCTTACATCGTATTCCTCCTCCTCCCGGAGCTCCTCGATATGATCGACGGGCTCGCCTCCGATATAAGGCGCGGCGGAGGTGAGCCGGCGTGAAGCTTGCGAGGAGCTCGCGGCCCTGGGTGGTAGGCCCCCTCCTCGCCGCCGGCCTTCTGACGGTGGCGAAGATCTGGCCGCTATTGGGCGTCGCCCTCGCCCTAGCCGTCCTCATGGCCTTCTTCCATCGAGACCCGGAACGAGCCCCCCCGGAGGAGGGGATGGTCTCCCCCGCCGACGGCCTGGTGGTGGAGGCGACGGATGAGAAGGTGGCGATATTCATGAGCCATCTGAACGTCCACGTCAACAGGTCTCCTCTGGAGGGGAGGGTGGTCAAAGTCGAGCATTCGGGCGGCGGCCACCGGCCGGCCTTCTTCAGGTCGGCGTCGGAGAACGAGAGGAACCTGATAGCCCTCGATACCCCCGATGGGGAGGTGAGGCTGTGCCAGCTCACCGGATTTTTCGTCCGGAGGATAGTCTGCTACGTCCGCCCCGGGGACCTGGTGGAGAGGGGAGAGAGGATAGGGATGATCAGGTTCGGGTCCAGGGTGGAGTTTTCGATCCCTGATGGATACGTCCTCAGGGTCGCCTTGGGCGACAGGGTGAGGGCTGGAGAGACGATCGTCGCGGTGAAGAAGAGATGACCGGGATCTTCAGGCTCATCCGGGTTCCTGACTTCGCGTCGATCCTCAACGCCGCCCTCGGCTTCGGCTCCATCCTCGCGTCGGCGGAGGGGAGGTACGCCCTCTCTATGGCCTTGATCCTCCTCGCCATGGCCGCCGACGGCCTAGATGGCTTCCTCGCCCGACGGCTGGGAGACGGCCCCCTGGGGACCCCGATCGACTCCCTGGCGGACGTCATATCCTTCGGAGCGGCTCCTGCCTTCCTCGCCGTCGCCGCCTTTGGACCCGCCTTCGGGTTGCCTGGGGTTTTTTACCTCGCCTGCGGGATCCTCCGCCTCGCACGGTTCAACATCTCTCCGAGGGAGGAGACGTTCCAGGGGATGCCGATCTCCGGGGCTGGCGGGATGGTGGCGGCGACCGTCCTCCTCGGCGTCCCCGGCCTCTCCGCCCTCTTCCTCTTCTCTCTCTCCCTCCTGATGGTCAGCGCCGTCCCCTACCCCAAGTTCCGGGACCCGAGGCTCATACCACCGGTCGTGGCGGCAGGGGCGATCGCCGCCGCCGGCTGGTGCCTCGGCGATCTCCGGATCTCCGCCGGGGTCGTATTTTTAGCCCTGGCCGCCTATCTCGCATCGCCGGTGGTGATGGAGCTATGCCGACAGAGAGGGAAGCGGCCGCCTTCGAGGCGGGGATAAAGCTGGGGGCTTTGTACCACCAGTTCGTAGGGTCGCCCGTCTCCATCGAGACGGCGGATAGCCTGGAGGTGGCCATGGAGAGGTCGATATCCCTCCAGCCCTTCGTCAGGTCCGTCTCGGTGGAGATCGACCGCCAGATGCTGGCAAGGAACGTCTTCGGCTACGGTGAGCTGGCGGGAAAGATGATCCGGGCCCAGGTGGAGATCGACTACCATGGGGCGAGGGTTGGAGCGAGGCTGGAGTACGATCCAAAGACCGACTACCCGCTGATGCGTCTCTTGGACTGAGGGAGAAGCCAGCTGACGGCAATTAAGAGGAACGCGCTCGTCGCCATCCCCAGGAGGGGCCACCTTCCGCCGAAGAGGAGGGCGACGGCGCCCCCCCCGAGGATGGAGGCGAGGGCCCCCGATGGCGTCAGCCGGAGCCGGTCCCTCTGAAAACCCGCCACCGCGGGGACGATCAGCCCCCCGGCGAAGATGGTATAGGCGGCGAGGAGGGTAGAGACGATCTCCGGAAGGCGGAGGGCGGATACTAGGGCAACCCCTCCGATCAGAAGGCACCCAGCTCTGGAGACCCAAAGGATCTCCTCGGCGGAGGCGTGGGGCCTCGCGGCCCGAAAGAGGTCGAGGGCGAGGATCGAGGTCGCCGTCAGAAGGGTGGTGTCCGCCGAGGAGAGGAGGGCGGAGAGGAGGGCGGCGGCGACGATCCCTGCCCCCAGGGGCGACAGGGTCTCGGCCATCAGGACGGGGAGGGCCTCCTCCGGAAGGATGGCGGGGAAGAGGAGCCTGGCTGCGATTCCGAGGGAGGTTATGACGAAGGCCAGGGGGACGAGGATCAGGGCTGCCGCCAAGGACGCCCTCCTCGCCGTCCCCGGGTCGGAGGCGGAGAAGAGCCGGGAGTAGATGTCCGGCCCCACCAGGTAGGCGGAGCCGACGACGAGGAGGAGGCTTGTCACCTCCGGCCACCCCCTCGCCTCGGAGGTGGGGAAGGACTGCCCCGCCAGAAGGTCGGGGCTGGCGAGCTGGAACGCCCTCCAGGATACGAGGGCGAGCCCCAGGAGGAGGATCAGGAGCTGGACGGCGTCGGTCTTGACGATCGACCGCTGCCCCCCCAGGGCTGTATAGCCGACGAAGACTAGGGCGGAGGCGACGATGAAGACCTCCTGGCGGGGACCGAAGAGGATCCCCAAGAGCTTTCCCGATGCGACGATCTGGGCCGCGATTATCCCCACCCAGGAGGCTAGGATGAGGGCCGAGGCCGCCAGTCGGACCCGCCGGTCGTAGGTCGCCCCCAAGAGCTCCGGGAGGGTGAAGCAGCCCGTCTCCCTCACCTTCTCCGCCAAAAAGAGGGATAGGACGAGGAGCCCCGCCGTCCCCGATAGGAGCCACCAGGCCCCCGTCAGCCCTTCGCGGAAGCCGAGCCCCGCCATCCCCAGGGTCGAGGAGGCGCCGAGGATGGTGGCGGCGAGGGTGGCGGCGAGGGCGGCGGGGGCGAGCCCCCTCTCGGCGAGGAAGAACCCCTCCACGGTCTTCGACCGTCTAGCCGCTCTGGCGCCGACGGCAGTCATCGCCAGGAGATAACCCGCCAGGAGAAGCCCCGTAGTCCAGGGATCGTCAACCATATTCCTGCGCAAAGGTTTACGCAAGCCATAAACCTTCCGATCCGAAATCTAAATACCATCGGCCTCCAAGGGCCTCTGATGACTCTGAGAGATCCCTTCGGCAGGAGGGTGACGGGGCTCCGGGTGGCGGTCACCCCCCGGTGCAACCTCGCCTGCCTCTACTGCCACCACGAAGGGGAGGTGGGATCTCCCCACCGTGTGATCTCGGCCGATGAGATCGCGAAGGTGATCTCGGCCGGGGCCGACCTGGGGATCAGGAAGGTGAAGCTGACGGGGGGAGAGCCCCTCCTCCGGGACGACCTCGAATCGATCCTTTTGAGGCTTCCGGAGGGGGTCGAGGTCTCCCTAACAACCAACGGAATCCTCCTCGCCGAAAGGGCAGAATCTCTCGCGGCGGCGGGGCTAGCCAGGGTGAACGTCAGCCTCGACTCCCTCCGCCCCGCCGTCTTCTCGGGGATCACCGGCGGTACGGCAGCGGACCACCGGCGGGTCCTGGAGGGGATCGACGCCGCCCTCGGAGCGGGGCTCCTCCCCGTCAAGGTGAACTTCGTCGTCCTGAAGGAGAACGAGGGGGAGGTCTGGAAGATGGTGGATTTCGCCCGGGACCGCTCCGTCGTCCTCCAGCTGATCGAGCTCTTGGACCAGCCCGGGCGGGGTGTAGGCGGCGACCTCTCCGGGATCGAGGCGGCCCTGGAGGCGAGGGCGGAGGATGTGGTGACCAGGGATATGCAACGGAGGCGGAAGTACTTCATCTCGGGAGCGGAGGTGGAGGTCGTCCGGCCGATGGACAACACCGAGTTCTGCGCCCACTGCAACCGGCTCCGGGTCACCTCCGACGGCAAGCTGAAGCCCTGCCTCCTCCGAAACGACAACCTGGTGGACCTGGCCGGAGCCGACCTAGAGGAGATGAAGAGGCGGATCGAGAGGGCCGTCCTCCTCCGGAGCCCCTACTTCTGCGCCCGGGACCGGTGAGCATCCGCCTCTCCCGCCTGTCGAGCCGCCCTCCGGCTGAGGTTCAACGCCGTCTCTTCTAGCCGCCGGGCCTCTTCATCTGATCGTACCCCCGGGGCCTCAGCTCCTCCGTCCCCTCCGCCGACGCGAGGATGACGCCCTCCTCGGCGACCGTCCCGATGACGGCGAGGCCGCAGGCGTCGGCTGCGTCCCCGATCCGGTCGGCGCGGAGGGTGAAGACCAGCTCGAAGTCCCCGCCGGCGGTGAGGGCGAGGTCGAGGGCGTCTTCTCGATCCTCGGCGACGAGGGCCACCAAGGGGTCGATGGGGATCATCTCCTCCTGGAGGAGGAAGCCCACCCCGCTCGCCTCCGCCAGCTCGTATAGAGAGAGGACGAGGCCGTCGCTGTTGTCCATCATGGAGGTGGCCGCCCCGGAGAGGGCGAGGGCCCGCCCCTCCGCCATCCGCGGGGATGGCTCCAGAAGCCTCCTCGTCAGGGCGACGAGCCCCGGATCGGATCCGATGCCCTTTCCCTCGGCCTCCAGGGCGACCCGGAGCCCCGCCCCGGCCCCGCCCAGGGTCCCGGTGGTGCAGAGGAGGTCGCCGGGGCGAGCACCCCGCCGGCGGAGGACCCGGTCCCTCTCGACCCTGCCGAGGGCGGTCCCGACGAGGGTCAGCTCGTCGCAGCTGTCCAGGTCGCCGCCGAGGATCCGGGTTCCGAAGGTCCGGGCGCAGTCTTTCATCCCGGCGAAGATCTCCTCGACGTACTCCACCTCCGTCCCCGGCGGTATCCCGGCGGCGGAGAGGAGGCCTGTGGGGAGGGCCCCCATCGCCGCGACGTCGCTGAGGTTGACGGCCGCGGCCATCCAGCCGATCTGCCAACCTGTCGCGATCTCCGGAAAGTCGGCCCTCCGATGGAGCATGTCCGTCGTCCAGACGAGGTAATTTTCGCCATCCTCCACCATGGCGCAGTCGTCCCTCTCCGAGATCCCCAGGATCTCTGCGACCCTTCGAACGAGCCGCCGCTCCCCAAGATCTTCGCACCTCTGAGCCATGTCATATCGCCTACTAGCTCTCTAACTTCATAATACTTGTTACTTTTGAGTGCCAAATCCCTTACGGTATGGCTCAACTCCGATATTTTAACGCCTCACTGATTAAAACATGGAATAAATGTTTATACTGGAAATGCGGCTCTTTACTCCAGGGAGGAATACTGCAATGTATAAAAGCCTCTTTATGGTATTAGTGGCGTTCCTGCTATCCGCAGGAACTGGTCTAGCAGAGGAGATGACGGAAGAGGTGGCCGCCGACGAGGTCGTTGACGAGGCCGCAGAGGTCGTCACCGTAGAATTCACCGGAGTTGCTGAGGAGTTCTTCGCTGGAGATATGCCCGGCGCACCCACCGTCTGGGTTGTCAACGTCACCTCCGTTGAGGACGAGGCTGTCATCTGCAGCGAAGTCGTCAACGTCACCGTCTCCCAGGCGACCCCCGGTCCCTGGGGAGTATTTGACGCCAACGTCACCGAGGGCTCCGTCGTCGACGTCTTCGGCGCCTACGTCGAGGATGAGACTGGATGCATGGTGACCCTGGAGGGCTCCGAGGAGTACTACTTCGTCCTCGCCGATGAGGAAGAGGACGAGGAGACCGAGGTCGATGATGAGGAAGTAGAAGAAGACGAGGCTGAGGAAGAGGCCGAGTGAACCTCGGCTTCTTCAGATCAGCTCATTTTTTCTCGGGGGGCTTGCGCCCCTATTTGCGAGCCCCACGCTTTTTATCTCCGATAACCCATCTCTCCTCGATATAGATGTCCGAAGGGATGGTGCGAGACCTGGACCCTCGGGAGGCTATCCAGCTCATCCGGGACGGAGGGGGCGATCCCGAACTTCTGATCCTGGACGTCCGGACCCCCCAGGAGCACGAGAGGATCAGGATCGAGGGGTCGGCGAACCTCGACCTCCGCTCCCCCGCCTTCCTCGCGGAGGTGTCGGTCCTCGATAGAAGGAAGGCCTACCTGGTATACTGCCTGGTGGGGGTGAGGTCGAGGGCGGCGGCGGAGGCGATGGCCCGCCTCGGCTTCGGGGAGGTCTTCAACCTCGCCGGCGGGATCCGGGAGTGGCAGAGGCTGGGGCTGCCGACGGTCGGCCGATAGCCCGATATATCCCGGCCGACTCCAACTCCTCATGCGCGTTGGAGTTGTGGTCTCCGATCGGGGGGACTGGACGGCGGAGGCGATCGGTTCGGGGCTATCGAGGCAAGGGGCAAAGGCCGAGTATCTCGACTTCTCGGAGCTGGCGGCTCTCGTCGGCCCCGACCTCCGATTCCGTGGGGAGGGGAGGGACCTCTTGGGCCTATCCGTCCTCATCGTGAGGGACCTGGGGAGGCGGGGCTCCTCCGATGTCGCCTTCCGGTTTGAGGCCCTCTCCGCCCTGGAGGAGTCGGGGGTCCGGGTCGTCAACCAGCCTTCGGCTATTCAGAGGGCGGCGAACAAGTTCGCCACCTCCGTCGCCCTCCAGCGGGCGGGGATACCCCATCCCGAGACCCTGGTGACGACGAGCCTCTCGGCTGCCGAGGAGTTCGTCGCCCAATACGGCCGGGCGGTCTACAAGCCCCTCTTCGGCTTCAAGGGGCGAGGGCTTCTCCTTCTGACCGCCGAGGATCCATCGCCTCTCAGAGGACTGATCGAGAAGAGCGGCGTCGTCTACCTCCAGGAGTTCATCGAATCGACGGCGCCGAGGCCGAGGGACATCAGGGCCTTCGTCGTCGACGGCCACGTCGCCGGGGCTATCTTCAGGGTCGCGCCGGCGGGGTCCTGGATCAGCAACCTCGCCCGAGGAGGCGCCCCCGAGAGGTGTCCCACGACCTCCGAGATCGAGGATCTGGCGGTCCGGGCCGCCTCCGCCGTCGGGGCGGTCTACTGCGGCGTCGACCTGATCGAGACCTCCTCCGGCCTTGCGGTCCTGGAGGTGAACGGGACCCCCTCGGGGTGGGGCCTCCACCAGGCCTGGGGGATCGACGTCGGCGAGCTGATCGCAGGAGCCGTCCTCCGCCTCGCCGGCGGCTCGGGCTAGGCGCCATCGAGAGGGCGATCGAAAGGGGGAGCGGTCTTCAGGGTAAGGTTATTTACCATAGGGCGACTGGTCGAGATCATGTTCACCATACTCACCGGCTCTCAGTTCGGGGACGAGGGGAAGGGGAAGGTCGTCGATCTCCTGGCTGAGAAGTACGACATAGTCGTCCGGTTCCAGGGCGGGGACAACGCCGGCCACACCGTCATCGTGGGGGATCGGACCTACAAGCTCCACCTCACCCCCAGCGGCGTCCTCTTCGGGGCGAGGCTCCTCATCGGACCTGGCGTAGTTCTGAACCCCAAAGTACTCTGGTCCGAGCTCGAGGCGCTCCGGGCCGAAGGCATACGGCCCAACATCGGGATCGACGCGAAGACCTCGATCATCATGCCCTACCACATAGCCCTCGACGAGCTCCGGGAGAGCGGCAGGAAGGAGAAGATCGGGACGACGAAGAGGGGGATCGGCTACGCCTACATCGACAAGTTCAGCCGCGACGAGGTCCAGATGAAGGACCTCACCGACCCCGCCCTCCTGGAGGCGAAGCTCGCGGAGATCGCGCCGGCGAAGGAGAAGGCGATATCCGACCTCGGCGGTGACCCATCGGTCGTCAGAGACCCCGCCCTCCTCGGCGAGTACCTCGATATCGGCCGCTCCCTGAAGGAGAACGTCGCCGACGTCTCCTACGAGATCAACGTCGCCCTCGACGCCGGCAAAAAGGTCCTGGCCGAAGGGGCTCAAGGCGCCTTCCTCGACGTCATCCACGGGACCCAGAAGTTCGTCACCTCGTCTTTTACGACGGCGGGGAGCGCCTGCGCCAATTTGGGCGTCGGGCCCGCGAGGGTCGACGACGTCGTCGGGATCGTCAAGGCGTACATGACCCGGGTCGGGGAGGGGCCGATGCCTACGGAGCTCAAAGACGAGGTCGGAGCCCATCTCAGCAAAATCGGGAAAGAGTTCGGCACCACCACCGGCCGCCCCCGGAGGTGCGGGTGGTTTGACGCGGTCCTGGCGAAGAAGTCGATGTACCTGAACGGCTACACCGAGCTCGCCATAACGAAGCTCGACGTCCTCGGGGGCCTCGACCCCATCAAGATCTGCACCGGCTACGAGCTCGACGGCCAGACCCTGCCGTACCCGCCGGAGAGCACCGTCGAGTTCGCCCGCTGTCGGCCGATATACGAGGAGGCGGAGGGCTGGACCGAGGATATCACCGGGGCGAAGTCCTACGGGGCGCTGCCGAAAGCCGTCCGGGATTACGTCGAGAGGATCGAGGCGCTCCTGGGGGTGAAGATCGCCATCGTATCGGTGGGGCCCGGAAGGGAGCAGACGATCTGGCGGTGAGGGGGACCCCCCCTCATATTTTGGTCGCAGTTTTATTCTAATCAGGATATACCTCTGGCGGCGCTGGAGGTGGGGGCCGGCTGCCGGGGTCGATCAGATAAGGAGCCGCCGATGGGTCGGGATCCGAGGTCTCCCCGAGAGGATTTCAATTCATTAGACTTTTATTCTTATCACTATATCCATCCTGCGGCGCTGGGGCGGCCCAACCCGAAAGGCAAAGCGTAAGTACCATTTCGCCATTGAAGATATCGAGGAGGCCTGGGAGAAGTTGGCGGCGCCGAGGGAGATCGTCGAGCTGGTGGAGCGGTTTGAGCGGAACGTTGACGCTTACAAGTCCGGCAGGTACAACGAGACTCAGCTGCGGCGGGAGTTCATCGACCCGTTCTTTGGGGCCCTGGGATGGGATGTGGAGAACCGCGGTGGCCGCTTGGGGCTTCAGCGGGAGGTTATCCACGAGGACTCGGTTTTGGTCAGAGATTCTATGAAGAATCCCGACTACGGATTCTACATCGGCACGGCCCGCAAGTTCTTCGTCGAGGCGAAGAAGCCCTCCGTCAACCTGGAGAACGACGTCAGAGCGGCTTTCCAGCTCCGAAGCTACGCCTGGTCGGCGGGGCTTCCCATCAGCCTTCTCACCGACTTCGAGGAGTTTTCGATCTACGACTGCCGGATCGAGCCCTCAAACTACGACTCGCCGAGGGTCGGGCTTCTGCGCCACTTCACCTACGACAAATACGTCGATCACTGGGACGAGATCGCCGCCCTCTTCTCCCGGGAGGCTGTCCTGGGAGGCTCTCTTGAGAGGTACATCGAGTCGAAGAAGAAGGCGAGAGGGACGATCACCGTCGACGAGGCCTTCCTCCGGGAGATCGACTCCTGGCGGGAGATCCTGGCAAAGAACATACATAGGAACAACCCCGACCTCACCGTCAGGGAGCTGAACTCCTCGGTCCAGAACACCATCGACAGGATCGTCTTCCTCCGGATCTGCGAGGACCGGGGGATAGAGCGGTTCGGCCAGCTCAAAGACCGACTGACGGGCGAGACGACGATCTACACGAGGCTCATCGAGCTCTTCAGGCAGGCGGACGAGAAGTACAACTCCGGCCTCTTCCATTTCAAGGAAGAATCCGGGCGAGGAGAGCCGGACAGACTGACCCCTAGCCTGAAGATCGACGACGTTGTCCTCTCTGAGATGATCGAGAAACTCTACCCGCCAGAGAGCCCCTACCGGTTCTCGGTGATCCCCGCCGAGATCCTCGGCCACGTCTACGAGCAGTTCCTCGGAAAGGTGATCAGCCTCGGGGAGGATGGCGGGGTCGAGGTGGAGTACAAGCCCGAGGTCCGGAAGGCCGGAGGCGTCTACTACACCCCGACGTACATAGTCGAGTACATCGTCGAGAAGACCGTCGGAAAGCTCCTCGCGGGGCAGACCCCCACCACCGTCTCAGAGCTTCGCATCCTCGACCCCGCCTGCGGCTCCGGCTCGTTTCTCATCGGCGCATACCAGCGGCTCCTGGACTGGCACCTCGAATGGTACACCAGCCACCTCGTTCCGCACCTTGCGGCCGGGAAGGCCGAGAGCTCCAGGGAGGTCCAGGCGCTCCTCCCGCCCGGAGGGCCCGCCGGGGCTGGGGCAGTCGGGAACGCCGCCGGGGCGGCGAAGAGGAGGGGGCGGCCGAGGAAGAGCAGCGCCGCCGCGAGCCCCTGTGCCGCCAACGGCCAGCGGGCCGGGTCCTTCCCCATCTTCCAGGCCGCGGGCGGCGAGTGGAGGCTTGCGACCGCCGAGAGGAAGCGGATCCTCCTCAATAACATCTGCGGCGTCGACATCGACTTCCAGGCGGTGGAGGTGACGAAGCTCTCCCTCCAGCTGAAGGTCCTGGAGGGCGAAAACCAGGAGACCCTCTCCCAGCAGCTGACCCTCTTCAAGGAGCGGGCCCTCCCCGACCTCGGCGAGAACATCAAGTGCGGAAACTCCCTCATCGACCCCGACTTCTACGACGGCCAGACCTCCCTCTTCGACGAGGAGGAGATGTACAGGGTGAACGCCTTCGACTGGGAGGCCGAGTTCCCCGAGATCATGGGCCGGGGCGGGTTCGACGCGGTGATCGGGAATCCGCCGTATATTACGATTTCCGGTAAGCAAAATAGTCATGTAAGTTTCGATGTTAAAAATTATGCAATCGCCAGATATAAATCAGCTGAATATAAAGTTAATTATTTTTCTTTATTTATTGAAAAAGGTATAAAACTATTGTCTGATGGATCACGATTGGGGTTTATAGTTCCTCGGGCATTTATGGATAATAATTACTTTAAAAAATTGAGGAAAATCATTTTAGATTCTTGTTATTTGGATACTCTTGTTGAAATCAGAGATTCGGTATTCAACGGCGCAGAAACGGGTGGTAATGTAATACTTGTGCTAATAAAATCCAACTGTGATGAAACATATTCGTCGAATATAACTAACGGTGCTGTTGTTGATGATGTCCATTTCTTTAGCACTGACAGCCAAGCTTATGTCAAGATGGAACAAAAGCATTTTAGGGAACAACCAAATTTCAATTTTTTCATAATGAATAAAGAACATTTTGATCTAATTGTAAAGATAAAAACCTCAAATACAACTCTTTCTGACATATGCTCTGTTTATAATGGTGCGAATACTGGAAATATGGCAAAAATCTTATTATCAAAAGAAAAAGTAGATTATAGATATATAAAAATACTTGAGGGCAAAAACATATCTCGATATACTATATGTTGGAATGGATTATATATATGCTATGACCCATCACTAAGGGATAAAATTGACATAAAATCACTCGATACGCGTCAAAAAAAGATCGATTTTGCCCTAAGGGATCCGGCCATTTTTCACACAGATAAAATAATATTAAGGCAAACTGCAGATCGACTGATTGGTACTTTTGATGATGAACATTATATAACTCGACATTCTACTCATTTAATTCTGATGAAGAAAGATATAAGCCAAATCAATTTAAAGTATATTCTGGGGTTATTCAATTCGAGATTATTGACGTATTATTATCAAAAAATTATTCCTGAAGTTGGGAAAACATTCGCTGAAGTGAAAACTGTGAATGTAGGGCGGCTCCCCATCCGCACCATCGACTTCTCCGGCCCCGAGGATGTCGCCCGCCACGATAAGATGGTGAAGCTCGTCGAGAATATGCTCGACCTGCACCGGCGGCTTTCTGAATCGAAGACCGGCCACGAGAAGACCCTCCTCTCGCGGCAGATCGAGACGACGGATAGGCAGATCGACGCCCTCGTCTACGAGCTTTACGGCCTCTCGGAGGAGGAGATCGCCATCGTCGAGGGGGCGACAAAATAGGAGGCATAGAATGAATCTGAAGAAGACTTTTCAAAGCCCAGATCTTCCATTGAGCAGTCTTTTGGATGATATTAAGAGAGGAAAAATACAGGTCCCTGAGTTCCAGCGAGATTGGAAATGGGACGATGACCACATCAAGAGCATTCTGGCCAGTGTTTCGCTATCATATCCCGTTGGAGCAGTGATGATGTTGGAGACGGGGAACGAGAACGTGAGATTCGAACCTCGTCCAATCGATGGCGTCGAGAATCCAGAAATAGGCTGCCCGGATTTTTTGATATTAGACGGCCAACAACGATTAACCGCCCTTTTCCAGGCGCTTTACTCTCAAAAGCCAGCGAAGACAAAGGACGTACGAGGGAAAGAGATTAAACGATGGTATTACATCAATATAGAACACGCAATAAAATTGAATAACGATCGCGAAGATGCCATAGTAGGCTTGCCTGAGGACAAAGTAATCCGCAATTTCCGCAACGAAGTAATCAGCGATTATTCTACAGCAGAAAAAGAATATGAGGCAGGATTATTTCCTCTTAATAATGTATTTGATTCGTCAGACTGGAGAAGAGGTTTTAACGAATATTTTGATCATAACCAAGAGAAGTCAAAGTTATGGGACAAATTCGAAGGAGAGGTCGTCAAGCGTTTTGAACAATACCAGATCCCAGTCATACAACTTACAAAAGAGACGCCTAAAGATGCCGTATGTCAAGTATTCGAAAAAGTAAACACTAAGGGCGTCTCGCTCAATGTATTTGAGCTGCTGACGGCGACCTTTGCAGCTGACGAATTCATCTTGAGAAAGGATTGGTCACTTCGCAAAGATAGGCTCAAGAAGAAAAAATTGCTGGCTAAGATTGAAAACACCGAATTTTTACAGGCTGTAACATTGCTGGCAACTTGGCAGAATCGAAATACCTGCATAAACTCAGGTCAGGCCGCAGAAAATGCCCCACCCGTCAGCTGCAAGAGAAAGGATATCTTAAACCTTTCACTGGCTGATTATCAAAAGTGGGCTGATCCCGTTATCGAAGGTTTCGAAAGAGCAGCTAAATTCCTTCATACCCAAAAAATATTCTCGGCTCGCGATATTCCTTACAGCACACAACTAATTCCTATGGCAGCAATTTTGGCCGTTCTTGGAGATGAAGCTGACAAGGAAGGCATAAGAGCCAAGCTGTCCCGTTGGTTCTGGTGTGGCGTTCTCGGAGAACTTTATGGGAGCGCCATCGAGACCCGTTTTGCCCGAGATCTCTCCGAGTTCCTGACTTGGATAGATGGCGGTGCTGAACCGATAACTGTATACGATGCTGGTTTTAATCCATCTCGTCTCTTCACCTTGCGCACCAGAAACAGCGCAGCTTACAAAGGAATCTTGGCAATATTGATAAGAGGCGGAGCTTTGGACTTGCGAACAGGTTATTCGATAGATGAACAGAGCTATTTCGATGAGAAGATAGACATCCATCACATATTCCCACAGGATTGGTGTTCGTCAAATGGGATTGAGCAAGAACGCTGCAACTGTATAATAAATAAAACACCAATCTCTGCAAAGACGAACAGAATTATCGGCGGGACGGCACCTAGTGATTATCTAACTCACATGGAACGAAATGCAGGAATAAGTAGTGATCACATGGATGAGATTCTAACCACTCATTCAATAGATCCGGATTTTATGCGGAGCGACGATTTTGATGGATTCTTCAAGACAAGAGAAGAAGCTTTGATCAAGCTTGTTGAGCAGGCCATGGGTAAACCTGTGGTTCGCGGCATTCCTATGATTGATATTGATGACGATTATCACGAAGAGTCCGATTGAATCGACCTTATGGTAAAGATCCCTTAGAATGCTAATTTATTGCTAGGGAACGGTGGATCGACGCCCACATCCAGCGAGCTTTGCGGCCTCTCGGAGGAGGAGATCGCCATCGTCGAGGAGGCAGCCCGGTGACGGCGCCGCCCGGCGTTTCCGCGCCGGTCAGGCGGGCTGCGGGGATGGATGATGGTCGGGGGCAGCTGGGTGATCTCGCCGCCCGATGGGAGCGGCTGCCGGGGAGGCCGAAGCTGAAGCCCCGAAGCTTAAGCCTGGTCTACTAATCCCTCTATAGGGGCAGCGTACCGAATTTTCTGTAATTTTCGGACGCCCTGTGATCCCACATCTCAATCAGCTTCTATGGATAAATACCTTTTAGTTGTCATCCACTCTTCATTGATGTCTATCAGAATCGATACACCAAGCCTCATGAACGACACATCACTGGGGAATGCTCCCACTACTCTCGATCTCCTTTTGAGTTCCTTATTGATCCTCTCTAGCCCGTTGGTAGTTCTGATCCTTTTCCAGTGGGCCCTGGGAAACGATCTGTAGTTCCATAATCCGAATTGAAAACGCTCAATGGTTCCAGCAGATTTGGGATAGCCCCTACTTAGCAGTTCCTGAGACAACTCATGCATCTTGGTCTCTTCATCCAAGGCTTCCTTGAGCTTATCTGCTATCTCCTTTTGGTATTTCTTCGGCACATTTCGCAGAACAGCTCGCATGAAGTGAACATGACACATTTGCCATGAAGAACCTAGAAATGATCTTTCTACAGATTTCTGGATTCCTTTATGGCCATCCGATACCACAAGCTGTACTCCAGATAAGCCACGATCCTTGAGATCCTGAAATAATCCAGACCAGAAGGCTTCATCCTCTACGTCAGCCATCCTCGCTCCGAGTATCTCGCGATAGCCGTCATCCCTGATGCCGGTTACAACCAGAAAAGCCTTCGTAACATATCTCGAATTATTCCTAATCTTGAAGTAGCTCGCATCTACAAAGATGTAGGGGATGGGCTGCTCAATAGGTCTCTTGAGGAACTCCTCTACTTTTTCATCGAGTTCTTTGGAGATCCTGGAAACGCTTGAAGGCGATAGTTCTTCTATGCCTAATTGTGAGACGATATCGTTAACCCGCCTCGTTGAGACTCCTTGGAGATACGACTCGATCACCGCATTTATCAAAGCTTTCTCCACGCGCGAATATCTGTCGAATACTTTGGTCTCGAAAGATATCTCGCGGAATTGAGGCTTTTTGAGTTGGATCTCTCCAACTCGCGTCTTGAGGGATCGGTCCTTGTATCCGTTTCTATGAGCCTTCCGCGATTCGGCCCGTTGATAAGGTTCTGCACCTGCCTGCTGCATTGCCTCAAGCTGCATCACCAAATTTAAGAACCAGGTTAGGAGCTTCTTCAAGCCGTCATCTTGATCGACAAGATAATCTTCCAGGATATCTATAGGTATCATGGCCCTGTGTCCTCCCTTTTCCAACTACTATGTAGGATACGGGGCCTATAGTCCTTCTTATTATCAAATTACAGAAAATTCGGTACGCTGCCTCTATAGGCGGTTTCCGAGTTACTTCTAGGGGAGTTAGCTGGTTATAAAGGTCGAATCAGGTCAGATAAAACATACAAGTTCTTTGAGACCCAATCGAGTATCTTGATCATCGGCCAAACTAGACATGCACCAGATTCGCGGCAATAATATTTGGCTTCTTCCGGCGTTATCCCGCCAGTTAAAAATGATAAGGCATCTGCGATTAAATTTAGAGTGAAGGCAGCTCCAGCTCTGAGGTGTTGTGTTCCGTAATTCAAATCTGACATAGCTAGCGCAGCCAGCACCAACAATGCAAAAAGTGCCATAATCTTCCTTATCTGCATACTATGCCTTCCCTTTGAGAAGTTGGTGGTCTTTATAGGCAAAAAGGTTGCGATCCGTCAAAAAGTCCTTCAGGGTCCCCAGACCTGAGATCCTTCGGCTCGTCACCCTTCACTCAGTCATTCCTCTGGCCGATGACGAGCTGAGTGCCTTTGGGCGCTTCCTCGCCGGGCGTGAGGGCTGCGGGGATGGATGATGGTCGGGGGCAGCTAGGAGATCTCGCCGCCCGGCGGGAGCGGCCGGGCGGGCGGGTTTCGCCGCCGGGAGTATATTCCATAGTATATTTTAATAATTGGATAATTTAGATGGCGCTCCAAACGCGGTCCACAAAATCCCCCACCAACAGGGCAGGACGCCTCTTGGCCTCGGCCAGGTTCGAGAATGGGAACGGAACCACTACCACATCCCCCTTCACAAATCGTCCCAGGCTTCGTCCTCCTCAGGGGCGAGCCACTCCTCGGCGAGGACCGGCTCGCTCAATATGGCCCCTTCGATCCCCCTTTCGGAGGATCTCTCCTTCAAGAAGCGGACGAAATCTAGAACCTCCTTGAGATAAGGCTCGGGAAAGACCTCGATCTCCCGGAGGATCAGCTCTTTCGTCTTCATGTCAGCGAAGTTATAAATCTCCTTAAGTAAAAGACTTTCTCCGATCTTTCGGCTTCCAGCCGCCCGGAGCTAGGTCTCTTCCGCTCCTGGCACGGATTGTAAGCAGAGCGGATTGCCATCATGGAGGAGGCCGCCCGGTGATTCGCGTCGCCCGGCGGGAGCGGCCGGGCGGGTGGTTTCGCCGCCAGGAGTATATTTTAGATTATATTTTAATAGCTGGTGCCCTTGATGACATTCCATCTCTCTCCGCCGCCTCCCGTCTCCTCGCCCGCACCGCCGCCCGATGATTCGCCAGCCAGATGGGCGGCCCCGGACCGCCACCCCCGCCGCCGGTCGCCCGCGCTCCGGCGCGCCTCCTCCTTCTGGCCTCATGAATGCCTGCGCCGCCCGGCGCTTTCGCGCCTGGCGGGAGGGCTGCCGGGATGGATAAAGGTCGAGGGGGCAGCTGGAGATCTCGCCGTCCGGCAGTTACGGCCGCCGGGATGGTCTTCGCCGCCAGAAGCTCGATAAAAAAAGTTAAATATTTTTTTCTGCCTATATGATGTTACAGACGAAGCCGGTTCTGTTGATCCCCCCGTCCGCTCCCGTGGCCAGGTGGATCCCCGCATCGGTCCCCTGGGTGATGTTGATCCTCCTCTCGGTCCTGATGGGGAGGTTGACCACCTCGTCACCTCCGGGGCCGAGGGCTGGATCGATCTGCGTCGAAGAGTTGATCGTCCAGATCTTAAAGTAGTTCATGTTCAGCTCGGGGCCGGATGTGAACCCCATCGGCGAATTGATTCTCCAGAGATCGCTCTCGGCACTCCCTGGGGCGAGGATGGCGATCCCCAGGATTAATACAAATATCCCCGTCTGTTTCATAGGATCACGCCACCGCCAGAGCCTTTTAGCATCTAAAATCTTTCGGCGTCGCGGCCGGTGGAGCCCCGGCCCCGTCCCCGGCGCGATCCGCCCACCGTCTCCTCCTCTCCATCCTCCGCCATCCTCCCCCCTATCTCCCGAGCCCCTTCTCCACCTCGTCGCAGAAGCCCCTGATCTGGTCGTCGGTCAGCTTCCCCTCGGGGATCACGAAGACCTTATACCCCGCAGCCGCGAGCTTCCGGACGGCGAAGGGGTCGGCGTTCCGGGTGTCTAGGACGATCACCCGTTCCTTTTTAAATAATACGTCGGCGACGTACCCGATCCGAAGAGTGGTCGAGAGCCGAAACTTCAGCCCCCGAGCCTCCAGCTCCTGGACGACGCCATCCAGTTTTCGCAAGATCTGCCACCTCTTGGGTCGCTACTGGGCATGATGGCGTATTATCTTATCCCATCTCCCCCGTCCCGGAGATCCGGCCGCCTGGGGCCCCCGTCGCCTTTACAGCCCCTGGACCTCCGGCGACGCCATCCCCAGGCCCCGGACCCTTGCGTTTTCATCCCAGGTTTACCTCAAAACCCGGAAGGATCGCCAAATCCTCCAAGGCTCTCCGAGGTCGGAGCCATCGGGATGGTGGTGGGGGGAAGGCGCCACCGCTGCATCAACGCCGGTCTTCGTCCTGTCGAGATCGTCTCCTTAACGGCGGGTCTGGAATGGGGCGAATCCGGAAGTAGCGTATTTATATCAATAATCCATAAATCAAAAGTGCAGATGGTAGTGGAGATATTTGAGAGGTGTGATATAAATGAACGATAGGATTCTGGTGGCAACGGACGGCTCCGCCGCGGCGATGGTCGCGGTTAAGAAGGGGGTAGACCTGGCGAAGGCGACGGGGGCGGAGGTCCTCGGGGTTTACGTAGTCGACGAGCTGGCTGTGGCCAATGCCGTGAGGCTCTTTGGCGCCGACAAGGAGGATCTGGAGAGGAAGCTCCAGGCAGGCGGGGAGGTGGCGGTGAGCGATCTCAGGAGGATCGCCGAGGAGGCCGGAGTCCCCGTCGAGACGGTTGTCACCTTCGGGGTGCCCGCCAACTCCATCATCGAGCTCGCCAAGGAGAAGGGGGTCGATATGATCGTCATGGGCGGCCACGGTCAGAGCGGCGTCACCAAGTTCATCATCGGGAGCGTAGTAAAGAACGTCCTCTACCGGGCGACGGTCCCCGTCCTCGTGGTGAGGTGATAGGCGGGATCGGGGAGGATGGGGTCTGGGCCGCTCTCGCGCCATCTGAAGCTCTATCGCCTCCTCATCCTCCGGGGGTGCTACTGCATCCGGCCCGCCTCCACCAATCGGTGGCTCTATCCCTACAATCAAGCCCGCCGGCGCTCCAAGCCTATCCCCGGCGCTTTGTTATCCGGCTTTGGATGACGGAGATGAGGGGCCCCCCTCAGGCCCCCCCCATACCCCTGGGGGGGTCAGATCCTCCATCCTCTGGCTCCTCACCCTGGGGCGTTCGGATGGCTCCACCTTCATTCTGGCTGGTCAGATCTGTCCATCTAATATGGCCTTAGTAACCTATATATAGTAAGCTCACTTTAATCGCCTTATTCAAAATAGGCGATCGTCGAAGACGATCCAGGAGATGTACGACAAAATGGCAAGACTGGGATTGGTGACCCTGGAGCTCCTCCTCGCCGACCTGAGGGAGCCGGTCCTCGCCGGAGACCTCCCGGTGAGGATGGACCTGGAGAAGGCCAGCTACGAGAAGGTCGGCGACGGCAGCGACTACGACTCCGATGCCCCGGCTGGCGGAGACCCCGAAGATGGGGGTTGCGGATGCGGAGGCGACGGCTGTGGCGATGGCAGCTGCGGCGGAGGCTGTGGCGGCGGCTGCGGAGCTGAGATGATGCCGTCGATGGAAGGGGGGGCCCCAGGAGGGCCCTGCTCGGGACCTATCGCCTCATCCTCGGAGGATCCCGCCCTCCCCGCCAGGGCTGACCCCGTCGGGGATGGGGACAGGACGAGGGACAGGTCACCCAGGCCGGAGAGGAAGAGGCTCCCCTGGTCCCTCGCCGGACCGGCGGTGCGGGCCGTGGGCTGAAGCCCTCCACTGGAGAGCCTCGCTCCGATCCGCCCTTCTTTCTGTTATATTATTCCTCTCTCTTCTCCTCCGGTCCGCCCTCCGCCTCCTCGACGCCGTATTCGGCCGAGGCCCGGAGGTACTGTTCTCTTAGGCTGCACCGGAGGAGGCCTGATATGAAGACCCCCGCCACCACCGCCTCCTCCGACGACATATCCCTCACCGCCTCCCTGACCCTACCCATCGCCTCTCCCTCCTCCTCGAGGTCGGGGTCGAAGGTTATGATCCTCTTCGCCCTCTCGCCGATCTCCATCATATCTTCGGGGGATACGCCCAGGATCCCGCAGACGATCTCCAGGATCACCGACTCCTCATCCGCTTCGAACATGGCCGGGATTTGGCCGCCCCGATGAAAAGGTTTGGCATCGGCAAATTTAAATCGGCTCCAGCCTCTTCATCTTCCAGGTGAGAACTCTGCAGCCGCTGAACGAGCTTGGGTTAGAGGTCTTCGAGGAGATGCTGGACTACGCCGATGAGCTCCGGGTGGGGGTGGTGGAGCTGGATAACGGTACGGTCGTCGCCGACGCCGGGGTGGAGGCGAAGGGAGGGCTCGGGGCCGGGATCTACCTTGCCAGGCTCTGCATGGCCGACCTAGCCGACATCCAGCCGACCCCCATCGAGATCGACGGGATCACCATCCCAGGGGTCCAGGTGGCGACCGACCACCCCGCCATCTCCTGCATGGCCTCCCAGTGCGCCATGTGGCAGGTGAAGGCTGGCAATTACTTCGCCATGGGGTCCGGCCCAGCTCGGATCCTGGCGAGGAAGACGAAGGAGCTCTACGACGCCCTGGAGTTCGAGGAGTACTCCGACGTCGGCGTCCTCTTCCTGGAGTCGGACACCCTCCCCGACGAGGCGGCCGCAGAGAAGATCGCCGAGGCCTGCGGGATCGACGCCGCCGACCTCCGGCTCGCCGTCGCCCCCACCGACTCGGTGGCGGGGCTCGTCCAGGTATCGGCCCGGGTCGTCGAGACCGGCCTGCACAAGCTATTCACCCTGGGCTTCGACGTCAGGACGATACGGACCGGCTGGGGGAGGGCTCCGATCGCTCCGATCGTCGGGAAGGCGACGAGGTGCATGGGCGCCTCCAACGACGCCATCATCTACGGCGGCGAGACCTACTACACCGTCGAGTACGAGCCCTTCGACGAGCTCCTCGGCTACGTGAAGGCCACCCCCTCCGATACGTCGAGGGACTACGGAGCCCCCTTCTATAAAATCTTCAAGGATTGTGGCTTCGACTTCTTCAAGGTCGACCACCACGTCTTCGCCCCCGCCAAGGTCGTCGTCAACGACCTTCGTTCGAGGCGGACCCTGGTGGCGGGGAGGCTCAACCCTCAGGTCCTGAAGGAGTCCTTCGGCTTCGAGGCAGTGGAGAGGGCGAGCTAGATAGGGCTTGGGATCGAGACTGGAGCCGTTTGATGGTATCGTATCGGCCGAGATCTCAGAGCAGATCCTCATCCCCGAAGATGAATACCTCGTCGATCGTCGATCGTAAGGCGACCGCCACCTTGTGAGCGAGCTTGAGGGACGGGTTGTACTTTCCCTTCTCCAGAAAGAGGATCGTCTCCCTCCTCACCTTCACCATGGAGGCGAGGTCCGCCTGGGTGAGGTTCTCTCTCGCCCGCAACTCTTTGATCCTGGTTTTCATAGGTCTCTCCCTCATCTCATCGATGCCGGAGGCGGCGCGGCATCCCACCGATGAGCTGAGGGCCCACCGGCACCATGCCCGAGAGATGGCCTCCGTCCCTTTCAGAACCTGCGGGCGAGATCAGGATCCCCGCTGCCCCTAGCGGAGAGAAAATCATACCCTTGAGGTCCGCGCCGATCAGTCCACCATCGTCGAGGCGGATCTTCGATGGTTCCCCCGTCAAAGGTTTTCCTCCGTTCGAGATATATGCCACTGGAAGATCAGAGCGCTGAAGGTGGCGACCAGAATGGTCAGCGCAAGGGTATTCTGCACCGTCATCGTCATAACCCCCGCATCGTCCATCACGAAGAGGGCGACCATGACGCCGACGGTGAGGTGCCAGGAGTAGACGAATCCGCGGGTCGAGATGCCATCCGTCCGTTCGTCCTTGTGGGGCTCATCGCCATACCTCCAGCTCCTCACCAATGGGATCATAATAAGGGCCAAACCCACAGGTGCCAGGTAGCAAAAGGGCGTCATAGGTTCCTCCGGCCAGACTTCCAGGAACGTCAGCGCGATTCCTGCGAGCAAGAAGCACACCCCTGCTGCGATCTCTACTCTGTATCTCTCTTTCATTCTCATCACGGCACGTTATGTATTTCTAATATCCCGTATATGAATGTTTTGTATATCTAACATTCTGTGATAATAAGATAACATCCTCCGGCTGAGGGGACGGAGGCAGGGTCTAGAGCTTCCATATAAATCGATAACTTACCCCTCATCCCATCGTCTCTGAAGCTTCCCAGATCATCTCTGCAGGAGTCCGGAGGGCGTTGGTCTTCGCCGGGACCCAGACCGACCTGTAGTCTCTGCTGTAGAGAAAGAACTCCTTCTCGGGCTCCTCGGCGGTGATCGCCTCGATGATGATGGTGTGGGGATCGGTGATCTTCCTCCCGGAGATCAGGTGGTCGCCGGGGGGGACGATCCCCGTGATCTCGGCCATTTCGGCGGTGCAGTATCCGTTCCAGGGAAAGGCGTGAAACTCGCATCCTGTAACGTAGACATCGTCTACGTAGTACTCCTGGTCGGCGACCCCCCCGAAGCGGTCCATCTCCTGGCCGACGACCGAGAGGCGGGCCTCTCGGACGGTGGAGTTGGGGACGACGAGGACGAGGTCGAAGTCGGCTCCGAAGGAGTAGCTTATCTGGTGGTAGACCCCCGGCACCGGGGCGTAAAACTCGGCGGCGTTGGTGGCCGTCGACCTGTTGTACGGGGAGACGTTCGCCCCCGCCGCCTCTATCACGTCCATCACCCGATCGAGGTCCTCCAGGAGGGCGTCCTTGGTCGGGAGGCTGAAGGGGCGGAGGCTTCCGACGAAGATCCGGCCGTCATCGGAGAGGAAGGCCCAGTCTCTTGTGCACCCAGAGTTGCACTCGGAGAACCTCCAGAGGATGGCGGTCTCGTTCTCCTCCTCCACCTCGTGGACGGGCCTCACTATATCCTTCGCGGCGCTGAAGTTGAAGGGCACCTCGAGGGCGGTGGAGGCTCCTGACCGGAGTTCGGCGACGTCCAGGACCCGTGCCTCCACCTTCAGGATCTCGACAAACCCGCTCCGCCTCTGGTATTCGACCCTCGAGCCGGCTCCGCCGAGCTCGAAGATCCCCGGGGCCTCCGAGGAGACGGCAAAGGAGGTCGACCACTCCTCGCCGGCCGACAAGTCGCCGGCCTCCCAGATGAGGGTCCTCCCCTCGGGGTCCGGGGAGTCGGAGGCTGGGGGGACGGAGAAGCCGGTCGTCAAGAGCCCCCGGGGGAGGGTGTACCTGACGGTCACATCCCTCCCCGCGAGGTTCTTCACCTCTTCGCCGATCGCCTGGTAGATCGACTCGAGGGCGGAGGCGTTGCAGGCGTCATAGTGCCTACCTCCGGTCGCCTCGGCCATATCCTTCAGGCTCCTCTTCGCGGGGTCGCCGAGGACGAGGCCAATGGTATAGATCACGACCCCCTCCTCCCGAGCTCGATCTGCCTGGGATCTGGCCCTACCGGAGGGGGTGTAGTCCCCGTCGCCGTCGGAGAGGAGGACCAGAAACCGGGCCCGCTCATAGATGGGGGCTGTAGAGTTCGAAGCCAGGAGGTCGATCGACTCCGCTAGCCCCCGGTCCAGGCTCGTCTTGCCGTCGCTATCCACCCCCCCGATCGCCTCTAGGACCCGGGGGAACTCCCCGGTCGGGGGTAGGGAGAAGTCGACTTCGTCGTCGAAGCTGACGAGGCCGACTCTGTCCCGGGCGGGGTCCATCCTCACGACGAAGCTCCTCGCGGCGTCTAGCCTCATCTTCGTGGGGTCGGTCTCCGTCATGCTGGCGGAGCTGTCGATGGCGAGGACGACGTCGATCGGCACGGTGCTGTTCGGCCCCTCCCCCGCCACCGTCAGGGTGACCGTCCCGAAGGTCGGCTCCCTCGCCGAGGCCGCAGGCCAGATCTGGCAGGGGGAGACCTGATGGGACACGGTCAGGTTCGCCTGGCCGGGGCCGACGACCAGGGTCAGGATCAGTGCTGCCAGAAGGATCGGCTTCGGGATCATGTTGATGGGTCCTCTTTCAAGTAGAGGCGACTTTCATGCGTAAAAGGATATTCGTTATGCAGGTCGATTCGGGGTTGATGGAACCTCTCTCTTTCGCCCTAAAATGCCAGCTCTTCAAGAGATAGTCTCAAAACCCTCATTTGCCCCCTTGCGCATCCGACCCCGAGATCATGGACGAGGAAGACCTACCCCCCAGCCCGGAGCCGAACCCCGACCGCCAGCCCATCCCCACCACCGATGACGACGTTCGCCCCTGCCCCCTCTCGGGGACGGGCCTAGCCCCCATGGTGAAGATCATGCCGATAAGCCAGCGCCAGGGCTCGCCCGCCCTCTACGAGGACCAATATCTTCGTCCCACTCTAGCCATCTAATATTCCAGGATTTGACTGCATCTCAATAGTGATGGTCGGACCTGTCGAGAGAGGGAGGGAAGTAGATATTCAGAGGTCATATAGCTAGCGCTTTAGAGCTTTCTCCCGGAACAGATCCTCTACCTTCCTGTTAATCTCGTTAAGCTCCTCGTCTGATAGAGGTTCCGGAACTACTTTGTTCTTGTTTCCAATTATGGATCTGCCTAGGTTTCTGAAGGTATCAGCGATCTCAGAGTCGGGAGCATATTCAATTACAGTCTTGTGGTGGATTTCGGACCTCGGCACGAGATCGCTCATGGGTATCCTGCCCACTACCTGAGTTCCCAACTCCCCCGCAAAACTGTCGATGATCGATGGCTCGTCTACTGCGCTCCTGCCGTTGTAGATTATGCCACCTAAAAAGACCTCTCCCCTCTCTGCAAACCGCTTTATTCCCTTGCAAATATTGTTTGCGGCATAGATCGACATGGGATCACAGGTGGTGACGATGTAAACATCGTCTGCCAGGCCGTTGCGGAGTGGCATGGCAAAACCGCCGCAGACCACGTCACCAAGAACGTCATAGATTACCACCTCAGGATTAATCTTCTCGAAAGCCCCCAGCCGGGAGAGCATATCAGCAGCTGTGATAACCCCGCGCCCAGCACATCCCACACCCGGCTCCGGACCTCCAGACTCGGCACAGCATACGCCGTTATAGCCTTGGAATACAATATCCTCTAGGCGCATTTCGTCCGGCCCCTTCTCCCGAAACGCATCCAATATGGTGGGTATCCGATGGCCCATCAGGTTGCGTGTGGTGTCTGCCTTGGGATCACAACCCATCACCATGACCTTCATATTATTTCCTGCCAGGGCAGCTGACATGTTTGATACTATCGTGGATTTGCCGATTCCACCTTTGCCGTAAACACAAAACCTTCTCATATCAAAATCACGCTCTTAGTTCTAGATCAGATAGCTTGTCTTCAAAACCCATAACCGTGTTGAGTATAGTCTCGGTCAGGCAGACCGCCCCCCTCAAACCAGCGTATGGTGCATCATCATATATCCACACCTGATCGAATATGGGGTAAGAGAACCTGACAAGTGGAATCCTCATCTCTTTGGCCAAATCTTGCTCGAAGCTGGTCCCAAACAGGATGGCAGAATTGGAATTTTTGACCTCTTCTTCGAAGTTGTAATCATCATCTAGCGTCGATAAAACCTCGATCTCGAATCCCAGCTCTCGGCACAAGAATTCAGCCATGGATTTTGCGTGGAAATCTCCGACGACCGATGTTGGCGTCCCGTAAATATCGTTGAGATACAGGTATATCTTCTCGAAAGGTTGGAGATCTATCTCTCTATCCAAATCCCTACCAAGACCCATATGATCTGAGACGGCATCTATTAGATCCCGGCTGCCTCTTAGCCCATAAGGATATCCAACTTCGATATAGGGTATGCCAAACTTATCCTTCATCTGCTTTGCCAGTTCGGTTCCTTGCCCTATAACAACATTCAACTCAGCTGCAGGCGCCATCTTCAGCTCCTCATAGCTGCAGTTAGATATGACGGAGTTTACGGCGACGCCAGAATCCATCATCAACCTTTTGATCTCTCTCAAATCAGCCTCCACTTTAAAGTCGTCCGGACAGAAGCCTATGAAATTTACGGAATTGGCGGCCTGATCGCATTGCTCCATCACAGGCACCAGATTGATCAGTGCGTCTTCATATCCAGATCTCATAGAACCTCTGAAGCCAGCCGCCTCCATCCATATGACGTCTTTTTTCAGGGAGACGGATCCTATCACGGCTTCGATGTCGTCACCGATTATGCAGGGGACGTCGCCTGCCACGACCAGGATGAGGGGGGCATCATAAAGCCGATCGGCTCGGATGAGAGCCTCTCGTAACGATTCCTCACCGCCGAATACGATCTCTCTTTCGTGCATCACAGTGCAGGCGTTCCTGATATCTGACTGGTTGGAGAAGGACTTGAACATCCCCGCTCCCCAGTTGCAGCCTACGGGGACGTGATTTAGGACCACGGCGTCCGTTATACCTGAAGAGGCCCTAAAGGCTCCGAAGAACTTGCCACCATCCATTTTCAATCACCGCCCGCGCTGCCCAGACTCCACATATCAGACCACATCTCTCGGGATGCCGAGCAGCGAGGATCTTCGATGATGGGATAATTTAGTTGGTCGTAATGGAACTTTGATAGGATCAGATCGCCACTGGGTTCTGAGATTCCGTTATGCAGATTTCTGGCCAGATATCGGCTAAATTCCACTATTCCGCTGAAGCTGGTTCGGAAAAGCAAATGGCTTACGGCGGATACGTCCATCATCCTGTTCCCATAAATTAGGGGGGTGATGCGGTCGCTGAGCAAGTAATCTACCCCCTTAGCCATCTCCGCCATCTCATCTAGGCTTGGGTTCACAACGGTCTCGAAGCCGAAATCCCAATCGTCGAAGACATCTTGCATGTTGTCAATCATCATTTTGATGGTCTTTTCAGAGGTGTTCATGCTCCGTAAAAGTTGTGTACTGACGCAGAAATATTTAAGAGGTAGTCGAAGGTCTCGGGCGTATATGCTGGCGATGTAAGGGGTGAAGAAGAATCCTTGGGCGGACACAGCAAACTCGAACTTGCTGAAGGTCTTTCTGTACCGTTCAAGCTCTTCCATGGCCTGCCTCTTCTCCCGCTGGATGATCTCCTCTGCCTCCCCCTCCAAACCCAACTTCGATCCCACCTCTACGAAGAACTTCTCGATGCCATCGAGGCCGTAATGAGATGCCCATTTTCTAAAGTAACCCGTTCCAAACTTCGTATTCATCAGCTTTCCTGCCTTTCGGTTGCGGGTTATTATGTTAAGCTCCGCAGCAGGTGCGCGTTTTATGTCGTCCACGGTGCAGTTTAGAAGGGTTGTATTAATTCCGATGCCGATTTCGTTAAAGATGCGTTTGATCTCCCTTAAGTCCACTTGCGATCCATATCTAAACCTGCCAAAGGACTCGATGTTAACCTGTTTATCCACAACGTCCTGCTCTTCCATCAGCTGTTCCACGAGAGATACCATAACCTCTTCTTGTCCGCACCCACGAATTTCGTAGTCGGGTGCCCGAGACGTCTTCCACGACTTTGCCGACTCTTGCATCAGGCCGTCTAAAGATTCTCTGCTGCGATGGGCGAAGCCTTCAGAGGCGATGGGTATGATGGAACATGGTAGCTGGGCTTTAAGATCCTGGCTGATGCCTGATATATCGTCGCCTATAAGACCGGATACGCAGGTGGGAAGGAGGAGGATCAACGAGGGCTTATATCGACGGTAAACCTCCAGGACTTTGTCTCGTAGCTTACTCTCGCCACCGTAGATGACATCGTTCTCGTCTAGGTTTGTGCATGGCAGTTTGTACACCGGTGCATAAAGCCTCATGGGGGTGAGCCTTTGATGAAATGCACATCCTGAAGGTCCGTGAATTATGGGAACTGCACCTTCGATCTCCGAGGCGGCGTAAACTGATCCGGAGAGCTTGCAGTTGATGCAGTATCGGTGGTACTGCCAAGTCGCGGTCTGGAATATGCCTGTCAGGGTATGGTCACGAAAGATCTCTCGAAGTTCATCTGTATCATCGAGAGGTGTATCTCGCATCTCCAAGCTTATTTGCATAAGTTCACCTCACATCTAAATCCTCTTAATTCAGTGGCGGGTAGACGAATACCCCGTTCTCGTTTAGATCGATGTCTAACCCCTGGAACCTCGTCAGATACTCTTGATGAATGGCCTGCGGATCCAGATCCTCAAAGAGCTCGGGATGGAACCATTTTGCATTATATGCAATCTGAAGGAAAACTCTGCAGCTGTTGGAATAGGTGCTGCCGATCTCCGAGGTTATTACGTATACCCTCCCAGTTTTCACCGCGTTCACATTCTGCAACTCAGGTCGGCTCATTATCTCGGCTCTTATGGCCTCCAACCCTGCGGTATCATCTGCATCCAGCTGATAACCACCGGCCTCGTCGCTATAGGAGATCAGCTTGACTATGATATCTGGATTTTGCGCTACCACGTCTTCTGGATTCACAGAACCACTTGCACCGTTAAATATGTCAACTCCACCTGAAAAATCGATGTAGGAATGCTCGCCGCTCAGGGAATCGTAACGTGTCCTGGCCTCATAGTACACCTTTGGCTTGTCATCTTCGGGGATGTTTGCTGCCGTCTCCCGAATCGAACTCAGAACATTTTCGCGGAAATCTATGAGTTCTTCCGCTTCATCTCTCTTGTCAAATCTTCCAACGTAATAATAACCTCCCTCCTGACGAACTTCCAGTTTTTGTCTCGCTGCTCGATGTCTTTTTCAACTCGGATCAGGATACGCAAATACACCCTTCTCATTCAAATCAATGTTTAGTCCCTGGAATCTTGTCAGGTATTCCTGGTGGATTGCTTTTGGATCTACGTCTTTAAATAGATCAGGGTGGAACCACTTTGCGTTGTAAACAATTTGAACGAAGTTCCTAACTCCACCATAACCACTAGTCATGCCAGACATGAGGTATATACTAGGTACATAAACTCTTCCTGTTTTCACCGCTGCTGTATTCTGCAATACAGATCGGCTCAGGACCTCTTCTCTTACATTTTCTATCGCGGTTGTATCCTCCGCATCCAAGTGATAAGCAGTAACATCCTCTCCCGGAGCCACTTTGACTATAATGTCAGGATTTTCTGTCATCACTGCCTCTGGATCTATAGTCTTACCATCAGGAAATATGTTCTTGCCACCTGCCAGCTCGACACGTGCAATCCGCTCAGGAAAACCATACCAAAGTTGACTGTGTGACTCATAGTACACTGTTGGTTTATCCTCCTCTGGAATCGTTTCCACCCTTTCTTCGACTAAGTTCAGGACACCTTCATGCCAATTACAGAATTCCTCTGCTTCTTCTTCCTTATCCATGATGTATCCAAGCATTGTAAGCTCCTCAGGATAAGCTTCTAAAGCACCAGCCACGCCACAACTATGGTAAAAACGAAGCACCGTGACACCAGCGTCTTCTAAAACGTCGACGGAATTATCCAGCGTGTCGCGCGAGATAGCGGCAAAAAATACAATATCTGGATCCAGATTTAATATTGCTTCAGTATCAGGTTCCCACATAGATCCAATGCATGTTTTATCTTTGTACTCTTCGAAGTATAGTTCCCAATCGGCTACATTAGGACGACCGGGTATGCCAACTACTATCTCAGGTGACACTTTAATCGCTCGTAGGGTTTCGAGGGTGAAAAAGTCTAATCCTGTAACAACTCTCTTTATCGGCTTTTTTACCGTCACGGTTCTATTATAGGAATCTATAACCGTAATCTCTTTTTCCTCCCCACGTATGATCAGCTCTATTTGAGCTATGTCATCCTCATCGATCCGACCATCATAGTTGGCATCGGCCAGCTCCATCTCTTCTTTCGTACCATCGATGATTTCTTGTGCGTATTCGATGTCCAGCTCATCTATTGTGTCATCCATGTTTGCGTTCCCGAAGATTTCAAGCGTGAAATCCGATGCGTACGCAGGAATGAAGGCCAGCGACACGCATAAAGCCATAACCACAACTCCACAAGCGATTCGCGTCATCTCGTCGCCTCAGCCATTTGTTGTTACTTTTTGCTTGTTTAGTTATATCTAGTAATAAATCTGTCGGTATGAACCGCTACGACCCGTTAGCTGTTATATTAGGCGAAGATATTTTCGTAAATTTCTATACAATCATCGGAATTATGTAGTATCGCCCCTTCCGAAGAGATATGCAGCTAATATGACCATAACCGCATCAAAGAACATGAGCATGCCAAAGTCGTGAAGCATGCTGAAGCTCCCTGTACCGAACATGATAAGCCTCAACCCATCCACGCCATAGGTGAGCGGATTTAATGCTACCACCATTGATAGCCATTCAGGCAGCCTCTCGATGGGGAAGAAGGCGCCGCTTAGAAAGAATATGGGCATGACGACGAGCTCTACTATAAGCCCAAACCCCTCCATGCTCTCCATCAATGTGGCGATGGCAATCGCAAGCGCTCCAAATCCAAAGGATATCAGGCATATAATGGCCAGAATGCCGAGATACTCTGGAATGCTCATGCTTATCTTCAGAGTCATACTGAATAGAATGGTGATCAGTATCGCTCTGATCAGGGATGTGGCCATGCCTCCAAATACCTTCCCAAAAACGAGAGAAGTCCTGGATATGGGGGCGACCAGCAGCTCTTTCAAGATTCCAAACTCTTTATCCACAATGATGGACATCCCGGAGAAAGTTGATGCAAATAGCACCGTCATGGCAATTATTCCCGGAGCCAGAAACTCGGCATAGCCGATCTCCCCATATCGGATCCCGAAGGCTGATCCAAGCCCGAGACCAAAGGCACAGAACCAGATGAGAGGCATGGCTACCGATCCCACAATTCTCGACTTTGCACGCAAGAACCGTATAACTTCCCGTCGGGCGATAGCACGTATAGCCCTCAGATTGTCCAGCCAGCTCTCGGCCGCTTCTGCTCGCTTATCTCCAGAATCCCCTGGGAGGGCGATGATTTCTGCTGTTAGATACATGATCTCGCATCTCTCTACCAGTGTAATTGAGAAAAACCTCATCAAGAGTTGGGTGATCGCTCTTTACGATCGATTTCAACTCTTCGGGGGTACCGATGGCAACGATTTTTCCATGGTCGATTATGGCAATCCGGTCACAGAGCTCATCGGCCTCCTCCAAATAATGTGTGGTTAAAAAGACCGTGAGACCTTCATTTTCATTGAGATCTTTGATGTAGCTCCAGATTTTCCGCCTCGTCTGGACATCAAGGCCCAGGGTCGGCTCATCCAGGAAGAGTACTCGTGGGTGGTGAATCAACCCTCTGGCTATCTCCAGACGTCGCCGCATCCCACTTGAGTACTCTTTTATGACATGATCTCCCCATCGCTCCAGATCGAAGAGCTTCAGGATATCTTCGATCCGATTTTCATCGACACCATATATTCCAGCGTGAAGCTGAAGATATTCCATGCCTGTCAACCATTCATCGCTGGTGTGATCCTGGAAGACCACACCAATTGTCTTTCTGATCTGTCTCATCTCACTTGAGATATCAAATCCACAGACTTTAGCCCAGCCACCGCTCGCCTTTAAGAGCGTGGTTAGCATCATGATGGCGGTCGTCTTTCCAGCGCCGTTTGGGCCAAGAAATCCAAAAATCTCAGAGGCAGATACCTCAAAGCTTATCTGGTCCACGGCTGTAAAGCCGTTGAATCTCTTGGCGAGGCTTGCTACTTTTATCATATCATTTGGCGATTGTTTCATTCTAGCTCCTGGCCAGTTCTCTGGTCCTCTCCCTGATTTTCTGGGCCAGCTCGGCCAACTTATCCTTGGAGAGCGGCGAGCGGCCTTGGGGCAATGCTCATTTCGTTGTCTATAATCGCCGTTTCAAGCTTCCTAAAACACGCTGCAAGTGCGATCTGACCTCACCTTCTAAGTATCCGGCCAGCGTATCTATTCTATTAAAACTTATTATTTCTATATTATTTATCTTCCTTCGATTCGGGCATGTGCGAGTATATCTCCTCGATGGTTATCAATACCGCGGCCTTTGGCCTCAGCCTCTTGCGCCATTCCCCCATCCTGCGAACTCTCTCCTCGATCACAGGATCATCTATAACGTCAGTATGCGCCTTTCTTCTCTCGGATTTTTCCTTCATCACTCGCTGAACTTCGTCGAAGATCTCACCATCGGTGTGAATTGCTGCTATCCCCTTCAGTTGGTACGAGCCCCATCTTTTAACATCTGTGAAAGAGATCGCAACCCGAGGATTATCTTCCAGGTTTTTTCGGGTCTTTTTGAACATCACGTCTACAACCAATAGCTGCTCATCATCTATGGCATGAGCCAAACCGATGGGGACCACGTTAGGCTTACCATCATTGGTAGACGTGGCCAGGTAAACGATATTTTCGTCCAGCATCTGCTTTATCTCCTCACTCATCTTCATGATCTTTCCTCCACCATATCATGGCGCTCTCCATCATGCTCCTCGACCAAAGCTCACCATTATTCTCGACAAGAGTCTCCGAGAGATAAGATCGGATAATCTTCTCAGACTCTGGAGAATCTGCGTCCAAGTTCTCCGCCCACCGCTTCACTGCTTCATCTAAGCTTGAGAATCGCTGTTTATGCTCCGTCTTCGTGATCTCCACGTTCGCGCGTATGCCCATATTGTAAAGGATATTATAAATATAGATGTAATCCGGTCCCGGAAGATACTCTGCTCCATACAACCTCGGCCAGAGTTTGTCGTAATCCCACATACGCCCGCCAGCAAAGGTGAACAGATACACGTACTTCTTTGCGAGCTGATTCATTTTAGATAGCGCTGCTTTCATGTCCAGCATCGCAAGCGAATACGAAGCGATCAGTATGTCATGTTCGTCTAGATCATCGAACGACACCACGTCTTCCCAGCGCTTGTTTATGCATTCTATGTTTGTGACCCCTGCCTCTCGAGCATTCTGCTTCAAGCAGGATAGCATTCCGGTCGAGGGATCCACTGCGGTTACAGCCCTCGCAATCCTGGCCAAGGGCACCGCCAAGGTACCTGGACCAGAGCCGATATCCAACACTGTCCACTCGGGATCGATCTTCAACCTCGATATCACCCGCAAAGCTCGATCGTTCTCTTTTATCGATTCGCTATACCGTTCGGCTCTTCGATCCCAGAAATCGGTCATATCCCCGTGCCTCTTTCTCCAGGAGGCGTTCTCCAGGGATTCCATCCACATCTTGTTCCAGTCTATATCTGTTATCACGACGACGGCTCCTTCAGATGCTTGAAACTGCTCTAAATTTCGGTGCTTTTAACGAGGGCGAACCCCGCCATTATTTCCTACGGGGCTCTTCGGCACTACATACGGAAAACCATCTTCATCTTTTACTACGGCTTCAACCCCATAAACCTGTTTTATGTTCTCTTGGGTTAATACTGAATACGGGTTCCCTGCCGCCGCAATGACGCCCCTGTTGAGCATGACCATCCTATCTGAGTACCTCGAGCCTAGATTTAGATCATGGATGGCCATAATTGCCGAGATATTCTTCTCGGTTACAAGGGTCCTGATCACATCCATGACCTCAAGCTGATGCCTTATGTCCAGGTTGGATGTGGGTTCGTCGAGCAGAAGAACATCTGGCTCTTGGGCAAGTGCTCTAGCAATCAGCACCTTCTGCTGCTGACCGCCACTTATCTCGTTGATGTCTCTCATGGCCAGATGTTCGATGTTCAGCATCTCGAGAACGTCTAAAACTTTCTCCTTATCATTCTGGCAGCTGCGCCAGCTTATATGAGGACGCCTCCCCATGAGGACGACATCGAATACCGTAGCGGGAAATGATTGATGGTCACTCTGGGGAATGTATCCAAGCTGTCTTGCGAGTTCCATTCTGGTCAAGTTGGTTATATCGCTTCCATCCAGCACTATCCTCCCTTTCTGAGGATTTAATATCCTATTTATACATCGAATCAGCGTGGACTTTCCAGCCCCGTTTGGTCCCACAATGCTCAAAACCTCAGATTTGGCCAGCTCCAGATGCACCCCCTGCAGGATGGGGGTGCTGGCATAGCCGAACTCCACATCCATCACCTTTAGCTTCGTATGTTCACACCCCTTTCACCAATATTCCTTCTTTTTTCGCATTATAAAGTAAAGGAAGACGGGCCCACCAACACAAGATGTGACAATTCCTACTGGGATTATCACGGGCGCCATAGCCTCTCTTGCGATGATATCTGCCGCCACCAAGAAAGCAGCTCCTAAAAGGCCGGAGGCTGGAATAACGAATCTGTTATCGCCACCGATGCAGATACGGGTCATATGAGGTGCAACCAGTCCGATGAACCCGATCATCCCGGTGAAACATATGATGACCGCAGCGATGAGGGACGCTATCATCATCACGAAGATCCTGGTCCGTTCGACGTTTATGCCGAGGCTCTTTGCAGCTTCGTCCCCGCTTCCCATCACGTTTAGATCCCACGATTTCCAGATGAGCAGCGGGATGCATATCACGAGAGCGATGGTGACGATGTAGATGTCGCCCCAGGTGGCTTTTCCGAGATCTCCCATCAGCCAGACCACTACGTCCTTCAGCGCATCAGAATCGGAAAAATAATGTAACAGAGACGATATCGCGCTGAAGATGTACGTCATGGCGATTCCAGCAAGGATCATCGTTTCTGGTGTGGCACGTTTATATCTAGTCAGTCCAACTATGACGAACGAGGGGATCAGCGAGAATAAAAAGGCGTTCCCCACCAAAAGAAGCTTTCCACCGCCTCCGATCCCCACGCCAGCTATGATGGCAAGAGCTGCGCCAAGTCCGGCACCGGCTGATATGCCGAGGGTGAAGGGCGAAGCCAGAGGATTTCTCAGGATTCCCTGCATCGCGGCGCCCGCAACGGCAAGTCCTATCCCAGCGAGGACGCCCATCACGACTCGAGTAAGTCTGATGTTCCAGACCACTATGGGGGCCAGCTCTGGGACGTCAAAGAAGTTCGGAAATAGCTTGTCGAAGATGGTGGCGTACACCTCTAAGACGGAAAACTTCAGCGGACCGAGCGATATGCTTATGCCGCATAGAAGTACTGTCAATAAAATAAAGGAAGATATGAAAAATATCTTCCTGCCGATGAAAGACTCGTACTCGTCGAGTACCGCTCGTCTCTTTCCGGCAGCTGCGACTTTTTCATCTAGCATGTCTGGCACCAAATAATTCCGACCATTTACCATTCAGCTCCACTTGTAGAGATCACAATTTTCCTGCATGTAGGTATAGAGGCCGTCAACGCCATAAAATCGCTCTAGTATCCTATTGCCCTCGGATTCTACATCCATGTCCTCAAATTTGTCTGGATAAAATAGCTTAGACATGTAAAGAACTTCAGCTACAGAGGTTGCCGGATTCCCTCCTACGTATCCACCTTTTGAATAGTAAACGCGTCCGTCTTTTACGGCATTTATGGATTGCAGCTTTGGATCGGATAGTATGTCCTCGATAGTTCCCATGCTATGAGATTTAGAGGTGCTGTGGATCAAAATCACATCAGGATTCCACTTGATAATCTGCTCTTCGGAAACAGTCACTACAGATTCTGGACCGATTCTGGCAACATTTATGGCCCCCGCTATCTCTATAGGTGCATAAGCACTGTAGGGCTGGGTGAGATCATAACAGAGATAATACACCTTGACTTTTTCATACTCCGGTATCCCCGAGGTGATTTTTGTCACCTTGTCGAACTCATCTTTGATGAAGGTGATCAGCTCCTCGGCTTCATCCTCTCTTCCAATCACAGCGCCTGTCACTCTATAAGCTTCAAATGCGCCGCCTTCGCCTTCATAATCAAATTTTGCAGAAATAGCCACGGTGGGAATGCCAGTCTTTTCTTGGATTATATCTGCCTTCTCAGGACCGGAGTTTCCTGATATGATCACATCGGGATGTAGGGACACAATCTGCTCGAAATTAGGATCTCTATATGAACCGATACCGGGAAGCTCTTTGAGATGAGGATAGGCTATTAGCATCAAAAAATTTGGTGCATAGGTTTCGTCGGATAGATAGCTGGAAACACCTACCAGCATATCAGCACCACCAATTTCAACAATCAATCTGGTTTCTTCGGGAAAAGTCGAGACGATTCTTTCGACAGGTTGGGGAACCGTTATCGTTCTCCCAGCCATGTCGATGAGTGTAAGTTCGTTTTCGTCTCCGTCAATGATTAACTCTATTTGAGTGATATCGTCCTCATCGATTTGGCCGTCGTAGTTGGCATCTGCTAGCTCTGTAACCTCGTTCGTTCCTTCGATGATCCCCCGCACGTATTCGATGTCCTCTTCATCTATGACCTCGTCCATGTTGGCGTTTCCGAATATCTTCAGGGGGTGATCCTCTGCAGCAGCCGACGCCGCTGTCAATAACGTTGATGATGTTAAGAGCACCATCAACACAGCGATTCTAGATGTTTTCATGTTGTTTCCTCCAAAGGATATACAAATGCGCCGTTCTCATCCAAATCGATGTCAAGCCCCTGGAATCGAGTTAAATATTCCTGATGTATGGCTTTTGGGTCCAAATCCTCAAAGAGCTCCGAGTGGAACCACTTTGCCTGGTAGGCGAGCTGGATAATATGTCTACATCCAGCATTTTGAAAGAACGATAGCAAATGACTAGAGATTACGTAAACTCGCCCATCTTTAACAGCTTTAACGTCCTGTAGCTCGGGTTGACTTAATATTTCGTTTCTCGCTTTCTCTAGATCGGAGGTATTGCTAGCAGCTAGATCGTAACCACCCGCAGTCCAATGTGCCACTCTTACAATAATATCTGGGTCCCGAGCTATTATTGCCTCGGGATTTATGGACATGTAGTTATCAGGCTGATCCACAAAGATATCCTTGCCACCAGCCGTTTCGATGTAGGCGTACCTTCTATAAATGTAGGGTTTTCCATCATCAAAAGAAGGCGCAAAGTACACGGTTGGTTTATCATCCTCTGAAATCATCGCCACTCTATCTTCGATAGATTCAAGAACATCTCCATACCAATCGAGGTACTCTTTTGCTTCATCTCTTCCAAAGATGTATCCGAGCGTTTCCACTTCTTCTCTATAGATCTCGGGCGTTTGTAACTTAAAACGAAGCACAGTAATGTTTGCTGATTCTAGCACCTTTCGTACTGGATCAAGATCAGATCTTTCCGTTCCTGAAAGAAGGACGACGTCTGGGTTCAGCGCTAGTATCTCTTCAGTGTTTGGGTTCCATCCTTGTCCAATGGAGGGTACATCAACTAATTCTGGAAAGAACGCTTCATCTAAAAGACTTGGCCAAAGTCCTATACCAACGATATTATCTTTAGGCACTTTAAGTGACCGTAACGTTTCAATAGCATTTGGAAACGCAGGAATAATTCTCGTTATCGGCTTTTTCACTGTTACAGTTATATTTGTAGTGTCAATCAATGTAAGCTTTGTTTCCTTGCCATCTATGATCATCTCTATCTGGGCTATGTCCCTTTCGTCAATCTCGTTATCGTAATTAGCATCTGCGAACGGAGTGGGTTCGTTTATCCCTTCAATGATTCCTTGTACATATTCTACGTCGTACTCGTCTATGGTATCATCCATGTTCGCATTTCCGAAGATCTGCAACGTGAAGTCCGATGCGCTTGCGGGCATAAGGCCCAGCGATATGCATACAGTCATCAACGTCACCCCTACCATAGTTCCCTTCATTTAATCACCTCTTGCTGACGATATGTGAATGACAGCCTCACTTTACTCCCAACGATAGAGTTCTAATCCCCTGGCTTCTTGCACCTTGTTGTATAGATCTTCAGCGCCGTAAACTTCTTCGAACATCCTGTTTGCTTCATCTTCTACGTCAAGATCATGGAACTCGTCCGGATGAAGAAGCTTGGCCATATAGTATGTCTCCACTACCAGTTGAATTAGGTCATGGCAGAAATGTGGGCCAAAGATCTGATAGACATTCCCTTCCTTTACAGCGTTCGTTGCCTCGAGACCGGGATGAGTTTCCAGGAGTTTGGTGACGGAATCACCTGTACAGCCGAGGAATATTACATCAGGGTTCCAGATGATTACTTGTTCTGGATTTATTTGTGCAGACTCCAGGCCTTGCGATAGCAAGAACTCTTTAGCCACATTCCTGCCCCCTGCCAATTCTACTGGGGCATAATCCATTGTCTGTGTTATTCCATACCAAACAAGGGCATAAACCTTCGGCTTTTCTTCCTCAGGGATTTCGGCTGTGATTTCGGTTATCCGATCTATCTTATCTCCAACGTATGACATTAACCACTCAGCCCTATCTTTCTTGCCAAGGATTTCAGCCGTCAGCATTAATGAGTCACTAGTCATGTAAAATTTACTAGGCTCTACATAGTGAGTGCAAACCACCGGGATGCCGATTTTCTCTTGTATCGCGTCGGCTGAGTCTGGATAACCTGAATAGGAAAAGATCACATCAGGCTTTAATTTAAGAATTGCTTCCATGTTAGGCTCCTGATAGGTACCTACGGTTGGAAGATCCAGAAGTTCAGGATGAGCTTGCACGCAGAAGTACTTCATTCCCCCATCAGCAGTGGACGAATCAATCCCAACTACTTTATCAGCAGCGTCTAATATCACCACATTTCTCAAAACAGGAATCGCAGTAGTAACGATCCTCTCGATCGGTTGTGGGACTGTAACGATCCTACCAGCGCTATCAATGACGGTAAGCTCCTCTTCCTCCCCACTTATGATCAGCTCTATTTGAGTAATATCCTCCTCGTTGATCTCGCCATCGTAGTTGGCATCTGCCAGCTCCGTCTCATCGTTGGTCCCATCGATAATCCCCTGGACGTACTCGATGTCCAGCTCATCGATGGTATCATCCATATTCGCATTACCGAGGATCTGCAACGTGAAATCCGATGCGCTTGCGGGCATAAATACCAGCGATATGCATAACGCTAATATCAGTCCACTGCTCATAATCCTCATTTTGTTACCTCTTAACCAGCGTTCAGCCAAACCCACACACACGTTCTCAGCAGCAGTACTTCGAAGGGTCTCTTGCCTCTTTCCGGTGGAAGCTGCCTTTTCGTCTAACATATCAAGCTACAACTAAAACGTGTGAAAGCCAATTTTTTCAGCCATCTCGGTATAAAGGCCATCAACCCCATAAAATCTGTGTAATATTTCGTTACCTACCTCCTCGACATCCAGATCTGCAAATTTATCTGGATGGAATAGCTTGGCAAAATAAAAAGCTTCAACCGCGACGGTTGCTGGATCCCAACCGATACGACATCCTCTTGTATAATAAATACTCTCGTTTTTTACGGCAGAAAGAGTTTGTAAGTCAGGATCTGATAACACGTCCTCTACTGAGTAAGGATGCTCTTTTGAAGGATAACTGCCTAACAGAATTATATCTGGATTCCAAGCAAGGATTTGTTCCTTTGAGACCACCACAGACGAAGGGTTGCCAAAACATCCTTCGGCTACATTTATGCCACCAGCTATCTCTACTGGGTCATAACGAGCCATTACAGTTCGAATATCTTTGGTAGACTCCGGCCCCCCCATATGTACAACAAGTACCTTTGGCTTCTCGTCATCCGAAATTTCCGATGTAACATCTCTCAATTCATCGAATTTCTCGTCTAAGTATGTGCTCAACTCATTTACTTCTTTTTCCTTGCCCATTAAGATGCCTATGAGCCTATGCTGTAATAAGCTAAGGTCCCCGCCAGTGCTGTCACCTATACATATAGTCGGGATATCAGTCTTCATCTGGATTTCATCCGGATCTGAATATGTACCATATGAGAGAATGATATCTGGTTTTAGAGCTATTATCTGTTCCAAGTTAGGCGCACTATAGTCGATCCTCGGAAGATCCCCAAGCTCTGGTGCAGCTTTATGAAGTGGGTCAAAATATTTAGAAAAACCTGGTTCGTCATATATACCAGTAACTACAGTACTTGTTGCTACTATTGTATCAGACGCTCCTAGTTGAACTAGTGTTTTAACTTCATTTAGCATTCCAATAAGGACAACTCGTTCGATAGGCTTTGGTACTGTTACAGCCCGACCAGCACCATCAATCAGCGTAAGCTTCGTCTCTTCTCCGGCGATTATTAACTCTATCTGAGCTATGTCTTCTTCATCAATCTCGCCATCGTAGTTGGCATCTGCAAGCTCTGTAACCTCGTTCGTCCCATCGATGACCCCCCGCACGTATTCTATGTCCTCTTCATCTATGATCTCATCCATGTTAGCGTTTCCGAAGACGTTCTTCGTATCTTCCGACGCCAGCCCCGACATAACAGCCAGTGATATACACACCAATGACGCAACTGACATTGCGATCAATTTCCTCATTTGATTCCTCCTAATGCAGCAGCATGATTATTGCGAGCCAATTTAATTTCCATCAGGATGTTCAATAGGGTGATATACGTATACGCCATGCTCATCCAAATCCCAGTCCAGTCCCTGAAACCTCCTTAAATATTCCTGATGTATAGATTTTGGATCGAAATCCTCGAAGTATGTGGGGTTGAGCCACTTTGCAAGATACGCCTCCTGAATGAAATCTCTCCCCCCATGATAAGGACCGGTACCTGTGATGTAAACACTCATTACGTAGACGTCTCCGGTTTTGATTGCTGTTACTTCTTTCAGTTCTTCCCGATTCATGAATTCCTCTCTCAGTTCTTTGAGTTCCGTTATGTCGTCTGTGATATATCCACTACCAACGCCTCCAATGATGATCACAACGTCTGGATTTTGCTTTACGACCTCTTCGGGATTCACAGCGGCGTTGGCTTCACCACCGAAGATACACTTGCCGCCCATTGCCCCGATGCGTGTTGCAGCTTCATTTTTGGTTGTGTATTGGCTCCACCACTCAACGTAAACATTCCGCTTATCCTCTTCAGGAACGGCCGCTAGCCGTTCCTCAATGGTGTCGACGAGATCCTCGCGCCAATCAATGTACTCTTCAGCTTCATTATTTTTTGCAAAGACGTATCCAAGCATCCTTATATTTTCAGCGAAGTTCGTCTCAGTTTCGTGCGAATAAATCAAGGGAATACCCGCGGATTCAAACACGCTTAGAGCCGCTGAATGTTGGGACGAATTTTCTCCGTATGAACCCATAAGAATCAAGTCTGGCTGTAGCCCGATTAGCGCTTCGACATTAGGGCTACTGCCACTTCCGATATCCGGCAAATTTTGATATTCTGCGAAGTATCTTGTATACTCCGGCGTGGTTAGAATCTGCCGTTCTGCTGTTAGGATTACATCCTTTGGCACTTTAATAGCTCTCAATTGCTCATATTGTTCCCGATGTGTAACAACAACACCCTCTATTGGCATCGAGATCGTTACTATCCTATCTGCCATATCTATGAGGGTGAGCTCAGTCTCTTCTCCGGCGATTATAAGCTCTATCTGCGTGATATCCTCTTCGTCGATCTCGCCATCATAATTGGCGTCTGCCAGCTCCGTGACCTCGTTAGTCCCCCCAATAATCCCCCACACGTATTCGATGTCCACCTCATCTACGACTGCATCCATGTTGGCGTTACCAAAGATATCCAAAGTGTAGTCAGATGCGATCACTGGAATTACTGCTATAGGTGCAGAGAATGCCACGAGCACCAACATAAAAATTGTTGAAGTATTCAATTAACACTCCTCCAAAGGAGGATAGACAAATACGCCGTGTTGATACACATCGTAGTTCAATCCCTGAAATCTGGTCAGGTATTCCTGATGGATGGCCCGGGGATCCATATCCTCAAAGAGTTCGGGATGGAACCACTTTGCCAAGTAAGCTGTTAGCACAATTGTATGAGTTCCGAGATGAATCTGCCAAGCAGCTACGTAGACATTTCCGCTCTTCACAGCATCAATGCCCTCCCATCCCGTTTGGTTCAATAGACCTTCTCTGAACGCTCTCATTTCCGAGCTGTCATCTGTTCTGTAACCCTGTGATGCCTCCGTTACTGTAAGTAGGGTTGCAGCCTTCACGATGATATCAGGATTTTGTTCTACAAGCCACTCAGGATCCACTTCGCGATAACCATCGAGATTCTCAGCAATATTTATCCCCCCAGCAGTTTTGCACGCAGAATCCCAAAAGGTCCCCTTACCACCGGCCATATTTTGATAACCCATAAATGCTCGTGGCTTTTCAGCTTCCGGAAGTTCGTCAGTCCTAGATCGGATCTCATCGGTCCACTCTGTATACCAGTTGACGAACTCAGTAGCCTCATCTTCTCTATCAAGAATGTATCCAAGTTTTTTAGTTTCCGCAGGTATCAATTCGACTACGTTGAACTCTATTCGAATTACTGTTATGCCCGCGGGAGCCATCACATCCTCTATACCCGGAGTGTAATTCCCGAGGGTTAGAACTACATCTGGATCAAGTTCGATTATGGCTTCGTAATCAGGCGTGAACCACGAGGAGCCTACCGAGGGCAATTTGCTCAGATCTGGGAAATACACCTCATCCAAAAAGGTAGATATACCTACAACATTTTCCGCTGCCCCAATCGCCCTAACAGTATCCAATGAACTGGGGGGAAGTGTTACAATTCTATCTATCGGCTTGTTTACTGTTATAGCTTTATCTTGTGCATCGATGAATGTCATCATCTTTTCTTCTCCCCTAATAATCAACTCGATCTGATTTACGTCGCCTTCATCGATCTCGCCATCGTAATTGGCGTCTGCCAATTCTGTAGCCTCATTTGTTCCTTCTATGATCCCCAGCACATATTCGATATCATCTTCATCTATGGTGCCGTCCATGTTGGCATTTCCAAATATCTCCAATGTATATTCCGACGCAAGACCTGACGTAACCGCCAGTGACACGCACACCAATGACGCAACCGATATTGTAATCAATTTCCTCATTTCATCCCTCCTAATACAGCAACGTATATTACGAATTTGCGAGCCCGCATGCATACAAGATATATAACTATTTCGGAGATAATCCTATATTATGCTATTATATTTGTTTTTATGTATAACCTGAATGATTGAGAGTTCAAAAACCAAAAAAAAATTATTAAAAAATATAACATAAATAGTGTTTGCGTCGTCGATCTTTACGTCTCCCACCTATAGCGATCCGACAGATCTAACATGTTCGTATAAAGGCCCTCAACGCCATAAAATTTCTCCAGGATCTCGTCGCCGATTTCTTCCTCGTCCAGATCGTCGAACAGATCTGGGTGGAATAGCTTGGCAAAGTAATAGCATTCAGCAAGGCATGTTGCAGGGTCCAATCCTATCGCGCCGTACTTTGCATATTGAACATTCCGGTTTTTCACAGCATTAACCGTCTGCAGGTCGGGATCTGAGAGGACATCCTCTATCGATATCGCATGAGGAGGAGATATCCCGTGAATCAGGATTATGTCTGGGTTCCAGTCCAGAATCTGCTCCTTAGAGACCATTACGCTGCCGCTGCTGGTTACAAACTCCTCCGCTACATTTATGCCGCCTGCTATGTTTATGGGATCGTAGCGGCCCCAGGTTTTTGTGACTAACGCTACGCCTTGAGTGCCTGATATGCCATAGACCCTAGGCCTATCGCTTTCGGGTATTTCCGAGGTGATTGTCGTTATCTCCTCGATCTTCTCGTCAGCATACGATATGAGCTCCACTGCTCGTTCCTCCGTTCCTGTAATCAGCCCCATTATCCTGAGCATGTCAAAATCGAACTGCAAGCTTTGAACACACACGACGGGAACCCCGATCTTATCCTGGATTGCGTCGGCAACATCAGGAATGGGTGCATACTCGAAGACGACGTCCGGCTTAAGAGATGCTATTATCTCCATGTTGGGATTTGTATAACCACCGACATCAGGAAGACCTGCCAACTCGGGCGCAGCATCCCGTTCTGGCGCCCAATAGGTGGCTGGTTTCTCATAGGCGTACTCCTTGACGTAGTTGTTTATACCCACGATTTTATCGGCTGCACCAAGCTGTATGAGCGTTCTGAAGTCGTCCTTAAGCCCCGCAGGGACCACTCTTTCAACAGGCATGGAGATCGTCACCGTCCTGTTGGCCATGTCGATGAGGGTGAGTTTAGTCTCTTCTCCGGCGATAATCAGCTCGATCTGAGCAATGTCCTCTTCGTCGATCCTGCCATCGTAGTTGGCATCGGCCAGATCTGTCTCCTCGTTTGTACCAGCGATTATTCCCTGCACGTATTCGATATCCTCTTCATCTATGACCACGTCCATGTTGGCATTGCCGAAGACCTTCAATGTGCGATCCTGTGCTGGGGGTGAAGCCGCCGTCAATAGCATTGATGATGCTAAGAGCATCATCAACACAGCAGTCCTAGATTTTTTCATGTAATTTCCTCCAAAGGATTATCACCATCTTCACCATCTTAGCTGGTCTCATTACTACTCCCACCGATGAAGGTCCGAATTTTCAAGCATCCATGTATAAAGACCCTCAACGCCGTAGAATCTCTCAAGAATCGCATTTCCTTCGGCCTCTACATCTAAATCCTCGAACTCATCCGGATGGAATAGCTTGGCCAAATAGAAACATTCCGCAAGACCTGTTGCAGGATCCCAACCTACATACCACCCCTTTGTGTAGTATATCGCACGATTTTTCACAGCACTTACCAATTGCAGGTCGGAATCGTCTAGTAAATTTTCCACGGAGTATGTATGTGTCTTTCCGAATCCGTGGATTAGGATCAGATCCGGATCCCACAATATGATCTGTTCTTTTGAAATTTTCAAATTAGATGTGGAACCCGTGAGTGGCATCATCTCGCTTGCAACATTTATACCTCCCGAGAGAAGAATGGGGTCGTAAAAAGTGACCGCTGTGTCACTGCTTCGGGTGAAAAATACCTTTGGCTTCTCGCCTTCAGGGATTTCCGATGTAACATCTGTCACCTTATCGAGCTCTTCACCGATGTATGAAATCAGATTCTCAGCCTCATCCTCCTTTCCCAAAACCTTGCCTGCAATCCTGTAAGCTTCGAACTGCTGCTCGAACGGAGTACGTGTGGGATCGTCTCTCATATACGCTGGTACGTAGGACGGCGAGTGTGTAATGCAAACAACAGGGATACCCGTTTTCTCTTGTACCGAGTCTGCTGTGCTGGGAAATTGTGCTGAACAAAACGCGATATCCGGTTTTAGGGATAGTATCTGCTCCATGTTCGGCAAATCGTCAGCCCCTGTGCTGGGGAGATCCTTGAGTTCGGGGTATGCTTGTACGCATACCAGCCTCGCTGGGTCAGATTTGGCGATATAGTCGGTCACACCCACAATCTTATCTGCGGCTTCGAGCTGAAGCATCGTTCGAACTTCATCCAGCGTCGAAATGCAGGCTACTCGCTCTATCGGTCTTGGCACGGTCACATTTCTATCGGCCATGTCAATTATTGTTATTTCCTTTTCTCTTCCGTTGATGACCAACTCGATCTGAGCAATGTCCTCCTCGTCGATCTTGCCATCATAGTTGGCATCGGCCAGATCCGTCTCCACGTTCGTACCATCGATTATTCCCTGCACGTATTCGATGTCCTCTTCATCTATGGTCTCGTCCATGTTGGCGTTGCCAAAGACCTTTATGACGAAATCCTCTGTAGCAACCGATGCCGCCGTTAATAGCATTGATGGTGCTAAAAGCACCATCAACACAGCGATCCTAGATGTTTTCATGTTGTTTTCTCCAAAGGATAGACGAATACCCCATTCTCATCCAAATCGATGTCCAGACCCTGGAATCGAGTTAAGTATTCCTGGTGAATGGCGTTTGGATCCAAATCCTCGAAGAGCTCCGGATGGAACCACTTTGCATTGTATGCAATTTGAAGGAAACCCCTACAGCTGTTTGAATAGAAACCGCAGATTTCTGAGGAGATTACGTAGACCTTTCCAGTTTTCACGGCGTTGACATTCTGCAATTCTGGTCGACTCATTATCTCAGCTCTTATGGCCTCCAATCCTGCCGTGTCATCTGCATTCAATTGATAACCACCGGCCTCAGTGTAGGTGACCACTTTGACTATGATGTCCGGATTTCGTGCTACTACATCTTCGGGATTTACAGAACCGCTGGCACCGTTGAATATATCAATACCACCCGCAGACTCGATGTTAGCGTACTCGCTGTTCAAGGATGCGTAAGATACCCTCCTGTCCTCATAGTACACCTTCGGCCTATCATCTTCCGGAATTTTCTCAACAGTAGCCTGAATTGAATTCAGAACGCTTTCACGAAAATCTATGAGGTCTTCTGCTTCAGTACTTTTGCCAAATAGATAGCTAAACGTTTTTGCTTCGTCGTTGTAACTATTTGGGTAGTTAAGATTAAACCGAAGAACTGTAATTCCTGCTTTTTCGCATACCTCTTGCACCTGGTCTAATTGGTCAAAAAATGTATGCAAAATAACGACATCTGGGTGGAGTGCAAGTATTTCTTCGATGTTCGGTGACGGCCATCCTACATTTTGAACGTTAGAGAGTTCAGGATAAAAGACGGAATCTGTAAGACCCTGACCAACAATCGTTTCTTCTACCGGAACCCCGAGGGCCCTCATGGTTTCGACTGGGTGCAATAGGATGCATACCATCCTTTCGATCGGTTTTTTTACAGTCACGATCCTATTTGCAGAATCGATGATAGTGAGTTCCTTCTCCCCACCACGCATGATTAGCTCGATCTGAGCTGTATCCATTTCATCGATAACGCCGTCATAATTGGCATCCGCCAGCTCTGTAGCCTCATTCGTCCCACCAATAATTCCCAGAACGTATTCTATGTCCTCTTCGTCTACGGCCTCGTCCATGTTGGCGTTGCCAAAGACCTTCAAGGTAAAATCTTCCTCAGTAGCTGATGTCCCTGTAAACAGCGTTAATGATGCTAAGAGCATCATTAATGCAACGATCCTATATGTGTTCATGTTGTTTCCTCCAAAGGATAGACGAATACACCGTTCTCATCCAAATCGATATCTAGACCCTGGAATCTAGTTAGATATTCCTGATGTATGGCTTTTGGATCCAGATCCTCAAAGAGTTCTGGGTGGAACCATTTTGCCTGATAGGCGAGCTGGATGATCTGTCTACATCCACTGGCAGGAAAGAACGCCACCAAATGATCTGCGATTACGTAAACTTGCCCATCTTTCACAGCTTTAACGTTCTGCATCTCAGGTTGGCTTAAGATTTCGTTTCTCGCTCCTTCCAGATCAGAAGTGTTGCTCGCATCAAGATCGTAACCACCCGCTGTCCACGGTGCCACCAGTACAATGATATCAGGGCTCTGAGCCATTATTGCCTCAGGATTTATGGACACGTAGTTATCAGGCTGATCCGCGAAGGTATCCAGACCACCGGCCGTTTCGATGTAGGCATACCTCCCATAAATGTAGTATTCACCGTCTTTAAAAGAAGGCGCAAAGTACACTTTCGGCTTATCCTCATCCGAAATCATGTCCACTCTTTCTTCGATAGACTTCAGGATTTCCCCATGCCAATCAAGATATTCTTCAGCTTCGTCCCTTCCAAAGACGTATCCAAGCGTTTTCACTTCTTCTCGATAGGTCTCGGGTGTTTGTAACTTAAACCGAAGCACAGTTATATCCGCTGATTCCAGCACTTCTTGCACTGAATCGAGATCCGAAACTCCCCCCCTTCCAAAAAGAAGGACAACGTCAGGATGTAGAGCTAATATCTCTTCGACGTTAGGGTCCCATCCAGTCCCAATACTTGGTACATCAACAAACTCTGGAAAAAACGCTGTATCTAAAGGAGTGGGCCAGGTTCCTATACCGACGATATGATCTTTCGGCACTTTAAGTGTCCGTAATGTTTCAATGGCTTGTGGAAACGTGGGAACGATCCTCGTTATCGGCTTTTTTACTGTTACCGTTCTATCAGCAGAGTCGATCAACGTAAGCTCAGTTTCTTCGCCATCAATGATCTGCTCTATCTGAGCTATGTCCTCTTCATCAACATCGCCATCGTAGTTGGCATCGGCCAGCTCTGTAACTTCATTTGTCCCTTCTATAATCCCATGCACGTATTCTATGTCCTCTTCATCTAAAGCCTCGTCCATGTTGGCGTTGCCAAAGACATTCAAGGTAAAATCGTCCTCAACAGCCGATGCCTCTGTCAACAGCATTATTGATGCTAAAAGCATCATCAATGCAGCGATCCGAGATGTGTTCATGTTGTTTCCTCCAAGGGATAGACGAATACACCGTTTTCATCCAAATCGATGTCCAGGCCCTGGAATCGAGTTAGATATTCCTGATGTATGGCTTTTGGATCCAGATCCTCAAAGAGTTCAGGTTGGAACCATTTTGCTTGGTAGGCAAGCTGGATGAAGCTTCTGCATCCACTATCTCCAAAAAACGATAACAAATGAACGGCAATTACGTAAACTCGGCCCTCTTTGACAGCAGGGACGTATTGCAATACCTTCCGGCTCATAACCTCCCCTCTTGTATCTTCGAATTCCGATATATCTCTCGCATCCATATCATAACCACCAGCAGTGCTCTCAACTTTAACGATGACATCAGGCTCTCTGGCAGCGATTGCTTCAGGATTCACAGACGTATATGAACCAGGTTGATCGGAGAATATATCGTTGCCACCACACAATGCGATATATGCGTATTCACCATATATTTTATAACCGTCGTCTCCTGATGCAGCCTCGAAATAGACCCTCGGTTTTTCGTTCTCTGGAATATTATCAACTTTAGCTTCGATGTCGTCTAGAATGTTTCCGCGCCAGTCGACGAACTCCTTGGCTTCGACCTCTTTGTCCAGCACATATCCGAGCTCTTCTATCTCTTCAGGGTACGTTTCCAGTCCATTGAGGCTAAAACATAGAACGTCGAAGCCAACGGATTCCAGACTGCTTATCGTCGAAGAAGTATCTGAATACGCAGATGAAGCGGTAAACAATACCAGATCTGGTTTTAGTGCCAGTATCTCTTCGACGTTTGGATCCCATCGATCTCCGACATCTGGAATATCGCCGATCTCAGGGAAGAATCCCGGATCGTATTCGGGCCAGTGCTTCGCTGCACCAACGATATTATCCTTTGGCACCTTAAGCGTCCTTAACGTCTCAAGTGCGTGCGGAAAACAGACGACGATTCTCTCCACCGGCTTCCCGACGGTAACTGTCCTAGTTGCACCATCAATTAACGTAAGTTCTGTCTCCACCCCAGCTATGATCAGCTCTATTTGAGCGATGTCCTCTTCGTCGATCTCTCCATCGTAGTTGGCATCCGCAAGCTCAGTTTCCTCGTTTGTCCCGTCGATGACCCCTTGAACATATTCTATATCCGCCTCATCTATGGCGTCGTCCATATTGGCGTTCCCGAACACCTTAAGGGTGTGATCAATTGAAACAGCTGATGCCGACGTCCCTACAAATAGTAGAGTTGTAACCAACAGGAAAAAGGAGCACCGCACCAAGTCTATCCTTACTCTATTTCTGTACTGTCCAGCCATTTAACCAACCCTTTTTGTTGATATTAACAAATTCTAGTTATCTCCGTTTTGTCTCAATAATGCCCGCAAAATATCTCGAAATTCTTCGACAGTATTGTACCTGGAAGGAACGGAGAGTATCACGGCTCTTGAGTCTTCTTCGCTCTCCAAGCCCACCACCGTATTTGCTGGTACGTATGTCACATCTCCCGGCTTCATGGCAGCGACCTCTTCCGATATCAGCTTGACCGAGCCTTCTATCAAGATCAATACGCCATCGCCTGCATGAGAATGGGGCTTCACCTCCAGCCCCGCTGGTATCTCCAAGTGTGTTATTGCGATCTTTTCAGAGGCAAAGATGGGCCTCATGACTCCCTCAGATGTTTCAAAGGGCTCAGCTTCTTCAAATTTGCAGACAATCATTTCATCACCTTTTTGGCGATAATTATCTTGGATGGGCTGCCGATCTCCTCAACATGAACGACAGAAAAACCGCTGTCTTCAATGAAATCACAAAATTTGGCTGATGAATGTACCAGATCGATCCCACCTGATATGGTGAACATTAAGTCGAAGAATACGGCAGTTTGGTCTTCGGAGATGTCGTCTAGATGATAATGCTTTGATATCAGAAGCCCGCCATCATTGAGGCTGGTGTTTATCTTCTTCAGGATGGGCACAAGTGAAGCTTCTGGCCGGTAGAGAACGTCGGATACGAACACAACATCGTAGCCAGAACCTATCCCGTCCTTTGTCAGGTCTCCCTGGATGAGGTTGATTCCACCGTTATGACCTGAGATCACCTCTTTAGTTATGCCTTCTATAACTTGAGGATAATCGAAAACTGTGACCTCGAAATCCGGGTTTAACCGGGCAAAGGCGATGGAGTAAAGGCCGTGCCCACCCCCAAGATCCAAGATCCGCTTCGCCCTCATGAAATCTTCATTTTCTCTGAGGGCCCTCATAGTCCTCTGCAGGCTTCCGCAAATGGCAGCTTCGGCCATGGCGAGTATAAAGCTCCTATCGAATACAGTATGGTCTCGAGGGATTTCCATAGGCCCATTCTTGAGAGCCTCGCTGAGATTGCCCCATCTATCTTCACGAGTCTTTTTCATCAATTTTATGAGATCCCCTTGGTAATACGGAGAAGCTTCTATCAGAAATTTCTTCGATATGTTGGTTAATGCGTATTTATCACCATTATCACCATTCTTGGTCAAAAGAGCCATTGACGTCATGGCGCGGCAGAGCTTCTCCGTCATATCCCTATGCAAACCTCTCAGATCCGCCAGCTCCGAAGACGTTTTCGGTTCTGACAGGGCATCGAAAATTTCGTGTTCGACGGCCGTAGATAGAACGTAGAACTTCTCGAATGCACAAGCTGTTTCGAAGATCTGGCGGAATCCGGATTCACACGAGTCCTCCGAATCCTGATCGAATATAAACTGATTAATCATACGAACCACCTGAATATACGCGCATTCTATCAAGTTTTTAACATTGTTTTAGAATATTCGTAATAATCTGTGCTATTATTTATAGGTTTTGACAAGTATAAATACTACATATAAAAATATTATCCTATCTGAGAATATAAGCTATAATGAGCTGATTTTAAAAGGCAACGACTATCGATTTCAATAATTGGATCGCCGAGCTTATTTCCACAGTCTGGGCATCGATCTGCGGTAACTTCAACTTGTTTATCTGGATTTGCAAGAGGTCTTGATACCCCTTTATGACCCACTTTTTGGCCTGTTTTCCCTTTATTCCCCTTCTTTATACTCTTTTTTGCCTTTGCGACCACGTTTCAATCTCGGCGGTGTATGGGCATTTTCATATTTGGCTAATCGGGCTTCAAGTTTCGCGATATGATCTTTAAGCAACTCATTCTCGCGCTTTAATCGTTCCATCTCATCTTTAAGTTGCTTGATAATCTCTTCTTCGTGCATACTCCCAACACGATGATATTGATAACAAATTATATAATTTTTCTGGTCGAGGTGGATTCTAGGTCAATTCGCATGGATTTAGATAGGAGCTAAACACGTACCAATAATTAAGCTCCCAACTTTAATCATCATAAGGCTTTCATCCTCACACGGTATTCGGACTTGGATTCGCGATTAAGGCGAAAGGTGGTGCTCTTCGATTTTGTTGATATTTCGCGAGGTGTTTTTGGAGATGCTTCTCAGTGGCCACTTTTGACAGCAGGATGGATCAAATGGGGCATTCCAAAAATCAGAATCGATTTCTTTCTCACTCCTGTTATCACCATACCTTCCCCGCGAGGCAGTACCTGAACAGCAGCTTCAGAAGGGGTGCGTACTTCGGCTTTGCGATCCCCGGATGCCGCAGCCTCCGCAGGACGAGCCAGGGGCTGGCGGTGAACTTGAGGCCGGGAAAGACCAGGCCGTCCGTGGCGGTACCGAGGCGGCAGAGCTCGTCGTTGGAGAGGGCCGCGAGGGCGTCCCTCGCCTTCAGATGGAGGTCGGAGGCGACGACGTCCCTCCTCATCCTCGCCTCGTACTCGATCGTCCTCGTCTCTCCCCGGAGGAAGCGGTCGATCGCCTCGGCGGCGATCCGGGCGGACCGGGCCGCCGGGTAGAGGCCACCGCCGGTGAAGGGGTTGGTGAGCCCTCCGGCGTCCCCGATGAGGACGGCCCTCCCCCGCTGGAGCCGTTCGGCGACGCCCAGGGGTATGGCGCCGCCGTTCTTCTCGACGATTTCGCCCTCGATTCTGTACTTCGATATGAAAGCCTCCAGGGTTGGGACCGTCCCGAAGCAGCCGACGTTGGCGGTGCCGCGCTCATTTTTGAGGAAGATCCAGCAGGAGTAGGGCTCGGAGGGGAGGTCGCGGTCGATGATGGCGTATATGGCGTCGTCTTCGGGCCAGGTCATCTCCACCTGGGCTGCGGGAAGGAGCCGGTTTCTGGCTCTGATCGCCCTTCCGACTCTGGAGGCGGGGCCGTCGGCCCCCACGATCGCCTCTGCCCTGACGACCTCGCCCCCCCGGAGGCGGAGGACGCCGGATTCGGGGTCGATCTCCTCGACCTCCAGGGCGACTTCAGCGCCTGCACCCTCCGCCAGCCTCAGGAGATGCTGGTCGAAGCGGGGCCGATCGAGCATCAACACCTCTCCTCTCACCCTGTAGCTCGCACGGTTCGGGAATACCACCTCCAGGTAGGGGACCTTGCCGGTGATGAAGTCGCCGACGGCGGTCTCAAACTCCGGAAAGCAGGCGGCAAAGAGCCCCTCGGCGCACTGCTTGGGGACCCCCACCACCTCTTTTCGGTCGATGAGGAGGACCTTGTGGCCCATCTCCGATAAAAAGCGGGCCGCGGTGCTTCCGGCGGGACCTGCGCCCACCACCGCTGCTGAATACACGTTGGTGGGTTCTTTTCCAAAAGGGATCAAACTTTCGGATCCGCGGGGGGAACCATTCTGCGGCGGGGCCCGAAGAGTTTATGGTCTGAAAGTTCGTCCCGTGATATATGAGCATCTCCCGTCTCCTCAGATCGAAGCCCAAGCCCAGGATCGCCGAGAGCCCTCCGGTGGACATCCTGGAGCTGAAGAAGGACCCCTACTACATCGTCGCCTCTGTGGAGGTGGGAAACAGCACCACCAAATGCATCCTCACCGCCACCAACATGAAGAACGGTCAGACCCGGATCGTCAACAAGACGGTGAAGATGACCCGGGACGTGCGAAAGCCGAAGCCGGGGGAGGAGGTCTTCGCCCATACCCTCTGCGGCACCCCCCTCACCCGGGAGTCGGTATCGGATCTGGTGCGTGACACCCTCCTGGAGAGCCACGCCAGGGCGAGGCTCTCCATCAAGGACGACCTGAACTTCGTCGTCCGGTCGACGGGGGTCGTTGCCGGCTTCTCGTCGCCGGACGAGGTGGGGACCTTCATCCAGGCCCTCGCCGACGGCTGCCTTATAGCCGGGGTCCCGCCGAGGCTGATGACCCCTGCGATGTCGATCCAGAACATCCCCGATCGGTTCCGGCCCTACAGCCTGATGGACAGGATCGTCTTCAACGGGCCCGTAGCCTCGGTCTTCCCGCCGAAGGGTTCGACGGGGGTCGAGATCGTCGCCAACGAGATGGAGGGGGAGCTCGCCACCGCCGGGATAAAGGAGGGGTCGAAGTGGACCGACGTCGACTTCCGAAATCCGTGCCTCTCCCTCGACTTCGGGACGACCCTCGACGGGAGGATCACATCGGCGGAACTGCCGTACTCGAGCACCATCGGCAACTTCTGCGGCCTGGCGGGAGCCATACCCGACGCCCTGATCCAGGGAACGGGGCTCGTCGACCCCCAGACGGGGACGACCCTCGACCTCTTCAGCGGAAAGAAGGTGAAGGTCGATAAGACGGCCCGGGATTATGCGAGGGCGATCGACGAGCATATCAGGATAGAGCGGGTCCCCGTCGGGAGGTCCAGGTACGGCTCCGTCCCCGTCGACCCCGCCGCCGCCGAGAAGATCGGAGTCCTCCTCATAGGCTGCGACGTCGGGGAGAACGGAAGCCAGCTCAACCGCCTCGCCCAGATCGGACGGGAGATCTACCAGGAAAAGGGGCTGAAGACCTTGTTTGCCGCCATCGACGTCGCCGCGGCCAGGACCGCCAGGCGTCTTGTGGAGGTGGCCGTCGACGCCGGCCTCGTCACCAAAGATACGGCGATAGGGGTGACCGGGCGGGCCGGCATAAGTGGAAACAAGCCGGATTTGATCCTGGAGGAGATCGGAACCCTCAACCTCTACGACCAGCCCGAGAAGAACGTAGTCTTCGTCGACGACGGCCTCGCCCGGGGCGCGGCGGTGATGGCGAGGTGCATGAACTCCATGGGAACCCCCAAGCACCCGATGGGGGGGCTCCGGGGCGGAGGGTGCATCCTCAAGAAGAGGATCGAGTACGAGGCGAGGACCTGACCTCCTCGGAGGAGGTGCCCTGGCCGGGGGAGGGCCCGGGCCGTGCGAACGAACGGATGGGAAGGCAGGACGATGGAAGCTGGAGATGGCGTGGATGGTCGGACCCCCGGGGCGGAGGGCCAGGACTCTGCCGCCTCGAAGGAGGGGATGGAGAAGAGGCTGACCGGCCTCTACCCCAAACCCCTGGAGGGGGAGCAGGTCCCCATCTCCTTCATCGCCTCAGGGAAGAAGATGATCGGCTGGTCGCCGGAGATGGGTAGGAGCGTCCAGGTCGAAGACGAATCCGACGTCTCCGCCCTCAAGCGGGTCCGGGAGATAAACGAGGTGAGGGTCTTCAACTGGCTCTCCGGGAGGGAGGGGCTGATCGAGCTCGACGACGGCGAGATGGAGGAGCTCCTCGCCATCCTCGAGGCCAAAAACGGCGAGCAGCTCGTCTTCACCCGGGTTAAGGTTAAGGGGAGGCTCATCGCCGCCTTCGCGCTGGTGGAGGGGGAGGAGCCTCGGAGATGGCTTTTGTCGGAGCGGCTGGACGATTGACGGCTCGTCGGCGACCTTGGCCTGAAAAGGTTTATCTCCTATAAGCTGAGTGGGGCTTTCGGTCCGGAATGTGGCCCCAGATGGCCGAACCGGATCGAGGTGAAGCGATTGAAGTCTTTTTATGCATACATCCGCGACGCGTGGAAGACCCCCAGTGAGAGCTACGTCGGCGAGCTTCGGCAGGAGAGGCTGATAGGATGGCGGCGGGATGCCTCCGTCCAGAAGATCGACCGGCCCACCAGGCTCGATCGGGCTCGGGCCCTCGGCTACAAGGCTAAGCAGGGGATCAGCGTGGTGAGGGTGAAGGTGAGGCGCGGCGGCCGTCGGAAGTCGAGGTACATCCGCGGAAGAAGGTCCAAGCACATGGGATCGAACAAGATCACCGCAGGAAAGAGCCTCCAGAGGATAGCCGAGGAGCGGGCGGGCCGAAAGCACCCCAACATGGAGGTATTGAACTCCTACTGGGTGGGCGAAGACGGGATGCAGAAGTGGTACGAGGTGATCCTCGTCGACCCGAACCATCCGGCGATAGCCTCCGACCCGGACCTCGGCTGGATCGCTGGCGGAAGCCATCGCGGCAGGGCGAACCGGGGCAAGACCAGCGCCGGAACGCGAGGCAGGGGCCTGCGGAAGAAGGGGGTCGGGGCCGAGAAGCTCCGCCCCAGCATCAGGGCCAACGAGGGCAGAGGAAAGTGATTTGATTCACAGGGTGACCTTTCGAGCCTTCGTAGCCTCCACCGAGGTCGAGGAGAAGGTGAGAGAGGCCCTATCCCTCTTCGTCCCGCCGGAGTCCTTATCCCGAACCCGGGCCGTCGGCCATCACGGAAACGAGATCCTGATCCTCAACCTTGACCTCCGGAAGAAGGAGGGTCTCCGGTTCTTTGATCGGCTGAGGGAGGTCCTGCCGGAGAGGGAGATGGCCCGGCTCCGCCGGGAGCTGGACCTCCGGGTCGACGATGAGTGCTGCCTCCACTTCCGGCTGGACAAGCAGGCGGCTTATCGAGGAGTGGCCCGTCTCACCGATTCCGGCGACGCGATCACCGTCTCCGCCCATCTCGAGACTTATCCTGCGAGGCGTGAGAGGGCGATTTTGGTCGCCGGAGAGCTTTTATGAGATCCTACGAGCCGAACCTCCACAGCCTCCCCGATGGCTCCTCCTCGGCGAGCAGGCTCGCCCTGGCTGCAAAGAGGCTCGGCTACTCCGGGATCATCATAACAAACCACACCACCTCCGGCTGGCCCCTAGGGGTCGAGGCGGCGAGGCTGGTGGGGGGGATCGAGGTCGCCATCGGCGCCGAGATAGTCGCCTCCGACCAGAGGTCCCTCCACTCCAAGGCCACCTCCCTCAGGGATAGGGCCGCCTTTCTGGCCGTTCATGGTGGGGACGAGAAGATCAACCGGGCGGCCTGCGAGGACCCGAACGTCGACCTCCTCGCCCACCCCCACCGGGGACGGGCCGGGATAGGGGTGGCGGGGGCGAAGGCCGCCCGGGATAACCAGGTGGCGATAGCCCTAGACCTCTCCTCCATGATAATTCTCCGGGGTCCTGCGAGGGTGAGGTGGATGGAGACCGTCAGAAGGGACCTCAACTTGATTGAAAAGTTCGACCTACCTCTGATGATGACGACGGGTGCCAGATCTCATCTCGACCTCCGGTCTCCTCGGGACCTGACGGCCCTGGCAGGCCTTCTGGGGCTGGATCGGGAGAGGGCGTTGGAGGCCTTAGCCCTGCCGGAATCGATCCTCGACCTCAACCGGAGGCGTTGGACCTCGGTGGGGGTGGAGCTGGTTTGAGGAGCTGGCTTCCCGTCCTCCGGGATCGGAGGCGGTACATCGCCTTCGAGGTGGAGGCAGAGGATCGGGTCAGAGCTGGGGACCTGATGGCCGAGATTAGGGCAGCCCAGACCTCTCTCTTCGGAGACCTGGGGTCTGCCAAAAACCGGCTCCGTATGATCTCCTTCGATGGGAGGTTCGGCCTCCTTCGCTCCTCTCACCTCCGGACGGAGGAGTCCAGGGCCCTCCTCGTCACCGTCACCTCCGTAGGGGGAACGAGAGCGGCGATCAGGGTGAGGGGGATCTCGGGCTCGATAAAAGCCGCGACAGAAAAGTATATACCGCAATCGACCTTACAGCCCGGCGAAAATAAGAGAAGAGTCGATTTAGGTCCAGTTTCTGGATCCGTGGTGCGAACTCGTGGTCGGGAGATCGATCTCTGTCCAGACGACCCGAAGATGACGGAAGGATCAGCCACACGATATGTGGGACTGACCTCTTTTGATTTATGCGGAGAGGATATTGATGCAGATGGCACCTCAGATGGGTTATGATAGGGCTATAACGGTGTTCAGCCCCGACGGGAGGCTCTTTCAGGTGGAGTACGCCCGCGAGGCAGTTAGGAGAGGCACCACCGCCGTAGGGATAAAGGCGGTCGACGGCGTGGCGGTCCTGGTGGACAAGAGGATCACCAGCAGGCTGATGGAGCCGGAGTCGATAGAGAAGATATTCCAGATCGACCAGCACATAGGGGCCGCCACCTCCGGCCTCGTCGCTGACGCCCGGGTCCTCATCGACCGGGCCCGGGTCGAGTCCCAGATAAACCGGCTCGTCTACGACGAGAGCATAGGGGTCGAGGTCCTGGCCAAGAGGATCTGCGACTTCAAGCAGACCTACACCCAGTATGGTGGCGTCAGGCCCTTCGGAACCTCGCTCCTCATCGTCGGTGCCGACGACACCAGGGTGCGGCTCTTCGAGACCGACCCCTCCGGCGCCCTCCTGGAGTACAAGGCGACAGGGATCGGGGCAGGCCGGTCTGCGGTGATGGAGATCTTCGAGGAGAAGTACCGGGAGGATATGAACTGCGACGAGGCGATCCTCCTGGGCCTGGAGGCCCTCTACAAGGCCGCCGAGGGGAAGTTCGAGGCCTCCACCACCGAGATAGGGGTGATCAAGCTCGACGAGAAGCTCTTCTGGAAGCTCGAAGAGGAGGATGTCGCCGCCCGGGTGGCCGAGATGAAGGCTCAAATCGGCGGCGAGGTTGCTGGAGAGGCGTGAGAATGGTCACCCTGGAGGAGGCGGTGACGGCCAGGCTCAAGACCCACGGCGAGGTCTTTGAGGTCCTGGTGGACCCCGAGGGGGCTCTGTCCTATCGGCAGGGTGAAGATCTGGACCTGGAGAAGATCCTCGCCGCCGAGGACGTCTTCGAGAATGCGGGCCGCGGCGACAGGAGCTCCGAGGAGGACCTCCTCCGGGCCTTCGAGACGACCGACGTTTTGACGATAGCCGCGAAGATCATAAAGAAGGGCGAGATCCAGCTGACGGCGGAACAGAGGAAGAGGATCATCGAGAACAAGAGGCGTCAGGTCGTCAACGTCATAGCCACCAACGCCATCAACCCCCAGACCGGGACCCCCCACCCGCCTGCTCGGATCGAGCGGGCCATGGAGGAGGCTCACGTCAACATCGACCCCACCAAGTCGGTGGAGGAGATGGTCAACGTCACCATGAAGGCCATAAGGCCGATAATACCGATAAGGTTCGAAGAGGTGGACGTGGCCGTCAAGGTCCCTCCGGCTTACGCCCCCAAGGCCTACGGCGAGATCGCCTCCTTCGGAAAACTCCAGCGGGAGCAGTGGCAGAACGACGGCTCGTGGATCGGGGTGGTCAGGCTTCCCGCCGGGCTTCAGAACGAGTTTTACAGCCTCGTCAACCGCCTCTCCAAGGGGGAGGCGGAGACGAAGCTCTTGAAACGATGACGATTTGACCGAGGATTTTGGAATGGATCATAATAACGACCGCAACGTGGTGGTGCCCGGAGACCTTCTATCGGACGACCCCAAAAAGTCGGGCGAGGGCACCTACGTAAAGGACGGGAAGGTCCGCTCCCTCCTCTACGGGATGGCCAGCAGCTACAAAGATAAGGTGCGAGTGATACCCCTCGCCGGAAAGTACGTCCCAGCCCCGGGAGATACGGTGATAGGGACCGTCCAGGACATCGTCTTCTCAAACTGGATCGTCAACATCAACTCGCCTTACGAGGGCCTCCTCCACATATCCGAGCTGCCGAGGAAGATCGAGATGAACGAGATGTCCAAGTACCTCCGCATCGGAAGCTCCGTGATGGCCAGGGTCAAGGACGTCGACTCCACCATGAAGGTCGAGCTGACGATGAACGATAGGAGGCTCGGCATCCTGACGAGGGGGCGGGTGGCGGAGATAAGCCCGACGAGGGTTCCAAGGCTGATCGGCAAAGGCGGCTCCATGATCAACATGCTGAAGAAGGAGCTGAACTGCAACCTCTTCGTTGGGCAGAACGGCAGGATCTGGGTCGACGGCAACGACGACGACATGGACCTGGCCCTGAAGACGATCCTCATCATAGAGAAGGAGGCCCATACGACGGGGCTCACCGACAGGATAATGGATTTTCTGAGATCTGAGAAAGAGGCAAGAAGTTGATCGGCATGGAAGAGAAGTTATCATTCTTCAAAGATGGATTAAGGCTCGATGGGAGGCGGCCCGATGAGCTTCGGCCCATCAAGATCGAGGTGGGCGTCCTGGCTCGAGCCGACGGCTCTTGCTACATCGAGATGGGCGACAACAAGGTGATTGCGGCAGTCTACGGCCCCCGGGAGGTCCACCCCCGCCACCTCCAGGAGGTCACCCGGGCGATAGTCCGGTATCGTTACAACATGGCCTCCTTCTCCGTCGAGGAGAGGAAGAGGCCCGGCCCCGACCGCCGGAGCTACGAGGTCTCGAAGGTCAGCCGGGAGGCCCTGGAGCCCGTCATCCTCACCTCTTACTTCCCGAGGTCGGTTGTCGACATATTCGTCGAGGTGCTACAGGCGGACGCCGGTACGAGGACCGCCGGGATAAACGCGGCCTCGGTCGCCCTGGCGGACGCTGGGATCCCGATGAAGAGCCTCATCTCCTCCTGCGCCGCCGGAAAGGTCGACGGCGAGATCGTCCTCGATCCGATGAAGGCCGAGGACAACTTCGGAGAGGCGGACGTTCCCATCGCCATGACCCCCGGCGGCGACGTCACCCTCCTCCAGATGGACGGGCGCATGACGGGGGATGAGTTCCGACGCGCCCTGGAGCTGGCGAAGGAGGGATGCCAGCAGATATATGAGGTCCAGAGGCGGGTCCTAGTCGATCGGTACGGCACCATCGGCGGGCCGGGGAGCTGCGATGCGGCCGAAGCGGAGGAAGAGATATGAGCGACGTGGTGATGGCGGAGATCAGGAAGGATTACCTATACCACCTGGTTTTGAAGGGCGAGAGGGCCGACGGCAGACGCTTCGACGAGTATCGGGAGATCGTCCTCGAGACGGGGACGATCAGGAAGGCCGACGGCAGCGCCCACGTGAGGCTCGGAAAGACCCGGGTTCTGGTGGGCGTCAAGATCCAGCCGGGAGAGCCCTTCGCGGACACCCCCAACAAAGGGGTGATCATCACCAACGCGGAGCTCGTCCCTCTAGCCTCCCCCAACTTCGAGCCAGGCCCCCCCAACGAGGTGGGGATCGAGCTCGCCCGGGTCGTCGATCGGGGGGTCCGGGAGTCGGGGGCTATCGACCTCCCGTCCCTATGCATCACCCCGGCGGAGAAGGTCTGGATCGTCTTCATAGACGTTCACGTCCTCGATGACTGCGGAAACCTGATGGACGCCTCGAGCCTGGGGGCGATCGCTGCCCTGATGACTGCGAAGGTTCCCGCGGCGCAGTACGGCCTGGGGGAGGACTACCCCCTGCCGGTGAGGGACGTCCCCGTGGCGACGACGGCCGTCGAGTTCGGCGACGCCATAATCTTCGATCCTGATACCGACGAGGAGTCGGTGGCGGACACGAAGCTGACGGTGATCACCACCGCTGACGGGTCGGTCTGCGGAATGCAGAAGAGCGGCCCCGGATTCCTCAGCCAAGATAAGATCTACCGCATCGTTGATATAGCATGTGAGCGGGCTAAGGAGATCCGGGAGAAGTTTCTGGAAGTATAATCATGGTCAAGAAGTTCAAGAAGGGAAGGAAGACCAGGTCCGCCGGAAGGTTTGGGCCTAGGTACGGAAGGAAGATCCGAAAGCTGGTCGCGGACATCGAGGAGCGGAGCACGAAGAAGTACGACTGTCCCGTCTGCGGCAGAATCCGGGTGAGGAGAGAGGGGACCGGGATCTGGAGGTGTACCAAGTGCGGTCACACCTTCGCCGGCGGCACTTACATACCCGTGACCTCCGTCGGCCAGTCCGTGGCCCGGTCCGTCAAGAGGGCTGTGGAGGCTGAGTAAATTGGCCTACAGGTGCACCAGATGCAAGAAGACCGTGGAGGTCGACTACGAGTACAGCGGCATCAGGTGTCCCTACTGCGGCCATCGGATCCTCATGAAGGAGAGGCCGACCACCGTCAAGAGGATGAAAGCGGTCTGATGCGGTTCACCACATCCAGGAGGCCTTCGCCCCGGGCGAGGAGGGTCGGCCGGGTTCTCGCGAGCTTCTTCGGCGCTCGGTACATGACCCGCGGCAAGGCAGGCCTCGACGACGGCGACGAGGGCTGGATGGTGGTGGTAGAAGGAGAAGGGGGCCCCGCGGGCATCGCCCGGAGGTCCGGCGGAGAGGAGCGGACCCTCAGCTTCTCGCTCGCCCTGGAAGGCGGACCGAAGAGGCTGAGGAAGAAGAGGGCCGCGGTGGTCGGCTCGGGGAAGGCCGCCGCCGAGGTGGCGGAGTTCTTCGGCCTCGACCTTTCTGCCTCGAGGGCCGAGGGACGGCTGGTCCGGGTCGAAGACGGGAAGATCGAGTTCGTCGACGACGGGGATCTGATCCTCAGGCTGGAGATATGAGGGGGAGCGCGGAGATCGCCTTCGAGGTAGAGGGTCCCTGCGGGATTCTGGCGGCCCTCGCCCCCGAGGCGGAGGATCAGGTCCAGAGGAGCCTGGTTCGGCTCGAAGCCTGGGAGGGGGGTATCCTCCTGAAGGTGGAGGGCGAGGATCTGGTATCCCTCAGGGCCGCCCTGAACACGTGGATCAGGTTGGTCGATATAGCAATCAAGATGGTGAAGGTATGAGCACCGAATTGCCACCCCAAGTACAGAACCAGATAGCACAGCTTCAGCAGCTCCAGCAGCAGGCTCAGGCGCTGCTGGGCCAGAAGAGCCAGATAGAGATGATGATAAGGGAGACGGAGTCCGCAGTCAAGGAGATGGAGGCGAGCGAAGAGGGCGCGGTTATTTATAAGAGCGTCGGCGAGGTACTCTTCAAGGCCGATCGGGCGAAGCTGATCGAGGAGTTCAAGGAGAAGAAGGAGGTCCTCGACCTCCGGCTCAAGACCCTCGGAAAGCAGGAGGAGCGGATCCAGAAGCGGTTCACTCAGCTCCAGGATCAGCTAAAGGTCTCCCTGGGACAGAAGGTCCCCGAGGCTGCCTGAGCTTCGACGGAGTAGCGGGCCCGTGGCTTAGCCAGGATATAGCACCGGGCTTCTAACCCGGGGGTCGTGGGTTCGAATCCCACCGGGTCCGCCTGCTACTTAAATTTTCAAGATAAAGGGGATTTTTTTCAAGGTGACTGAAAATGTGCGAGCTGTCAGTTTACATGAAGGGCGAGAAGGATAGCCTGATGGAGGGCGTCGTCGTCCTCGTCACCAGAGGTGACAAGGTCCTGATGGAGGACATCCTGGGCAGGACGAAGGAGGCAAAAGGCCGGATCTTCGAGGTCAACATCACCAGCCAGAAGGCATTTTTGGAGCCGGCTTAGACGCCTCCGGGTCCTTTCGGATCTTCATTTTGGGTCGATCCCGCCATCCCCATCCCTCACCGGGGCCATCGGCCGGAAAAATTTAAGACCTCGGAGGCCAGATCAGACCTGAGGGTCGATTATGGCGTCCTTGAGAAACCATCTCCCGTTGAAGTTGTTCTGCTCTATCTTCTTTGCCGGATTGGCGATCGCCGCATCTTGCGCTGCCGACGAGGTCACCGTCGAGAACCGGGTGAGCTACCTAGGAAGGCCAGCGGTGGTGATGATCACCTCGGAGTACTACGGAAACCTGATGAACGACGATGGCGAGTCGACGGTCTACCTCTCCTCGGACGACCCCGAGTTTGAGTTGGAGCTCGATATCCCCCAGTTCTCCACAGGATCCTTCGGGTCGGGGTTTGTGGTGAGCCGAGACGGCTATATAGTGACCAACGCCCACGTCGTCCACGAGACCGAGGAGGAGCTGAAGGCCGAGTTCGCCCTCCAGGCCCTGGAGTGGGCGGCGGAGGAGTGGCCGGCGATCTACGTGGCCCACGGGGCGGAGCCGTATCCGGCGACGGAGGAGGACCTGCTGGAGATATACGACCTCTTCCTCACCTACGACCTTGAGACGATGCAGGAGATTCTGGTCCGCTTCGGGAGCCCCGCGAGCCTGGACCGCTCGCCTGCGGGGTACCCGGCCGAGATCAGGAAGATCAGCCCCCAGGAGATCTGGGTTGGATCCGGGGAGTACAAGTATCGGTCCGGAAAGGACCTGGCGATAATAAAGATCGAGACCTCCGACGAGCTGCCGACGGCGACCCTGGGAGACTCGCGGTCCGTGGAGGTGGGCGACAGGGTGGTGGTGATCGGCTATCCCGGGGTGACCACCTCCTGGCAGAACAGCGAGCTATCCTGGGAGACCGACTACGTCCCCTCGGTCACCTCGGGGATCATCAGCGCGAAAAAGAGGTTGCCTGACAAGTCGGAGGTCTTCCAGACCGACGCTGCCATCTACCACGGAAACAGCGGCGGACCCGCCTTCAACGCCGACGGTGAGGTGATTGGGATCGCCACCTTCGGCTCGGGGACGACCCTCGTATCCGGCGAGTGGCTCGACGTCCAGGGGTACAACTTCCTGATCCCGATAAACGTCGCCAAGAGCTTCATATCGGAGCTGAACATCGACACTGCCCAAAGTGAGACGGCCCAGGCCTTCGAGAGGGGCTTTGATCACTACTGGAACGGAAGCCCGTCGGAGGCGAGGAGGGAGTTCGATGCCATCCTCGCCCTCGACCCGACCAACCAGTACGCCGTGGAGTACTCGAGCATGGCCCAGAGGGGATGATCGACGGCCTGCGGTTTGACCCTCATCCGGGCCGCCATCCCGGCGGCGTTCTTGATCTTCTCCGTCCTCGGCTGCCTCTTTGGAACTCAAGCCTCGGCGTCGGAGATCGAGGTGGTGGAGGCGGAGGAGATCCTTGCCGAGATCCGGGACGGCGAGGCCGTAGAGAGGTTCCAGGTCAGGATCGAGGGGGACCTCGACCTCCGGTCTCTGGAGGGGGGGGTCCGGTCCCCCGTCACCATCGTCGACTGCGAGATCGCAGGGCCGGTCCGGATGGAGGGGGCGGCCTTCGATGGGCCCGTCCGGTTCGAGGAGACGAACTTCGAGGAGATGGCCCTCTTCAGCGGGGCCAGGTTCAACGCCTCCGCCGACTTCTCCTATTCCACCTTCGAGGATACCGTCTTCTTCGACTCGACCCAGTTCGGCGGAGACGCCCGGTTCTGCGCCACCAGATTCGGCCGCGACGCCTACTTCTCCAACGCCGTATTCTCCGGGATCTCCGACTTCAACTTCACGCGGTTCGCCGAAGAGTACGTCCTCTTCGACGGCGTCCGGTTCTGCGGCCCCGCCCACTTCGAGGACGCCGAGTTCGGCAGGTGGACGAACTTTTACGGCTCCCGCTTCTCGGAGGAGGCGGACTTCCTCCTGGCGACTTTTCCTGGCAGAAGCTTCATCGCCAACGTCACCTTCGAGGGGGATGCTAAGTTCGCCGGCGTCGAATTCGACAGCTTTGCGGAGTTTGAGGACTCCCGCTTCGAGGGGGACTTCCTCCTCTACGGCTCGACGATCTCCTACATGAAGCTGAACGGGACCGTCTTCGGCGAAGGATCCCAGGTCCACCTCAACAACACCGAGATCGAGGGGTTCGTCATCCCCTGGAGGACGATGGAGGACCACCTCGTCTTCAGGGACGAGGTCTACATGGGGCTCGTCGAGAACTACAAGCGGCTCGGCTGGTTCCAGGACGCCGACAACTGCTACTATCATTACCGCAAGCTCTCCCAGGAGAGAAAGCCGGTCGGCTGGTCGAAGGCCATCGACCACCTGGCTTGGCTCTCCTGCGGCTACGGCGTGCGCCCCGACTTCACCTTCGCCTGGTCCCTCTCCATAATCCTCCTCTTCGGTTCCGTCTTCTACCTCGGCGGCGGCCTCCTCCAGCCCGAGGGACCGGGAGAAGGGGCGTTGCCCTTCAGCGCCGGCAGCTCTGAGGTGAAGGTGGCCGGAGAGGCATCGCCGAGGGAGGGGGCCGCAGCATGCGGCTCCGCGGGCCCGGAGCCCCCGGGCTTCGGGGAGGCGATCTACTTCAGCTCCCTCGTCTTCATCGCCCAGGCGCCGGCCGAGTACCGGGCCCGTGGGAGGTACAGGTACCTGGTGATCTTCGAGGGGATCCTGGGGTGGCTGATGCTCGCCCTCTTCCTGGTGGGGCTAGGAAACCTGATGATAAGGTGACGTGGTGCTTTTAATCAGGAGCGGATCCTTCGCCATTAAAATGCCGACAAAAAAATGGGGGAGAGGGGCCCGATGGCCGCTCACCTCAGGCTGAAGGCGTTGATCATCCGTTTTGCGTCGTCCTCGAACTCGGAGTACCTCTCCGCCAGAGCATAGTAGGTGATGACGTAGGCCCTATCCTCCTTTATGGTGTAGGCGAGGAGGACCTGGTACGCCGTCCCTTCGACGGTCGCCCCGTAGGCGATGACGTAGGCCGGCTCCTCGGAGATCTTCATCTCCCCCTCGGCCAGAACCTCGAAGTCGTCGTAAGAGCTTCTCAGGTTGGCCAGGACCGCCTCGGTGTACTCGGGAAGGTTAGTCCCCCCGGGGAGATCCTCGATCTGGACGGTGACGTAGTTATCGGGTTCGATCAGGTCCTCCCCCGGAGGGAGGAACCCCGCCACGATCCCGAGGTCGTTGGGGTCCGCCTCTTCGGCGGTCCAGGCGGAGGGGTAGGGGACGGCGAAGCCGTACTCTCTGCTCTCAAAGAGGAGGAACTCATCGAGGTCGGAGAGGCCGATCGCCCCCGAGCCGTCGACGGGATCGTCGACGCCTTCGGAATCCTGGGAGGGGTCTGAGCAGGTTTGGCCGCTGGCCAGAGCGGCGGTGAGGATCAGCAGGCTGAAAATAAGGAGACTTTTGTGCAACTATTTCACCTCGCCACCTTATTCCGCAGGACTGATGATAAATACTTTTTCTGGCCGCCTTCATCGGGTCCGGAATCATAATACGTCTGATATCTTTCCCTCCCGTCGTCCCCGCTCTTTGGGGTTAGCCTTGAAGATGACCAGCAAAGCCTTTATCAGGCTTCAGCCGGTCTTCTCCCTCTCATGAACCTGAAGTGCGCGGTTTATATGCTGCTCATCGCAGGATTGGTCATCGCCTCCGGCTGCCTCAGCACCGACGAGGCGGGAGGCGAAACGACGGCGGTGCCCACCGAGAACCTCCCCGAGGGCTTCTCCCTCATCGCCGTCATCGACGAATCGACTGGGGGCATAAATATGGAGGATGAGATCGCCGATTTCAGGGGAGATGAGGAGATCGGCAAGGTCACCGCCACCGTGGGCAAGTACCAGTGGGGCGAGATGGGCAAGGACTACGACGCAAGAGTCTCGGTCCTCGAATGCGATAGCGAGGAGAAGGCCGAGGCCGCCGTCGCAAACTACCTCGCCCAGCCCGAGTTCCAGAAGCCGCCCTTCGAGGGGGTGGACAGGTTCAGCACCGCCATCGTCAACGGCCGACAGGTCACTGAGATCAGGGAGCGGGTCGGAAAAGAGCTGAAGTACGTCTACATCTGGAACGAAGGAAGCCGGGTGGTGCTGGTGGAGGGGAACGGCGACCGGGCCGACAGCCTGGAGCTCGCGAGCGCGACGGGCCACTGAGGCCCCTCCATCTCCCCATTCTTTTGATCGCGGTCCGATCCCTTCCTCCTCCCTCCTCGCCTTCTACCCGCCAACCGTCTCCTCCCCGGCCTTCATCTGTCGTAGGTGAGGGCCAGATCCCCATCCCGCCAGGCGAAATGGGGCGGGGACCTCCTCTGGGCGCCGCCCTCGTCGAGGGCGTGGACGGCTATGGGCAGGGCGATGGTGGCGTCGACGAAGACCTGGATCATCCTCGCCTCCCTCGCGATCTTTCCCCAGGATACCCCCTCGCTGAAGGTGCAGCCCGAGAGCCCTCCGAAGTGGGGGGAGTCGATGGTGTACTGGATGGCGTAGTTGTGGCCGCCTCGATACCTGCCGCAGAGGTCCGCCACCACCTTCGTCTGCTGGATGAAGTTCTTCGGGACCCCCCCACCCACGAAGACGACGCCGGTCTGGGTCGACTTCTCGGTGATCTGGCTGATCTCGTCGACGTCCTTGATCTGATCTACGACGAGCCGGTGCCCCTCCCTCCAGGCGAGGACCATCCCGATCCCGATGGAGCTGTCGGATAATGCTGGAACGAAGATCGGGACCCCGGCCCTCCTGGCGCTCCCGAGGATCGTATCCTCCGGCATCCTCCGGCCGAGCCCCTCCATCAGCTCCCGGGAGGTGTAGGTCCGGCCCGGGTCGAGGGTCTTGACGAACCCGGCGACGTACCTGTCCCCCTTCTGGAGCCCCGCCTCGGAGACGTAGACGTCGTATATCCGATCGATCCCCTCCTCCCTCAGGGATGCGTCGTCGGCGCAAGGATCTCCCCGATAGTGGACGACCCCGAGCCCCTCGCAGAGGTCGTGGAAGAGGTTGGCTCCGGTGCTGACGACGCAGTCCACCATCCTCCTGGAGATCATGGTGGAGATGAGCTTTCGGAGGCCAGCGGGGACCATCGCCCCCGCGAGGCCGAAGAATATGGTGATCTCATCCTCGGCGAGCATCCTCTCCCAGGCCGCCACCGAGCGGCCGAGCTGCCCCGCCTGAAACCCGAGCTTCGCCATGTCCATCGCGAGCTGGCGGACGGACCGGTCCTCCATCCCCATGGTGGTGGCGAGCTCCTCGAGGCATCCGGAACGATCGTCTTGGTCACTAAACGTCATTTTCATCCCGCCAGGGGAGATCGCCCCCCGGATTATTAAAAGTTGTCACCCATCGACGATTTATTTTATAAGTACCATCGACATCGAAGCTATTTATACCCCCTCCGCCCTCAATGCCAAGCTCAAGGTCGACGGATGGGACGGCGCCCCAACCCGGGCGCCGATCCCGGGGTTCGTGATGCCATGATGAAATTATGCGGTTATTTCGGGATCATGAGGGCTGTCGGTGTAACGGGCGAAAAGCTCGGTCAGGTCGGGATCTGCAGGAGGAGGATGGATGTGGACGATTGACGATTCCGTCAACCTCTACGGCGTCGACGGCTGGGGGAACGGCTACTTCAGAATAAATGAGCGGGGAAACCTGTCGGTCTCTCCGAGGAAGGAGGCGGGAGGGACCGTCGATGTCATGGAGATCGTCGAGGCGATCGACGAGGCAGAGACCGCCCAGTTTCCGATCCTCTTCAGGTTCCCCCAGATCCTGGAGGACAGGCTCCAGGAGATCAACGGCGCCTTCCTCGCCTCGATGGAGGAGCTGGAGTATCGGGGCGGCTACAGGCTCGTCTTCCCGATGAAGGTGAACCAGAGGAAGGAGGTGGTGGAGTACATCGTCGATGGCGGGAAGGATCTCAACGTCGGGCTGGAGGTGGGGACGAAGGCGGAGCTCCTCGCGGCCCTCTCCCTCGGCCTCGGCCCCGATGCCCTGATCATATGCAACGGCTACAAAGACCAGGACTACCTCAGGCTAGCCCTCAAGTTCGGGGAGACGAACAAGATCGTCATCGTCATCGACATCTTCGAGGAGATCTTCGCCCTCCTCCGGTGCTCGAAGGAGATGGGGGCAAAGCCGATCCTCGGCCTCAGGACGAAGCTCTTCTCCCGGGGGAGCGGTCGATGGGAGGAATCGGGCGGCGAGCTCTCCAAGTTCGGCCTCTCCACCGCCGAGATTTTGGAGTCGATGGAGATCCTGACAGAGAACGGGATGATCGACCGGCTGAAGATGCTCCACTTCCACATCGGCTCCCAGATCACCGACATCCGGAAGATCAAGATCGCCATGAACGAGGCTGCCAGGATCTACGCAAAGGTGAGGAAGGTGGCCGAGGTGGAGTACTTCAACGTCGGCGGCGGCCTCAGCGTCGATTACGACGGGTCCCAGACCCCCACCCCCGCCAGCGCCAACTACACCCTCCAGGAGTACTCCAACGACGTCGTCTACACCCTCCAGAGGACCTGCGACGAGGAGGAGGTCCCCTGTCCCACCATCGTATCCGAGAGCGGTCGGGCGATCGCCGCCTACCATTCCTTCCTCGCCTTCAGGGTGATCGGGAAGAAGAACTCCAAGGACGGCCTCGAGGTCGTCGCGGAGGAGGACGACCCCGTCCAGATCGAGGACATGCGCCAGGCCCTGGAGAATATGGACCTGGAGAACTACGCCGAGTTCTATCACGACGCCCTCCACTATCGGGAGGAGCTCTTCGACGCCTTCAACCTCGGGAACATCGGCCTGGAGGAGAGGTCGAAGGGGGACCTGCTATTCTGGAAGGTCTGCCAGAAGGCCGCCACCTTCGCCGAGGCGGACGAGAACGACTCCGACGAGTTTGAGAGCCTGAAGAAGCTATTGAGCAAGAAGTACATCGGTAACTTCTCCCTCTTCCAGTCGGTCCCGGATATGTGGGGGGTCCAGCAGATCTTCCCGACGATGCCCCTCCACAGGCTCGATGAGGTGCCGAGGGTCCGTGGGACGATCGCCGACATCACCTGTGACTCCGACGGCGAGATTAGGAGCTTCGCCGGAGAGAACGCCGACTTCCTCGCCCTCCACGACCTCCGGGAGGATGAGGACTACCTCCTAGGCACCTTCCTCCTGGGGGCGTACCAGGACACCCTGGGGGACTTCCACAACCTCCTCGGCTGCGTCAACGAGGTCCACGTCACCGTCGAGGAGGGGAGCTGGAGGATTTCGAAGGTCGTAGAAGGGGACGCCTGTGAGAAGCTCCTGCGGTTCTTCAACTACGAGCCGGAGGAGCTCCTGGGAGAGGTCGCGTCCAGGTGCTGCGGCGACGAGGCAGAAGGTTTGAAGGCCAGGGAGACGATCCGCAAAGCCCTCGGGGAGTACTCCTACTTCAAGAACAGGTATCTGAGGGCATGACTTGAGGGCCGATCAGCCCCGCCAATTTCTTCTCCCCATCGGCGGTGGAGAGAGGGGGCTATAGTGGACGGGCCAGCGAGATGGGGGGGCGACAGGGTCTTGTATCTCTGGCCCATATCTCCGGCTGATGTTCTTTCGCCGGAAGATGGGTGGCGGGATCGAGGAGAGGGCCTTCGTCAGCATAAACTATGGAGGAGACCGGATCAGGCACGAGACGGTGGCGGTACCCCCCGGGGCCACCGTCCTCGACGTCCTGAGGGCTTCAGCCGAGGTCGTCGTCGATCCCGACGGGAGCGCCACAGGTCACAGGGGCTCGATGGTGATGGCGATAGACGGTGTCTCCAGCACCATCGACCGCGCTTGGATCTACTACGTCTTCGAGCGGGGTGATGCAGGCTGGCGAATCCCCTGGGAGATGCCCGACAGCCTGGCGGTCTCAGACGGCATGAGGATCGGATGGAGGCTCTACGCCTTCGGGGAGCTGGGGCCGAGGCCTGGGGAGGGCCCCCTCTGGTCGAGTGGGTAGCGCCAGCAAGGCCAGAACCTGCGTCCGGCTTTTCCCATGAGGCGGTCCAGGGTCCGAGAGGGCTCGCCCCCTCGCCAGGCGGCCTTGACCGCCTCGGCCCCCCTTGGATCAGCTCTTAGGGCCCGCGATATCTCTCTTCCACCCTCTCCAGGTCCGAGGTCCAGACCCTCACCTCTATCCCAATAATGGGAGGGGGATCCAGGAGGTGGGATGATCTCCGATAAAAATAAGTACGGGTATGCCTTATTCAACTGATGGAGGAATCCAGCTTATGACTGATTATTGGGCAAGGTGGTGCGATAAACTTCAGCAGATCACGAAGCCCTACGAGTCGATCGAGATCGAGATGGCTCCTCCAGTGCTTCCCGGAGAGGGCCTCCTCGAGTACTACAGATGTCTTGAGTCCCTTATGAGACCTCTGGATCTCCTCCAGGAGAACAGGGAATCCCCCGGCCTCCGGCTGATCGAGAGCTACGAAGCTCTTAAGGAGAGGCTTGAGGGGCTATCGGCGGCCCATCCCTGGTTTTCTGAGGACGAGTCGACCCAGGAGCTGATAAGGCTCCTTGAGGTCTTCACCACCAAGCGGAGAGTCGATAGGGAGCTCTTCGAGGAGAAGATAGGAGCTCTCAGGGGGAGGATAGAGGAGCTGGAGACGAATCTGGGGGCGTGATCGCCGATGACCTTCTTTGGATGGGTTAGAAAAACTTCGAGGACCCCAGCCCCCGGAGGGGCCAGGGCGCCTCTCCCGCCCCAAAGGTCGCGGGTGAGGTCGTGTCTCTCACCGCATGAGGGCGGTTATCTGCGGCTTTTTGTGGATAGATGGAAGTGCAGTACACGACAGGCAGAGATCGTATCAGTAAGTAATAAGCTTTTCGATTGAAATCTTACATAAGCCTCTCAGGACCGAGGATGCTCGGGATCTAGAGGGGATGAGAGGGATGGGCGCAGGTTCATAATCGCGCCCAAATTAAGCGCCCGGACCGGGAGTCGAACCCGGGTCGAAGCCTCGACAGGGCTTCATGATAGGCCTCTACACTATCCGGACTCAAGCTAGGTCCCGCCTCCCAGATTCGAACCGGGGACATCGCGGTAGCCGCACGGTGCACCTTCTGGCGCGAAACCTACTACAGCCGCGCACTCTACCAGGCTGAGTTAAGGCGGGTCCAACGATGCAAAGCCATTCTCGTATTTAGCCCTTTCGGATCATACGGGCGTGACGCATATCCGTTTCTTAAACTGATGGCGTCAAAAGCTATAAATGGGGAGTGCCGTCTTTCCATGGGTTGGCGGGGCTGAAACCCCTCTGGCATAAGCTCCGGCAGAAGGTTTGTGATATTATGCTGATTGGTCTACTCTCCGACTCCCACGACAACTTTCCCGGCCTATTGGAGGCGGTGGAGATCTTCAAGAGACGGGGCGTCGAGATGATCCTTCATGCTGGCGACGTGGTGGCTCCTGGGATGTGCTACGCCTTCGAGGGCTGGGCTGGCGAGCTCTTCCTCGTATTTGGGAACAACGACGGCGACAGAATCGGCCTCAAGCGCGATTTCGGCCGGGTTGGGGGGGTCTTCCTCGAGGATTTCGGCGAGGTCGAGGCAGAAGGCAAACAAATCGCTCTCCTCCACGGGACCTACGAGCCCCTGGTGACGGGGCTGGTGGAGTCGGGGGCCTTCGACGTCGTCGTCCGGGGGCACGACCATCACGTCCGGGTCGTTCCGGGGGAGACTTTGATGATCAACCCCGGGGAGGTCTGGGGCCACTTCACCGGGAGGAAGACGGTGGCGATCCTGGATACGGCGTCGCTGGAGACGGAGGTGGTGGAGATGGGGTCTCGCCCCTCCATCAGGGATATGACCGGAAGGCGGCCATGACCGGCGAGGTTTTCGCCGACCGATCTCGCGACGATCTCCCCGAAGACGAGGCGGCGGGGTCGGCGAAGGAAACCGATCCGACGGAGGGGGTCTTTCTGGAGCCCTTGGGCCTATACCTCCTGGTAGAGAGGAGGGGCGACCGGATAAGGGGGTCTCGTTTCTCCCCAGAGCGGCCAGATAAAACCCTGCCGGATTGGTGGAAGGAGGTCCTCCTGAGGTGCTGGCTCGGGGGGGAGCCAGTCCCCTTCGGTCTGGACCTCTCGGGGCTCACACCTTTCCAGGGGGAGGTCCTCCACGCCACATCGGCGATCCCCCCAGGGGAGACGGCGACCTACGGCGAAATCGCCGAGAGGCTCGGCCGGCCCGGCGCCACCAGGGCGGTGGGGACGGCCCTGAGGAGAAATCCCTTGCCCCTCATCATACCCTGCCACCGGGTGGTGGGGTCGAGGGGGGTTGGAGGCTACAGCCCCGGGGTCGACCTCAAGCGGAGGATTCTGGAGGTCGAGAGGGGGGCCTCTCCAAGATAGTAGGTCGTTTTGGGTGAAAAATTCGCGTCCCGGACGATACGGAGATATCCCCCATCAAAATGCGTCGCTTCACCTCTTTCGCATGGCGATGGGCAGCGAGGCACGGCAGAGGAAGCTTCTGATCCCGGAGGTATCGCTTGGCGAGGTCCAGGGCTGATTCCACCGAGACCCTGTGCCCTGGAGCGACCACCATCGGCCTGCACCCCTTCTTGGAGAGGAGGACGTACCCCACCCTCTCCCCCTGATGAGCCAGGGGGGATGCCTCCCCCACGCGCCGGGGTGGATCGAAGGAGCCGCATAGGACGTTCTTGCTCACCCCTATGGTCGGGAGTTTCAGGGCGACGCCCATGCCGCTTGCCATCCCCGCCCGGTTTTGATCCCGCAGCCGTCTACGAAGAGGTGGGCGGGGGTTGGATCGAGCCGCCTTGCGGCCTCGAGGGCGGCCGGATCCTCCCGGAAGGAGAGGAGGCTGGGAACGTAGGGAACGGTCGACTCCTGGCCGGCCGAAGATCTGGATCTGATCCGGAAGGACGGGTCGAGGACGACGGTGCCGCTGACCGCCAGCCCTCTCTCCCCCTCCTCGGAGATGAAGGCCTGATCGACGCCGGCGATCAGATCCGGAGAGAGCCGGTCCTCCAGGACGACCTTTGAAGCGGCCCTCTCCTGGGCGGCGAGGAGCCACTCCAGCCGGGTGAGGGGTGCGGGAGATCCACCTACTTCCCCTCTGGGCTGGGGACGGTCTGGCTGAGGTTGATGGCCAGCTCGCCGATGTTCTTGATGTAGTCGAGGATCCTTTCGATGCTGGATACCACCATCCTCAGAAGGGCGTCTTCGTGCTCGCCGGAGGAGCTGGAGGAGGAGATCATCTGGATCATCTCCCTTCTCAGCTGCCGGCTCGATTCGATCACCTCGTTAGCCTTCCCGGAGTTGAGGAGGACGAGGGACGATATGGAATCCTCGATGAGGCTCAGGAGCTGGGGGGATACCCTGCTCATACCTTCGACGATCTCGGAGGGTAGGGTGCAGTCGCATCGGAGGATCATATCGGCTATCCGGGAGGCGTGGTCGGCCATCCGTTCGAGGTTCGTCGCGGCCCTGGTGTAGTTGAAGGCGGTGATGGGGTCGAGGGACTCCTCCCTCACCGACCCGGACCGGAGGATCTCGGTAAACTGGCGGGAGACGAGAAGGTAGAGCCGGTCGACGTCGTCGTCCCGCTGGATGACGTCGGCGGCCATCTCCCGGTCGTTGGTCACCATGGCTCCGAGGGCGTCCTGGATCATCGACCTGACCACCGTCTTTATCCTCCGGAGGGCCCGCTCGGACTGGAGCTCCTCCGGATCGATCAGGTCCTGGATCAGGACCTTGTTCACTGTCTCCTCCAGGATCTCGGGGCCGATCAGCTTCTGGACGATCTGGTGGATGTCCCTCTTCTGGTCCGCCGTCATGTGGGCCGCTGTGACCTCTATCGTCCTGTACCCGGAGACGTAGCATCCTATGATGTCCCTTATCAGGGAGTCTCCGACCTTCTCGCCGATCTCAAGCCTGGTCGCCAGCTCCCTCTCGGACCTGTCGGGGGAGAGGACGAGGGCGCCGTTGTCGCTCTGGGTGATGTAGATCAAGGAGCCCGGCTGGATGTCGTTCTTCACCGCCCATAGCTTGGGGAGGGAGACGATGAAGGTCGACTTTCCCGTCCGCTGTACTTTCCTGGTCTCCATAAAACCTGCTCAATCAGTTGAGGTGTTCCCGTTTCGCCTCAACCATGTATATTATGCTCTCGCATATGTTGCATACGTGGTCTGCGATCCTCTCCAGGTGCTTGTTCACCAGGAGAAGGGGCGTGGCGTCCTCGATCAGTTCGGGGTTTCCGCCGATGATCTTGAGGAGGGTGTCTCTCACCTTCTGGTAGAGGGCGTCCACCTCGTAATCCCACTTTGTAGTCTCCCTGGCGAGGCTCGCGTCGTTCTCCTTGAAGGCCCTATTAGCCTGGGCCAGCATCATCTCGGCGATCTCCGCCATCCTTGGGATGTTCTTGAGGCTCTTGACGTGGACCTTGTTCCTGGAGTGGACCACCACCCTCGATATGTCTACCGCCAGGTCGCCGATTCGTTCGAGGTCGATCCCGATCTTCAGGGTGGTGACGATCAGCCGGAGGTCCTTTGCCATCGGCTGCTGGAGGGCCAACAGCTGCATGCACCGCCTCTCTATCCTCAGGTTCAGGTCGTTGATCCTCTGATCGTCTCTTATGACCTCCCGCGCCTTCTCCACGTCGTAATCGCGGAGGGCATCCACGGAGTTGGCTACCGCGAGGCCGACCAGATCCACCAGCTTCTCCGCGTCCACCTTCAGCTCCTCAAGCTCCCTATGATACCGCTCTCTGTAAGGACTCATCTATCCCCCAAATCCGTCGATGAACTCATCCGAACCGGCCCGTTATATAATCCTCGGTGCTCTTCTTTTTGGGATTCTCGAAGATCTCCTTCGTCTCGCCGAACTCGATAAGCTCGCCGAGGAGGAAGTAGGCGGTGTAGTCGGATACCCGAGCCGCCTGCTGCATGTTGTGGGTCACAATCACCTGGGTGTACGACCCCCTCAGCTCGTCCATCAGCTCCTCGATCTTCGCCGTGGAGAGGGGGTCCAGGGCGCTGCAGGGCTCGTCGAAGAGGATGACGTCCGGCTTCATCGCCAGGGCCCTCGCTATGCATAGCCTCTGCTGCTGGCCTCCGGAGAGGCCCATGGCGGGTTTATCGAGGCGGTCAGATACCTCCTCCCATAGGGCGGCCTTTTCGAGGCTCTCCTCGACGATCTTGTCCACGTTCTTCACCCCATGAATTCGTGGGCCGTAGGCGATGTTGTCGTATATGGACATGGGAAAGGGGTTCGGCTTCTGGAATACCATCCCTATGTTCTTTCGAAGCTCCACCACGTCCGTCTCTCTGTCGTATATGTTGACGCCGTTGTAGAGGATCTCGCCCTCAATCCGGACGATATCGACGAGGTCGTTCATCCGGTTGAGGCAGCGGATGAAGGTGGACTTCCCGCATCCAGAAGGGCCTATCAGCGCCGTGATCTGATTCTCCGGTATCCCGATCGATATATCCTTCAGGGCGTGGTTATCGCCGTACCAGAGGTTCAGGTTCCTGGACTCCATCTTGAATGACATTGTATGACCTTCTAAATAAAATTTGGCCCGAAATCTAAAACGATCCACCGCCGTCCCCGTCGGAGGTTCCTGCAGGAAAGAAGCCCTCCTCCTCCATGATCCTCTGCCCCTCCGGACCCAGGACGAAGTTTATGAACTCCGCCTCGGCTTCGCTGGTGCCGTCCCAGGTGTATAGGTAGAGGGGCCTCGAAAGCTTGTAGGCGAGGCTCTTGACGTTCTCCGCCGATGGGCTGACCCCGTCGATGGCCAGAGGCCGGATATCTCCGGTCTTGGCATATCCTATCCCCAGGTATCCGATGGCCTTGTCGCTCTGGACGATCAGGGTCTTGATCTCGGCGTTCTCCATGGCGTTGACCTCGACCCCCTCGGTCTCGGCCCTGCTGCTGCCCATGATCATCTCGTTGAAGGTGTCGCCGGTCCCCGATCCTGGAATCCTCGCCACCGGCAGTATCATGACGTTGGGGCCGCCGACCTCGCTCCATCGGGTGATCTCTCCGGAGTAAATCCTGGAGACCTCCTCGGAGGAGAGGCCGCGGACGCCTGCGTCATATATCTCCCTGCTGACGGCGACGGCGATGGCGTCGTATCCTATGAGGTGCTCGACGAAAAGGTCGCCGAAGATCCGGACCTCGGAGTCCTTCACCTCCCTCGAGGCCATCCCGATGTCGGCGAGGCCGGTTGCTACGTCCTGAATCCCTCGCCCCGATCCGCCGCTGCTCACCTGGACTCTTATATCGTCCTGAGCCCGGTTGAAGACCTCCGCGCACCTCTCCACGGCGGGGAGGACCGTAGTCGAGCCGGTGATGACGAGGTTAATGTTATTCCTTTCGTCCTCCTCCAGACATCCGGCCGCCGCCAGGATAAGAAACGCCGCCGTCAGAAGACGAATCCTCGGAGGTCTCTCAGGTCCGTTCAATCGATCGACCTTCATCTTACCCATATATATAGCATTTTCCTATATAGTCTATATACTGCCTCGGCGGCAACGGAAAGGCGACGCGAAATATTTATATAGAACTTTAAACTGCTGGTGACCAGAATGAATGGGGAGGCCTCGATTTGGCTGGATTAACAAACGCTCCTATACTGATCCTGAAAGAGGGACATAAGCGCGAGACTGGAAAGGACGCTCAGCGCAGGAACATCATGGCGGCGAAGGCGGTGGCTACGGTCCTGAAGACCACCCTCGGCCCCAAGGGGATGGACAAGATGCTCGTCGACGGCTCCGGGGACGTCGTCATCACCAACGACGGAGCCACCATCCTCCGGGAGATGGATATAGAGCACCCGGTGGCGAAGATGATCGTCGAGGTGGCTCGGGCTCAGGAGGACGAGGTGGGGGACGGTACGACGACCGCCGTCGTCATCGCCGGAGGGCTCCTGGAGAACGCCGAGGAGCTGATCGACATCGGAGTCCACCCGACGGTGATCGTCCAGGGGTACAAGGCGGCCCAGAAGAAGTCCTACGAGATCCTGGAGGAGATGGCGTTGGAGGTATCCAAGGAGGACCGCGATATACTGAAGAAGATCGCCGAGACCGCCATGACGGGTAAGGGGATCGAGATCTTCAAGGATCGCCTCGCCGAGATCTGCGTAGACGCTGCCGCGGCCATCGAAGAGGAGGGGAAGTTCGACGTCGAGGAGAGGGTCAACTTCGTCAAGATCGGGAGCGGATCGGTGAAGGATACGGTCCTAGAGGAGGGCGTCGTCCTCGACAAGGAGAGGCTAAACCCAGATATGCCGAAGAGGGTGGAGGGGGCGAAGATCGCCCTCCTCGACAGCACCCTGGAGCTGAAGAAGCTCTCCACCGACGCCAAGGTCACCATATCGAGCCCCGAGAGCCTCAGCAGCTTCCGGGAGGGGGAGGACGAGGTGCTGAAGGAGAAGGTCGACGCCATGGCGAAGGTCGGGGCGAACGTCGTCTTCTGCAAGCAGGGGATAGGCGCTTACGCCTCCCGTTACCTCGCAAACCATGGGATCATCGCCGCCCGGAGGGTCAGCGATGAGGAGATGAAGTTTCTGGCCCTCGCCACCGGCGGTACGATCGTCACCGACCCTCTAGAGATGAGGGCCGAGGACCTGGGGTCTGCAGATCTCGTATCCGAGAGGAAGGTAGGAAGGGAGAAGAAGATGATCTTCGTCGAGGGGTGTCGCGGGGCCAAGGCCGTGACGGTGGTCATCCACGGATCGAGCGAGCAGCTCCGGGATAACATCGAGAGGGCCCTAGAGGATGCCCTCTGGTCTGTGGCGACGGTCCTGGAGTCGAAGAAGATCGTCCCCGGCGGAGGGGCTCCTGAGATCGAGGTGGCGGAGAAGCTCCGGCAGTACGCCTCCACCATCACCGGCAGAGACCAGCTAGCAGTAAAGGCCTTCGCCGACGCCGTCGAGGAGATACCCTTCAACCTGGCGGAGAATGCCGGGTTCGACCCGATCGACGTCCTCGTCCGCCTCCGGTCCAGCCACGGGGCGGGAAAGGGGAGCTACGGCCTGGAGATGAACTCCGGCAAGCCCGCCGACATGATCGAGGCGGGGGTCGTCGAGCCCCTGAAGGTCAAGACCCAGGCGATCAAGTCCGGCACCGCCGCCGCGACCCTCGTCCTCCGGGTCGACGACGTCATCGCCGCCAAGGTCGAGGGGCTCAAGCCGAAGCCCGGCCAGAGCCCCCACGACTATACGAGAAACCCGATGATGCCTCCGATGAGGTAGGGGGGATCGGGAGCGCGGGTTCGGGGGCGGTCGCCGCCCCCACCTCTCGATCGGAGAAGGACTTTTCGTCGGCGATATCGTTCGCCCCCAACGAGAGGGGGTGGTTTATGAAGGCGAAGAAGAGCGAAAGAAAAGAGGATGAGCCCACCGGCGAGAAGGGGATGGGCAGATCGCTGAAGGATGGCGGTGGCTCTGCCGGAGAGGGGGCGGAGATCGGGAAGGCAGATCTGGACCCTCGGGAGCTGGCGCGGCTCCTCGCAGAGGAGGTGCGGCTGGTCGAGGAGCTGACCGACCAGCTCCTCCGGTGCAGGGCGGAGCTGGAGAACACCGTCAAAAGGGCCTCCCGGGAGAGGGAGGCCCTCACCCTTTATGCCGCAGAGAGGGTGGTGACGAAGCTTTTGCCCGTCCTCGACAGCCTCGATCAGGCCGCAAAGCACGTCGAAGGGATGGAGAAGGTCCGAAATCAGCTTCTGGACGTCCTCCGGACCGAAGGCCTCTCGCCGATCGAGGCGACGGGAGAGAAGTTCGACCCCTACAAGCACGAGGCTCTGATGATGGTCGAGTCCGACGAGGATGAAGAAGGGACGGTGGCCGAGGAGGTTCAGCGGGGCTACGCCCTCAACTCAAAGGTGATCCGCTTCTCCAAGGTCCTCGTCTCCAAAAAACCGTAAATATTCAATAGTTCATTTTCAGGAAGGTGATAACGTGTCCAAGATCATAGGCATAGACCTGGGAACCAGCAACTCAGCCGCCGCCGTCCTCATCGGCGGAAAGCCCACCATGATCCCCAGCGCCGAGGGTACGAGCATCGTCGCCGGAGGGAAGGCCTTCCCCTCTTACGTCGCCTTCACCAAGGACGGCCAGAGGCTGGTGGGCGAGCCGGCTCGGAGGCAGGCGGCGACGAACCCCGACGGGACGATAACTGGAATCAAGCGGAAGATGGGCCAGGACTACCGGGTGGAGGTCTACGGCAAGTTCTACACCCCCCAGGACATCTCCTCCTTCATCCTCCGGAAGATCAAGGATGACGCCGAGGCTTTCCTGGGCGAGAAGGTGGAGAAGGCGGTGATCACCGTCCCCGCCTACTTCAACGACAACCAGAGGCAGGCGACCAAAGACGCCGGCACCATCGCCGGGCTCGACGTCGTCAGGATCATAAACGAGCCGACGGCGGCGGCCCTCGCCTACGGCATGGACAAGGAGGGGGAGGCGACCCTCATGGTCTTCGACCTCGGTGGAGGGACCCTCGACGTCACCATCATGGAGGCGGGGGAGGGGGTTTTCGAGGTGAAGTCGACGAGCGGCGACACCCAGCTCGGCGGCCGGGACATGGACGAGATCCTCACCAATTACGTCGTCGAGAGGTACAGGCAGGAGTCGGGGATCGACCTCAAGGGCGATAGGATGGCGATGCAGAGGCTGAGGGAGGCGGTGGAGATCGCGAAGATCGAGCTCTCATCGGTCCTCCAGACGACGATGAACCTCCCCTACATCACCGCAGATCAGACCGGCCCCAAGCACCTGGAGATGACGATAACCCGGGCGAAGCTGGAGGAGCTGATAAAGGCGGTCCTGGAGCGGTGCCGCAACCCCATGACCCAGGCGATCCGGGACGCCAAGCTCGATAAGTCCGGGATCGACAAGATCGTCCTCGTCGGCGGCCCCACTCGGATGCCCGCCGTCAGGAAGTTCGTCACCGAGTTCATGGGGAAGGAGCCGGAGGGCGGCGTCGACCCGATGGAGTGCGTCGCCATAGGGGCGGCGGTCCAGGGCGGGGTCCTGGGAGGCGAGGTGAAGGACATCCTCCTCCTGGACGTCACCCCCCTCTCCCTGGGGATCGAGACCCTCGGGGGCGTCGCGACGAAGCTGATCGAGAGGAACACCACCATCCCGACGAGGAAGAGCCAGATCTTCACGACGGCCGCCGACAACCAGACGACCGTCGAGATCCACGTCCTCCAGGGAGAGAGGCCCCTCGCCAAGGACAACACCTCCCTGGGACGGTTCACCCTCTCGGGGATACCCCCGGCGCCGAGGGGGATACCCCAGATCGAGGTGGCCTTCGACATCGACGCCAACGGGATTCTGAACGTCTCGGCGAAGGACCTCGCCACCGGAAAAGAGCAGGCGATCACCATCTCCGCCCCCCACAAGCTCTCCCAGAACGAGATCGAGAGGAAGATCCGAGAGGCGGAGCAGCACGCTTACGAGGACATCAGGAGGAAGGAGGAGATCGAGGCGAAGAACCAGGCCGAGACCCTCGTCTACACCGCGGAGAAGACCCTCAAGGAGGCGGGGGAGGTCGTCACCGCCGACCAGAAGGAGAAGATCGAGAGGGCGATCGGGGAGGCGAAGGAGGCCCTAGCCGGCGGGGATATCGCCAAGATAAAGGAGAAGACGGAGGCCCTCCAGAACGCCATCTACGAGCTCTCGACGGCGATGTATCAGCGGGCGGCCGAGCAGCAAAAGCGAGAAGAGGAGAAACAGCAGCAGAGCCAGGATGGCCCCACCGCCTCTGGCGAGACGATAGACGCCGACTTCGAGGTCGTCAACGACAAGAAATGAAGTCGGTGTATTTTGGTTGAAGGAGGATGGCTGGTGAAGGGCCGTCCTCGAAGGCCATGGGTTGAGGTACGGTCGTTTGAGGCGGGACTTGGTGTCCCTGAAGACGTCGTGTTTCGGATGGGGAGAGGATAGGCGGTGGCTGGGAACAAGAGAGACTACTACGAGGTTCTCGGGGTCGGAAAAGAGGCGGACCCGAAGGAGATCAAGAGCGCTTACCGGAAGCTCGCCCTCAAGTACCATCCCGATAGGTCTGAGGAGCCCGACGCCGAGGAGAGGTTCAAGGAGATCTCCGAGGCTTACGCCGTCCTCTCTGACCCCGACAAGAGGAGGCAGTACGACCAGTTCGGCCACGCCGGGATCGACGGCCGCTACTCCCAGGAGGACCTCTTCCGGGGGGTGGACTTCGAGGACCTCCTCCGGGGCTTCGGTTTCGGCGGAGGCGGCTTCGGCGGTGGCAGCATCTTCGACATGTTCTTCGGCGGCGGCCGGGGAGGAAGGCGCGGCCCCGGCCGGGGGCGCGACCTCCGCTACGACCTGGAGATGACCTTGGAGGAGGTGGCGACGGGCCTGGAGACCTCCATCGAGGTCCCGAGGATGGAGAGCTGCCCTACTTGTGGTGGCACCGGGGCGAAGCCCGGAACATCCCCCCAAACCTGCTCACAGTGTGGCGGGGCTGGTCAGGTGACTCGGGTCCAGAAGACCCCCTTCGGGCAGATGATGACCTCCTCCACCTGCTCCCGCTGCGGGGGCCGGGGCCAGGTCGTCTCCGACCCCTGCGCTGAGTGTCGGGGCTCCGGCCGGGTCCGGAAGACGAGGAAGATCAACGTCAAGATCCCCGCGGGGGTCGACTCCGGCCAGCACCTGAGGCTTGGTGGCCAGGGGGAGGCGAGCCCCGACGCCGGAGGCGAAGCCGGGGATTTATACGTCTTCGTCAACGTCCGGCCCCATCTCCTCTTCAAGAGGGCCGACGACGACCTCCTCTACGATACGGACCTATCCATCACCCAGGCGGCTTTGGGTGCTGACTTGGAGGTGCCGACCCTCGACGGGATGCGGGCGAGGATAAAGGTCCCCGCCGGGACCCAGAGCGGCTCGGTCTTTCGGCTGAAGGGGAAGGGGATCCCCCGCCTCCACGGCTTCGGCGGAACCGGCGACATGCACGTCCGGGTGAACGTCAAGACCCCCTCAAGCCTCACCGGGAGGCAGAGGGAGCTGCTCGAGGAGCTGGCGGCCGAGTTCGGCGAGGGAAAGAGAGAGGCGAAGGGGAGCGAGGGCGTGAAGAAGAAGGAGAAGCCCTCCGAGAAGAAGGAGAAGGGGTTCCTCGGCAAGATCGTCGACGAGGTGAAGGAGGCGGTCCAGTGAGGGCGTCCGGCCCTTCGGACCCCGCGGAGGCGGCAAGCATTTTGGTCTCTCACCCCCGTCTAGGCTCTCTTGTTCTCTTTTTCCGTCGCGGATCTTATTCTTCTCCCCTCTCCCGCTCCTCTATCCTCTCCAGCTCTCCCGTCCTCTCCTGTTCTCCCCTATTGCCTGATCGCCTCCATCTTCGTCTCGATGGAGATCTCCTTGTCCAGCCGGTGGTCGATCTTGATCGTGGTTATGATCCTTCCGACCCCCATCCCCGCCAGGGCCGCGTCGGCCTTCTCGGCGACCCTGAAGAGCTCGGTCATGCTCCCCGCCTCGAGGACGGTGGACATGGGACCCGGAATGAAGGCGAGCCCCGACTCCTTCAGAACCTGGTGGACGGCCCGAACGTATCTGCTCGCGCTCGTTCCCGTCCCCATCGGTATCAGAGAAAGCTCCGCCACTATCATGAGTTATAGATCAACTCGAGAAGATAAAAAAGTTTTTATGATTTTTTTGGGGGGTCAGCGGATCTCCCTCAGGATCGCGTCGGCGGAGGCCGCCGGGTTAGGCGACTCGGTGATCGACCTTCCGACGATGAGGCTGTCTGCCCCCGCCTCGATGGCGGCCCGGGCCGAGCCGCCCTGGGCCCCGACTCCTGGCGATATGATCGCCAGATCGCCGACGATCGACCTGACGAGCCTTATCCGCTCGGGCCTCGTGGCGGGGGCGACGACCCCGTCGACGCCGCACTCCGTCGCCATCCTGGCGAGCCTCTCGGCGACCGGGGCCATCAGCTCCTCCGCCCCGGGGTGGCTCATCTCCGTCATGGCGAAGACGAGTCCCCCGTGTTCGCGGGCGGCGTCGACGCAGGCGGAGAGGCTGTCCTTCCCGACGAAGGCGTGGGCGATGATGCCGCTGGCACCGGCCTCCAGGACCTGCTCGGAGATGAGGGTGTTGGTATTGGGGATGTCGGCGATCTTCAGGTCAGCGATGACGGGCGCGATCCTGGAGAGCTCCCCGACGACGTCGAGCCCCGCCGCCAGGATGAGGGGGTAGCCGACCTTGACGTAGTCGATTTTGTCCCGGAGGGACGAGGCGAGGTCGAGGGCTCTGTCCCTGGAAAGGACGTCGAGGACGAGGATGAGGCGGGAGTTTCGGATCATGGAGGTGAGGTGGGATGGAGGGGCTAAATAATCTTTTCGACCTTTCGGCTCAAGAATTCAAACGATCGGACCGGCTCGGACCGTCCGGCTCAGCTGTTCTTTCCGGTCGCCTTGAAGAAGGTGTAGCAGAAGACCCCGTCCTCCTCCGCCGTCCGGTACAGGTCCCGGATCCCCGAATCGAACTCGTCCGCCCCCATCAACCCGGCCGCCAGGGCCGCCTCCCGGACCCCCTCGATCATGGCGGTGAAGGTCCTCCGAGTGAAGCCGTCGGCCATGGCGGGCCTGGACCCGTCGGCGTAGACCATCCGGGGGGAGACGGAGACCTCGGCGAACCCGGCCCGGACGAGGAGGGGGTAGAGCTCCCGGCCTATCATGGCGTTTCCCCCCACCCGCTCCTGGAGGATAACCTGGCAGCCGATGGCCTGCCGGGCGGCGGGGCTGTCAGGGTGGAAGTAGGCGGAGCCGTGGTCCCCCTCGATCGCCGTGATCGTCCCGCCCGGCTTTACGAACTCCTTGAGGATGGAGAGGGCCTCGATGGGTCGTGGTAGATGCTCCAGAACGAAGCAGACGAAGAGATGGTCGAAGGCTTCTTTCCGGAAGGGTAGGCTGAAGATGTCCCCCTGGAGGACCCGGACGTTTCCGATCCCCGCGGCCGCCACCCTCCTCTCCGCCTCCGCGGCGGAGGGCCGGGAGATCTCGAGGGAGATGATCCTGGCCCCGGGGCTATTTTTGGCGAGGGGGAGGGTCTGGGCGCCGACGCCGCAGCCCGCCTCCAGGACGAGGGAGCCCGGCGGGTAGGAGGTGTCGGCGTGGAGGAGGTCGACGAGGGTCGCCGCCTGGTCCTGGAGGCGGGTGCTCTCACGCGGGTGGTAGCCGTGGACGTAGGGGTCGGCCATGGATGGCTTTTTTCCGGCTGTTTATATCAGGATTTCCGCGGAGGGTGAGGCGATGGGGTGGTGGGTTGTGGGAGGGGTGGGGGAGAAGATCGCCACCGCGGGCCTTAAATATCAAGGAGGGTATCGATATCTTGAGCGAGTAAGTCCCTCTCGAAAGGATGATGCTGCTCATGAGCAGGTGGGACGATTAGAGAGGGGTTCACCAAATCTCTTCTGGGAACTCGAAGGCGGCTGTCACCTCATGCCGAATCATGCTGTAGATGGTGTCATCTCTATATCGATATCTCCGGGCTATGGCTTCTGCTATGAAATCTGCAGCCTGAAGATAATGTTAGATAAATATAAAAATATCTTATTCAGTACATCCTCCGCCCCGGCTTTCTCCTCCACTCCTCCAGAACCGCCCGGCACCCCTCCCGATCGAGGCTCACCACCTCCATCTCCTCGGCCTCCGCCTCGCCCTTTATGATGTCGTAGATCAGGCTGTCGTCGAAGCCGATCTCGGCGACGTCCTCCCGGGTCGTCCCGTAGACGAGCCTTCTGATCCTCGCCCAGAATATGGCGGAAAAGCACATGGGGCAGGGCTCGGAGGTGGAGTAGATCTCGCAAGTCGAGAGGTCGAAGCTTCCGAGGATCGCTGATGCCCGGCGGATCGCCAGGATCTCGGCGTGGGCGGTGGGGTCGTTTCGCCTCAGGACCTCGTTGTGGGCCTTCGATATGACGACGCCCTCCCGGACGACCACGGCGCCGAAGGGGCCGCCGTCGTCGTTCTCGATCCCGGCCCGGGCCTCCTCCAGGGCTAGGGCCAGAAACTCGTTCATCTTATAATGCCCTCTCTAATGTCCCCTTCAATCTCCTCGTTAGGCGGCAACAGGTTTGCGAAGGCCCGGGCGACGACCTCACTCAGGGCCGGATGGATCACCAGGGATCGCCCGACAGGCCCGCTGTCGTGGTCGCCGGCGTTCATCAGGTATACGACCTGCTGGGCGAGTTCGGCGGCCCCGGTCCCGGCGATGGAGCAGCCGAGGATCCGGCCGTCCCCGGCATTGACGACGACCTTGGCCAGGCTCTCCTCCTCGGCCATGGCGTACCCCTTGGTCACGTCTCCGTACTCGGCCCTCCCCACCAGGACCCTGTAGCCGGCGGCCTTAGCCTCCGCCTCCGTCATCCCCACCGACCCCACCTGGGGGCAGGTGAAGACGGCGTGGGGGACGGCGCTGTAGTCCATCTCCTCTACGGATTGGCCGAAGGCGTTGTTCCAGGCGACCCTCGCCTCGCGGTTGGCTGTGTGCCTGAACATATGCTTTCCTATGGCGTCCCCGAAGGCCCAGATCCCCTCCCGGCTCGTCTCCATCCGGTCGTCCACCACGATCCAGCCGGAGCGGTCGACCTCGACCCCCGACCTCTCCGGCTTCAGGATGTCGGAGTTTGGCCTCCTCCCCAGGGCGACCATCACCTCCTCGGCGGCAAACTCCCGGACGGCATCGGCCGCGAGGTCCAAGGCGGAGACGACCTTTTTGCCTCCTTTCACCTCCACCTTCACCGCCTCGGTGCCGGTCCTGATGTCGACGTATTCTCCGAGCCTCTTCCTTACGATCTCGGAGATCTCGGGGTCCTCGCCCTTGAGGAGCTGCTCGTTCCTCCCGACGATCGTCACCTCCGTCCCCAGGGCGGAGAAGAAGTGGCCGTACTCGCAGGCTATGTAGCCTCCGCCCAGGATCACGAGGCTCTCGGGGGGGTGCGTAATCGAGAGGACGGAGACGTTGTCGATGTACCCCGCCTCCGCGAGGCCAGGGATATGCGGGACGAGCGGCCTCGACCCCGAGGCGATGAAGATCCGAGGGGCGGTGATCGTCTGGTCGCCGATTCTGATCTTGCGATCGCCGACGAACTCCCCCCAGCCCCGGTACCAGTCGAGGCCCTCGGCCCTCTCGGCGGTCCTCTCCATGCCGCGTCTACCCTCATCGACGATGGAGCGCATCCGCCTCATGATGAGGTCGAAGTCGATCCTCTCGATTTTGGCCTCCACCCCGACGGCCCGGGCCGCCTTCAGGGTCCGGACGACGTCGGCGGGGTAGATCAGAACCTTCGAGGGGATGCAGCCGTTGTTGAGGCAGGTCCCGCCCATGGGGCCGTGGTCGACGAGGGCGACCTTCATCCCGGCCCTGATCCCCCGGGAGACGATGATCATCCCGGCGCCGGAGCCGACGACTATGACGTCGTACTTCTTCATCCGCTGACCCCCCGATCTATTGCGGCTCTTTCGGACTTCACCTATAAGGGGATCAACTCTTCAGGTACTTCTCGGGGTCTTTCTCGAAGGCCCTTTTGCACCCGGGGGCGCAGAAGTAGTAAGTTGTTCCCCTGTACTCCGTCTTGAACTTCGCCGTCTTCTCGTCGACGGTCATCTTGCATACCGGATCTATGGCCAAATTCATCACCTCAAAGATCAATAAGGCTGACATCTCTCCTTTCAGCCCTTCTTGCCCCCTTCTGTCCCCCTCTTGGAGGGGGGTACGTACCCCTTCAGCAGCAGGGAGAGGCTGACCACCGTCACGGAGCTGGCGGCCATGGCGAGGGCCGCAAACTCCGGCCGGAAGGCGACCCCGAAGCTCGGGTATAGGATCCCGGCCGCCACCGGGATCAGGGCGGCGTTGTAGGCGAAGGCCCAGAAGAGGTTCAGCTTCACCCTTCCTATCACCTTCCGGCTGAGCTCGATCGCCGCCACCACGTCCAGGAGGTCGTCTCGGATGAGGACGATCTCGCCGCTCTCGATCGCCACGTCGGTGCCGCTGCCGATGGCGATCCCCACGTCAGCCTGGGCGAGGGCTGGGGCGTCGTTTATCCCGTCCCCGACGAAGGCGACGACAGACCCCGCATCCTGGAGCTTCTTTATCTCTCGGGCCTTATCCGAGGGGAGGACCTCGGCGAGGACCCTCCCGATCCCAATCTCTCTCGCCACGATTCCGGCGTTCCTGGGGTTGTCGCCGGTGATCATCATCACCTCAAAGCCCATCTTCTTAAGCCGAAGGACCGCTTCTATCGAGTTCTCCTTTAGGGCGTCGGCTACCCCGAGGATGCCGACGACCCGGCCGGCGGAGGCGACGAGGAGGGAGGTCTTCCCCTCCTCCTCGATCCGGAGGGAGGCTCCGTCGATCTCCTCGGGGATATCGATCCCCATCCCCCGGAGGAGGATCCTGTTTCCGACGGCGGCGTCGGTCCCATCGATCCTGCCGATGACCCCCTTCCCTCCAAAGGCCTCAAAGGAGTCGGCCTCGGGGATGAGGGCCCCATCGGACCTCGCCCTCCTCACCACCGCCTCGGCCAGGGGATGCTCGGAGTTCGCCTCGATCCCGGCGGCGATCCGGAGGAGATCCATTTCGTCGATCCCGAAGGCTATGAGGTCCGTCACCTCAGGCCTCCCGACGGTGAGGGTTCCTGTCTTGTCGAAGACGACGGCGTTGAGCTTCTCGGAGGCCTCCAGAGCCTCGCCGCTCTTCACCAGGACCCCCAGCTCCGCCGCCCGGCCGATCCCTACCGTGATGGCGGTGGGGCTCGCCAGGCCCAGGGCGCAGGGGCAGGCCACCACCAGGACCGATATGGTGGCGGTGAGGGCGAATAGGAGGGGGTCACCCAGGACGAGGCCAGCAAAGACGAAGCGCCAGAGGAGGAAGGTGGCGGCCGCCACCGTCAGGACTGCAGGGATGAAGAGGGCGACGGCCCGATCCGCCATCCTCTGGATCGAGGGCCTCGACCCTTGGGCCTCCTCTACCAGGGCGATTATTTGAGCCAGAGCCGTCTCCCTTCCGACCTTTGACGCCTCGAACTTGATAGCCCCGTTCTTGTTGAGGGTTCCGCCGACGACGGCGTCCCCCTTCCTCTTCTTGACCGGGACCGGCTCGCCGGTGATCATCGCCTCGTCGACGTAGCTCTCGCCGTCGAGGACGACCCCGTCGGCGGGGACCTTCTCCCCCGGCCGGACGAGGATCACGTCCCCGACGAGGAGGTCGACGGCCGCGACCTCCATCTCCTGGCCGTCCCGGAGGACGGTGGCGGTCTTGGGCTGAAGCCCCATCAGCTTCTTGATCGCCTCGGAGGTCCTCCCCCTTGCCCTCGCCTCCAGGTACCTTCCCAGGGTGAGGAAGGCGGCGAGGAAGACGGCTGTCTCGTAGAAGATGAACTGGTCCGTCAGGACGATCCCGAAGGTCCCCATCACGCTCGATATGAAGGCGACACCGATCCCCATGGAGTACATGACGTCCATCGTCAGGGACCGATGGCGGAGGGCTCGGATTCCCGCCGAGAAGATCGGCCGGCTGAGGTAGATGAAGGCGGGGGTCGATATGGCGAGCATGATGATCGGCATCGGGACCGGAAGGTGGAGGTGGGCCATATCGATGATCATCAGAAAGGAGCCGACGGCAAAGCCGACAGCCGCCCTACGCTTCTTATCCCGGAGGTCCCTCTCCCTAGCCTCCCTCTCCCCGCTCTCCTCCCCGGCGATCCCGAGGTACTGGTATCCCGCCTCCTCGATCGCCGCCCTGATATCGGCGACGGAGGCGATCCTCGGGTTGTAGGTGACCCAAGCCTTCTCGTCCCCCAGGTTGACGGTGACCTCGACGACCCCCTCCACCTCGCCGATCGCCTCCTCCACCGAGGAGACGCAGGAGGCGCAGATCATCCCCCCCACCTTGAGGGCGACCCTCTCGTCGACGACGGAGTAGCCTGCATCTGATACCGCCCTCTCCAGGTCGACGAGCTTCGCCTTCGAGGGGTCGACCTCCACCACGGCGGTCTCCTTTCCCAGGTTCACTCTGGCCTCAACGACCCCCTCCACCTCCATCAGGGCCTCCTCGACGGCGGCGGCGCAGGATGCGCAGGTCATCCCGGATATCTGGAGCTCCGTCCTCCTCCACTTCTCACCTTCATCCATAGTCCCTCGCCCCCATGAAGAAATCTTTCCTCCGGATCGGCCGGTCAGGTGAACCGCTCGAACCTCTCCATATTCGCCTTGCAGATGGGGCAGACCCCAGGAGGCTCGTCCTTGGCGCAGAGGTATCCGCAGACCTTGCACCTCCAGACCGGGTACGGTAGGGTGGAGAACGCTTCTCCCGAGGGGGCGGATAAGGCCTTCGTCGCCCTCGCCCTCACCTCGGGAGACGGCCTCCTTTCGGGGACGGCCAAGAGATCCCGCTCGCCGGCCAAGACCTCTTCGGAGACGTATAGGGCGCAGTAGCAGGCACCGTACTCGTTCAGATCCTGGTCCCGATAGTCGCAGGGGCATATTATGTCCAGGTCGTCATCCCTGTCCCCGGAGGCTAGCCTGCAGGGGCATGAATGGTAGCCGTAGCGCCTCTCGTTCACCAGAAGCCCTCGTATCAGGCTCCTTGTAAAGTCGAGGTCGGGGTTGAGGTGGTAGCCCATCTCCTCCGCCTCCCGGTCGAGCTGCTCGTGGAGGTTCTCCACTTCCTCTTGAGAAGGCTCAGAGTCTGTCATAGTCCCAGGGCCTCCTTCATCTCCCTCTCCTTGAAGCCGATGATGGACTTCTCGCCGTCGATGACCGTGGTGGGGAAGGTGATATTCGGGTTGTGCCGCTTCACCTCTTCGAGGGTTTTATCCCTATCAGCCCCTTCCAGAAGGTCGACGTAGACGTATCTGAACTCCGCCCCCAGATCCTGGAGGAGCTTTTTGGTCTTATGGCACCAGACGCAGGTGCTGAGGGCGTAGAGGGTTATCTCGCCCCGGTCCTCCCCGCCGACGCGTTCGAATCCCATAGGATCACACCATCTCCAAGATTTGCTGGTCCTTTTAGTCGTTGATGGAATTAATAAGTTGTTCCAGCAATTCCTCCCCAATGGGATTTATTGAAGGGCGATGACCGATGCTCTTATCACCGATCAGAGGACAAACATATTTTCATGACTGACGAAGTCCAGGTCAGAGCTGAGAGGCCCAGATCCGAGAGCCCCGTGGTCATCGAGGGGTTTCCGGGGATCGGGCTGATCGGAAATATCGCAAGCCAGTACGTCGTCAACAAGCTGGAGATGGACTACCTCGGCGCCATAGATTCGCGGTTCTTCCCGCCGATATCCGTCCTGGTGGGGGGCGTCGCCCACATGCCGGTTAGGATATACGAAAAGGCGGACCTGGGGGTGGTGGTGGTCAGCTCGGACATCCCCGTCCACCCAGCCGCCTCCTACGACCTCGCCCGGGGGATCGTATCCTGGGCGGAGTCGATCGGAGCGAGGGAGATGGTCTGTCTAGCCGGGATTACGGTGATGGGCGACCAGCAGCGGGTCTTCGGGGCTGCGACCAACAAGGAGATGCTGGAGAAGATCCGGGGGGAGGTGGAGGTCTTCGAGTTCGGGACCATATCGGGGATATCGGGTTCCGTCATGAACGAGTGCCTCCTCCGGAAGATGCCGGCGATATGCCTCCTGGGCGAGACCCACAGCATGGCCCCAGACCCCCGGGCGGCGGTCGTCACCGTCAAGATGCTCAACAACCTCTACGGCCTCCAGGTCGATACGACGGATCTGGAGGAGAGGGCGGAGGAGATCGAGCTGCAGATGCAGAAGCTCGCCGATCAGGTGCAGAGCACCTCTGCTGAAGAGGTTCCGGGCAGAAGGGAGCTCCAGTTCCCGATGTACGGGTGATGAAGATGGAATGCGTTGCACTTACTGGGATATCAAGGCCGGTGATCAGGGAGCTATTGACCAACGGGATCAGGACCCTGGAGATCAGGAGCCCCCACAACTTCCTGGCCCTCCTCCACACCAGCCTCGGGGACGTCATATTCCTGACGGAGGCGAGCGGACCCGACATCGTAGCCGGGACGGGGGGGATGCTGACCAGGGTCCGGGAGATCCAGGTGGTGACCCACAAGGTCGTCCAGGCGGGGGCCGACTTCTACGAGGAGAGGGAGTCTCAAGCGGCCCGGGTCCAGCTTGCGATGGTCGGCCACGGGAGGGTGAGGCGGGTGAAGAGCTTCGAGATCGGATCCCCGACGGTCCTGGACGTCGACAGCGTCTGCTACTACGACGCTGGGTAGTCCGAGGCTGTACCTTGATCATATTTTTGGACTATGGCAATCCCAACGCGGAGGCGTCTCATCAATTTCAACTACCTGGTCATCCGAGCAAGGCCGACGCCTGCTGCCAGATCCTGGGCCAGGACGCTGACGGTCCAGGTCAGAACGAGAAGCGTTGAGACTTGGAAGGTGGTGATGGAGATCAGCATCCCAGGGACTCCGAAGAAGAGCCAGACGTAGAAGCCGTAGACGAGCCCCTTCTTCAGCCCATCTCCGTCGATCAGACCTCTCACCTTCAGCCAGATGAAGGAGAGGATGACGCCCATGACGAACGGGTGGAGGTAGAAGTAGAACATGAGGGGATCGTCCATCTGTCGAAAGATCTCCGAATTTGAGTACTCGGCCATGGCGTCCGGAAAGATCGCTGAAGAGACGAGGCCCAGGACTAGGGATACGCCGAGCATCAGACCTCCTGCGAGGAGGCCGGGGAAGAGGATTCTCTTCATGAATGGAGATCGGGCATTTCAAGTATTAATAGGTTGATGAGGCCATAAAAATAGAGGAAAATGAATAAATCCGGGAGGGATCCCCTCGAGGGCGGAACCCCGGCCTCAGGCCGGAGCTTCGACCAAGTCCTTGATCTCGTAGGTGATGGTCACCGTCGCCGTCACCTTGACGTCGTCGGGGACGATCGGCGTCGCCGCCCCCGCATCGGCGGCGAAGAAGACCTTGCTCTCCGCCATCGGGATCGGGGCCGATCCGCCCTCGGCGATCGATAGGATCCGGCCCAGGGCCACCCCGGCGGCCTCGGAGATCACCTCGGCCTTCCGCATGCCGTCGACGACGGCTTTCTCCATAGCCTCCTCCTGGACTGGGTTCGGGTCCCGGAGGCCGAAGGATACGCTATCGACGGTGTTGGCTCCGGCGCCGACGGCGGCGTCGATGATCCCGCCCAACTCCACCTCATCGGTGAGGTTGAGGGTGAAGGTGACCTGGTTATTGACCTCGAAGATGACCTTCTCGGACTGTTTTCCGTCGATCCAGTCTCGGGTGGGGTAGATCGAGTAGCTGGAGGTCTTTATCTCCTCCTCGGGGACTCCGGCCGCCTGGAGGGCATCAACGGCCTCGGCCATCATCTGAGCATTGTCTGCGACGGCGCCCGCTGCGCTCTCGTTTCTCGTCTGAACTCCCAGGACTATCGTCACCATATCGGCGTCGGCAGTGGAATCACCCGTCCCCGAGACCATCAGCATCGATACGTCTTCGCTTTCATAATTCTCTCCAAGTGCGTTGCCAGCAGACGCTGATAGCACCATAATTCCCAGCAGAAGGGCTTCAAAGATCCTCATAAATAAACCTCCATAAATGGTAGATCGGAAAGTAATTAAATAAATCGGTTTTCTGGGTCTGACCACCACCTTTTAATCTCGACTCCTCAATGCCCTTCTCCCATGAGGAACGTCGGAAAGTCCATCAGGATGGAGAGGATCTTCAACAGGAGGACGGGGCGGACGGTCATCGTCCCCATGGACCACGGCCTGACGGTGGGGCCCATCGAGGGGCTGATCGACCTCCAGGGAGCCGTGGACAAGGTGGCTGAGGGCGGGGCGAACGCCGTCCTCGGCCACATGGGGCTTCCCCTCTTCGGCCACCGGGGATACGGCCGGGACGTGGGGCTGATCGTCCACCTATCCGCCAGCTCCAGCCTGGGGCCCGACCCCAACCACAAGGTCCTCGTCACCGAGGTGGAGGACGCCATCCGGGTCGGAGCGGACGCCGTCAGCATCCACGTCAACGTCGGGGCCGATGACGAGGCCACGATGCTCCAGGATCTAGGAAGGGTCGCTCGAACCTGCGACGGCTGGGGGATGCCTCTCCTCGCCATGATGTACCCGAGGGGGGCGAAGGTGAAGTCCGAACACGACGTCGAGTACGTCAAGCACGCCGCCCGGATCGGGGCGGAGCTGGGGGTGGACATAGTCAAGACGAACTACACTGGATCTCCCGAGACCTTCAAGGAGGTCGTCAAGGGATGCAGCGTTCCCGTGGTGATCGCGGGCGGCCCCAAGATGGATACCGAGCACCAGGTCCTGGAGATGGTCTACGACTCGATAAAGGTCGGCGGCGGCGGCCTATCCATAGGAAGGAACATCTTCCAGGCAGAAGACCCGACCCTCTTTGTGAAGAGGCTATGCAAGGTCGTCCACGAGAACTACTCTGTGGAGGAGGCCGAAGAGGTCAGCCTCTGAGGTCCCCGTCCCTTTTGATCTCTGGCCCCATCGTCGTTCACAGGTCGATGGTCGGATTCCAGCCTACTGGCCCGTCGGAGTAGCTCGGTCCTTTGGTCCTCCCTCGGGCAGGCCGGAAATGAGGCGAAGGCATCAGTTCCTCAGATCGGATCTACATGGGGCTACGATCGCCCTAGACCAACTGCCTAAGGGCTGCGATCATTGCCGATCTCTATAAATAAGATCCTAATAACTCAGGATAGGCGTTTGCGCCCTGGCGTGCCGGAGAAGGTGGATCCCTTGCTCGAGCTGTTCGTCGCGATGAAGCACATAAGGACGAGGAAGAGGCAGACCGCCCTCGCCGTGGGGGCCGTCGGCCTCGCCGTGGCCATCATCATCGTCTTTCGGGCGGTCATGAACGGCAGCATCGAGATCTTCTTCGACTTGATCTTCGAGCTGGCGCCCCACGTCCTGGTCCTCCCCAAGGAGGGAGAGGAGTACATCTACCTCTACAAGACCCTGATCGAGTTCATCTGGACGATCCCCGGGGTCGCAGCCGTCTCTCCTACCCTCAGCACCACGGCGACCCTCTCCTTCGAAGACGAAGTCGAAAACGTCGAGTTGACCGGGGGCATCCCGGCGGAGATGAACAGGGTGATGAGCCTCGAGAAGTACATGATCGAGGGCGACTTCTACGCGATCTCGAGCGGGAGGAGGGCCATTCTGGGGGAGGGGGTGGCCGAGAAGCTGGACGTGAAGATCGGCGAGGACGTCGTCGCCAGCTTCCCCGACGCTAAGACTATGAACTTGGTGGTGGCGGGCGTCTTCAGGACGGGGATTGAGGAGTGGGACGGGGCTGCCTACGTCTCCCTGAATACGGCCCAGGAGTTTCTTGGGGAGGGGGACGTAATAAACTACATCAACATCCATCTCGATGACCCCTATCAGGCGGACGTCGTCGCTGAGGAGATCTCGGCCCTTGGATACGACGCCGACAGCTGGAGGACCCTCTTCCCCGAGTTCGAGGAGTCTCTGGCCTTTGAGACCTTCTCCAACAACCTGATCCTGGCCCTCGTCCTTCTGATCGCCTCCTTCGGGATCGCCAACGTCATGAACATGCTGGTCCTGGAGAAGACGAGAGAGGTGGGGATGTTGATGGCGATGGGGACAAGCCAGTCCCAGATCAGGAGGATCTTCCTCATCGAGAGTGGTATTTTGGGGCTCGCGGGAGGCACGGCCGGCAGCCTCTTCGGCTACCTCGTCTCCACCTACCTCCACAGCCTCCAGATCACCGTCACCAACCCGTCGGCTCCTCAGGCGATCGTCATCAAGTTCCTGGTGGATCCCTTCGACCTCATCGCCTTTCCCCTCCTAGCCATGGCCCTGAGCATTATCGCCGGGGTCTATCCTGCTCATAAGGCTTCAAAGCTGGATCCGGTGATCGCCCTGCGAGGTTGAGTCTGATGTTCGAGCTATCGATCGCAGAAAGGCACATCCTCGGAAACCCCAGGATGGTCCTCTTCACCGTCTTATCCGTGGCCTTGGCCGTGGGGGTGATCGTAGTCCTGATAGGGCTGACGGAGGGGTATAGGCAAAACCTGATCGATAACACCGTGGAGAACTCGCCCCACGTCACCGTAGACCCGAAGTTGGATGAGGACTACATCTATCTCTATCGAACCCTCACCTCCATCGCCGAGGAGCGTCCCGAGGTCCTGGCGGCGTCGTCGAGGCTCGTGGGACGGGCCGCAGCGAAGTACAAGGATAACGTGGAGGGGGTCACCTTCATCGGGGCCGACCCCGTCCAGGAGGATCTCCTTCTGAGGGTCAGGGAAGACATGATCTGGGGCGACTACTACGACCTCCGGTTCAAGAGGTATGCCGCGGTGGTGGGGGACAAACTCGCAGAGAACCTGGAGCTGAAGCGGGGCGACGATTTCCGGCTCGTCCGGCAGAACGCATCGATCCAGGTGAAGGCCGTAGGGATCATCGATACCAGGACGGGCCTCGACAGCACCCTAGTCTACCTCCCCCTCGAGACGGCCCAGATCCTCCTGGGGGACGGGGACGTGGTAACTGAGATGGGGATCAGGCTCTCCGACATCTACGCGGCTCCCGCCGTTGCCGCGGATCTGAACGAGAGGACCCGATATAAGGCGGAGAGCTGGCAGGATAAGAGCCGGGACATCCTGGATCAGCTGGAGACCCAGCAGGTCTACTCGATCATATTCTATATATTGATCGCCATAATAGCTGGATTTGGCATCGCCAACACCATGATCATGATAATAACTCGGAGGACGAAGGAGATAGGGATCTTGATGGCGATGGGGGCAGACCGGATCTCAATCATGAAAATATTCGTCCTGGAGAGCGTGATCCTGGGGCCGCCCTCGGCGCTCCTGGGAGGCGGCCTCGCCTTCGTCGCGGCGAAGTTCATCGGGACGATCGAGGTGCCGGCCGAGATCTACATATCCGACAAGATGACGGTAATCCTGGAGCTGGATACGTTCCTCTATGTAGCCGTCTTCGCCCTGGTAGTCAACTTCATCGCGGGGATATACCCCGCCTACAAGGCCTCGCGGCTCAACCCCGTGGAGGCGATAGCGACCGAGTGATATCTGTTCCTCGACCGACTGTGGTCGAATATTTCGGAGGTGATCTGACTTTGAGCAACATCATAGAGATCAAGAAGCTGAGAAAGGTCTACGGCGATGGGGTGGAGCTGTTGGCCCTAGACGACGTCGACCTGACCATAAAAGAGGGGGAGGTCCTCGCCATCGTGGGGCCCAGCGGCAGCGGCAAGTCGACCCTTCTGAACATGATAGGCCTATTGGACACCCCCTCCGACGGGGAGATCTGGCTCAAGGGACAGAACATCACCAAGGCCAGCCCAAAGGAGAGGGCTAGGCTGAGAAATAAGGAGCTGGGGTTCATATTCCAGTATCACCACCTCCTACCGGAGTTCGACGCCGTCGAGAACGTGATGATGCCGCTGCTCATCGCCGGGATGGACAAGAAGGAGGCGAGGCATCGGGCGATCACCCTCCTCGAAGAGGTGGGGCTCGGCGACCGGCTCCATAACAGGCCCAACCAGCTCTCCGGAGGCCAGAACCAGAGGGTGGCGGTGGCCAGGGCGTTGGCTGGCCATCCTTCCATCGTCATCGGGGATGAGCCGACGGGAAACCTCGACTCCAAGAGTTCCGACATGATCTACGAGCTCCTCCGAAAGCTGAATCGCCAGATGAACCAGACCTTCATCCTCGTCACCCACGACATGGACATGGCCGAGAAGACCGACCGGATCTTGCGGCTCGTCGACGGCAGGATCGTCTGCGAGATGCGGAGGGATGGGGACGGCTTCGTCTCCCAGGACGTCTGCCGGCAGAATGAATAGTTCATCCAGATTGCTCGATGGGGTTGAGCATACATAGGTTTATATAGCTCCCAGTTGTTGACAGCCAATGTGCGAAGCTGTTTTTACGGTTTTTCGCAAATGGATGTGAAATGAGTGTACGGGAACGATAGAGGATCCTTCACCAGTGGTGGATTCACAAGCTCTTCTCCAGTAGAAGCTGGAAAGACGTATGAAGTGGAGATTGAGGACGTATCGAGGCAGGGAGACGGCATCGCCAGGGTTGAGGGCTTCGTCATCTTCGTCTCTGAGACAAAGGTCGGGGACAAGGCCACGATATCCATCGACAGGGTCATGCGAAGGTTCGCCATAGCCCACAAGGTCTGAACTCATAAGCTTTTATAATAAAATGGCCTGCGCAGCCCTAGGCTGCTCAGGGCCGTTTAGAGTGGATGAAGATTCTTCGATCCTGTTTCTTCTCTTCGTTTTTCCTGTTCCTCTAATCGATCTTCGTCTCGATCTTCATCAGGTCTTCCACCCAACAACCCGAACGCAAAGGGGATATCCTCCCGGGCTAAGGGGTTTGAAGAGACGACGTAAAACCGGCGCAAGGTCAAAACGTGCAGACAAGCCTCCATAAAAATACCGCCCTAATCCTGACGGTGGCCGTGGCCCTGGGATTTATATTGCCGGAGCCGGCCGCGAGGCTTGAGCCTCTGGTGATGCCGGCGCTCTTCCTGATGATGGCCTTCTCCATGGCTGGCCTCGACCTAGACATCCCGCCGATCCGAGGGGCTGCCGTCGGATTTCTCCTCAACTACCTCTTCTTATCCGGCCTCATCCTCCTCTTCGCCTCCGTTCTCCTGGAGGAGGGGGCGTTCTGGCTGGGTTTTGTCGTTATGGCCGCGGCCCCGCCGGCGGTGGCCGTCGTCCCCCTGACGAGGCTTCTCGCCGGCGACGTCCGCCTCGCCCTCTACTCGGAGGCCCTATCCTATGTCGCGTCCCTCCTCCTCATGCCCCTGATCGTCCTCCTCTTCTCCGGGGAGGCGGGAGAGGGGGCGGGGGTGGGAGTCGGGGAGACGGCGAAGATCGTCCTCCTTCTGATCCTCCTTCCCCTCATCGTCTCAAGATACGTCGGCAGCGTGAGGATCGATCCGGCCCACCCCATCAACGGAGGCCTCTTCGCCGTCACCTACATCGTGGTGGGGCTGAACAGCACAGCCATATCGACGGAGGTAGGTGGGGTTCTCCTCATCGCCTTCGCCCGGACCTTCGCGTCGGGGGCGGCCGTTTACGCCATCTCGACCGCCTGCGGGGTCGCGAGGCCTCAGAGGATCGCCCTCACCCTCTTCGGCTCCTTCAAGAACCTGGGGCTCACCGCCGCCGTCGCCCTTCTCCTCTTCGGCCCTCGGGCGGGGGTCCCGGCGGCGGTCTGCATCCTCACCGAGACGGCCTTTTACATCCTCCTCTCCGTCCTGGCCGGGAGGCGAAACGGCATCGCGGCTCCTGAGACGGAGGGCTGATCCGCCGCCGGTCCGGCCGCCTCTCCCCGGAGGGATGGTGGGGATGGGTAAGGCCTGGATCTGACCCCTGGGCGGGATCTATCGAAAAATGGCGGAGCGAGGGGCGGTCGGGCACCCCTCGGATCAGACGGGCATCAGGACCTTCGGCGTCACGACGGTCGGCATCGTAGAAAATCGGGCGTAAGTTCCGACCGTCGGTCGGCTGCCGGCGGCGTCCCTCCTCTCCTTGAACCCGACGTCGGATAGCCACTGCCTTGCGGGGTTGGTGTAGTAGAGGGTGCTCGTCATGCTGCTCAAATCGAGGCGGTATACGCTCTGGCGCCAGTCGGCGTAGTAGAGGCGGCCGCCCCGGTAGACGAGGCCGGCTATGGAGCCGTCGGTCGAGTCGAAGATCTTGGTCACAGCCCCTGTGCCGGTGGCGACCTTGTATATGCTGGCTGGAACCCTATTTCCTGAGCTGAGGTAGAGGTTTCCTTCATAATCGAAGGCGAAGTCCCCGGCCCAGAATCCGCCGACGTCCGCGAGCTTGACGGTATAGATCGGGGTCGCGGCGGCTCCGTCGACCCGGTAGATCTTGCCGTCGCCGCCAGCCCCCGTCGCCTCGCTGAAGTAGAGGCCGATGTTCCCGTTCTGGTCGAAGGCGAAGGCTATGTCCCTGACGTAGGTGGTGTGGGTGAAGATGGTGGTCTCAGCGGACCAGCCGGACCCGGTCTCAGCGGTCAAGTAAATGTTGAACTCGTTGGCGTTGGCGTAGTAGAGCTTCTCGGGGACCCCCGGATGGAAGGTGAAGCTGTAGAGCCTCCCCGAGGGCCTCGTGTAGATGATGTTGTCGGGTGCGGTGGCGGTGCCGGCGTAGTATACCGATCCGGCCACCTCGCCCCCGTCGGCGTAGTAGATGGGGTTGAACCTCTCCATGCCGGTCATCGTCCCCGGCTTCATCTCTGTGGTGGGCATATCCTTGACTGAGGCGACATCGGCCCCAAAGGTCGGCGATGCCAGCAATAATAGCGCGAGGATCGCCGCTGTTAAGGGTTTTTTCATCATGAGCAAACCTCCTAATCCGGACGGACCCGAGCAGAAGATTCCCGGATCGGGATCTTTCGCCAGAGCCGGCCCGAACCATCTCTTTCTTGTAGATGGTCTAGCGGATAGGGCCTGTCGATGGATCTGAGGTCCGTCCGCGATACAGAACTAAATAATTATCTCGGTCTGCATGTTATTTAAAATCTTGTCTTGCTGGAAAACTTTGCTGATCCGCAGAGATATGCTTAATTTGCATGAAAATTAATAAATAACCAAATATCCTCTGATTTCATCCTATTTCTGTCATATCAAACCCGAATTTCGTGCGAGATACGGCTGGAGCCAGCCTCAGGACATAGAAGAAAAGTTGAATATCAGATCGAAGATCTCCTGCGATCCTGGAGAACGCTGATATAATATCAGGCTGAAGAGATCCTCGAGATGTCAGGTCGATTCCCTCGGCTGGTGGCAAAGATCATGACGGATCGAAGAGACGTGAACTCGGAGGCGCGGGCCTGCCCCTTCGTGGCCCGGGCCTGCCTCCTGGGAGGTTGCATGGCCTGGGACGGCGCCGGAGGCTGCAGGCTTATCCCGGCGGGGGCGGAAGCGAGCGGCTTCGACGCGCGCCTTCGCCAGGCGGCGCCGCTCCTCTACGGCTCGCTTCTGGACCTGGTGCGGGTGATGGAGGAGCGGGCGCGGGAGTGCGATGCCTGCGCCGACCTCTGGGACTACGCCCAGGAGGTGAGGAGGAGCTTTCTCGACGATCTGATCGAGGCGCAGCTGAAGGTGGGGTGAAGGTGCGGAGATAAGACGGTTGGGTTTTAAGTCTGGTCGGTGAAAGATATTTCTTCCGAGAGGTTGAGCTGAAAAAAGAAAAGGTGGCCGGAGGGGGGCCGGAGGTTAAATTGACCACATCGTCAAAGAGGAAACCGCGATCCCAATCTCAAGGGAGGGTAAAGACCGCAGAGGAGATCGCCCGAATTCTGAGGTCTCACATGCCAGAGCTCACCAGTCGCTACAAGGTGACATCTCTTGGGATCTTTGGCTCCTATATCCGGGGTGAGGCTGATGAGGAGAGCGACATCGACCTTCTGGTGGATCTGGTGGAGGGTGAGAAGCCGCTGACCCTTCTGGAGTTCATCGCCCTAGAAAACCATTTGAGCGATCTCTTGGGGGCGAAGGTGGACCTGGTGGAGAGAAGCACCCTCAAGCCCGCCATAGGTCGTCGCATCCTGGAGGAGGTCGAGACGGTTTGAGGACCGGGAAACGCGAGTTGCTCGACTATCTCCAGGACATCCTCGATGCGATTGAGAGCGCAGAGAGCTTTGTAGTAGATATGGATTACACTGCTTTCGAAGCGGATGAAAAGACCAACTTTGCAGCGGTCAGGGCGCTGGAGATCGTAGGTGAAGCCTCCAAGAAAATCCCTCCCGATATTCGCCGGGAGTATCCTGATCTTCCATGGAGAGAGATGGCGGGGATGCGAGATAAGCTGAGCCATGATTACTTCGGGGTAAACCTGCAGAGGGTATTTGAGACCGTTCGCCGGGACCTACCTCCCCTGCGTGCCTCCATTGAAAAAATCGTCGAAAAACTCAAAGCTGCCGAAGGTGATCGGAAGGGCTGAACCTGTTTTTTCCAACAATAGCAAATAGGATCAGCCAGCAATAACCATCCCTGAACAGGTGAAAACGGCTTGGGAAATCGGCTCGGAGGCGGTGAAGATGGCGACGGATCGGAGAGAGGGCGAGAAAGAGGTGGCGGAGGCAAAGCCTGCCCCTTCGTGGCGCGGGCCTGCCTCCTGGCAGGTTGCATGGCCTGGGACGGCGCCGGAGGCTGCAGGCTTATCCCGGCGGGGGCGGAAGCGAGCGGCTTCGACGCGAGGCTCCGGGAGGCGGCGCCGCTCCTCTACGGCACGCTTCTGGATCTGGTTCGGGTGATGGAGGAGCGGGCGTGGGAGTGCGATGCCTGCGCAGACCTGTGGGACTACGCCGCGGAGGTGAGGAGGTCCTTTCTCGACGAGCCCGTCGAGGCGCAGCTGAAGGTGGGGTGAAGGCGGACGGCGAATCCGTATAAAACGGTCGACGGTATAGTAGAGGTTCATAGCTCATCATAAATCCCGATCGAAAGATCTATTCTCCTTATCGACTCAATTCGTTCCTCAGTAGAGGTGCCCACTGACATGATCTCACGACGAGCCGAGGAGATGACCCCCTTTTTGGTGATGGACGTTTTGGAGCGCGCCCATGCGATGGAGCGCCAGGGGATCGACGTCGTCCACCTGGAGGTGGGCGAGCCGGACTTCGATATCCCGGGGCCGGTCCGGGAGGCGGTCGCGGCCGCCCTCGCGGAAGGCCACACCCACTACACCCACAGCCTCGGCGACTTCGAGCTCCGGGAGGCGATCGCCGAGCACTACGCCGACCGTTACGGCGTCTCCGTCGACCCCGAGAGGATCGTCGTCTCCTCCGGGACGTCGCCGGCGATGATGCTCGTCTTCTCCCTCCTCCTGGAGGCGGGAGATGAGGTGATCATCTCCGACCCCGGCTACGCCTGCTACCCGAACTTCATCCGGTTTGCGGGCGGGGTGCCGGTCCCCGTCCCCATCTGCGAGGAGGACGGCTTCCAGCTCTCGGCGGAGATGGTCGCCAGACGGATCACCTCGCGGACCCGGGCGCTCGTCATCAACTCGCCCTCGAACCCCACGGGGACGGTCCTATCCGGCGAGAGGATGGAGGAGATCGCGCAACTCGGGGTCCGGGTCATATCCGACGAGATATACCACGGCCTAGTCTACGTTGGACGCGAGCGCTCGATCCTGGAGTTCACCGACGATGCCATCGTCCTCAACGGCTTCTCGAAGCTCTACGCCATGACGGGCCTTCGGCTCGGATACCTGATCGCGCCGCAAAAGTTCATCAGGCCGATCCAGAAGATGCAGCAGAACCTCTTCATCTGCGCGAACTCCGCCGTCCAGAGGGCGGGGATCGCCGCCCTCCGGGACGCCGGCGAGGACGTCGAAAGGATGAGGCGGACCTACGACGAAAGGCGTCGGTATATGGTCCGGCGGCTTCGGAAGCTGGGCTTCGGGATCGCCGCCGAGCCGACGGGCGCCTTCTACGTCTTCGCAAATGCAAGGCACATATCGGCCGACTCCTACAGCCTCGCCTTCGAGATCCTGGAGCGGGCCCGCGTCGGCGTCGCGCCCGGGATCGACTTCGGCGCCGAAGGCGAGGGGTACCTCCGCTTCTCCTACGCGAACTCCATCGAGAGGATCGCCGAGGGGCTCGATCGGATCGAGGAGTATCTGGTGGATAGGGAGAGGAGATGATCAGGGGTTCCGGGGCAGTGCCGCATCGTCGGCCCCCTCCCGAATCTTCTCCTCTGCCCTCTCCTCCTCCAGCTTCTTCTTTCCCGGCATCGTCCGATAGATCCGGGCCTGGGCTTGGATCTTCCCCTCCATCCTCAGCCTCTGGACGACGGGTCCGACCGACCCCATCCTCTCGGCGAACTGGCCAGCGACGAGCTTCTCGAGCCTTTTTTTATCCGGCTCCTTCCCCTCTCCAATCCCGGGGCAGGTGGGGTTGTAGCCTATCTCGAGGATGATCCCGCCCCCGGGTCCGGTTCTTTCCGCGACGACGAAGGGGAAGAGGCGGCAGGCCGTCGGCCTCACGGGGTAGATGGTGCAGCCTCTGCCCTCCTCGAAGAAGACGCAGGATCCGTCCGACTCCCTCGACCTCATCACCGGGAGGTCTAGGATCACCTTTCCCCCGCCTTCCTCGACCCTCACCGACCCCCTCTTCTCCTGGTAGAGGGTGTCGACGAACTCCTCCGGCACCATGCCCGTCCTCTTGCTGATGGCGTCGATGTCCCTCTCCGTCAGGTAGATCAGGTTGCTCTTCTCCAAAAACTCCGCCATCCTCTCGGGGGGGATGAGGTCGTCGAACTCCTGGGGTCGGCGGTGATGGCAGCAGGAGCCGCATCGCTGGCACTTGAAACGGACGTCGCCGATGGCTGCCCTGATCTCTACAGAAATCGGCAAGGAGGCACCTCAAAAAGGAAAAAAAGAAAAAAGGGGGTGGTTTAGAGCAGCTTCTTGATCGGGTGGTTCGGGTCCAGGACTTCCATGCCGAGCTCTTTCGCGCTCTCTGCGCACATGATGTCGACCATGGCCGCTGCTGGGAAGACCATCGTCGCGTTCTCGATGGGGCCGTATAGGTAATAGTCGGCTCCCATGATCCCGGCGACGAGGTTCGATCCGATGTCCACCGGCGGGAAGGCTGCCCTGTTCACCTTCTTGTACTTCTTCATCCAGTCCCAGGCGGAGGCACCGTTGTGGTAGCCCGCGCCGACGGGGAGCCCCAGGAGCGCCTTGACGGCGATCCCGGCCCTGATGGTGGCGCCGGAGCCGCTGCCGAGGGGCATGGCGGCGACGTCGATGAGGGGCCTCGTGATCCCCGCCTCGGCGGCGTAGTCGAGCATCCCCTTCTCTGCGCCTCCCGCTGCCTTGGTGAGGACGTCCATCTTCCCCTTGGTGGTGGAGTCGAGGGCGTTGAAGGCGAGGACGATGGCGGCGTCGAGGTCGCTCTCCTTGACGGCCTGGAACTCCTCAGGGGTGATGCTGGCGTTGATGGAGTTGTGGATCGCCCGGTCGGCGACGCCGATCTCGGTGGCGTACTTGACGCCGAAGCCCCGCACGCTCGGGGCGCTGGAGTCCACCAGGAAGGGGGCGTCGGATATCTCGACGAACCAGTCCAGGTACTTGGTCATGGCCTCGTTCGTCTCGGCGACGATCTGGTTGAAGCAGGGGTTTCCGGTGGTGTCGCTCATCTCTTCCTGGTCCTTCCAGAGCTTCTCTGCGGCAGCCACATCGAAGATACCCTTCTCCTCGTTGGTCACTATCTTGTGCCGGGAGTAGAACATCGTCCCTATGCACACGGTGGGGTACTCGCCGGGCTGACCTCCCACCTTGATCTTGCCGAACTCGAATACCTCTTGTTTCTTGTCAAACCTGAACATATCAAACCCTCACGCAACCGCCAGCAAATAGTATGCCAGCACTAATATTAATCCTCCACAGACCCCGTAAAGGATGCCAATATCCCTGCCGAGCTTCTTGCCCTGCCTCTGGGCGATCTCCGCGCTGACGAACTCGATCTTCTCGTCGATCTTGGCCAGCTTGTCCAGAACCTCCCTGTACTGGTCCTGGTCTACTACGACGCTGGGTACTACATCTCGATTGTCTTGAGCCATAATTGTATCACCTCAGGTCATAATGTACACTGGCAAGAGGACCATCAGGATCGCGAAGAGGAACCCGACTACCGCTCCGATCGGCATCGAGGCGTTGACCCCCGAGCTGAGCTTCTGATCTCTGGCCACCAGCTGGGCCCTGTAGAGGATGCTCTCGGTGATCTGGTCGAAGGGTCCCATGAAAGGCGCCAACACGGTGGGGAGTCCCTTACCGTATGGGATGTCGGCAGTTATTGGTCCCGCTGCTCCTGCGCCCTCTCCACTCTTTATCTCTTCATCTGCCATCTCACACCCCTCCCATGCTGAGGATCAATCCGAAGAGGACCAGAACGATGGTGAGGCCTGCTGCGATCCCCTCGATCTTTCCGGCATATATGCCGGCAGAGTACTTGTTCTGGATCCCCATGTTCATCACTGCGGCATCGATCTGCCTCATCCGTGCCCGGATGTTGGCGATCTCTCCCGCCATCGGACGAAGGCCGTGGGCCTCCTCCTCTGCTGCACCTTCGGAGATCACTATGGTCATGGGCTCCGCGTCTAGGGCGCCCGGGTCCTTGGAGATGCACTCCTTGATCCTGGAGACGATGGTGCCGGTATCCTCGGTGTCGATGATGTTGATCGTCGTGATCTGCTCCTTAAACCTCTCAATCGCCTCAGGGGTCAGGTTCTGGATGAAGGGGATGGCTCCGATGGCCCCCACGATCCTCCCTTCCTGATCGATCCCGTTTGCTGCGAAGGCCTCGATCGCCTGGCCCGTGATGTGGCCCTTGACCTCCATCCCGGTTATGATCAGAAACCTGATGTTGGGGTTGGAGATGATGTTGGCCACCATCTTCTCGATCCCGATGTTCTCGGTCTTGCAGGGGCCGGCCAGGGCAGCTCCCGCGTCGATGAAAGGTGCGTTGTTCAGGTGAGACCCGCAGGTCGCAACGGCCACCGGGCTCTCGGGGTTGCCCACCACGTACTCGCCGGTGAGCCAGGGCCAGGGGTCGGATGTCGGCTTCTTGTTGGCCATTCAGAACACACCTCCTTGGGAGAGTAAGTACACCAAGGCCACTACGAGGCCGATGATGAACCCGTACCAGATGTTGGTGTAGATCCCCGCCATGAAGCTCGCCCCCTCCCTCCCTTTATAGGAGTTGAGGAGCGGCGCCCGGGGGTCGAGCGAGTTCAGAAGGTCGTCGGCAGCCTTGTTTATCTCATCGATCTGGGCCATGATAGGGTCCAGAGCGAACTGGATGACGTCATCCCTCTCCTCTGCGATCATCCCCTCGAGCGAATCGAAGACGAGGTGCAGATCGGAGGGTGAAGCTCTAACGATTCCCATCTACAGACCTCCCTCAGGAAGAAGACCGGTCCCCTTGACCCCCGCGGAGTCCCTCTTGACCAGCTCGAAGAACCGCCTGAAGAATACGAGCCAGACGATGGCGGCCACGATCATCGAGATGATCCCCTCAGAGCCTATCGTCTCCAGGGACGCAAGGCCGGTGGCGAACATCGCCAGGGCTCCCGCCGAGACGGCGTGGATGAGGGTCCTGTCCTGGGTCTCGTCGGGACCGAGGTTGGCGTTGAAGGGGTGCAATATGGCGAGGCTTCCGGCGATGAAGATTATCGCTATGTATCCGGTGTCGATGACGTTTCCTATGATGGTACGGTAGTCGATCACTCCGGATACCATGACGCCCAAGCCTATCAGAACTATGGCCCCAGCGCCTCCCAGGGTCATCAGAGTCTCCTCCATGACGGGGATGTTCATCTTGATGATCCTGTTGGTGAGAAGGCCCACGAAGTAGCCGAAGCCCATGGATACGGCGATCCCTATGATGGGGCCGGCTACGCCTCCGATGGAGAGGCCGAACATCGCCGCGACGAGCCCCATCCCCATGGCCATCAGGCCGATGGACGGAACTCCCGTGCCGATGCCGTAGCTGCAGACCCTTCTCGTCGCGTCGGCGCCCATCACCACGGCGGCGATGACCCCGAGGCCCGCGAGGAACGAGAAGTAAGTCGTCCCGGTGACCTCATTTAGGACGTGAGCCAGGTATATGCCGAGGACTCCGCCACCGAGGCCGTACATCATCAGCTTCGTCTTGTCGATCTTGGCTGCTCCTCCACCTGCTGCAACGCTCATATCAATGACCTCCGGAAATCAGCACGGCAAATATGGCTATTATCAGCGATGCCACCAGACAGACCTGGAAGGCCCGAGGAACCCGCTTGAACTTGGGGTCGTGGAAACCCTCGATCGTCCCCTGGATGTTGTAGGAGGCGATGACGGCGTTCACCACGAAGATCCCGATGGCGAAGAAGGCCGAGAGGCCGGGGTCCCCGTTTATCTTCAGAAGGACGTAGTAAATCAGGGATCCACCGGCGCCGCCGAGGAGACCTCCGATCGTCCCGCTGACGAAGCAGACGGTGGGTATGCCCTGGCCGACGGTCCCGGGGGCTACGTAGGGTGCCTGGGAATCTTTGGTGATCGGGTCGTAGTTCGCCTTGGCGGATGCCAGAGGCGCTCCGACGCCGTAGATGTAGACCCAGTTTCCGACGATCATGGTGGCATCGATCATGATCATGGCGCCGACGGCACCACTTATTACCACCAGAAAGATGCTGTCGGTGTAGTTCATCATCAGGCCGGCGCTCAATAGGCCGGTGAGGCCAGAGCCGGCTGCCAGCTGCACGGTCCCGGTGCCCACACCGGTGGCCTGGGCCATGGCGGCTGGAGCGCCACCGACGGGAACGAAGTGGACGCCGATGCCCACCAAAAGCCCGCCAATGACGATCTCGATTATGTGCACTAGCATACTAGCGTCAATCGGAGGAATCATGCCTCAATGTCCCCCTTGTATTCGGGATAGGGCCCGTACCTCTTTCTCGCTCTGATCTCCAGGATTCTGTTGTAGACGATGAACAGAATGACGATCACTATCCCGGTCAGCACCGCATACCATCCCTGGGTGGCGGGATCGAAGATGGTGGTCCGCCAGTTGTCCAGGAAGACGGTCAGCCCAAAGGCCATCCCAGTGACGGGGCCTCCGAACCGGGCGCAGAACCAGACGTTGTCGATGGAGCTCCTGAGGCCAGCCTCCGCCTTGGTGACTATGTCACCGGAGTTGGCTGCGTTGAGCCCTGCCCCGAAGATGTAGTTCTGAAACTCCCTCTCTCCTCCGTAGTGAACGTCTCCGGTCGACGAGCCGATGGCTCCGATGGCGAGCCCCCATATCAAGGCCACAAGGGGAAACGGGAAGGGGTGCTGAATCGGAAGCCAAGGAGCTGTCATGATGTAGGAGATGCTGACGACGCAGAAGGCAGTGATGTACGCATGCGCCATGATCGCGGTGGTGTGAGTCCGCAGAACGTCCAGGTAGACGTACTGGTTGAACCGCGCCTGGCTCGTGTTCCTGCCCATGTAGGCGGTAACTGAAAAGATGCCATTGAATATCGCGGCGACAACCGCGCCGATGGCGATCGCAAAGAACGCGTTCATGCCATACCCGGACATCAAGACGCTAGCTGTGACTGCGGCAAGGGCGGCGTAAAGAGCGTTCGATGGTGGCTCTCCAGAAATGGCTTTATTGTATATCCTGTGGGGGTGACCCACCTGGGCAGCCAACTGGACCTGCGAGTTGGGGTTGCTTTGAGAACCCACATCGGACTCTAAGTCCTCGCTTGCACCGGCTACTGTCGCAAGGGCGCCCATAGCTGCTAGGAGCCCCATGCTAACCATGTCCATTTGCTCTCCTCCTTTTTAATTCTTGCCAATTCATAGTAATCTATGAAAAATTTGGCCAGTAACGTACTGACTATCGGTTACCGGACTTATAAAGCTTTCGAAATCGAAATGCAAACCCCATTTTTGTTTTTTGTCCAGGTTTTTTCGGTTTTAAACGATCCGAAGACCGCCAATAAATACTCGAAATATTAAAAACATCCTCTAACACCATTTTCGGTCGATTATTCTCGATGAAGGTCGGATAATTGGGAGAAAACCCTCTCTATCGACCTCTATAGCGTTTCGTCTCCGGAAAACGTCCTTTCAGCAGGGAATATCCCCCGTTTCTCCATCACCACGGCTCTTTCTTCGCCTTGATCTTGTAGCCGAGGACGTTCGTCACCCTGTGGAGGACGGGGGTGACGATCAGGACGATCACCATGATCTCCGGGGTGAAGTTCTCGGAGAACCATCGGGGGGCCAGGATGAAGGCGAGGGCCCAGCTACCGAAGACGAAGTCCAGCTGGTCGACGAGGAATAGGGCCGCCCCCCTCTCCATCCCCATCCTCCGCTTGAAGAAGCTGGCGACGATGTCTCCTGCCATCGCCCCGAGGGATAGGCCGAAGAGGACCGAGAGGAGCTCGCCGCCGGTCCCGAAGTCCGGAAGCCCCAGCTCCGGCTTAGATTTTGCGACTGCGTGGAGGAGAAGGCCCATAGCCACCCCGGCCAGGGTGCCGGCGATCGTCCCCCGGAAGGTCTTTCCGTCGCCGAGGATGCGGCGGCCGTCCCCCAGCTTTCTTCCGAGATCCAGAGGCGTCCCCCCCCCCAGGAGGGCGGCGAAGTTGTTGGGCAGATAGGCTGGGAGCATCAGCCAGATCGCGATTATTAGCGAATTCAAGATCGATTCCCTCCGGAAGCCACCTGAGCCCTCCAAACCACCCTCGGTATATCAAGGTATCCGAGCCGTCGCGGCCGATTCTTTCGGAGAGGGCTCTCAGATCCAGGGGAGGTATCGCCATCCTCAGACCTCTCCTCCCAAGGGGGGACTGGATCTGGCCCCTCCCCGGAGGCGGCCGCCGCCTCGCCTCTGGGGTCATCCCCGGCCCCCCGGATCGAAAACGTTAAGTTCGACGAGGCGGTGGAGGGGATGGGCGCCGATGGTCCAGTGGTTATGACTTGGGCCTTCCAAGCGGCAGGCGTCGCGGAGCAAGCCCAAAACCCGGGTTCGAATCCCGGTCGGCGCATCCTGCTTTATCCACCTTCATGATTCTCGTCATATGACGAACTCCTCTTCGTTAGCTTTATATTCTAAGCAGGCTCCTCTCAGCTTCATGTCGGCTGGGGGGGATATTTCTGATATTCGAGGACTGCTCGCGGAAAAGATGGCTGGTGAGATAACTTTATCCCAGAATCCCGGCGAGACCCTGAAGAAGTGGCGGAGAAACTTCGGCGTAACCCAGACCGAGCTCTCCAACCATCTGGGGATCTCGCCGTCGGTGATAAGCGACTACGAGAGCGGAAGGCGAAGGTCCCCCGGCATTCTGATCGTCAGCAAGATCATCGACGCCCTCCTCACCATCGACGAGCTCCGGGGGAGCAGCACCGCCCGGACCTACAGCGCCATCCTCAGCGACGGCGGGTCCTTCGGCCGGATATGCTGCATATGCGAATACCGTGAGCCGATTCTTCTATCCAGGTTCGTAGATCGGATCGACGCCTGCGTCGTCTGCGGCGACGTCGACGTTCAGATCTACGGCCATACCATCATCGACAGCTTGAAGGCGATTCTGGAGCTTCTTCCCGATCAGTTCCACAGGATATACGGGAGGAGCACCTCCAGGGCCCTGATCTTCACCGGCGTCTCCACCGGCAGGTCGCCGATGGTGGCGGTGAGGGTCAGCCACCTCAAACCCGGCGCCGTGATCCTCCAGGGGATCGATCCCTCCGGGGTCGATCCCGTCGCCAAGAGGATCGCGGATCTGGAGAGGATCCCCCTCCTCGCCACCACCATCTCTACCGAGGATCTCGCGAACAATCTGAGCAACAGGTGATAACTTGCCCGCGGGGATAGTCAGCTACGGGGTCTACGTTCCCAGGTACAGGATAAAGGCCGAGGAGATCGCCAGGGTCTGGGGCGAGAGGGAGGACATGGCCAAGAGCCTGAACGTCTTCGAGAAATCCGTCCCGGACATTGACGAGGACGCGGTGACCATCGCCGTCGAGGCGGCGAGGATCGCCATTATGCGAGCCTCCATCGATCCGGCCAGGATCGACGCGATCTACGCCGGGTCCGAGAGCCACCCCTACGCCGTGAAGCCGACGGCGACGATCGTCGGCGAGGCGATCGGCGTCGACCACCAGCTGACGGCCGCGGACTTCGAGTTCGCCTGCAAGGCGGGAACGGCGGCGGTCCAGGCCTGCCTCGGCCTCGTGACCGCGAAGCTGATCGATCTCGGCCTTGCCATCGGCACCGACACGAGCCAGGGCGCCCCCGGCGACGCCCTCGAGTATACGGCGGCCGCCGGCAGCGCCGCCTACGTCATCGGCCGCGACGACCTGGCGGCGGAGATCGAGGGGTTCTACTCCTTCACCACCGACACCCCCGACTTCTGGAGGCGGGAGGGGATGCCTTACCCGGAGCACGGGGGGAGGTTCACCGGGGAGCCGGGCTACTTCAAGCACGTCACCAGTGCCACCCGGGGACTCCTCAAGAAGATGAGGACGATCCCCGAGGATTACGATTACGCCGTCTTCCACCAGCCGAATGGCAAGTTTCCGGTGAGGGTGGCCGAAAAGCTCGGATTCTCGATCGAGCAGATCGAGCCGGGGCTCGTCGTCCCCTGGATCGGAAATACCTACTCCGGGTCGAGCCTCATCGGCCTTGCCGCAACCCTGGACGTCGCCCGGCCCGGGGAGAGGATATTCCTCGCAAGCTTCGGCTCCGGGGCGGGGAGCGACGCCTTCAGCATAAGGGTCGAAGAGGGGATCGAGGATATCAGGGATCGAGGACCGCGGGTTCGAGACTTCCTCAAGGACGTCCGATACCTCGACTACGCGGTTTATGCCAAGCACAAGGGGAAGCTGAGGCTTTGAGATCATGAGATCTGTATCGATTATCGGGGCTGGATGCACCAGGTTTGGGGAGCGGTGGGACGATTCCCTCCGGGACCTGGTGGTCGAGACCGGCATCAGGGCCCTCGAGGACGCGAACGTATCCGGGGAGGAGATCGACGGCCTATACGTAGGGAACATGAGCGGCGGCCGTTTCGTCGAGCAGGAGCATATCGGAGCCCTGATATGCGACTGCGCTGGCCTCTCCCGTCTCCACGTCCCCAGCACCAGGGTCGAGGCCGCCTGCGCCTCCGGGGGCCTCGCCCTCCGCCAGGGGGTCCTGGCGGTGGCGAGCGGCTACTCCGACGTCGTCATCGCCGCCGGGGTCGAGAAGATGACCGACGTCACCGGAGGCGTCGCCGCGGACGCTCTGGCCGCCGCCGCCGACCGGGAGTGGGAGTGCTTCTTCGGGGCGACCTTCCCGGCCCTCTACGCCATGATCGCGAGGCTCCACATGCACCGCTACGGGACGACCCGGGAGGATCTGGCGGAGGTCGCGGTGAAGAACCACTTCAACGGCAGCAAAAATCCCATAAGCCAGTACCAGATGGAGGTTACCGTCGATAAGGTCCTGAACTCTCCCTTAGTCTCCGATCCCCTCCGGGTTCTGGACTGCTCCCCGATCACCGACGGCGCCTCCGCCGTCGTCCTGGCCCCGACGGAGGAGGCAAAAAAGTACACCGACAGCCCCATCAGGATCCTCGCCTCGGCCCAGGGGAGCGACACCCTCGCCCTCCACGACCGGAGGGATATCACCACCCTCGACGCCTCGGTCTTCGCCGCCAGGAGGGCCTTCAGCATGGCGGGGCTGGAGCCGAAGGAGGTGGACCTCGCCGAGGTCCACGATGCCTTCACCATAGGGGAGATCGTGGCGATCGAGGATCTGGGGTTCTTCGATAAAGGGGACGGCGGCAGGGCGACCCGCGAGGGGCTCACCGCCATCGGCGGAGAGATCCCGATCAACACCTCCGGAGGGCTGAAGGCCTGCGGCCATCCCGTCGGAGCCACCGGGATAAAGCAGGCCTATGAGATGGTCCTCCAGCTCCGGGGCGAGGCGGGAAAGCGGCAGGTTGAGGGCGCGAAAGTGGGCCTCACCCACAACGTCGGCGGATGCGGCGGCACCGCCATCGTCCACATAATGTCGAGGTGACCAATTGTCCACAGTTCCGCGGTTCTGGAGACATATACCCCAGAGGTACAACCTGGTGGGGACCCACTGTCCCAAGTGCGACGAGTACTACTACCCGCCCAGGGCGATCTGCCCCAACTGCCGCAGAGCCGCCAAGATGGAGGATTACAGGTTCGATGGCAAGGGGACGGTGGTTACCTTCACCACCATCTACAACGCCACCGACGACTTCAAGAGGCAGACCCCCTACAACCTCGCCATCATCGAGCTGGACGAGGGGCCGAGGCTGACGGGCCAGGTGATCTGCACCCCCGAGGAGATCGAGATAGGGATGAGGGTGAAGCCCGCCTTCAGGATCCTGGGAAAAGACGGGGAACGGGGGATAATCTATTACGGGACGAAGTTCGTCCCGGCCGAGGGGTCGGTCTAGCTCCGACCTCCGACGACCTCTCATAAACCCGGATCTCTGCTGCCGATGGGGGCTGACGTCGCACCTCTCCGTTTCAGTCCTCGCTTCGGGGGGCCGCCCCCTGGCTGACGAGGGGCACGTTAAGGCTAAGTATTCAGAGGTCCATCTCATCCTTCCTCCCTGGGGACGGAACGCCGCCCTCGGCGAGGGGACGATAGTCATCCCTCCTCCCCGCCGGCCGGAAGCCTGGCCCGTCCATATCCGCCGGGGGATCGATCCGGTCAGCGGGAGGATAACGTCTTCAAATAAAATATCTAAAATCAAAATTTCGCAGTTGCCGGCTCGCGATTAATTCGGGAAAACCGTTATATATAATGTGATAATTCAATTGTGGGTCGTTTATCTTATCGGGGGCGAATCCGGTCTTGAGCGAAGTAGTTGAGGAGTACGACGCGAGCACCATCCAGGTCCTGGAGGGGCTCGACGCCGTCAGGCGAAGGCCCGCCATGTACATAGGAAGCACCAACGTGGCCGGCCTTCATCATCTCGTCTACGAGGTGGTGGACAACAGCATAGACGAAGCCATGGCCGGCCGGTGCTCAGAGATCAACCTGATCCTCCACGCCGACGGCACCGCCTCGGTGAGGGACGACGGTCGGGGCATCCCCGTAGACATCCACGAGCATTACAAGAAACCGGCTCTGGAGATAGTGATGACGAAGCTCCACGCCGGGGGCAAGTTCGACCACAAGTCCTACAAGGTCTCCGGCGGCCTCCACGGCGTCGGCGTCTCTGTAGTCAACGCCCTATCGGAGTGGCTCGAGGTGGAGGTCCGGAGGAACAACCTCGTCTACTGGCAGAGGTACGAGCGAGGGCGCCCCGTATCGGACCTGGAGGTCCATGGCGTCTCGGACCACACCGGGACGACGGTCCGGTTCAAGCCCGACCCAGAGATCTTCGAGTCGGTCGAATTCAGCTTCGATACCCTGGCGAGCAGGCTCCGGGAGCTGGCCTTCTTGAACCGCGGCCTGAAGATAACCGTCGAGGATGAGAAGACGGCCAAGAGGAGGGAGTACCTCTACGAGGGGGGGATCGTCTCCTTCGTCGAGCACCTCAACAAGAACAAGGACATCCTCCACTCCCCGCCGATCTACTTCAACCGGGAGAAGGACGGGACCTCCGTCGAGGTGGCCCTCCAGTACAACAACACCTACAACGAGAACGTCCTCTCCTTCGCCAACAACATCAACACCAGGGAGGGCGGAACCCACCTCACCGGCTTCCGGGCCGCCCTCACCAAGACGACGAACGAGTATGCGAGGGCAAACAAGCTCCTCAAGGACGATACGAAGCTCACCGGCGACGACCTCCGCGAAGGGCTCGTAGCCATCATAAGCGTGAGGCTCGCCGACCCCCAGTTCGAGGGGCAGACGAAGACGAAGCTCGGAAACAGCGCCGTCGGCGGGATCGCCAGCTCCCTCGTCTCCGAGGGGCTATCCGAGTTCTTCGAGGAGAACCCCCTGGTGACGGCGAAGATCGTCGAGAAGGCGACCCAGGCCTACCGGGCGAGGGTTGCGGCCCGGAAGGCGAAGGAGCTGACCCGGAGGAAGAACGCCCTCAGCTCCGGCGGCCTCCCCGGAAAGCTCGCCGACTGCGCCGAGAAGGATCCCAGCCTCTCGGAGCTTTACATCGTCGAGGGGGAGTCGGCCGGGGGCTCAGCGAAGCAGGGGAGGAACCGACACTTCCAGGCGATCCTCCCCCTCCGGGGCAAGATCCTGAACGTCGAGAGGGCGAGGCTCGACAAGATCCTGAAGAACGGCGAGATACGAAACATCATCACCGCCCTCGGCACGGGGATCGGCGACGACTTCCAGCTCGACCGGGCGCGGTATCGGAAGGTGGTGATCATGACCGATGCCGACGTCGATGGCTCTCACATCAGGACCCTCCTCCTCACCTTCTTCTATCGGTACATGCGGGAGCTCGTCGAGGCGGGCTACGTCTACATCGCCCAGCCCCCCCTCTACCAGGTGAAGAGGGGGAAGTCCGCGACCTACGCATACTCCGACGCGGAGCTCGCTTCAGCCCTTGAGGGGTCCGGGGGGAAGGCGACGGTCCAGAGGTACAAGGGCCTCGGAGAGATGAATCCGGAGCAGCTCTGGGAGACGACGATGGACCCCGAGAGGAGGACGATGCTGAAGGTCACCCTCGAGGACGCCATGGAGGCGGACGAGATATTCTCGATCCTGATGGGGGAGAAGGTGGAGCCCCGGCGGGAGTTCATCGAGGCTCACGCCCGGGACGTGAGGTACCTGGACGTCTGAGGTGAGAAGATGACGGAGATAGACGTCGACATAACTTCTGAGATGAAGTCCTCATACATCGATTACGCCATGAGCGTCATCGTGGGGCGGGCCCTCCCGGATGTGCGGGACGGCCTCAAGCCCGTCCACCGCCGGATCCTCTACGCCATGTACGAGCAGGGGATGACCCACGATCAGCCCTACAAGAAGTCGGCGAGGGTCGTCGGAGACGTGATGGGTAAGTACCACCCCCACGGCGACGCCGCCATCTACGAGACGATGGTGAGGATGGCCCAGGACTTCTCGATGCGCTACCCCCTCATCGACGGCCAGGGGAACTTCGGATCCATAGACGGCGATCCCGCGGCGGCGATGAGGTACACCGAGGTCCGCCTCTCGGAGATCGCGGGGGAGATGCTGACGGAGATCGAGAAGGATACCGTCGACTTCGTCCCCAACTACGACGACTCCCTCAAGGAGCCGACGGTCCTCCCCTCGAAGCTTCCTAACCTCCTCGTCAACGGCTCCTCCGGGATCGCCGTGGGGATGGCGACGAACGTCCCGCCCCACAACTTGAGCGAGGTGGCGGGGGCGATTGCGAGGCTGATCGACGATCCTGACGCGACTTTAGAGGACCTGATGGAGGAGCTCCCCGGTCCCGACTTCCCGACGGGGGGCTACATCCTGGGAAGTTCCGGGATCGAGGCCGCCTACGCCACCGGCCGGGGGATCATCAAGCTCCGGGCGAAGTCGGTGATCGAGCGGGGTGAGCGGCCGAAGATCATCGTGACGGAGCTGCCGTACCAGGTGAACAAGGCTAAGGTCGTCGAGACGATCGCCGACCTGATAAAGGCGGACCGGGTCGACGGGATCTCCGACCTCCGAGACGAGTCGGACCGGGAGGGGATCAGGCTCGTCGTCGAGCTCCGGTCCGGGGTCAATCCCGAGGTGGTGTTGAACCAGCTCCATCGGCAGACCCAGCTTGAGACCTCATACAGCATCATCAACGTCGTCCTCGTCGCCGGCCAGCCGGTGACTCTCCCCCTCCGAGATATCCTCAACCAGTACATATCCCACCGGTTCGAGGTGATCGAGAGGAGGACCCGCTTCGACCTCGACCGGGCTGAGAAGAGGGCCCACATCCTGGCGGGGCTCCTCATAGCCCTCGGGAACATCGACCTGGTGATCAAGCTCATCCGGGCCGCCGAGTCTCCGTCGGAGGCGAGGGGCGCCCTCACCGAGGCCTTCGGCCTCTCCGAGGAGCAGACGAAGGCGATCCTGGATATGAGGCTCCAGAGGCTGACGGCCCTGGAGCAGGAGAAGATCCGGTCTGAGGAGATGGACCTGGAGGTGGCTATCGCCCGCTTCAAAGAGATCCTCGCCGATCCCCGCGAGATCCGCAACATCATAAAGCAAGAGCTGGCAGAGCTCGTCGGAAAGTACGGCGACGGCCGGCGCACGCAGATCATCGAGGCGGAGGAGGAGATTGAGCTCGAAGATCTGATCCAGGAGGAGGAGGTGGCGGTGACGATAACGAGCGACGGCTACATCAAGCGGCAGCCGCTCTCCGCCTACCGTCAGCAGCGCCGGGGCGGAAAGGGGGTGATCGGGGCGGACACCAAGAGCGAGGACTTCGTCACCGACCTCTTCATCGCCACCACCCACGAGTACATCCTATTCTTCACCGATATGGGCAAGGCCCACTGGCTCCGGGTCTTCGACGTCCCCGCCTTTGGGAGGACCGCCCGGGGAAAGTCCATCGTAAACCTCTTATCCCTCGAGGCGGACGAGAGGATCACCGAGGCGATCCCGGTCAAGAGCTTCGACTCCGAGGGGTACATCGTCATGGCGACGTCCTTGGGTCAGGTCGTCAAGACCCCCATCCGGGCTTACAGCAACCCCCGGAAGGGGGGGATCAAGGCCGTCAACCTCCGGGGCGATAGCCTCGTCGCGGCCCGGCTCACCAGCGGAGACCAGGACCTGATCATCGCCACTGCCCAGGGCAAAGCCATCAGGTTCAACGAGGGGGACGTCCGCCCCAGCAACCGCGGCTCCATGGGGGTCCGGGGGGTCACCCTTGAAGGCGACGACGCTGTGATCTGCATGGACGTCGTCCGGCCGGGGGCCTCCCTCCTCACCATCACCAGGCAGGGTTACGGCAAGAGGACGGAGCTCTCCGAGTACTCCCTCCACCGGAGGGGTGGCAAGGGGATGAAGAATATAGAATCGAAGAAGGGAGACGTCGTAGCCTCCCGGACCGTCTCCGAGGAGGACGAGCTGATGATCACCACCAAAGACGGCGTGATGATCAGGATCCCCGCCTCCGACATCAGGATCCAGGGCCGAACGACCCAGGGGGTCCGGATCATGCGGCTCAAGGCCGGGGACGAGGTGGCGGCGGTGGCGCGGATCAACTAGGCCGCCGCCGACGTCTTTTTCTTATTTTCTTAAGTTGAATCTCCGATGATTTGACGCATCGTCATAAACCAAGCTGGAACGCTCGACCATAATATGTCTTTATCGGCGGAGCAGACTCCAGAACTCCTCTTCAGATATGCCGAGCTGCTTTAGGATCTCATAAAATAGCCATCCTCCGATCTCGCCTTTCGCGTGGATCGGGATCGTCGTTGCCCGGCCGTCCGGATGCTTCCATCGGGCGTGGCCGCCCTTCTGTCGGACCTTTCGAAAACCGAGCGTCTTCGCCGCCCTTTCGAGGTCTTCAGCTTTGGCAGGCATGGACCGCCTTCAGGTCGACGTCCTGGGGGAGGTTTTTCCCCTCCTCTCGATACTCCTCTTTTATCATCTCGAAGACGTTGGCGATCTCGGCCTCTGCCTCCTCGGGAGTCCGCCCCCAGGCGTGACATCCCGGGATGGCGGGTACGTAGGCGACGAAGGTGCCGTTGTCGTCCGGACGGAGGACGATGGTGTAGTCGCGAAGGCTCTTCATCGGAGGTTATTTTCGTTTTTGTGAATATAAATCTTCTCTGCGAAAGCAAAAGGCTGACCAAAAGGAGGCAGGATCTCACGAACCCCTCTCTCCTGCTCCTGCCCGATCGGAATCGCGGCGGAAGGGGTGAGATGGTCTTGGAAGCAGTTCTTTATCAGCCTGAAAACATGTCAGAGACGAATATGCAGACCTCCAACTTCGCCCGCTCCGGCTCTCACCCCAGGGCCGTCGCCATCTCCCGGACCCGGCCCCCCGGATGGACCGGCCGCGCGTACGAGCCGCTCGCCCCCTCCTGGCGCCTCGTCCAGGCGGCGAAGAGCAGCGCCATCGACGAGGGCGAGTACATCCGGCGCTATCGAGAGGAGGTTCTCTCGAAGCTCGATCCCGGCAAAGTTTATGCCGACCTCGGCGAGGACGCCGTCCTCCTCTGCTGGGAGAATTCGGGCGCCTTCTGCCATCGGCGGCTGGTGGCGGAGTGGTTCGAGGAGGAGCTGGGGGGGCCAGTAAAAAAATATACGATTTTTAGTTTGTGTTATCTCGGGTTGTGTTGCTGTAGTCAGGATTCTCTTTTCATGTGTTATCTTTCATGCGTTATGCCTTCTGACTTTCTGGAGGTTTCTGGGCCGTACCGATTTGCTGCGTCCTATGGCCCGTAGGCTATTGGGTGAGATATCCAATATAGCTGCCGCCAAATTGGCGGTGTGGGGTATATGATTTATAAGTCTGCGATTATATGCACTAAATGACAGACATGGATCAAAGAGAGACTCGCCTAAAAGTTGAAATCGACCTTATTGGCAGAACATATAGTGCTATTTTCACAAGTATAATTGGAGTATTTTTTTCAGGTTTATTTTATATGCTTCAAGGAGAAATAAAACCGTTTGTGTTTTGTCTTATAATTCTTGGAGAAATAATGGCGATAAGCTTTATATATCCATATTATAAATATATGTATAATAATTTAAGCGATTCTGCCTCAAAGGAGGATGCGTAATGAATATAGCGGATTATGTATTTATTGTAGCTGGATTAACTTTGTTCTTTGTTGGATTAATTGGGCATATTTACTTGAGGCATAAAAAAAGCTTAGAAAAACCAAAAATGAAAAAATCTCTTAAAACAAGGCCAAGAAGCTCTATCAGATATGACTCAATTTGGAATCAGGACCTATCCCAAAAACATGAGAAAAACTCAGGGGGTAAGTTCTGTGAACCGATTACTTCAGCCGGGAAGCGAGTGCGAACTGAGGGTGAATTTTCTGAGATGAAATCGGATGTTTTAGAAAAACTCTGAATTCTGAGGAGAAAACATGCACATAGACCAGGAAGAAACGAAAGCGCTGCGAGATATAACTGAGATCTATCGTATTGTTAAAGAGCTATCGGTTCTCTCTGAAAGCCTGGACCAGAGTCTCTTTTTGCCGGCAATAAATGAGATCAGGGACGCATTCGATCATCTAATGAGAGTATTTGCTTATAAATTTAATATGGTCGATAATCGCACTGAAGATTATGTAAATTTAAATTTAGTTAGATCAAAGTCGCATCTTTTAAGAGCGGCATACGATCAAATAGACTATATAAACATAATAATCTTAAAAGACATAGAAGATACTTTGGCGCCATTTTCTTTTGAAACAATCTCAGCAGTTTTCCCAGAGTACTATCGTGAGATTAAACCAAATATTAGTGCGAATTACGAAGAAATAACTCGAATTAACGCTGAGAAGCGCGTTGGCATAAACGCGGATAAACTATCTCAACACATGGAATATGTGACAAAGCTAGAAGGATTCCGCAATGAGGTTTATAAAGTTTTACCAGCATTATTGGAATTCGAAAAAACAAACAATGCTATAACGAAACATGATAAAATTACTTTCTATGCTAAATATTTCTATATTGCTGCTGCGTGCGCTGTTATCTTAGCTGCAGGCGTATTTATTATTCAAACATTGTTCGGGCGATAATAGTTGTAGTAAAAACCCTGGGATGGGCTCAAACGATCCGGTGCTGACGAAGCTCTCTGGCATTTTCCCGACCTCCCAAAGAGGTTAAATAAATCCGCCACGAAGGCTCGACCAGGTGCATTATAATGTCCTTTGAGATCGAGAACATTCACGCCCGGGAGATCCTCGACTCGCGAGGAAACCCCACGGTAGAGGTGGACGTCTGGACCTGCTGCGGCTTCGGCCGGGCCGCCGTCCCCTCGGGCGCCTCGACGGGAACCCACGAGGCCCTGGAGCTTCGGGACGGCGACGACAGGTACGGCGGCAAGGGCGTCCTTCGGGCGGTCAAGAACGTCAACGAGATCATAGGGCCGAAGCTGATCGAGTCGGGGATCGATGCGATCGAGCAGCGGGCCGTCGATAGCTTCATGCTCGCCCTGGACGGGACCCCCCTAAAGTCGAACCTCGGCGCCAACGCCATTCTGGGCGTTTCTTTGGGCGTCGCCAAGGCCGCCGCCGACGAGCTGGCGATACCGCTATATCGGTACCTCGGCGGCGTCAACACGACGACCCTGCCCGTTCCGTCTTTAAACGTCCTCAACGGCGGCCAGCATGCCGGAAACGAGCTTGCGATCCAGGAGTTCATGATCCTACCGAGAGGAGCAAGCTGCTTCTCGGAGGGGCTGCGGATGGCGGCCGAGACCTACCACGCCCTGGGCAAGATCCTCCGGGGGAGGTACGGCGTCGGGGCGACGAACGTCGGCTACGAGGGGGGCTACGCCCCGCCCCTGAACAAGACCTCCGACGCCCTCGACGCCCTGATGTCCGCCCTCGACGCCACCGGCTACGAGAAAGAGATCGGGATCGGGATGGACGCTGCCGCCTCCAGCTTCTTCAAGGACGGGACCTATGCCATCGACGGCGGGAGGCTTTCAAGCGGCGAGATGATCGACTTCTACGCCGATCTGGTGGCCACCTACCCGATCATATTAATCGAGGACCCCTTCGAGGAGGAGGCCTTCGGGGACTTCGCCGCCCTGACCGCCCGCCTATCCAAAACGATCATCGTAGGCGACGACATCTACGTAACGAACGTCGAGCGGCTGGCCCAGGGGATAAAGATGAAGGCGACTAACGCCCTCCTCCTCAAGCTAAACCAGATCGGGACCGTCTCCGAGGCCTTCGACGCTGCCCGGATGGCCTTCAGAAACGGCTTCAAGGTGATGGCGAGCCACAGGTCCGCCGAGACCGAGGACTCGGCCCTCGCCGACGTAACCGTCGCCCTCGGCGCTGAGATCCTCAAGACCGGGGCCCCCGCTCGAAGCGAGAGGAACGCCAAGTACAACCAGCTCCTCCGGATCGAGGAGGAGCTCGGCTTCGCCGCCAGCTACGCCCGGATCTGATGGCTGGGCTCGAAAGGTCTATAATCGAGGGGTGCCAACGGCCGGTCCATGGAATACTCGTTCAAGAAGGGCTTTCGGCCCGAGCTTGAGAGGATAAAAGCGGCCCTGGAGGAGGAGTTTCCCACCGAGATCCGACAGGATGGCGAGAGGCTTCTCCTCAGCTACGGCGCCCTCAAGTCCATAGAGGTCTGGATCGAGGGAAAGAAGCTCCTCGTCACCACCGATTCCTCCGGCGATGCCGAAGACGACGTGATACTAGACACCAACAAGAGGTTTCGAAACTTTCTGGAGCGGGCCACCGGCTACACCGCAAAGCAGAGGCTCCAGCAGGCGAAGAAAGAGGTCAGCGGCGGCTGACCTTTTCGATGGCCCGTCCCGCGCGGCAAGAGCCGCCCGGCTTGGCCCAAGCCTCCAATTTGCATTTTCTTAATTGGCGGCCTAACCCCCTCCTCTCCTACCGCTCTCCTCTCCTGCCCCCTCAACTCGCCACCTCGGGCGAACTAACTCGAATCCGGGACCTCCTCTAGCAGACCCGGAGCCTCCCTGCGACGAAATCCTCCACCAGGTCTCCGATGTCCTCGAGGTGCCGGTCGACTATCGCCTCGATCCTCCTCTCGGCGCCGCCGTCCGGCCGCTCGTCACCCCTGATCTCCACCGCCCGAAGGAGGGGCTCGGTCAGCGGGGCTCCGATCCTGCTCACCAGGGTGACGTAAGCCTCTTCGACGCCGTCGAGCTCGGCGATCTCCTCGGCGGCCCTCCCGGCGACGACGTTGTAGATCTTGCCGACGTGGTTTACCGGGTTCTTTCCGGCGATCGCCTCGATCGACATCGGCCTCATGGGGGTTATCAGGCCGCTGCCACGGTTTCCCCGGCCGGTGGCGCCGTCGTCCCCCATCTCCATCGAGGACCCCGTCAGAGTGAGGAAGATGTTGCTCCCGCCGTCGGCGGCGTTGACGGCGACCTCAGCGTCTGCGGCCGTGGCTATCGTCTCCCGGACCCTCTCCTTCACCTCCCGGTACTCCTCCATCGAGGAGACGAACTTCGACACGATCGCCGCCGCCACCACCAGGTTCAGGCGATCGCCGATCCGCACCGCCATCACCTTCGTATCCTCGCCGACGCCCCGGACCCTCCGAACCCTCTCCTCCAGCTCCAGGACGAGCTCCTCGGTGGGGTCGAGGGGTGCAAAACCCACCCCGATCGAGGTGTCGTTCGCCCCCCGCTTCATCAGGCTTACGAGTTCCGGCGACCCACCCCTCACCCTGGCGTCGACCCGGTGCTCTAGCAGGTTCGCGAGGGATCGCTCTAGGTGGTCGGAGGCGACCCTCGCGATGAGGGCGTCCAGATCCTCTCCCGCCGGCGGCGCAGCCCTCCCCCCTACGATCACCGTCGGCGGCTCCAGGACCCGGCCGCCGCCGAACTCCACCTCGACCCTCCCGGCGGTGATCAGGACCTTGTCGACGTTGTGGTGGAGGATCTCCCCGAACTCCTCCAGGTAGGACCGGGATAGCTCCCTCGAGATCGCCTCCGATATACCATCCGCGAGGGTGTCGGGATGGCCCAGCCCCTTCCGCTCCACCACCTCGAAGGTCAGAGGTCTGTACTCTTCAAACTCGATCATCAGAACACCCGAATATATTACAGAATATCCGGATTGATATTTTGATCGGTCCCCGCTGGGCGACCCCCGGATAAATACGCTCATTGACGTTGCTTATCTGGTAGATTGTCGGTGGCGATCTTCCGAAAATTACGGCGACGCCTCCATCGGCAGCTGTAAATTATCCGGCGAAGACCGCCAGCGGCTGGGGCCGGATCCTTATATTATTCGCCCGATTCCTGAGGGTGCAATTTATATTCATGAATGAGCATTCGACTATTTACATGACTGAGTCAACAATTACGCCAGATCAGGAGTCGATTCAGGAATTACATCTAAAGAGGATCACAGCTCTGGAGAACGAGAATAAGCGCCTGAGCGAGGAGATCGAGACCCTCAGGATGGAGAAAGAGGACACCAGAGCCAAGCTCGTAGAGACCCTCATATCCAACAAGAAGTACATGCGGGAAGAGGAGCGGCTGAAGAAAGAGAACGCCCTCCTCAGGAGGATGCCCCTCTTCCTGGCGACGGTGGTGGAGATGGGAGAGGACTACGTCCTCCTCCGACAGCATGGGAACAATCAGGAGTTCATCACCACCACCTCCCCGGAGATGATGGAGTCCCTGGAGCCGAACACCAGGGTCGCGATAAACAACTCCCTGACGATAGTGAGGGTGATGGACAAGTCCGTGGACGTCAGGGCCAAGACGATGGAGCTGATAGAGGCACCCACCGTCTCTTACGATCAGGTGGGGGGCCTGGAGGATCAGATCCGGGAGGTGAGCGAGACCGTCGAGCTCCCCCTCACCCAGCCCGAGCTCTTTGCCGAGATCGGGGTGGAGCCGCCCAAGGGGGTCCTCCTCTTCGGACCCCCTGGGACCGGCAAGACCCTCATCGCCAAGGCGGTGGCCCACCACTCCCGAGCCACCTTCATCCACATGTCCGGGAGCGAGCTCGTCCACAAGTTCATAGGCGAGGGTGCCCAGCTCGTGAGGGACATATTCCAGATGGCCAGGGACAAGGCCCCGGCGATCGTATTCATCGATGAGATCGACGCCGTCGGGTCCATCAGGACCCACGACGGGACGACCGGGTCCGCCGAGGTGAACCGGACGATGATGCAGCTATTGGCGGAGCTGGACGGCTTCAGGGCGAGGGGGGATGTCAAGGTCATCGCCGCTACCAACAGGATAGACATCCTGGACCCTGCCCTCCTCAGGCCGGGGCGGTTCGACCGGATCATCGAGATCCCCATGCCCAACTTCGACGGCCGCCTGGCCATCCTTGGGATCCACACCGCGAAGATGAAGATGAGCCCCGAGGTCGACCTCCGGGCGATAGCGAAGGAGACGGAGGGGGCGAGCGGTGCCGACCTCAAGTCCATAGCCGTCGAGGCGGGGATGATGGCCATAAGGCGCCACGGAAGCTCCGTGACCCCGGAGGACTTCAAGAGGGCCGTCGACAAGGTCCTCGGCGAAGAGATGCTCCCCCGGGTTGACGAGTCGATGAGGATGTTCTCGTAATCGGTGGCGACATGGTCTGCGGCTCTGCATCGCCGCAAACCTTGCCGTTTTATCCAGACCGTCGACCCATCTTCTTCATTGCCAGTCTCTGCCTCTATATCTCTTCCTCTTTTCTGGGCCGGTCTTGTCGGAGACCGACCTTCTCCTTCCCAGGGCGATCCGGGTCCATGCCGGGCTGATGGCCTGGTCTATATCCCTCAAGGCCGACGGAGCTTCAGCCCCGGAGGGTGTACCTTTCGGAAGTCCTCTTCAGGGGGTTGTAATCCCTCTCCTTCCCAGATACGATCTGGGGCCTGTTCCCGAGGCCGTAGCCGAAGGGGTCGGGTCCGAAGTAAGCGCTCCAATAGTTTCCGACGTACCTCCTGTAGGTGACGCCGTTGTAGGTGTAGCTCAAAGGCTCCGTCGAGTTCCAGAAGTTCGTGGAGTTCCAGGAGTGAACGTGGTTATTGTTGTTTATCAGGTTGTTCATGTAAATTCTGTTGTTGTAGGAGTTGTCGACGTAGACCCCGTACACGTTGATGCTCAGGTTGTTTCCGGCGAGGATGTTACCGCTGGAGCTCTCCAAGCTGATGCCGTCCAGGTTGTTTCTTATCGTGTTGCTGGTGACCGCGTTTCTGTTGGAGTAGAGGAGGCGGACGCCGAATATGTAGTTGTACCTCACCCTGTTGCCCCGGATGGTGTTGGCGGAGGATCGGAGGAGCCATATCCCCTGATTTTCGTTGTATCGGACGATGTTGTTGGAGACGGTGTTGTCGCTGCACTCTCCGAGGATTATGCCTGCCCAGCGGTTTAGGCTGGCGTTGTTGTTTCGTATGGTGTTGTTATTCGCTTTGCTGAGAAGGATGCCGCCGAAGGTGTTGTTGCAGGCGTCGTTCTCCACGATGGTGCACCTCTCCGAGGTGTAGAGGGATATGCCGACATCGTTCTGACATATGAAATTTTTCATGACGTTGTTTCGGGCAGAGTTGTCGAGGACTATTCCGTACTCGTTTCCGGTTAAGTTATTGTTTCTGATGACGTTATCTTTTGAGGTCACCTTTATTCCGGCGTCCTTCCAGAGCTTTCCTGAGTTCGTGACGGTGAAGCCCTCAAAGAGAACCTCGTCGGAGGAGATGACGACGGCGCTCCCATACCCCCCGGCGTCCACGACGGGCTTACCATTGCCCGTGTCCAGGCCTATGAGGGAGATCTTCTTGGTAACGTTTATGTTCTCTTGGTAATTGCCGCTCTTTACGATGATCCTGTCACCGTCGCTGGCGCGGTTTATCGTGGCCTGGATGAACTTGTCGTCGTAATCGGGGCTGACTACATAAGTCGCAGCAGCCGTCGGATTCCCCGAGAGGATGAGAAGCAGGGCTGAGATCAGAATGAGTTGGCCGTAGACGTCCTTCCTTGGCATGGGACCTTCCTCTATTTCGATCGGTATAGTCAGGTTTATTCGTTAAAAGCCTTTTCAGCTTCCAGGAGAGACTCGCGGGTCCGAGAAGGGGGGGCCCCGTACCTCGAGCCTCTCCTCCCCGGGAACGATCTCTTTCTTCGTCAGTTTCCATGGCGAAATCGTTAAGTATTTCCGATTTTTCCTCTTCTTCATGGACGAGGATGAGATCGTATCGGTGGAGGAGGAGATCTTCTACGACTATACGGTCCCTTCCGATATCGGCCTGGACGGTCTTGACCCTTCCTCTAACATCTCGAACATGACGACCGATCTGCCCCTGGAGCTCTCTTCGGAGGTGCCGTTGCATCTGACCGGGGATGGATCCCAGTCGACCCTGAGGTCCATCGTAGACTACCTCGACTCGGCCCTGGGGATCGATCTGGTGTACATAGCCGGGATTCTCTTCAAGGTCGTATTGATAGCGGTTTTGACCTATATCGCCGCCAATATGGTGAGGCGAGCTATCAACGTCCACCTCCCCAGAGTCACGGGAGGCGGGAGGATGGGGCTGGACGCGGAGACCGAGACGACCTTCAGGACCCTGATCAGCAGGCTTCTGGTGGCAGCGATCTACGTTGTTGGGTTTTTGATGATCATATACCAGATACCGCCCTTAAGCAGGGTCTCCGTAACCCTCCTCGCTGGGGCGGGGGTGGCGGGCCTCGCCATAGGCTTTGCAGCCCAGGACTCCCTTTCCAACCTCATCTCCGGGATCTTCCTCGCGGTGTTTCATCCCTTCCGGGTGGGGGACTTCGTCGACTTCAACGGCGAGTACGGCCAGGTCGAGGATCTGACCCTGAGGCACACCACCATAAAGACCTGGGACGGCCGGAGGATCTTCGTCCCCAACAGCCTCATGGGCAGCCAGCCGATAATCAACTGGTCGATAACCGATCCCGTCATAACCTGGAGGATAGACGTCGGCATCGGCTACGATGCCGATATGGACCGGGCGAGAGAGATCATGCTCGAGGCGGCAAAGAGGCACCCCTTGGTCTTGAAAGACCACGACATAACTGTCAGGGTCACCGATCTCGCAGATTTCGCCGTCAATATGAGGCTCACAGTGGACGTCCCTCACCGGGATGTGGCTTACAGCACGGCCTGCGACCTCCGGGAGGCGATAAAGAAGAGGTTCGACCAGGAGGGGATCGAGATCCCCTACCCATACAGAAACCTCATCATCCAGAGGCAGGAGGGGACGTCGCCGGTATCTCCGAGCCAGGATCCCCCCGCGAAGGGCTGAACTGCCAGAACGCAAACCGCGTAATAATGGCCGATGAGGTGCCGGGGATCGAGGCCCTGATTCCGAAGATAGCCCCCATGCGGCCTCACTTCTTCGGAGAAGGACCCCCGGCCGATCGGCTCTGGAGGCTGGACCTTATGATCTCCTTGAGGGACCCTATATCTCCGCCTTTGGCGGAGATGGGGGCGATCCGATCTCGCCACTGGCTCCAGGGTGGGAGCATTCCCAGCCTTTCGCCGATCGCGTCGAGGGTGGCGTCGGGATCCTCGACCCTGTCCATCTTGTTGGCGGCGACGGCGACGGCGAGATCGAGGTCCGTCAGAAACTCAAAGAGCTCCACCTCCAGAGGGACCTCCCCCCTCTCCTCCCAGCGGTCGGCGATCTCGAGGAAGCTGGCGGCGTCGATCACCTGGATCGCGAGGAGGATATCGTCGCCTCTATCCTCAAAGTAGTGGACTATGAAGTCCTTCGTCCCCTCCTGGACCCTCCTCTCAGCGCCCTTCATGTACCCGTATCCGGGCATGTCTACGTAGGTGACGCTTCCTACCCGGGCCCTGGAGGGGCCTACGGTCACCCCGGGCCTCCTCCCCACCCGGACCTTCTTGCCCGTAAGAAGGCGGAATAGGGTAGATTTCCCGACGTTCGACCTTCCTATCAGCACGATCTCCGAAGCCATCGAGCGATCATCCTCCATCCTCAATGAGCCCCCGTTAGAAATCCGTTTCTCTTCGCTGGGGAAGGAGGGGATTATTTGGGGGGACCGAAAGGCTTATATTCGACAAATGCCGTATAATGCCTAGGCAAAAGTCGATCAAACTTTTTCCTCCCTCCTAAAAATCCCTACATCCGACTTTTGCCTCCCCCCTTCATAGCCATTTCGTCAAGGCCACCCCGGAGGCCTTTGACGAAAAGGGCATATCGTAGCTATCTTTATCCATTCGCAGTGCTTCGCCGTTGATATCCCACGATCATCCTCAAGTCGGATTGGAATCGTCGGAGCCCCCGGCATCTTCGGATCGACAGAAAAGTTTATATTCGTCAGATGACGGAGTGATATCAGGCAAAAGTCTGACGTCGAACCTTCCTTCCCTCCCGAATCCCTGATAGCGACTTTTGCCCCCCACCTCCCTTTTATCCCCTCTGATGAGGGGCTTTGATGGCGGATAGACGGCATCCGCCCCCCTTCTGGCAGGTTTGGTTATGAGATGTCTCCCACGTCTGCGCCGTCGTCGACGATGGCATCCCCTATAATCCTAGTTAGGAATATAATATTCAAACTAAAAAAGAACGGGGGCAAGCGCGCCCCTCATCAGCATGCGCAGCCGAAGACCCCGGCCCCTCCCCACGGCATGGTGTCGCAGGGATCGAGGCCGGAGCAGCCCTCTATGCAGCAGTTGAGCCAGTCGGTCTTCTTCGTCACGTTCGTCTCGACTAGCTCCATCTTGACCCTTCGGGTTATGTCGTAGGTCCCGCTGTACCTCTCCTCTCCGATGTTGATTATGTTGTTTCGGGAGTCTACCTGGCGGTATCTGAGGTCTGCAATCCCGGTGGAGTGGGAGTCGATGTCGTATACTGTGGACCTGGTGGCGAATACGTCGGCGCTGATGATGGTATCGTTGGTGGCTATGACGGTGGCGTTCAGCCTCTCAAGGCGCATGGCGACGTTCCTCTCCTTCGATAGCTCGGTGTTATAAAGGAAGCTCGCCCCGACGGAGTCGCCGTTATTTCCGGCGCAGTCGCGGTCGTTTATCATCTTTCCGGCGTAGTCGACGGTCCTGCTGGCGTTCAGCCTGACGGGCCAGTTCTCTTCGAGGGTTATGGTCCAGACGCCGCTTCCTGCGGGCTTGAAGTAGGTCCGGTTGACGGCCGAGTTGGCCCAGGCCCGAAGGTATATCGCCTCCTCGGAGCTGTAGGTCCCCTCGAGGGCGGCGGTCCTCTCCCGGAGGCGGACGTCGTTGGCGTCGAGGTCGGAGGAGGCCGAGTAGTATGGCGATAGAACCCTCCCGGCGGGGGTGACGGCTATGGGGGCGATCTCCCCCTCCACCGATCCCGAGAGGTCGAGGGTCATGTTCGCGCTCTGGCGGCTGATCCAGAAGGAGGAGCCGTCGGTGACGTTGTACACCCCGAAGGTGTAAGAGGCGGCGGAGGCTGAGGAGATCAGCCCCGCCAGCAGCAGTAGATATACGAATACCTTCCTCATTCAGATCACATCCGCATGGGCACCGGTGTTGTCGGTCCAGGCCTCCCCGCTGACGTCTTTAATGGTCATTGCCCACCCTGCGTCGGAATCCGTATCAAAATCCGGCGGATCCGAGCTCGAGGCTTCAGCGACGATCTGGTAGTTGCCCACCACTTTGTACTTCAGTTTGGCCTGGGTGGAGTCTCCTGCATACGCCTCCATCTCTCCAAAGTTCAATCCACCGGCACCCAACGTGGTATACACCTCGGAGTAAGCTGTCCCATCGTCAGCGTAGGATCCGAGGTAGATCTTGGTCCCGGCCGCGCCCACGTTCTCGGCCGATGCCGAAGCGCTAGAGCTCGTATCGGTGCTGAAGTCCCCCCAGATCATGGCGGATCCGGCCGTTACATCTCCGGAAACGCTGGCAAACCGGTCAGGTCCACTGGAGTCGTAGGTCCCGCTTATGGCACCGATGGTCCCATCGCCCTCAATGACCGTGAGCCTCAAATTCTCTCCTGAGGCTGAGGTGCTCTCTCCGGACTCCGCCATAAGGAGGTCGGCACTGGCACCAGCCGTGGCACCGCTACCCCCGGCGCCCACAGCGGAACCTTCAGCGAGGACTGAGGTTGGGGTCCCGCCGGTCAGCTGGAGCCGGGCGTTCCCAGCGGCGACGCCCGTTCCCGCCGCACCCCCGGTGCTCCGGGCGTTCACATCAATCGCGACCACGTCGGCGCTGTTCCCGACCGCGGCGGCGACGAATCCGACGCCGATCTCGTTCTTGGCTCCAGCGGCCCCGGCGCCGAAGATGGCGCCTTCCGCCTCGACGATGCCGTTCCCGCTATTGAAATCGAATCCTCCGCCCAGGCCGCCAGCGGCGGCGACCGCAGCGACGACACCTTCCTTGTTGGATGCCTCGATATCCTCGCCGAGGGCGCCAGTCCCGAAGAATCCGGTCCCCGCGGCCAGGGTACCGCTTCTGATCCGGTTTCTATAGCCTTCGGCACCGACTCCGATTCCTGCGGCCTCCGCGCCACCGGCTATGAATCCACTCTGGAGGTCGACGATTCCGCCGAGGCCGCCAGCAGCGGCGGCCGCAGCGACGACACCTTCCTTGTTGGATGCCTCGATCTCTTCTCCGATGGCTCCAGTCCCGAAGCCACCGGTTCCTGCGGCCAGGGTACCGCTTCTGATCCGGTTTCTATAGCCTTCGGCACCGACTCCGATTCCTGCGGCCTCGGCACCGCCGGCTATGATCCCATCCTGGAGGTCGACGCCTGCGCCCAGGCCTCCAGCGGCCGCGGCTGCCACCACGGTACCGACTCTGTTGTAGGCCTCAATGCCGCTGCCGTAGGCGCCGGTTCCATAAAATCCGATTCCCGCCGCCAGGGCTTCGCTCTCGATCCAGTTGCTGCGGCCTTCGGCGAGGACTCCGACGCCAGCAGCCTCCGCGCTGCCGCCTATGAATCCATTCTGGAGGTCGACGATTCCGCCCAGGCCACCGGCGGCCGCGGCTGCTGCCACGGTTCCTCGCTTGTTGTAGGCCTCAATGCCGCTGCCGTAGGCGCCGGTTCCATAAAATCCGGTTCCCGCCGCCAGGTTTTCGCTCTCGATCCAGTTTCTGCGGCCTTCGGCGAGGACTCCGACGCCAGCAGCCTCCGCGTCGCCGCCTATGAATCCATTCTGGAGGTCGACGATTCCGCCGAGGCCGCCAGCAGCGGCGGCCGCGGCGACGACACCTTCCTTGTTGGATGCCTCGATCTCTTCTCCGATGGCTCCAGTCCCGAAGCCACCGGTTCCTGCGGCCAGGGTACCGCTTCTGATCCGGTTTCTATAGCCTTCGGCACCGACTCCGATTCCTGCGGCCTCGGCACCGCCGGCTATGATCCCATCCTGGAGGTCGACGCCTGCGCCCAGGCCTCCAGCGGCCGCGGCTGCCACCACGGTACCGACTCTGTTGTAGGCCTCAATGCCGCTGCCGTAGGCGCCGGTTCCATAAAATCCGATTCCCGCCGCCAGGGCTTCGCTCTCGATCCAGTTGCTGCGGCCTTCGGCGAGGACTCCGACGCCAGCAGCCTCTGCGCCGCCATCCACGAATCCATTCTGGAGGTCGATGCCTGCGCCCAGGCCACCGGCGGCCGCGGCTGCCACCACGGTACCGACTCTGTTGTAGGCCTCAATGCCGCTGCCGTAGGCGCCGGTTCCATCGAATCCGGTTCCCGCCGCCAGGTTTTCGCTCTCGATCCAGTTTCTGCGGCCTTCGGCGAGGACTCCGACGCCAGCAGCCTCCGCGCCGCCGCCTATGAATCCATTCTGGAGGTCGACCCCTATGCCGAGGCCTCCGGCAGCGGCCGCGGCCACCACGGCCCCCTCCCTGTTGGAGGCCTCAATCTCCCTGCCGGAGGCGGAAGTTCCGGCATCGGTGGTGCTCGCGGCCAAAGTTCCGCGTATCTCGTTATTCACACCTATGGCACCGACCCCGGCCGCCGCCGCCTCTCCATAGCCGTCTATGTAGAGCTCAGGAAGGTCACCCGTCCAGTCGGCTTCGAGGTCGATCTTTCCTGCGCCAGCGGCCGCGCCTACGGCGCCGAGGTCGCTTTCAGCTGATCTTATCTTGCCATACGCCCAGGCGCTGTTTCCGGTCCCCGTAGCGAGGTTGCAGTCGACTTCCGCGGGCCCCGCCAGGTCCAGGGAGGATACAGCCACGGCAGCCCCTTCTCCCTCGATCTTCAAGTTCGAGGGCCCGAGGTTGACGTCCATGTACCCTGCGGTCCCAAAGGCTGTCGGGAGGTCCCCGACCATCTGGGTGTCCTGGGATGTGGCGATCCCTCCGTCGACGCCGATCGTCTGCCTGGAGTCGAGAGATCCGTCCCAGACCGAGGCATGCTGCATGGTCCCCCGCCCCCCCTGGTTTGCTGTAGAGACGACGGCGCAGGCCCCGGCATCTCTGATGGAGGCATCCTGGACGACGCCCAGGGCTCCGGGCGTCAGATGGGCGGACCCTCGGGCCAGGGTATGGGCGGCGTCCTCAGCATAGATATAGCTCATGCCGACATACCCGCCGCTACCGGCGTACTCCTGGACGGCGTAGATGTTCCCGGGTCCTGTGAACCTCCTCCTATCGTCGATCTTCAGGCCTTCGCCGAAGGCAGCCGACGACTGACCCCACACCTCGACGCCGTTGTCGACGTTGTAGGATTCCGAGATGCTTACGCTATTTCCACCGCCATCGCTAGCCGAAAACTGCATATTGATGGCATACGCCCCTTGAAAAATGAGAAGACAAGTCATCGATAGAATTAACCGATATGATCTCGACAGTGATCTCCCTCCCTCAGCCAGCTCCACCACTTATGCTCGGCATTAGAACCTATGCTTGGCATTTGAACCTATGCTAATCGATATAACTTTTGCTCATAGATATACTTTTCTAAAAACTATTAAAATATCAATAATGGTGTATACAACTCTTATCTAGACATATTGTGCAGATATATAAAAAGTATATATAATATCATAACTTATATATGCCATATCTAGGGGAGAATTCTTAAAATCCTAGCATTCCTATGGAACTCATTATATACTAAAAAATACATGATGACCTGATCCTCAAGGTGCTTTTGCTCCAGCAGTGGTACAGGTTATGCGACCTCGAGGCTGAAAAGCAAATTTCAGATCGAATCTCTTTTATGAAATTCTTATGATATCTAAAGGGCTTCAGGTAAAAAGAGGAACCATTCAGGATGCGACGTTTATAGAGGCAGATCCAGGAAATTCAAAGAAACCCAGAAGAGAGAACGCTAGGACTCGTCGGAGCAGGGATGGAACTTGGGCTGAGAAGGGGGAGGAACTACATTTTGGTTATAAACTTCATTCTAAAGTCGATATCGATTACGGCCTGATAAGGAGCATCGAATCGACAACTGCTTCGGTTCACGATAGTCGGGTTGATCTATCGGTTGAAGGTGAGGTGGTCCTCAGGGACAAAGGATATTTCGGTGTGAAGGCTAAGGGAAACGACTTCATTATGAAGCGTGCAGCAGCGGGTCATCCCCTAAGCGATCTCGATCAGCTGCGAAACCGCTTGATCAGCAGACTGAGATCTCCGGGCGAACGTCAGTTTGCCGTTATTAAAAGAGTGTTCCGAAGCGCCCCTGTCATGGTGACGACGATCCCGAGAGTTCACGTCAAAATGGTATTCACTGCCTTCGCTTTCGACTTATAACAGCTATGTACACTTAAAAATGCTGAAATCGTCTCTAAATAGCGGTAGCCATCGACGAAAAACGAGGAAACGGAACGAGAATCGATTAAGAGCGAGGATCGAGCTAAAATCAGAGATGGATAGGAGATAATTAAAGAATGGGAATGGTAAATAGGAGTTCCCGTTAACAATTCAGGAAATCTTTATATGGTAATGACTAGCAACTATAGATAGGCGGATCTGTGTTGCTTTATTGAATTGCTCCAACAAATCAAAAGGCAATTTGGGCAGTAGCTGGATCTAGCTTTAAGTCGATAGCCTCTGGATCTTCATCGGAGATGGGTGTTCAACAAAGCAATATCGGTCATAGTAGCCTGTCAAGAATCGCTGAAGGGGCTTAGTATGAGAAGTTGCTTAATGCTGTTGGTGACATCATTGCTGGTGATGGTAGCGGCGGCAGATGAAGAATTGGTCGATGCAGGACCGTATCAGGTATCTTTTGACTTGGGCACGACTACTCCATACCAGTGGGAAGTAAACGAATCCAAAGCGAACGCAGGTTACCTAGACCTTTGGATCTTGAGTGAAGATAGCTTTGCATATTTATATACATATCCCATTGAAGAGGATCTTGTTATTGATCTTCCTTCCCTGCAATTATGGGTGAACTATTCGTTCAATGAATTGTTCACAAGCGGTCTGCCAGAGGATGAGGTTCGTTATTACGGGCGGAACATCGATGGTCAGGAGGCTGTTCTAGGGGTTATGGATCTCCAAGATGCGCAACTCTTCATCGCTGCCTATTCTAGGACTTATGATGACAGTGGACACATCATGGTAGAGATTGGTTCGATGTATCCATGGAACCAAGGAACTGAGAGCCTGCTGAACAGCATAACGGTGGATTATTCTCCTATAATCTCGACTAGCATATTTGGCATACCACTGATGGGTTCATCGATTAGCGATGATGATGATTACGGCACCCCCCTCGACAGGTCGATGCGGGATCTAATGTCGAAGCACAATGCTTCAGGGGATGTAAACCGAGCATATCTCCTCAGGAGGTAACGCCACACCATATCTTCTTGCTCTGGGCTAAAAAGGGATGGGGAGCCGAGGGGGGCGAGTCCCCGGCTTTGAGGCTGGGGATGCAGATCCCCTCCCATTTTTGTATCTTATCATGGTCCTTGGCCCCGGATCATCCTTTCCTCCTCTCGATGCCGTTTCTCCGCCTCTTCTCTCTTTCTCCTGGCCGAGATGAGGATGACGGCGGCAAGGACGATCGATCCAAAGAAGGCGGTAAAGGAGATCAACATCGCTGAAAATATCCTCATCATGAATTCGTGACCTACCGCCAGGACCACCTCGGGCCCTTCCCTCCCCGGGGAGTACCGGGTTGTCATCCTATAGATGCCAGGATGATCGACTTTAAATGTCGCGATCGACCTGCCGGAGCGCCCACCGATGGTGTAGGTGGAGCTCCCCGTCGGAGGCCGGAGATCAGCTTTTTCGCCGGAGGAGAGGTCCACCACCTCGATCTCCAGCCCTGAGGGGAAGGTTCTCCCCGTTGAATAGAGTTCATTTTCGAAGAAGGTCATGTTCTCATAGAAGATTGTATAATCTCCAGCCTCCTCGAGATCGAGGTCGGCATTTCCCGGCGCTATCACTTGAACCAGCTCTTCGTCGATCCCCGAGATGCCCGAGAAGATCGTCCAGCCGAAGACAAATATCCCTGCCAGGACCACCAGGACTGCCAGGCTCAGTTCCCGCCGATCCAGCAGGGCTGGGGATCTCTCCATCTTCCTCCACCGGTAACGAGAGGGTCGTCCAATCTATATAAAATATTTGAATTATCAGGCCGGGATGGTGGCTGAAGGGCTGCCAGCTCGACCGAATCCGCGGGCAGCCGCCTTTAATTTTTTGGGTTCAAGGTTCGGGATGGTTCCGCCGATCCAGACAGCAGGCTTGGGATCTCCGGCGGCCAGATCTGCTTATCGTCTCGGTTTTGAGCTTCTTTAACCTCTCCTCAGCCCTGGCAGCTTCCCGACCCTCAAAGCGGAGATGAATCAAAAGTTATTTATCCACAGAAAATTCATCAAGTTTGGGGGTCTTATGAACCTAAAGCCGAATGGTGATAAATGGCCTTTGAATTTGTTCAGGGCTGCTGGCCTTATGATAGCGATCTTGGCCTCTGTGAGTCTATGCCTCGGTTCTCCTCAGGCAGAGGACGCCATAAACCCGTCAGTGATCTCCAGGGAGGAGGCGTCCAGGATGATCATCGACACCCTGGTCAGGAACCTGACCGAGAGTTCCGAGCTTGAGATGGGCCTGAGAGTCAATCAGCACCAGGATCTGCTGGATTCTGGCACCCGGGTGATGGAGGCAAACCAGGATGAACTTGAGCCATCGGGTCTCTTGCTCTGCCAGAATGCCAGCTGGCTATTCTTCCTGGACCTGGCTCCCGGAGCTCATTTCGCTCATCCAGTGATAATAGCGGTGCTAGATGCCATAACTGGGGAGATCCAATCCATGGATGGTCAGTGGTGGCCGGTCATAATCCAGCCCGCCTTCGAGAACGAGACGGAGAGGCAGGATCCGGAGACGATCGTCTTTGAGAAGGAGCCGAATTTCTAAGAAAATGGACGGGGGGCCAAAGGATGGTCGCCGTCGCATCTCCGAGGCTGATCCTTCGGCAGAAAGACCATCTTGCTCCCTTTGCTCCCTATATGATGATGTATTGCGGAAGGTCTTTGAGATGAGATCAAATGAATCTCGCAAATTATTGGCAGCCACGACCTGGGCGGTGACCGTCTCTCTGCTGCTATTATGCTCGGCAGGTCTATCCCTGGGCGCATCCCTAGAATCGACGGACGACGTGAAGGAGACGACCGCCGTCCTCAAAACAAGCCCGATGCTGAAGAGAGCCGAGCTGATTCAGAGATCTCCTGCCATCGCCAGCCTGGAGCTCCTGAACCGGGAGACAGCTGCCCGGCTGGTCCAAGACGCTGTCGTCGCTCCCCTGTGGGAGCGGGCCGACCAACGCCAGGGGATGAGGGTGCTGCAGCATGATGAGATGCTGGCGGAAGGGGCCGTGATAGAGCCGGCCTTTGCCCCCTTGGGCGGTCCCTCCAGGAGGATGGTAGCTCAGAATCAGAGCTGGCTGTTCATGGTCGACGAGCTGCCGGGGGCCCACTTCGCCCATCCGGTCAAGCTGGTATTGGTAGACGCGGCCACAGGAGAGCAGCAGGAGATGGAGACCGACTGGTGGCCAAAGGTCAACGACGTCCAGCTATTCGATACGGAGACCATCCGGACCGATCCAAAGCTCACCACCTTTTACAAAAAGCCCGCCGCTGAGGTGAAGCTCAGCACCTCTTATGGGGCGTTAGGTCAGGTGGGGGAGATCAAGCCCCTGATCAACTGCGACGTCTGGGCGGTTCTGGTCTGCGGCTACAACGACCTGCCCGACAGCTTCGATGACGACACCAATGGGATGTACTCCGTCCTCAAAAACTTGGGCGTTCCTGATGACCACATCTTCTACGTCAGCCCCCATGCGGGTCACGCTGGCGTGGACAGGCCGACGAGCAGGAGCAACGTCCAGTGGGCCATCAATGAGGTGGCAGCCCGATCCGACATCAAGGACAAGGTGCTATTTCTCTACAGCTCTCATGGCAACGTCAACTTCGTATCCTGCGTGCCAGGCAGCCCGGACGGCGGCTCCATAACGGCCGATGAGATGGACAACTGGCTCGACGCCATCAGCTGTAAGGAGATGGCCATCATCATCGAGGCCTGCCATAGTGGGAGCTTCATAGGCAAGTACAAGGACGGAACCTACGCGGCTGGAGAGAACGAGCTGACCGGCGACGGTGAGACCAACCGGGTGGTCTTCACCTCGGCATCCACCGACACCTCCTCATGGCCTGATATCGACGATGGGTCAGATCCAAACCCGGCGGACACCGGAAGCGAGAGCATATACGGCTACATGATGGCTTTCAGCATCCCATCTGCTGACACGAATGGAGACGGCAGGATCTCCTTTGGCGAGGCCCACCAGTATGCTTGGGACAACGACGTCACCCGCATCCTCGGCTGGAATGTGCCCCAACTGATCGAGAGCGGCCTGAACAAGGCCAACGTCTACCACCAGTGTCTCCAATACGAGTGTTATTCCAACCTTCCAAGTCCCAAGCTGACCCTTACCGGAACCGAAGATTATACCGCCAGTGGCGGAGAGTTTACCAGGTACAAGCTCTCGGTGACCAACTGGAACGCCTATCCTGGAGAGCTGTTCGAAGCTGCTCCGGATCTGCCACCCTGCGGCCTGAACACGGAGTCCTCTCGGACTTGGGTGGACATCTACGATGCCAGTGGAATACGACTTTACGGGTTCTGCGCTCTCTCTTCCCCATCGGATCTGCAGAACCTGTGGTTTGCCGTGAAGAAGGGTGAGACACCACCCAAGGGCGTATATGTGGTGCTGAAGGACCGGCGATGCGATGAGGAGTACACGTCGAACCAAGTGACGACGGAGCCAAAAATCCTATCCATTGCTCCCCTGAATAGGACCGTGGTCCAGATGAGGGAACCCATGAGCGTTGTAGGAAAGGTGCTTGTGTAGGGGAGCTCGTCACCCAGGGCGTGATGGGATAAAATGGGCGGTGGGACCAACGCTCACCGATCTTCTCTATTTTTTCAAATCGCTGACGGGAGTCGCTTTTTTCCTGGATCTGGGGCTATTCTCGAATGCGAGCTCCGCAGGTCTAACAGCATTCGAGAGTTCGAATATCTGTGGCATGTCGAAGAACCACCGCTTGATTCCGCCCCTCAGCTGACGAATTCGTACCTTCTGTACCCGTCCTTGTCGATATCCATAAGGGCGAACTCTCCCGACGGCGGTACAACGCTCTCCCGCCGCTTGCCATCGTGGAGGAGCTGGTAGTCCTCTAGGCCGATCTCGACCCTATCATCGAGCTGCTTGAGGAGGCGGCCTTTGGGCAGGGACCCGACGCCCTCTCCGACCAACCCAGAGAAGAAGGAGGCAGAGCAGCCGCTCCCGTAGGAGCCGAGGCCGAGCCGCGTCTCGTGGGTGAGGCGGCCCTCCTCTAGGAGGCTTGCCAGGCCGAGGTAGATCGATCCGGTATATATGTTTCCGACGATCGAGGATGCCATGGTCGAAGGCTTCACTTTCTTCTCGTACGCCTCCAGGAACTGCGCCGACCGGGAGAACCTCCTGTTGTACTCGGTTGATAGCCTCACCTTCTCATCCGAGAAATCCGAGGCCTCGGGCTCAGGCCCTATCTCCTCCTCCACCTCTCGCCACCGGGGGAGGCCCCGCCACTCAAGCCGGAATAACGATGCCGCCGCGTACTCTGCCATCCTGGGGTAGGGGATGTGGAATATGATGTGTTGGAGGTGGTCTGTGACGCATTCGCCTTCTGCGAGGCGGATCATCCCCCGGGAAAGGGCTCTCCTCTGAAAGGAGGAGAAGGCTCCTTCCATCGCCGTCAGGTAGCAGTGGTTGCTGTACTTGCCGTTGACGACGGCGCACCTCATCCCGATGGGCCGGAAGAAGTCGTTCACGTCTCTGGTGTAGACCCCCATGACGGGGTCGAGGGCGAGGATCCTCGGATCTTTATCGACGAGGAGGGCGACGGAGCCCGCCCCCTGGGTGTACTCACCTGGTGTCTTCATCTCATAGCGGGCGACGTCCGTCGCCACCACGATCCCCACAATCCCCCGCCTCCGGCCAGAGGACCCGTCCTCGTCCTCTCCCATCTTCAGCCAGCAGGCGACGTTCTCCAGGGCGTGAGTGGCGCCGATGCAGGCGGACTTGAACTCGACGGTGGAGCATTCCGAGAAGGACCCGGGGCCGTAGACTTGTTCCAGCATCCCGACGACGTAGGTCCCGATGGCCTTCGCCTCGTCGACCCCCGACTCGGTCCCGATGTAGATCCTCCCCACCTCTTGGGGGCGGAGGTCGTTCTTCTCCATAAGCTCCAGGGTCGAAGTGGCGGCGAGGGTGGCGGCGTCCTGGTGGGCGTCGGGTACGGCCATCTTCTTGACCCCGATCCCCCGGGATAGCTTTTCAGCTTCAATCCCCCTCTCCCTCGCGAACTCGCCGAGGGTCGATACAAATAGCTTTGGGACGGCTACGGCAATGTCGTCGATCCCGACGGCAGAGTTGCGCAGATCTCTCATGGTGATCTCCTCGTATGAGTGGTATCTCCTCGACGGTTCTCCTCGATGGTATTTATGGCCTGGGGTTTTCGGCAAGGGCTATATCCCAGGAGGTATCGTCCTGGACCGAGGCGTTCAGATTGCTGGAAGAGATAGAGCAGCTTGCAAAAAGGCTTGACGCCCTCGGGTTGAAGGAGCGGACCGAGGCGGTCGCGATGCTGAGAAGGTACGCCGCGGGCGAGATGAGCTTGGAGGAGGTCTACTGCACCCTTCTTGACGAGGGGCTGATCCCAATGCCGGCGAGGTGCACCATGCGGCAGAAGCCGCCCGTCACCCCCGAGGCGGAGGAGGCTCTGAAGGCCCTCATAAGGGAGAGGGTCCCCAACCGGTGAAACATCCCTCGCCCGGGAGATTCGGTTCCGTTTTTTGTTCCTCCCATCCGGACTCTTCGTCCCGGAGATCCGCTTCTCAGTGGGGGCTTTAAATACAATCTGAACTCAAATTTGTTTTGAGGAGATGGCTGTGGAAGTTGTCAAGATCCTGAGGATGGAGAAGGGCGAGCGCGACCGGCTGATCGAGGAGGAGCACCTCTGCAGGATCGCCTTCCGGGGGGAGAGATACCCCCACATAGCTCCCTTCGTTTACCTATTTGACGGGCGGTTCATGTACTTCTTATCGACTAAGTACGGCAGCAAGATCGATTTCTTCCGAAAAGATCCCCACGTCTCGGTGGAGGTGGAGCGGTACGCTCCGGACCTCTCAAGCTATCGATTCGTCACCTTGCGGGGCCGTCTCGCCGAGGTCTCTGACCCCCAGGAGAAGAGGGGCGTCCGGGAGGGGTTCGTCGATCTGATCCGGAGGAAGGACCTCTCTCGAAACGTCCTCATGGCCCTCGGCCACTCTCCCGAGGACCCCCTCAAATCGATCGTCGAGGAGGAGAGGTCCCTCATCTGGAAGCTCGTCGAGGTCCAGAAGATCGTAGGGCTGAAGGGTGGGGACGGGACCTGACCCATCATCGAAACCTCGAAGATATGGGGGCATAGCCCCAGCCCCTCGGAATCCTCCCCCTTTTATGCCACTTCCGCGCTTCGCCAAGAAATCCTTATATATCAGTTGACCGGAAGATTCATTCTGGCAAAACGTCCCTCCTCGGGGCGGATCCCGCCCCCGAGCGAGATGATCTGGAGATTTATGGTGGATTTTATGAACCTCAGACAGCCAAACGCCAACGAAGCGATCGGGACGTTCAACCGGTCGAGGAACGTCGCCCCGATGTCCGGGATCTGCACCCGATGTATCGACGGCTGCAGGGGCGGCTGTGACATCTGGTTATCCTCTTTCCGAGGGCGGGAGGTCCTCTATCCCGGCCCCTTCGGCGAGATCACCGCCGGGGCGGACAAGAACTATCCCATCGATTACTCTCATATAAACATCCAGGGGTACGCCGTCGGCGCCCGGGGCCTCCCCTCGGGGGTCGAGGGGAACCCTGACACCGCCGTCTTCAACGGGGTCGATACCGAGACCGAGTACGGCTGGGACAGAAAGGTGAAGATGAAGGTCCCGATCTTCACCGGAGCCCTCGGCTCCACCGACATCGCCGGGGCGAACTGGGAGCACTTCGCCATCGGCGCCGCCATATCGGGGATCACCCTCGTCTGTGGCGAAAACGTCTGCGGCGTCGATCCGGACCTCGTCCTCGACGGCAGGGGGAAGGTCTCCCGGTCCCCGGAGATGGACCGGAGGATCGAGACCTATAAGCGGTTTCACGAGGGATACGGGGAGATCCTCGTCCAGATGAACGTCGAGGACACCCGCCTCGGGACCGCCGAGTACGTCTCGATGAGGCACGAGCTGGACACCCTGGAGCTGAAGTGGGGGCAGGGGGCAAAGTGCATCGGGGGCGAGATCAAGGTCCGGTCCCTGGAGAGGGCTCTGGAGCTGCAGAAGAGGGGCTACATCGTGAGGCCCGACCCCTCCAAGAGGGAAGTCCAGCAGGCCTTCCGGGACGGGGCGATAAAGGAGTTCGAGCGGCACTCCCGCCTCGGCTTCGTCACCAAAGAAAGCTTCATCGAAGAGGTGGACCGGCTCAGGGACCTGGGGTTCAAGAGGATAACCCTCAAGACCGGGGCCTACTCCATGGCGGAGCTCGCCATGGCCCTCCGGTACGGCTCGGAGGCGAAGATAGACCTCCTCACCATAGACGGCGCCCCCGGCGGGACGGGGATGAGCCCCTGGCCGATGATGAATGAGTGGGGGATCCCCACCTTCTACCTCCAGTCCCTCGCCCGGGAGTTCGCAGAGCGGCTCAGCAAGAGGGGGATGAGGGTCCCCGACCTCGCCATCGCCGGCGGCTTCTCCTCCGAGGACGGGGTATTCAAGGCGATCGCCATCGGCGCCCCCTACTTCAGGGCGGTCTGCATGGGCAGGGCGCTGATGATCCCCGGGATGGTCGGAAAGAACATCCAGAAGTGGATCGGGGCTGGAGAGCTTCCCAAGTCCGTCTCCAAGTACGGGACGACCGCAAAGCAGCTCTTCGTCACCTACGAGGAGCTGGCCGAGAAGTACGGAAGGGAGGTAGAGGAGATGCCCCTGGGGGCGATGGGGATCTACACCTACGCCCAGAGGTTCCAGGTAGGCCTCCAGCAGCTGATGGCCGGGAGCAGGAACTTCAGCCTCAAGACCATATCGAGAAACGACGTCATGGCCCTCACCGAAGAGGCATCCCGGGTCTGCGGGATACCCTACGTCATGGAAGCCTACCGGGACGTCGCCGAGGAGATCCTCGACGGCTGAAGGCCGGAGCTTCCGCTCTGGCGAATGATGAGAGGGGGCCGGGAGCGGCTCCGGCGATCCCCCAAGGATCCTCCAAACGCCGAAGAGCTCCCTTCCCCCAGCCAAATCTCAATTATCCGGCGGCGACGGAGCCTTCCGCGGGCGGTCGAACCGCAGGACGTTCGAATTGTCATCAACTATCATTTTTCATTAATAACATTAAACTTCTGACATTCTTTCCCCCCTCCGCCCCGCTATCCAGAATGCTTAAATATTAGTTTACGGCCTGGATGGTCCATTTGGCCATAAATAAATGTTACTCACAAGATTTAACTATGGGTTGCAGACATGGCCTTCCTCCTAACTCGTTGTGATCGATGGTTTGGCGGAAGCCAAGTAGGGTGATATAGGGATGGCAGAACTCAACCCATTTGAGATAGCTAAAGAGCAGCTGGATAACTGTGCAAAAATAATGAATTTGAGTGACGGCGTCAGCGAGGTGCTGAAGCACCCCATGCGAGAGCTTCACGTCGCCATTCCTGTCCGGATGGACGATGGAAGCACCAAGGTCTTCCAGGGGTTCCGGGTCCAGTACAACGACGCAAAGGGGCCGACGAAGGGGGGGATCAGGTTCCACCCCGATGAGACTATCGACACCGTCCGGGCCCTCGCCGCCTGGATGACCTGGAAGTGCTCCCTCCTCGACCTCCCCCTCGGCGGGGGGAAGGGCGGCGTCATCTGCAACCCCAAGGAGCTCTCCCAGGATGAGCTGGAGCGGCTCAGCAGGGGGTACATCGACCGAATCTGGCAGTTCATAGGCCCCGATAAGGACGTCCCCGCCCCCGACGTCTACACCACCCCCCAGATCATGGCCTGGATGATGGACGAGTACTCGAAGATCACGGGGAAGAACGAGTTCGGCTGCATCACCGGAAAGCCCCTCTGCATAGGCGGCTCCTGCGGCCGCGACGACGCCACGGCCCGGGGCGGCATGTTCACCATCCGCGAGGCGGCTAAGGAGCTGGGGATCGACCTCTCTCGGGCAACGGTCGCCATCCAGGGATACGGGAACGCCGGGTGCCATGCCTCCTTCCTCTGCCGGGAGCTCTTCGGATCCAAGGTGGTGGCGATCAGCGACTCCAAGGGCGGGATATACAACAAGGACGGCCTCGATCTGGAGCTCGCCTGCAGCGTCAAGAAAGATACCTGCACCGTCGTCAATTCCCCGAGGAAGACGACGGCCAAGATCACCAACGAGGAGCTCCTGGAGCTCGACGTCGACATCCTGATCGTCGCCGCCCTCGAGAACGTCATCACCAAGGAGAACGCCCCCAGGATAAAGGCGAAGATCGTCGCGGAGCTCGCCAACGGCCCCACCACCCCCGAGGCGGATGAGATCCTCCACAATAAGGGGGTCCACGTCATCCCCGACTTCCTCTGCAACGCCGGAGGCGTCACCGTCTCCTACTTCGAGATGGTCCAGAACATCGACCGGTACTGCTGGGACGTCGAAGAGGTCCGAAAGAAGCTCGACGCCAGGATGACCCGGGCCTACCACTCCGTCCTCGAGACCTCCAGGGTTTACAAGATCAATATGCGCCAGGCGGCCTACGTCGTAGCCGTCAGCCGCGTCGTCGAGGCGATGAGGATCCGCGGCTGGGTCGGGACAGAGTAGCCGCCTTCCTTCTCACCAACCAGAGGAGAATAAACGGGAAGGCTCACAATATGATCGCCGGGGAGGATCCGATCCTCCCAATTTGCCCTCTTTTTTTCATCCTCGCCTCGTCCTCTCCCCCTTCGCGCCAGATCGGCTGGAGGAATGGGCATTCCTCATGGGGATGACATATACTATCATAGGCGCGCCACCCCCGAGGAGGCCATCGACCGGCTTGGAGGAGGCGTCCTGGTTCCACCTCGAGGATGCCGAGAGCTTGGGGATCATCGGCGACGTAGAGGCTGTGGCGGCATCCCCTCACAAGTTCGCCACGAGGATAGAGCTGGTCAGATGAGAGATCTGACCAGAAATATTTCGTCTCGAATTACGTTGTGAAACGGCCTTAGCTGGAGCAGGCCGCCTTCTTCTTATTCCTCTCCTCGGACCTCCCCAGGGTGGGGTTCAGAGCCTGGGGCGCCAGCTCCACCAGCCTGTGCCAGTTATCCCGCTCCCAGAGCATGGAGGACCTGTCCTCCTCGGGGATGAACTGGCGGAGTCGGAGGGAGAGGGTCTCCCAGTTGACCTGGTGGCCGTCGAAGTCCGGGCCGTCAACGCAGGCGAACTTCGTCTCTCCCCCCACCTCGACCCGGCAGGCTCCGCACATCCCGGTCCCGTCTACCATCAAGGGGGTGAGGCTGACGATCGTCTTGACCCCGAAGGGCTTGCTCGCCTTCGCCGCCTCCATCATCATGAAGGGGCAGCCGTGGACGAAGATCCGGTCGATCCTCTCCTCCACGAGCCGCCGTTTGATGAAGTCGTTCGTCCACCCCGCCTCGCCGCAGCTTCCGTCCCCCGCCAGGATCACGACCTCGTCGCTCGCCTCTTTCAACCTATCTCCCCAGAAGATGAACTCCCGGCTCCGCCCCTCCACCGCGGTTATCACCCGGTTTCCCGCCTCCTTGAGGGCCTTTATCAGGGGCATGGAGGGGCCGATCCCGAAGCAGCCGCAGGCACAGATCACCGTACCGAAGTTGCCGACCTCGGTGGGGGTCCCCAGGGGGCCCGCGAGGTTGAGGACGGAGTCCCCCACCCGCAAGGTCCCGAGCTTCATGGTGGACGTTCCCAGGACGTAGAAGACGATCTCGATCGTCCCCTCTCTTTCGTCCCAGCCGGAGAGGCCCATCGGGATCCTCTCGCCGGTCTCGTCGACCCTGATGATCACAAACTGGCCAGGGCGGGCGACTTTTGCGACCTTGGGGGCCCTGATCTTCAGGTAGATGATGTTGGGGACGAGGGCCTCCTTCTCGACTATCTGGTACATATTCAATCACCAACCGCTTTGGATAGGCTGACGGCGCAGACCTTCAGCTCGGGGATCTTGGCGACGGGGTCTAGGGCCGGGTTCGTCAGGACGTTGGTGGGGGTCTCGGCGAAGTGGAAGGTCATGAAGACGACTCCCGGGGACGACTTCTCCGTCAGCCTCGCCTTCGCCCTCACCTTCCCCCTCCGGGAGGCGACCTCCACCAGGTCGCCATCCTCGATCCCCAGGGCCTCCCCGTCCCCGGGGTTTATCTCCACCAGCTCCTCGCCCCTGAGGTAGTTCAGGCCTGCCACCTTCCTCGTCATCGTTCCGGTGTGGAAGTGGCAGAGGACCCTCCCGGTGGTGAGGATGAAGGGGTAATCTCCGTCGGGGAGCTCCGCCGAGGGGCGGTATGATAGGGGGGTGAAGAGCCCCTTACCCCGGGTGAAGCCGTCTTTGTGGAGGTACTTCGTCCCGGGGTGGCCGGGGCTGGGGCAAGGCCACTGGAGCCCAGCTCCCGCGATCCTCTCGTAGCCGATCCCGCCGTAGCTGGGGGTGAGGGGGGCGATCTCCGCCATGATCTCCGAGGGGTGGGAGTAGGAGAACTGATCCGCGTACCCCATCCTCCTCCCGATCTCCGAGAGGATCATCCAGTCGGGCCTCGCCTCCCCCGGCGGCGGGACCGCCCGCCTCACCCTCTGGACCCGCCGCTCGGTGTTGGTGAAGGTCCCGTCCTTCTCGGCGAAGCTCGTGGCCGGAAGAACCACGTCGGCATGCCTCGCCGTCTCCGATAGGAAGATCTCCTGGACGACGAGGAAGTCGACCTTCTCCAGCGCCTCGGCGACGTGGGCGGCGTCGGGGTCGCTGATCTGGGGGTTCTCGCCGATGATGTAAAGGACGTCGACGGCTCCGTCGTGGACGGCGTTGAAGATCTCCATCAGGGTGAGCCCCGGCCTCTTCGGGAGCTCTCTTCCCCAACGCGCCTCAAACTTCCTCCTCAGGTCGTCGTTCGTCACCGCCTGGTAGCCTGGGAAGACGTTGGGGAGGGCGCCCATGTCGCACGCCCCCTGGACGTTGTTCTGGCCCCGGAGGGGGTTTATGCCGCTGGAGGGCTTTCCGAGGTTTCCGGTCATCATCGCAAGGTCTGCGAGGGCGAGGATGTTCTCGGTGCCGTGGGAGTGCTGGGTTATCCCCATGGAGTAGACGATCGACGAGGGGCCGCTCGAGGCGTAGATCCGGGCCGCCTCCTCGATCAGACCGACCTCGACGCCGGTGATGGTGGCAGCCTCCTCCAGGGATAAGGCGGCAAGGGACTCCCGGAACTCCTCGAACCCCTCGCACCTCTCCTCGATGAACTCCTCGTCGAGGAGCCCCTCCACCAGGATCACCTTGCAGAGGGAGAGGATGAGGGGGACGTCGGTCCCCGGGGTCTGTCTCAACCATACGTCTGCAAATTTACAGAGCTCGATCCACCGGGGGTTGGCGACGATGATCTTCGCGCCCCTCCTCTTCGCCTCCTTGATCCTGAGGGCGATGACGGGATGCTGCTCGGTGGTGTTCGATCCTATGATCAGGATGCACCTCGCGTCCGCCAGCTCCTCGATGGAGTTGGTCATCGCCCCGCTCCCGAAGGTCGCCGCCAGGGCGGCGACGGTGGAGGCGTGACAGAGCCGGGCGCAGTGGTCGACGTTGTTCGTCTCCATCACCAGCCGCGCGAGCTTCTGGGCGAGGTAGTTCTCCTCGTTGGTGCATTTGGCGGAGGAGAGGAGGGCGAAGCGATCGCCTTTGGCGCGGGAGAACCTATCGACGACGACCGAGAGCGCCTCCTCCCAGGTGGAGGGGACGAGCTCTCCCTCCTTCCGGATGAGGGGGGTCTTCAGCCGCTCAGGGCTCTCGACGAAGTCGAGGCCGAACCTCCCCTTGACGCAGAGCTGGCCATTGTTCGGGGTCTCGCCCCTCTTCCCCCGGATCGTGACGATGTGTCCGTCCAGAACGCCGAGCTCCATGACGCAGCCGACGCCGCAGAAGGGGCAGACGGTGGTGACGGTCTCCTCGGGCCTCCCCCACCTCTCGGCCCTGGCGAAGAGCGCCCCCGTAGGACAGACGTCGACGCAGGCGCCGCAGAACTTGCACTCCGACTCGAAGAGGGAGACCGGCCCGATGGTGTGGTGGTGATGGTAGTTGACGTCGAAGGTGAGGACCCCCTCCCCCCTCACCTCCTGGCAGGTCCTGACGCACCGGCTGCAGAGGATGCAGAGGTTGTAGTCGCGGTCGAAGAAGGGCTCCCGGAGGACTGGCTGGTTTCGGTAGCTCGTTTCGTACCTGATCCTCTCCAGGCCGACGTACTCCACCACATCCTGCAGCTCGCATCGGCCGTCGTTGGGACAGTATTTGCACCCCACCGCCACGGGAAACTTTCTCATGCACTCCCGGAGGTCGGAGCAGTCCTCCTTCCGATCGCAGAATAGGCAGCTCGTCGGGTGGTGGGTGATGGCGAGGATCATCTCCAGGGCGGATCGGCGCATCTCCTGGAGCTCCTCCGTCCTGGTCAGGATCACCATCCCCTCCTCGGCCAGGGTGGTGCAGGAGGTGGGGCGGAGGCTCTCTCCCTCGATCTCGACGATGCAGAGCTTGCACGATCCGATGGGCGCTAGGTCCGGATGGTCGCATAAAGCTGGTATGTAGACCCCAGCCCCTCGGGCAGCTTCCAGCACCGTGGCTCCTCTCCTGGTCCTGACCTTCCGTCCATCAATGGTTAGGGCGATCTCGTCCACTTACACCACCGCGCAGTTTTAGGAGTTCCGTCGTCATATTTCTATGTTGCTCTCGATTTTCTGCTTGAAATGGAACTTCTCGATGGTGTATTTGAATCAAACGGGGCGATGGACGTCAGGGTAGGCAACATATATGTACTGATGAGCCGGAAAGGTCAGTCCGGCTCGGTGAGGTCTACTCCAAAAAGGGTTTCGCCCGGTGGCGATCGTGGGACTCCGGAGGCGAAAACCGAAAAGATTTAAATATCCTGGATTAGGTTGAATGCCACAGCCCATCGAAAGGAGGATTTCGATGGCAGCAAGCCAGAGGGTCCCCCATCTGTCGCCGCTTCAGTCGAGGCGGAGGGGGGCCACCACGAAGAACTTTGACGGCGGCAGGACGGCGTCATCCGAAGAGCCGGGAGAGCATCAGCATATCGAAGCGGGGTAAGATGTCTGATAATAAGAAGAAGCTGAACCTGAACCGGGTATCGATGCCCAAGCAGTCTCCGGAGGAGCGGCGGCACAACTTCTCCGAGGTGGCTCTCGGCTACGCCGAGGATCAGGCCGCGGAAGAGGCCGAGAGGTGCCTCCAGTGCAAGAACCCGAGATGTATGGACGGCTGTCCAGTGGGGATAGATATCCCGGCTTTTATAAGGGCGGTCCGAGATGGCGATATGGTGGAGGCCGTCTCGACGATCAAGGCCAAAAACAGCCTCCCCGGGATATGCGGACGGGTCTGCCCCCAGGAGGTCCAGTGCGAGAGCCGGTGCGTCCTGGGGAAGAAGGGCGCTCCCATCGCCATCGGACGTCTGGAGAGGTTCGTCGCCGACTGGGAGTCGAAGAACGCCCTCCCGGAGGGGTCCCGCTCGTCGGCCAAGCCTCCGAGGGGGAAGAGGGTGGCGGTCGTCGGCGCCGGCCCCGCGGGGATCACCGCCGCCGCCGACCTCGCCAGGATGGGCCACCAGGTCACCGTCTTTGAGGCGCTCCACGACGCCGGGGGGGTTCTGATATACGGGATCCCGGAGTTTCGCCTCCCCAAGGAGATCGTCCGGTCGGAGGTCGAGTACGTCAAGAGCCTCGGGGTCACCTTCGAGCTCGACTCGGTGGTGGGGAGGCTCGTCCAGGTCGATGAGCTTCTGAAGAACGGCTTTGATGCCGTATTCCTCGGCATCGGCGCCGGAGCGCCCCGCTTCCTCAATGTCCCCGGCGAGAACCTCAACGGCGTCTACTCCGCCAACGAGTACCTCACCCGGGTCAACCTGATGAAGGCCTACCGGTTCCCCGAGTACGACACCCCCATCAGGCAGGGGAAGAGGGTGGCGGTCGTCGGCGGCGGGAACGTCGCCATGGACGCGGCGAGGTGCGCCGTCAGGCTGGGGGCGGAGGCGGTCCACGTGGTATACCGCCGGTCGGAGGCGGAGATGCCGGCGAGGCTAGAGGAGATCGAGAACGCCAAGGAGGAGGGGGTGATCTTCGACTTCCTGACAAACCCCACCCGGTTTGTGGCAGACGACCGGGGGAGGGTGGCGGGGATGGAGGTGGTGAGGATGGTCCTCGGCGAGCCGGATGAGAGCGGGAGGCGGAGGCCCGTCGTCGAGAAGGGCTCCGAGAGGATCGTCGACGTCGACACCGTCATCATCGCCGTCGGGACCACCCCAAACCCCCTCGTCCCGGGGAACACCCCGGGGCTCGAGACGACCCGGTGGGGCACCATAGTCGTCGACGACGCCGGGAGGACCTCCCGGAAGGGGGTCTGGGCCGGAGGGGACATAACCACCGGCGGCGCCACCGTCATCAGCGCCATGGGCGCCGGGAAGAGGGCGGCCGAGGACATCGACCGCTGGCTCCGAGAGGATGGGCCTTGGTCCAGCTAAGCCTTATCCGGCTTGGGTCCTCGGCCTGGACGAGGCTGGATCTCTCAGCCCCTCGAGCTCGGCCTGAGGGTGGCTTGGGGCTCGAGGGGCCTATAACCACCATTTTTCATATGGTCCGTCTTTGAGATGAGATAGATTTCAGGGAGAATGATCGATGGGATTCAAATCGCCAAAGGAGACGACCTGCTCGGTCGACAACATCGGATGCAACAAGATCGGTATGGCCATGGGACCTCTTCTGGCTCTCGGTTTTCTCGCCGGAGCCTTCATCGCCTTCGGAGGGCTCCTGGCGGTGATCGTCGGCGGGGGGGTCCCCGATATCAAGCTGGCAAATCCCGGGCTCCAGAAGTTCATCTTCGGGGCCGTCTTCCCGGTGGGGCTCATCCTGGTGGTGGTGGCTGGAGCGGAGCTCTTCACCGGCAACACCGCCTGCTGCATCCCAGCGGTCCTCTCCGGGAAGGCGTCCTGGTCGGGGCTCGCGAGGAACTGGACGTTCTCCTACGTCGGGAACCTCATCGGCTCGCTGTTCGTCGTTCTCTTCCTCACCTATATGACCGGCCTCTTCGCCTCCGATCCATGGCTTTCGAGCATCACCGGCATCGCCGAGGCGAAGGTCTCCCAAGGGTTCTGGCCCCTCTTCTTCAAGGGGGTCGGGTGCAACTGGCTCGTCTGCCTCGCCGTCTGGCTCGCCATCGCCTCCGACGACGTCGCGAGCAAGATCTTTGGGGTCTGGTTTCCGATCATGGCCTTCGTCGCCATCGGGTTTGAGCACAGCGTCGCCAACATGTTCTTCATCCCCGCGGGGATCATGTACGGGGCCGCCGTCACCTGGGCCGACTTCTTCATCGTCAACCTGATCCCGGTGACCCTGGGGAACATCGTCGGCGGCGGGCTCTTCGTAGGGGCGATCTACTGGTACATATACGACCATTAGGGCTGAACGAAGATTTGATGGGGCAGTTTTATGCCGGAGGCTCCCGGAGCCCCCGGTCGCAAGGCCCCTCCAAGGGTTTCGGCCTCATGTCGGGGAGAGCTTCAGGGGCGCTATCCTTTCCTTCAACCTCTGGAGGGGAGAGCTGAGCAGAAGGTCTCTCCATCACGGCCGGGCTCCGATCACGTTCTCGCAGCAGTCGTCGCCGGAGCACATGCACTTGGTGTACCTGGAGGTGCATCGGGGGTTGAGGTTCTCGACGGCGGACCTCACGTACTCCTGGCAGGTCCCGGCCAGCCCCCCATAATCCGCTCCGATCTCCATCGCCTCCTTCAGGAGGGGGCAGCCGGTGATCTTCATCACCACCTCCCCGTCGGAGGAGCCGGAGACGACCCAGGAGAAGTTGGGGCCGTAGATCACGTTCGATACGACGCAGAAGACTTCGCCCGCCTCAGAATCTCCATCGCAATCTATCAAATCTCTTGCCTGCATACCTCACCGCCTCTTGAAGTTGTTTTGGAGTCGGCTTAATATGTATTTGTTTGAGATGTTTTCACAATTTGTAGGAACTTTTAAGAAGGGATCCTAATCTCGGAAATCGGTCGTCGCCCGGATGGTCGGGGACCAAAACGGCCGATCGCCGAAAGAGATTCATATCATAACATCAACACATTAGTGGAGATGTAGGATGGACGTGATCGTCAAGAGGTCGGCCCGGCGGAAGAAGACGGTCCAGGCCCGGATGGTGGAGGGTACCCTGGTGGTGATGGCTCCAGCGGCCATATCGGACCGGGAGCTGACAGAGCACGTATCGCGGTTTCGGGCGAGGATGGCGCAGAAGATGGGGGAGAGGGACGACGCCCACCTGGAGAGGAGGGCCGAGCACCTCAACCAGAAGTACTTCGACGGCCACCTCCGCTGGAGATCGATATGCTACTCCGACCGACAGATGAAGAGGTTTGGGAGCTGCACCCTCGAGGACGGGACGATCAGGATCAGCTCCCGGCTGAGGGACGCGCCCCAGTGGGTCGAGGACTACGTCGTCGTCCACGAGCTCTCCCACCTCATCGAGCCGAGCCACAACAGGAGATTCAGGGAGCTGGTCCGAAGGTACCCCCTTGCCGAGAGGGCGATCGGGTATCTCATCGCCTTCGATTCGAGGCATGAAAGATAGCGAGGGAGGGGATGATCGAACGAGATCCTCCGGCCAGATCTATGGTAGCGCCCTTCGGAGAATCGCTTGAAATTGCGCCACACCTTTTCAGGCGTGGAAACCTTGTGGGCTCCCGCAGTGGGCGCAGGTGGACCCGAGCCGGGGCTTCTTCCAGTTCAACGCCGAGTACGATTACCTCGTCGAGGATGGCGAGTGTACGAAGATGGTCCGGGACGTCTCCTTCTCCAGGGACATCCTCTCCACGTTGCACTAGATATCCCTGTGCTGGAATGAGCGGAAGATGAGCCCGGGGTATTGCAGCAAAGGGGGCCAGAGCATGCCGGTGAGCGACGGTGCCCCGTTTATTCTCCTGGGCGATGCGATGGTGGTTGGCAGTGGTGTGGATTGAGGAACTGATCCGGGAAGCGGAACAGAGTGTCGACGAGGACGAGGTATTCTTTGTCGAGGGCGAGAGCGTTGCAGCCGAACTGAAGCAGAAGAAGGTGAGTCGTGCGACTGCCACCCGCGACTGCGGTCTTGGTATCTACACGATCCACGAGGGCAGGATCGGCTCATCGAGCACCACCAACCCGGCCGAGTGGCGGGCCCGCCTCAAAGCGACTATCGCGAACGGGGAGCTGGCAACCCCGCAGGACTGAGGCGGACCGCCGGACCCGGCTGACCTTCCGAGGGTCCCGCTGGCATACGATCCCCGCCTTGTCGTGGAACCCGAAGCGGCTCGCGGGCTTCTTGCAGCGATGCTCGACGGGGCACGCGGAAGGGTGCCGACCCAGCGGATCGATTTTGTCAGTAACGGGGTCATCGGGGCCTTCGCCTACGACCTCAAAACCGCGCACCGCTACGGAAAAGAGGGCACCGCAAGTGCCGTCCGCAGCGGGTACGGGGGGCTGCAGGGGATCGGCCACCACAACTTCGTGGTTTACGGGGAGCGGAGCACCGTGGATGACGAGGCGGGTCCCCTTCGTCCACAACCTCATCGGCGCCCACAAGGCAAACCCCCTGGGCGGGGAGTTCCAGGAGCCGGTGTGGAGCACCATGCTCTCCGGCAACGTCTTCGACCTCCATTTCGCGATTGCCGGTATCGGGAGGATACCCGCACCGTCGGGTCGCTCACCCTTTTGTCCGTAAAGATAAAGAGCCAGCGTATCATCGGCAAGTTACCCTCCGGTCTTAAACGGGAGCGGAAATATCTCCTCCTGCATCCGGTCCTGCCAATAGAGCGATACGTTTTTAGCGGGAAAAATTAAGGCCCATAATCACAACTGAGGATCTGTTTATCATGAGACTGTCTGGCCCCTGCCTTATCCTTGCGCTCATCCTGCTGACTGCCGGGTGCGTCTCGGTCCAATCTCCGCCTCTTGCGGCTGCTTCCCTGGAGGAGGTGGCCGAAGCGCCTCCCCTCATCGTTTCGCTCTACCCGTTCCTCGATGATGTCAATGAGGATGACCATGCTCGGACGATTGCCCTCCTCACCAGAAGATACGAGGAGAAGTACCCGGACGACCGCGTGGAGATATTCATTGATCCGGCAAAATCGCTCTATTTTGAAAACAGTCTCAACCTCTCTGCGTCGTTCGAAGCCGCTGACGCCGACCTACTGGAAGTGGAACAGACGGAGCTTGACAACCTCATCGCTGGAGGGTATATTCGGCCGTTCGCAACGGATTCTCAGTCGGAACAACAAATGTTAAGGGAAAACCTGCGGGGGGTAGTCGGGCCGTACCGGGATATCGGGGTCAAAGGAGGAATGGTCTACTTTGTCCCGACCTGGCTGTGTGCATTTTACACCTTTGAGCGTTCGCCACCCGGGACAGCCCCGATGGCTGCGGATTTCAGTTCGGTGATGGTCCTGCCAGATCTCTATCTCTCGTCCTATGCGTCAGCATATGGTACCGATCCTGCCCTTCTTGATGCCGCCATAATAGATGCGGCAGCCGGTGCACCGGATCCCGGGGTTATCGCCGCACTCTCTGAACGCTTTTCGGCCTGCACCGGAACGTCCGGAGAGAACCTGTGTATGGACGGCTACTACCTCGAGCATGATACCGCTGCGGAGGAGTTCGGGGCAGGGATGACGGACCGATATGTAGGGTACTCGGAGATGCTGTACCGGATCCTCAAAAGCAATCCTGCCGTGCGGAACCAGTCTATCCAAATCACTGGCACCCCCTTTGGCAGGGACCCGGCGCCGTCCCTTGCATGGGTTGACGGGTTTGTGATCAACAAACACACCAGCCAAAAAAAGATGGACCAAGCGATTCGGTTTATCGACTTCTACAACAGTCCTGAGGTGAAGGAGATGATCGCGCTATCCTTGGATACGGACCCGGCACGCCCGCTGGTCCCGCGTTACCTGCTGCCGGCATCCGAGGAGTTCTACGCGCTGCCATCGGTACGCGACGATCCTTACTACCGGCAGTTTTATCCGGTCATCCGGAATATGACGCCCTTCCCGACCGGCGGACTCCGGGGCAGCATGATTCCCATCTACTGTTACGTGACCGATGCCCTGAGCGAGACGGGTCTCGATGTCAACCGGCAGGTGTGTGCTGCCGGCGGATGACTCGCTGTATCTCCCCCGCGAACAAGCTCAATAAAATATTATATCGCGCCATGGTATAAATTAAGTTGGACAGCTTCTGGATATCATTCCGAGATGAAAACATTCCATTAAGATAGTGGAAGAAGTTTACCCCCTGCTTGCGGCATGTATACATTATATAGACATGTTCTCCCATGCCCTTTTGCCCAGCTCAGATCTGGTTACATAGCTTATCTTCCTCTTGATGACTCCTTCGCGGATGACAATCTCTGCCTCATTATTATGGAATGGTATGAACGGATAATCGAGCACTTTGAGTAACCCATCTCGATTCGCATCTGTTGATGCTAACCGCTCATCGAGATCTGCATATCCGGTACGTCTCGAAAAGAGCCAATTGAACTTCCATTAGATAACCACCTTGAGCGATTTATCTGGATGTAGAGTCCCGAAATTCCTGCATAGCAGACTTCTCGGATCATCGACCTCTTGCCTTCACAGCTTCACTTTTGGGAGGGATCTTTAAGGTCGGATCCAGGGCGAATTCGGATCCGACCTTATCACCGCAATTTGGAAGCATACCACGAGATATATTCCTACTCCCCAGGCTTACTGGGGTTGATCAGGAATAGTATGTTCATGTCTGAGTCGTACTTCCAGGTGAAGCCACAGAGCGTTTTCATATCATCTGCCGAGATGAGGAAATTCTTGTCGTCGTCGACTATGACCCTATCTGGAAGTGAGATCGTAGTATTGTCCAGGGTTGCTTTGGTGCTGGCGTTGGTTAAGACTATAGCATGTACCTTCTTGTCTGACCAGACTATCCCTGGCCCGATGTAATTCTTCACTCGGAGGGAAAGGGTCTCATTTTCGCCTGAGACAGACTCGGAGCCGCCAAGATACAGCACCACAGGTTTGATGGGGAAGTACCATTTGCCGTTGATCTTAGATGGCGATGTGGGTAGCATAGGCTCATTGAGCAAGACACCATTGATCGCCAGCCTTGGTTCGTTGTATTTGACAGGTACTATCGTTCGCGGCGTGTCTCCACTTGTTTTGTCTATGATGTAATCGTCGATGAGCGTTCCATCCATCTTAAAGCACTTCATCTCCATGCGGGATCCGTTAACTTCTACTACAATGTAGTTGGGCATATCCTGCGGGTTGTAGAAGCTAGCACACCATATGTTTTGCACATTATCATCTATGACTTTTTGGCCGCTTCTTCCTGCTACTACATAAACTGTGCCCAACGCTGGAGTGCTTACTATCGAATCGTTGTTAATGGGATAGGTTCGGGAATAAGCATGGTCATGGCCATTAAACACCAGGTCTACATGATACTTGTCAATGATCGGAGCAAAAGCGGCCTTGATGCCTTCGTTTGTTCTGATGACCCTGGTGTAATAAGGCGGCTTGTGCCAGATAGCCATTTTCCATTCCTTCGTGGTCCGGCTCAGGTCTTTATCCAGCCAAAGCTTTTGATCATTCAGTAGATCTGGATTAATCTCCTGTTCTTCACGAAGCTGGCTGTCCAGCACTATAATATGCATGTTTCCATAGTCGAATGAATATGCCTGATCGTTGCTATAAGGACCGTTGTTTGGCACGTTGAACTGACCCATGTAGATGCTCGGATCTGCATGATCTCTGGCCATATCACGGCATTCTGTGTTTCCCGCGACTGGCACGTAAGAGATGGATTCAATAACGCCTTTGCATGCAGCAAACCAGTGGTTCCAATGAAGATTGGACAATCCCGCTTGCGCCTCATCCCCCACTACCGTGAAGAACCTGGCATCAGGATTGGCTTTATATGCATTATGGAGCGTGGACTGCCAGAGGCTATAGTCCGGATTCGCGTCATCATCGCCCTGGGTGTCCCCGAAGACCAAGAACTTAAAGCTATTGGTATCTTCGGCCTCAGTCATGAAGGAATATACGGGGCTCCAATCTTTTGTCCCATCGCCGACCCTATAGTAATATCGGTTTCCGGGCGCCAAACCGGTGATCGTGGCTGTGTGGATGTTCTGGTCACCAAGATCAGTCTTCAGGGTGCTTACATTGGCCGCGATAGATTCCTTATCCTTGAGATTTGGATCCATGCTGTATTCGACGCTGCCATTCTGGACAGTGCTATCCGTCCTCCAGGTCACTGTTTGGGTAGTCATAGGGTCGCTGGTCCATGATAACGTGACATGATCGGGGACCGCTGTAGCATTGAGATCGACTAGCCCATAATCTGGCTGGGATGTGCATAGAACTCCTGCAAATGAGGTCATAATCAATGAAAGAAAAATCAATCCTATTCGCAATTTCATATCAATCTCCCACATTACATGTTTAAGATGTAGTATTAACATAAAAAGATAACGCTTCTTGCTTAGCAGGTAAATTATATAAATCCCCTGCCATCTTCGCCGCGATCTCTGCCGAGTCCGCCCCCAAGTCAGTTCCCCCGCCTCCCCAAACCCGATGCCCTCATCCCGCCCTCCCGAGAGAAGGACCGCTTCTCTCTCGGGCTTAACTATTTTTATCTCCCCTTCCAAACCTCGGAAAAAGAGGTCCTGACCATGAAGTTTGCATGCCACGTCGAGGAGATAGACATCTCCGGGATAAGGAAGAGCTTTGAGGGGGCGGGGCCGGGGGCGATCAACCTCGGCCTCGGGCAGCCCGACTTCGACACCCCTGACCATATCAAGCGGGCGGCGATCGAGGCGATCGAGGAGGGGTTCACGGGATACACCATGAACCTGGGGACCGCCGAGCTCCGAGCGGCCTTGGCCGAGAAGTTCCGGCGGGAGAACGGCCTCGATTACGCCCCGAGCGAGATCATGGTCACGAGCGGAGCCAGCGAGGCCCTATTTCTCGCCATCGCCGCCGTCGTCGAGAAGGGCGACGAGGTCCTGATCGGCGACCCCGGCTTCGTCTCTTACTCGGCCATCGCCAGGGTGACCCACGGGCGGGCGGTTTCCGTCCCCATGGACGGGAGGTTCCACCTCACCGCTGAGGCGGTCGCCGAGAGGGTGACTCCGAGGACGAGGGCCCTCATCGTCAACTCCCCCAACAACCCCACCGGCTCCGTCCAGACGAGGGAGGAGCTCCGGGCGCTGGCGGAGCTGGCCGAGGATCACGATTTTGCCCTGATATCCGACGAGGTATACGAGCAGTTCATCTACGAGGGGGAGCACGCGAGCCCCGCCCTCTACTCCGAGAACGTCATCACCATCAACGCCGTCTCCAAGACCTACGCCATGACCGGCTGGAGGCTCGGCTACCTGGCGGCTCGGGGCGAGGCCTTGGAGAACATGCTAAAGATCCACCAGTACGTCCAGGCCTGCGCCTCCTCCATCAGCCAGAGGGCGGCTCTCGCCGCCGTCAGCGGCCCTCAGGACTGCGTCCGAATGATGAGGGAGGAGTTCCGGCGGAGGAGGGACGTCCTGGTGGAGGGGCTCCGGTCGATGGGGGTCGAGATGGAGAAGCCCGCCGGCGCCTTCTACGCCTTCCCGAGGGTGGGGGACGGAAACGACGTCGCCACGAGGCTGATCAAAAAGGGGGTCGTGGTGGTTCCGGGCACCGCCTTCGGGTCCGTCGGTAGAGAGCACATCAGGATATCCTATGCCGCCTCGATGGAGGATATAAAAACCGCCCTGGAGAGGATGAGAGAAATTCTTTAAATAGGAGCTGTGGCATTCGTCCGGAAGGTGACGAGATGAAAGAGCAGGTGGAGACGAGAGAGCTGAAAGAGGGAAGGTACGTGATCATCGACGACGAGCCTTGCGTCATCAAGAGCATAGCCAAGTCCAAGCCCGGAAAGCACGGCGCCGCCAAGGCGAGGGTCGACGCCATCGGGATCTTCGACGGCCAGAAGAGGTCGACCGTCCAGCCAGTGACGGCCAAGGTCTACGTCCCGATCGTCGAGAGGAAGTCCGGCCAGGTTCTGACGATAGGCGAGAGCTCCGCCCAGCTGATGGACCTCAGCGACTACAGCACCATCGACGTTCCCATCACCGAAGAGGACCGCGAGAAGCTGGAGGAGGGGAAGGAAGTCCCATACCTGCTCGTCATGGGCAGGACGAAGATGGATATCCGTTAACCCCAATGTTCAACATTCACAATTTTGCTGATGCCAACGCCGACCCGGAGGTGGCGGATTTCGTCATCGTGGGGGCTCCCTTCGATGCCACCACCAGCTTTAGGTCCGGGACCCGCGAAGGCCCCGAAGCCGTCCGGCGGGCATCTTATAACTTCGAGACTTACGTTCATCGCCACTCCATCGATTTTAGGGATCTCCAGGTAGCCGACCTCGGGGACCTCGACCTGGGGTCGGACCCTGCCTACGCCATGGAGACGATCGGGGACGGCTTCGCCTTCATCCCCGAGGGGGCGATCCCGATATTCATCGGCGGGGAGCACTCCATAACCCCGCCGATCGTCTCCGAGGTGGCCCGCAGGCGCGGGGAGATAGGCGTCATCGTCCTCGACGCCCACCTCGACCTCCGGGACGAGTACGGCGGGACGAGGTACAGCCACGCCTGCGCCAGCCGCCGGATCCTGGAGCTTTCGGGGGTTTCTGGCTACGCCTCCATCGGGATCCGGTCCGGCGACCTGAAGGAGTACCTCTACGCCGAGGAGCGGGGCGTCAGCTACCATACCAGCGACGAGGTCCGGGAGAGGGGGATCGAGGCGGTCCTGGAGGAGGCCCTGGCGGAGGTGGGCACCGACGAGATCTACCTCTCCATCGACTTCGACGCCATCGATCCCGCCTTCGCTCCGGGGGTCGGGACCCCCGAGCCCTTCGGCCTCTCCTCCTGGGACGTCCGATACGTCGTCGATAGGGTGGCGCCAAAGGCCGTCGGCCTGGACGCGAACGAGATCGCCCCTCAGTACGACGGGGGGCAGACGGCTTCCCTGGGCGCGAAGCTGATCCGGGAGTTCATCGCCGCCAAGGCTGCGGCGGACCGGTAATCATCTATAAGGTTCGTCTCAGGCTCGTCCCCTGGGGTAAAGGGGAGAGGTCCGGTTCGGACCCGAGGGTCGGGATAAGAGCTCACGATCCCGATCCCGATCCCGAGCGGCTTTCTGGTCCGATGGTCTGGAGGCTGCCTTTCATCGGGATCAAAAAATTTATCTTATAGGAGGTCGAAAGCGGAACCGCAGGTAGGCCCAAGTCTGTCATCTTCGAAGCCTCCAGTCAGTTTTAATGTCAAGAAGCTTTCAGAGGAGAAATCCAATGAGAATTGATATCACTGTCAAACCGTTGATGCTTCTGCTCCTCATGGTCGCCGCGTCTCAGGCGGCCTTAGGAGCCTCTAACCTCCCGAGCGGCATGGAGAACCCCCTGCCTTTGAGCTATCCCGACCTCGCCTCCGCCCCGGCCCCCTCCTGGCTCGCCGAGGGGATGAGGGCCACCTACTCCGTCATCGCCAGCACCGCCGATTCCGAGTACAGCGAGAATATTGAGTGGACAACCGGATCTCCGGGGTACGGTTTATCTCAAGTGGACGTGGTGGCCCTGGAGGAAGGGGTTGCCGCCACCCACACCCAGCCCTACGCCCCCGACGCCCAGGGGGCGATGAGGAAGCTCGTCGGCTTCGGATCGGTCGTCCCGGAGGGCTGCGGCGACTTCTGGGCGAGCCCCGAGGCGTTGAAGATGATCCCCGAGATGGCCGGCGAGAGGCTGACGGTCCAGCGCCTCCCCGCGACCGTCGGGGGGGAGGAGCATCAGGCAATCAGGTTCGATTACCGGAACGATGGCCTGGAGATGGCCCTCGTCTACGACCTGGCGTCGGGGCTTTTGCTATACCATGCCGTGGACTACCACTCGGTAGGGACGGCGGGCGGGGCGGCAACCGGCTCCCGGAGCACCTCCGCCATCTACGAGCTGAAGAACCTCCGGGAGGTGAAGGTCCCCTGGGCGGATGGAAGCGTCCCGTCCTGGCTTGAGGAGGGGGAGACGAGCTATTACCAGGGCCAGTCCCAGATCCAGATCCAGGGGGCAGCCCCCTCGGCCTCCCCCCTGGCGGTCCAGACGACGGTCGGAGACGTCCACCACCGATTCGTTGAGGCGGGGGAGGAGACCTTCACCCAGGAGGCGGCGGCCCAGCCCTACGTCTATACGGTCTACGGGGTCTGTCAGCTGATGGGTGGCTTCATCCCCCCCGAGGCGGGATCCCTCGGCACCGGCGTCGTCGACGTCGACCCCGACACCGGGATGAGGGTCAGCGTGGTCCAGAACGACGAGACCGCGATCGTCGTGGAGATGACAAACCAGGTCGACTTCCGGGAGGTCTTCACCTACGACCCGACCGGGAGGCTCGTCTCGATCCGCCAGGAGTACAACCCCGACGTCATCACCTCGAGCGGCTTCGGCTCGGTGAGGGTGGTCCTCCTCCAGCTGGCGGGGTGAGGGGAAAGAAGAGATCTAAACGCGAGCTCTATTCGGCGGCTTGGACCCCCGGATCATCCGGGAGTCCTCTCCAAGCCAAGACCGTCGGTTCGGATGCTCAAGCGAGATCGCGCCATCTCAAGGCGGCAAGCCTCGAATCACTCCTCCCCAAAGTAGTCCAGGTCGACCCTCTTCACCCTGTAGGTGGCGACGTCGGCGACGCCGATGTCATGGTCGATCATGAACTGGGCGAGCTGCTCCCCATCGATCAGGACTATCTTAGGCTGCTGGATCCCTTTGACATAATCGTTCGCCTCCTTCGTGAACTGAGACGTCGTAATGAAGACCCCCTTCCCCGCCCGGTTCCCCATCAGGCTTCCGGCGAAGGCCTGGACCGCCGGCCTGCCCACCGTCCCCTCCCACCTCTTGGCCTGGATGTAGACGGCGTCGAGGCCGAGCTTATCCTCCTTGATGATCCCGTCGATCCCGCCGTCGCCGCTCCTGCCGACAGCCTCGCCCGCATCTCTTCGGGAGCCGCCGTATCCCATCGCCACCAGCAGGTCTACCACGAGCCTCTCGAAGAACTCGGGAGAGCATCCCATTATCCGATCGAGAAGCTCCTGGGCCAGATCCCTCCTCAGGTTCTGGTAGCCTGCCTCCAGGACCTCCTCAGGGGTTCTCGTCTTCTCGGTGGCATCGTCGTTCGGATCGCTCTGGCCATCTTTGGAGGTCCCACGATGAAATTCCTGAAACTCTGGAAACTGCTCAAGAAACTTGACGTTGATCTCAGCCGGGTCGGATCTCAAGACTGCAAGACCCCGATCGTTAATCCGGAACTTGCCCCTTCCCGTGCTCTCCAAGAGGCCAGCCTTCTTCATGTACGTCCTCGCCCACCCCACCCGGTTGGCTAGCTTCGCCTGCCTTCCGCTGGGGAGGAGTTCGCGCCTCTCCTCTTCGATCAGCCCAAACTGATCTGCCAGAGTCTCTATCACCTCGTGAAGGCTGTGCTCGTCACCATCTCCCAAGACCTTCAAGAGGGGGAGCATCAAGCTCTGGAAATCTGGAACCGCCACCTCTGCCGACCTCGTCGCCTTCCCTATATCAGTCCGGATAATTAAGTTCTGTGCCAGAGGCGTCCCCAAGCCTCTCGATCCTCCTCCGGAGCTCCTCCTCAAACCCCTCCACCTCCCCGTCTTCGAGCCGGAGATCCCGGACGCCCCCGTCCTTGAGGTAGAAGAGCCGCGCCCCCACCATCGGCCGGAATATCTCCCGGGCGAGGTAGAGGTAGAACCTCATCTGAAACTCGTAGGCGGGAGCGTGGGCAGAGGAGTCGGCGAACTTGAAGTCGACGATATGCCACCCCTCTCTCGTCTTCACCAGCTTATCGACCCTCCCGACGAGGGTGTGCCGCCCGAAGGGGCGGAGAATCTCGTACTCCGTCCTCGTCTTTCCGGCGGCCTCGATCTCCCTCACGAGGCGGTGGCCCTTCAGCCGGTCGAGGACGGTCCAGACCTCCCGGAGCTCGTCGTCGCCGAAGATCCCGGCCTGGAGGTGAGGGGGGCGGCGGGGCCGCTCTGCCGAGCCGAGGTCGTCGAGGGTCTGGCCGCCGACGCCGAGCCCCTCCAGAATCTGGTGGGCGAGCCTCCCCAGGTCCTTCGGCTCCAGGGGCTCCTCCTCATCAGCGAGGGCCGCCGCCTCGGGCTCCAGCTCCAGCTCTGCCGCCTCAGGCTTGCGAGCAGAGGCCAGCCCCGGCAGGAATGGCTGGTGCTCCTCCGGATCGACGAGGCGGGTCGGAGAGATCCGGAGGCTCCCGTCCTCGACCTCGATCGGATCGATGAGGGTGAGGTCTGGGACGATGGCCGACCCATCGCCCCGGAGGGCGGGGCCGTCCTCCCCAGGCTCCAGATCCGCCGCCCTGACGACCTCGAGGACCCCCAAGAAGTCGGGGGCGGCCTCCGGGCTTTCATCCTCGCCGGCGATGATGGGAGCGAGGAGGTCCCGCCAGGGCCTCGGCCCCCGCCTCTTGGGGGCGGATAGGGTGATGGCCAAGAGGTCCCTCGCCCTGGTGGCGGCGACGTAGAGGGTCCTCTCCTCCTCTTCGGCCTCCCGCCTCCTCTCCTCCTCCGCCATCTCGGAGAGAAATGTCCCCTCCCCGGACTTCTCTTCCGGGAGGAGGGAGATGACGAGCTCTCTCCCCCCTCCTTCGCCCCTCCTCAGGAGGAAGGGGGGCGGTGTCGCCCGATCGCTCCAGGAGGTCTCAGCGACGATGACGATCGGAAACTCGAGCCCCTTCGCCTTGTGGACGGTCATCACCTTCACCGCGTCCGTCTCCTCGCTCTCGACGGAGGCTGGCTCCACGTCCTCGAACCCGGGGCCTTCGAGCCTTCCGATCACCTCCCTCAAGGAGAGCCCCGCCTCGTCCAGGGCCTTCGAGGCCTCCATCAGCTTCCGGAGGTTTGCGGTCCTCCTCCTCAGGGGGTCGGCGAGGGCGAGGTGGGCCTCGTAATCGAGGAGCTCTGCCGCCTCCTCCAGGATGGCGGAGGGGGTCAGGAGGTCTTTACGATCTGCGAAATGGTCCAGGACCTCCCTCAGCCGCCCGACCCGCCTCGCCTTCTCGGGGGAGAGGTCCCCCTCCTCGATCCCGCCGAGGGAGTCGAAGAGTGGGGCTCTCCGGCTCCCGCCGGGGCGGGGGTCGCCCTCCTCGGCGATGGCCTTCGCCCTCGCCTTAAGCCGGGCCAGGTCCTGGAGGTCGAGGCCGACGGCTGGGGAGAGGAGGGCCGTCGTCAGGGAGAGGTCGTCGGCCGGATCTGCCAGGACTTTGAGGATGGATAAGATGCCTTTGATCTCGGGGAGGTCGAAGAACCCCGCCTCACCGACGACGTAGCAGGGGATCCCCATCTCCCTCAGGGCACTTGCATACCGGTCCCCCGTCCCGCCCCGGAGCTTTCTCAGGAGGATGGCGAAGTCTTTGTATCTGACCTTTCGCCTCTCCGGGATGAGGTTCACGCCGCCGGAGCCGTCCGCCTCCCTCATCAGAAAGTCGAACTCCCTTCCCACCATCTTCCTTATGAAGAGGGCGGCGGCCTTCCCCTCGTCCTCGGGGTGGAAGAGGATCTTCGCCCGAGGGAGGTCGCCGGTCTCCCCCACCACCGGCAGGGGCGCCACCGGCCAGTATCCCCGGACGCTGGAGCCGTCGGCTCCATCGAAGATCCCAGCGAAGAAGCGGTTACAGAAGTCGAGGACCCCCGGATGGGACCGGTAGTTCGTCGCAAGCTCCCGGACGGTCCCGGACCTCGCCTCCACCTCCCGCCTCGCCTTGGCGAAGACCTCCACCTCTGCCCCCCGGAACCTGTATATCGACTGCTTCCCGTCGCCGACGTAGACGATCCGCGTCTTTTCTCCTCGGAGGAGGTCGACGATCTCCTTCTGAAGGTGGTCGGTGTCCTGGAACTCGTCGACGATGATGTATCGGAACTGGCTTCTGAGCCGGGCCCTCAGGGCGGGTCTCTCCAGGAGGAGATCCCGGAGGGAGAGGAGGACCCCGAGAAAGTCCGTCCGGCCGAGCCTCTCCATCTCCCGGCGGCGGACTGCGTCGAAGCGGCGGAAGAGCTCGAGGAAGGCGCGGTTCGCCTCGGCGATCTCCGCTGCGAGGCTCGCATCCTGGTGGAGGGGGAGGTCTCCCTCGACGGCCTCCGCCGGCCTTGCGGCGATGACCTTCGCCCTCCCCTCCGCCCCGAGACATAGGGCCTTGACGAGGTCGTCGACGCCCACGGCCCTCAGGATCGGCTCCGCAAGGGCCTCGTTCTCCCAGACCGCCCGGAGGGCCGCCCTCCGGACGAGGATCGAAGAGCCGGAGGGGGCCTCGACCCGGAGGCCGGGATCAACCCCGGCGAGGGCCCCGTTCTCCGCCAGGATCCGGCCGGCGAAGGAGTCGATCGTCCCGATCCAGGCGAAGGGGATGGAGGAAAGAAGGCCCGTCCACCGTTCGTCGGCTTCGGCCTTGTCGGCGATCATCTCGACGATCCTCCTCTTCATCTCCGCCGCTGCCTTCCTGGTGAAGGTTATCGCCGCCACCTCTCCGACGGAGATCGCCTCCCCTGCCTGGAGGGCCTCCTCGAAGATCTCGACGTACCTCTTGGAGATGGTGTAGGTCTTCCCCGTCCCGGCGCTCGCCGATATGAATAGGTCCCCCTTCACCGAGACCCCTCCTCCTCCTCCAGCCAGGCGGCGATGGCGCAGGGCTCCGCCTCGAAGGGGCATCCCCAGCACCCCTTCTTCGATCCCTCCTGGTCGGCGCCCCGTCGGAACTCCCCGCTCCCCTTGAAGATCCCATCCAGAGCCTCCAGGAGCTCTCCATCCACCTCGTCGAAGGTGGGGTTTGGCTTCGACCTCTGCCGGACCATCCTCCCCTCGTCGGCAGAGACCTCCAGGATTCGGGAGATCCCCGGCCGTCGGACGATCCTGAAGATCGCCCTCATCGATCCCGGCTCCGCAGGGACGTCGGGGAGGCCGAGGGCGAGGAGGGCGAGGGAGTAGAGCTGGAGCTGCTCCCACTCGGCGCCGGAGTCGGAGGATTTGTAGTCGGAGAGGACGACGTCGATCCTCCTCTTTTTGCCTGGGGCGTCCAGGTCGATCCGGTCGATCCTCCCCCGGAAGGTCAGGTCCCCGTACTCGGAGGAGGAGCGGGGTAGGAGGTCTCCCATCCTCCGGAGCTGGAGGCTGAAGGGGACCTCCGTCATCCGGCGGCGGCCGACGGAGGCCCTGACGGGATCCTCCGCCTCGAATCTCAGATAGCCGAGGACCTCGGAGGCGACGGCCCCGACGATCCTCCGGCGGACCGCCTCCACCGTCCTGACCTTCTGGTCGGCGAGGAACCTCGCTGCCGTCCTCTCCGCCTCCTCACGGACGACCTCCTCTACCCCGGCATCGCCTCCGCCGACGGCCCGGAGGATGGCGTGGTAGGCGGTTCCCCTCTCCAGGGGGGTGAGCTCGAACCTCTCGGCGGTCGGCTCCTCGATCCCCAGGCCCCGAATGAGAAAGAACCGGAAGGGGCAGCTCCGATACTCCCGGAGCTTGGAGTAGCTGAAGCTTCTGCCGAAGAGGACCCGACATATCTCGGGGTCGTCGATCCTCCAGCGGAACCGGTCCATTTCAGCCCGGAGGCGGAGGGGCTCCACCTCCTGGAGGAGTTCTTTCGGGACCTCCAGCCTCTCGCCCCGGGCGAGGGCTAGGGCGTACTCCACCCGGAGATCCCTCCGGCTCAGGATCGCCGGGGGGTCCTTCGGCCCCGGTCCGGCCTCCCCCTCCAGGGGGCCGAGCCCCGCCATCCTGAAAAGCCAGAGGGAAGGGACGAGGGGCGCTCCCTCCCGGGACGCCCTCGGATAGGAGACGACGACCCGGGAGGAGGCGGCGATGGCCTTCCGGAGCCGAGACCGCTCCACCTTGTCGCTCCTCTGGTGGAGGTTCTTCTCCCCCTTGCCGGCGGAGAAGTCGCTCAGCTGGTAGAGGGGATTCGCCGAACGGCTGGGGAAGTGGCCATCGTTGAACCCCGCCACGAACTTCACCCGTCGGTACCTCCTCGAGGAGAGGGCTGGGGAGAGGATCTCGACGGCCCCGGGTTGGGCAGAGCCGGACCAGGCCGGGTCCGATAGGGCATTCGCCAGGATGGAGAGGAGCCGGTCGAGGGGGAGCTCGCCCCGGCCGAGGGCCGAGAGCGCCAGGGCGGTCCTCGTCAGCGCCTCCTCAAACCTATCGAGGGCGAGCCTCTCCTCCTCCAGGTCGGCGAGCCCCGGCTCCAGAAGCTCGATCATCCGCCGGAGTTCGGAGGCGATCCCCTCGAGGCCTGACCCATCGATCGCCGCCTCCATCCGAGCTAGGCGGTCGAAGAGCTCCTCGGATCGGATCATAATAGTGGCGCAGAGCTCGGCCCGCCGGGCCGCCGCCGCCACCTCGCCATCCAGAACCGTCTCGTCGGCGGCGAGGAGGCGGCCCTTCTCCTGGAGGGCGGACTGGTGCTCCGCCAGGGCCTCCATCCAACCTCGCCTCTTCGCCGAGAGGTCGCCAGCCGGCAGGAGGAGGAGGCCGGCGGCGGAGGCGACGGCCTCCAGGTCCCGGGGCGAGGCGGGGAGGCAGCCGTCGAGGAGGGCGAGGATCATCTCGGGCGGGTACCCCGCGGCCGCCGCCCTGAAGGGCAGGAGGAGCAGCTGTACTATCTTCGTCTCCAGGAGGTTCTCCCCGGCGAGGAGCCTCGCCGGGACGCCTCCGGCCGATAGGGCCCGGAGGAACTCGCGCCCCCGGGTGGAGGGCTCGGCGACGACGATCGATATATCCTCGGGGCGGAGCCCTTCGGAGATCAGCCTCTTCGCCTCCCGGCAGATGGCGAGGGTCTCAGCCTCCGGGTCCGAATGGCTCGCGACGGAGACGAGGCCCCGGAGGTCGGAGGCCGTTAGAGGTGGGCCGTCCAGGAGGAAGGAGTCGAGGGCCTTCGATAGCGGCTCGTCCCGGGGGTGGCACTCGATCTCCTCGAACCCCCGTTCGGCCAGAAGGGCGAGGAACTCCTCCAGCCCTCCTCGGCTCCAGAGGGCGGGGTCGAGGGTGATCGTCGCATCCTCGAATAAGGGCATAAGACGGGATAGAAACCCCATCTCCGCCCCGGGGAGGTCGGCGAGGCCGTCGGCGAAGAGGCGGGTCCCGTACCTCTCCCGGAGGTACCCCCTCGCGCCTTCCGGATCGAATCCGCGGCAGGCGTCGGCCAGGTCGAAGACCCCCCGCCCCCGGACCCGTTCGACACACCTCCGGACCGCCCTCGCGAGATTGAGCGCCTCCTCGGAGGCGAGGAGGTCGGCCATCTCGGCATCGCCCCTGATGGCGAGGTCCCAGGCCGCCTCGGCGGCGGAGCGGGCGAAGGCTGGCGAGGCCCGGAGGGGCGCGAAGACCCCCAGCTCCTCGTCGGGGAGGTCGGAGAAGGCGTCGGCGGCGAGGAGGTTCACCACGCCCCTGCTGAGGAGCACCTCGCCGGGGTGGGCGAGCCGATGGAGGTCTTCGGCGACCTTCGAGAGGGTGACGAAGTTTCCGGCGGGGACGGGACCCTTGACGGCCCGCGAGAACCTCTCGGCGAAGCTAGCCGCCTCCTCCGGGCTTGGGGCGATGAAGGTGTAGGAGGTGGGGTCCTCCCGGTGGGCCTCCGCCATCGCCGCCATCAGCCGTTCCGTCTTCCCCGAGAGGGCGGGGCCCCGCAGGATCTGTATTCTCAACTCTTTCCTCCTTCCTCCTCCGGGAGATCTGCAGCCGTCATATATCCCGTTTGCTGATTTCGCCCGGAGGGTGGAGATGGCCGGATCGAGGGAGAAAGGGCTTATGACCCAGAGGTTCGATGGGGTCAGCTATGGCGAGCCCTGAGGACAAGGCGGGGGCTGTGGCGAAGATCGAACCCCGGTCCCTGGAGGAGGCGAGGGGAGCGGTGGAGGCACGAAGCCTCCTCTTCCTCATGAGGTTGGACCGGCTCGAGGCGGGGCTATCAAAGGTCCGGACCGCCCGGGAGGCTGCCCGATTCGCGATGGCGACGGCGATGTTTCTCCTCGACTCGCTGCCTCTCAGGCCTGAGGCCTGCCCCTTCTGCGTCCAGAACGCGGGCGGGTGCCGCTGCCAAGGTTGCGGCTACGCCGAGACCCACGGCGGCAGGTGCGACGCCGACGCCTCGGCCTTCGGCCAGCTCATCGAGGCGGTCATCGACCTTGCGGGGGAGGTCCACTCGATCCGGGAGGGTCCCTCCGAAGTCGTGGATCCCGAGATGTTGATGAAGGAGCTGGAGGCCTCCCTCGACCGATCGAGGGAGGCGGCGGAGGCCCTTCTCGCCGATATAGCCGAAGCCGACGTCGCCGGCCTGATGGAGGCGAAGAGGAAGTACGTCGGGGCGATCCTGGAGGCCATCCCCGTCGGGGCCATCGGATCCCGGGAGGTCGACCGGCGGATCGGAGATGTCGCCTCCAGGCTGGAGGAGTACTGGTGAGCACCCCCGAAAAGATATAAATCTGAAAAAGGCGAAATATACAGAAGGTGTTTTCATGGACATAAGAGAGACCCTCCGCCGGTATCCCTGCATCGTCGTCTTCAGCCTGTTCTTAATGATCATGCTGATTGTGGTCTACTACACCAGGTGACGGGATAGAATTCCCGGTGTCTTTTTTAAGAAATGTCGTCAGCATCCTATATCCACTGATTATCAAATGATACTCTTCGATTCTGAGCTGGCAAATAGGCCGGAGTGATCAAAGTCCGATGGAACTATCTCGAAGGGCGGGCAGAGCCCTGGCCAGCCGATTCAGATGCCCGCAATATCTGGATGGGGGAAGGATAGCCCGATGCATATCCCTTTGCCGAGAAGCCTTGATTGAAATGCGATGAATTGGAGCGTTGGTGCGGATACGCGGTATATGTAATACTAACCAACAGATGTATATACTTAAAGTAGCACTATGAATGCGGTGATTAACACGAGAGCGGCATTAATCCTACTCCTGCTCCTCATTGGAGCGGCAACCATGAACGCAAGCGGCCACGGAATCTGGGTGGAGCTGAACGATCTGGCGGAAGTCGGCGAGAGCCAGGAAGCTTATGTCTTCTATGGCCATGGCCACGATCCGGCATCATTTGCCCTTCCCGTCATGGATCAAACTTATCTGGTGACCCCCGACGGCCAGAAGATCAATACGAAGCTGGACAAGGAGGTTGGAAAGTGGTTTGCAGGGTACGGCCGGGTTGGAGACGTTGGCATCAGCCCTCTGACCACCTTCTGGCCGGGCAACTACGTCTTCGTAGCACAGCGTGCCCCCTCGTACAGCAACACAACCTACAGGCTGACGTACAGCGCCGCTGAGGCCGTCATCAATGCCGGCGACGACGGCTCCAGCAGCTTCAAGTCCGGGCTGCCCGTCGAGATCACCCCCGACAAGCCCCTATATCAGATAATGAACAAGGATAATGTCACCTTTTCGGTCAAGTACAACGATCAGCAGGTCAATGCCACCTACTCCGCCTACCCGCAGATGACGGAGAAAAACGTTCAGAGTGGGTTCACTGGGGACTCGGACTCCTTCGTTATCTCCTTCAACCAGACGGGCCTGTGGCTTCTCACCTGCCGCTACGACGTTCCGGGCGATGGAGAGTGGACGGCAACCTACGACCACAGCAGCGGGGCATTCAAGACCGGAGATACGGTTCCGTACAACACCACCAGATACTCCACAGTCCTCTCGGTCTGGGTGAGGAAGTAACCGCCATCCCAGATCCAAATTTCTTTTTTATTCAAAGGAATCCCTCAAAGTCACAGATTATAATCAGCTCATACGGTGATGAAATTGAGATCTCTCGTTGTATTGGCATTGATCTTGGCACTGATTGGAGGCAGCATGAATGCCGCCGGCCATAGGATGTTCGTAGGCCAGAGAATGACCGTGAGCCTCTCCGCGATATACGACGACGGTGAGCCGGCTATAGAGGCGTCCATCCAGGTCTTCCGGGATGGATCGCTGTATTCCGAGAACAAGACGGATTACGCGGGATCTTTCAGCATGGTTCTGCCGGAAAAGGGGACGGGAGACTGGAGGTTCGTCGTCTCCAGCGATGGACATGAGGAGGAGACGCATTTCAGCATAAGGGATGATCGCGAGGCAGCTACACCTAATACGGCTGTAGCTATGGGTTTATTAGCCCTGCCTGCAGTTTGGATCTGGGGACGGCGCGGCGGAATATAGAATTTTCTGGGTATAAAAGCAGATCACCCCTTATTTTGGCTCCCCGCCGTCTGGCAGTGTACCTCAACGGAGTGGGTACCACCATCCCAGATCATCTGGGCGACATGAGGGAGGTTGATCTCATTTGATTTGCTCTCATAAGTGCCATCACGTGGCATAATGCCTCTTGGTGTGGTTTTTTATGTCCAAACCCTCGTTATATTAGAACGCCGACCATTCAGCATGGTATTTAAGGCTGGACATCGTATGGATTGTCATGGAATGCAGCGAGCCCTGCCGGGAGTTCTGTCAGTGGCTGAAGACCCTGCCCCACCACCGAAAGTACGTCCTCAAGAAGGAGGGGTACCCGACTCTCCCTCCGTGCTTCAAGGAGACGCTCCTCGGCGAGTCGGTGCCCGGATCGGTCCGGCAGCTCCGGGGGCCGGAGGGGTCCCACGTCCACGAGTTCCCGGACCGGTGGGTCCTCCACCGGGACATCGCCGACGCCGAGGCCGACCCCCTGGGCCACCTCCTCAGCGACGCCCCCGAGTACCTGGTATCGGCTATCGCGGGGCTCGCCACCGCCCTCGTCGCCAATAAAAAGAGGGACGGGAGAAATGCCCTCCTCACCGGATGGTCTATGACCGCCTTCCTTCTCCTCCTGGGGAAGATGGGAAAGGCGATCGGCGAGGACGATTCTGAGAAAGAGGTCAAGGCGCCGCGCCTAGTCTATCCTGAGGGCGGAGCCAGCCGATCGGAGCCCGGCGGTTCTCCCTGATGCCCGCTGGTTCCCCTCGGCTCGCATAGCTGGGGCCGGTCTTGGGCAGAGCCGATCTGGGCTTCGAGGTCGAAAGGCATGGGGGGGTGATCGTCGATGGTGGAGTTTGCAGGCCATGTGGCTTACTTCTTCTACGCCCTTGCCTCGGTCTTCATCATAGTAAACCCCGTGGAGGCGACGATAGTATTCGTCTCCCTCACCCCCGAGGCCTCCGCCGGGGAGAGGGCGAGGATATCCTTCCGGGCGGCGTCCGTCGCCTACGTCATCGCCCTTCTCTTCGCCCTCTCGGGGGACCACGTCCTCCAGTTCTTCGGGGCGACCGTCGACTCCCTCCGGGTCGCCGGAGGGATCCTCCTCTTCATCATGGCGATCGAGATGCTGAAGGCGAAGCCCCGGAGGAAGGTGACGGAGGCGGAGCTGGCCGACGCCAGCGACCGGGATGACGTCTCGGTCTTCCCCCTGGCGACGCCCCTCCTGACGGGGCCAGGGGCGATCACCACCGTCATCGTCCTGATGGGAACGGCTTCGGGGGTTGCCGAGAAGGGGGCGGTCCTCCTCGCCATCACCGCGACCTTCGCCGCCACCTACCTCATCCTCCGGTCCTCGGAGTACGTCGACCGGATCCTGGGGCTTACGGGGATCATGGTGATGACGAGGATCATGGGCCTCCTCCTGGGGGCGATCGCCGTCAACTTCGTCGCAGTCGGCGCCTGGAACATATACGCCGGGATGGCGGGGCTCACCTGACGGCTCCCACCCCGAAGGCCTGGGATACGTCGGCGAGGGCCTCATCTCGTAGGCCAGCTCAGGGCGGGACGATCGCTCTTTCGACCAGATCGACGAGGTCGATCACCTCGACCTCGGAGCTGGCGTCCGAGAGGTTTCGGATGCAGAGGGGGCAGCAGGAGACGATGGCATCGACGCCAGCCGGCACGTCCTGGAGCCTGAGCTTTGCGATCTCCAGGGATAGATCCGGGTAGCCGGCCCGGACCCCGCCGCCTCCGCCGCAGCACCTCGCGTCCTGCCGGTTAGACCTCATCTCTTCGAGGCGGCAGATCGCCTTTATCACCTCCCTGGGGGGGTCGAAGATCCCGCTCCCTCGTCCCAGGTGGCAGGGGTCGTGGTAGGTGACGGTCAAATCGAGCCGTCTCAAGTCCAGCTCTGCCAGGTGCTCTGCCAGAAACTCGGGGACGCTGACCACCTCGAACTCCGGAGGGTAGTCTTTTTTGAGGGTCGAATAGCAGCCAGCGCATCCCGTGATGACGGTCTTTGCTCCGATCATCTTGATCTGGCGGAGGTTTCTGTCCACGAACTTTCCCGCGTCGGAGCCGGTCCTGATGAGGGGCGAGCCGCAGCAGACCTCCTCGGGAAGAAGGGTGGCGCCGAACCGCTTGAGGAGGTCGAAGGTCTTTTTTGCCACCTCCGGATACCGATAAGAGTCGAGGCAGCCCACGAAGTAGACGAGGTCCGAACTCTCCTTCAAGCCCTCCCGATCGGGATCTGAGAGCCAGCCGAGCCGGTCCCCTCCCTCGCCGAAGGTGTTGCCGCTCTCCGCGATCCTCGTCCTGAACCCGGCCTGGGCCTCGGTCATGACGCCCTGGGAGACGAGCCCCATCCTCGCAGACTGGACGATCGCCGGGGGATTTGCCCCCGCGGGGCATTTGGCGGCGCAGATCCCGCAGGTGGTGCAGGTGTTGAGGCTGTCGAGGACGGAGGCGTCGGGGGCGAGCCCTTCGCCGAGGGCTTTAGCCACCATGACCCGGCCCCGGGTGTTCTTCGACTCCCAGCCGAGGACCTCGAAGGCGGGGCAGACCGACCGGCAGGTGCCGCACCGGACGCAGAGCTCGATTGTTCTCGGGTCGATGGAGATCTCGGCCGTCTCGACCTTCGTCTCCTTCGTCTCGGTCTTCGTCTCGGTCCCGCTCCTCGAATCCTCCACCTCTCTCCTCATCTCAATCATCCATAGCCTCCCGGGGAGGGTCCGTCGTCGAGGCCGAGCTTTCCGGGGTTCATGATCCCTCGCGGGTCCAACGCCCCCTTTATCGCCCTCATCACCGAAAGGGCGGAAGAGCCGAGCTGTTCATTCATGTACTCCGACCGGGCGGCGCCGATCCCGTGCTCGGAGCTGACCGTTCCTCCGAGGCGGATCGCCGCCCGGTGGATGGCGTCGGCCGCCCCGGCGAGCCTCGCCCACTCTCCGTCATCCAAGACGTCGATGAAGAGGGCGACGTGGAGGTTTCCGTCGCCGATGTGGCCGTACTTCATCGCCGGGATCCCGAACCGGTCCGAGATCTCCGAGACCTCCCTTATCAGGGCCGGGATCTCCTTGATGGGGACGCCGACGTCTTCCCCGACGTAGATCCGGCTCTTCGCGGGGTCGAGGCGGGAGATGGCCGCCCCGACGAGGCGGCGGGCGGCCCAGATCTCCTCCATCTCCTCGGCCCCGGCGACGACGGCCACCGAAGCTGCCGTCGTCGAGGAGAGGGCGGCGATCTCCGCCGCCGCCTCCGCCGCGGCCCCCTCGGACCCGTCCACCTCGAAGAGGAGGACGTCGCCGTCCGGGAGCCTGAGGGTGGGGTCGCACCGCCGGAGGACCGCCACCGTCGTCCTGTCCAGGATCTCGCAGGCGGAGGGGACGATCCCGGCGGCGAAGGTGGCGGCGACGGTCCGGCCCGCCTCCTCCGCCGAATCGAAGGCGGCGATGACGAGCCTGCGGGCCTTCGGCAGCGGCGCGACCCGCAGGACCGCCTGGGTGATGATCCCCAGGGTTCCCTCCGAGCCGATGAATAGCCTCGTTAAATCGTAGCCCGCCGCCGCCTTGAGGGTCCGAGAGCCGGTCCTGACGACGGAGCCGTCGGCGAGGACGACCTCCAGGTCGAGGACGTAGTTACGGGTCGTCCCGTACTTGACGGACCTCATCCCGGAGCCGTTGTTCGCGATGAGGCCGCCGATGGTGCAGAAGGCCGCCGAGCCGGGGTCGGGGGGAAAGAAGAAGCCGCGAGGCCGCAGCCGTTCATTCAGCCGCGCCTGGACGACCCCCGGCTCGACGACGACGGCGAGGTTCGATAAATCGAGCTCGACGATCCGGTCCATCCCCGAGAGGTCGAGGACGATCCCGCCCCGCAGGGGCACCGCCCCGCCAGCCAGGCCCGTCCCGGCGCCCCGGGCCGTCACCGGAACGCCTTCGGCGGCGGCCAGTTCCACCACCGATGAGACCTCCGCCGTCGAGAGGGGGCGGACTACGCAGTCGGGCGTCCCCCTCACCTGGGAGGCGTCGGAGGAGTAGCAGAGCCTCTCGGCGGGGGAGGCGGAGGCCCTCTCGCCGACGATATCGCGGAGCTTCTCGATGATATTCATGGGAGACCTCATATTCGGGAGAATTGCGGCGCCGAAGGGCGGGCGGAGTCGGAGGAGGAATTCCGTCGGGGGGATATAATAGGGTGTCGATGGGCGGGACGATCAGGCAGTCGGCAGGAATTCAGCCGATCCCGATCGAAATCCATCGGAAGCTTTTTCGGGTATTACTGATATCGGAGCCTTGGAGATGTAGAGTGTGGCCGTTCCGGAGAAGATCCTTGAGTTGGTTGAAAGATTCGATCTGGTCATTGATAAATATAAATCTAGTTATAAAGAAGAAGAAATTAAAATTGAATTTATAAATCCCTTCTTTGAAGCTCTAGGCTGGGATGTCCGAAATAAGAGCAATAAGCCCCCAGATCAGAGAGAGGTCAGGTTTGAAGATACCTTGAGGTCAGAGGGGGAGACCCAGAGGCCCGATTACAGCTTCTGGCTTGACAGGGAGAGGAAGTTCTTTCTGGACGCCAAAAAACCTTCGGTGAATATTGAAGGAGGAATAACCCCAGCGTTTCAGATAAAGCGTTATGCATATTCTTCTACCCTGCCGCTTGCCATTGTAACCGACTTTGAGGAGTTTGCCGTTTACGATTGCAGGATCAAACCGTTCAAATTTGATAAGCCACAAAAGTCTAGATTATTATTAATAAAATATTATGAATATGAAAAGCGATGGGACGAGATCGCCTCGTTGTTCTCCAAAGAATCAGTCCAGAAGGGCTCCTTGGGCTCCATCCCTCCGCCCAAGGGAGACAAGGTCGATGATGCCCTATTGGAGGACATCTCTGATTGGCGAAATGCTCTGGCGGCGAGCATCACTAAGATGAATCCAGAGATCTCTCAGAAGAGCCTTAACTATGCCGTCCAGATGACGATCGACAGGATTCTATTTCTCAGGATCTGTGAGGATCGGTCTATTGAGGACAGCGAGCGGTTGAAGGGGCTTCTTGATGGGGATGATGTATATAAGAGGCTGTTTGAGCTCTTCGAAGAGGCCGATAAGAGGTACAATTCGGGGCTGTTTCACTTCCATCCAGAGGAGGAGAGGAACAACTTCGACGCCATCACCCCGTCGATAAAGATCGAGGACAATGTTCTTAAGAATATAATTCAAAGCTTATACTATCCCGACAGCCCTTACGTCTTCTCCGAGATCCCTGCCGATATTCTTGGTCACGTTTACGAGCAGTTCCTGGGGAAGGTCATCCAGCTGGACGAGAGCCACAAAGTGAGCGTGGTGGAGAAGCCTGAGGTGAGGAAGGCCGGAGGCGTTTATTATACTCCACCATATATTGTAGATTATATCGTTAAAAACACCGTCGGCAAGCTTTTGGAGGGGAAGACGCCCAAGGAGGCCTCTGACCTTCGCATCCTCGATCCCGCCTGCGGTTCGGGGTCGTTTCTGATAGTGGCCTATCAGCACCTCTTGGATTGGCACCTCGACTGGTACAAGGCCCGTCTCGTCCCTCTCTTGGATGCTGGAGAGAAGTCGACATCAAAAGGGGTGCAGGATCTCCTCCCGTCTCCGATCGAGAAGCCGGGGAAGAACGCCAGGTTCCGATCGAAGAAGATCTGGGAGAGGGCTTCGGTGGCGACCCTCCCCATCGAGGAGAGGGCGGGAGAATGGCATCTGAAGACCGCCGAGAGGAAGAGGATCCTCCTCAACAACATCTATGGCGTGGATATCGACACTCAGGCCGTGGAGGTCACAAAGCTCTCTTTGCTCCTCAAGGTCTTGGAAGGAGAGAATAAGGCCACCATCACCGATCTCAACATGTATTCCGACGAGAGGGCTTTGCCAGATCTAGGGAATAATATAAAATGTGGCAATTCCCTCATCGGTTGGGATATCCTTGAAGATAGGCCTGGTCTCTCCCAGGAAGAGCTGGAGAGGATAAATCCTTTTATGTGGGAGGATGAATTTAACGATGTCTTCGCCAAAGGCGGTTTTGATGCGGTAATTGGAAATCCGCCGTATATTAGGATTCAAATGATGAAGGAATGGGCTCCTGTAGAGGTGGAATTTTACAAAGAGCATTACCAGGCCGCCGAGAAAGGGAATTACGATATTTACGTCGTCTTCGTCGAGAAGGGGCTGGGCCTCCTGAACGAAAGCGGCCGTTTAGGCTTCATCCTGCCAAACAAATTCTTCAACTCCCAATATGGACAACCATTGCGAAGTGTGTTATCAGTAAGCAATCACGTCAGTAAAATTGTCCATTTCAATCACGAGCAAGTGTTTCCTGGAGCTACTACTTATACTTGCCTCCTCTTTTTATGTAAATCCCATAGTGACAATTTTGAGTTTGTGAAAGTAGACGATTTAGTCGAATGGCGCACCAGTGGAAGATCCATAATTGGTACAATTTCTGCTGATAATATATCTGACAGAGAATGGAATTTTGTGGTAGGAAAAGACGCCAAAATATTTGAAAAATTATATAGCTTAGACTCGAAATTGGGTGATATAGCAGATATATTTGTAGGTTTACAAACAAGTGCAGATAAAGTATTTATTTTGGACTTAATAGAAGAAAAATCTGATTGCCTGAAATTGAAATCAAAAGCACTCAATGAAGAGTGGGAATTTGAAAAGGGTCTTTTATTTCCGTTGGTTAGTGGAACCGATGTTAATCGATATAAACAGCTTCCATCACGCCAATACATACTATTCCCATATATGGTTGACTGCCATACTGTTAAATTGATCGATTTTAATAAACTACTTGAAAATTATCCGAAAACCACGGCATATCTATTAAAAAATAAGAACTTACTCGAGGGCCGAGAAAAGGGGAAAGCAAAAGGTTCGGGTTGGTATGGATATATCTACTTGAAAAATATGTCTAAACAGTCAATAGAGAAAATTTGTGTGCCACGTTTAGTTGAAAGTCTGTACGCCGCATATGATGCAGATGGGTCTCATTTCTTGGACAATGTTGACGTCGGAGGTATAATATTAAAATCAAAATATCAAAACCAGGGTTTCCGATATATTCTTGGTTTACTTAATTCCAAGTTATTCAGGTGGTATTTCCCGTTCGTGAGCGCTCCGTTCCGTGGTGGGTGGCTGTCTGCCAATAGGCAATTTTTATCTCAGCTTCCAGTACGGACCATCGACTTCTCCGACCCCCAGGACGTCGCCCGCCACGACAAGATGGTGAGCCTCGTGGAGACGATGCTCGACCTGCATAAGCAGCTCCAGGAAGTCGGAACGCCGCATGAAAAAACGCGCATCCAAAATCAGATCGATTATACGGACAAGCAGATAGATGCCTTGGTCTACGAACTGTACAACCTCACCGAGGATGAGATCGCCATCGTGGAAGAGAGCACAAAATAGCGTTCCTGCACTCATTTTGATTTATAAGCTCCGGCGCCAGCCACGCCGCAAGACCCTTCTTTTACAAAACCTCCTTCAGCAGCGGAATCCGCCTCAGCACCAGCTCGCTCGCCACAAAGCAGAGCGGCACCGCCACCGCCGCCGCCACGGCGAACTTGGCGAGGGGGTGCCACGCGAACCCCCGAAGGGCGGCGGTGACGAGGATCAGGATCACCGGGTGGAAGAAGTAGACGGCGAAGCTGTTATCGGCCATGAACCGGGGAAGCCTCCCGCCGGAGTTGAAACGCTCCCGGAATACTACGACGATGCCGAGGCAGACCCCCACGCAGAAGAAGGCCTCCCAGAGGGCGTAGGCGGCGCTCTGCCAATAGAGGCCGCCATTGATCATCGATATATCGCCCTCCGGCCCGATCCCGAAGAGGAAGAGGGCGAGCCAGAAGGCGGTCCCGCCGACGAGGGCGGCCTTGAGCCAGACGATCCCGAAGGGATAGGGGATCCTCGCGAGCCAGCGCCGCCGGCGGGCGGCGATCCCGACGACGAAGAGGGCGACGTAGGAGGCGAAGAAGGAGAGCTGCATGTTCAGGACCGCCGTCCCGATCGGCTGGACGAGGCGGATCGCGAAGGCTGCGGCTGCGATGACGAGGATGAGTTTGATGACGTCTCTGTGGTCGGGAAGCTTCGCATCATCTCCCGCCCCTTCTGGCCCTTCCGTTCCTTCCGCCGCCTCCTCGTCCTTCTTCTCCTGATCTCCCCGAAGGAGCCTCGCCGCGGCAAAGGCTGTCGAGAAGACGAGGAGGGCGATGGCAAACCACATCGGCCCCGAGCCGCCGAGGAATTGGAGGCCGAGGATGTATCCGAGGTAAAACCCTCCCGGAGTCGGAGCAGGAGTCGGATTTGGAGCCGAGAGGCTCGTCACGTAGTATAGAATCGCCGGGTTGATCATGAGCATGTAGATCAGGGCCGGGACCCCGAGGCGGACCGCCCGGTCCCGGAGGAACCTGGCCCCGCCCTTCCGGCGGAAGGAGGCGGGGACGAAGTAGCCGGCGACGAGGAAGAGGAGGCCCAGGGAGTAGGCCTGGATGAAGGATTGGATGATCCCGAAGGAGAGGGCGGTGAGGGGTTCAAGGGCCGCAGCCTCTTGGTAGTACCACATCCCCAGGCCCGAGTAGGTGACGGCGGCGTGGAGGACGACGACCTGGACTATGACGAAGGAGCGGATGTTGTCGACGAAGTAGAGCCTTCTTCCAGAGCCCGCCTCTTCCCCTCGGGGCTTTGCCTCACCCGCCTCAAGACCCGCCTCAAGCCTCCTGTCCACTATCCCCTCTCCGATCCTCTCCTGAAATATAGCGCCAGCATCAAGATCGACCCCGGAGCGGTGACGATCCAGGGGAGGCCCAGGAGGAGGAGCCGGGTGGAGAAGGTGGGGTAGAAGTAGACGATGAGAAAGAGGGGGATGATCAGGCCGTTGGCGAGGAAGAACCGCCGGACCCACCGGTCCGGCCCCGACCTCTCGAAGACGGGGACGGCGAAGAGGGTCGCCAGCCCCAGGGCGATGTACCCCAGGGCGTCGACGGTCCAGAATAGCGAGTGGGGGGTCTGGATGAGGACGGGATCGGCGTCGGGGTGGGGAAGGACCGCCGTCAGCTGGACGGCGTAGTTGAGGGAGACGTAGGTGACGTAGATGACGGCGAAGAGGACCGCGGCGTGGCTCCAATATCTCCTATCGTCCGGCGCAACGTGGTGGAGGGCGAGGAGGGCGAGCATGAAGGGCGCGGCGATGAGGAGGGAGGTCCCGTAGATGAGGACCTCGTCCCAGGGGCGGCCGATGAGGCCTGCGATCTGGAGGATCTGGAAGACGGAGTAGCTGGCGGCGGCGACGAAGGCTACGAGGGCAGACCAGAACCCCGTTCTATATATTCTGTACAACGTCTTATCCATGGGGCCTTCCTTCTTTCTTCTTCATGCCTTCAAACCTTTCGGCCCCCTCGGCGGCATCACTATATCTAATTATTGGACCCTATCGCCTCACCTCCCACCACCTGGAGGGGTATTTGACGCCGTACTTCGGAAGCTACGTTGATAAAATATCCAGATGCTCCCCCCTTGGGAGTGAGCAGATATGGGGCTGTTCATTCCTTGCGCCCCTTATTCACGACGGCGAACTTCTTTATCTCGAGGAACCGGAGCATCCCCCGAGAGACCGCCTCCGCCTCCTCGATCCGGAGCCTCTTTTTGAAGATCGGGCCGTCGAGGACGATAGAATGAAACTCGCCATTCTCGCCGCAGGGGTCGATGGCGGGGTTGAGGGCTTTCAGCTCCGAGACGAAGCTTCTGTCGATCCGGCGGCCGAGCCACTCGTCGCCGAGGAGGTCGGACCGGACCCCGACGATCGCCGCCTCAAAGCCGGAGGCGAGAAGCTCCCCGATGATCTCCTCAGAGTCCATCATCCAGATCGGCATCATCGGCTCGATCCCGAGGTCGGCAGAGATCCGATGGACGAGGGCGTCGTGGGTCTTTATGTGGCCGAAGATGGCGGTCCCGATCCACCTTCCCCGGCCCCTCTCGACCTCCTCGAGCTGGCGAACGACCCGCTTGAACTCCTCCTCGTATGAGACAAAGCCGGTCCTGATCAAGGGCATCCCGATCGATTCCGCCTGGGCGGCGAGGAGGGCGGGGTTCACCTCGTGGGCCCCCTCCCGGCCCATATTCCAGAAGGAGAGGAGATATCCAACCTTCACCCCCGCCACCATCGCCCTGTAGGCCGCAAGGCACCCGTCCTTCCCCCCGGTCCAGGAGGCTACGGCGATGGCCCCTTCATCAAGGTCGGCATCATCTCCCAGATCCGTCCTCGTCTTCACCCTCCTCCCCCCAGGGTGGAGACTATCCTCCGGTCGAGGTCCCGGGCTGCCTCTCGGACCTCCTCCCCCTCGGCGGCCAAAAGCTTCGCCAGATCCCGCCGGAGGGGTCCGATCCGGAGCTCTGCCTCCTCCGCCGACAGGTCCTTCGCCTCCAGGACCGCCTCCTCCAGCCGGGCGAGCCTCCTTCGGAGGGGGTCGTCCTTTAGGGCGTCGATGAGGCCGGATATGGCGGCCGCTGCCCTCACCCCCCGGTCCGTGAGATTGAGCCTCCGGATCCTTCCCTGCGGCTCCGAGCGGATCAGCCCCGCCGCCTCCATCTCGGCCAGGACCTTCAGGGTGTGGGGGACGTTGGAGTCGACCGCCTTCGCCACGGCGGAGACGTAGGCGGGATCCAGCTCCCGGATGGCGAGGAGGGCCATCGCCGGCTTCTCCCTCAAAAAGAAGAACGCAATCTCCCTTTTCATCCCATCACCGCCCCTCCGATCGAGATCACGTCAGCGGCTCTGGCTCCTCCCCCTCGGGGAGATCCGGCGGGAGGATGGGGGCTGCCCGCGCCTCTTCCGGCAGGATTATCGTCACAGGCTCCCCGTAGCCCCCAAACCTCCTCACCTCCGTCGTTTCGATCACGATCTCCATCCCTCCGGCCGCCTCCGGGGGGACCCTCAGGACCCCCGGACCAGCGGAATAGACGGCAGATATCCGGCTCTCCGTCGGGAGCCCCGTCTCCTCCGATACGAGGACGGTCCATTCCAGCTCTGTCCCTCTCTCCATGAGGACGTTCATATCGATCATCAGGGGGATCCGGGGGTCGATGGAGCTGATCTGCCCCAGCATGATCCCGAAGGCGGTGTCGTCGTCGGGGACGACCTTCAGCCTGCGAACCCTATCCCCTCCGACCCTCTCGGTCCCCGCGACCTCCACCTCCGCCCTCTCGATCATCTCCAAAAGGTGGGCGAGCTGGTCGGAGTTCTCGATCCGGTGGACCGGGTCGGGCTCCAGAAGGCCGATCCACTCTCCTCCCATCCTCTGATAGCGGGTGTCGTTCAAGAAGTAGACCTCGACGGCGTCGTCGGCTGTTCGGTCGCCGGCTAGGGTCGTCCTCTTCGAGCTGATCGCCTCCATAGAGCTGTTATCGGTGAGGTTGATCTCACCCTGCCACCAAAGGGCGACCTTCTCCCCCTCCAGGGACCCCTGACCGCTGAAGTTTCGATACTCGACGGTCTGGTCCATCTCGATCTCGAACCGATATGATTCGACCTCTTCGGCCGCCCCCGCCATCAACTTTTTGGCCTCGCCCCTATCATCGTCGACGCACCCGGCGAGGGCCGCGGCTGCCAGGGCCACCACCAGCAATATCCTCTTCAGAACCTGCCCCCCTCCTTCGGCCCCTTGGGCGGCGATCGAAGACCTGGACATCTTTCTCGAGTCGGTCAATGGCGGGCCTTCCTCAGCCGGAGCTCTTGAACTTCTCCCCTGTGATCATCTCAAAGAGCCTGATGTATATCTCGCTCGTCGTGGCGACGACCTCCTCGGGGAGGGGCGGTATATCGGGCTCCGCTTCCCCCCCATCTCGGGCCCCGTAGAGGCGGTCCTTGTAGCCGATCCTCCGGTAGTGCTGGCGGACGTGCTCCTTGGAGAGGTCGACGAACTCTCCCTCCTGGTACTTCGCCCTGTCCCAGAACCGGTCCTCGTCGGCGGTCCCGAAGACGTCGATGACCATGATCTGCCTATCTTCGTCGAAGGCGAACTCCTTCTTCCCGTCGACGTGGATGAGCCCCCTCGGCTCGACCTCTTGTTTTATATTCTCGTCGATCTTGAGGACCGTCTCGCAGATGGCGTCGTACTCCTCGGGGGATAGGCCGGCGAGCTTCAGGGCCTCGCCCCGGTCGAGGAGCCGGTCCACCCTCTCCAGCTTCGTCGATACCTCGATGAAGGGGTCTGGGAGGGGTTCCCCGTACTCGACCATGTGGCCCTTCGAGAAGCCCAGCTCCTCGGCCCTCACCTTGCCGGCGACGAGCCTGTCAAAGATCGATCCCGCCGCATACCACCGGCAGATCACCTCCAGGGGTATCAGGTAATTCTTCGACATTGGCCTGATATCCTGGGGCTGGATCACGTCCACCTTCTTGACCCGCATCCCGTTGGGGGGGAGAAACTCTTCGAAGTGGGTCGGGATCCCCATCTCCTTCGCCCGGTTGAACCAGTGGACCCCCTCTCTGCAGAGGGTCTCCCCCTTGTGGGGGATGAGGGTCGGGATCACCTTGTCGAAGACGGATATCCTGTCTGTGAACCTGAACTCCAGCACCCGGCCGAGGTCGTAGACCTCCTTGACCGAGCCCTTCCTCAAAGGCTTCCTTTCCATCGACCCACCATCTCCGGGCGGATGGATAACTCTTTTGCTGCCGGGTCAGATCGCCCCCAGCCCGGAGGCCGGGCTCCCCGACGGATAGGGCGGCAGGACCCCCCCGGATGGGAGGGAGGAGGGGCTTCCTCCCAGCGGCGCGGCCTTGGATCCGTACGCGACGCCGGCTCCAGCAGGCCCGGCCGGCGTATAGATGGCGTAGGTCCCCCGAGCCGGGCTCGTCGAGAGGCCGAGCCAGAGCCTGATGAGGGACGGGCTTCCCAGGACGACGCAGCGGAGGTCCAGCTGGTTGTAGGCCCTCTCTCCAGCGACGGCGACCTGCCAGGCAGCGCCGTCGGCGGCCAAAGTGCCCTCGCCGAAGACCTCGCCCTCGGCCTGGTAGAGGGTGAGGTCCAGCCTCCGCGACACCTCCCCCGTCAGGGTGAAGGACCAGACTCCTGCGACGTCGGAAGTCCCCGTCCCGAGCGTCGGGGTCCACCTCTCGCCGGATAGGTTCATGATCCCGCGGATGTAGCCCTCGGTATGATGGACGTCGGCGATCCTCAGCCCCTCGATCCCGAGCCATTCGTCCCCGTACAATCCGTAAGCCGACGCCGGAAGGGAGGCGGCGAAGATCGCAGCCGTCAAAGCCAGAAGAATTTTCATATCACAAAACCCCCGAAAATCCTGAATTAAAAAAAAAGCCGAAGGGCCTCCGGTCAGGCCATGGCGTTTCCGCCCGATGCCCCGACCCTGACGGTGCCGGCAGAGTCCGCCGGGGAGGCGAGGGACGAAGGATAGAAGCGGTTCCCATTGCAGTTTCCGGTCCAGGTGACGCCGTACGAGGAGAAGGCGGTGTAGGTGCCGAAGATGCTGTCTCCTCCCGCCGCCGTCCGGAGCCTGTACATGTTGTCTCCGCCGACGCTTACGAGGCGGAGGGTGAGGGCAGTCCCTTCGATCGACCCTGCGGCGGTCATCTCCTGGGAGTTGGCCCCCGTGGTCATCACTCCCCTTCCGAAGACCTCGTTTCCGATCTGGTAGACGGTGAGGTCCAAGCTCCTCGATTCCGTGTCCATCAGGTTGAGAGTCCACCTTCCGGCGACGTTAGACCAGGGCGACCCCGTGGTCGTCGGCGGGGTGTATACGGAGCTTCCGCCGGAGGCACCGGGGCTCATCCCGGTGACGGGATTGATGTAAAATAGGGACTCGTCCTTGAAGGACTCCCTGATATCCTCTCGGATCTGGCTTCCTGTCATGTTGTCCAGGTTCAGGCCGTCGGCCGATCCTGGAGATGTGATGGCAGCGAGGGTGATGAGGGTCAACGTCAAAGCCTTTTGGAGTTTCATCTGTCGCAAACCTCCTTGTTCATGATGGGAATGGGCCAGGCCAGCGGCCTCGGCCTCCTGGGGATCAGGCCCTTCGGGCGCCGGTGGCGGTCCCAGCCCAGGTCGACCCATCGGTCCCGTAGGCGGAGTAGCTCCCGGATACGAGGTCGCCGGTGAGGTTGAGCTCGAACCTGTATAGAGATAACGACTCGAGGGAGATGAGGTCGAGGTGGAGCCTGTCACCTTCGACGGTGCCGCTAGCGGCGGCCTGGGATGCGGATTCGAGGGAGGAGGGGGGCAGGTTCAGCCACTCGATCATCGAGTCGATCCCCCGGTCTTCGGAGGAGGATCCGCTGGCCTCCGAGCTCTCCGACGACCCTAAAACTCCCTTCCCGAAGACTAGATCTCCCGTCTGGTAGAGGGCGAGGTCGAGGGATCGGGTGCTCCTCTCCGTGATCGCGAGGGACCATCTTCCTGAGAAGTTGGAGGGCTCAATAGCCTCTTCTGAGGCCACCGCTTCGGATGAGGATCCAGTTTTGCCGATGGAGTAGACCTCCTGCTGGACCGCGGCGGTCGGGACGGTGGCGATGCCGCCTTCGGAGGAGTTCAATTTCGTGCCGCTTCCTTGGGCGCTCCCGACCTTCGCGATGTACTCGGCGGTGTTGTGAACGTCTGAGATGCCCATGCTCCCTCCGAGCCAGTCCTCGGCGGCCTGGCCCGGAGAGGCGATGGATATGAAGATAGCCAGAGATAGCAGAGCTCTCTTACCTTTTATCATCCAATTTTAACCCCCGTTCCTGGTGGATGAACTTCAGAGTATAAAACCGTTTTGTCTTCGAAAATCGGCGTCGGAAGATGTTATTTATCCAGATCGAATATCCCGGGATGGGCCCGCCTGAACTCCTCGTCCTTCATCATGCACCCCCTGGGCCTTCTCCGGAGCCAACGGTCCCGGCCCATATCCCTCCAGATATCCCGGAGGCTCCTATCCCGGACGTTCCCGAAGGGGGTGGGCATGTAGGCGCAAGGGAGGACGTCCCCGGAGGCGTCGACGTGGAGCCACCTCCTCCCCGCAAAGCAGCCGAACATCTCGGGTCCGAGGAGGTAGGGGAAGGCGGAGACCCGGGGCCCCTCAGGGCGGCGGTTCTTCTCTAAGTGGAACCGGCGGAGCCTCTCGACGTCCGCCCCGGTCAGGACCTCGTCGGCGTGGGAGGACCACCTCCCCACCGCCACGATCTCGTAGAGGGAGAGCTCCTGGACCGAGAGCTCCGCCGCCAGGGAGTACGCGTCTTCCAGATCGTCGATGTTCATCGGAGAGGCGACCATGAAGAGGTCGACCATCAGCCCCGCCTCGAGGGCGTTTCTTATCCCGACGAGGGCGTCGGAGAAGGCCCCCTCCCGGCCGCGGAACCGGTCGTGTTCCTCGGGGTGGGGGCTGTCGATGGAGACCCTGACGGCGTAGAGCCCCGCCCTTTTCAGGTCCCTCCCCCGCTCCTCGGTGAGGCCGAAGCCGCTGGAAAAGGAGGCGGCGATCGCCCTCTCGTCTACCCCGGCCACGAGGGTCGGCAGGTCGTGCCTCAGCATCGGCTCGCCGCCATCGAAGGAGATCATGTAGGATCCGAGGTCGAGGGCCTCCCCGATCACCCTCAATATATCCTCGGAGGAGAGGACGTCCCCTCTTCGGGAGGGAGCGCTGCAGTGGAGGCAGTCGTTAGGGCAGGCTCGGACGATCCCGATGGACGCCTGGTCGGGGATCCTCCTCCGGGTCAGGGCTGCCACCTGGGAGGAGACCATCCGATCGAAGGCGGGGCTCGGGGCGGGGGGGATCCAGGTGGAGAAGATGATCCGGTCGGGGCCGGAGCTGATAGGCTTCTCGCCGGCGAAGGTCTCGTTGATCTTCCTGATGACGGGGGCAGCGACCCGAGAGAGGGGGCCCGTCGCCCGGAAGGCAATCTTGCCGCCTTCGGCGTCGGCCTCTATCTTCAATAGCGGTCTTTCAGCGACTTGCATTCCTCTCCCCATTTGTCGACTATGCTTCCAAGCCTCCCCTTGACCTCCTCGTCCCCCCCCGCCTCGGCCAGGGCCCTCTTCGCGGCGCGGCAGTGCACCCGGATCGCCTCGGCGCAGAGGCGGACCGTCGCCTCCGCCGAGTGGTCTCTCCGGTATATCACGGGGAGGGTGGCGGAGGTCTTCGCCGAAGACTTCCCCTTCTCCATCCCCAGAAATTCGTTCAGGTCGTCGGCGACCTGGTAGGCGAGGCCCAGGTGCATACCGTAGCTCTCGAAGAGGGCGACGTCGTCGGCGCGAGCGCCGGCTATGAGGCAACCGATCTTGGAGGAGGCGGAGATGAGCGAGGCCGTCTTCTTGCATATGCAGAGGTAGTAATCCTCGGGCCTCGTCCTGCTGGCGAGGTCGAGCATCTCCCCCTCCGACATCTCGACGCAGGCCTGGGAGAAGGCCTCGATCACCTCCTGGCTGTAGCCGGAGATGAGGCCAATGGACCTGGATATCAGGTAGTCGCCGCAGAGGAGGGCCGCCTCCATCCCGTACCTCTTGAGGGCGCTCTCGACTCCCCTCCGCTCCGTCCCTCCGTCGAGGATGTCATCGTGGACGAGGGAGGCGGCGTGGACCAGCTCCAGGGCGAGGGCGGCTCTGACCGATTCGGCCGCGTCGCAGCCGAAGGCCTTCGAGGAGAGGACGAGGATGAGGGGCCTGACCCGCTTTCCGGGGGTGGTGAGGACGTACCTGATCACCTCCCCCAGCCCCGAGGCCGGAAGCCTCTCCGTCAGCCTCAAAAGCTCCCCGTTGATCAGATGGTACTCGTCCCAGGCCTCGAACATCTCGGAGATGGTTTGCGGGATCAATATTTAGTTGTTGCGAAACATGACCTGCAGTTGCGTCTTTTTGAAAATAGCTCCCCGGGGGGGAGGCCGGAGATCTCTTCCACTTTTTCAGATTATCTTTGTATGGGTTTCCTTCCATCTTTTGAAGGGATAACGGAACTCATAGATCAAAATCTCAGGAAGAAATATATTGAAGTTATGCGTTGAAGGATAAAAGATATTATATGACATATGCAAAAGTAGGGAGGAGGAGCAGAGGATATGAAGTCAATCGGTATGCTATCGATGGTTGCCCTCTTCGCTCTCGTCATGGAGGGCTCGGCCTCGACCCTGGCCAGCACCTTCGGCGAGGAGGATGAGGGATGGGGTGGGGAGGGGGGAGGCCATATGACCTGGCAGCGGTTTGGGGGCGATCCGGGCGGCTTTCTGGAAGGGGAGGGCGACGACGGCTGGAGCTATCGGTCTCCTGGATCCTGGTCCGGCGACTGGAGCCGGTACGTCGGGGGCGTATTGAGCTTCGATCTGAGGCTCATCGCCTCCGGAGGATCGGGGCCCGAGGGGATGAAGGTGAGGATCCACTCATCGGACGGGACGGTCCTGTCCACCTCTTCTCCCCCGCCGGAGAGGTGCTGGGAACGTCGCGAGGTGGTCCTCAACGCCACAAACTTCGCCGTCCCGGAGGCGGATTTCCGAAGGACGATGAGATATGTGGACGGGATCTCCATCGGGGTTTTCGATGCCGGGAAGGCCTCGACCCTGGGGCTCGACGACGTCGTCGTCGCCCCGCCCTCGGGGCTGGACCTCGCCACGAACTTCGACGACGGCGACGGGGAGTGGAGGCCCGAGGGGGACGTCTCCATCTCCTGGGTTGAGGGGGGCGGAAACGGCGGAGGTTTCCTATCGGGCAGGGACCTCGGGGACGGCAGCACCTGGTACTTCGCCTCGCCCCGGTCCTGGTCGGGGGACTGGACCCCTTACGTAGGCGGGTCTCTGACCTTCGACCTGAAGGTCTTCGACTCGGGGAAGGGGAAGGCCTACGAGGCAGATCTGGTGAAGATCTTTGGATCCGACGGGTCGGAGGTCACGATCCCACCCTCGCCATCCGGAATGACTCCCGAGGGGGGCTGGACCCACCACCGGTTCGACCTCACCCCCGCCGCCTTCGGGACCACCGATGAGGCCTTCTCGAGGGTGATGAGGTCGGTGGATCGGGTCGTCATCAGGGGCGAGTACTCGGATAGGGGAGACTTGGAGGGGATCGACAACGTCCTGGTCTCTTTACCGGTCGCAACCGACCTCGTCAGCACCTTCGACCTCGGCGACGAGGGATGGCGGGAGGGCCGGGACGTCGCCCTCTCGTGGAGGGAGTCCGGAGGGGATCCCGGCGGCTATCTCCGGGGGGAGGACCAGGGTTCGGGCCAGACCTGGTACTACGTCTCCCCGCCTTCCTGGTCGGGGGACTGGACCGGCTACATCGGGGGCACTCTGAGCTTCGAGATCGTCGAGATTGAGTCGGGTAACGGCAGCTCCACCTTCGGGGACGTGGTCCGGATATACGGTCGCGACGGGTCTTACCTCTCCTGGTCCTCAGACCCGCCCGGCAAGGCCTGGACCCGCCGCCAGGTCTCTCTCGTCCCCTCGAGCTTCAAGGAGGGTGGGAGAGGCTTCGAGGAGGTGATGAAGGACGTCTCGGAGGTCTGGATCCGGGGGGAGTACAGCAACATGAGGGACGTCGGCGGCCTAGACAACGTGATGGTGACCCTGGGGCCCGGGGGGTAGGCATCGGAGGCGGACCCCCTTAGAGGGGCGGTCCGCCCTTGGTCCCCACCTCCTCCCCATCCCGCAAACTTTTTGGCACTTCCCGGAGATAGTTATTTGACATGATGGGAACTCTCCGACGATCAGCCCCTGGGCTGATCTATGCAACTTTTGTATTTTTGACGATGGCGACGACGGGATACTGTCAGATCGATCCCAACGAGCCGAACAGCGAGCTGGGAGACGCCACGTGGATGAGCACAGGCGGTTCCGCGGCGGGGGATCTGGACTTCTTCGGCTTTGAGGTCGCCACCCCCGGCATCCTGGAGGTGAAATTGAACGACCTCCCCGAGGAGATGAGGGCGAGGATCGACCTCTACGGGAAGAACTTCAACTGGATCACGAGGATTGACGCCTCAAACCCCGGAGACCTGGTGACCCTGACCCTCGATCTGGCAGACCCGGGCCGGTATTACATCGGGATCGTCGACCTGGTGGGGAAGTCCCACGATACTGGGTACACCTTCAATCTCGGCTTTGAGCCCGTCGTCGACGTAAATGAGCCGAACGGGGAGGCGGGGGACGCCATATCCATCGGATTCGGCGACCTCGTCGAGGGGTACATCTTCCCGAAGGGGGACGCGGAGATCTACAAGGTCTATGTAACCGGCCCTGGGATCCTGGAGGTGAAGGCCCAATCCGTCCCTGAGGGGATGAGGACGAGGATCGACCTCTACGGGAAGAACTTCAACTTCATCACCAGGAAAGACGCATCGAACCCCGGAGATCTGGTGACCCTGAAGCATGACGTGGTCAATCCTTATGGATGGTATCCGGTATGTTACTACATCGGGATCGTCGACCTCTCGGGAGGCTCCTACCACGTCCCATACGCCTTCAAAGCGGGCTTTGAGGCGGTGATCGACGAGAACGAGCCGAACGGCGAGATCGGGGATGCGGTGGCCATCGCCTTCGGCGATCAGATAGAGGGGCGCATCTTTTCCAAGGGGGACGTAGACTTCTTCAAGATCGAGGCGCCGAGCCCCGGAATCTTGGAGGTGAAATTGAACGACCTCCCCGAGGAGATGAGGACGAGGATCGACCTCTACGGCAAGAGCTTCAACTGGATCACGAGGATTGACGCCTCAAACCCGGGGGACAGGACGACCCTCACCCTCAACATAAGAGATCCTGGGGTATATCATATCGGTATCCTCGACCTGGCGGGCAAATCCCATAACCAGCCTTACAGCTTTGCCGCCTCCTTTGAGGAGGTTACAGACGGAAACGAGCCGAACGGCGAGATAGGGGACGCCGCCCCCATCACCCCCAGCGAGGCTGTAGGAGGAGTAATCTTCCCGGCGGGGGACGTGGACCTCTACAAGATATGGATGGAGGGCCCAGGGGACCTGGAGGTGAAGCTCGAATCCGTCCCCGAAGATATGAGGGCGAGGATCGACCTCTACGGGAAGAACTTCAACTTCATCACCAGGGCGGACGCCTCAAACCCCGGGGACCTGGCCACCCTCAAATATGAAGCTCCCGGGCCCGGCTGGTACTACATCGGCGTCGCCGACCTGGCGGGAAACTCTCACAACGTCGGCTACTCCTTCCGGGCCGTCGGCGGAGGCCTCGGGGCGAGAGGTTCCGCTCCTCAGGAGGGCGGAGCCGTCGGAACGAAGTCCGAAGGGGTGAAAGAGGTCTCTTTTGGTAACGCCAGTGGGACGGCGACTTCGTATCGAGAGGCCGCCCTCAACCATTCGGGGTTCGACTTCTCTTTGGGTGAAACCGGCGAATACCCCACCTTCGATGGAGAGATCATAAGCTGGCAGCCCAGCGCCGAAGACCATCCGGATTATCCTCGGGACGCCGGGTACCTCTGGTGGAGGAACACCCATCTCGACGATCAGAACCGGGTCAGCCAGACCAGGGACATGGGGTCGGTCGATTTGGCTTCTGTTAGAGCCGTTCCTGCAGAATGGGACAGATCGCCCCTGATACCCCCTCTCCTGGAAGGGCATACCATCGTCGCCAGGTGCCATGACGGCTACGTCAAGTTCCAGGTGATATCGGTGGATCCAGAGGCCGAGTCCGTCGTCGTCAGGTATTTCCACTCTCCTGATGCCACCTTCGACGATGGCGCGATCTGATGGGACCTATAAACGGCCGGGGTTTTATGCCGGGGCCGAGGCGGGGAGGAGAGATCTTCATCGGGAGATGGGGCGGATATGAGATATGAGGCGATGGAAAAGGCGGAGCTGAAAGTGGAGAGGGGGGTGAAGATCCTCCGCCTCGCCGGGAGCCCCTACGAGATGGGCTACCAGCACGGCCGGTTGCTGGCGAAGGAGATCGACCTGATGGTGAAGACGACGCTTCCGGCCACAGCCGCCTACGTCGCCCTCCAGGCCGACTCGGAGCTCGACCGGGCGGAGGAGATGCTGTGGATCGGCCAGAGGAGGGCCGAGCCGCATCTTCCGAAGGAGCTCAAGGTGGAGATGGAGGGGATCGCCGACGGAGTCCGGGACGGCGGCGGAAGGGCGACCCTCGAGGAGATCCTCCTGTGGAACACCAACTACGACCAGTGGTGCATCTACTGCCATCCGAACTTTTGGAGTTGCAGCCCCGGCCCAGACGGCGGCGGTGTTGCCGATGAGGGGGATAGGGAGGGGCCTGCGCCCCTGGCACCGCCTGCAGGGGGGTGCAGCAGCTTCTCCGCCTGGGACGAGGGGGCCGGGGGGGGAGGCGAGCTGATCTTCGGGAAGAACGAGGACAACTTCAACATGCCCGGCCAGCTCGAATGCCGGATGATGGTGGTCGCCGCTCCCGACGACGGGTTCGGCCACGTCTTCATGACCTATCCGGGGATGATCGGCCTAGATGGAGGCGTCAATGAGGCGGGGTTTGAGATGATGACCCAGCTCAGCTCGATGCGCCACGAGACGATGGCCGGCTGCGGCATCGCGGTCTTCACCCGCCTTCTTCTGACCCGGGCGAAGACCGTCGACGACGCCGTCAGAATATTGAGGGAATATCCCCGGTGTGCCGGGATCGCCTACCACGTCGCCGATGGCGTCGCAAGAGAGGCGGCGGTCGTCGAGACCTCCTCAAAGAGGGTCTGCGTCCGCCATCCCATGGACGGGGTCGAAGCCCTCTGGCAGACGAACCACTCCAACTGCTACCCCGGCTGGATGGGCTACTCGGGGTACAACATGGTGAGGGACCAGGCCCCCGTCAACGGGCTATCCGACGTCTCCACCATCGATAGATGGCAGGCGGGCCTCCGGGACCCGTACAACTTCTTCGTCCAGGCTCCCAGCAGGTTTGAGAGGTACGGCCAGCTGATCCACGACCACTACGGCGAGATCACCCCCGAGGTGGCCATCGAGATCCTCAGCGACCGCTACGACCCCTACACCCGGATGGTCCGGCCGGAGGGCTTTCCCTCCTGGACGAACAACATCCTCTGCACCATCTCTGCCCTCTACCCCGACTTCGCCTACCGGGCGAGGGAGCCGGTCGGGGCCTTCAAGGCCCACATCGCCAACATGTGGTCCCTCGTCGCCCGCCCCGAGGGCGGGGACCTGTGGCTGGCGATCCGGGGCTTTCCGGCGCAGCGGGGCGGCTTTGAGCACTTCAACCTCCACGACCTCCTGGACGAGGTCCCCTGACCGGCCTCTCTTCGGAGAAAGAGATTTATGGCTTTGAAGAAGGCGATCCCAGGCATGAGCTTCCTCGGACCGTCTCGGTTCAGATCGCCTGGCCCATCCCCGGCCCTGGCGATCGCCGCCGCCGTCTTCGCTCTGGTCCTCCTCTCCTCGGCCTCTGCGGCGGAGGCCTCCGGTATGGTGAAGGGTGGCGAAGCCTCCTCCGAGGCGAGCGGCGAGGTCACGGTGGGTGGGATAAGATTGTATTACGAGATTTCTGGCGAGGGTGAGCCCCTCCTCCTGATCATGGGCCTCGGCGGCCACGTCCTCGACTGGGGGTGGGTCCTGCCGGAGAGGCTGGCCGAGGGCCGCTCGGTGATCGCCTTCGACAACCGGGGCTCTGGCCGGAGCGAGCAGCCCCCCGGCCCCTATTCCATCGAGGAGATGGCCGAGGACGCCGTCGGCCTCCTCGACGCTCTGGAGATCGGGCGGGCTGACGTCTTCGGCGTCTCCATGGGAGGGATGATCGCCCAGGAGATGGCCGTCCGCCATCCGGAGCGGATCGGCAGGCTGATCCTCGGCGCCACCAGCCCCGGGGGCGAGGCCTCGGTCTGCGCGCCCCCGGAGGTTCAGGCATACCTTGAGCCGCGGCTCGACCTGACGCTCCACGAGGCGCTCTGGTGGTCCGCCCCCGCTGGGTATCCCCAAGAGTTCATCGACGCTCATCCGGATATCGTCGAGCGGAAGATCCAGGCGAATATGGCCCACCCGAGCAGCCTCGAGGCCTACCGGGCGCAGCTGGCCGCCTACCGGGCCTTCGATATCGGCGACCGGCTCGAAGAGATCCGCGCCCCGACGCTGGTCATGGCCGGCGACTCCGACATCCTGATCCCGCCGGAGAACGGTTTGATTCTGGCAGAGAAGATCCCCGGCGCGGAGCTTCGCATCATCGAGGGGGCGGGGCACCTCTTCTGGATCAGCCATCCGGAGGAGACGGTGGAGGCGGTGGTGGGATTTCTGGGTGGAGGATGAGGGTGTGAGCATACTAGAATAATATCTTTATATACATTCTTTACCAGAAATGTCGAATCAATCCGGTGCCTCCACCGACCTTGCTCCTCAGCCACTGGAGCCTCCCCGCCCGCGCCTTCGAATGACCCAGTTGTGGTCGCCCTGAATCCCGGAGACGGCCAGAAGGAAAGTCTATTTATCCGAAGCCCCTGGATATAAGTAGAGATCGATCCGTTCGGCCCCGATGAAACCCGTGCCTGAAGGGAGTCCCTCGGCCTGATTTTTTGGGCATCGATGACCGGATCGGAGCTCATCGCCGAGCTATAAGCGTGATCGGGCAAAAGTAGAAGGGGGTTCTCTTCATGCCAGGTGATTCTAATGGAGTTCAGGGTTCGAGGGACGGCGGGCTGACGCCCCGGAGGGCGCCCACCGGTTTTCGTCCCGCCATCGTCGGCGTCATCGCGGTCATATTCCTACTGAGCCTCGTCGGCCTATCGGCCCCGGAGGACGGGGGGCCATCTCCGGTAGGACCAGAACCGCCGTCAGATTCGGATCTGTCGGGTGGGAAGGTCCGGATCGTCCTGGAGGCGGGGGAGCTATCCATCGCCGAAGACGGGGAGGGGTTCGACGTCGTGGCGATGGAGGGCTTCGCCTCCACCACCTCCCCGGGGGACCCCCTGCTCGTCCACCGGGTCTACAACATCCTCGTGCCGCCCGAGGCCGTCGGGTCGGAGCTCTCGATGGAGGTCGTCTCCCAAGAGGTCCAGGTCCTGGAGGGGACGTACGAGATCGGGCCGGTGGGGCCCCTCGCCCCTGCCCCCGCCGACGACGAATTTGGTGGGGTGGCCTGGGCCGAATACTGGGGCCTGGGAAAGACGATCGTCGACGGCAGGAACCTCGCCGTCTACGAGAGGGACGAAAATTACCCGGAGCCGTTCGCCGTCCTCCTCCCCTACTCCGAGATGAGGAAGTGGAAGTTTGCGAGGGTCGACTTCTTCCCCCTCCAGTACAACCCCGTCTCAAAGAGGCTCACCCTCGTCAAGAGCTGCGTCGTCGAGATCAGCTATCGATCCTCCCCCGAGCCCTTAGATAATACCCTTGCGGCGGACGCGGTCATGGACGAGGTCGCCTCCACGCTCTTCGACAACTACGAGGACGGGAGGCCCTGGTACCCCGAGGCCGAGGATGATCGGCTCGAGGCGCGGGCGGGAGCGGCTTACGATTACGTCATCATCACCACCAGCGCCATCGTCGCGGGGAGCGGAAAGCTCGACGACTTCATCGCCCACAAGGAGCGGCTCGGGTACAGCGTCCTCGTGGTCACCGAGAGCGACTTTTTGCCCCTGACGGGCCAGGCCCCGAACAACAGGGCAGAGAAGATCCGCCAGTGGCTGAAGGAGAACTACGCCTCCCTGGGGATAAAGTACGTCCTTCTTGTTGGCGATCCCCGACCCTTCGAGAGCGGCGAGGGCGACATCCCCATGAAGATGTGCTGGCCGAGGCGGACGGCGACGACCTACCGCGATGCACCGACCGACTACTTCTACGCCGACCTCACCGGGAACTGGGACAAGAACGGCGACCAGATCTACGGCCAGTGGGGGTCTGGGAAGGATTATCCCGTCGCCGGCGGCGTCGACTTCACCCCCGAGGTCTACGTCGGCAGGATCCCCGTATACGACGCCGACTACCAGACCCTCGACGGGATCCTCCAGAAGATCATCCTCTACGAGCTCTCCTCCAGCACCGACTGGCGGAAGTCTGCCCTCCTCCCCATGGCCTTCAGCGACTCGTCGACCGATGGGGCCCGCCTCAGCGAGCAGATGCGGGACGATTATCTCAACCCCGGAGGCTACTTCTCCTGGCGGATGTACCAGCAGGGGACGGTCGGATCGTGTGCAGACTCCAAGTATGATAGCGAGGAGGAGCTCCACGGAGGGACGGCGGTGAGGGACCGGTGGGCCGCCGGCGACTACGGGATCGTCTGCTGGTGGGGCCATGGGAGCCCGACGGCGGCGTCCATAGGCTATTCCGGATGCAATGGTGGTCTCCTCTTCGAAAGCAGTCAGAGTGCCAGCCTCGACGACGCCCACCCCTCCTTCACCTATCAGTGCTCCTGCCTCAACGCCGAGCCCGAGACGACCAATAACCTCGCCTACTCCATCCTGAAGAACGGCGGGATCGGGACCGTCTCGGCGACGAGGGTCTCCTGGTACTACGTCAATCAAGCTTACGGCACCTTCGACGGTAGCCCCTCAAACTCGGGGCTCGGATACGAGTACGTGAACAGGCAGGTCCAGGAGCTTGCCGCCGGCGACGCCCTCTACCAGGCGAAAGGGACCGTCTACCCCGGGACTTCCAGCGAGACGACGATGAACTGGTACGTCATGAACCTCTACGGCGACCCCTCGGTCTCCCTGAAGAACCCCCCGGTACCCCCCGAGCCGAAGGTGACCCCCGTCCAGAAGAGGATGGGGATCTGGCAGCGACCTCGATAGGGGGATAGACGGCCGATCCCTTCATAGGGATTTTTGGACCAGGTGGAGGTGGAAGAAGAGAGATCGGATCTGCTCAATAGATGGCATCTATAAAGGAAAGGAGGATGGAGGAAGGTTGCAAGGTTGGCCTTCAGGTCACCTCCTCGCCGGTCCTCACCCGGACGGACCTCGCCACCGGGATGACAAAGATCCTGCCGTCGCCGGGCCTACCGGTCCGGGCAGCGGCGGAGATCGTCCCGATGAGTTCGTCAGTGGCCTCGTCTTTTACGATCAGCTCGATCTTGACCTTGGGGAGGAGGTCGACCTCCATCGTCCTCCCCCTGAACTGGAGCTTGATCCCCTTCTGCTCGCCCCGCCCCGTCACCTCGGAGACGGTCATCCCGACGTAGCCCTTCTCCTCCAGGGCCTTCTTGACCTGCTCCAGCCTCTCGGGCCGGATCACGGCCTCAACTTTCATCATCGCCGATCACCTCTATCCAATCGGATCTCCGGTATTCTTCCCACCTATCTCTCCGCTAGGCATAGGCCTTCTCTCCGTGCTGGGATATGTCGAGGCCGACGTACTCCTCGTTCTCAGAGACCCGCAGCCCCATCGTCGCGTCGACGGCCCGCGCCAGGGCGTAGGTGACGACGAAGGCGTATGCTACCGCGGCGACGGCGCCGATCACCTGGGCAATCAGCTGGTCGACGTTCCCCTGAAGGAGGCCAGAGTGCCCGCCGACGGCCTCGACGGCGAAGATCCCCGTGGCGATGGCGCCCCAGAGGCCGCCGACGCCGTGGACCGCCCAGGCGTCGAGGCTCTCGTCGAGGCCCCGGCCGACCCGGAAGAGGAGGGCTCTGTAGCAGAGGACCCCGGCGACCGCTCCTATGACCAGGGATGAGAGGGGGTCGACGAACCCCGCCGCCGGGGTTATGGCGACGAGCCCCGCTATCCCTCCGCTCACCATCCCGAGGGCGCTCGGCTTTCCCCTCACCCAGGAGGCGAAGAGCCAGGCCAGGGCTCCGGCGGCGGCGGAGGTGTTCGTCACGACGAAGGCGCTAGCGGCCAGGCCGTCGGCGGCGAGGGCGGATCCGGCGTTGAACCCAAACCAACCGAACCAGAGGAGGGCGGATCCGAGCATCGTCATGGGGATGCTGTGGGGCTCCATGTCGTAGTCGCCAAACCCGATCCTCTTCCCGATGACCAGGGCCATGGCTAGGGCGCCGAAGCCGGAGCTGATGTGGACGACGGTCCCTCCGGCGAAGTCTAAGGCCCCGAGCTGGCTCGCCCAGCCGCCGCCCCAGGCCCAGTGGGCGAGGGGGTCGTAGACGAGGGTCGTCCAGAGGATGCCGAAGACGATGAAGGAGCCGATCCTCACCCTCTCGGCGACGGCGGAGGTTATGATCGCGAGGGTGATCCCCGCGAAGACGAGCTGGAAGGCCATGAAGAGGAGGGCGGGGATCGTCCCATCCCCGGAGTCCATCCCCACGCCCCGGAGGCCCACGAAGTCGAGGCCGCCGATGAAGCCCATTATGTCCGTCCCGAAGGAGAGGCTGTAGCCGACCAGCACCCACTGGACGCTGACCAGGGCCAGGGCCAGGAAGGATAGGCCGATCATGGAGACGACGTCCTTCTTTCGGACGAGGCCTCCGTAGAAGAGCCCGACTCCTGGGATCATCAGCATCACCATCGCCGTCGAGACCAGGATCCAGGCTGTATCGCCGCTGTCAAGAACCATTATGTACCACCAATTGACTTCCAATTTCGCGTCTAGGATTGACCATCAACGCGCCCGAGTTATCCGACGATGCAGAATATGCCCCAGGAATTTATAAATGGATTTGATAAAGTATCATATGGGTTATGAAAAGAGCTTATCCGATATGTTCCGGTCTGATTAAAGAAAAACCAAACTCCTTTGCCGTATCAATCTGGCGACGACCGATGACATCCCGGCCAATCAGAGGGCCCAACTTCTCCCGATCTTTTGGGCGATTTTGGATCTGTGCCCAACAAGACGCGCCCGGCATAGCTTTACGCCCTCCTAAAAAGGTAATCTGCGGAGCTGGAGGAATAGAGCGGAAGGGATGGAGTGGAAGGATGAGGTCAGGATCAGATCCGATAGCACAAGATGTGACTCGATATGGTGGGATAGTATCTAGGATCATGGGTTTGCCCTCGAGTTTCTTCATCTTCAATCTGGAGAGATAATATGCGGCTCATCGGGAACGTGCAGGGCCCCCTGAGGAGGCTCGGTCTCGACGAACGGATTACAGCGTTTCACCACACCTTCGACCAGGAGGGGATCTCGCCCTTTCTCTCGATAGGATACCTCGCCTTTTATCGCTCATTTCGGAGGCAGGATCTTAACCCTGAGCTTCGACAGGTCCTCTCTTATCTCCGCCCGACTTCCCATCTTGGAGAAGATGTCTTCAATCTCAGTCTTGATGAACTTCTTCGGAATGTCGTATCCCAGGATCAGGGTGAAGTCCGTCTCGGAAGTCCTGATCAACTTAAACAGGTTGCAGGCCTCCAGCCTCCGGAAAACGGTCTCGATATCGTGGTTTTTGTATATGAACTCCTCTGCGTGGGCCTGGGATACTTTTTGATGCATCTCCCAGAACTTCTCTTTATCTGGATGCGATTCGATGAACTTCAAAAAAAGCATCCAGTGATCAATGTCCAGGATGACGTGCTCGCCGTCCGAGAGCATCTCCGTATAAATGCGGACCCGATCACCGTCGAGGGATTCGAAGAGGGCTTTGTGTCTGCTGTAAAACCTCAGCGCCGTTCTCATCAGCTCGCTCTGAGACACCGGGAGATCCTTCTTCATCTCCCTGAATATGCCAGCAGATTCCTCATCGAAAGAGATGGTGACCACGAATTTTTCCGATCCTTTCGCCTGATCGCGCTCTTTTTCGCTCATGGTCGCGTCCTTTGATCAAGCTCGGTCCCACGATTGCGGAAGGGAAGAACGACGATCTCCTCGGCTTGGCGAGGCGCCTCCTTTCGCATCTTCCAGCCACCTGCCCGGATTCCCCCTATCGAAATATTCACCTCGCCACCAACCTCCACAACTCTCATCGCATTTTTGCCTCCCTCCTTATTTGGAGGTATTTGTGATTTTTAAATACAAATTATTACAAATTATGAATCATCATTATAGCATCATATATTTTAAGAAATTTCATTTATGTCTATTAAATTGAATTTTATACTCTCAAATAGCTCCTTATATCCCAATAGAGTAATCAATGTGCTGGAGGTGGTAAATAGGTGCGACAGATCGCAATCTACGGAAAGGGCGGTATAGGCAAGTCCACGACCACTCAGAACCTGACCGCAGCCCTATCGACGATGAATAAGAAGATAATGCAGATCGGATGCGACCCTAAGGCGGACTCCGTCAAGATGCTTATTGGGGGAAGAAGGCAGCACACCGTGCTGGACACCCTCCGAAAGGAGGGCGAGGTGACCCTGGATGACGTAATGCTGGTGGGATTTGGCGGCATAAAATGTGTCGAGTCCGGAGGTCCAGAGCCCGGAGTCGGCTGCGCTGGGAGGGGCATCATCACTTCCATCGGCCTATTGGAGAACCTGGGCGCCTATTCCGACGACCTGGACTACGTCTTCTACGACGTCCTGGGCGACGTCGTCTGCGGTGGCTTTGCCATGCCGATCCGGGAGGGAAAGGCTCAGGAGATCTACATCGTGGCATCCGGGGAGATGATGGCCCTCTATGCTGCGAACAACATCTGTAAGGGGATCAAAAAGTTTGCTGAATCCGGCGGCACCAGGCTCGGCGGCATCATCTGCAACTCTCGAAGGGTTGACAGGGAAGAGGAGCTAGTCTCCGCCTTTGCCAAAAAGCTCGGCAGCCAGATGATCCAGTTCGTGCCGAGGGATAACATCGTTCACCAGGCTGAGATTCACAAGCAAACGGTGATACAGTACGCGCCGGACTCCGACCAGGCCAAAGCGTATCTGAGCCTGGCCAAGAACATCGACAAAAACGAGATGTTCGTCATCCCGAAACCGATGGAGTACGAAGAGCTGGAAGAGGTAATGGCAGAATGGGGCGTTGTAGCATGAAGATGATAAGGGCCATAGTAAGGCCCGAGAAGTTGGACAAAGTCGCAGACGCCCTGGAGGAGGCCGGATTTGTGGCCCTGACCAAGTTGGACGTCTTCGGCAGGGGAAAGCAGAAGGGGATCAGGGTGGGCGAGATGGTCTACGACAACCTCTCCAAGACGATGCTGATGATCGTCGTCGACGACGAGAAGCTGGAGGAGGCGGTGAAGGCGATCGAGGAGAGCGCCAGGACCGGAAATATCGGCGACGGCAAGATCTTCGTCACTCCCGTCGAGGAGGCCTACACCATCAGGACCGGTGCCAGGGGGCTGTAGATGAAAGAGGTCGTGGCAATCATCCAGATGAACAAGATGGAGGCGACGAAGAACGCTCTCGACGTAGTCGGCTTTCCAGCCTTCACCGCCTACAAGGCCATGGGGCGGGGAAAGCAGCGAGGGCTTGAGATCGTCTGCCCCTCTGATCTGGAGGAGCCCCGGGGGGGATCGGTGAAGTTCCTCCCCAAGAGGATGATCTCCGTGGTGGTGGTGGAGGAGTTCGTGCCCGCGGTGGTGGCCGTCATCACCAGGGTAAACAGGACCGGCAACATTGGAGACGGCAGGATCTTCGTCTCTCCGATCGAAGAGTCCGTCAGAATAAGGACGGATGAGCGTGGCAGTGAGGCCGTTTCATGACCTCGAAGACCGACGAAAAAAAGCTGATAACGGTGATTGAGAGCCAGAGAATCGTAACGGAGCTATACGAGGACTTCCCGAAGAAGACCGCCGAGGCGAGGAAGAGGCACGTCGTCGTCAAGGACTCGTGCGAGGTCGAGCAGAAGATCGAGGCCAACACCAGGACGGTTCCGGGGATCCTGACCAACAGGGGCTGCGCCTTCGCCGGCTCCAAGGGCGTCGTCTTCGGCCCCGTCAAAGATATCCTCCACCTGGTCCACGGCCCCATAGGATGTGCTTACTTCACATGGGGGATGAGGAGGAACCTGATGAAGGCCGAGGAGGGGCAGGACAACTTCGGGGCCTACTGCCTCAGCACCGACGTCAAGGAGACGGACATAGTCTTCGGCTCGGAGAAGAAGCTGGCCAAGGCGATCAGGGAGGCCCACTCCATCTTCAAGCCCGGATGCATTGCGGTCTTCGCCACCTGTCCCATCGGCCTCATCGGCGACGACATCGAGTCCGTCTGCAAGCGGGCCGAAGAGGACCTCAAGATCAAGGTGATCCCGCTCCGGTGCGAGGGGTACAGGGGCGTGAGCCAGTCCGCTGGCCACCATATAGCCTCCAACGCCCTGATGGAGCACCTGGTGGGGACTGAGGAGATGGAGGACCCGGGACCCTTCGCCGTCAACGTCTTCGGCGAGTACAACATCGGCGGCGACTACTGGGTGGTCAAAGACCTCCTATCGAGGATCGGCTACCATCCGATCAGCTCCTTCACCGGTGACGCCTCCTTCCACGAGATCGCAAGAGCTCACAAGGCCAAGCTGAACATCCTCCTCTGCCACCGGTCGATAAACTACACCAACCGGATGATGGAGGAGAAGTACGGTACCCCCTGGCTGAAGGTCAACTACCTGGGCGTGAAGGATACCATCGACACCCTGAGGGACATGGCCGCCTTCTTTGACGACCCAGGTCTGAAGGCAAAAACCGAGGAGGTTATCTCCGAGGAGATGGCGAAGATCGAGCCGGTGATCGAGATGTACAGAGAACGTCTGGCCGGAAAGAGGGTGATGCTCCTGGTGGGAGGGTCTCGCGCCCACCACATCAGGAACATGTTCGAGACCCTGGGGATGGAGGTGGTGGTCGCAGGCTACGAGTTCGCCCACAGGGACGACTACGAGGGGAGAGGTGCGCTCTCCGAGATCGTCCATTCGGGCAGGTCGAAGATCCTGGAAGACATCCACTACGAGCGCGATCCGAACGTCGTCTCCCCTTACGACGACGAGACGATCCAGAAGAAGAAGGCGAAGATACCTCGGCTGATGGACTACGAGGGGCTTTTGCCCCATATGAAAGACGGCCAGATAATGATAGACGATTACAGCCACCAAGAGTGCGAACGGCTCGTCCGGGAGATGGAGATCGACATATTCTGCTCTGGGATCAAGGACAAGTACGTCTTCCAGAAGATGCACATCCCCTCCCGCCAGATGCACTCCTACGACTACAGCGGCCCTTACACCGGATTTGAGGGTTTCGTGAACTTTGCACGGGATATGGACATGGCCATCAACAGCCCGACCTGGAAGTTCGTAACTCCACCATGGAGGGGTGATACTGGTGCTTGATTACACTCCAAGGGATATTGTGGAGAGAGAGACTCTGGCGATAAACCCCGCCAAGATCTGCCAGCCCATCGGAGCCGAGCTGGCCTACAAGGGGATCCACAACTGCATGCCTCTGACCCACGGCTCCCAGGGGTGCTCCTCGTACCTCAGGATGCTCCTCTCCCGCCACTACAGGGAGCCGTCGATCGCCGCCACCAGCTCCTTCACAGAGGACTCCGTCGTCTTCGGAGGCAGAAACAACCTGAAGGAGGCTGTGGAGAACATCACCAAGCTATACCACCCGGATGTTCTGGCGATCAATACCACCTGCTCATCGGAGACTATAGGCGAAGACGTCTCCTCCTTCATGGAGGAGATCAAGTCCGAGCCGTTCTTTGATCCCGAGATGAAGGTGGTCATCGCCAGCACTCCAAGCTATATCGGGTCTCACATTACCGGCTACGACAACGCCGTCACGGCCATCGCCCAGACCTTCCCAAAGAAGGGTGAGCCGAACGGGAAGCTGAACATAATACCCGGCTTCGTCGAGCCCGGAGACATCCGGGAGATAAAGAGGCTCCTCACCATCATGGGAGTTCCCTCAATCGTCTTCCCGGATATCACGGGGGTCTTCGATGCGCCCCTCACGCCTGAGTCAGGCGGCCTCTACCCACCTGGGGGAACCAGCATCCCAGACCTTGAGGAGACCGCAAACTCCGTAGGGACGATAGCTCTCGGAAGGTGCGCAGGAGCCACCGGTGCCTTGATCCTGAAGGGAAAGTTCGGGATTCCCGCCCTCATCGGCCCGATGCCGATCGGGATCAGAAACACCGACACCTTCGTCGTGGAGGTCTCTACACTGATGGGAGTTCCGATACCCCCAGAGCTTGAAGATGAGAGGGGAAGGGTCGTGGACATGATGACCGACTCCCACCCCCACTTCCACGGTAAACGGATCGCCGTCTATGGCGACCCCGACACGGTGATAGGACTTGTGGGGATGCTGAGAGACCTGGGAGCAGAGCCGGTCTATGCTCTTACCGGCACTCCCGACAAGCTATTCGAGAAGGAGGTGCACGCCTTGGCCCCGAGTTGTGAGGCGATCATCGGAGACCTCTTCCTCCTTCACCAGAAGATCAAGAACAAGCCAGTGGAGATGCTGATAGGAAACTCCTTTGGAAAGCAGATCGCTCGGGCGGAAGACATCCCTCTGGTACGGGTCGGCTTTCCGATCATCGACAGGGCCAACCTCCATTATTTCCCGGCCCTGGGATACGGGGGTGCCGCAAGGCTCGTCGAGATGATAGGAAACGCGTTCCTGGAGAGGATGGACCGGGACGCCGACGACGCTCACTTCGAGCTGATACTCTAGGAGGAGGATCATGGGCATCATAAAGACCTTCGAAGAGAGGGCGGGCCACATAAAGCAGAAGAACGGGACGGACCCCGTTCCTCTCGCCTGCAACAACGAGAGCCTGGCAGGAGCCGTAAGCCAGAGGGCCTGCGTCTACTCCGGCGCTCGCGTCGTCCTAAACCCTCTGACCGACGCCCTCCATCTCGTCCACGGGCCGATAGGATGCGCCAGCTACACCTGGGACATCAGGGGCAGCAGCACCAGCGGTCCGACCCTCTACAAGAAGAGCTTCTCAACAGACATGACGGTGGCCGACGTCATCTTCGGCGGGGAGAAGAAGCTGGCCGGCGCTATAAGGGAGCTTGCGGCCCGCTACAGGCCGCCGGCGTTCTTCGTCTACTCGACCTGCATCGTCGGCGTCATCGGCGACGACCTGAAAGCCGTCTGCAAATCTGCTTCGGAAGACCTGGGCATGCCCGTCATACCGGTCATCTCTGAGGGGTTTCGGGGCAACAAGAACGAGGGGTACAAGGCGGCATGCAACGCTCTCTTCGAGTTGATAGGAACTCGCGACTACGCGCCGGAGAGTCCGTACTCCGTAAACTTCCTTGGCGAGTACAACGTGGCAGGTGATCTGTGGGCGATAAAGCCCCTATTCGTGGAGATGGGCGTCGAGATCATAGCATCCTTTACAGGGGACTCCAGGGTCGAGGAGATCCAGCGAGCTCACAAAGCGAAGCTGAACCTGGTCCAGTGCGGCGGCTCTATGACGTATCTCGCAAAGAAGATGGAAGAGACGTACGGCATCCCTTACCAGCGTGTGAGCTTCTTTGGGATCGGGGAGATATCTTCGGCCCTGAGGACCACTGCAGAGCATTTCGAAGATCCGGAGATGATGGAGCGGGCCGAGGAGATCATAGCGAGGGAATCTGCGAGGATCGCCCCCGAGATCGAGCGCCACAGGAGTAGGGTGGCAGGAAAGAGGGCGGCCATTTACATGGGTGGCGCCGCCAAGGCCATCTCTTTGGTGCGGGCTTTTGGTGAGATCGGGATGGACGTAGTGATCATAGGGACTCAGACCGGCAGCAGAGACGACTACAAGAAGATCAGCTACATCGTCAAGGAGGGGACGGTCATCATCGACGACGCAAACCCCCTCGAGCTGAAGGAGCTTCTGGTGAAGCAGGGTGCCGACCTCCTGGTAGCCGGGGTCAAGGAGAGGTTTCTCGCCTACAAGCTGGGGGTCGCCTTCTGCGACTTCAACCACGATCGGACCGCCACCTTCGAAGGGTTCGACGGCATCGTCAACTTCGCAAGAGAAGTTGACATCACCATCAACAGTCCCGTATGGAATCTGCCGATAGAGAGAGTCTCTGGAGCGCGGATGAGAACGGAAGTTGAAACGGAGATCGGGGCGGAGATGAGACGTGAGCAAAGCAGCGTGATCGATGCTGGAGGCGAGACGGTTGTCTGAGAACTATGCGACGGTCAACCCCTGCTCGATGTGCATGCCCATGGGCAGCGTCATGGCCTTCAAGGGGATTGAGGGCTGCATGCCGATATTCCACGGGTCTCAGGGATGCAGCACCTACATGCGGCTTCACCTCGCCCACCACTATAGAGAGCCGGTGGACATAGCCTCGTCGGCGTTGAGCGAGAAGGGCGCCGTCTACGGCGGAGCAGCCAACCTCAAGAAGGGGCTCTTGAACGTGATCCAGGGCTACGGTCCCAAGGTCGTAGGCATCGCAACGACGTGTCTTGCAGAGACGATTGGAGATGACGTCGCCCAGATCGTGAGGGAGTTTCAGCAGGAAGAGCCTAGTGCAAGGGAGGTCGCCATAATCTCGGCGTCGACCCCCAGCTACTCCGGATCTCACGAGGAGGGATACAACGAGGCCCTGAAGGCGATCGTCAGAACCCTGGCGAAGAGGGGTCGGCCGAACTCCAGGTTCAACCTGGTGATCGGGTCGATCGTCTCTCCGGCGGAGGTAAGGCAGATCAAGTCGATGCTCAACGAGTGGGGCTGCGGCTACGACTACACGCTCCTGCCGGACATCTCCGAGACCTTCGATGCGCCTCTCGCCGCGGACTACCCTAAAATCCCCGAGGGAGGAACGCCTCTCGCTGAGATCGCGGAGATGGCGAACTCCAGGGAGACTTTGACCGTCGGGGGATCGGTCTTGGTCGGAGGCGCCGGAGATTATCTCGAACGAGAGTTCGGCGTGCATCATACCCGCTTACCTCTGCCCATCGGGGTCGAGCTGACAGACCGTTTCGTTGGAACGCTAGAGGAGATCACGGGCCTCGGCCTTCCGGAGAAGTACGAGAGGGATCGGGGACGTCTCCTGGACGCCATCATCGACTGCCACAAGCTGGTCGCAGGAGTCAGGACTGCCGTCTTTGGAGATACCGATATGGTGCTGGGGGTGGCCAAGCTCCTCTGCGAGATGGGGATGGACCCGAGGGTGCTGGCCACCGGATCGAAGAATGCAGAGTTTATCAGGTGGGGCGAGAAGATGGCTCCAGGATCAGAGGTCCTCAGTGGGGTGGACTTTTCCGACATTCACGAGTCGGTATCAAGAAACGATATCGATCTATTGATCGGCCCCTTCACCGGCAGGCAGATCTCAAAGGCCGAGAATATACCCCTCCTGAGGGTGGGGCTTCCCAATCACGATAGGTTCGGCGCGTCTCGCCAGATGGTCCTCGGGTACGAGGGAGCCACGAGGCTTGTGGACGGAATAGCCAACTTCATAGTGGAGATGAATGAGCGAGGAGGCTGACGGAAAAAACATCAGGAGGAGTCTTTATCGGACACGAAACGGGATATATCGAAAATCTGCCCGGGTTTCGGGCACGAGCACGAGAAGGCGATCCAGATATCGAAAAGGCCTTCGTCCTTTTCGGAAGGGGATCTCTCCGTCTTCGAGGATGAGAGGGAGATCAATCTCAAGCTGAGAACCTTTCTCGATCACAAGTACATAAGGCTGGAGACGGTGAGAACGAACGGAAAGGTCGTCGCAACTCCCGTATGGTTTGTGGAGTTTGACGAAACGATCTTCGTTCGCTCTTACGCCGACAGCGGCAAGGTGAAACGGATGCGAAACAACCCCCAGGCGTGGGTAACTCCAGCCGACGTCATGGGCCACCCAAAGGGCGACCCCCTGGAAGGAGAGGCCCGTTTCGTCGACGACTTGACGGCGGTCAAGGTGAGCCAGCTCCTCCACCGAAAGTACGGCCTGATGAAGGTCTACTTCGACCTCTGGGGTGCCGTCAAGCAGCAGGACTGGGCGGTCGTCTCCATTCACATCTGACGCTGATATCGCCCATCTCAGGTTGAGACGGGGATGGTTGCAGATTCAAAAAGGATGCAGATCGCCCGTTCGACATATTTGGTTTTGCTTCTGAATAGCATGGCGACTACGGAAAGCGGGAGGTGTTAAAAGATGTGTGATCTCACTATGCCGCCCATATATCAGACGATATCGATTCATCCCAGCGAGACGGTATCGGTTCATTCCAGTGGCTTGGGTTGGCCGGGGACGGAGATTGTCTGTATGATAGCGGTGCTGGCGACGATAATTCTGATGGGATCGCTGGCCTTTGGGAGGGTCGATAGACCACGAATGAAGATGGCCGTTCTCTTATGCGTCCTGACGGCATCAGGCTGGTCTGCGTCTGGGGAGGTGCCCACGACGCTGAACGTCTACGGGCCGCCCGACGATCTCATCAGCGACGGCATCATCAAAGAGTTAACAGAGGAGTACTGCGACGAATACGGTACAACCGTCAACGTAACCTGTGTCAACGGTCGGAAGGCTCTCCTCAATGGAGTGGTCAAAAGCGGGGAGACGGTGGACCTGGTGATCCTGGAGGAGGAATATCCTCTCTTCAACCTATCGGGAATGAAGACCCTGACGGACGAAGGACTGATAGAAAGCTACCACCATCTCTACCGGAAGAGGGCGTTGATGATTCTTCAACGGGGTGGGGACGTAAGCTCTCTTGACGATCTCAACGAAAAAAAGGTTGCCGTAACCGATCAGCACGTGCCCGGGGCCTGTCTGTCTCTGGAGATCATAAAGGATGCAGGGCTGAATGTGACGAACGTCACGGTGGAGAGCACCGAGGCTCAGCTGGACGCGGTGGTTGACGGTCGCGCCGACGCCACCATCCTCTGGGACAGCATCTTTGAGAGCTGCACCAACAGCTCCCGGGAGGAGATCGAGGTAGTCGATCTGCCGGAGTACGGAATGGACAACTTCATCGCCGTCTTGAAAGACGCCCCCCACCGACCCGAGGCTGAGAGGTATGAGGCGTACCTGCTGGAGGCCATCTCAGGTGAGAACAGTCTTGATTTGCCCGGATCGAAAGCTGTGGCCTGAAAAGGGGGAGGTATGTATGCTATGTGCCTCATCGAGGTCCCGGAGAAGTATGGCTTTATTCCGGTTTGAGCGGCGCTGCTTCTTGGACAGGATCAGGGGCTTTGGAATTGCCTGGGTCAGGAGAAGAGCCCTCAAAGCTGGGCTCGCCCTCATCCTGGTCTTCGCCGCCGCCTTCATAGCCCTCCCGATGGCTCTCGACATAAGAAGGCAGGCGGAGATGAGAAAGGAGCTCGGGGATCTGATCAGAGACTTCCGGTTCCCAGCATCGTCGTCACCCACGACCTTCGGGACCTGGTCAGCATCGGCGAGATAGTGAGTCTCATGGAGGCGGGAGGAATATCTCGGCGTCCTGAATCCGGGCCGCCGCTCTCAGCAGGTGAATCTCAAACTTCGACTTAACGGACCTGATCTGCTTTATCCTCTCGAATACGTCCACAAGTTTCGGCTAAGCAGCACGGTATAAGAGGGTGGGCACTTTGACATCCGATATGTCGATTAATGCTATGCCCTCCTGAGTGTTTGCCACTACGGCTCTATCTTCCGATAATGCCACCCCTTCCACCAATCCTGAGAATGGGCACTTTCCGACCAGTTCTGGATGGCTTGGATCAGAGAAATCGATTATAATAAGGCCGTTGCTACTCGGATCTACATCGTTGCCACATGCCAAGTATAGAAGGCCGTCTCTGATGGCCAGCCCCTCACAATACGCATCCTTCTCAGGCTTGTATTGGGTGACGATTTCAGGCCGAGAGGGGTCAGATACGTCTATCGCGATCAAGCCCTGTAATCCAGCAGCCACATATAAAACGCCTCCTTCTCCCCTGACGATCTCCGCACAGGGATCTATGAGGTAGAAGTTGAGATTCTCCCCCTCTTTTTTGACCCTAATACGCTTCTCATGGTTCTCAGCTATTGTCCATTCCATTTCATTCTCTTCCGCGATGGTGGCATCATCTTGGAGCGGGAAACTATTGCTGATAAATATATCTGATAGCTCTTTTTTTACAGGTCCTACCTCCAGATGCTTCTCATACTCCTCATTCAGGGAGAACATATAACTGATGCCCCTCCAATACGTCTGACCTAAATATTTTGGGTAGGTCGGACGAGATATATCTACTATTGCCATTCCCTTCTCATGATCTGCGACAAAGGCATGATCTTCCGAGACCCATACGTCCCAAGCCGTGCCCGGTGTTTTACAGGATCCCACTAATTTTAATGAGGAAGGGTCGTGAATATCATAGATGTGAAGCCCTTCCCGACCGGCAGCCACAAACGCGAGATCGTCCTTTATAAATAGGCCCATACCAGTGCCCACATGCCCCATATCTAATATTTTTGGATGATATGGATCTGAAATATCGACCGAGATCACTTCTCCACCCTCCGCTGCATCTTCGGTGATGGGGAGGGCGGCTATAAAGGCATGATCTCCAACCACCTTGAGGTTCCTGAAGTAATTTCCTTTGGGCGGGCGTAAGATGGAGATGAGCTCTAATTGTGACTTATTCGAATCTAGCTTAAATATTTTCATCCCAACTTTTCCCTGCACAGCGAATACATGACCATCGATAGATGCTGCTACATCAAAACTATAGCCAGTTGGTTGGAAGCTATTAATTATCTCAATTGCTGCCAAAAGAGTGACTGCAACTGAAATCAAAATTTTTTTATTCATTCATACCATCACATAATAATCAATATCGATCATATACATTTGCGACTGTAATCGTTTTATATGATTCTTTCGGTTGTGGATGTGAGATATTGAAGAGTTTCGGGGCCAACGGCCTTGCAGCCCACCGCCATTTCGGCGTGAGAACCGGGTTTGATACCGTCATCGGCAGGTTCGTTTTTCTCTTCAGGGTTTTGATGGCAGAGGCTAAATGTCGCATATCCAAACCAAAATCAAAAATGAGGTGAAGTCCGAATAAGAGTTCTCTTATCCGCCGTAGCGCCTCTCCACCTCGTCTAGAAAACGGGCCATAATTCCGTTCATCCCGGGGATGATGTCGACGTGGGCTAAGATCTCCTCTTCGCTTTGGACGTATTCGCCGCCGCCTGAGAGTTCGTCGGAGCAGTTCTCTATGAGATCGTCGATGCTCTTCATCGAGGTCTCCAGGTGGAACTGGAGGCCTACGGCCTTTCCGAGCTGGAATGCCTGATTTATGCAGGCCTCGCTCTCCGCCATCCATGCCGCGCCGGGCGGGATCTCGAAGGTGTCACCGTGCCACTGGAATGCGACGAACCTTTCGGGAAGGACGCCGAATATATCAGACTTTTTCGCCGCTGGCGTCAGGCTGACCCCGTGCCAGCCTATCTCCCGATGGTCGTTTTTGTGGACATTTCCGCCGAGGACGTCGGCGACGAGCTGGGCTCCAAGGCAGATCCCGAGGACGATCTTGCCCTCCTCGATCATCCTTTTGATGAACCTCTTCTCCTCTTTGAGCCAGGGATATTTCTCGTCCTCGTAGATGTTCATGGGTCCGCCCATGATTACCAGCCAGTCGAACTCCTCGGTCTTGGGAGGTGTTTCATCCTCGAATAGAAGGGTTCTCGATATGTAGTGGCCCTTATTTTTCGCCCAAGCCTCGATCGTTGCCATGTCCTCGAAGGGGACGTGCTGAAGGTAGTGAAGCCTCATATTTCGTCACCAGGAAGCTCTTAAATAACAGATTAACTGCACGCTCTCCATGCGCATTTGAACTAGATTTGAAAAAAAGATCGAAGTATGTGGAGAGCAGAGGGGAAGGGGCTCTCTAGTCGTCGAGAGACCCCCTCGTCCTCAAAGGGACTCCTCACCGTGCTCGCCCGTCCGGACCCTGATGGCGTCCTCGACGGCGGTTATGAATATCTTTCCATCGCCGATCTGCCCGGTCTTGGCTACAGAGCAGATGGTATCTACGACGTCTTTGACCTCCTCGTCTTTCACCACCATCTCGATCTTGGTCTTGGGGATCATATCCACGACGTACTCCGCGCCTCTCCACTGTTGGGTGATCCCCTTCTGCTTTCCGCGCCCCTTGACCTCGGTTACGGTCATCGAGACGTAACCCTTCTCGTCCAGGGCTTTCTTGACCGCCTCAAAGTTGGTCGTCCTGATGATCGCCTTGACCTCTTTCACTTCAGTCACCTCTGCCGGTCTCGGAATGGATGAAGTTCGGATAGGCCGTCATCCCGTGCTCGCTCAGATCAAGACCTGCGATCTCGTCGGTTGCCTCGACCCGGATTCCTATCGTCTTCTTCAAGATGAAGAAGATGATCAGTCCGAGGCCGAAGGCCCAGGTGAAGTTCACGACGACGCTGAACACCTGGGCGACGAAGAAGTCAGAGCCCCCGTGGAGGAGGCCCGCGACCCCTCCGTAGGTCCCATCGGCGAAGATGCCGAGGGCCAGAAGGCCCCAGGCCCCGTTGACTCCGTGGACGCTGATCGCTCCGACGGGATCGTCGATGTGAAGCTTCCAGTCCATGAGCCAGACGCTGAAGACTACCAGGAACCCGGCGATGATCCCGATCAGGACCGAGGCGGAGGGGGTGACCCAGGCGCAGCCCGCGGTGATGGCGACGAGCCCCGCTATAGCTCCGTTTCCTGCCATGCCGACGTCAGGCTTTCCATGCCAGGCCCAGGTGATGAACATGGCGACCGCCATGGCCGCGGCGGCGGCGAGGGTGGTGTTGGCGGCTATGATCGAGACCCTCAAGGCGTCGCCGACGAGGGTGCTGCCGCAGTTGAACCCGTACCATCCGAACCAGAGGATGAAGACGCCCAGGGTGCCCAGGGTTATGCTGTGGCCAGGGATGGCGTTCGGCTTTCCATCCCTCTGGTACTTTCCGATCCGCGGGCCGAGGAGGAGCGCTCCTGCCAGGGCGACCCAGCCGCCGAGGGCGTGGACTACGCCGGAGCCAGCGAAGTCGAGGGCTCCCATCTCGGAGAGGAATCCGCCCCCCCAGACCCAGTGGCCATAGAGGGGATAGATCACCGCCGTGATCAAAGCGCTGATGATGAGGTAGGTGCTGAACTTGCACCTCTCGGCCACCGCGCCGGAGACGATGGTCGCGGCCGTCGCCGCGAAGACCATCTGGAAGAACCAGGACTCGATCGTCGAAACGTCGTAGGCCTCCCCCGCCAAGAAGAAGCCGCCCCAGCCCATGACCTCCGCAATAATCTCGGTGGTGCCGTACATCACGGCGAAGCCGACGGCCCAGTAGGCGAGAGCTCCGATGGAGAAGTCCATCATGTTCTTCATCATTATGTTGGCGGCGTTCTTCGATCTTGTGAAACCCGTCTCCAGCATGGCAAAGCCCGCCTGCATGAACATAACCAGAAAGCCGCATATCAGCACCCAGGCGAAGTCGAGGGCTGCGTTGGGGTTCTCCTCGATGGTGATATCGCCGGAGGGGTCGGCAGCCAGGGCCGGAGACGCCAAAAGCGCCAGGAGGATGGCGGCCAAGGCCAACGGTCCCGCACCTCTCGAGGGGCTTGCTGGCCCTGTAGATTTTGTCAGGTCCGCCGATCCGGTCTTGCAAGCTCTGAGTTTTGAATCTTTCATGGATCTTCACCCAACACCGTCTGCGTATCAATTTCATCTAAATAAATCTATATTTAACTACTGCACCTTGGCTGCGGATCCGTCTATTTACGACCCGTGCGCAAGCGAATCGGAGACGACCTCCGATCTCTATTCGAAGACGGTGCCACCGGGGATATAAAAAGAGATTTGATACAGTTTCATACGGGTTATGAACGCTGATTAAGGGTTATGATGATAGCTGGAGATCTAATTCGCCTACTTGAGACCTCATGATTGCTTCAATGCCTATACTTTTAGATATATGTTTATAGACTATATATCAAATATTTGATATGGTTGCTTTCAGAGTTTGAGCAGCGCCGGTAGCTTCGATCCATGTTGGGATGCAAATATGATATATCGAGTTCAGGGTCGTTGGCTGGGGTCAAACCGAGCCGAGCCCGGCGATAAATAAGCCCTCGGAAATTTCTGGTATCGGCTTAGTGGGGGCGCTAAGATCCGTCCGTTGCCTTGGGTGCCTAGGGAGGCGAGATCGAGCCCAGGGGATTACTCGCCGCTTCCCTCGCCACTTTCCGCCACGATTGGAGATGATCTCCTCGCCCTCCAAGAATCGGCAAGACAGACCAAATCCTCAAATTTTATTCGAATCTTTGACTAATTTATAATATTTCCATAGATTAACCGATTGTTAGGAGTCCGCGACCGTATTACTATATATCTGACTTATAAAATCCGATCCGAAATTTCGCAATTTGGGATATGCCCTCACGGCTGAAAACAGAAGCTGAGATCCGAAGTGGCCACGGCGGCGATGACGAGGGTCTTTCGCCTGGCGGCTCTTGGCCAACTCTCTGATGACGCCATTGCGTCCATCACATGGGCCCCGTCGAGGCCACAAGGCTCCTCCTATGCCCCCAGCTCCCGAGCCCTGGAGAAGGCGGCCTCCGCCTCCTCCTCCCTCCCCAGGGCCTGGAGGGCTGCGCCCCTGCCCGTCCAGGCGTCGCCGTCCTCGGGCCTCTGCCGGATCACCTCGTCGTATACGGAGATAGCCTCTTCATACCGCCCCAGGCTCCTGAGGGCAAGCCCCTTGTTCTTCCAGGCGTGGACGTAACCGGGTTCGATCCTCAACGCCATATCGTACGCCTCGACCGCCTCCTCAAACCGCCCCTGGTCGTAGAGGGCAACCCCCTTATTGTTCCAAGCCTGGGCGTATCCGGGAGAGAGGACGATGGCGACGTCGTACGCCTTGATCGCCTCCTCGTGCCTCCCCTGGCCGAAGAGGGCGACCCCCTTGTTGTTCCAGGCGTTGGCGTCCTCGGGGTCGAGGCTCAACGCCATATCGTAGGCCCGGATCGCTTCCTCGTCCTCTCCCAGCTCATCGAGGGCGATCCCCCTGTTGTACCAGGCGTGGGCGTACTCGGAGTCAAGGCTTATCGCCCTATCGTACGCCTCGACCGCCTCGGAGAGCCTCCCCAGGTCCCGGAGGGCGACCCCTTTGTTGTTCCAGACATAGGGGTCCTGGGGGTCGAGGTCGATGGCGACGTCGTAGGCCCGGATCGCCTCTTCGAGCTCCCCCCGGTCGTAGAGGGCTAGCCCCTTTCCCGCCCAGGCAAGGGAGGATTCGGGGTCGATATTGATCGCCTCGTCGTACAGGCGGGCCTCGATGAGGGGCGCCACGGCGCTCGGATCGCCGATCCCGACGAGGCCCTCGGCGGCCTTCTTGCAGACGTTCGGATCGGCGTCCTTCAGGGCGGCGATGAGGGGGGCGACGGCCCCGGCACCTCTGATCTCGCCGAGGGCTTCGACCGCTCCACCCCGGACCCCGGAGTCTGGATCTCTCAGGGCGAGGTAGGCGAGGGGCTCTATCCCCCGGGGGTCGCCGATCTCTCCCAGGGCTCGGGCAGCCATCAGCCGGACCGACGAATTCCCGTCTTTGACGGCGGCAACCAGGGGCTCTACGGCCCGAGGATCGCCGATCTCTCCCAGGGCTCGGGCCACCTCCGCCCGAACAGCCTGATCGGCGTCCTTCAGGGCGGCGATGAGGGGCTCGACGGCTCTGACATCTCCTACAGCGCCGAGGGCAGCTGCGGCCTCGGATCGGACCTCTGGGGCCTCGTCCTCCAGGGCGGCGAACAGCGGGTCCACGGCTCTTGGACCGGCAACCTCTCCGAGGGCTCGGGCCGCCTCTGCCCGGACGTCAGCCTGGCCGTACTTCAGGTCCAAGATGAGGTCGTCCACCTCGTCGGCCTGGGCAGAAGCTGCCGCCAAGAAGAGCAGCGCCAAAATGAGCCTTATTCTCTTGCCCCCCTCCATGGATATCGATACTGTCTTCAGCGACTAAAAATGCTTCGGTGCATTCCTGCCGAGCCGCACCCCATCAGGCCGATCCCGCCGTTACCCCAGACTTCGGCCGAATAGCCCAGGTGCCAGCCGCCGAGGTTGGAGCATCAGGCTTGATATGGCTAATCAGAGACGCTGGGGAGGCCTGGTCCCAATCCACGAGGTTCCCATCCCCACCGGAAGGTCGCAGGTCCAAGCTCTCCCGGGAGGTCGGATGCTTCAGGATCGGCAGGATCAGCCTCAACGGTATCGGATCGCCCAAATTCTATTTATTCTTAAAAAGGATTTTCAGTTTAGGTGCTTACCATGAGCCGTTTTGTGATCATATTCATCGTCCTTATAGCGGCATCCACCCTCTCCCAGGCGGCGACGATCACCGTCGGGGAGGATGGCTGCGACTTCCGCAGAATAGAGCCCGCCCTCGAAGCGGCGAACATCGACGACGTCATAGAGGTTCAGAGCGGCGAGTACTGGGTGAACCTGAACATAACCACCCCCTTTATCATCCTCCGGGGAAACGACACCGGAGGCGGGATGCCCGTCCTCCGGGCTGGAAGCTCCACCGCTGAGATCGAGAGGACCTCCCCCGGACTGACCGAGATGGTCGAGATGAGCGGCGGGACTGCCGTAGCCATCAGGGCAGATTTCGTCACCGTCGAGAATTTCGTCATCACCGGCGTCACCTGGCCGATACCTTACGACACCGGCGAGCATAGAGACGCCATCGGCCACGCCGGGATAAAGGTCTACTCCGACTTCAACAAGATCGCCAACAACACCTTCGTCGGAAACGACCTGACCGCCATAGGACTGATGAACGCCAGCAACAACCAGATCATCGGAAATACGATCAAGGGCGTCTCTTTCGGCTACGCGATGAACCTCTACAACTCTCACGCCAACAACATCGAGAAGAACGCCATCGTCCAGAACGACTGGGGGATCGAGCTTCAGCGAAGCGACTCGAACACCATCACGGAAAACGAGATCTGTGAGAGCGTCAACGATGGGATCTGGGCCGTAAATTCCAACTACACCATGATAACCGAGAACATCATCAGCAGAAACGGCATCGAGAGCAAGTACGAAGGGAACGGGAAGGGTATATCCCTGGTGGGGTCAGAAGGGCTCATCGCCAACAACGTCATCTCCTTCAACCGGGACCACGGGATATACATCCAGAGCATCTTCTGGGAGTACTGCAGCGAGCCTCCCTGCGGGGCCGAGGAGTCTTACGAGAACCTGGTCATCGGAAACCGGATCCAGGGGAACGGAAAAGACGGGGTCCGGCTGGAGAAGACCTGGAGGAACAACGTCATAGACAACAACATCACCTCCAACCACGGAAACGGGATCAGCTTCATCCAGAGCCACAACAACTCCGCGGACCTGAACAACGTCACGAAGAACGATCACGGTATCTACCTCGACCGGTCAAACTACACTAAGGTGAATAACAACACCTTAACGGGAGGGGAGGAGGTCGGCGTCCGGTTCTGGTCCTGCCTCGGAGCCTCGGCGTACAACAACACCATCCTCGATAGCCCCGTCGGCATATCCGTCGAGGAGTCCTCCAACGGCCTAGCTCTCACCATGAACAGGATCAGGAACGCCACCATCGGGATCAACATCTCGGGCGGATCCCATGAGAGCCGGCTTGCGGAGAACAACGTCTCGGAATGCGATGCCGGGGTGGTCCTGGCGGGGGCCAGCCGGAACGTCGTGACGGGAAACCGGATCAGAGATAATATCCTGGGGATCCTGGCCGACGCCCTCTCCACCGGAAACTCGATCCATCGAAACAACCTCTCCGGCAACGTAGAGGCGGCGAGGGACGAAGGGGATAACCTCTGGGACGACGGGTCGACGGGGAACTTCTGGGGGCCTGACGGTTGCGATGACGCCGATGGCGACGGCGTCTGCGACGGACCCCGGAGCATCCCGGGTGGGAAGAGCGCGGACCGGTTCCCGCTGGCGAGGTTGGTGGGGCCGTGAGAGGACGGTGGGGCCACTTCTGAGCCCATCCCTTCCCCTCGGTTCCTGGGGCCTCTAAGAGGACCGGCCTCCTCCGGGGGGACCTCTAGCCAACCAAGCAGATACAACGCCAAGCCCGCCCCGCCGCCCCGGGCGGGCTTTTTAGCCCTCTCTTCATGGAGGGCCGCAAGTCCATGCCCCCTTATTTCACCATCGTTTGGTGGATGGCGCAGATCGTTAAATTTATAATGTTTAATCGTTACTATTATAGTCTGAGAGGGGCGATCTTGAGGGCCTCTCGACCACCGATATGATGGACAGATCTCATATCTCCCTCTGCCTGAGATGTGCCCTCTCCTGCCCGTGGCCCCTCTCCCTTCAGCCCACCACCTCTCCCCATGGCTCTCTCACCTTCTGCCCCCGTTATTCGGGCCGAAGATCTCTGCGGTCCTTTCGCCCCCTCCGACCCGGTTGGGTCCGATAGCCTCCCGCCCCGGGGTGATCCGCTCCTTCCAGTCTTAGGTTGGTGAGGATGCGGATCTTCAGGCCCCTCCGGGCTCCTCGACTCCTCAAAGCAGAAGGTGCAGACCTGGTCACCTTTGCAGATCTGCGACCTCAGGCTGAAGGATATCCTCCCGGCTCCGCCCCCGAACTCCTCCGCCCAGGCGGCGTACTCGGCGTTGCAGATCGTAGTCCCCACCCTCTCGGATAGAGCCTCTCGGCCGGATCTCACGAGAAGCTCGTGCCATGGGCACTTTGATATGATCAGCCTCAGGAGGCGGCCGTCTTCGTCCATCTTGGCCTCAAAATCGAACCCCTCCGCCGAGTGCTTGGCAGAGATGCACCTAGCAAGCCCCTCTATCCCCTCGTCGGCCTTCAGCATCGTCCTCAAGGTCCGGGCCTGGATCTTGGGTAGGATCGACCAGACCCGGCGGTCGGCCTCCAGGGCCTCCTCGAAGCCCCGCATCTCCTCGACCTTCATGAACCAGAGGCCGTCGGCAGCGGTGTAGCACCTCCGGAAGTACTCCGCCCTCTCTCCGTCCGTCAGCTCCGTCCTCCCCTCCCCCTCTTCTCCCATCGTCAGTCCCTCCTCGCTCTCCCTTCGCACTCCTCAGACCTTCTCGACGTGCCGAAGCTCGACGGCGATCCCCCTCGTCGATCTGACCATCTCCCAGCCGCTCATCTTCGCCCTTCCAACGCCGAAGGCCTTCTCGCCGGTCACGATCACCTCGTCGCCTGGCCTGATCTGGTCGTCGGCTCTGGCGACCCCGGGGGCGAGGACATCCCCCCGGGGGACGAAGTCGCCGATCTCAACGACGTACCCGCCCCGGGGGAGAAGCCTCCTCGCCCCCTCGAGGGAGAGGGCGATGGTGCCGTGAGGGGTGAGGGATGCGAGGGCCTTTCTGTCGGCAGAAATGAGCTCCCTCCCCTTCACCCGGAGATCTCCGGCAAGGAGGGCGGCGGCAGCTCCCCGACCGAAGTGGTAGTCGGCGAGGGCCCGAAACCTCTGGATCAGAAACCCCTCCAGGGGTCTCGCGCCGACCGCCGCCTCGGCGACCGCCTCCGAGAGCCTCGCCAGAGCGACATCGTCGGTCCCACCTCCCGTATAGACGGCGTCGATCCCGTGCTCCTCGACCGTCTCCCTCAGCTCACCGTCGATGTGGGCGACGATCCTCCCGTAGCGGTTCCTCTCGAGGTAGGCCTCAAGGCACCTCGTCAGCCAGTCCCGCTCCAGAAGGTCCCACCTCCCGGTGACGGGGACGTCGTAGCTCGAGGCGGGGTAGACCTCCTCCAGCTCCCGGGGTACGAGGGCGAGGGGCGAGGTGAGGATCAGCTCGTGGAGCCTCCGCCTCGCCTGGCCGAGAGCCATCGCGAAGAGCCGGTGGGACCTGGATGCCGAGTAGGGCTTCCGCGCCGAGCAGGGGAGGAGGAGGAGGACGTCGCTCTCTGGGGCCCTGTACCTCTCCAGGACCCGCTCGGCGAACCGGGTCACCTCCACCCGCTGGAGGGACTCGGCGGTGTTGGCACACATGACGCTCCTCCTCGTGGTGGGGGTTCTCCGCTCGATATACCGGTGCTCCTGGTCGAGGAGCCTCAGGGCCGCTGTCTGCTCCGGGGCGACCCTCACCTGCCGTTCGGCGTATTCGCGGAGCCGTCCGTTCCGGATCATCGTCTTCACGATGGAGAGCTCCTCCTCGAGCTTCAGCTGGTTGTGTTCTGCCACGAGCTTCGGATCCTGTCCCTCCTCCAGGGCCCTGCAGAAGGGGCAGCGGCAGGGGAGCTCCTTCAGAGCCTCGACGGGCCAGACCCCGTCCCGGAGGTGGTACCTCCCCAGGAGGCCGTCGACGACGACCCTCGCGCCGTCCACGAGATCGACCCCCAGGTAAATCAGGAGGGCGAGGTTTGAGGGGGTCGCCAGGGCCGGGGCGTAGAGGGCCGAGTCGGGCGGGGTCATATCCCTGATCTTGACGATGGCGGCCACCAGCTCCCTCGGGTTTCGGAGGGACCCGGCCGCCCCGATGACGTAGACGTCGGATGCCGGGGGCCGTTCCCCCGCCATGGGGTGGACGACGACCCCGGAGGGACCGTCCGTCAGGATCGGAGGGACCGTCAGGGGCGGCTCGGTGTGGAGGGGGACGGGGACGTGGGGGCCGATGAAGACCTTCCCAGGATCTCGGGACGGTGCCGATGCGGCCGCCGAACCAGCCTCGATCGCCTCCTCTATGGACGGGAAGGCCCAGATCGGTCCCACCGACTGGATCCGGTCCCCCGACAGGGTCGTGGGGGTCTCGACCGTCTCGTCGAGGCGGAGCCTTCCAATCCTCGCGGGGCCGTCGCGGTCCGTCACCTCGAAGTGGCGGGTCATCTTCCCCCCCCCTCGAGGTCGGCCCATCCCGGGGGCATCTCCTTCAGCCTTATCTCGAAGGTGGCGTCGGAGTTCGCCTCCATCAGCCTCTTGAGGTTTGCGAGGGCCTGGGCGATCCCGGCCCCGTCCGCCTCCGCCGGGACCTCGGCGTTGAGGGGAGCCGTCTCCGCCAGCTCCTTCGGGTAAGGGCCGAAGGGGGGCAAAAACCATAGGACGTGGTCGAACCCCTCCTCATCGGCGCCCCGGTCCGCCACCAAGACCCTTCCCGATAGCTGGATCCTTTCTATTCGGGACCCGTACCTCAGAACCTCCGGCCTCATCGCCGACTCCGGACCCAGGTAGAAGCAGGTCGACCTCGCCGCAGGGTCGAGCCCCTCGATCCAGCTCCCATGGGAGGCGAGGGCTCGGAGGCCGTCGATCATCCTCGGATGGGACCTGGCCCTCCTCTCCACCAGCTCCCAGAGGGACCCCTCCCATATGCTCTGCCTCACCCGTCGGATCTCCGCCAGGGAGACGGAGAGGTTGTGGCGGGCGAGGAGCTCGGTCCTCTCCGGGTCTTTTGCCAGATCCTCCGCCGTCCGGTCCCTGCAGACCTCGCAGCAGCAAGGGAGGTACTTCAGATCCTCCAGGTGGAGGGTTCCGCTGGCGGTGAGGTAGCGGCCCTGCCTCGCGCTGAGGGCGTAGGCGGCGGAGTCGAAGAGGTCGCAGCCGAGGGCGGCAGCTAGGGCGAACATCATGGGGTGGCCCGCCCCGAAGAGGTGGACCGGCGCCGCCGGGCCGAGTCCCTTCTTGGAGGCGGCGACGACGTCCACCAGGTCGGAGAATCGATAGGCTTCCATCAGGGGGACGACGGCACCGATGGGGCAGAGGTCGAAGTCCATCTCTCTCACCCTCCGGGCCGCCCCGGACCGGAGGTCGGGATAAGTCGACCCCTGGATCGGCCCCGCCAGGAGAGGTCCGCCTTCGCTCCATGCTTCCCGCGCCTCGGAGAGCCTCTCCTCGGTGACGGAGAGCTCCGCCTCGGCCCTAGCCCTGGAGACGTCCGGCGGCGTCGGGATGTCCAGTGGGACGCAGATGTCGGAGCCTATAGACCTTTGAAAATGGAGGATCTCCATGGCCTCTACTTCGATATCTCCGTAAACCGATAGCTGAAAGGCCCCCGAGTCGGTCATGATCGGCCCCTCAAACCCCAGAAGGCGGTGGACTCCACCCTTCGCGGCGAGGGCGTTCAGCTCCGCGTCCTGATGGATGATGTAGCTGTTGGTGATCAGGACTTCGGCGCCCATCCTCTTCAGATCGGCAGGTTCGATCAGCCTGAGGTGGGGGTTCACCACCGGCATCAGCGCGGGGGTCTCGACCGCGCCGTGGGGCGTCCGAAGCCTGCCGATCCGACCCGCCAGATCCTTGTTGAGAACTTCGAAGCAATCTGGCATCTCCCCATCTCACTGCTGATAAGGCATAAATAGGTTGGTACCGATCAAGGTGTATCGCATCGCGATTTTGAAAAAAATTGGTGGTGACCAGAGTTGAAATGTGCAGTTATGATCATGCTGGCGTGCCTCGTGGGCGTCGCAGCGGGAGAGGGTTATACCACTACCCAGAACATCTTCCTCATGGGCGGAAACCCGGTTAGAACCTCCATGGAAGAGTCTAGGTTCCCGGATTATGCCGATATGTACTGGGCTTCTTACCTATCCAACCCCGACAGCTCTCCGATGACACCCGTCTATTCCGGACTGATAGTGGACATCGAAAATACCATGGCCATCTGGAGGATCAACTTCCCCTTCAACATCTCCAGCTCCTCCTTCGGGGATGGAACTGAAAAGTCGGCGGAAGCGGTGAGCCCGAGGTACGATTTCGGTATAGGCACCTACTGGCGGTATACGGGTCCGATGCCCGTCGATGAATCCTCCTTCGATCGGGGGAGCCCGGCCAACCTGACCCAGGTCCAGAGGAACACCCAGTTCTTGTCCCAGGAGATAACAAGGAAGTTCGGCCTGTGAAGATAGCAGGCCGAAACTTTTCATCCACCTTTTTCATCACGATTTATTTCTGACGGTGTAGGGGAGGAGCCCCCCGGCGACGATGATATCTCGCTGCCTCTGGCTCAGTTCCGTCTTCAGCAGAACCCTCTCTTCCGCCGTCCTATCGAGGGCTTCCACCACCTCGGCGCCCTCTTCGAGGGCCTCCCTGATCCCCGGGATCTCCAGATCGTCGTCCTTGCTGAGGAGGTCGTAATCCGATTCCGAGACGAAGGTGAAGGGGACGATCCCAAAGTTGACGAGGTTTGCGGCGTGGATCCGCTCTATCGACTTGGCTATCACCGCCTTCACCCCCAGGTACATGGGACAGAGGGCGGCGTGCTCCCTCGAGGAACCCTGGCCGTAGCTCACCCCCGCCGCTATCAGGTTCGCGATTCCCCGATCTCTCCTCTCGGCCGCCCTCTTGCTGAACTCCGGGTCCAGGGGCTCGAAGACGAACTCCGAGTACTTGGGGACGTTCGACCTGTACTTGAGGCGGGATCCGGCGGGCATTATATGGTCGGTGGTGACGTAGTCGTCGACTTTTATCGCGATCTTGCCGCGGAGGTCTTGGGGCATGGGGTCGTTGGTGGAGGGAGCTCCGATGTTCGGGCCGCGATAGATAGTAACTTTCGCCCTCTCTCCCTCCGGCAGGGGTCGAACGATCATGCCGTCGTCCACCTTGAAGCGATCTGGCATCCTAACCCGCGGAAACTCCATCCCCAGGTCCCTGGGGTCGACGATCTCGCCCCGGAGGGCCGCCGCTGCGGCCACTACGGGGCTGGCCAAGTAGACGTTGGCGCTCGCGGTACCCGATCTTCCCTTGAAGTTCCGGTTGCTGGTCCTGATGGAGACTGATTCAGTCTTGGGGGACATGCTGTTTCCTATGCAGAAGCCGCAGGCAGACTCGAGGACTCTGGCGCCGAAGGAGATGAGGTCTGAGAGGCCACCGTTCTCCGCGATCATCATGAGGACCTGCCTCGACCCCGGCGCCACCCCGAGGGAGATCGCTGACGGGAGGCGACGGCCCCGAAACATCTCCGCGACGGTCATCAGGTCCGCAAAGGAAGAGTTGGTGCACGAGCCTATCATCACCTGATCCACCGGCGTCCCCGCGAGGTCGCTGACGGGGACTATCTTTCCCGGGCTGTGGGGGGCTGCCATCAGAGGCACCAGGTCGGAGAGGTCGATCTCCATTTCTCGGTGGTACTCGGCGCCCTCGTCGGCTTCCAGGGGGACCCACTGGCCACCCCTCTCCTGGGCCGCGAGGAACCTCCGGGTCTCCTCGTCGCTGGGGAAGAGGGACGTGGTGACCCCCGTCTCGGCGCCCATGTTGGTTATCGTCGCCCTCTCCGGGACGGATAGGGCGCGAGCACCTTCGCCGGAGTACTCACAGACGGACCCCACGTTCCCCTTGGTGGTCAGCTCGGCGAGGACCTTAAGGATCACGTCTTTGGCTGTGACCCAGTCGGGGAGCTTCCCCACCAGGTTGACCCTGATCACCCTTGGGCAGGTTAGGTAATAGGCGCCGCCCCCCATGGCCACCGCGACGTCCAGCCCGCCAGCCCCGATGGCGATCATCCCCAGGCCGCCGCAGGTGGGGGTGTGGCTGTCGGAGCCGAGGAGGGTTCTGCCCGGACGGCCGAACCTCTCCAGATGGACCTGGTGGCAGATCCCGTTTCCGGGCCTCGAGAAGTGGATCCCGTACTTCTCAGCGATCGTCTGGAGATATCGGTGGTCGTCGGCGTTCTCAAAACCCACCTGGACGGTGTTATGATCCACGTAGGAGACCGAGAGCTCCGTCTCTATCTTGGATAGGCCCATCGATTCGAACTGGAGGTAGGCCATAGTCCCCGTGGCGTCCTGGGTAAGGGTCTGATCTATCCTTATTCCTATCTCCTTTCCCGGCTCGTACGATCCGTCGACGAGGTGATCCCTCAAAATCTTCTCCGTCAAGGTGAGGCCCATAAAAAACCTCCAAAATCTCTCGAATGCCGCATTTTAGCCCTCAAATCCTCGGTTGAGTCTCCCTGTTGGTATTAATAATCGACGTGGAGATCGGGGGGTTGCCCTCGTCCTGGCCCGCCACCATGCCACAACGTTTAAATACCTGGCTGGTATTGGGGGAGTTCGCCCGTCTGGCAGAGGGGCGCGAGATTCGCGCAACCTGTCGAGGGGGGCAGAGGTCTGAGGCCCCGTCGGAGCCCTCAAAATTGAGGGGATCGACGAGTCCGAAAGGCTTAAATAGCATCCCCTGATACGGGGATAGGCTGTCCGGTAGCGTCCTGGCGGGGACTGATGTCTTCAAAGCATCAGGGCCTCGCGAGATGGGCATGGCCGGAAAGCTTAAATATCAATGGCCCATACATGTATGGGCCGATGGGGGGGAATCCCCCTGGCACCGCGACATAACGGCGCGAGCCCTGATAGCGTAGAACGCTTATGATGATGGGCATGCTTCCAAGTTCGTGGTATATCTCCGCGTGGAGACGGGATACAACTTGTCTCGTCTGACGTACGCTTATGGCGACTCGGCCAATTCCGACCGATACTGTAAATACTTCCATAATTCTGGTTGATCCTGCCAGAGGTTACTGCTATCGAGATTCGACTAAGCCATGCGAGTCGAATGTTCTTCGTGAACATGGCGGACTGCTCAGTAACACGTGGACAACCTACCCTTGGGTCTGGCATAATCCTGGGAAACTGGGTATAATTCCAGATAGGTCACAGATGCTGGAATGCACTGTGGCCGAAAGCTCCGGCGCCCAAGGATGGGTCTGCGGCCTATCAGGGTTGTAGTGGGTGTAACGGACCTACTAGCCTACGACGGGTACGGGTTGTGAGAGCAAGAGCCCGGAGATGGATTCTGAGACACGAATCCAGGCCCTACGGGGTGCAGCAGGCGCGAAAACTTTACAATGCGGGAAACCGTGATAAGGGAATCTCGAGTGCCAGCATATAATGTTGGCTGTCCAGATGCCTAAAAAGCATCTGTTAGCAAGGGCCGGGCAAGACCGGTGCCAGCCGCCGCGGTAACACCGGCGGCCCGAGTGGTAACCGCTTTTATTGGGTCTAAAGGGTCTGTAGCCGGCCAAGTAAGTCCCTTGGGAAATCTGGCAGCTTAACTGTCAGGCTGCTAGGGGATACTGCTAGGCTTGGGACCGGGAGAGGTGAGAGGTACCTTGGGGGTAGGGGTGAAATCTTGTGATCCTCGGGGGACCACCAGTGGCGAAGGCGTCTCACCAGAACGGGTCCGACGGTAAGGGACGAAAGCTAGGGGCACGAACCGGATTAGATACCCGGGTAGTCCTAGCCGTAAACGATACTCGCTAGGTGTCGGCCACGGTGCGACCGTTGTCGGTGCCGTAGGGAAGCCGTGAAGCGAGCCACCTGGGAAGTACGGCCGCAAGGCTGAAACTTAAAGGAATTGGCGGGGGAGCACCACAACGGGTGGAGCTTGCGGTTTAATTGGATTCAACGCCGGAAATCTTACCGGGACCGACAGCAATATGAAGGCCAGGCTGAAGACTTTGCCGGATTAGCTGAGAGGTGGTGCATGGCCGTCGTCAGTTCGTACTGTGAAGCATCCTGTTAAGTCAGGCAACGAGCGAGACCCACGCCAACAGTTGCCAGCACGATCTCCGGATTGGTGGGGACACTGTTGGGACCGCCTCTGCTAAAGAGGAGGAAGGAATGGGCAACGGTAGGTCAGCATGCCCCGAATTATCCGGGCTACACGCGGGCTACAATGGGCAGGACAATGGGTATCGACACCGAAAGGTGAAGGCAATCTCCTAAACCTGTCCTTAGTTCGGATTGTGGGCTGTAACTCGCCCACATGAAGCTGGAATCCGTAGTAATCGCGTTTCAAAATAACGCGGTGAATGTGTCCCTGCTCCTTGCACACACCGCCCGTCAAACCACCCGAGTGGGGTTTGGATGAGGCTGCGGTCGTTGCCGTAGTCGAATCTAGGTTCCGCAAGGGGGGTTAAGTCGTAACAAGGTAGCCGTAGGGGAATCTGCGGCTGGATCACCTCCTAACGACGATGCACAAACGTGCATAAGTGTGCTTCAGTGTCGGTCGGAGCCGAATAGTCGCCAGAGCGGAAAAACTATAACGTTCAATTGCTGGGTGAGACAAACCCGGTAATGGGTGGGCCTCCAAGGGCGTTTCTGGGCTCGTAGCTCAGCTGGAAGAGCGCCGCCTTTGCGAGGCGGAGGCCCTGGGTTCGAATCCCAGCGAGTCCATGTACTAGATGCACCAAGTGATGATATGTCGCTTGGGAAGGGCAGACGGCGCCGATGTATACGGCGGCGGGTGATGCCACGTATAAGCTTTGCAATCCAGACGCTTACTGAGTTCAGTGGGACATACGCTGTGTATGCCAACCAGTGGATGGCTTGGCTCAAGCGCTGATGAAGGACGTGCCAAGCTGCGATAAGCCTCGGCGAGGTGCATGGAACCGTCGAACCGAGGATATCCTAATGGGAACTCCCAGCCTTAGGGCTGATCCTTGAGGATCGGGAACGCCCCGGATTGAAACATCTTAGTAGGGGCAGGAAGAGAAATCAAATCGAGATGCCGTCAGTAACGGCGAGTGAACGCGGCAGAGCCCAAACCGAATCCCTTCGGGGAGATGTGGTGTTATAAGCCTGGCTCATTACAGTTCTGTTTGTGAAGTTGAAGTTGCCTGGAACGGCACGCCGAAGAGTGTGATAGCCACGTAGATATAAGCGGACAGGGCTGGAGCCTCGTCTTGAGTACCGTGGGTCGGATATCTCGCGGAAATTTGGGAGACACCAACTTCCAAGGCTAAATACGTCTTGAGACCGATAGCGCAGTAGTAGGGTGACCGAAAGCTGAAAAGTACCCCAAAGAGGGCGGTGCAAAGTGCCTGAAATTGGTTGGTGATGGAGCGATGTGGCGTCAAAGGATACTCAGCACGAAGGAAAACGTCGTGAGGCGTCGGTACGAGTGCTGAATGCCAGCGTCACATCTTACGTTTTGAAGAACGGGCCAGGGAGTGCATTCAAGTGGCGAGGCTAATCCGTTCAACGGAGAAGCCGGAGCGAAAGCGACAAGCGCGCATCTTCGGAAAGGCGCGACGTATACAAGTGCGTGGAGTCACTAGGATGCTACCCGAAGCCGGGCGATCTAGGCGTGGGCAGGTTGAAGCGTGGCGAAAGCTGCGTGGAGGACCGTTAGCGGTGTTGATATGCAAATCACTCGCGTGACCTGTGTCTAGGGGTGAAAGTCCAATCGAGCCCGGGAATAGCTGGTTCCTTCCGAAACATGTCGCAGCATGACCTGACTGGAGGTCGTCGGCGGAGTAGAGCACTGATTGGAGAATCCGGGCGGGAAACCACTCGATCTCTTGTCAAACTCCAAAACCGTCGTCACTGTAGAAGGTCAGAGTCCGGACTGGGGGGTAAGCTTCCAGTCCGTAAGGGAAACAACCCAGACCGTGGTTAAGGCCCCCAAATGTCGGCTAAGTGTTAACACTAAAGGGAGTCCTAGGCCCCAGACAACTGGAAGGTTAGCTTAGAAGCAGCTATCCTTTAAAGAGTGCGTAACAGCTCACCAGTCGAGGTTTAGGGCCCCGAAAATGGACGGGGCTAAGCCGACTGCCGATACCACGGAGCACCGAAAGGTGATCTCGTAGGGAGGCGTTGTGCGTGGGCAGAAGCACCTTCGTGAGGAGGTGTGGACCACGTGGAAACGAAAATCCTGGCAGTAGTAGCAGCAAAGTCGGGTGAAAATCCCGATCGCCGAATGGGCTAGGTTTCCTCGGCAATGTTCGTCAGCCGAGGGTTAGTCGGTCCTAAGATATGCCGCAACTCGAGCATGTCAAAAGGGAAACAGGTTAATATTCCTGTACCATTCAACAACAAAACTGACGCTTCTGGGCGGGCCGGGCACCTTTTGCCAGGGTGCTCAAGCGCCGAAACCTGCGGAGAGCCGTAATGGCGAGAAGCGGGTGAATGCGTGATGACGCAAGTCGGCTTATCCCAGGGGCCCGTGAAAAGGGAGTTGAATGGCCGTACCGAGAACCAACACAGGTGTCCCAAGCTGAGAAGGCTAAGGCGTGTCAGGTTAATCTAGCTAAGGGAATTCGGCAAATTAGCCTCGTAACTTCGGGAGAAGAGGTGCCTGCTTTGAAGAAAGCAGGTCGCAGTGACTAGGGAGCTCTAACTGTCTAATAACAACATAGGAGATTGCAAACCCGAAAGGGCTAGTACAATCTCTGAGTCCTGCCCAGTGCAGGTACCTGAAGACCCGGTTCAACGGGAAGAAGGGCCTGTCAACGGCGGGGGTAACTATGACCCTCTTAAGGTAGCGTAGTACCTTGCCGCTTAATTGGCGGCTTGCATGAATGGAACAATGAGAGCTCTACTGTCCCTAGCTAGAACCTGGTGAAACTTTCCTCCTAGTGCAGAGACTAGGGACCCCTAATGGGAAGTGAAGACCCCGTGGAGCTTTACTGCAGCCTGTTGTTGGGTTGTGGTTTCGGATGTAGAGGATAGGTAGGAGGCGTAGAAGCCCGGGCGCCAGCTCGGGTGGAGCCGACCTTGGAATACTACCCTTCTGTGGCTACGACCCTAACTCCGAGAGGAGGACACCAATAGGTGGGCAGTTTGGGTGGGGCGCCACGCCCTAGAAAAGATATCTAGGGCGCCCTAAGGTTGACTCAATTGGGTCGGAAACCCAATGAAGAGTGCAAAAGCATAAGTCAGCCTGACGTCATCTCGCAAAGCAAGAGACGACGAGACGAAAGTCGGGTTTAGCGAACCTCTATACCTCCTTGGTGGGGGTTTTAGATGACAGAAAAGCTACCCCGGGGATAACAGAGTCGTCACCGGCAAGAGCACATATCGACCCGGTGGCTTGCTACCTCGATGTCGGTTCTTTCCATCCTGGCCGTGCAGCAGCGGCCAAGGGTGAGGTTGTTCGCCTATTAAAGGAGATCGTGAGCTGGGTTTAGACCGTCGTGAGACAGGTCGGTTACTATCTATTAGGGGTGTTTTGTGGTCTGAGGGTAAGCTGGTTTTAGTACGAGAGGAACAAGCCAGCGGCGCCACTGGTCGATCGGTTGTCTGGCAAGGCACTGCCGAGCAGCTACGCGCTAACGGATAAGGGCTGAAAGCATCTAAGCCCGAAGCTGTGCCTGAAAAGAGACCACTCTGAGGACCCTCGTAAAAGACGAGTTTGATAGAGTCGGGGTGTACGCACCGAGGCAACGAGGTGTTCAGCCCGCGACTACTAAAAGTCCGCTCAGCAGTCCCGCTGGGCTCGGGCGAAATCTGGATTTGCAAAGCGAAATGAGCTCATTGCCAAGGTGGCGGAGTGGTTACGCAATTGCCTGCAGTATTGGAGGAGACTCCATGCAGTCAGCAATTCTACTCCGGTTCGAATCCGGACCTTGGCTTCGAGTGTGGCGGCCATAGCGGCGGGGCAACTCCTGAACCCATTCCGAACTCAGAAGATAAGCCCGCGTGCGTTCCATACTGTACTTAGGTGCGCGAGCCCTCGGGAACTATGGATCGCTGCCACATTCACCTGATTTCTTAATCTTTTCTCTGGATTGGCGGCGGAGTTATTAGCGGATGCTATGAACTATTATCTGGTAGGCTAGGTACATGATACGTTTTTATATGAGGAGGTCAACTGTCAATTCGCAGAACTTCCAGACTTCACTTCGAAGAAAGGCATGGTGCAGTCAACCTCATCGGATAAGGCTTTGACAGCTAGGGATGTAGAAGGGGTCTATGCTCGGATCGCATGGCAGGATATCTTCTGGAAAATTGGATTACATTGATGCCCTCAGGGGAACTGCAGCTCTCTTCATCGTCGTCTATCACCTCTCCTTATTGAAGATTCCCGATCTGCTGTTAGATCCAATTATGTTTACACAGCATAGTGTCATTCTTTTCTTTATCATCAGCTCCTTCACCCTCTATTTGTCCATGGATAACAGGCAGGACGAGGAGGGACGTTTCCTCATGTTTTATCTCCGGAGATTTTTCAGGATAGCTCCTTTATTTTATTCGATGATTATATTTTATATATTTGCCAACTATTTAATCTATGATCACCTTCCATCCGTAATGGAATTGTTCTCGAATATTTTCTTCTTATTCAATTTTTCCGCTTCATATTTTGAGAGCATCGTCTGGACGGGGTGGAGCATCGGGGTGGAGATGATATTTTACCTCCTGATGCCGCTGATTTTTTTAGTCGTCAACACGATCCGAAGGTCGGTGATCTTCATAGCGTTCACCATTGGATTCCGGGATTTATTTAAGATGATTTTCCCTGAGGTCCTTGTTGATAAGTATTCTCATGAGAGCTTTATAACCAATTTTCCGGTGTTCGCCATAGGCATCAGCTGCTATCTTGTATATAAATATTATATCCCACGGGTGAACGGTTCCTACAGGTCCGCAGTCTCAATGTTGCTTTTCCTTCCTTCTGCCATTTTGTTTTGCTTAATGGCAACCAACCGGCTTCCGTTCCTGATTCCAAGTCGTCCAATCCCGTGGAACTGCTGGTATGCCTTGGCCTTCGGTCTTCTTCTACTATCGCTATCGCTCTATCAAAATAAGCTGCTTGTGAATAGAGTGACCCGCTTCTATGGGAATATCAGCTACAGCGTTTACCTGGTACATCCTGTCCTCGTATACTCGCTGGGTCCAGCTTATCGTTTCGTATATGACCACGCCAACATCCCCGACGCTCTAAATTTCTGCTTATGCCTTCTCTTGACCCTCGCCGTAGTAACCCCCATCGCCTTTTTGACGTATCATTTAATCGAAACTCCTGGCATAAGATACGGAAAACGGCTGATAGCAAGGCTCTAGCGCAGGTCAGATCCAATTCCGGATACTTACTCGATCTCGTCGAGAAGGTAGTCCCCTTTCCGCTCCCCCAGCAGCACCTCGAACTCCGGCGGCGTCAGAACCGGGATCTGATACTTGGCCTGATCGTCGAGGGCGATCCTCGGACAGGCGGTGCATACAGCGGCGTCCACCCCCAGGTTGACGAGAGCATCGGGCTCCGCTCTATCCAGATAGACGAGAAGCATCTTTTTCCCGTGCTCTCTTCCCAAATTCACCATCTCTCTTGCGAGATCCATCCTCTGCTGCCCCGGCTTCTTGGAGACGAGAACCGCGATCTGGCTGGCATCACCAGCTCTCGCTATCGCTCCGTAGCGACGCTTCAGCATCGGCAGAGCGTCCACGACCGAGACGTCGCCGGTCACCGGGTCGGCAGCCACCACCCTCTTTTTCGTGGCGAGAGCCACGCCGAGGGGATGAAACTGGCCGGTCCCCACGAAGAGGTACTCCTCGACATACATATTTCGGGCGGCCTCAAAGTTGCATCCCAGAACCTGCCCGGGATAGCGAGCTCTCTCTCCTCCTGATCGGACTACTGCCTCTACCCCCTTCTTCTCCAGGACCCCCACAATATCTTCCATCCGGTGGACGTGCTGCACCGTGGTGACGACCCCGACCTTCCGGGTGGTTAGAAGCTCGGCAGCCCTCTCGACGGCCTCCCTGACGTCGGCCCTCATCCTCGCCTCGACGTAGACGACCTTATCGGTGAGAGGGCCACCCTCCAGCATCTCCGAGTGGCCGATGTGTATGACCAAATCCGACGCCCTGCAGAGGTCGAGGTCGACGTCGCAGGCGCCGTAGCACGGGTCTCCCGAGACTATCACCTCCGCGCCGGTCTCCTCCTCGATCGCTCTTGCCAACTTGGTGGCCATCCTCTTCAGCCCATCAGGAACCTGAACTCCGACGACCTTCGCGCCAGATCTCTTGATAAGAACAAAGGCAGGATCGAGGTCCAGGTTGAACAGCTCGAACCTAGAACCATTTGTCGAGGGTGCTCTGACCAACCACAATCGCCTCCATGAGCCTTTTTACCGCCTTCTCCACTCGTTCCTGGGAGAAGTCCCGCTCGTCGCAGAGGAAGGCCAGGATCTTCTCGGGGTCGGGCCTCTTCGTCTCGATCCTGTAATCCACCGTCACAGTAGGATTGAGGAAAAGGTCCCTGATCCCCGCGGCGCCCTCTATCGTCTCGCCCCTCGCCTCCAGGACCCCCTCCAGGTCGCCGTGCTCTTTTATCAGCTTCATAGCTGTCTTGGGGCCGACCCTTTTAAGCCCCTCGTTGTAGTCGGTGCCGCACATTATCGCGATATCCACGAGCTGCCTCCTCTCGATCCCGAGGCGCAGAAGCTCCTTATCCAGGCTGATCACCTCCGGCTGGACCTCGACGTAGACGTTCTTTCCCGGAAGCTTCCTCTTTCCGGTGATGGCCATGTTCCTCACCACCCGGGGCGCCCCGAAGAGGAGGGCGTCATAGTCCTGGCTTGCCACGAGGTCGACGTCGCCCCGCATCGCCATGAAGGCGGCCTGGGCTTCCCCCTCCGAAGGGGCCTGGACCACCGGCATTCCCATCGCCTCCAGGAGGCGCTTCGAATCGGTGATCATTTCGTCGCTGAGGCGGGATGCGGCCTGGGCGTACTTGAAGCCGGGAAGCCCCTCCTCCTTCGCCCGTTCCCACATCTCCTCCGCCCTGGACCTCGTCTCTGCCCTCTGGTTCAGCGTATCTCTCTTGAGGCTGGGCGGCTCCCCGTCGAAGACGAAGACGACCTTCGCCCCCGCCTCCACGATGTTCGTCATCCGATAGAGGATCCCCGAGAGGTGAGATGTGGTCCTGCCTGACCCGTCTTTAAGGGGGGTCCCATCCTGCTGCCTGATTATGCTCAGAAACTGGTATAGGGTGTTGAAGGCGTCCACCGCGATCAACCGCCCTGAAAGCTCCTTGATCTCGATATTCTCCCTTTCCAGGAGATCTCCCAAGTCTACTCCCATGAGAACACCGCCCTTCATCCCGCCTTTCTATCGCCCCTCTCTTCAAGGTTAGTCTTCGATGGCGCCTTTTGGTCCCAAAGTTAAATATTAGTTGAACGAGGAATAGATAAAGACAGTAGGTTGGTGATGACGATGATCGAGATAACCGATGGTGCCGCGGAGGTATTGATGGGGAATATGGTCAAGGGAAGTGTGGTAAGGATGATCTTGGCCGCCACCGATGCCACCGGCGCAAACTACGTCCTTGCCTGGGGGGATCCGGTCGACGACGACGTCGTCTTCGAGAGCAACGGGATCCGGGTACACATGACCCCCGAGGACGCCGAGATCCTTGGAGACAGCCCGACGATCATAGATTACGTGGATACCGAAGATCTGGGGAGAGGCTTCATCATCCAGGGGCCGGAGGACGAGGGCTGCGGGTGCGGCCACGATCACGAGCATGGCCACGAAGACGAAAGCTGTGGATGCTGACCGTCGACCTAGATTCTGCTGACCATCGGCAGCTCAGCCGTCGAGGATCTCGGCGGCTCAATTTTATCAACTAACTCTAAAAATATGGGGGTTTGAGGGGGGGCCTCTTCCCCCTCAAAGCCGTCCTGACAATATCTCCCTCAGATGAGGGGGATGTACTCAACAGCCTCGGGGTTGGCGAGGGCTGAGGTGTCTCCGGTGGGGTTTCCGAGGGCCTTGGCCTTGATGACCCGACGCATGATCTTGCCGGACCTGGTCTTGGGCAGGTCGTCGACGAAGTATACGCCGGCGGGTATGGCCAGGGGTCCCATGGTGGTCCTGACGTGGGTCTTGAGGGCCTTCGCCAGATCGTCGGAGGGGTTGACGTCCTTCTTCAGGATGACGAAGGCGACGATCGCCTCGCCCTTGATCTCATCAGGCTTGCCTATGACCGCCGCTTCGGATACCGCCTTGTGGGCTACTAGGGATGACTCGACCTCGGCGTTGGCGATCCTGTGGCCAGCGATGCTGAGGACGTCGTCGATCCTTCCCTGGACGAACCAGTATCCGTCCTTGTCCCTGGTGGCCTTGTCGCCGGCGAGGTATGTGCCGGGCTTGACCTTCCAGTACATGTCCCAGTACTCCTTCTTGTACCGGACCTCGTCCTTGTAGAAGGCCCTGAGCATCGACGGCCAGGGGGTCGGGTTGACGATGTTCCCGCCCTCTCCCAGGGGGACCTCGTTTCCGTCCTCATCGTAGATGGTGGTGTTGAAGCCTGGCAGGGGGTATGCCACGGAGCCGGGCTTGCAGGGGGTCATGGGCAGCGGGGATACGACGTGGCATCCGGACTCGGTCTGCCACCAGGTGTCCATGATGGGGGATACCTCGTTTCCGAAGTACTTCCGGTACCAGATGTACGCCTCAGGATTGAGGGGCTCGCCGACGGATCCGAGGAGCCTGACGCTGGATCGGTCGAACTTCTCGGGCCACTCGTTGCCCTGCTTCATCAGCATCCGGACGGCGGTCGGGGCGGTGTAGAAGACGGTGACCTTGTAGTCCTGGATGATCTTGTACCAGCGGCCGAAGTCGGGATAGTCGGGGGAGCCCTCGTACATGACGCTGGTGATGCCCAGGCATAGAGGTCCGTAGGCGACGTAGGAGTGGCCGGTGATCCAGCCTACATCGGCGGTGCACCAGTAGATGTCATCCTCGTTCAGGTCGAAGACCCACTTGCAGGTGTAAGCGGGGCCGACGCAGTATCCGCCGTGGGCGTGCTCGATCCCCTTGGGTTTGCCCGTCGTCCCTGACGTGTAGAGGATGAAGAGCCTCTCCTCGGCGTCCATGACCTCTGTCTTGCAGTCCGCGGACTGGCTCTCCACCAGCTCGTGGAACCAGACGTCTCTACCCTTGGTCCATGGAACCTCAAGACCGGTCCTCTTGAGGACGATGACGTTCTTGACGCTTGCTGCGTCCTTGACGCCCTCGTCAGCCTGGGGCTTGAGGGGCATCGGCTTTCCGCGCCTGTAGAAGCCGTCGGCGGTGAAGACGACCTTGGCCTCGCAGTCCTGGACCCTGTCGCCGAATCCCTTGGAGCTGAACCCGGAGAAGACGAGGCTGTGGATGGCGCCGATCTTGGCGCAGGCGAGCATCGCCATGACGGTCTCGGGGAGCATGGGCATGTAGATGGATATCCTGTCGCCCTTCTTCACGCCGAGGCTCTTGAGGCCGTTGGCCAGCTTGTTGACGGTCTCGTAGATCTCCTGGTATGTATAGGCTCTCTCGGGCTGGTCGGTGGCCTCGGGGATGAAGTGGTATGCGACCTTCTTGCCCTTCCCTGCCTTGATGTGCCTCTCGACGGCGTTGTAGAACATGTTGATCTTGCCGCCGATGAACCACTTGAAGTAGGGCTTGTTGGAGTCGTCCATCACCTTGGTGTAGGGCTCATACCAGTCGGCGTAGGTCTTGGCCATCTCGTCCCAGAACTCGAGGTAGTGCTCGCCGCACCAGGCCCGCATCTCCTTCTCGGTCGAAAAGCCCTTCTTCTTCGCCCACTGCCATGCGTTGCAGTTCTCGGCTAGGTCCTTTGGCGGCTCGAAAATTCTGGTCTCTTCCATCAGAACTTTGGTCGTTCCGGTTTTTCCATCAGCCACTTTTCTACCTCCTTTCACCTTTTAGCTTGAAGCGTCTCCGGAAAAGGCCCATCCAAAAGACGAGATCGATCTGGAGAAGGATATGGGTTGGATGAAGCCGCGTCTCCCGGCTGGCATGCAGCACAGGTTGGCGTCTCTCTTTTCGCGATCGACCGCCAGCAAACTCCATTTTATCCGGGGCGTTTTCGGAAACACTGATGGGATCTCCCCCTTATCGTTTATAAATGTGTCGAAAAATGTGCTTTTATAAGGAATTATAACGATATATGATGGTAAATTGTTAAAGACTATGGCATTTTTTAATTCCTAAAGTGGATCACGATTTTCAGTCGGGTTTGAGGATAAAAAACGAGGATGTAATCGATCTAATTGATAGAAAAACTCCATCCTTTCCCTCTAATTGGGCGGGACACCTCCCCTTTCGCCATGAGGTGCGAACCGAGAGGCTCCAAAGTCATCCTCGATCTGGAATCGATGCAGTCCTGATCCTGTGGTCCCTTAAAGAAAGGCTGGACCTTATATTGAGGACTGCTGGAAAATGAGGGTATAAAATATCGGCTTTTCTCTCGTCTAAGAATCGAAAAACATGAGGACGAGCCCGACTTTGATGCCACCGTGGCCATGGGCCTGCTAGAGATGCCTCCTCCAGGACCTTAACGCCCATATCTCGCTCATGGGACCTGACCCCTCAGAGGAGTTGCCAATCAATAAAAAAATAAAAAAGGTAGAAGGTGGCCGCCCGCCCTCAGATGAGCGGGATGCCGTCCACTGCTTCGGGGTTGGCGAGGGCGGAGGTATCTCCGGTGGGGTTTCCGAGGGCCTTGGCCTTGACCACACGCCTCATGATCTTGCCAGACCTGGTCTTGGGCAGGTCGTCGACGAAGTAGACGCCGGCGGGTATGGCCAGGGGTCCCATGGTGGTCCTGACGTGGGTCTTGAGGGCCTTCGCCAGATCGTCGGAGGGGTTGACGTCCTTCTTCAGGATGACGAAGGCGACGATCGCCTCGCCCTTGATCTCATCAGGCTTGCCTATGACCGCCGCTTCGGATACCGCCTTGTGGGCTACTAGGGATGACTCGACCTCGGCGTTGGCGATCCTGTGGCCAGCGATGCTGAGGACGTCGTCGATCCTTCCCTGGACGAACCAGTATCCGTCCTTGTCCCTGGTGGCCTTGTCGCCGGCGAGGTATGTGCCGGGCTTGACCTTCCAGTACATGTCCCAGTACTCCTTCTTGTACCGGACCTCGTCCTTGTAGAAGGCCCTGAGCATCGACGGCCAGGGGGTCGGGTTGACGATGTTCCCGCCCTCTCCCAGGGGGACCTCGTTTCCGTCCTCGTCGTAGATGGTGGTGTTGAAGCCTGGCAGGGGGTACGCCACGGAGCCGGGCTTGCAGGGGGTCATGGGCAGCGGGGATATGACGAAGCATCCCGTCTCGGTCTGCCACCAGGTGTCCATGATGGGGGCCTTGTCGTAGGCGAAGTTCTTCCGGTACCAGATGTACGCCTCGGGGTTGAGGGGCTCGCCGACGGACCCCAGCAGCCTTATGCTGGAGAGGTCGTACTTGGAGGGCCACTCCTCGCCCTGCTTCATCAGCATCCGCACCGCGGTGGGGGCGGTGTAGAAGACGGTGACCTTCTGCTCCTGGATGATCTTGTACCAGCGGCCGAAGTCGGGGAAGTCGGGAGAGCCCTCGTACATGATGGTGGTTGCGCCGAGACAGAGGGGTCCGTAGGCGACATAGGAGTGGCCGGTGATCCAGCCTACATCGGCGGTACACCACCAGACGTCGTTTTCTTTCAGGTCGAAGACCCAGTGGAGGGTCTGGGCTGGGGTGACACAGTATCCGCCGTGGGCGTGCTCGATCCCCTTGGGCTTGCCGGTGGTCCCGGAGGTGTAGAGGATGAAGAGCCTGTCCTCGGCATCCAGCTCCTCGGTCTTGCAGTCGGCAGACTGCTTGTTTATCAGCTCGTGGAACCAGATGTCCTTGCCATTGGTCCATGGGACCTCGATCCCCGTCCTCTTGAGGACGATGACGTTCTTGACGCTTGCTGCGTCCTTGATCGCCTCGTCGGCCTGGGGCTTGAGGGGCATCGGCTTTCCGCGCCTGTAGAAGCCGTCGGAGGTGAAGACGACCTTGGCCTCGCAGTCCTGGACCCTGTCGCCGAATCCCTTGGAGCTGAACCCGGAGAAGACGAGGCTGTGGATGGCGCCGATCTTGGCGCAGGCGAGCATCGCCATGACGGTCTCGGGGAGCATGGGCATGTAGATGGATATCCTGTCGCCCTTCTTCACGCCGAGGCTCTTGAGGCCGTTGGCCAGCTTGTTGACGGTCTCGTAGATCTCCTGGTATGTATAGGCTCTCTCGGGCTGGTCGGTGGCCTCGGGGATGAAGTGGTATGCGACCTTCTTGCCCTTCCCTGCCTTGATGTGCCTCTCGATGGCGTTGTAGAATACGTTGATCTTGCCGCCGGTGAACCACTTGAAGTACGGCATCCCGGAGTCGTCCATCACCTTGGTGTAGGGCTTGTACCAGTCGGCGTAGGTCTTGGCCATCTCGTCCCAGAACTCGATGTAGTGCTCGCCGCACCAGGCCCGCATCTCCTTCTCGGTCTTGAACCCCTTCTTCTTCGCCCACTGCCATGCGTTGCAGTTCTCGGCTAGGTTCTTTGGCGGCTCGAAAATTCTAGTCTCTTCCATCAGAACCTTGGTCGTTCCAGTTTTTCCTTCAGCCAATTAAAATCCTCCTTTTAGCCCTCAGATCAAGATGTTCCTGCTCCTCCGAACCCTTTTGGGGATCCATCTGACGATGGATTTTCCATTTGGACTTCATCTTTCTGGATAATTGAGCACACATGGCGCATCATCGTCGGCATATCCCCTCTGCACTGTGGAGTCGCTCTGAAACACCTGGGTACACTGTACTTCCTTTGTTTATAAATCTATCGAGAACGAATATTATAATGATTTATCATGATGTATTCTGCACAATTATTAAGAATATCTAAAAAATCTAATTCTAAATGTTGATTTGCGAGTTTCGAATGCATAGACTCCATCTGGCAGGCTTAAAATTGACGATAATTGGGAATCAGGCCTTCTCTGAACCGTTTGAATCGTCGTCGTATTGGTATAAATAGGATCTGATCAAATCACGAAATAATAAATATAAATAGTATATATTTAATTTTGACCTCCCAACTCCGATGCTCAAAAACTCCCCCGAATCTCTCGTTCGAGATCAGATGAGCCTCTAATTATTTTCCATTGTTATAAATTTATACAAAATATATTCTGGCAATAATGATGTTAAATCCCATAAAGACGCTAAATGTTGAAATGATAATTACAGATTTCCCCCTGTTTCCGTTGATATATCCTTATGGGCGATGTTCGTGGGCAGGTAGTACAAGGGGATTATCAATCGAAGAATAAAGCGCCCAGACTAAAATCGAGGTCAATATAAATATAAAAAATACGAAGGGCCCGCTCATCTTATACGATGAGCGGGATTCCCTCCACAGCCTCGGGGTTGGCGAGGGCCGAGGTATCTCCGGTGGGGTTTCCGAGGGCCTTGGCCTTGACCACCCGACGCATGATCTTGCCGGATCTGGTCTTGGGCAGGTCGTTGACGAAGTGGACCTCCTGTGGCGCAGCCACAGGGCCAAGGGTCTTTCTGACGTGGTTGATCACGTCCTTGCTCAGTTCCGGGCTCGGTTGGACGCCCACCTTCAGGATGACGAAGGCGACGATCGATTCGCCCTTGATCTCATCGGGCTTTCCGATCACAGCAGCCTCAGCGGCCTTGGGATGGGCCACGATGGCCGACTCCACCTCAGCGTTGGCTATCCTGTGGCCGGCGACGCTCAATACGTCGTCGATCCTCCCCTGGATCCAGAAGTAGCCGTCCTTGTCCCTCGTCGCCTTGTCGCCGGCGAGGTAGGTGCCGCGCTTGGGGGTGTCCCAGTACATCTGCCAGTACTCTTTATGGTAACGCTCTTTGTCGCCGTAGAAGGCCCTGAGCATCGAAGGCCACGGCGTCTCGCTCACTATGTTGCCGCCCTCTCCCAGGGGGACCTCGTTTCCGAGCTCGTCGTAGATGGTGACGTTGAATCCCGGCAGCGGGAAGGTGCAGGATCCGGGCTTCAGCGGTGTTATGGGCAGCGGTGAGCAGAGGAATGTGCCGGTCTCGGTCTGCCACCAGGTGTCCATGATCTGGAGCTTGCCTCCGCCGATGTGCTCGCGGTACCACATCCAGGCTTCGGGGTTGATCGGCTCGCCGACGGACCCGAGGAGCCGCAGGCTCGAGAGGTTGTACTTAGCAGGCCATTCTGGACCCTGCTTCATGAACATCCTTATCGCCGTGGGGGCGGTGTAGAGGACAGTGACCTTGTGATCCTGGATCAGCTTCCACCATCTGCCGAAGTCCGGGAAGTCCGGAGACCCCTCGTACATGATGCCGGTGACGCCGAGACATAGAGGTCCATAGACGATGTAGGAGTGGCCGGTGATCCATCCGATGTCAGCGGTACACCACCAGACGTCGTTCTCCTTCAGGTCAAAGACCCAATGGAGCGTCTGGGCAGGGCCGACGCAGTATCCTCCCTGGGCGTGCTCTATCCCCTTGGGCTTGCCGGTGGTTCCCGACGTATAGAGGATGAAGAGCCTGTGCTCGGGGTCCACCTTCTCCGCCTCGCACTGATCGGACTTGCCAGCGACGAGGTCGTGCCACCAGATGTCTCTGCCCTCTTTCCAGTTTACGTCTATGCCCGTCCGCTTGTAGACGATAAGGTGCTCGACGCTGGGAGCATCGGCGATCGCCTCGTCGGCGTTCGCCTTCAGGGGCATCGGCTTTCCACGCCTGTAGAAGCCGTCGGTGGTGATGGCCACCTTCGCCTCGCAGTCCTTAACCCTGTCGCCGAAACCCTTGGCGCTGAAGCCGGAGAAGACTATGCTATGGATCGCACCAATCTTGGCTATGGCCAGCATGGCGATGGGGAGCTGGGGTATCATGGGCATGTAGAGGCTGACCCTGTCTCCCTTCTTGACGCCGAGGCTCTTGAGGCCATTGGCGAACTTGTTCACCTCTTTAGAGAGCTCTCCGTAGGTGATCTTCTGGGTCTTTTGATCGGTCGGCTCTGGAACCCAAATGTAGGCCACCTTGTCCTTTTTGGCCCCGTTGGCGTGGCGGTCCACGGCGTTGTGGGTCATGTTGATGAGGCCGCCGGTGAACCATTTGAAGTAGGGCTTATCCGAGTCGTCCATCACCTTGGAATAGGGCTTGAACCAGTCGACATAAGTCTTGGCCATCTCGTCCCAGAACTCAAGGTAGTTCTTGGAACACCACTCCCTCAGCTCCTTTTCGGTCTTGAAGCCCTTCTTCTTCATCCACTGCATGACATTGGATTTCTCCACCAGCTCCTTTGGTGGCTCAAAGATTCGGGTCTCTTCCTGCAATACCTTCGTCTTTCCAGTTTTTCCTTCTCCAGCCAATTTCAACCCTCCTTATCCTATCCTACAGACATGGATATTTGCGCACCATCTCTCCAAGATGCCGGGCAAGTATTCCGCCGGCCCGTGGGATAGTCAGCCTACAAAGATGCCCAGCATCCTCTCCACCCCTAAAATGCCGTTGAGTTGAGCCCGCAGAGCCCACCTCATTGTGGAGTCGCTCTGGAGACATCTGGGTACTCTGTACTTCCTTTGTTTATAAATCTATCGTGATCGAATATTATAATGATTTATCATGATATATACAGCACAATTATTAAGAATATATCTAAAAACTTTTTCTAACTGTAGAATTGCGTATTTCGAGCATATGGAACTGGTAGGACGGCATTTAGTTCTATGATATTTGAGACTCAGACCGTCTAAGCCGCGTTCAAATCGTAGACGTGTTGGTATAAAAAGCATCCGATAGAATCTTAAGATAATAAATATAAATACTAATCTATATTTATTATAGGAGGGCCGCCGTCTGGCAGAATCCCATCGAATCTCAGTATTCGTGTTCTAACTAACGAGGATTTCGAAAACCTTGAATCTGTCACTATTTATATATTAAACTCATTGAGCACATGAATGAATCTCATCAGCACAAACTACAGGTCCTATAAATAAAAAAAATAAAAGATATCGCCCACCTAAACGATGAGCGGTATGTGATCGACGGCCTCTGGATTCATAAGGGTCGATATGTCCCCAACGGGGTTTCCGAGAGACTTCGCCTTGACGACACGGCGCATGATCTTGCCAGACCTCGTCTTCGGCAGGTCGTTGACGAAGTGAACCTCTGAGGGCGCGGCCACTGGGCCGAGGGTCTTCCTGACGAAGGCGATCGCATCCTTTGCTAGCTCCGGGGACGGGTCGTTACCGATCCTGAGGATGACGAAGGCGACGATCGACTCGCCCTTGACCTCGTCGGGCTTTCCTATTACCGCAGCCTCGGCGATCTTGGGGTGAGCCACCAGCGCAGACTCGACCTCAGCGTTGGCTATCCTGTGGCCAGCGACGCTGAGGACGTCGTCGATCCTGCCTTGGATGAAGAAGTAGCCGTCCTTGTCCCTCTGCGCCTTATCTCCGGCGAGATAGACGCCGCGGCGGCCGGGAACGTCCCAGTAGAACTGCCAGTACTCCTTCATGAACCTCTCTTTGTCGCCCCAGAAAGCTCTGAGCATCGACGGATAGGGCTTCAAGGATACTATGTTGCCGCCTTGTCCCAGGGGGACCTCTTTTCCATCCTCGTCCAGGATGGAAATGTCGTATCCGGGGAGCGGGAACGTGCACGATCCGGGCTTCAGGGGCGTGATGGGCAGCGGAGAGTTGAGGAAGGTTCCCGTCTCGGTCTGCCACCAGGTGTCCATGATCTGTAGCTCGTTTCGGCCGATGTGCTCCCGGTACCACATCCAGGCCTCTGGGTTGATCGGCTCGCCGACGGATCCCAGGAGCCGCAGGCTCGAGAGGTCGTACTTGGCTGGCCACTGTGGTCCCTGCTTCATGAACATCCTGATAGCCGTGGGGGCGGTGTAGAGGACGGTGACCTTGTGGTCCTGGATGTTCTTCCACCACCTTCCGAAGTCTGGATAGTCGGCAGCGCCCTCGTACATGAGGCCGGTCATCCCCAGGATGAGCGGTGCATAGACGATGTAGGAGTGGCCTGTGACCCATCCGATATCGGCGGTGCACCACCAGACGTCGTTCTCCTTCAGGTCGAAGACCCAGTGAAGCGTCTGAGCTGGTCCGACGGCGTTTCCGCCCGTGGCGTGCTCGATGCCCTTCGGCTTTCCTGTCGTCCCTGAGGTGTATAGGATGTACAGCCTGTGCTCTGGGTCGACCCATACCGGCTCGCACTCTTCGGACCGGCCCTTGACGAGATCGTGCCACCAGACGTCCCTGCCCTCTTTCATGGCGACGTCAACGCCAGCGCGCTTGTAGACGATTATTTTTTCGACTGCGGGGGCTCCGGCAGCGGCCTCGTCTGCGTTCTGCTTCAGGGGCACCGGCTTTCCGCGCCTGTAGAACCCGTCCACGGTGATGATAGCTCTGGAACCGCAGTCAGCGGCCCTGTCCATGAGACCCTTGGAGCTGAAACCTGAGAAGACCACGCTGTGGATGATGCCGAGCTTGGCACAGGCGAGCATGGCGATGGGAAGCTGGGGTATCATCGGCATGTAGATGCTGACCCTGTCCCCCTTCTTCAAGCCGAGGCTCTTGAGGCCGTTTGCGAACTTGTTCACCTCTTTATAGAGGTCGCCGTAGGTGATCTTCTGGGTGGGCTGGTCGGTCGGCTCTGGGATCCATATATATGCGACCTTGTCCTTCTTTTTGCCCTTGGCGTGTCTGTCGACGGCGTTGTAAGTGATGTTGATCTCGCCGCCGGTGAACCAGTGGAAGTAGGGCATCTCCGAGTCGTCCATCACCTTGGTGTAGGGCTTGTGCCAGTCGACGTATGTCTTTGCCATCTCGTCCCAGAACTCGAGGTAATGCTCGTCAGAAGAGCACCAAGCACGCATCTCCTTCTCTGTCTTGAACCCCTTCTTCTTCATCCACTTCATCACGTTGGAGTTCTCCACCAGGTCCTTCGGCGGATTAAAAATTCGGGTCTCTTCCTGAAATACCGCCGTCTTCAACTTCTTTTCTTCTCCAGCCAATTTCGTACCCTCCTAATCAAATGCCGAATATCTCGCGCACTTTTCTCCCCAGATCCTCGGGCAGATCCGACTTTCATCCATTAATATCCAGCTAGAATCTGCCCAGCGTTCTCTCTCTTTCAGTATGAAGAACGCTCACCTGGGCAATGTCGATCAATAATCTTCATGATTAATAAGGTTAGTGGCGATTAATCATTATAGATTCAAAAATGTCTATCAGTGGGCGGATTTATTTCATAAAAACCAAAAACTGCTGAATTGATGGGCTCAAACCAATATCGACTATTCGCGACTTTCGACCTCCTCTCCTTCTAGATAGAAGGGGGTCGTTTTCACGATCTTGAATCGACGGACGCTTCCAAGATGAAGTGGCTTAAAAATCACGATTTTCCTGTAGTTGGCTGACCTCGCCATCACCGTCCCCTCCCTTCCCATCTCCGTCACCTGCGCGACGATCTCATCCCCGAGGTAGCGGCCGTTTCTCAGCCCTGCTATCTCCTTCCAGAGGCGGGTCATCCTCCTTGATCGGTCCTTCTTGAAGCGGGACGGCATATCTTTCAATCTGCTCGCCTCCGTCCCGGGTCGGGGAGAGTACATGGTGACGTTGACCTTGTCGGGCTCTGCCCTTTTGATCAGCTCCTCGGTTGCCGCAAAATCCTCCTCCGTCTCGCCGGGGTAGCCGGCGATGACGTCGGTATAGAGGGTGAGGTCGGAGAAGGCCGCCCTGAGCCGCGCAGCCATGGATAGAAAATCTTGGGGGGCGTAGCCCCTCCTCATCGATTGGAGGACCTCGGCCGATCCGGACTGGACCGGAAGGTGGAGAAACTTGTAGACCTTCGGGTCGTCGAAGGAGCTGATCAGGTCCTCCAGGATCGGCTTCAGCTGGTCCGGGTTCATCATTCCGACCCTGATCCGGAAGTCGCCGTCGATCTCGGCGACGGCATCGATCAGCTCTGGGAGGGAGGACCCCAGGTCCAGGCCGTAGGCTGCGGCATCCTGAGAGGCGAGCTGGACCTCCACCGCCCCCTCTTTCAACCGACGTCGGACCTCTTTGGCCACCTCCTGGACGGTCTTGCTCCGGAGAAGGCCCCTAGCCCTCCGGACGATGCAGTAGCTGCACCTTCCAGCGCACCCCTCCGAGATGTTGACGACGGCGCAGCGGTCCCTCGCCTGCCGTCCGGATCCCGGCAGCCCCGGCTCCGGAGGGAGGGCCTCGCCGATCCTCCGACCCGAGGGGGCGGAGAGGATCCCCAGCACCTCGCGGCATCTCAGGTCCCGGACCGCCTCGGGGATCGCCGATGGGAGACAGCCGGCGACGACGAGCCTCTCCCCCTGGAGTTCTGATAGCCTCCTCAGGATCTTCCTCTCCGTCCTTTCGGTGACGGCGCAGGTGTTGACGATCACGAGCTGTGCCTCCTCCTGGGACGACCGTCGGTGCCCCGCGTCCACCAGGGCGGAGGCGAAGGCCTCCGAGTTCCCCCGGTTCGCGGCGCAGCCGTAGGTCTCAAGGTAAAATCTCATATCGCCAGTCCCCTCCAGGATTGACTACGATCGAGGACGTTGGGGTTCGTTCTCGGTTTTACCCTCCCCCTCCGCCCTCAAGGCCTATGCCCTCTATTCCCGATCCCTGTTGCCGGCCTCCTTGTCGAAGAACTCTTCGTCTCCGGAGGCCCCAGCGGACAGGGTCTTCTCCTCTTTATGGACCTGGTAGACCCCCACGACGATGCCCATCAGGGCAGGAGCGAGGAAGAACCCGCCGATCCCCGCCACGAGCACCCCGCCGACGAAGGATAGAATAACGAGGAGGGGATGGATCGTCGATTTTGTGGAGACGATGTAGGGCCTTATCACGAGGTCCGATGGGAGATAAATGAAGGCGGTGGCGACGGCGAAGAAGAAGAGGGCGTCGAAGAGCCCCAGATCGAAGTACCTGTAGAGGGTTATAGGAACTATCACAAGCCATGACGAGAGGACGGGGATCATCCCCGAAATGAAGACGATGCTGGCCAGGGCAAAGGGTCTAGGTATCCCGAAGGCATAGAAGACCATGGCGGAGATCAGGCCGCTGACGATGGCGGTGTAGATGGCGCCGATGAATATCCCGCTCAAAATGCTGTCAATCCTGGCGCTGTACTTCTTGTAGATCGATATGTTCTCGGAGGGGATGATGGTCATGATCCCCCTCGCCAGCCTGCCTCCGTCCATCAGGAGGAAGTAGCAGACGTACATCGAGGCTATGAGGTTGAGGGCTGTGAGGACCAGGGACATGCCGTAGGAGAAGACCGGAAGGCTCGATAGGACCCGGGCCAGTATCTCGATCAGAGTCTTCAGGCTTCCCGTCAGGTCTTCGTAGATGACGGGGGTGATATCTCTGAACTCGGGGAGTATCTCGTAGTTCTCGAGGGGAACCTCGAAGCTCCTGATGAAAGTTCCCGTCCTCCGGATTATCTCCCCCTGGTTCTCCACCACCCAGTTGAGCTGGGAGACTACCTCCACCCCGCCGATCCCGAGGATGAGGACGATGGGGAGGATTATGGCGGTGGTCGCGACGATCGAGCCGAGGCGTCTACGGCGTCCGAACTTGTCTCTTATCGGCCTCGCCACATAGGCGAGGACGACCCCAAGGATGATCCCGTCCATGAGGGGGAAGAGAAAGTAGGATATCAGGATCAGAATAAAGAGCAAGGGCAGGAGGACCCAGGCGTTCTCGACGAGCTGGCATCGGAGATCTTTATCCAAGCGAACTGCCCCAGGCCTCCTTCGACCGGCAATCGATAAATAGCTTTGCGGAGGGGAGGACCGGGTTATCCCCCCGGCTTGCCTCCAGAACGGCCTTCAGGCCCGGCCGGGCTTGGGCAGCTCCACCGTCAGAAGGACCCTGTCCGCCTCCTCCACGATCTCCTGTTGGGTGACGCCCCGGAGGCTGGCCGCCAGGACGGCTCCGCCGGCCCCGACCCCCTCCTTGGCGCTCCCCCGGGCGTAGCAGCTGAGGGGCGGCATCTTGGACCGATCGAGCCCCGGGTCCGCCATGTACCAGCTTCTCCCGAGGGTCTCCACCGTCTCGACGAAGCTCGCGTTCCGATCCTCCACGATGTACCTGGTGGTGGCGATGGAGACGTCGCCTTCGAGGCCCAAAGCATCGGCGGCGCAGAGGACGGCGGCCATCTGGGTTCCTCCCGCCAGGACCACCTTCGTCCCTCCCATCCCCCTCAAGAGCCCCAGGACGGCGGGGATCATGGGGTCGCCGACCTCTTTCAGCGCCCTCAAGGGGTCGGACCTCATCGATCCGAAGGAGGCGCCGCACCGGTCCAGGGCGGCGTCGACGATCTCCTGCTTCTTGGCCAGGGGGTGATCCAGAAGGCTGCTGGAGACCCTGCCCGGATACCCCAAGGCCTGCATCACCGCCATGGCGGTCGTCGTTCCGCCGGCGATCGACTCGCCGATGAAGATGCAGTCGGAGAGGCTGGCGAGCTTCTTACCCAGGAGGGCAGACCGTTCCATGATCTCGGCGGCGTCGGGGACCGCCGGAGCGAACCGGATGTCGCTTCCGGGAGAGCCGTTCATGTCGACGTAGGGGACGGCGGGCTTTCTCCGCAGGCCGCTGGTCACAAAGAGGGAGGGTATCCCCGAGAGGCTGAGGGCTGCCTTCGTCACCACCGCGGGGGTCGTCGCTCCCTCCGGGGACTCCGGGATCTCGGGGATCGTCACGATCTTGTGGAGCTCGACGAGCTCCGCGTCGGCGCTGGGGGTGTAGTCGGTCAGCTCCGGCGATGCCCCCGCGGCGCTCACTCCGGGGATTTTGCCGGTGTCGGTGTTGGAGAGGACGCAGAGGAAGAGGGGCCTCTCTGGCCGGTAATCAAAGTGAGGGTGGATCCAATCTCGCATGATCAATATGGTGTCTCGCGAGGTATAAAAACTCAACGCCAGAGGAGTTAAGACAAGTAAATCTTACTTGATCGGCGGAAAAGCGAGGTTGCTGATCGGGCAGATGCTATAAGATAACTTCACTGTGGCGTATGTTGGTGTAACCCGTTGGAAAGATCCTAATCTGAGCGGCAGGCGTCGCTTGATGACGATCTATGTTATTCGAGCCTGGATTTCGGCAATATATAAAAATATATAATCTACCGCCCTCCGGAGTTCTGCAATCTTATTTCTCTAATCGAGGTGTTTCCAGTCTCGTTTCTATAAGTCATATTATTTGGCCCGATGTATTCTATTTGCTTTTTGAATCGATTTTCTTGATGATTCTTGCAGCTTGTTTGATACACTCGTCTGCTTTAGCTTGGCTTACATACTGCGTTAAGTCGTAGTCTGCATCCCTGCGAGCTTCATATAAGGTGCCTAACATTTCCCCAGCGGGGGCTATATTTCTTTTAAGCAATATTATAGTTTCTTTGTGCGTTGTACGTTTTGGCAATTTAAGATATCTTTTTGCAACATGAAATGCGGCATAGTATGCTCGATTGACTGAGCATCGATAACATATTTCCGCATGTTTGCTGTTATTTTTATAGATCCAATTAGCTACATCCAAGAATTGTTCTCCTTGAATTGCCATTTTATTCCTCGGAAATGAATCTAATGTTGATAAAGTCTCTCAGGTGGTTTAGTTCATTGATCTTATTGGGATCTGTTTCTGTTTTCCTTCTCAATCTGGTAAAATACTCATCAACTTTAGAGCTAACATCTTCCCATAAATCCAGTATCTGATCATATTTTCCGCCTTTAATTAGGATAACTACATTTGCGTTTATCCATTCAGGATCTTCAAAATCTTTACTGAAATCCACTGAAATTTTATATTTGTATTCAGTACTTTCTAGATATGTATTTACATCCTGGACAATATCATAGAGGATATTATCTAAAAGCTTGTCTTCTGAAGCAAGTTCCTGGATTTTGGGATGGATCTCGACGCGTGCTAATGATAATATTTGAGGTCTCACAGTTGGAATTACTAAAGCTAATCCACCTCCGTGAACAGAAGCGGACACGTAGGTATCAGGTGCTTTTTGTAAGCCTTTTTGAGTAAATACGTCTGCCCACGTACGTATATGTGGTAATTCGGGGCTAATTGGTATGGACAGCAATGAATGCTTGTCAGAATATGTAACCATCCTTAATTGAGTGCGTACAGCCTTATCTGTGGCGATGATATTTGGGGGGGCGCTAATTGTTCGAGTATGGCCCATATTAGTATATTTACCAGGCTGAATTTGCGACAATGTCATGCATTTCACTCTTTTGATGTTGTAATCTCTCCAAACTGTTTTTCATATTCGCTTAATATATCTTTTAACCAATCCTTTAAATTTTTAGCCTCTATTGGTGTAAGCTTGATACAAATTTCTTCAATGTGCTCCATCTTTTGGGGTTTTCCAAGTACTGCTGATTCTACCAAATTTGATCTAACGGTTACAGCGATTGTTTCTATAAATCCCGGTCTGATCCCGCCCACAAAGTAACTTGGAACAATTTCTCGATATAATTCAGATCGAGAACTTGTAGCTTCTATCTTATTAGGCATCTCATTGTTGGCCATGACGTAGTGTTATTCTTGGGGATCGGTCATATATGTTTTGCTCATCACTTTTCCACCAGTGCCTCCGCGACCTTCTTGTCTCGCTCGAATGTATTAACGCCTCACCTTACCCTCCTCGACCACCACCGCCGCCATGGGCCAACACCTTAATCTTGAAAGTCTTCAATCACCTGGAAGACCTTGCGCACGGCTGGGGGCTCACTCCGAGTACGTTGTGCGTTCTCTCTAAGTTAGGTGGGACCCGTGGTATCCTTCCTCCACAGCCATGGTCGGTCCCCCGCCATCCTCTTCCGATCACTCGATCAGGTTCACCTCCACCATCTCGCCCTTCTCCCTTCCTTCGACCTCCTCCGACACCAGGACGTACCCCTCGGCCCGGGCGACGGAGCTTAAGATCCCGGCTCCCGTGGTCATGATCGGCGTCGCGACGCCCCCCTTGAGCCCGACCCTCGCGAAGGTGAGGTATCCGGGCCGCGAGACGATCTTTCCCGCGAGCTTCGCCGGGACCGCTCGCGGGAGGTCGGTCCTGTGGGCCATCATGGTGATGAGGGGCCGGGCGAAGATGTAGAGGGCGGCGAGGGCGGCGACGGGGTAGCCGGGAAGGCAGATCACGGGCGTTTCGTCGATGAACCCGAGGGCGGTGGGCTTTGCGGGGGTGATCCGCACGCCGTGGACGAGGAGCTCCCCCATCTCCTCGATGATCGGGGGGGCGTAGTCCTCCTCCCCGACGGAGGTGCCGCCGGAGATGAGGATCAGATCTGCGTCGAGGTTCTCGGAGATGGCATCCTTGATGAGGCCGGCGTCGTCCTCCACGATTTGGGTCTTCCGGGACGATCCGCCCCAGATCTCGGCGTACATCTCGCAGATCAGCCCGTTCGCCTCCCGGGCCTGGCCTGGCAAGGGCCTCTGGTCGGAGAAGAGGGGGACGAGCTCGCCCCCCGTGGGGATGATCGCGACCTTCGGCCTCTCGTATACCTTGGCATTGGTGAGGCCGAGGGACGCGAGAAGGGCGATGTCGGGGGGCCTGAGCCGGTGGCCTTCTTTTAAAACCGTCTCCCCGAGAGCGACGTCCTCGCCGACCCGGGCGATGTTCCGATAAGGATGGACCTCCGCCGTCGCCTCCAACTCCTCCCCCCGGAGGAGGGAGTCCTCCATCATCAAAACGGCGTCCGCACCCGGAGGAGCTGCCATCCCCGTCCGCACCGGGACGCACCTCCCCTCCCCTGCCTCATCGTCGACCTTCAGGTATACTGGAGCGAGGGGGCTTGCGCCCCTGGTATCCGCCGCCCGAACGGCGTAGCCGTCCATCGCCGCCCTGTTGAAGGCGGGAAGGTTCACCGGAGATTCCAGATCTTCTGAGAGGACCCTGCCTCGGGCGGCGGCGAGATGGACCGCTTCGGACCTCGTCACGGGGCCGCACCTCTCCAGGAGGGCCCTCAGCCCCTCGGCGGCGCCGGCAAGCTCTTTGAACATGGTTCCAACTACTAAGTCCATCCATCTTTAGCCTTCCGTCGGGAAGAAGCCCCTCCGTCCAGGATATTGGCGGCCCGATCTTTCTTCTCCTCCGCTCTCCGTGAAAACAGATATATACGGTCCCGCCGCCACCTCCCCGCAACAAGATCGAACATTATAGATAGTAATTTCGCATCCAAGGTAGAAGGAGAATATCCCATGGCTGCTGTTGTTTGGCTGGAAGAAGTCGGAAAAGACGACGTCTCCGTCGTCGGCGGGAAGGGCGCAAGCCTTGGTGAGATGATAAACGTGGGCGCTCCCGTTCCCGGGGGCTTTGCGGTCACCGCCCAGGCTTATCGAGATTTCATCGTCCGATCCGGGATAGCAAAAGGGATCTTCGAGGCGCTGAAGGTGGACGTCAACGACCCCGCGGCCCTCAACGGAGCCGCTGAGAGGGCGAAGGGGCTGGTTCTGGGGGCGAAGGTCCCTAAAGACATAGAGAAGGCGATCAGGGACCGTTATCGAGAGATGTGCAAGAGGGAGGGAAAGGAGGTCCTCGTCGCCGTCAGGTCCAGCGCCACCGCCGAGGACCTCCCCGACGCCAGCTTCGCGGGGCAGCAGGAGACCTTTCTGAACGTCCTGGGTGACGACCAGGTATTCGAAGCGGTCAGGAAGTGCTGGGCCTCCCTCTACGGGGCGAGGGCGATCTTCTACCGGGTCGAGCAGGGCTTTGAGCACGAGAAGGTGAACATCTCCGTCACCGTTCAGAAGATGATCAACTCCGAGAAGTCCGGGGTGATGTTCAGCTCTCACCCCAGCACCGGGGCGCCGGAGGTGATCATCGAGGCGGCCTGGGGGCTCGGGGAGGCGGTCGTCAGCGGGAGCGTCTCTCCGGACAACTACGTCGTCGACAGGGCGGACAAGAAGATCCGAAGCAGGTTCGTGGCGAAGAAGGAGATCATGATCGTCCGGGACAAGAAGACCGGAAAGACCGTCACCAAGAAGGTCCCCGCCGATAAGAGGGAGAAGGTCGTCCTCTCCGACGCTGAGATCCTGCAGCTCGCAGACCAGGCCGAAGCCCTGGAGAAGCATTACGCCATCCCCCAGGACATCGAGTGGGCCTATGAGGGGGGGAAGATGTACATCCTCCAGTCGAGGCCGATCACCACCATATCGAAGGGCGAAGGGGATGTGATGGAGAAGGCAGAGGGAAGCGGAAAGGTGATCCTCACGGGCCTCGGCGCCTCTCCGGGGGTGGCGACCGGCGAGGTTAAGATCGTATCGGGGTCCCGAGATCTGGATAAGATCAAAGAGGGGGACATCCTGGTCACGGTGATGACGGAGCCGGATATGGTCCCGGCGATGAAGAGGGCCGGAGCCATCGTCACCGACGAGGGTGGGATGACCTGCCACGCCGCCATCGTCAGCAGAGAGCTGGGGTTTCCGGCCGTCGTAGGTACCAAGCAGGGGACTAAGACCCTCTCCGAAGGGATGATCATCACCGTCGACGGAGGGAAGGGGAAGGTTTACGAGGGGCGGCTCAAGACCCCAAAGGCTGCACAGCCGGCCGCGTCTCCCGGATCCTTCGTCTACAAGCCGATCACCGCGACCGAGATCAAGGTGAACGTCAGCATGCCTGAGGCGGCTGAGGCGGCGGCGGCGACCCTCGCCGACGGCGTCGGCCTCCTTCGGATCGAGCACATGATCCTGGGTCTCGGCAAGACCCCGAGGTACTACATCAACGCCGGCAAAGAGGATGAGTACGTCGACGAGCTGGTCGGTGGCGTCAGGACCGTCGCTGAGGCCTTCTACCCCAAGCCCGTCTGGGTCAGGACCCTCGATGCCCCCACCGACGAGTTCCGGGGGATGGAAGGGGGGGAGAATGAGCCCCACGAGCACAACCCCATGCTCGGCTGGCGCGGGATCCGAAGAGACCTGACGGAGCCCGACCACCTCCGGCTGGAGATGAGGGCCTTCAAGAAGCTCCACGAGATGGGCCTCACCAACGTCGGGATCATGCTCCCCCTCGTCCAGCACGTCAGCGAGTTTCAGCGGGCGAAGGCCCTGATGGTGGAGGAGGGGCTCGACCTGGCGAAGATCGACGTGGGGATCATGGTCGAGACGCCGGGAGCCGCCCTCACCATCGACGACTTTATCGAGGAGGGGATCGACTTCGTCTCCTTCGGGACCAACGACCTCACTCAGTACACCCTCGCCGTAGACAGAAACAACGAGAGCGTTGCATACCTCTACACCGAGCTCCACCCGGCGGTCCTGGCCCAGATCGAGTACGTCGTCGAGCGGTGCAACAGGGCCGGGGTCACCACCTCCATCTGCGGCCAGGCCGGTTCCTACCCCGAGATGGCGAAGCGGCTCGTCGAGATAGGGATCACCAGCATATCCGCCAACATCGACGCCGTCGCCGCCGTCCGGGATACGGTGGCCCGGGCGGAGCAGATCATCATGCTGAGGGCGGCAAGAGAGGAGTGATCCTGAGGATGAGACGGCGGAAGAGGTATCCCCCTTGAGAGATCGAGGCCTATCCGAAGAGGAGGTCATGAAGGGCCTCCGGAAGATGAGGGCGAAGGATCTGAGCTACGACCGGATCTTCTCCTCGATGTGCACCCCCCCCCACCCGATAGCTCTGAAGGCGCACCAGCTCTTCCAGGAGACGAACCTGGGGGACCCGGGGCTCTTTCCCGGGTCCGCCGATCTGGAGGCGGAGGCGGTGAGGATGATGGCGGAGCTCCTCGGCCATCCCGAGGCCTGCGGCTACCTCTCGACGGGGGGGACGGAGTCGAACATCCAGGCGATCCGGGCGGCCCGAAACTCCGCCGACTTCCGGGATGGAAACATCGTCGTCCCGAGGTCCGCCCACTTCTCCTTCGACAAGATAGGCGACCTCCTCTCCCTCGAGATCAGGAAGGCGGACCTCGACGGCGACCTGAAGGTCGACGTCGGATCCGTCGAGGAGCTGATCGACGAGAAGACGGTATCCCTGGTGGGGATCGCCGGGACGACGGAGTTCGGTCAGGTCGATCCCATCGACCGCCTCGGGAGGCTCGCCCTGGACTGGGGGATACGCCTCCATGTCGACGCCGCCTTCGGAGGCTTCGTCCTCCCCTTCCTCGGGGGAGACTGGAGGTGGGACTTCTCGGTCGAGGGGGTCACCTCCATCACCATCGACCCCCACAAGATGGGGATGGCGACGATCCCCGGCGGTGGTCTCCTCTTCCGCCATCCTGAGGACCTGGAGAGGCTTGCCGCCTACGCCCCCTATTTGACGGTGGCGAGGCCCAAGGCCCTGACGGGGACTAGGAGCGGCGCTGCCGCGGCCGCCATCTGGGCGGTGATGAACCGCCTGGGGAGGGAGGGCTTTAAAAAGGTCGTCGACGGTTGCATGGGCCTATCGAGGCGGATGGTGGAGGGTGCTAAGGAGATCGGGATCGAGCCCGTCATGGACCCGGTGATGAACGTCGTCACCCTGAGGATGGATGATCCCGAGGGGGTGAGGGCCTCCCTCCTCGACCGCCGGTGGAGGGTCTCTACGACCAGGTCCCCGAAGGCCTTGAGGCTTATCATTATGCCTCATTCGACCGCCGAGAACGTCGACCTCTTCCTAGCAGACCTGGAAGATCTCCTGAGGAAAAGAGCCTGAAACTTCGACGGAAAGATGGCTGGCTGCCGATATAATTGGCCTGAAAAGGCGATCGGTGGCCAGAGAAAGCCTCAAAGGGCATACCCGATCGAGAGGCCCTACATACTGAAAAAATAATGGGATCTTCAGCCCGTCTCGGGCTGAGTTCTTTTTTATGACGTCTGAGCGGCTTCAGACCTTGTGGCCGATGGCGAACTTTCGCATCACTCGGTCCACGGCGATGGTGACGTGGTCTCCCACCTTCGTCTCGGGGACGAATATTACGAACCCCTCGACTCTGGCGATCCCGTCGCCCTGTTTCGCGATGTCCTCGATCTCGACGTCGTACTCCTTTCCGACCTCGACAGGAGCTGTGGACTCAAAGCTGTCGTCCCGGAAAGACCCTCTATCACTTCTGAACAACTACTTCACCTTCCTCATTGAAATGGAGAATGATCAAAACGCTCAGGCCTTGTGGCCGATGGCGAATCTCTGCATCACCCGGTCGATGACGACCTTGACCTGGTCCCCGACCTTGGTGTCCGGGACGAATATTACGAACCCCTCGATCCTCGCGATTCCATCGCCCTTCTTGGCGATGTCCTCGATCTCAACTTCGTACTCCTTTCCGGCCTCAACGGGTGCTGAGGGCGCGAAGCTCTCGCCTCGGAAAGAACCTCTATCATTGCCGTACAAACACTTCACCGTCCTTAGCGAAAAACCGTAGAACAGTTTGCCGCATTGTCCACAGATCGTTACCACTATTAAATCCTTGTGCTCCCATGGATTGGCGGCTGGGGCCTTCGAAAGAACGGTCCGGGCCGGATCTCAAGGTTTGGGGCAGAGGGCAAGCCTTGGTGATTAGAGCGAGGCCTGAAGTTCTGATCCCAGGGGGGTTTGATGATGGGGGGGTCCCGTTCGAGGAGATGATATCTCGTCCCTTCAAACGGCTGGGAATATATCTTATAAAGGCGAACTGCAGCGGGATGAAAGGCCTGGATAGGTACAGGGACGTGATCCCCGACTTCGATCTCTTCGTCGAGGCGATAAGAAGGCCGCTTCCCGTCACCGCGAGGATCAACACCCTCAAGACCGATCGCGATCGGCTGTTATCCCGTCTGCGGGGGGCGAAGGTGGCCTTCACGCCCTTCATCTGGTATCCCTTTGGCCTCCGACTAACGGTGGAGAAGCCCGGAAACCTCCTCGAGAGCCTGATGGGCCAGATCCACATCCAGGAGGAGATATCAATGGTCTCACCCGTCGTCCTTGGTCCCAAGCCGGGAGAGAGGATCCTGGACCTCTGCGCCGCTCCGGGGAGCAAGACGACCCAGATCGCCATGATGATGGAGAACTGGGGGCTCCTGGTGGCGAACGATCCCGCCAACACCAGGGTCGCCTCCCTCAGGTCGAACTGCGAGAGGGCGGGGGCGGTGAACGTGGTGGTGACCAGGTATGACGGCCGCCGCTTTCCCGACAGGGGGTTCGACCGGGTCCTCGTCGACGCCCCCTGCACCGGCCAGGGGATGGCGAGGAAGGACCTTAAGGTTCTGGACCGGTGGAGCCTGAAGCGCTCTCTGGGGCTTCAGCGGCTCCAGCGGGCCCTCCTCAGGAGGGCGTTACAGGTAACAAGGCCTGGCGGGGCGGTCGTCTACTCCACCTGCACCTTCGCCCCCGAGGAGAACGAGGGGGTAGTCTCCTGGGCCCTGGGGCAGGTCCGCGGGGTCAGGCTCGAGGACGCCTCCGTCCGGGGACTGGCGGGGAGCCCCGGCCTCGCAGAGTGGGAAGGATCCCGGTTCGGAGACGAGGTGGAGCGGTGCACCAGGTACTACCCCCACCAGAACGACGCAGGAGGATTCTTTGTCGCAAAGCTCATTAAAGAATAGGTCCCTCCTCCAGCCGATGGATCGGGCCAGGGTGGTGGAGATTATGGGGTCCAGGTTTGGGATCCCTCCGGAAGCCTTCGAGGGGGTGAGCTTCTCCCTCCGGGGAAGGAATGTATGGGCCTTCAGCCTCCCCGAGATCCCCGACCTGGCCTGGGAGACGGTGGGGCTCCGGGTCATCTCGGTCAGGGGACGGGTACCCAAGCCCACCACCGCCGCCCTCCAGCTCTTCGGTCGTCATGCCACCAAGAACGTCGTCGACCTCGGGACCGAGGATGCTCTCAAGTTCGCAGCTGGGGAGAGGCAGAGGATCTCGGCTCCCGTCGAGGACGGGTACGTGGTGGTATCTCATGGGGGTGACGTCCTGGGGTGCGGCCAGTACCTCGATGGGGAGCTGATCTCCCTCCTCCCAAAGGAGCGGAGGATCGGGAGGGCGGAGCCGGAGGAGGGGCGCTCGGGGAGGGGTGACCTCTGATCTCATCCCTGGTCCGGAAAGCGTCCTCAGAAGACTCCGTCTCCTGCCGGGACGGCTGGCTCGATCCCGCCTCCCTCCTCTCTCTATACTGCGAGCCATTGAAACTTTTTCGGCTCGCAAACCTCCTCCGGGAGGAGAGGTGCGGCGACGAGGTCTCCTATGTCATCAACAGGAACATCAACTTCACCAACCGGTGCGTCGGAAACTGCAGCTTCTGCGCCTTCAGGCGGGCCGATGGCTATCTCCTCACCGAGGAGGAGATCCTCGGGAGGGTGGAGGCGGCGGAGAGGCTCTCCGCCACCGAGATCTGCCTCCAGGGGGGGCTGGCCCCGGGCCTTGTCCTGGAAGACTACTGCCGGATCCTGGAAGCGATAAAGGAGGATTATCCGAGGATGCACCTCCACGCCTACTCCCCCATGGAGGTCTTTTACATGTCGAAGAGCTCCGGAACGACCCCGGCGGAGTCGATAAGGGAGCTACAGCGGGCCGGGCTTGGATCGATGCCTGGGACCGCGGCCGAGATCCTGGTCGACCGGATTAGAGAGGAGATCTGCCCCTCCAAGCTCTCGACGGACCAGTGGCGATATATCGTCACCACAGCCCACCGGCTGGGGGTTCCCACCACCTCTACCATCCTCTACGGCCACGTCGAGAGGCTGGAAGATCGGATAGCCCACCTCCACCTCCTTCGGGAGATCCAGGCGGAGACGGGCGGCTTCACTGAGTTCGTCCTCCTCCCCTTCATGCCGAAGAACAACCCCCTGGGAGGCCGGGCCCGGAGGATGGGGGTTCTCGAGAACCTCAAGATGCACGCCCTCGCCCGGGTCGCCCTCCACCCCCTCATCCCCAACATCCAGGCGAGCTGGGTGAAGCTGGGGAGGGACCTCGCCGGCAGGACGACCTGGTGGGGGACAAACGACCTCGGCGGGACCCTCATGGAGGAGAACATCTCCCGGACCGCCGGGGCCACCGAGGAGGAGGGGATCACCCCCCAGGAGCTCTGCGACCTGATCGAGAGGAATGGGCGGGTCCCGATCCAGAGGACTACCCTCTACGGCCGGGTGAAGTGATCCTTCGACGCGAGGGGGCGGTACTGCCGGCCGGTCCCTTATCCTCCATCTCCTCCGGAGGTGGCGTCCTCATCTCGTCACCTTTCTTCTGGTCGCCCTCCGGATCGGCGGTCTTCGGCAGGTCGTTGTAACAACAAATATCAAATAGTACGAGCAATTCTATTCTGGGGAGTTTATCTGATAAACAAGTCTTCCACTTTGGTCCTGATATATCTCCTGGTCGGCCTCCTGGCCTTGGCCGGGGCCGCCGAGACGGTCACCGTCACCGGTTCGACGACGGTGATGCCCCTGGTGGAGGTCTCGGCCGAGAAGTTCAACCTGATCCAGGATCGGGTCATGGTGACCGTCAGCGGCGTCGGGGGGTCGGGGGTGGGGATAAAGAACGTAGCAAGCGGCTTCTCCGACATTGGGATGTCCTCCCGGATGGTGAGGGCCGACGAGATCGAGCTCTACGGGGACAACTTCTCCGTCTACCTGATAGGCTACGACGCCATATGCGTCACCATCAGCGAGCCGATATACGAGGCTGGCGTCACCAGCATCAGCCGCCAGCAGCTCCGGGCGATTTACGACGGGAACCTGACGAACTGGCGGGATCTGGGGGGCCCCGACACTGATATCTACGTCGTGGCGAGGATGGTCGGCTCGGGGACAGGCGACCTCTTCAACGAGATGGTGATGGGGGACCTCCAGACCGAGACCCTCGGCGCTGACACCTACGCCCAGAACAACGGGGAGATGAAGACCGCCATAACCAAGAGCGATAAGGCGATCGGATATCTGGGATTCAACTACGTCCAGGACGGGGCTCTCAGGGCGATAGCCTACGAGGGGGTCATTCCCACGGCCGAGAGCATCAGGAGGGAGGATTACCCCCTCTCTCGTCCCCTCTACGTCATGACCTGGAACGAGCCCGACGCTGGAGAGGAGGCCTTCATCGACTTCCTTCTGGGGGAGGTGGGGCAGTCTTTGGTGGAGGAGATCGGCTTTCTCCCGATCGGCTGAAAGATCTGGCCACCCCAAAGCCGGGGCCGATGTGGAGCAGAAATTTCGACGGCAAAAATAAGTTGGAGGGAGTGGCGCTTGGCCTTACGGCTACAAGCGCCCACTCAAATACCATCGCGATTTTTTTATCATCAGCATTCGGGGCAGTACTGGGCCTTGGAGGTGTCGTTCCAGGAGTCGCCCCACGCCTTATCGCGACAGGTGCAGTCGAAGATCTCCTCCTCGCCCCAGAGCCTGTCGTAATCCTCCATGGAGCCATAGCCGCCTATGCAGCAGGTGAGCCAGTCAGCCCTCGGCTTTGATCCACTGCAGCTGGTGCAGATCTCCATGTTCTTGGTGATCTTGAAGGTCCCGATGTAGTTCTCATCGATCTCGATGAGGGGGCTCTTCCACGCATCGCCTGATTTGCAGTCGACGCCTGCTTTGGTCATCAGCTGGCCGATGTGGACCGACCCCTCAGTAACATCTTCCTCGATCTTCATCTTGGTGCTGCTGAATCCCTTTATTGGCGAGGAGCTGTAGTACTTCGTCTTTGGCCACTTCTCTTGGTTTTTGAGCTCTACGCCTATATCCTTAACGAAGGCGGAGGCGTACTCGATCTGGTGGAGCATCGAGACCCCCTGACCATCACCACAAGCGGCAGTATTGTAGTTCTTGGCCTCAGTCCTCTCCTTCAGCTTGGAGTTGTAGACGATGGGATTTTCGGCGTAGTACCCCGTCCCGTAAGCCATCGCCACGGGGGAGTAGACCATCTCGTTCTGCTCCATGAATGATATATTCCCGCCGTTGCCATCGCCGGCGGCAGTATTCTTTATGTAAGCGAGCGTATTCTGGTCTTGGGTGCACGTTCCTCCTGAGCTGCTCTGATTTGAGCTGATCAGGAACGCCGCGTCCATGGTCCCGCTGCCGTGCAGGTAATTTTCGAGCTGCAGGGACTCGGTGTTCACTTTCTGGTAGACCATCACGAAGCCCTCTCCCGCCACGTCCTGCTCCAGCTTCTGCTCGTTCTTTAAGTAATACCCGTCCGGGTTTGTGGCCGCCCAGGCGGGGCCCGAGATCGCGAGCAACACCAGGAGCGCCGGCCATATTTTCATCATCATCCCTACACCTCTCATTTTTCTTCCCTTCTCCTAACATCCCGATATAAATCCGGGATAACATGACATTTTTTGCTATATATTTCTTTCTGAGTCTGATTTATCTTTAAATTCATGTAAATGTTAACATCTTCTCTTAAAATAATGGAGATTTAACCGAATAAACGGCCGCCAGGAAGGTCTCTCCTGCCTTTCTTCTGGCGGAGGAGGATCATAGCCTGGTATGCTAAATCGGTTTTCATAGGCCGTTTTTCATCCTGATTAAGGCGGCCACCGGTCAAGATCCATCAAATTAATCATTTTTCTTTTACTTATAGCAAACCCAATTGATCAATCTATTTTGTTCTTATTTAAACCTTTTTGTTTTAGCTCAGGACTGTATAGACCCGAAACCTTTGACTTTAAATACTCAACAATCCCATATAACCAGAACCTTTATACCAGATTAAGCGGAAAGGAATGGGCTGTTTGGTGTATCGAATGGTCGATCATTACCAACCCCTTTATTGCTCCCCCATCCCGGAGGGGGAGGCCCTCCTCCCCGGAGAGAGGACCGCCTACGTCTGCCGGCACTGCGGCGCCACGCCCTTCATGGACGGGTCCCATCACTCCAAGAGCTGTCCTAGATACCGCCCCTGAGGTCTAAGAAGGCGAAAGCTGCGGGAAAGTCCACGGATCTGAAAGTCCGTGGCATGGGTCCATAGGTGTCAGGGTAGAGGCGGAAAGCCCTCGATCCCCCAAAGGGCGCCTCCGATGGGCGCATCTATCTCTCCTCCCGAGGATCGAAAAAATTTGGGGGATGAGGGGGCCCTCACCCCCCGGGTCGCTCCAACGAGATCCGGGCCTCACCCCTCCCGACGTTGTGTCTGATATCCAGGGAGTCGGTGGACGACATCGACCAGATTATATCGACGGTCTGGCCTGGATTGAGGGTTCTATCAAACCGGTCGCCGGTGTCCATCTTCCTCTTGAACTCGATCACCGTCCAGCCGTCGGCCTCCCTACCGCCGGCCTCCAATATGTCGTCGGCACCGCCGAGCTCCTCATCCGGAGGGTGAGGGCCGTAGACCCCCGTCGAGTAGAGGTCGAGGACCGTCGCCTCGCCCCTGGAGACCCAGCCCATCACCATGTCGGCATCCTTCATCGCCTGGGTCGGCTCGAAGCCTATCGCGACGAACCCCTCGGCCCGGCCGGCGAGCCCCATGTACAGGGTATCGCCATCATTCCTCCAGCTGACGACGTATCTTCCGCCGGATAGGGAGAGGTTCTTCGAGTACTCCCCCATGGAGATGACGCCGTCGGGGGCCCATCCGGCGGCCTCTAAGGCGGTGTCGTGGACGGAGACGACGCCGGAGGGGGCTTTTTCGGCGGATCTCCCTTCCACCGGGGCGGAGGCCCCAGTCTCGGCGTCGTCTTCACCTGTATCATCGCCGTTTTCTCCTGCGGCGGCCTCTGCCGCGGCCCCGAGGCGGAATGCTACGAGCTTAGGGTCGGCCCCGACTCCGGCGGGCCAGACGATGGTGTCACCGGCGACTGCGGGCCAACCGTTGATCCCGGCCGGAGCCCGCGTCTCCCATACCTCCTCCCCCGTCTCGGCTCGGAAGGCGTGGATGGTGCCGTCGTACTCCGCGGCGAAGACGAGGTCGTTTATCACCGTCGCTCCGCCGAGGGCCATCGTCTTGAAGGACCTGATCCATAGGATCTTGCCTGTCGCGGCATCGATCGCTACGAGCTCCCCGGTCCCGTTGTTGAAGTCTATCGTCGACGAGTCGATGGAGGTCGGCGTCCAGTCGGTGAACATGTTCACCACGGGGACGTAGAGGATGCCGTCGGCGTAGGCCATGGGGGTCTCAACCCCGCCGAGGACTCCGGGATATATCCGGGTCGTCCCGTTCGGCAGCACGTCCAGCTGAGCGGCATCGTCGTACTCCCCGACGACCGCAGACCAGAGGACCTCCCCGGAGCTCCGGCTGAAGGCGTAGACCTTCCCCAATTTTCCCGCACCGATGACGATCTTCTGGCTCATCCCCTCGACGACCAGCTCCGCCAGGATCGGCGAGCTCTGGAAGTCGTGGTCGAAGAGGTCGTGGGGGAGGACCTGGGAGAACCAGATCATCTCCCCCGTCCCGTGATCGAGGGCGACGATGCTGTCGGTGTAGAGGTTCGGCCCTGGCCTGCTCGTCCCGCTCGGCCACTCCTCGGTGCCGGGGAAGGGAGCCGGGTTTCCGATCCCCCAGAAGGTGATCCCGGTATCGACGTCGACGGCGGGGGGATACCAGGCTCCTCCGCCGCTGTTGATCTCCGGGTGGCCCCAGAGATCTGGCGAGTCGACGGTGGAGAAGCTCCAGACGACCTCGCCGGTCTCGGCATCCAGGGCGCTGATCACCCCTATCCCCCCCGGAGCGTAGAAGACGTCCCCGGTCCCCGGAACGGTGGAGACGTAGACGAGGCCGGCGTAGACGGAGGGCTGGATGTCGATACCCGTGGTGGCGACCTCTGAGAGCCTCGTCGTCCAGACCTCCTCCCCGGTCCCGGCGTTGAGGGCGGTGACGTTGTAGAGGTCTTTTGCTACGAAGACCTTCCCCCAGCCGACGGCAGGTCCGTTGGGGCCGACGACCTCGGCGACGTTGTAGAGCCGCGACCATAGGGGCTCGCCCGTCTCCAGGTCCAGGGCGAAGACGTTGCACCTCAGGTCCTGGAAGTAGACGACGTCCCCTACGATGATGGGGTTAGAGGCCGCAGCGCCGTAGGCCCCGATCCCGGGTATAGGAAACGACCAGGCGATGGCCAGATCCCGGACGTTCTCGGAGTTTATGGCGGAGCCGGCGGCCGTCCTGGTGTTCTCATAGTCCCCGTTGGGGAGGGGCCAGTCTTTCGCCCCGTCCGACACCTCCGGGGGCGTCGGACCTCCTCCGGCGGGGTCGGCGGCAAGAGCCGCGACGGCGAGGATCAGGGCGACGATCCCCGCCGTTCCTATCGATCTTCGGGCTTTTATCAAGATGATCACCTCTTTTATCTCTTGCTCATATCTTTTGATCTCCTTCCATATCCATCTACTTCTCTCCCCAGGAGATTATCCTTCTGAAATCCAATTTCATATTTAAAATAAAAATAACTGATCCAAGAAGACGAAGGAGCTGTTCTGAACAACCATCGAAAAATATGATCTGCGGCCTGGGTCCGCAGGATTCCTTCAGCCCGGCGACGGGGTGATCGTCCGCGGCCGGAAGATCGTCTATCTGGGGCCTAATGGGGCTAACCTTTCGCCGTCCCCCCTCCAAGGCCTCCACCAGGTCGGCGCCGCACCCGGTCGCTTCTCTGGCGATATCGACGGCGGGCTCGATCTCGGCCATGATTCTCTCGCCGTTCCCTTCAGCGCCACCCCGGGCGGCGGCGGTGACGGCCCCAGAGCTCAGGTGGCCGAGGATCACCCGAAGGGGGTATGAAGGTGCTCTGCGCCGTGCTCGACGGAGCCGAGGACTAGGGGGCCTGCGACGTTTCCCGCCACCCTGATGACGAAGATCTCGCCGAGGCCCTGGTCGAAGACCAGCTCAGGTGGAACTCGAGAGTCGGAGCAGGTCAAGACCGTCACGAAAGGGCTCTGGCCGGATAGAAGCTCGCTCCCGGGAAAGAAAAGCTTAAATCGATTGGCGGAGACATATAAGTGCCCATAAGGCAAAAAGTGGGAGGTTAGTCATGAAATACTCGAGATTTGTGGGAATCGTCCTCCTGGCCTCCGCCCTATTCATAGGGCTTGGGGCAGCCGAGGATCTGACCCCCGACGCCATCATGCTGGAGACGGAGACGAACATGACCATCACCGGCCTCAGCTACGCCGATGATGACGAATGGGTCGAGGTGGTGAACCCCGGGATGGCGAGCCAGGACTTCACCTTCTGGACCCTGGAGGATGAGAACAACAACACCTACTCCTTCCCCGAGGGGTTCGTCCTCCTCCCGGGAGCGGCCGTGAAGGTCCACACCGGCCAGGGGAACGCGACGGAGACCGATCTCTATTGGGGTCGCGACGACCTGGTCTGGGATGAAGAAGAGGTGGCTACCCTCAAGAACGCCGCCGGCGAGATCGTCGCCGGATATCCGGAGAGCGCCTGAGCTCTGAAGAGCCCTTGCCCTCCTCACCATTTTTTGCTCTCTATCTCGGTTGCGCGATGCTGTTGTCTCTCCGCCTTCTTGTCTCTGGAGATCTCCCTCCATGCGGATGCTCTCCCAATCGATTAAATTACTATATTTAATAACTTTAATATATCTAAAATAGAGGAAGTGACTATCGATTATAACGACATTTACGCCCTCATAGCCTATTATACTCTCGATCCTCTTCTTTAACTAATGAACAATTTTGGAGATAACTATATATATTTTGAGAATGAGTACCTCCCTCAGGAGGTGTGAAGATATGAACTCCATATCTATGGTACTAAAGCTGATCCTGATATCGGCGCTGGCGATTTCGGCCGTCGGGATCTCCTGGGCAGAGGGTGAGGATGTCGGGATCGATGCTGAAGAGGATGGCGTTTACGGCGTCGGGATCGAGAACGTCAGCTGGGTCGACGAGTGGGTGGAGATATCCAACCTCGGGGAGTCTGCCCAGGATCTGACGGGCTGGACTCTGAAGGACGAGCAGAACCACACCTACTCCTTCCCCGAGGGGTTCGTCCTGGCGGCGGGAGGTAGGGTGTTGGTTCATACCGGCGTCGGAGACGACTCGGCCACCGACCTCTACATGAACCTGGGCACCCCGATCTGGAACAACGGCGGCGACCTCGCCACCCTGATGGACGCCGACGGGAACGTCGTCTCTGCCTTCACGAAGCCAGAGGGGGAGGAGGGCGAGGAGTAGGGAGCGGAGCCGAAGGTGGATGGAGCTCGGCTCCAGACGATCCATCCGTACCTTCAGGTTTTCTTTGGGCGGGGCCTCCAAAGGGTCCCCCGCACGCATTTTGTTAAACTAATTATAATAAAACTCTTTCGATCTGTCGTCGATTATCCTCCGGATCCCTTGGTGCTTTCGGAGGGGCCGGTCAGCATGGGAGCTGACCGATCAGATCCATCGCCGCACCCTCCTCCTGTAATCGAGGTACTCCTCGCCGAAGGCCTCTTCCAGCATCTTCTCTTCCCTCGGCATGAAGAGCGCCTCCATCAAGCCCGCAAAGATCAGGGGGAAGAGGAGGCCTGCGAGGGACCCGAGGACGACCGCCTCGCCGAGGAGGATCGTGGCCATCCCCAGGTACATGGGGTGGCGGCTGATCCGGAAGGGGCCTGAGACGATGAGGGCGGTGGGAATCTCCTGGGGCTTAACCGTCGTGCCGCACCGCTTGAAGAGAGAATCCGCCCACAGGTTCAAGACGACGCCGAAGCCGATCAGCAGAACTCCAACAAAAGCCCATGGAGGCTCCGCCACCTGCCGCGTGGGATACGTGCAGTGTAACGCGGCGGATAGGACGAGGAGGGCCGCGAAGATCGTCGGGGGCTGGATCTCGGACTTCATCCGGTCAAAAATTATCGGATCCGGGATAAATATCTTCTCCGGGCTTTCGGCCCACGTCCATCTCCATCGGCCCCACGGGGGAGGAGAGCGTCCTCGAGGATATTGAGGTGAAGCCCGCCCTCCGCATCGAGGATGCGATCTCCCCCCGGTCGAAGGCGATCTCGCCCCCCAACAGCTCCGCCGGGAGCCAGCCGAGCTTCATCGCCGTCGGCTTCGTCCTCTCGTTGGTGAGGCCGTCGTGGAGGCTCACAAAGACTCCGCCGGGGTTCAAGGCATCCCGGACCTTCTCCATCAGGGGACCGAGCATCCCCCGGCAGGAGTAGAGGGAGGCGGAGGCGAGGATGAGGTCGTACTCCCCTCCGATGGCGTCCTGGGAGAAGTCCCCGGCGACCACCTCCACCCGCCCCTCCATCCCCGCCTCCCGGACGAACCTCTCGGCAGCCTCCGCCACCGGCGGTAGGTCGAAGACGGCCCCCCTCATCACCGGGTGGGCGGCCACCACCGCCACAGAGATCAGCCCCGGCCCGCCCCCCAGGTCGAGCATCCTCCGGAAAGATGGAAACTCCGGAAGCTCCCCGATAGCCCTCGCCACCATCTCGGCGACCCCAGCCCGCTGGTACTCGGCGACGGCAGCCGCCCACCGGCCTGTATCTTCCCTAGATCTCGGCTCCTCGGCCCTCTTCCCTTTCGGCGGGCCGTCGACGACGTGCGTGGTCAGATCTTCACAAACAGGCTCTATATAACGCCACTGTTCCGTGAGAAAATTCCCCACGTACGTCGGGCCATCTCCGACCAGAAAGGTCGTGGCGATCACGGAGTTTTGATAGAGGCCTTCTCTCTTGATGACGAGGTCGAAGGCGGCAAGGCCGTCGAGGAAGATCCTCGTTCTCTCGGGAGAGCCTCCGAGGATCTCCGCCAGATCCTCCGCCGACCTCCTCTCCCCGAGGTGGTCGAAGACCCCGAGCTCGATCCCGGTGAGGAGGAGCCTCGTCTTGATCGGAGCAATGATGAGGGAATAAAGCTCCGAGAAGCCTGCGGCCGCCTCCGACGTCTCCGCTCTGTCGGGCCTCATCTCGCAGCCCTCGAATAGACCGTCCTTCCCTCGTGCCTGATCCGGAGGATCCGGTGGTAGGGTATCATCGTCTCGCCGCGGGCGAAGAAGGACCTGCCGAGGGAGATCTCGCTCCCCTTCAAGGTGATCCTGTCCATCGGAGCACCCCGGTGGAGGATCTCGATCTCGCAACTCTCCATATCGAGCCCCCGCCACTTGATCTCGTTCAGGATCTCCCTGGGGTGTCTTCCCGCGGTCTCAAACTCGGCCATAATCTCTCCTTTCAACCCTCCATATTCACCTTATCTCCTTCTCCTCCTATTTCTCACCCATCCCTGAGAAAGCCTTTTAGGGGATCGGGCTATTGGCTCATTCATTCCCGGTTAAATCGGACTTGATCGAAATGTTCCCCGAGGACGCTTATAATCTGGAGTTCTTCAAAGACGAGGGCTTCACCCGGAAGACCTGCGAGAGGTGCGGCGGCCGTTTCTGGACGAGGGACCCCTCCAGGACCACCTGCGGAGACCCACCCTGCGACCCCTACACCTTCATTGGATCGCCGGTCTTCCGCCGGGAGATCGGACTGGACGAGATGAGGGAGCACTACCTCTCCTTCTTTGAGGGAAGGGGCCACACCCGGATAAAGAGGTATCCTGTCATCGCTCGGTGGAGGGACGACATCTACCTCACCATAGCCTCCATCGCCGACTTTCAGCCCTTCATCACCTCGGGGCTCGTACCGCCGCCCGCAAACCCCCTGACGGTATCCCAGCCCTGCATCAGGCTCGACGACCTCGACTCCGTCGGGAGGAGCGGCCGCCACCTCACCACCTTCGAGATGATGGCCCACCACGTCTTCAACACCCCCGAGGAGGAGATCTACTGGAAGGACAGGACCGTCGCCCTCTGCGACGAGCTCCTTCTGGGCCTGGGGGCCGATCCCCTGGCCGTCACCTACAAGGAGTCGCCCTGGGCCGGAGGGGGGAACGCCGGACCCAGCGTCGAGGTGATGATCGGCGGCCTGGAGCTCGCAACCCTCGTCTTCATGGATATGAAGGTCTCGCCTCGGGGCGAATACGAGATCAAGGGAGAGCGGTACGATCGGATGGAGAACTACATCGTCGACACCGGCTACGGCCTCGAGAGGTTCGTCTGGGCCTCCAAGGGCTCTCCGACGATATACGACGCCATCTTCCCCGAGGTCGTCGCCACCATATCGGACCTGGCGGGGCTCGAATCTGCCGTATCCGACGACGAGCGGGCCCGGATCCTCGCCTCGAACGCCCGCCTCGCCGGGATGGTCGACCTGGAGGAGGCTAGCCTCCGGGACCTCCGGGGGCGGGTGGCCTCCGATATAGGGATCTCGGCGGAGAAGCTCGACGAGATCATCGCGCCCCTGGAGCGGATCTACGCCGTCGCAGATCATACCAGGTGTCTCGCCTACATGCTCGGGGACGGGATCATCCCCTCCAACGTCAAGGCCGGCTACCTCGCCAGGCTCGTCATCCGGAGGACCCTCCGGCAGATGAAGGACCTCTCCATCGAGGTGCCTCTATCCGACCTGGTATCGATGCAGCTCTCGAGGCTCGACTATCAGGACCTCGACGAGCGGCTCGGGGCGATCATCGAGATCCTCGACCAGGAGGAGGAGAGGTACGCTGAGACCCTGGAGAAGGGCCGTCGCCTCGTGAAGAGGATCGCCGAGGGGCGCGGAAAGAAGGGAGAGACGATCCCCCTCTCGGAGATGATATCCCTCTACGACTCCCACGGGATACCGCCGGAGATCGCCAGGGAGGCGGCCCTGGAGGCGGGGGTCGAGGTCGAGCTCCCCGACAACTTCTACTCCCGGGTCGCGAGCACCCACATCAAGGCGGAGAAGGCGGATAAGGAAGAGCTCGAGATCGACCTCCCCGAGACCCGCCGGCTCTTCTACGAGCGGCCCTTCGAGAGGAAGTTCCAGGCGAGGGTCGTCGGCCTCGTCGACGGGATGGTCGTCCTGGACCAGACCCTCTTCTACCCCGAGGGGGGCGGCCAGCCCGGAGACCGCGGCCTGATCCGGAAGGGGTCGAGGGCCTTCAGGGTCGTCGACGTCCAGGCGGCGGGAGGAGTCGTCCTCCACCGGATCGCCGAGGATGAGACGGCCGCCGATATCAGGCCCGGCGACTCGATCGAGGGGGAGGTGGATATGTCCCGGAGGCTCGCCCTCGCAAGACACCACACGGCGGCCCACATCATCCACGACTCGGCGAAGAAGGTTCTGGGAAGCCACATCTGGCAGGCGGGGGCCCAGAAGTCGGAGGACCGGGCGAGGCTCGACATATCCCACTACAAGCGAATAACCCGCAACGAGCTACAGGAGATCGAGGTCCTGGCGAACAGGATGGTGATGGAGACCGTCCCGATATCGACGGGCTGGCTCGACAGGTCCGAGGCGGAGAAGAGGTTCGGCTTCGAGCTCTACCAGGGAGGGGTCCCGCCGGGGAAGTCGATCAGGGTCGTCCAGGTCGGGTCCGACGTCGAGGCCTGCGCCGGGACCCACTGCACCAACACCGGGATGGTCGGCCCCATAAAGGTCCTCAGGACCGAGCGGGTCCAGGACGGGGTGGAGAGGATCGAGTTTGCCGCCGGCGAGGCCGCGGTCCTGAGGGGTCAGGAGAGGGACGACCTCCTCTTCGCCGCCGCCGAGGCCCTCAGCGTCCCCGCGGAGCAGCTCCCCAAGACAGCAGCCCGGTTCTTCGAGGAGTGGAAGGACCTCAAGAAGGAGGCTGCCCGCCTCAAAGAGGACCTAGCTCGGGCCCAGATGGAGGGGCTCATCGGCAGGGCCACCGATCTGGGCGGCCTCTCGGTCGTCGTCGCCATCCTCCAGGATGCCGACGTCGAGGAGCTGATCAAGGCCGCATCGATGATCTCGGGGAAAGACTACGTCGCGATCCTGGGAAGCGAGAAGGGGGGGGCGAAGATCGTCGTCGCCGTCGGCAATACGGGCCTGGCCAGGGGGCTTTCGGCCGGCGATATAGTTAAGGCGGCGACGAAGGTCGTCGGCGGCGGGGGCGGCGGAAAGCCCGAGATCGCTCAAGGGGGCGGCCCCAGGGCGGAGCGGCTCCGGGAGGCGCTGGAGGCGGGTCTGGCGAGGGTTCGGGCCGCCTCCGGCGCCTGAACTATTCATCGCTCCCCCTCGTCTCGGGAGGGCGATTCCTCACCGGCTGCCGGAGTAGGGGGTGAAGGGGTCCCGGTTCCGCCAGGACCGGGCCATGTAGATCAGGTCGGCCTGCATCTCTCTGTCGTTGACCCCGAGCCGCTTCATCACCGTCCGGAGATCCCGGCGGCTGTAGCCGCTGCTGAAGAGAAACTCGCCGACTATCTCCATCAGGTCCCTATATGTCGGCTCCGCCCCCTCGGCGAAGACCTCGGCGAGGAGGGCGAGGGTCGCGGGGCTCAGGGAGTCGGAGTCGATCCTGATCCCCGCTCCCTTGCTCACCAGGTTCTCCAGGCTTCTCATCTCTCTGACGTTAAAGCTCTCCCGCTGCACCTTCATGCACCCCCGAAATCCTGCATTTCGGGCCGTGGGGTGCGGGTCCCCTTATCCGTGAGATCCGCTTAAACTATTGACAAATGGCGCCACATTATTTATAACTTTCTAATATAAATTGATAATAACGTATAATATCTCTAATGATTAACTATTATTATCGATATTTGCCGATCATTAATTCGGCTCCCTGAACGCTGGCCGAGCTGCCTCTGCCGGCCCACTACGATGCCGAAAGGGGATCGGGATGGGGTTACGGGAGAATATGGGCCGGACTTGACCTGCTCTGTAGACGCCGATGGACTCCGAGGAGATCTGGACCGACCAATTAAACCAGAAAAAGATCGAAAAATGGGCCGATCGTCTCCCCCAGTTGGCGGAGGGTATGAAAGGAGGCGACGACCCTTTTCGTCGAGGGTGGAGGCCTTAGTCCACGTCCCCCTCTATCTTGAACGATACTCTCACCTTGGCCCTGTAGGCGACGATCTTTCCTCCCTCGAGCTTCACGTCCAGCTCCCTCACCTCCGCCACCCTCAGGTCCCTCAGGCTCTTGGCCGCCTTCTCGATGGCGACCTTCGCCGCATCTTCCCAGCTGGTCGGGGAGGACCCCACCAGCTCCACAATTTTATAGACGCTCTCGGGCATCTTTATTTCCTCCATATAAGTGCAACACTTCATTATAGAGGTCAAAGTTTATATAATTTCTCTATCTTCTCTGCTCATCCTGATGAGACGGATTATGGATCGACAAGAAATAAATAATGATGATAAAATTATGCTCTGCCGTTTTGCACGACCAACGTGCGATATTTTATCATATTATATAAAATTTATTTACAATAAATTCCTCGATCCGAGCCTATGCCCCTCTGAAACGACGTTTAAAAATCCTGATCTATCATCCAACTTAGGCATCCCGGCGGAACCGATCGACAAAATTCATCCCGATGGCGGAGGTTCGAAGGGTTGGATATCTGATGGGGGGCGAAAAGGACTAAAGATAATAGCCCCGATGGAGGAGGGATGGCTGCCGGAAACCCGGAGTTAGGATTGGAGCTCTCGGCCCTCGCCCGGATCTCGGAGAGGGCCGCTTCGTTGATAAGCCGCCAGAAGGAGGTGGTAGTCGCCTCCCACGTCGACGCCGACGGCCTCACCTCCGCCGGGATAATCTCAGCCGCCCTCGATCGGGCGGGGGTCGAGCGGAAGACCCTCTTCTTCAGGCAGCTGGACCTCCCCGCCCTGGAGGAGATCGCGGACCTCGGCCCCGACCTCGCCATCTTCACCGACCTTGGGTCCGGGATGCAGTCGGAGATCGTCGGGATCGGCCTATCGGCGGTCGTCGCCGACCACCACCGCCCCCAGGGCTCGGGGGTGGAGCACCACATAAACCCCCACCTCGCCGGCCTCGACGGCGCCACCCAGCTCTCCGGCAGCGGCACCTCCTTCCTCCTGGCGCGGGCCCTCGCTGGGGCCGTCGGTTGCAGAGGCGAAAACGACGACCTCTCGGCACTGGCGATAGTCGGCGCCGTCGGAGACCTCCAGGACATGGCGAAGGGAAGGCTCGTCGGCCTCAACCGCTGGATTCTCGATATCGGCGTCGAGGCGGGGGCCCTCTCCTTTGGTCGCGACCTGAAGCTCTTCGGGAAGCAGACGAGGCCGGTCTTCAAGATGCTGGAGTTCTCGTCGGATCCGTACATACCGGGGCTCTCGGGGGATGAGGACGCCTGTATCTCCTTTCTCAAAGAGCAGGGGATCAGGCTGAAGGGCGAGAGGTGGAGGCGGTGGATCGACATGAGCCCCGAGGAGAAGGCCAGGATCGCCTCGGCCCTGGTGAGACGGGGCCTGCGGGCTGGCCTATCAAACCCCCAGCTGGAGAGGCTCGTCGGCGAGGTCTACGTCCTCCTGGCGGAGCAGGAGGGGACGGAGCTTCGGGACGCGAGCGAGTACTCGACCCTCCTCAACGCCACCGCTCGGTACGGCCACTCGGGCGTCGGCCTTGCGGTCTGCCTCGGGGACCGGGGTAGGGCCCTGGAGGAGGCGAGGCTCCTCCTGAGCGAGCATCGACAGAACCTCGTCAACGGCCTGAAGCTGGTGAAGGAGGAGGGGATCGTGCCGTTGGACCACATCCAGTACTTCGACGCCGGAGACCGGATCTTGGAGACGATCGTGGGGATCGTCGCAGGGATGAGCTTTCAGACCGCCGACAGGAGGAAGCCGATCCTCGCCTTCGCCGCCGCCGAGGATGGCAGGCTGAAGGTATCGGCCCGGGGGACCCAGGAGCTGGTGAGGTCGGGGCTGAACCTGGCGGAGGCGATCTCCCGGGCTGCAGAATCGGTGGGCGGCGTCGGCGGAGGCCACAACGTCGCGGCGGGGGCGACGATCCCCCCCGAGGCGAGGGACGAGTTCCTGGAGCTTATCGACGACATCGTAGGGGATCAGATCCGAACCTGAGGCGACGGCCGGTTGTTTCCGGTGGGGGTTGCCGGTCAGAGCCAGCCGAAGAAGGAGGTCTCGTTCATGTCGTTCTTCACCACCAGGATCTTCTCGTCTATGCTGAAGTTCCCGATGAACTCGTGGCTGACGTCGGCCATCACGTCCCTTATGTCCAGGGTGTCCTGGTCCAGGACGAGGTAACCCATCCTTCCTGTGCCGCTGCTGAAGTTGGCCTGGAGGGCGATGTCGACCCAGTCGGGGTTGCTCTTGAGGTAGAGGTTCGATGACAGACGGTCGCACCCGTCGAAATCCTTGTAGGCCGACATCCCCAGGTAGTAGTTCTTGAGGGTGGTGGTATCGCTGAACTTCTGGTCGTAGGAGAATAGGGACGCCTCGGGGTCGCTCTTGCTCCCAAGCCTCATCGGCTCGGGACCTATGAAGGCGGACGCCGTCCCCGCCACCAGCATGACCGCCAAGAATGCCACGACCAGCTTCATCATGTTGACACCCTAATCCTATTTCGCCTATTTCGCCTATAATACTTGCGAGATATCCCAGTGGAACTCGTCGCTCAGCTCTCCGGCGAAGACGGTGGAGGCCGGGCCGTCCATGTAGGCCCTCTCCCCCTCGAAGGTGATCAGGAGGGGCCCACCCCTCGTCTCGACGAAGACCTCGTCGCCGACCATCCCCATCCTCCGGGCGACGGCGGCGCTGGCCACCGACCCCGTCCCGCAGGAGAGGGTCTCCCCTTCGACCCCCCTCTCGAAGGTCCTCACCTGAAAGGAGTCGCCGATCCGGACGAAGTTTACGTTCGCCCCCTCCGGGAAGTGGTGGCTCCGCCGGATGTGGGGGGCCACCTCATCGAGGGGGAGGTTCAGAAGGTCTTCGACGAAGACGACGGCGTGGGGGACGCCGGTGTTCACCGCCGATACCTCGAACCCCTCCAGGGGCTCCCTCAGAAACTCGCCCTCGCCGATGGAGGGGATCCCCCTCCGATCGAAGCAGGGGACGCCCATATCCACCCTCGCCCAGAAGTCGCCGCCGATCTCCCTCACCATCAGGGGGATGATCCCCGCCAGGGTCTCCACCTCGAACTGCTCCCCCACCATCCCCGCGTCCCAGGCGTACTTGGCGAGGCAGCGGACTCCGTTTCCGCACATCTCGGCCTCGGAGCCATCGGGCTGGAAGAGGCGCATCCTCAGATCCGCGTGCTCCGACGGCGAAAGGAACAGGACCCCATCGCCGCCGATCCCGAAGTTCCGGTGGCAGCACTGGACGGCAAAGGATCCCTTGAGGGAGTCGGCGACCTTAACCCTCTCCGTCTCATCTATAAGGATGAAGTCGTTCCCGTTCCCCTGGAGCTTTGTGAAGGCGATTCCTCTGGATCTGGTGGGGAGCCCTTCCAGCCTGACCTCAGTCATCTCCTTCAGCTTCATTTTATATACCATGGTCTGTTCTCTACCAAATCGGCTTTGTGGTGGTGATCTTATTAAACCCATTCTACAGGTTGCCCTGGATCTTCTGGAGCTGGACAGGGCTGTCCAGATAGCTCTGGAGGCGGCCGACGGCGGTGCTGACTGGATAGAGGCCGGAACCCCCCTCATCAAGAGCGAGGGGATGGACGCCGTGCGCGAGCTGAAGAAGGCCCTGCCGGCGAAGAAGATCGTGGCGGATATGAAGACGGTGGACACCGGCGCCATGGAGGTGGAGATGGCGGCGAAGGCGGGGGCCAACATTGTGGCCATCCTCGCCTCCTCCGACGACTCCACCATCAAAGACGCCCTCCGGGCGGCGAGGAAGTACGGGGTCGAGATCATGGTCGACCTCCTCGGTTCTCCGGACCCGGTGGCGCGATCGAAGGAGCTGGAGTCTCTGGGGGTCGATTACATCTGCGTCCACGTGGGGATCGACCAGCAGATGATGGGCCAGAGGGCGATCGACTTTCTCGACCGGATCCTCGGCCACGTCAAGATCCCCGTGGCCGTCGCCGGAGGGATCGACGCCGCCTCTGCCGCCGAGGGGATAGCCTCGGGGGCCTCCATAGTCATCGTCGGGGGGAGCGTGACCCGAAGCCCCGACGTCACCGGTTCCGGCAAAAAGATCCGAGAGGCGATGGACCGGGCCATGGAGAGCTTTGATAGAGGGGAGAGGAGGAGCATGGACGAGGAGATGATCGAGATCTTCAGGGAGGTCTCAACCCCCAACATCTCTGACGCCATGCACCGGAAGGGGTCGATGCGGGACATCCTCCCCATAAACCCGGGCCAGAAGATCGTCGGCAAGGCGATCACCGTCCAGACCTTCGAGGGGGACTGGGCGAAGTCGGTGGAGGCGATCGACCTCGCCGGCCCCGAGAACGTCATCGTCATCTACAACGGGAGCAGGTACGTCTCCTGCTGGGGCGGGCTTGCCACCCAGAGCTGCAAGATGAAGGGGGTTGCAGGAGTCGTCATCGACGGCGCCGTCCGGGACCTCGACGAGATCCGGGAGATGGGATACCCGATCTTCGCCAGCTCCATCACTCCAAACGCCGGAGAGCCGAAGGGGATGGGGGAGATCAACGCCGAGATCACCTGCGGGGGCAGGTCGGTCCGCCCCGGAGATATCATCGTCGGCGACGACTCCGGCGTCGTCGTCATCCCGAGGGAGAGGGGCTACGAGATCGCCCGGAGGGCGAAAGAGGTCGAGAAGACTGAGAGCAGGCTCCGGGAGGAGATCAAGCGGGGAAGGACCCTATCCCAGGTGGCCAACCTCAAGAAATGGGAGAAGAAATAGCCTTCCGCCATCGATCAGAATTTATGAAGAAAAGCCGACAAACGACAACCCGTAAATACGTTGAATGCGGTTTGCGCGAAAGAGGATACTTGTATGGATCCAGAGACCTTCATCTCTAAATACGAGCCCAAGAAGATGGTGGCGATCGCCCTCGCCGTTCTGGCGGTGGCGCTATCCATCCTGGGCTTCACCTACTTAAAGACGGGATCGCCCGTCAACCTGGGGGTCGAGTTCACGGGAGGGACTATAGTAACCGTTCCCGTAGTCGAATCAGAGGATGAGATAAGAGCGAAGCTTGCAGCCTACCCGGTGAAGGACATCAGGGACGTGGGCCATCGGTACATGATCCAGCTGGGGCCGATGGACGACGCCAGGCATAAGGAGCTATCGGCGATGATCGACGCTGATTACCAGGAGCCCGAAATAAAGTACATGGGGCCGGTATACAGCACCCGCCTCCAGGAGCAGGCCAAGAAGTACATCCCCCTCTCCTTCGTCTTCATGGCGGTGGTAGTCTTCGTGATATTCAGGACTCCCTTTGTAGCCTTGACCATAATTCTCGCCGCCTTCTCCGACATCATGATCACCGCGGCCTGCATGAACGTCGCGGGGGTGGAGCTCTCCCTGGGGACGGTGGCAGCCCTCCTGATGCTGATAGGCTACTCCGTGGACAGCAACATCCTCCTCAACAACAGGGTTCTGAAGCGGAAGGGGAGGACCGAGGATAAGGTGGTGGGGGCCTTCAGGACCGGGATCGCCATGACCAGCACCACGTTCTCTGCCATCTTTGCCCTCTTCCTAGTCTCCACCTTCTCCTACCTCGTATCGTCATCTTTCACCCAGATCAACATCCTCTTCGACATATCGACGGTCCTCCTCTTCGGCCTTCTGGCGGGGCTGATGAACACCTGGGTGATGAACTCGAACGCCCTTCGATGGTACCTGGCCCGTCCCAAAAAGACGGCATCCCGGAGGCAGAGACGATGACGGAGATACCCAAAGATCCGAGGATCATCATATTCGTCGTGGCGGTGGCTGCCGCCCTTTTGATCCTGGCTCCGATGCCTTCCGACAACGGCCTCCAAACGAGGCTGAAGTACGGCCTCGATCTGGAGGGCGGTTCCTGGCTCCAGCTGAAACTTCAGGGCTCCATCATACAGCCCCAGGTCGACCCGGTGAAGATCCTGGAGAAGGAGTTCAGCGACACCCTCGGCCGCCCCGTGGAGGTGGAGTGGCGTCCGTCGAGCGTGGACTACCAGATCATCTTCGATGGGAGGGCTTCCAGCACCGTCGCCGAGGATCTCGGCTATCCCCAGGCTACCGTCACTCCTAGGGGCAACGCCACCACCGTCACCATCCAGGCCTCGCCTATCGGCGTCATCATGAACTACCTCAAGAACTCCCTCGATTCGGACGTCAAGTACCTGGAGTCGGACCCCATATCCTTCGAGGTGAGGTCGAACGTCACCAGGTCCTCCCTGGAGGCGATCCTCGCCGAGGTGGGCGGGACCCTGGCACCGGGCGACGCTGGCTTCTCCGAGGGGGTGACCGAGGAGACGGTGGACGAGACGAAACAGGTCCTGGACAGGAAGCTGAACCGTCTCGGCCTTGCGGACATCAAGGTCAGGGTGGTGGACAACAAGTTCATCCTCATCGATCTTGCCGGGGTCACCGTCAACGACGCCCAGGATATCGTCGGCAAGCCCGGCGTCTTTGAGATCAGGATCCAGACCGAGGGCAACCAGTCGATGCACGTCCTCTACGGCGACCAGATCGCCGACGTATCCCTCCCGACGGGAGACCAGTCCGGAAACTGGGGCGTCCCCTTCACCCTCTCGGAGGAGGGGGCCGTCGCCTTCCAGAAGGCTGCGGTGGAGACGGGAGCCACCAGAAACAGGATCGACCACGAGATCTCGATGAACCTCGATGACGAGCTGATCTTCTCCGCCCCCCTCGCCCAGGATCTGGCGGCGAGCCTGGAGGTCGCCCCCATGAGGAATATGGTGGCCCAGGTGGGAGGCGACAGCCAGAGGGCCCACGAGCTCTACATCCACCTCAGGGAGGGGGCCTTGCCCGTCAACGTCGAGATCATCGGATCCGGCCAGGTGACGGCTGCCCTCGGCGACCAGTTCAAAAAGCAGGTCCTGATAGCAGGGATCATTGCGATCCTGGCGGTGGGCCTTGTGATATACTACCGGTACCGCGATCCCAGGATCGTCATCCCGATGGTGGCGACCTCCTTCAGCGAGGTTCTGATGATGCTGGCCCTCGCCGCCCTCCTGAAGTGGCAGCTTGACCTTCCCGCCATCGCGGGGATCATAGCTGTCATAGGGACCGGCGTCGACCATCTCGTCATCATCACCGACGAGCTCCTCTACGAGGGGAAGATGCCCAGCGGCAAGATCTACCTCGCGAGGCTCTCCAGCGCCTTCGGGATCATCATGGCCGCTGCCGCGACGACGATCGTCGCGATGCTTCCCCTATTTGCCATGGGGTTTGGAGCCTTCAAGAGCTTCGCCCTGATAACGATCGCCGGGGTCCTCATAGGCGTCTTCATAGCCAGGCCCGCCTACGGGAGGATCGTCGGCCTGATAATGCAGGGCGGCGAGTGAATAGGCGAAAGAGAGACTGAACTTTGGGGGATCGGCCGCGGTCCCATCCCCCCATTTTTATTCCGTCGCCATAAATGATATGGGTTTTATCATCAATCATAACCGCGACAGGTTTTATCGCCACCTGAGCTATTCTTTCAGCCAGCTGGCGATCTCGTGGGCTGCGCCGATCGTCTCGTCGCAGATCTGGGGGATGAAATCCTCGGGGAGCCTCTGGTGGAGGGGGATCGTCTCGCTCGCTGCCAGGGCCTTGGAGCCGTCGAAGTTGACGTAGGCGATCCGGGCAGATAGCTCGCTTTTGGGCCGGCCGAAGGCCGACCCCGGGAGGATGGCCACCTTTCGATCGGCGAGGAGCCGGTCGCAGAGGGCGGCTCCGTCCCTTATCCCCCGCCTTGAGAGGGGGTCTGCCAGGGACGAGAAGTCGACGAAGAGGTAGAACCCCCCCTCGGGGGCGTGGACCCTTACGTCGGCTTCCCTGAGAATTCCGTGGAGCTCGGATCCGAGGACCGACAGGATCCGTCGGGCGTGCCATAGGTACCTCTCGATGGCGATCCCGCCCCGGAAGGCCTGGACTGCGGCGAACTGGATCGGGGCGGAGACGGAGGTGTAGGTCTCGCTGGCGACGGCGGCCATAGCCTCCAGGAGCCAGTCGAGGTCTGGCGGGAAGGTGAAGGTCCCGAGCCTCCAGCCCCCGGCGCCGCACCACTTGGAGAGGCCCGAGCTGATGATCGTCCCCTCGGGGTAGAACCGGGCGACAGAGACGTGCTCGCCCCGGTGGTGGAGCTGGCCGTAGATCTCGTCGGATAGCAGGACCAGCTCGTACTCTCGGGCGACGCTCGCGATCTCCTTCAGCTCCTCCGACGAATAGGTGAGGCCGTCGGGGTTTCCTGGATAGTTCATCACCAGGATACGGGGGCGGTAGACGTCCTGCTCGCTCTCCAGGAACCGGGCCAGCCTCTCTGGGGTGATGTGCCACTTCTCGTCGAAGGTGGTGTGGAGGAGCCGGACCTTCTTCCCCAGGATCTGGGCCTGGGGGACGTAGGAGACCCAGGCGGGGGTGGGGACGATGATCTCGCCGTAATAGACGAGCTGGAGGAGGAACATCAGCTCTTTGGATCCGGGGCCGACGAGGACGTTCTCGGGGCTGGCGTTGACCCCGTCCTCCTTCCGGTGGAAGGCGGCCACCGCCTCCTTCAGGGCGGGTAGCCCTTTCACCGGAAGGTAGTCCTTCTCGGAGGCGTAGAGCCGCAGGGCGTTGACGACCGGGGTTGGGACGGGGAAGGGGGACTGGCCGAGGCCGAGGTTTGCGACCCTCTCCCCTTGGCCTTCAAGGAGCTTGCACCTCTCGTTGATGGCGAGGGTCGGCGAGGGCTCGACCCCCCGCACGTTGATGTTGAGGCTGACGTGTTTTTTCAGGGTCATCTCTCTCCTCCATCATCCGAGCGAAATCTGATCCATCGGTACGGTTCTGAGGTCTGTCCAGCCTCCGATATAACATTTATTAGAGATGCGGTAAATCCCGTTTATGGCAAATCGAAGTGAGGGTTCTATGATGGGATTGCAGCGGGTTTTGGAGCCGGGCTCGATGGGGAGTTCGATCATCGGTCAATATCTGGGCATCGACGGCGTCGGTGGTGGCTTCATAAACGGAGGGCGCGTCGCGGGCTCGATCGTCGTCGCTCTCCTCTTCCTGGCGGCGGCAGCATCAGCTGCCGGGGAGAACGTGACTCTCGGCGGATATCAGGTCTCCTTCGACCTTGGGAACTATACGGGCTACGATATCGAGTTCGAGGAGGTTCCCTACGCCACCGTCGACGGCAAGGAGTTTCCAGCCCACGTATGCTGGATATATGCAGACGGCGCGATGATGATCGCCCTCACCGATTATGGGGTACCGATGGAGGCGACCAGCTCCTTCACCAGAAGGGCCGTGACCTTCTACCTGACCAACGCCAACTGCACCAGCATCCAGACCCATGAGGTCCAGATCGACGGAAAGCCCGCGATCCTGGGGCTCGGCGAGCGGCCCAGCGGCGAGATCCTCGTCTGTGCCGTATATTGGCCCGACATCCGGGACGTCAACGGGACGCTATACGCCCAGGTCGACTGCACCATCGCCTCCGAGGCGTCGGTGGCGGTGACCGAGGGCCTCCTCAACTCGATCCGGGTCTACCTCCCCGACATAGAGCCCTCTGGGGGCGCATCGGAGGCGGAGAGGATCGAGCTGTGAAGGGTTTTTGAGAGTTCAGGTCCGAGGGGTGTCAGGGGCCCAGAGGATCAGAAGAGCGCCGCCCAGACCGCCGCCCCCACCAGGGCCCCGAAGAGGGTCGCAAACAGGTTGACGCCGTTGTTGCTGAGGAGCCCTCGCGACTGGAGGGTGGCGCCGAGGAGGCTGTCGAAGTTCGTCCCGAGAAAGCCTCCCAGGAGGGCTGCAGCGAGGCTGCCGTATCCGGCCATCCCCGTCGCGACGGCTAGGACGCCGGTGAAGAGGGAGCCGGAGAGGGAGGCGGCCTCGCCGAGGAGGGTGACGCCCCCGTCGACGCCCGGCTCGACGGAGCGGAGGGTTGTGATCATCCGCGGCTGAGATCGAGCCGTCTCGCCGATCTCGCTCGCCAGGGTGTCCCCGGTGGCGGTGGCGACAGACCCGAGGAAGGCGAAGGCGAATAGGTCTGACCCATAGACTCCGTAGAGGACCGCCATCGCCAGGGGGACGAGGCTGTTGCTGTAGACGTTCTTATACCCCCGGACGCCGCCCCGGGCTTGGGCTATCCTCAGCTCCTGCTTCCTCGCGTACTTGTACCTGGTGAAGCCGCTTCCGAGGAGGTAGAAGGAGAGGAGGAGCAGGAACCAGAATATATCCGCGAAGAATATGACGAGGAGGCAGATTATCACCTCGCTGATCACCGCCTCGGCGTCGGCGGCCTTCATCCTGTAGGCGCCGATCCCCAGGGCCAGGGCGAAGACGTATATGCCAGCCATGTGTTGAAGATCGGGAAGAGGATAGTCGAAGCTGAAGAGCCACATCACCATGCAGGATCCGAAGGGGACGGCGAAGTCCCGGTAGGTGGAGGCGGTGTGGAGGAAGGCGCCGGAGAGCCCCCCCAGGGTCGCAAGAAAGAGGATCCTCTCCGGCTCCATCGCGGCTCCCAGGGTCGGGGGCATCGTCCAGAGGATGGCGAGGCAGCCGAGGGCCGTCGTCGTCGCCAGATAGGCTAGGCTCTTTCCGAGATCCTGGAACCTTTCGGATACCAGGGCCCCGAAGGTGGGGGCGACGAAGGATACCGCCACCAGGTAAAGGGGGAGCTTGAGGATCGTAGCCTCCATGGCGAGGCTCAATAAGAGGAGGAAGGCGAGGGAGGCGGAGAGGACCCGGACCCGTCGCTCTGCGATGGCCAGGGCGAATAGGGGGACGACGGAATAAAACCCGGCGTAAGGGAAGAGGAGAACCGTCATGCCGACGCATCCCCTCGCCATCGCCTCTCTCTTCATGGACCGCTACATGAAGCCGATCGCAAAAATACTTTCTCTCGAAGAGACCGTCCAGGTGCCCTGATGCTCGACCGCGTGCGCGAAAGGATCCTTGGAAGAGGTATCAGGGGAGGAGAGGTCCCCTCCTGCATAGCCGTCGTCATCTCCGCCGAGGCGGTCGGGGCCCACTGGTGGCGGAAGGTGGGGACGGTGGCGGGGTGGTGCACCACCCTGGGGATCCGCGAGGCGGCCCTCTTCTCAGAGTTTTTTGGCCCTGAGAAGGTCGAGGATCTAGAACGAGAGCTGGCGGACGTTCCAGCTCGGGGAAGGCTGATCATCGGAGCTGAAGAGAGGGGCTTCGGTAAGGGCGGCCCCCTCCGCCTCTTCATCTCCGCTGGGTCCGGAGGAAAGGAGGAGGTGACCTCTGCTATCAGGTCTCTTCTGGTGGAGGTAAAGGCCGGGGTCATCGACCCCGAGGCTGTCGACGAGGAGGCCATCGAGGCGAGGCTCCGACTGAACCTCCGCCCTGACCTTCTGATACGCCTCGGCCATCGGGAGCTGAGCGACTTCATGATCTGGCAGTCGGCCTACTCCGAGCTCTACTTCATCGACCGCTCCTGGGATGATCTGAAGAAGGTCGACTTTCTCCTGGCCATCAGGGACTACCAGAGGAGAGAGAGGCGGTTTGGGAGATGATCATCCCACTGGGCTCGGATGGGTGAAGGGGACGGGGCTGAGGTACTCGGGGGGTACGTTCTCGGAGATGACGATATCCGGGCTTACGGTCATCATCCTCACCCCCGCCCTCATCGCCGCCCCGGCATCCACCCTTATCACCCGAGGGTTGTTCGTCCTGAAGGTGCCGACGTGCCACGCCTTCTCCGGCGTCGTGGATAGGTGGACGTACCGCTGGGTCGCCGCCTTCAGCCCCACCTCCAGGATTCTGTCCGCCTCTTCCTCGTTCGCCCCGTAGTAGAGGGCAGCCAGCTCGTTTTTGGGGTAGTCGAGGCTCACGTCCACGGAGTGGCCGTACTTCGCCCTGATCTTCCCCATCCGGATCTCGTACCTCTCCTTCGGGTCTGACTGGACTAGGGCTATCACCAGCCTTTTATTCGCCCAACGGTACCTCGTCCCGATCGCCTCGGAGAGGGCGTCTAGGTCCACCCACCCCCGAGAGTCCATCTCCAGGCCCAGATCGTCGGGAAAGTGCCTGAGGGCGCCAGCCACCAGCCTGCCGAGCTTCTCGCTTCTCTCCTCTTCGAGGACGATCTGGCCGGCGCTGCCGCAGACACAGCTCTCCCCCCGGAAAAATCCGTGTTCTGGACATCTCTTGATCACGATCCAAGCCTCCAGCTGAAATTGAAGTGGCCCTCCAGATAGATATAGCTGACTCCAGATACCGCCGTCCCCAGGGGCCAAATTGCCTCTCTATCTTCCGATCCATCCCTCTTGGCTGGGGTCTTTACCGGCGTCGGGCAAAGCCTGAAATAGAATTCGGTCCCTGAGATCGTCTCATGCTGGACTTGGAGAAGATCGAGCGAGGGCTTCTCAGGGGCGACCTCCTTGATCTGGACGATGAAAAGCTATCCTTCGAGATGGAGGCTTTCCTAAAGCGCACGGAGGAGCAGGATCGCCAGATATCCGAGATCCTGGACGCCCTTCTCGAGGAGGTGGAGGAGCTCCTCTCCCTCTCCGACGAGCTGGAATCCGAGGAAGATATCCGAAGGTGATCCCTTTGGAGACGCTGCCAGACGTTCAGGCCTGTCAACCCGAGTACCCCATAAACCTCACCAGGGTTGGCCTCACGGGGGTGAAGAAGCTGGTGAAGGTCCTCCGGAAGGACGAGGAGCGGCCCATAGTTCTCATATCGAACTTCGAGGTCTTCGTCGACCTCCCCTCCGACCGGAAGGGGGCGAACCTCTCCCGAAACTTCGAGGTGATAGACGAGGTGCTGGAGGAGGCGATCAACGAGCCGGTCTACGTCATCGAGGAGCTCTGCGGTGAGATCGCCCGCCGGGTTTTATCCAAGCACGAGTATGCCACCCGGGCCGAGGTGAAGATGAAGAGCGAGTACATCGTCGAGAGGAGCTCCCCCGTCACCAAGACGGCGGGGCAGGAGGTGGTGGACATCTTCGCCGAGGCGGTGGCGAAGGCGGGCCACGTCAGGAAGCTCGTTGGGGCGGAGGTGGTGGGGATGACCGCCTGTCCCTGCGCCCAGGAGATCATGAGGGACCTGGTGAGAAAGGAGCTATCGACCCTGGGGCTCGGCCCCGAGGAGGCCCGCGACTTCGCGGCGAGGCTCCCCGTCGCCACTCACAACCAGCGGGGCCGGGGGATGATCTCGATCCAGGTCTGCGACCGCCGGTGCGTCTCCCTCGACGACATCATCAGGATCATCGAGAGGTCGATGAGCTCCCGGGTCTTCGGCCTCCTCAAGCGCCCCGACGAGGCGCTCGTCGTCCAGAGGGCCCACAGCAACCCCAAGTTCGTGGAGGACTGCGTCCGGACGATGGCCCAGAAGGTGGTGGAGTCCTTCGGTGACCTCCCCGACGACGCCGTCGTCGTCTTAAAGCAGGTGAACGAGGAGAGCATCCACCAGCACAACGCCTTCGCCGAAAGGAGCGCCACCATGGGGGAGCTCCGGGCGGAGCTGGGGGCCGAGGACCTCTCAAGCGCCAGCGAGGTGCCGACGAAATGACAAAAAAGAAGATCGAGTTCATAGGAAGCTGTCTCTCTGACCTTCTGACCGAAAAGGAGATCATCGCCAGGTACGAGCTCTTGCAGCGGGTCTACGACTGTGTGCGGAGGGCAGACCTATCCCCGGAGGAGAAAGATGAGCTTGAGGAGACCCTGGGAAAGAAGAACGTCGCCTCGGGGATATTCTTCAACGTCCTTTCCGGCGAGCCGATCTTCATCAACCTCCCGAAGCTAGACAGCGTGATGAAGATCAACGAGCGGGTCTTCCACTTCGTCCACACCGGGTGCTATGCCGACCCCGACTTCGCCCGGGCCTTCAATCAGTTCAAGGAATCCGAGAGGGAGGTCGAGGAGCTGGTGAGGCTGAACCTGAGAGACCTCCTGGTCGAGTTCATGGCGGGGGCAGGCTACGCCCTCGCCGACGGCTCCCCGGGGAGGCTCACCTTCGTCGGCTCCGGCGAGAAAAAGCTCGACTTCTGGATCTTTCCATCGATCCAGGATGCAGAGCTGGTGGAGGGGATGGAGAGGTCGGTCGTCATCGTCCCCCACGCCGAGAGCCCCGGCCCCTTCATCTCCTTCTTCCAGGAGAAGGGGAAGGCGGCCGATCTGGCGGAGATCAAGGTCTGGGTCGCCAACATGGAGGAGGGGACGATCGACCCCTTCATCGGCTATCCCAAGGACCTCGCCATCTACAAGCAGTTCAAAAACCCCCGGATGGCGATGATGGTGAAGACGAACTGGGGCCGGAGGATGGAATAGCCGCTTCATCCCTTTGGGCTGCGGGCGGCGATCCTGGGAGAGGCCGGGCAAAAGGCGAGGATACAGAGGGTTATGCGCGATAAGGACGGCAAGCCCCTCTACATGGTCACCCCGCACAACCTTAGGCATTTCCATGGGCCCGGGACCTCGACCTGGGCATACCCCTCAAGGACCTCCAGGCTCAGTTGGAGCATACCGATCTGAAGCCGACCTAGGTTTATCTGAACGTCGATATCAACCACCGGCGGAAGAGTTACGAGGGGTTCGAGATCTGAGAGTACGAGTTCCAATCATTTGATCTCAGGGCCGCATAAAATTCGATTCGCTATCAAAGACTGCATAAAGAGGTTTGAAACATACTCCACAAAATATCCAGAATATTCCATAAAGTAGGCAAACCCGGTAACGCGGCTATTATTGCCGCTAAAATTAGTATAAACTTTCCCATGGGTGTTTCATAGAAGCGCTTTATGCGTATCTCCATTATTTGGTTATCTTTATACCACTTATTACTCTTTTGACCCTTATAGGTTAAAGTAAAAAAAATCTTATGTACCCCTCTTGGGGCTTTCTTAGGAACCTTAAAAGAAAATGATATGAGGGGCAACCCGTTAAAGTAGCGTTCTCCGCGATTTATTGGACTGAATCCATCGGGGGTCCAATTTGTAAATAACTCAAGTGGTAGCCCCATAGTGATAGGAGGAACTTCTTCAAAGGATCTCGTTTCTCTTCCAGGGGAATTGTATTTAACTTCGACTTTACCGTCAACCAAATATGAGGACATTGATATATTGAGTTTTGCAGAATCAACATCTCCTGCACCTGAAATTTCTATATTGATGCTGCAAATACCTCCATGATCAACGTCTGGATTATTAGTATGAAACAAAAATGTATAAACTGGCTCGCCTTTGAAATCAGGAGACGTATAATTTTCTATATCTTGGTTCATCAGTTGCCCTCAAATTTTCCTCAATTGGCATCTTGATACATCACTCTATATTGAAAGTCGTCTTCCTCTATCTTATTCTTAAGCGTTCCTCACATGAGCTAACCAGCTTAGGTTCTTTTCTAGTTCCCCGGCATAGACGAGTAGATAGTTCTCGCATGCGGGGGTGAGTTCCCCCGCACCAACGGTTACCGGGTATTTGCACCGGAGAAAGACCCCCCGGCTTTGGACTTTTCGCATTTCACCCTAGCATCTTCTCTATCCTCGCCAGAGCCTCGGCGAGCCTCTCCCGCGAGGCGGCGTAGGAGATCCGGACGTGACCCGCGCCGCCCGGTCCGAAGGCGGAGCCGGGCGTCGCGGCGACCATCGCCTCGGAGAGGATCCTCTCGGTGAACTCGTCGCCGCCCCCGAACTCCGAGACGTCCGGAAATACGTAGAAGGCGCCGCCGGGCAGCGGGCATCGGATCCCGATCTCCGCAAGCCCCGCCACCAGGAGGTCCCGCCGGGCCTGAAACTCCGCCACCATGGCGTTGATGCTATCCTGGGGGCCCTTGAGGGCCTCGACCCCCGCCCACTGGACGAAGGTGGTGGCGTGGGAGACGGAGTGGGAGAGGATCCTGTTCACCCACTTCATCACCTCCTGGGGGCCGGCCAGGTATCCCAAACGCCAGCCGGTCATGGCGTAGCACTTGGAGAAGCCGTTGACGGTGACGGTCCTCTCCTCCATCCCGGAGAAGGAGCCTATGCTGAGGTGATCCTGGCCGTAGATGATCTTCTCGTAGATCTCGTCCGAGAGGACCAAGAGGTCGTGGTCGACGGCCAGGTCCCGGATCTCCTCGAGGATCGACCTATCGAAGACGGCGCCGGTGGGGTTGGAGGGGGAGTTGACCAGGATCATCTTCGTCTTGGGGGTTATGGAGTCGGCGAGGGAGATCGGCTCGAACTCCTCGTCCACCTCGGCCCATCGCACTCTGCCGCCGGCGAAGCTGATGCATGGCTCGTAGCTGACCCAGGAGGGGCCGATGAGGACGCCCTCGTCGCCCTCGTCGAGGAGGGCCTGCATCGCCGCGAAGATCGCCATCTTCGCCCCCGGGACGACGGATACCAGGTCCGGGGAGACCTCGATCCCGTTCTCGCGGCGGAGCTTCTCGGCGATCGCCGCCCGGAGCTCCGGGATCCCGCTGGTGGGGAGGTAGTGGGTATCCCCCCTCTGGATGGAGCTGACGGCGGCGTCGCAGATGTTCTTGGGGGTGTCGAAGTCGGGCTCCCCCACCCCCAGGTCGATGACGTCGAGGCCGGCGGCGTTCAGCCTCTTCGCCATCGCCGAGATCTTCATCGTCGTCGACTCGGGGATCGAGGCGAGTCTCTCGGATACCAAATTCAATCACCCTTCAGCCGTTTGACCATCTTGACCGCGGCCTCCACGGCGCGCTTGGAGTAGTCTATCCGGCTGTGGGCGTCCATCCTGGACATCTTGGGGCCGGATATCCCCAAGGTCACGGGCTTGTCGAACTCCAGGGCGAGGTCCATGATCTTCCGGGAGGCCTGTTGGGCGACGATCTCGTCGTGGCCCGTCTCCCCCTGGATGACGCAGCCGATCGTCACCACCGCGTCGACCTCCTCCTTCCCCGCCAGCTTCTTCACGGCTAGGGGCATGTCGTAGACCCCCGGAACGTGGAGGGTGGCTACGACCTCTGCGCCCAAAAATTCAGCATGTTCTCTTCCTAGGATCTCCATCTGATATGTTATATCCCGGTTGAACTCTGCGACCACAAAACCAAGTTTTATCATAGATCCAACACCGCCGATGGGAGGCTGCTTCTTTAGCCGGGCGCATTTTGCGGTAATAAACCCATCGATCGGTCTTGGCCAGTACGGTCAAAACCCATTTATCCCAGGCCAATTTATCCGGGGTGGTGGATGGCTTATGAGCTGGATCTATCTGGATGGGAAGTTCGTCCCCGCTGAAGAGGCGGCGGTCTCGGTTTACGATCACGGCCTTCTGTATGGCGACGGGGTCTTCGAGGGGATCAGGGCCTACAACGGTAGGGTTTTCAGGCTGGAGGAGCACGTCAAGAGGCTCTACGACTCCGCCAAGGCGATCATGCTGGAGATACCGATGACAGAGGCGGAGATGGCGGCCGCGATCCTCGAGACCCTCCGGAAGAACGGCCTTAAGGATGCCTACATCCGACCCCTCGTCACGAGGGGCGTCGGCGACCTGGGGCTCGACCCCAGGAAGTGCGCAAAGCCGACGGTGATGATCATATCTCAGAAGTGGGATGCCATGTACGGGGACCTCTACGAAGTCGGGCTCACCGCCATAACCGTCACCGTCAGGAGAAACTCCCCGGCGGCGCTTCCCCCCAACATAAAGTCCCTAAACTACCTCAACAACATCCTCGCCAAGATCGAGGCGAACGTCAAGGGCGGGAACGAAGCGATCTTCCTCGACGACGCCGGGAACGTCTCCGAGGGGAGCGGCGACAACATCTTCGTCGTCAAGGACGGCGAGATCTCGACCCCCCACACCGCGAACAACCTGAAGGGGATCACCAGGCTCGCCGTCATCGAGGTCGCCTTGGCTAAGGGGTACGAGGTGAAGGACGCTAACCTCGGGCTCTTCGACCTCTACACCGCCGACGAGATCTTCGTTACCGGGACGGCGGCGGAGGTCGCCCCCGTCACCAAGATCGACGGGAGGGTGATAAGCGGCGGAAGGCCGGGCCCCGTCACAAAAGATCTGATCGAGGGGTTCAAGGAGATGACGATGACGACGGGAACCCCCATCTGAGCCCATACCCGACGTCGAAAGATATGGGGCCGGACTACCCGGGGAGGACCTTGATGAGGACGCTCCTCCGCCGGGGGCCGTCCAGCTCGACGAAGAGGACCCGCTGCCACGTCCCCAGCGCTAGACACCCTTCCTCGACGGGTATCGTCCGACTGTTTCCCAAGAGGACGGCCTGGAGGTGGGCGTGGGCGTTATCGTCGATCCTATCGTGGAGGTACCCGTCCCTCGGAGGGGCGAGGGACGCGAGCCTCCGGAGGAGGTCGGCGACGAGGCCGCTCTCGGCCTCGTTGATGATGATCCCGGTGGTGGTGTGGAGGGTGTAGACGAGGCAGATCCCCTCGGCGACGCCGCTCTCCCTGACGGCGTCGTTCACCTGGCGGGTTATGTCTATCACCTGAACCGGCTCTTCCGTCTTTATCTCAAGCAAAGGGATCCCTCCAAATTCTCTTCGATGATCTCCATGGCCCGTCGGGATTTAAGCCGAACGGGCGAGGATGGCCATCATCCTCTCCAAGTTTTTGCATCCAACCAAACGGCTCCCACGCCCCGGATCAACCTCGCCCGGCAGGGAAAAAAACCCAGGGATGGGGTCCCCTAAAAGGCTGGGCCCTCGGAGAATTTCAGGGTCTTCTCGACGTCGAAGACGCCGGAGAAGGTCTCGTGGCCCATCATGTCCTTGTAGAAGATCTTGTGCCACCGGTAGTCGCTCTGCCAGGTGCCGTTGAAGCTCGTCGCAAGGTCCATCCCCACCAGGTGGGCGGGGCTTCTCTCCCTCAGGTCCGCGGCCTCAGAGGGGTTTGAGGCCTGGGAACCGGGGTCTGTGGAGGCGAAGTAGGTCTTCTGGATCCGCTCCATCTCTGTCACCTCGAAGCGCTCCTGGACCTCGGCGCCGATGCCGCCGTAGAAGGCCTTGGAGTGGATCTGCTTCATCCCCACCATGGGGGTCTTGCCGGAGTAGCTCATCTTTACCTCCTCGAGGAGGTTGAGGGGGACGGAGGTGCCGTTCAGATTTCCCTGGACGTCTCCGGCCCGGTTGGAGACGGCGCTCTTCTGATCCATCTCCAGCTGGCCATCTCCGCTGACATAGGTGTAGTACTCCAGCCCCATCCTCCTGTCGACGACGGAGGTGCCCACCTCGAAGTAGCCGGTTCCCGATGCCCTGACCCTGTTGTAGAAGTCCTCGCTCTGGGCTGGCTCGGGGATCGCCGGGCTCCCGGCAGCCCCGCCCATCGCCAGGACTGCGATGAGGAGGATCGCTCTAAAAGTCGCCCCCTTCGTCCCTCTCGCCCCACAATCGTTCCTTGGTCCTCTTCTTTGCTTATTGATTGAAATATGTGTCGTTTGAAGATCCCAGTCCGGATGGCTTAAATCCCTCAAACCCAGATGGTGAGGGGCGAACCCCAAAATCCTGGCCGGAGGAGAAGAGGGGAATAGAACGTCAGATGGTGGATCTGAGGTGGTGGCTTGAAGATCGAGGTCTGGACCTGGGGGACGGGAGGGCCCTTCGGCCGGGAGCTGGGGGTTGGGCCGAATCGACGGCGGAGGGGGCATACGGCGACCTCGATCGTGATCCCCGATGGAGCGGCCGGAGGCGCTGCCGGCGCCCACATCCTCGTCGACGTCGGCGCCCCCTCCGTCGAGAGGATGATCGAGGCGGGGGTCAGCCCTCCCGACCTCGTATTCCTGACCCACTCCCACTTCGACCACTTATCGGATCTAGACAGGCTTGCCAACAGCAGGATGAGGGGGCTGATGGTTCGGGCGGGGGTGAAGGATTTTGAGAGGGCTCTGAAGCTCTTCGGTCCGCTGCCGGTGATCGGGACCGAGGACTGTCTCCACCACCCGGAGGACGGCGCCAGGGCGAGGTTCGGCTACCTAGGCGGCCTCGTCTCCTGGAGGCCCCTCTCGGGATACGACGTCTGGCAGAGGGTCCGAAGGCCTGACGGCGCCCTCTCTCCCGAGGGGTCCCAGAGAGATGGTTTGAGTTTGGCGGGGGCCCCTCGGAGGAGCGGGGGTGCGATCGAAGGAGCATCGCCAGAGAGGTCCGGCCTTCCCCATACCGGAGGGTTCTTCCCCTTCGAGGTCAAGGCCCTTCCGGTCCATCACTCGAAACATGCCCCTGGGTCCTGCCTCTTTCTATTCAGGTTGAGCCTCGGTTATGTCGGCAGTCCTGGCGGAGACGGCCCGAGGTTCAGGAACTTCGTCGTCTCCGGGGACTACAAATCGATGGAGGAGTGGGTCATCGAGAGCCCGGACCTCCGGGACCCCGCCTGCCTAGTCCTCGACACGAACACCATCAAGGCCTCCGGAGATTATCACGCGAGCCTGGAGGAGAACAGGTCCCTCATCGACCGATGGACCTCGGGGGAGGAGGAGGTTCTGGTCCTCTTGAACCACCTCTCGGGCTTCGGCGACTTTCGGAAGGGATTTTACGACCACGTCCCCGACGACGAGGACTGGAGGGCGGCCGCGGGTTTCGCCACCAAGCCGAAGGTGACGGTCAAGATAGCTGAGGACGGAGAGTGCCATAGGATATGATCCCCTGATCTCTGGCCGGGATAGGAAGATCTCGGAGCCTTTAATAACGAAGGGGACGTCTGAGGGCATGGACGAAAGCACCCTTCTGGGGGGCGTCACCATATTGATAAAGAGATTATTTCTTGTCTTCCTGGCGGCCCTCCTCGCCGCCCAGGCCGCGTATTCAGCAGAGGAGGCCTTCGACCTCGGAGCCTTTCGGGTCACCTTCAACCTCCCCTCCACGTTAGACTGCGCCCGCATGGAGGCGGAGCCGGTCCAGGGTAGGACCCCTACGGGGATCGATTATGCCGAACGATCGATATCCTTGGACTGCGTCGAAGGGCGGGCTTCTATCAGATTGACGGAGCATCAGAGCCCCGTCCCGGCGGGGGATGGGGTCACCAGGGCCCTCAGCAAGAAGAGCCCATGGGGGGTCGGCGTCATGGGGGTGGAGACGGAGGCGAGGCTGGTCGACCGGCACACGGGTTATCTGACGACCTTCTCGTTGGCCGAGGGGGGTGAGGTATATCAGGCAGCCTACTGGCTCGACAGGCACCTGGCCCCCGGCGATTACATGGGAGAGACCTCCTGCGTCATCTCCTCCAGCCTTCCCTGGGAAGCGACGAAGGAGCTCCTCGACTCGATCCATGTCGAGGAGAGGGTGGAGGCAAAAATGGCCTCGACGGTGGAGACGGTGGCCGTCGGCCCCTATCTGGTCTACTTCGACCTCGGGGATCTGGACTACACGGTCTTCCAGGAGGGCCCCGAGGCCGGCGATCCTGAGGCGGGGGTGGAGAGGTACAGGGTCATCCTCGCCGGAGGGCAGCGGGGGGCGACGATCGAGATAGACGGCTACGACGACTACAGGATGGCGAACCTGGAGACGGAGCGGCTCCTCGCCGAGGCTCACCTCCAGGGGAGGGGGTACACCAAGAACAACGGGTCGGCGAGGACGGTCGGGGACGAGGTCGGCGTCCTGGGCGTCGGGGAGGACGAGGACCACCAGATCCTCTTCGTGGCGATCTTCTGGCCCGGCCAGGTCGAAACCGAGGAGGGAGTGCTCCTGGCGAGGACCAGGTGCGAGATCGAGTCGAGCTTTTTGTGGAATGCGACGGAGATGCTCCTCGATACGATCAGGGTGGAGAGGGTCGGGGATGCTTGACCGCTCTTGGATATAGGGATTGAGGAGGGGCCGGCTTCCTCGCGGCGTTTCTCCTCCTGTCCCTCTCTTCTGCAGTAGCCTCCCCCTGGCCGAACCTTCGCCTCCGGCAGTCGCCATCGCCAGGGTGGAGACGAACCTCCTCGGCTCCGACGAGGGGCGGGAGTGGGTGGAGCTCTTCAACAACGGGGCTTTCGATGTCGAGGTTGGGGATGGAGGCTTGTGGCTGCCCGGACGGGGGCCGGAAAGCCGGAGGAGGTTTTAGAGGATAGAAGAGGGGTCTGCAAGCGAGTACAGCGCTCTCCTCGAGAGGCTCTGCCAGCTATCCGGCCAGGAGGCGGAGGTGATCCTGGGCTATGGGAAGGGGTACGGCTACGCCGTCGGCTCGGTGATACCCCCCACCAGCAACCACGCCTAAAACGCCGTCAGGATCGGCGGGATCTGGAGCCTCGTCGACTCGACGTGGGGGGGCGGGGCTGGCGAATACACCTCTGCCATCGAGCCCATGGTGGTGGCAGACGATGGGATCGAAAACGCAACTTGCCCGAGGACGATGGGGTCGTTAGCCGAGGTTGGCGCCCCCATCCTCCTCCCTCGCGATGGAAGGCTCGTTGCCCTGACCGCCACCCTGTTCGAGATCTCCGTCCCGGGAGCTGAGGATGCAGCGGTGATCTCCGACAGTGCCCGGACTCCCCTGACAAGGAATGGATAAACTTTCAGGGGGGAGGCGGTTCTATCCGAAGGCGAGGCCGCAGTGGCGGCGAGGTCTCCGGGGGAGAGGTCTTACGGCATCCTTCTGGAATACGAAGTAATTTGAATGAAGATCTTGATGTGGACTCAGTCATGAGGGTCACTATAACCTATGACAACATCTCAATTCGGGAGGATCTCGTGGCCGACTGGGGCTTCTCCGCCCTCGTCGAGGCTAGGGGGAGGCGGATCCTCTTCGATGCCGGCGCAAGAGGCGACGTCCTTCTCAGCAACATGAGAGCGCTGGAGATCGACCCCAGATCCATCGAGGAGGTCTTCATATCTCATCCTCATTCAGATCACGTCGGAGGGCTATCCGATCTTCTCAGGATCAATCCCGTCAGGGTGGCGATACCCCGATCAGCCCCGGCCCTCCGAAATGTCGGGGTTCTGAGAGTAGAAGCTCCGACGGAGATCCACCCCGGCATATACTCCACCGGAGAGCTTGCGGGGATAGAGCAGTCGATGGCCTTCGATTCTGAGATCGGCCTTGTGGTGATCTCCGGCTGCGCCCATCCCGGCGTCGGAGAGATCCTCGAGGTCGCCTCCAGATTCGGGAAAGTTGGAGGCCTCATCGGCGGCTTTCACGGGTTCTCGGACCTCGATCGGCTCGCAGATCTCGAACTCATCTGCTCCGCCCACTGCACCGTTCGCCAATCCGAGATCGTGAGGAGATATCCAGAAAAATGCCTGAAGGCCGGGGCGGGAAGGGTCGTGGAGATCTCGGGAAATTGATCTATAGGAGAAGTCTCAAAATAGCTCCAAGGGTGCTTATCTTATGATCGGTCAAGGGAGTCGGTCCGTTTCAGAAGGCAGATGGTGAGTTTGAAAGGAAGTTCGACATGTTCAACAGGAGCGAGGGCGGCAGGGATCCGGGAGCTCTGACATCAAGACCGATGGACCGATCTGGCGGTGCCGCCAGAGATTCTCGGGAGGAGCGGGATGGGATGGACCCCGTATCGAGGGTTGCCCTCCTCTCGCTCCTGGTGAACCTGTCCCTCGTCGGGATCAAGCTCCTCCTGTCGGAGATATCCGGAAGCCTCGCCCTCCGAGCCGACGCCGTCCACTCCGCCGTTGACGTCTTCGGCTCAACGGCCCTGATCCTCGGGATCTTCATCTCAGGGAGGAAGAGCAGGAGCTTCCCCTACGGCCTCTATAAGGTCGAAAACCTCGTCGCTGTGATCATCTCCCTCCTCCTCTTCTTCACCGCCTACGAGATCGGCCGGGAGGCGGCGATCGGCACCGCCGCCAGCGCCGCCTACGGCGGCTGGGTCCTGGTGGCGGTGGCGGCGATCGTCCCCATACCCCTCATATTCGGGACCTACGAGATGCGGGTCGGCGAAATGTACGCCTCCCCGAGCCTCGTCGCCGACGGCCGGCAGTTCCGGGCCGACGTTCTGACCGAATTGGTCGTCTTCGCCGGCCTGGCGGGAGAGCTCGTTGGCCTGCCTCTGGACAGGGTGGCAGCGGCGATCATAGCCGTCCTCATCCTCCGGGCAGGATGGGAGATCCTCGTCTCGGGGATGAGGGTCCTTCTGGATGCATCCATCGACTCGGCTACTCTGAGGAAGATCGAGGCGGCGATCGAGGCCCAACCCGAGGTCTCGACCGTCGAGGAGGTTTTGGGGAGAAACTCGGGCCGCTACCTCTTCGTCGAGGCGAAGGTCGCCTTCAGGGTCACCGACCTCGCCCGGGCCCATCAGGCGAGCCAGAGGATCGAGCGGGATATCAGAGAGGCGGTCCCCAACGTCGACCGGGTCCTGATCCATGGCGAGCCGAGGCCTAAAACCCATCTCCGGTACGCCGTCGCCCTGGCGGATCTGGAAGGAAAGGTGAGCCGCCACTTCGGGGAGTCGCCTTACTTCGCCCTCGTCGACCTAAACCTCAAAGAGCGAAAGGTCGAGGGACAGACGATTCTCGCCAACCCCTACAAGGACCTGGAGAAGGGGAAGGGTCTGAAGGTCGCCGGCTTTCTCTTATCTCACAAGCCCGACGTCGTCGTCGGCGGCGAGAGCCTGGAGGGGAAGGGTCCCGGCTACGCCCTCGCCGAGGCTGGCGTCGAGACGGTGAGGACGGAGTCGGCCTACCTCCAAGAGGTGGTGGCGGGTATGGAGGGATAATCGGCAATCTTTTATTTAATTATGATATAATGATATTGGCGTATGTTGGGTTGGATCGACAGATGACAAGCATCTCTCCGTCTCCAGTTGGGCGCCTTTATATCCCTGACCCCGGCAATTTTTATGACCGCATCTCCTCAGCTTCTGCGGAGGATTGATTTGTCTCGGAGGCTCTGCCAAGCGCTTGGAGAACTATGGCTTTGTTGTTCCAGGCTGTTTGATACTCAGGATCAATCCGGATAGCCTCATCGTAAGCCTGAATGGCCTCTTCATACATCTCTAGTTTACTAAGAGCGACGCCCTTGTTGTTCCAGGCTGTTTGATACTCAGGATCAATCCGGATGGCCTCATCGTAAGCCTGAATGGCCTCTTCACACTTGCTAAGTTTGGAGAGCGCTATACCTCTGTTGTTCCAAGCCAGAACGTTTTGCGGATCGAGGCTAATGGCTTCGTCAGAACAATCAAGGGAATCGTTGTATTTGCCCAGGTCATAGAGAGCAAGTCCTTTAACTATCCAAGCCATACTAAGCTCAGGGTTAAGCCTGATCGCCTCGTCTAAACACGTGATGGCGTCTTCATATTCATTCTGATGATAGAGAGCAAGTCCTTTGCCTATCCTGGCTGCTGGATCCTCAGGATTGAGTTCAATAGCTTCATCGAAAGCCAGAATAGCCTCGCGATACTCGCCTCGTTCTCCGAGATCAACGCCGCTTTCTAGCCATTCCTCTGGGGTCTTTTCGCCACTTATCGGGGTCGCTAGAGTTGCCGAGATCATCAATGCCAAAATTATAATTGTTCTCATCCAGATCACACCAGTCTTCCAGTAAACCCTATAATAGAATCTCTGAAGTTTCATCTCCTTTCTAAACCCATCTATGCCTCTTCTGGCCATCAGTACCTCGGCTCGGGAATCCTACAGAAATATGCCTGCCAATTCATCTCTTCTTTAGCCGCAAGAGGCAGTTACTAATACTAAATACTATCTCGCTGCCTTAGCCAGAGTCTTTTATGAGCACATTCTGGCGACCTGGAGCTCTCCGAATTATCTGTGAGATCCAAACTGAATCGATGGCATATACTGAGCGGAGCAAAAGAGATGCGGGGGTACTCCCCCGCAATTCGCGACGCAAGCTAGAAGTTCCCCGCCTCGATGATCGACCATGTCCTCCTCCATCCGTCGCTCGCCTTCATGAGCCTGACGTTTCCTGTTCCCTCGGTGGCGTAGAACTCGCCTTGGCCAGCGGCTGGATCGTAGAATAGGAGGTCGGTGCGGTCGTCACCGTTGAAGTCTCCAGGGACGATGATCGACCATGTCCTCCTCCATCCGTCGCTCGCCCTCATGAGCCTGACGTTCCCGCTCCCGTCTGTCGAGTAGAACTCGCCCTCCCCAGCCGTCGGGTCGTAGAAGAGGAGATCGGTGCGGCCGTCGCCGTTGAAGTCTCCTGGAACGATGATCGACCATGTCCTCCTCCAACCGTCACTCGCCTTCATGAGCCTGACGTTTCCGCTCCCGTCTGTCGAGTAGAACTCGCCCTCTCCAGCCGTCGGATCATAGAAGAGGAGATCGGTGTAGCCGTCGCCATTGAAGTTGCCCGGAACGATCATCGACCAGGTTCTCCGCCAGCCATCACTGCCACTTAAGAATCCGATGTTGCCGCTCCCATCCGTCGTATAGAACTCGCCCTCGCCGGCGGTCGGATCATAGAAGAGGAGATCGGTGTAGTCATCTCCGTTGAAGTTGCCCGGAACGATCATCGACCAGGTTCTTCGCCAGCCGTCACTCCCACTCAAGAATCCGATGTTGCCGCTCCCTTCCGTCGAATAGATCTCGCCCTCGCCGGCGGTCGGATCGTAGAAGAGGAGGTCGGTGCGGCCGTCGCCGTTGAAGTTTCCAGGAACGATCATCGACCACGTCCTCCGCCAGCCATCACTTCCACTCAAGAATCCGATGTTGCCGCTCCCGTCCACCGAATAGAACTCGCCCTCGCCGGCGGTCGGATCGTAGAAGAGGAGGTCCGACTGCCCAAGGGCACCGTTTAGGAAGAATGCCGAGATCATGCAGACCATTGCGAGCATCATCCGTCTCATTTATCCCACCTCAAATCCTCATCGTTATTCATCCCAATTGAAATAAAATATGATGTCTGGATATAAATAGCTTGGTTTTGATCTATTTTTCGGGGAAGTGGGCGGCTGCCGATCTATGGTAATAAGCGACTCTGTATGAGAAAAGATTGAAGCTGAGGCTCAAGCCTATCACCCCAGCTTATCGAGAGCCTCTGCCGCCGCTGCTCGGACATCCGAGTAATCGTCCCCGAGGGCCTCGATCAGAGGATCGACGGCCCTGGGGTCGCCGATCTCAGGCGAATTGGGACGGAGACTGGACCGGCACCAGGGCGCGAGGGGGTCTCGACCTCCGCCCAAAAGGCTTCGGGTTATCCGGATAGGGTTGAGGCGCGCCTCAGGCCCCATTCCAGCCATCTCCGCTAGCGCCTCTCGAGTCCTTTCAGCCTCCAAACTCTTAACTCCCCCTCTCCCATACCCAGCCGCGGAATGACGGAAGACCATTCGCAGAAGATGGCGGCCCTGGCAGCGGCGGCGGCCAGCTCCTTTCTCACCCCCTTCATGGGCTCCTCGGTGAACATAGCCCTCCCGGCGATTGGAGAGGAGTTCGCCCTCGACGCGGTCACCCTCAGCTGGGTGGCGACATCGGCGGTCCTCTCGGCAGCGATCTTCCTCGTCCCCTTCGGCCGCCTCGGGGACATCCACGGCCGAAAGAGGGTCTTCACCTGCGGTGTCGTCACCTATACCGGATCGGCTCTCCTATGCGCCCTCGCGACCTCTGCCCCGATGCTGATCGCCTTCCGGTTCACGCAAGGGATGGGCGGGGCGATGATCTTCGGGACCGGGACCGCCATCCTCACCTCCGCCTTCCCCGCCCGGGAGCGGGGCAAAGCTCTGGGGGCGAGCGTCGCCGCCGTCTACCTCGGCCTCACCCTGGGGCCGTCCCTGGGCGGCTTTTTAACCCACCACTTCGGCTGGAGGTCGGTCTTTCTCTCTAACTTGCCCGTCGGCTTGATGGTGATCGGGGTGGTCGCCTGGCGGCTCAAAGGGGAGTGGGCTGATGCCCGGGGCGAGAGGTTCGACCTCTCCGGTTCGGCCCTCTACATCCTCGGCCTGGTGGCTACGATCTACGGTTTCTCGAGGCTGCCGGAGGCCTTCGGCCTGGGGCTGACCCTCCTGGGCCTCGCCGGCATCGCCGCCTTCGTTCTCTGGGAGTCGAGGTCCGAGAGTCCCCTGTTGGAGATGAGCCTCTTTCGGGAGAACAGGCCCTTCGCCCTCTCAAACCTCGCCGCCCTGATCAACTACACCGCCACCTTCGGGGTGGGTTTCCTCCTCAGCCTCCACCTCCAGTATGTCCAGGGCTTCTCGGCCCAGGAGGCGGGGCTGGTTCTGATATCCCAGCCCTTGCTGATGATCTTCGTCGCCCTCCTCTCGGGCTGGCTCAGCGATCGGATGAGCCCGGCGATCCTGGCGGGCCTGGGGATGGGGCTGACGACCGCAAGCCTCCTCACCCTCCTCGACCTTGGTCGTGGGACCTCGGCTGGTTCGGTGATCGGAAGCCTCGTGATCCTGGGCCTAGGCGTCGGCCTCTTCTCCTCCCCCAACACCAACGCCGTCATGAGCTCCGTTCCGCCTCGGTTTTACGGCGTAGCCTCATCGACCCTGGGGACGATGAGGCTCTCCGGCCACATGCTGAGCATGGGGATTGTCGCTCTCGCCCTCTCCCTTTACATGGGGAGGGTGCCGATCGCCCCCGAGAGCATCGACCTCTTCATCCGGAGCGGCCGGGCCGCCCTCCTAGCCTTCGCAGCCCTCTCCTTCTTGGGGATATTCGCGAGCATGGCGGGATGGCGACGGCCGGAGGCTCCCGACCTGGAGAGATGAAGGGCCATCGGGGCGGCGGACCCCTCGATGGGCAGGACGATGCGGTCCGGCGGCTGAAATCGATCTCATCATTTATGTAAATCTATCCCCACCATATTTGGACAAAATCCGCGCAACCTTGAAATAGATGGTAACATATATCCGGGGTCCAGGAGTGATAACAATACGATCTGCGATTTCTGTTGGAATCGTCGGATGGGATGAGAATATCGGGAAATATCTATAAGGAAGTCTTGAGATGAAAGTTTGTGTTACTGCAACCGGTCCGGGCGTCGAGGCCCCGATGGACCCTCGTTTTGGAAGGTGCGCCTACTTCGTGATAGTGGACATTGATTCGATGTTGGCGGAGTCGATATCCAACTCCAGCGCCAGCGCCGCCAGCGGCGCCGGAATCCAGGCGGCCCAGACGATCGCCAACGCAGGTGCTGCTGCTCTTATAACAGGCAACATCGGTCCCAACGCCGCCGAGACCCTGAAGGCCGCAGGGGTGAAGGTCTACCTCGCCTCCGGCGGGAGCGTTCGCGAGGCGTTGGAGAGGTTCAAGAACGGAGAGCTACCGGAGACCTCCTCCGCCTCGGTCCAGCCTCACTCGGGCATGGGCGGCGGCATGGGGCGCGGTGGCGGCCGTGGTGGTCGAGGTGGCGGGAGAGGACAGGGCGGTCAGAACCGGTGATCTGATATGAAAGTTGCAGTTCCAACCATGGGGGATAAAGGGCTCGACGAGCTGATCTGCGCCCACTTCGGGAGGGCTGAGACCTTCACGATAGTCGACATCGACTCCGAGGACGTCGAGGTGATCCGAAATACGAGCGAGCACATGGGAGGGACCGGCCTCCCCCCGGAGCTGATCTCTGCCAGGGGCGCCCACGTCATGCTGGCGGGGGGGCTCGGCCCCAAGGCGGTGAAGATGTTCGAGGGGTACGGGATCGAGGTCTTCGTCGGGGCGACCGGGACCGTCAGGGACGCCATAGCCGACTGGAAGGAGGGGTACCTCGAAGAGGCCTCCGACGAGAACGCCTGCAAAGAGCACCGACACTAGGTCGACCTCTTGAGCTTGAAAGGGGGCAGAAATCCAGTCCCCAATCTCTTGAGGCCATTCTTCTCTATTTTCCAACGATTCTTAACTGAGATCACGGCGACGGCTGACATGCCGATCGGAATACTCAAATCTGATCTCGTTCTATTGACATCTGGACTGGAGGTGACAGAACTTGGATTTTGAGGAGAGCGGCCAGGACCAGATGAAGATCGAAGAGCTGACGAATTCGCTATATTCGTGCATCTCCTTCCGGCAGGGAGAGAAGCCGGACCTGGCGAGGCTGAAGAGCCTCTTCATCAAGGAGGGGATCTTGATCAACAACAACGACGACCCGCTGATCTTCACCATCGATCAGTTCGTGGATGCCGTCGGCTATCAGGTCTCGGCCGGGAGCCTGAAATCCTTCAGCGAGAGGGAGGTTGCCGAAAGGACTGAGATCTTCGGGAAGATCGCCCATCGGTTCAGCACCTACGAGGCGAGGTTCGACCCCGAAGATCCCGAGCCTCTAACCGTCGGAATCAACAGCATCCAGTTCATAAAGGTTGATGACTCGTGGCATGTCAGCTCCCTCGTCTGGAACGATGAGGCCGAAGACCGGAAGATTCAGGAAAAGTATATTTTATCGGATGTATAGTCGAATTGGATGCGCGGCGTACTTGATAACGTCTGGTGCGGAAGAACAGATCTTCCGCACATTAACGTTTCACTGGCTCATTGCGCAGATCTCGTCGCAGGTCGTCTCTGCGGAGTATCCGACGTACTCGAAGTCCCAGTTCGGAGGCCTCCACATTGAGCCGTTCCACCCTTTATCGATCTGCTCAACGTCGATAATGGCGCTGGCGTACACCGGGTGCTCTGCCGTCCCATCAGAATACTTCGGGTCTACCCTGACGGAGTTTACGAACCTTCCCGCGTGGAGCGCCTCGACACTGTAAGTTATCGTCACCGTATCGAACGGTTCGATATCCTCTAAGTTCCAGGTGATAGTGCCGTTCTCGTTAGATGCGACAGTGAATGTGGAGTCAAGAAGCTTCATGCCTTTCGGCAACTGGTCGGTCACCGTGGCAGTTCTATCGGTGTTGGCATCGTTGTTGACGTAGATTTTGTACCAGACGATGCTTCCGTTCTGGGGATCGAGTTGGGCTGTCTTAACAACTGAGACGCCGTTGGTTGCACAGACCCGTTCGCTGCCGTTGTACCCGCCGCAGGCTTCCACCCTGTTCACTAGCTCGGCTGGATGATGCGTACTGGCGTCGCCGGGCAGAGCTTCCGTCACGTCCAAGCCGAGTATTATGGTGGCGACGTCCCCTATGGCAAGGTGCGTCAGCGTCCAGTTTGCATATGTATCATTTAGCTCTGTGGGCCTGACCGAGGCGGGATGAATCAAAACAGATCCCGGTGGGAAGATGTCCCTTACGTGGATCGGGGCAAGCGCCCTGTTCCCGTCGTTCTCGATACTGATGGAATAGATGGCGATCGTTTCGTTTACCCCGATCGTCTCCTCGTCGATCCAACCTAGGGCCGTGGTGACGTCCTCTTTATAAATCCAACCTAAGGTCGTGGTGACGTTCAAATGGGGCAGGTCGTACTTTGGAGCCGACGAGTATAGGTTTATTCTTCTCTCGATCGAGTGGTTGCCCTCGTAGTGCTCGTCGAAGTCGAGGATGTCTTCGAGAATTGCCCTGTACCTGGCCCGGCCCGAGAAGTTGGCGATGGTCTCAGTATTGTTTAGCCCTGCTGCCACCGCGGATTTATCGAGCTCGATGACCCCAGTGTACTCCTCACCGATGTAGCTTCTGCCTGGGATTCGGGAGTACATGCCCTCCTTCCATCTCATCGAGGACTCGATCGAGACGTCGTTGGTGAGGCTCTGGTTCATCGGCGCGTATACGAGGCTTATGTCTTTTGCGATGTAGTTGGTATAGGTTCTGATCAGCTCTTCTGAATCGTAGGTTCCCGTGCCGGATTCGTAGCTGCTCTGATTATCCTTGACGCGCTTATCGACGACGACGAGGCCTGTCCCTGAAGCGTACTTATCGGAGGCGATGCTAGATCCGTACTCGTCGACCATCTGCAGTATATTGAAACTTCCGAAGTAGTCCTCGTGGGACTCGAAGAGCGGCAGGGTCTGAGGCGTTGGAAGCTGTGAAGGGGCAGGTCCATCGGAAGACGTCGAAGTACTGGAAGGCATCTTCAAAAAACCGATGTAACCGGTCCCGTTGAACACTGATTCTATATTCATCACCGACTCTTTTTCGTCAAGGAACATCATGGACTTTCGGTCTATCGATGTCGCATATCTGTACGATTCGCTCATCGAGGCTCCGGTCGCCCAGTTTTCGGTGCTGGCAATCTGGGTCCATTTCGAAGAATAGTTCACCGTTCTGTTGTTGTAAAGGTGGAGAGAGGTCGATGTGTATTTTGAAGACGCATCTTTCTCCATCGATATCGACGTGTTTTCCGTCCTGAGCTTCAGCTTCTCATCGCTTTCGTAGGTGCCGCTGCCGTGCTCCCGGATATCTAGCTTTGTATTGCTGATGGCAACTGAAACTGTGGAGTTTACGGGGCCCGTCTCATTGGAGTCGATCGTTGCCACGTTTTTCAGGTTATGACCACCAGGGCTCGTGGATAGGCTATCTCTGACGCTCACAAACCCCTCTCCGACGACTCGCCCTTCTTCGGTGAATTCGAGATCCTGCGACTCAGTAACTTGCACCGCTAATACGATCATTCCATGTCCTCCCACCGGCAGATCTCCTATGGTCCACTTATTGTCGGAGCCCTCGTCCGGCGCGGGTTTTGCACGGATGAATTCAACTCCCTCGGGATACTTCTCGGTTATTACAGCCTCAGTCAGATCGACCTCGCCGGCGTTCCTGTAAAATATGGCGTAATATAGCGGGTCTCCTGGAGAGACGCTGGTAGATGATGCGATCTTCATGATAGATCCGCTCGCCTCGCCCTCGGCCGACGAGGCCGGGATGAACAAAACAGACGCCAGCAATAACATGAGCAATATATATTTTGGTTCCCGTTTCATGTCTCTCTTGGCGTGTGAGAGGATCGTGATCGAGAAAACGCATTTCGATGCAGTCATTCTGATACCGAAATTCGCTTGAGCTATTGTAAATCAATGCTTGTTATTGATGGGTAGTTCAACCTTGGACCGCCTTGAAAAGGCTGCTTATCTGCCCGGCTCGGCAGAAGATCCCCTCCCAAACTGAGAATTCCCCGACAGAATACCCCGCAGCTCTGCTGCGGGGTGCGCCGGCGCAACTTGACCGTTTTTCGATTTTATACGCTACTAGCACATATCCCTAAGAGTTATGCAGCTTGAGCCGTATTTCTTCTCACATGCATCCTCGTAATAATCGGGGTCGTGGCACATCTCACAACAAAAGTCTGACCAATCCCAACAACAGCCCGTCTTGATTTTGCCACAATATTCTGACCATGTATAAGGGCCTTTGTTGCACTCCACAGCGCCATCTTTGCAATCATCGATAAACAGAGCAGCTGAGCCGAAGGTCTCCGGCAGGGCCTCGTCAGCACGCTCGTTGAACACGGCATAGCTGAGATCCGGTAGTTCCAGGAAGCTCACGTTGTACTGGAGTGTTTGGTTGGCAGCGTCGTAGACGGGATCGAAGAGTTCCACCACTGCTAGGTCCTCGTCCCCATCTGCATCCAGGATCTCTATGGCAGCGTTTGGCGGATTATCACATGAGAAGCACATTCCGTCTAGGAACTGCTGCATCGGCGCCTGGACCACGATCCTCTCAGGTCGGTCCGAGAAGGCGATCGTCTGGGGGGCGACACCCATGAGAGTCAGGGTGTAGAGGTTATCCATCCCCTCCACCGGGATGAGCGTGCCAGACTGGGCGGTCTGCACGAACATGAATGTGACGTTCTTCTCAGGTTGGAGTTCTTCGGTCTCTTCAGCCAGCACCCCATAGCTCACTGAGAGGACCGCCATCGCCAGAAACGCGATGGCCGCAAGGGCTTTTTTGCTCATTTATATCCACCTCGTATTACATCCCTACTCGGAATAGTGTCGAGGCCAGTTTCTCTTCCGTCCGACATTTTGCTTACCGTCAGAGTCGGGTGGCACCATAAGCCGCCACTAGGAATCGGGGTCTCAGCACCCCGGATGACCATCTCCGATTACTAATATATAAACGTTCTGAACTATCAAGAAAAATATTAAGACGGTATTACGTATTTTGAGGCCCTTTGCAGCCTGGGCAGGAGACATTTCGCCAGAACTGGTTGGCGGCTCCCATGATTTTATCTCAATGTGAGAATACTACCATACCGAACAACTACTGAGGATTCCGAATACCCCCTCTAGATCCCAAATTTAATTGGGACGCTTAGCCAGAGGTTAATCGAAATCCTCTTAGTGGGCTGCTACTTAATTACCACAGTTGCATCGAAGACGCCGATCAGATGTCTATCGGGTCTCCGTTCCCGCTCACCTGGCAGACGGGGCAGATCCCTTTCTCTTCGTTCAGCTCTCTCGTGGCCATGGCGAGGACGGTGGCGTTGGCGATGTTCCCGGCGATGAGGAGGGCGGCGCCGATCTCGTCGTCGGTTACCCCCATCCGTTTCGCGACCCTGATGTGGAGCTTGAGGCAGTGGCTGCACCGGATCGCCGCGGCGACGGCGATGGATATCAGCTCTTGGGTCTCCATGTCCAGGGCCTGAGAGCTTCTTATGATGGCGTTGTTGTGAAGGATCTTCGTCACCAGGAGCTCGGGTTTGTCCTTCATGAACCCGAATATATAAGGGACCTCGCCGTACGCCTTCTCGATGGAGGCGAGCATATCCTCCGCCGTCTGTTCAGTGCCCTTATCGAGGATCCTCTCCAGATCTTCTTCAAAACTCATTCATCTCACCTAGACGACAAAGCCGGTTTCAGAGACGGGCAATATCCGGACGAGTATATAGTCCTTCATCCTCGACGGCATCACCTTGGCTATCTCCCCCAGGGTTACCCCCTCCTCAAACCTGACGCCCGCCACAGCCTCGTGATATTCATCGTAAGGAAGCTTTATCCTCAGGCCGTTGAGGTTGAGGGCTATCGGGAGGGGCGAATGGGACGAAAGGACATCGGGGACCTGCTCCCTCACCGCGTCCATCACCCTCGGGGGGGTGGTGGTGAGGGGATCCTTGAAGATCGAGGCGCGAACGCTGTCGAGGGCTCTCCCCACCGCGGCGACGATGTTGTCGAGGCTTCCGATCTCCGTCGCCTTCCGGGACCGGTGGGCGATCCGGCCGACGTTCGGGACGTACTCGAAGGCGTAGGGAAGGTCCTCCTTCCTCATCTCGGGGCCGCCGGTGACGATGACGGGGATGGTGAGGGCTCTGTAAAGGTGCTCCTTCTTGAGGATGCAGTCGGCGAAGTTCCCGAAGGTGAAGACGACGGCGTCGTGCTCGTTGATGAGGGTCGTTTCGTACTCGTCGATCTGAGCGATCTTCTTCGCGACCCCCCGGCTCATCCCTATCATGTTGCTCTTCGCCCCGTGCCTCCGGAGGTACTCGGCGACGTCGCAGGCGGGGTGGGGGAGGTGATGGATGGCTAGGGTCGGGGTCACCACGGCGATCTCCGTCCCCGCGAGGGGAGCCCTTTCGAGCTTCCCCTTCAGCTCCTTGGTCAACGCCTCCAGGACCTGCATGTCCTCGTGGGGGACGAGCATCAGAAGGATCACCTCGCTCTGGGTGACGTTCTTCTGGAGGAGGTAGCCCCCCAGATCCTCGACGAGCTCCGTCACCAGGTCGTGCTTGTAGACGCCGCCGGTGAACATCACGGGATCAAGCATCTCGCATGCCTCCGATCTTCTCCTTCGCCTCGGCGAGGAGCTCGGGCTTTATCGTCTCCTCCGCCGCCAGGAAGAAGAAGCTATCTTTGCCCATCTCGTTCCTCCGGTTCCTGAATCCCTCGGGGGCTATCCTGACGAGGGCGTCCATCAGGTCCCGTCGAAACTCCGTCTCCAGATCCGCCACCACCAGCTCCTCGGGGGACTCATCCGATAGGACCACCAGAACGTTTCTGTCGGGCTGCTCGACCTTCTCCCGGCCGTAGGCCTCCCAGAGGGCCCGGATGAGGCCGGCCATGTGCTCCTCGTCCTCCACGGTGATCTGATAACCGCCCTCGGCAGCCACCAGATCGCCGACGTCCCGCACCCTGAGGGGAGGGAGCTTCCCCCGGATCATCCCGTAGACGGCGAAGTAGGGGACCCCTATCTCGACGTAGACGTAGAGCCTCCCGATCGACCTGATCAGCCCCAGGTCCTGGAGGATGTCCATGATGATCTCCCGATACTTCTCGGCGCCGTACTCCTCGCCGGGCATCTCGACCTCGAAGACCTCGAGGGGGTCCATCTCCATCTCAATCCTCCACGAGCCCCGAGACGAGGAGGCTTGCTCCGACACAACCGATGTACTGGGCGTATTCTGGGACGGTCACCTTCAGCCCCAGAAGGCCCTCCATCGCCCGCGGGAGCCCCTCGATCAGGGAGGTCCCCCCCACCATGATCACCGGCTCCTTCACCTCCACCTCCTGGAGCTGCTGCTCGAAGACCTGCTCGGCGACGCTGTGGCAGGCGGCCATCGCCACGTCCTCGGGCCTGGACCCCGTCGAGAGGCTGTTGACCAGGCTCTGGGTTCCGAAGACGATGCAGTAGCTGTTCATGGGGACGTTCCGATGGTCTCCCTTCAGGGCGAGCTTCCCGAGCTCCGTTATCTCGACGCCGAGCCTTTTGGCCGTCAGCTCCAGAAACCTTCCCGAGGCCCCGGCGCAGATCCCGCCCATGGTGAAGGTCCCGGGGACCCCGTCTTGGACGGATATCGCCTTGTTGTCCATCCCTCCGATATCGATCACCGTGGCGTTTCCCCTCTGGGCGTCCGCCAGGAAGACCGCCCCCTTGGAGTTGACGGTGATCTCCTCCTGGATAAGCTTCGCGCCGAACTCCTTGCCGACGAGGTGGCGGCCGTATCCGGTCGTCCCCAGCGCCTCGATCTCGTTCCTCTCGACCCCCGCCGATTCGAGGGCGGCGTTGTACGCCTGCTCGGCGCTCTTCAGAACCTCGGTGGTGGGGCCCCATCCGGTCCCTATCACCTTGTTATCCCTCATCACCACCGCCTTGGTCGTCGTCGAGCCGGAGTCGATCCCGGCGGTTAGGCCGGTCTGCCTCTCCCGGGATAAGAGCCCCTTGAACTTGGCGGTGGTGACGAGGGCCTCCATCCTCGTGAGGAGGGTCTCGGCCTTCGTTCTCTCAGTGAAGGAGTAGCTGAGGACGGGGATCCTGGAGTTCTCATGGATGTACTTCCGTAGCTCACTTCGAACGATGGCCCCCTCGGCGCACCGAAAGCAGGTCGCGACGAAGACGGCGTCGGCGAGGTCGGTGTTCTCCACGATCCTGGTGGCCCTGGCCATGGCGAGGTTCAGGTCGCCGCTCGCCACCTCGATCCCGAACCTCTCCTCTACGTTCCGGACGTCGTCGAGGGAGACCTCGGGGAAGACCAGCTCGGCCCCCACCATCTCGGCGGCCTTCTCCAGCTCCTGCTGGACCCCGCTGTACTCGGGGCCGCAGGAGAGCTGGGCTATCCTGATCAACTCAACCCCTCCAGAAACTCCCGGATTCTTGAGACGAACCGCCGCGCAGCAAGCTCATCCCCGGGATATTCCAGCTCCAGGAGGGGGATCCGCTTCGTCCTGAGGAGGAAGCGGGTCAGCTCGTTGGTCCTGGCGCATCCGGTACACCCCAGGGTGCATCGGTCGTTCAATACGACGATGGCGGCCTCCGCCTCCTCGATCATCGGACCGAGGAGGGACATCCTCCCCCTCACCCCCGAGGGGACGTCGACGGCGGCGTACTTCAGCCCCTTCTTCGGGTCCTCCGGGGTCATGTTCAGGGGCGGGGAGTCGAGACCAGCGGTGTTGACCTTCTTTCTGACCTCTTTTGATACCACCAGCGCCTCGTGACCCGTCCTTTCGACGAGGTCTGACAGGATCATGCTGGTGGGGGGGTAAACCATGACTTTGACCATGAACCAACCTCAGGAAAATTCCTCGTTTATCATCTCTTCCAGCTCCTCCAACCCCGGCCGCTTCTTCGCCTCGATCGGGAGAGGGGCCTCCTCGCCCCGGAGATCGGCTTCGAGGGCCCGGGATATCAGGGGGAGGATCTCGGACTCGTGCTGCATCATGTAGAAGCCGGGCCTGGCTCCGCCGCCCCGGTGGCCCCGACACCTTCTGGGATCCCCGGGCGGAAAGCCCCGGTCTTTGATGAAGATGTTGCTCTCGTCCATCTTCCTCAGCTCTTCCACCGTCGCCCTGATGTCCTCCTCCTCGCCATCGATGATGACGCCAAAGCAGGTCTCTTTGACGTTGATATCCCGGCCCAGCTCGTATATCTTGAGAGCGATGTCGGAGGGGAGGACGTCGGATTCCTGGCTCGTCACGACGTACTTGGTAGCCTTCACCTATCGCACCTCCAGAACGTAAACGGTCTCCTCCTCCTTGACGTCCCGGAGCTTCTCCAGGTCGAGGATCCGACCGACGATGTTGGTCGCGAGGAACTTCTCCCCCGAGGGTCCGTATCGAGGGTCGTCCTCCAGCTTTACCCCCACGAGGCCAGCGTTCTTCGCCGCCTGGTTGGTGACCCCGATCTCTCCGGCCCTGACCACGTCGACGGGCTTGTTCTCGGGGAGGATCTCCTTGTAGCTCGTCGCCGATATGACGGGCTTGAAGAGGACGGTATTCTCGTAGACGAAGTAGACGGGCAGAGGACCCACGGGCTTCTCTTTCAGCCCCACCACGTGCCTGAAGTAGTCCAGGGTCTTGGGAGCGAGGTCGTCGTAGAGCTCGATCGAGACCATCCGATCGGCCGGGATCGAGGTTACCGATACCCGCCCCTCTTTCAGGATTTGCATGGTGGTGACAGGGCTCTGCTCCACCACCACGGCGTCGTCGCCGGTGTAGCCTCTCACCTCAAAGGCGAGGCCCCGATCGGTGGCGGTCCGCTCCGCCTCTTTGAGGGATAGCCCCATCAGCATGATCCTCTCGGGTTTAACCTTCGCCAGAAGCCGCATCCCTGGCTCGGCCAGCTTCACCAGATCCATGCCGGAGGTGACGGTACCCACCACCGATTGGCTGGGGGTGGATGTCCTGTCCGCCTTGTAGATGAATGTCCGGCCGAGGCCCCTTCCCGTGGTCCTGATGGTGACGGCGCCCTCGGATCTGGGCTCGCGGTTCTCAAACTCGATCCGCTCGCCCAAAAGGACGTCGGAGGAGGCGTAGGAGCTGGAGGTGGCGTCGATGACGAAGACTCCGTCCCTCGTCGCCGCCAGGAAGAACTCCGCCCCCTGGGGAGCCTCCTCCATCAGCTCGACCTCTATCCTGGAATATACCTCCATGCCCTCTGACAACGGGAGAGAGAGGTCTTGGGTCGCCATCTTATCCGTGAGGGCAGCCCACTCCACGATCGGCTCCGCGTCCAGGATCGCATCGCCCATATCGAGCCTGGCCAGAAGCTCTTTTCCTCCCACCACCGTCGCGAATACCCCCCGGTTCTCGGCGGGGGCGCCGTAGGCCGCGGAGTGCCTCTTCCTAGCGAAGACTATCTGGGCCTTATCCGATTCGAAGCCGCTGGCTCCGAAGACCACCTCCCACCGATCGTACTCGTTCTCACCCCTGGTGGGGGCCATCTCCGTCCTCACGGGGCCGAAGGCCACGGCGGCGCCGTCGCTCCACCGCGCCCGGAGGCCCGATATCTGGCCGACGGCCTGATGCCATACATCCTGGAGGCCCGTATCCAAGAGCTCTATCCTCAGCTTCCCCTTGGTGGTGTTAAGCCAGTAAGAGTTGGTCTCCCGGGCCTCCTCCTCACGGCCCTTGACGATCCCGATGATCGCCTCCTTCTGGGGCGATACTCCCGCCGCATCCAGGGCGTTCTTAAGGGTCGAGCCATCCTGAAGGGTGATCTCTGCGCCGTCCACAAAGACTTTCAAAGTTAACTCCCCAGCATCTCCTCTTCTTCCTCTTTGGTCATAAGGGAGAGGACGCTTTCGGGCGTTCCGACGTGGACGATCTTCCCGTTCCTCATCAAAGCCGCTCGGTCGCAGACGTTCTGAACGAAGTCCATGTCGTGGCTGACGATGAGGAACGTCTCCCCGAGCTCCTCCCTGGCGTTCAGGACCGATTTGGAGACGTCTATCTTGGTGATGAGGTCCATCGTCCCCGTCGGCTCGTCCAGGACCACTATCCTCGGCTCCTTTATCAGGACCTGGGCCATGGCCACCCTATGTCTCTCGCCCTCGCTCAGCTCGTTGGGGTTCTTGGTGAGGACCTTCTCCGCCTCACCCTCGGAGAAGCCGACCGTCACCAGGGTGTGGATCGCCTTCCTCTCGGCCAGCTCGAAGGGGAGGGAGAGCCCTATCGACTCGGTGAGGTTGTCTATGACGCTCCGGTAGGGGTAGAGGGTATACTCCTGGTGGAGCATCCCCATGTACTTGGTCGCCCTCCCCTTCTGGTCTGCGCCGAGGATCGTCATGTCCACCCAGTCGTCGCCGACCCTGCACCAGATGCCCCCGCTGGTGGGGAGGACGATCCCGTTCAGCATCTTGGAGAGGGTGGTCTTGCCGGCGCCGCTCGTCCCCACGAGGCCGAAGATCTCGCCCTCGTATATCTCCAGGGAGACTTCGTCGACGGCCCGGACAACGCCCCGGTCGATGCTGATATACCTCTTGGAGAGGTCTCTGCATCGGATGATCGGCGATCCGACGTCGGTCTTCTTCCTATCTTCGATCTTCCCGGCCATGGCGACGAACTCCCCGGCGATCTTCGAGGGCTCGCCCAGGGAGACGACCTCGCCGTGGTCGAGGAGTACGGCCCTGTCCGTCAGCTCCACCATGACGTCCGGCCAGTGGCTGGTGATGATCATCGTCATGTTGAAGTCGTCTACCGCCCGCCTTATGCTATCGTGGACGAGGTCGGCGGTCTTCGGGTCCAAGGTACCGGAGGGCTCGTCGGCGAGGAGCATCATCGGAGACTTGGCGAGCTGCCGGGCGAGGACCACCCTCTGCTTCTCGCCCCCGGAGAGCTCCCTTGCCACGTGCATCATCCTGTGGGACATGTTCACCTCGTCGAGGAGGTCCGCCGCCCGGTTGACGCTTATCGACCCGCCGGATGCCTCCTCCACCGCCCGCATGACGTTGACGATGACCCTCTCGTCGCCGTAGAGGGCGAAGGTCCTCTGAAGCATGATGGCGATCCTGCGAGATACGTCTCTCCTTTTGGGATCGTTGATCCCGAGAGATACGAAGTCCGCTTCGAAGGGCTGGAAGGTTCCGCCGCACCTGCAGCTTTCGCCGACCTTGCTCGGTGGCTCCACATGGTTGCACTGGGAGCATCTTGCGACGTGGTAGATCACTTCGCCGGTGATCTCCTCGAAGGGCTCGACCCCTCGGAGGACGTGGAGAAGGACGCTCTTCCCCGATCCGCTCCTTCCCAGAATGCCGAGAGACTCTCCCTCTTCGATCTCCAAATTGACATGGCGGAGAGCTTCAACTTCGCCAAACCGCACTGTCAAGTCCCGGATCTCAATAAATGGTGTCAAATTATCATGCCTCGAATTGGTATTGCGTATGAGCTACGAACCATCCCGAATTTAAGTTTATCCGAGACCGTCCCGTCAGAGACCGCCGTCATCGATCATCAAAGCCGATCATCCATTCCGACCGAACTTCGGCAGGTCTCTCGAAGTAGGAAAGTCTCCTTCAGCAACCGACGACGATATTCGGGCTTGATGTGACGACCTCTATCCCGCCCCTCCCTTCTTGAGAAGAAATTCCTTGTCCAGGTGGGACTTGTGAGCAGCTTCGAGACATTCTTTACATACTTGAAAAACAGTGTCCTTGAGGCCGTGTATCGTCGCTTGCTTGGCTTTTACGGGCAGCGTCTCCTTCTCGACAGCACAGATTTGACATTTCATCCAGGTCACCTTTTTCCAATCTGGTTTTCGTCGTTATAAGCATTTCCGCTCAGGGGAGTCCTCCACCTTTTGTAAAGGTCGTGCTCGACCTCCAGGAGGTCCAGGACCCTCCCCACCACCACGTCCACCATCTCCTCGATCGTCTCCGGCTTGGAGTAGAATCCAGGGCAAGGCGGAAGGATGATCGCCCCCGCCTCGGTGGCTGCCACCATGTTCTTCAGGTGGACGAGGTTCAAGGGCGTCTCCCGGGTCACCAGAACCAACCTCCGCCTCTCCTTAAGGCTGACGTCCGCCGCCCTGGTGATGAGGGTGTCGGATACTCCGTTGGCGATGCCCGCCAGGGTCCTCATGCTGCACGGAGCCACCACCATGGCGTCGAACCTGTTGGAGCCGCTGGCAATGGATGCAGTAAAGTCCCGGGCCGAATAGACCCGGTCCGCCATCATCTCTACGTCGATGGGGCTCTCCTCCGTCTCGATCTCGATGATCCTCCGGGCGGCGTCGGTCATCACCAGGTGGGTTGTAGATCCCAAATCAGCCAGAACCTCCAGGAGCCTGATCCCGTAGATGACCCCGGAGGCCCCGCTGATCCCCACCACCACGTCCAGAACCTTTCCCGTCCTCTTTATTTTATCACATCCTCGAACCAATTGAACCTCCGATCAGCCCCTCTTCGAAAGCCGGGTCAGGGCGGAGGCCACCATCAGGGGTAGGTTGATGGTGGCGTCGCCGTAGACCGTGACCATCCTCGCCTCGGGGGAGATCTTCCCCCAGGATACGGCCTCGGAGAGGGACGCTCCCGAGAGCCCCCCCGGCTCGGGCCTGTCCGTCGTGAGCTGGATGGCGAGGTCGAAGCTGTTGGGGGTGACGAGCATAGCCTGGAGGGCGAAGTTCTTGGGCGCCCCTCCCCCTATGATCACTATCCCGGATCGCGACGCTCCGTAGCAGATGTCCACCAGCCCGCCTACGTCTCCGAAGGCGTCCACGTTCAGCGGGTGGGTCTGCCGAAAGAGCCAGGCCTGCAGCCCTATCATCGAGTCCGAGAGGGCGGGACAGAATATGGGGACCCCGGCGTCGGAGGCGGCCCTGAGGATCGATCTTTCGTCGTCGATCTTCCTCCCCAGCGCCCTCAGAAGCTCCGTTCCCGTCATCCGTTCCGCCCCTTCGGGGAGGATCCCCTGAAGGATCTCCTCGAACCGGATGAAGTCGTCGTCTCCGACGTAGACGTCGTATATCCTGCTCACCCCCGCCTCCCTGAGCCCCGAGTCGGAGGCCTCGGGATCTCCCAGGACGTGGTGGCTGAAACCCTCTATTATATCGTGGACGAGGTTTGCTCCCGTGGAGACGAGGACGTCTATCCGTCCGTCTCTGATGAGGGAGGATATTATGTTTCTCATCCCGGCGGGGACCATCGCGCCGGCCAGGGTGAAGAACCTGGTGTAATCCTCCGACAGCATCTCCTCGTAGATATTTACGGCTTCGGCCAGCCTTCTGGCCCCAAAGCCGCAGCCTTCCATCATCCTCACCAGCTCATCCGCATCCATCCCGGCCCCGATCTCCATCTGCCTTATATAATCCACCGAAACTCACCCATATTATGCCAGTTTGAAGCCTTTTAGGACCGACCCCATCACTGCTTAGCGATAGTGATGCTAATCGATTTTCTCATAAACCTTTTATATCAGTACCTAGTGTTTAGCTCTTACGGCTAACGGAGGTAAAAAATGAGCGGCGAAATGATGGCAGTGGACTATTATATCCCACTTATTATGTTTTTAATAGTAGGTGCAATTGTGCCCATAGGCGCGCTGGCTGCCGTGAAGGTCATATCTCCTCAGAAATCGACTTTTCAGAAGAGGGCTACCTACGAGGGCGGGCTGAGACCGATACGGGAGGCGGTTATCCAGTACAACGTCCAGTATTATCTCTTCGCCATCGTCTTCGTGATCTTCGACGTCGAGGTTCTCTTCCTCTATCCGTGGATCTACGTCTACGCTTCCGAGGTGATCCCCACCTTGGGAGGAGTGAACATCGCGATCATCGACATGCTGATCTTCATCGTGGTGCTTTTGATCGGTCTGCTCTATGCCATTAAGAAGGAGGCGTTGCGTTGGGTATAAGCGATGTCATACCTCTGCCTGTTGCAGTTGATAAGGAGCTGGAGAAGTGGACGATCTGGGGGCGGCCCCTCACCGACGTCTGGTTCACCACCACCGAGAAGATCCACGAGATCATTGAGATGGGCCCCATCAAGAACGTCCTGAACTGGGGAAGGAAGAACTCTCTTTGGTTTTTGATGCAGCCCATGGGGTGTTGTGGCGTCGAGATGCTCGTCTTCGGATGTCCCCACTACGACTGCGACCGTTTCGGGATATTCCCCAGGGCAACCCCAAGACAGGTCGACGTCATGATCATCAGCGGCTACATAACCCGAAAGTATTTACCGGCGATCAAGAACCTCTGGGAGGAGATACCGGAGCCAAAGTGGGTCATGGCAATAGGCGAGTGCGCCATCTCCGGCGGACCCTTCTACGACTCCTACAACATCATAAACGACACCAGCAAGTTCTTCCCCATCGACGTCTTCGTCCCGGGCTGTCCGCCACGGCCCGAGAAGTTCATCGAGGGCTTCAGGGAGCTGCAGGAGAAGATCAAGCGGCGTGAGGACAAGAGGGGCTATTAGAGAGAGGAGGAGTTCACCGTTGACAACTGCAAATGATGTCTTGGCTGCCCTTCAGTCGGCCTTTCCGGGTGTGATCGAGGAGGCGAAGGTCGGTCCCGAAAGGCAACTGTGGGCCACCATCAAGCCGGACAGGATCGTGGACGTCTGCAAATACTTGAGAGACAATCACAGCTTCGACCACTACACCGGAGCTGTCGGCGTGGACAAGATCGACGAAGGCCTCTTCGAGGTGACGGAGATGCTGGCCAGCCATGGCGCGCACCAGGTGGTGGCGCTCCTGAAGGTCAAGACCAAGAGGGACGGTCCATCGGTCAAGTCCCTGACGGGCCTCTTCTGGAATGCCAACTGGTACGAACGGGAGATCTGGGAGATGCTGGGGATCAACTTCGAAGGTCATCCCGAGCTCTATCCCCTTCTGCTCCCCGACGAGCTGGTGGGGGTCTGGCCCTGGAGGAAGGACTTCAAGGGATACCCCGACTACAACACCGCCGAGAGGGCGATCGAGCGGCTCACGGCCGAGGGGTACACCGAGTACTCCATCCCCCCCACCGAGGCTGAGGTCAAGGCGGGGACCGTCCAGAAGGAGAGGCCCAAGTACCCCACCTTCCGGGAAAGGGAGGAGATGGAGATCAAGGGCGAGTCGGAGATGATCCTCCACATGGGACCCCAGCACGCCGTCGTCCCCGGACCCTTCCTCCTGGACATTCTGGTGGACGGGGAGCGGGTTAAGAAGGCCTTTCTGGACGTCGGCTACATCCACAAGGGGATCGAGAAGATCCTGGAGAACAGGACCTACATGCAGGGGATCCCCATCACCGACAGGCTCTGCTACATGGCCTCCCTCACCAACAACGAGGCCTACTGCGGCGCCGTGGAGAGGCTTCTTGGGATCGAAGCTCCCGAGAGGGCCCAGTACATTCGGATAATCCTGGAGGAGCTATCGAGGATCCAGAGCCACCTTCTGGGGACCGCCGAGTTTCTGACCCTCATCGCTAGCGCCGTCTATTCGCCTTTCCTCTACATGATCATCGACCGAGAGGACGTCCTCACCTGCATAGAGAGCGTCACCGGCGCCAGGATCAACCACAGCTTCGTCCGCTTCGGAGGGGTCCGAAACGACCTTCCTGACGGCTTCAAGGACATGACCCTCGACACCCTCAAGATGATCAGGGAGAAGACCGAGGAGTACAAGGAGCTCTTCTTATCCGACAGCATCTACCGGAAGAGAATGGAGGGCGTGGGGGTCCTATCGCCTCATGACGCGAGGAGGCTCGGGGTCTCAGGTCCGCCCCTGAGGGCTTCTGACACCCCGTACGACATGAGGCGGGAGGACCCGTACCTCCTCTATAAGGATCTGGACTTCGACGTTATCACCAGGAAGGAGGGAGACTCCAAGGCGAGGGTCGAGGTGAGGCTCGACGAGATCTTCGAGAGCTGCTACATAATAGAGCAGTGCCTCGACCAGATCCCCAGCGGCCCCATCATGGCGGAGGGGATCCCCAAGAAGATCAAGCCCGAGCCGGGCGAGGCCTACTACCGGGTCGAAGACCACCGGGGAGAGATGGGGTTCTTCGTGGTGAGCGACGGGTCAGACAAGCCCGTCAAGGTGAAGGCCCGGGGGCCTGTCTACGCCTACATGCAGGCTCTCCCCCCGCTCCTGGAGGGGGTCTACATAGCCGACGTCGTCGCCATCGCGGGCAGCATGGACGCTTGCACCAGCGAGGTGGACAGGTAGGAGGATTGTCTAATGGTATTATCTGCGATCACAGAATTTGCAGCCCAAGAGCCGAAGATATACGGTCTCGTCATCGGGCTGATCGCCGCCGCCATCCTCGCCGCAGTCATCAACGTGGTGGCGATGTTATTAGTCTGGCTCGAGAGGAAGGTGATGGGCGACTTCCAGTCTCGGTACGGGCCGAACAGGGTCGGTGGCCGATGGGGCGTCCTCCAGCTCGGAGCTGACGCCATCAAGCTCTTCACCAAGGAGGATATCATCCCGAGGGGAGCGGATAAGCCCGTCTACGTCTGGGCTCCCATCGTGGCGGTAGCGACGACGATGCTGGTGGCTGGAGCCCTACCCTTCGGGGCCTTGATCATAGACGGCAGAGAGATCCCCCTGGTGGTGGCGAATATGGACATCAGCGCCTTCTACATCGAGGCAGCCCTCAGCATCATGGCGATAGGGGCCTTCATGGCAGGCTGGTCGTCCAACAACAAGTACTCGATGCTGGGAGCCTTTCGGGGCATCGCCAGGATGATTGCGTACGAGGTTCCGATGGGGATCTGCGTCATCAGCGTAGCCATCATGGCCCACAGCCTGAACGTGGTGGAGATCGTCGAGGCCCAGAGCGTCTGGTTCGCCTTCGCCCAGCCGATCGGTTTTGTGATATTTGCCATCGCCCTCATCACGGATCTCGGAAGGATGCCCTTCGACCAGACCGAGGCCGAGGAGGAGATCATAGCCGGCTACAACACCGAGTACAGCGGGATCCGGTTCGGCCTCCTCTACTTCCAGGAGTACATCGTATTTCTCCTCGGGTCCATCCTGCTGGTCCACCTCTACCTTGGAGGCTGGAAAGGCCCCGTCATACCGGTGATCTCCTTCATATCGCCGATGATCTGGTTCTTCATGAAGCTGGTCATAGTGCTGGTGGCCCTGATTTGGATCAGGGTATCCTTGCCCAGGTTCAGGATAGACCAGGTCACGGACCTTGGATGGAAGATTCTCCTGCCCCTTTCGATGGTCAACCTCGTCTGGGCAGTGGTGGTGGGGATGTACTTCGCGTGAGGTGAAGATCTATGGTGCTCAAGAACCTCAAAATGACCCTCAAGCGCTCGGTGACCGGCGTGGAGGTCACCCGTCTCTATCCAGAGAAGATCATGGATCTTCCCGATGCAGAGAGAGGGGTCCACGTTCTGGATATCAGGAAGTGCATCGGATGCGGCGCCTGTGCCAGAATCTGCCCCAACGACTGCATCAAGCTGGTGGCTTACGCGCGCGGAAACCCGGTGAAGAATAAGAAGCTCCAGTATCCTCAGATCGACTATGGCAGGTGCATGTTCTGCGGCCTCTGCGTTGACGAATGCCCCGCCAGCTGCCTGACGATGTCGAAGGTCTTCGAGATCGCTGGCTGGAACAGGGAAGACATAGTCTACGACCCGGTGGATATCGCCGTCGGAGCATACAACGACCAGGAGCTGGCCGATCTCGCCGAGGAGGCGAGGAAGGCTGAAGAGGAGAAGAAGAGGAAGGCCGCCGAGGCAGCCAAGGCGAAGAAGGAGAAGGCAGCTAAGGCCGCCGGTGAAGGCGAAAAGGGATCCGGCGAGAAGGCCGCGAAGAAGAAGGCTGAATAACTATCGGAGGGTGAGACAGGATGATAGATCTTACTCAGTTTTACAATATAAGGTTCCTGATTGAGCTGGGAGCTTTCTCCCTGCTCGCAGTGATCATCCTCGGCCTCTCAATCCTCACCGTCTACTCCAGAAACATAGTCCACAGCGGCCTTTATCTCATAGGAAGCTTCGCCGCCGTGGCTGCATTATACATATCCCTGAACGCCACCTTCGTCGGAGTGGCCCAGGTTCTGGTGTACATCGGAGCGGTTGGAGTGCTGATACTCTTCGCTATAATGCTCACAAAGAAGACGCTGATGGAGGAGGAGTCCCATGGTTAAGGTCAAGACGACGATTCTGACGCTGATCTTCCTGGCCACGCTGATCGTCCTCCTCGCAGCGACGCCATGGAGCGGCGAGGAGATGGGATCGTACAGTTTCGAGCCGAGAGAGGGGTACAGGGCCCCGGAGAGCGGGATCGGCGATATCGGCGTCGAGATCTTCACGTTGTATCTCGTCGCCTTCGAGGTCCTCTCCCTGGTGCTTCTGGCAGCCTTGATCGGAGCGATATACGTCGCAAGAAAGGAGTTGCCCAGATGATGGCGTGGAGGGAGGAAAACAGATGATCCCACTGGTGCTATACGTGCTGCTGGCGTCGGCGATGTTCACCATAGGCCTTTACGGCCTTCTGACCCAGCGGAACGGTATCAAGCTTATGATGTGCGTGGAGATCCTGCTGAACAGCGCAAACATCAATCTGGTGGCGTTCTCGGCATACCTGCCCAACGTAAATGGTCAGGTCTTCGCCCTGTTCTCCATAGCCTTGGCCGCTGCGGAGGCGGGAGTGGGATTCGCCATCCTGATCACGCTGTACAGGCTGTACGGAACCATAGAACTGGACAAGATCAACGCGCTGAGGTGGTAAAGGGATGTACCAAGATTACGCCTATCTGATCGTGGGCCTGCCGGTACTGGCCTTCGTCCTCACGATCTTTCTGGGTTGGCATCTGCCAAAGGGAGGCGGGTTCTTCACGGTTCTGGCAACCTTTGCAGGGTTCATACTATCCTTCGGGATATTCAGGGAGATATATCCGAACGACGAGATCGTCCACCAGTCGATGCACTGGTTTGCGAGCTTCAACGCCGGGATCCTGATCGATCCTCTGGCGATAGTGATGCTCCTGATGGTGACCTTCGTCTGTACCCTGATCCACACCTACGCCCTCGGATACATGGATGGGGACCCCGGGATGGCACGGTACTTCGCTGAGGCCGGCCTCTTCACCGCAGCGATGCTCGGCCTCGTCTTCTCCGACAACCTGCTCCAGCTCTTCATATTCTGGGAGCTGGTGGGCCTCTGCTCGTACCTCTTGATCGGGTTCTGGTACCGGAAGCCCTCGGCGGCCTCTGCCGCCAAGAAGGCCTTCCTGGTGACCAGGGTCGGAGACGTCATGTTCCTGGCGGGCATCGTCCTGCTCTACACCAACATGGCCAAGCTGAACCTCGTCCTGCCCGAGGGGACTTATCTCCTCCAGTTCCAGACGATATACGACAGCCTGAACCTTATACCGCCAGACCAGCTCACCTGGATAGCCGTCCTCCTCTTCGGAGGGGCCGTCGGCAAGTCGGGTCAGTTCCCCCTGCACGTCTGGCTTCCTGACGCCATGGAGGGTCCCACCACCGTCTCGGCGATGATCCATGCCGCGACGATGGTTACCGCCGGCGTCTACCTGGTGGCGAGGATGTTCCCGCTCTTCTACGCGGCCCCCAACGGCCTCACCGTCGTCGCGTACGTCGGCGCCTTTACGGCGCTATTTGCGGCAACGATGGGCCTGGTGATGTTCGACATCAAGAGGGTCCTCGCCTACTCGACGGTCAGCCAGCTCGGATACATGATGGCAGCCCTAGGGTTTGGGGCAGCCGTCGGGGCGACCGCCGTCGGCGTCTCGATCTTCCACCTGATCGGCCACTCCTTCTTCAAGGCTCTCCTCTTCCTCTGCGCCGGGAGCGTCATCCACGCCGTCGGCACCAACGACATGAGGGAGATGGGAGGCGTCCTGAAGCACATGAAGTGGACCGGCCTGACGATGCTCGCGGGCTCTCTCACCCTGGCCGGTTTCCCCCTGACCACCGGGTTCTTCAGCAAGGACCAGATCATCGTCCTCGCCTTCGAGAACGGAGCCTTCGGCCTCGGATGGATCCCGTACGTCTTCGTGATCCTCGCCGCCCTCTTGACGGCGATCTACACCTTCAGGCTCTGGTTCCTCACCTTCGACGGCGAGGCGAGGAGCGACTACCACAAGCACGAGTCCCCCTGGATCATGCTCGGCCCCCTGGTGATTCTGGCGATCTTCGCCCTCTTCATGGGGATGCCGTCACAGGAGGGGTTCTACCACTACGTCGGAAACAACTTCGACCACTTCGGAGTGGACTTCGAGGAGCTGGCGGTTATCGGGGGCCATCACGTCTCCCACGCCCACGTCCACGAGCCCTTCATCATCAAGATCCTACCGATCATCATAGGCGTAGGCGGCATCATCGTGGCAGCCCTCTTCTACTCGCGGTGGAAGCGGTTCGATCCGGGGCTGGTCACCTCGGAGAGGGATCCCCTCCGGAAGATCCTCCTCAAGAGGTACTACCAGAACGAGATCTACACCCTCTGGTTCGCAGAGAAGGTGGTCTACGGCATAGCCCTCGTCTCCAACATGATCGACCTCAAGATCATCGACGGAGCGGTGAACAAGATTAGCGCCATATCAGTGGGATTCGGCGGAACGGTCCGCAAGCTCCAGACCGGGGTGATCCAGAACTACCTCACCGCCATAGTTCTCGGAGTTGCGGTCCTGCTGATAGTTATTCAGCTGGCGTCGATGGGGGTGGCGATATGATGGATAACGCCATTTCGTTGATGATCGCCATACCACTCTTGGCAGCGGTCCTCGCCTTCCTGAACGCGAAGGGAGCGAAGTACTTGGCCCTTATCGGGTCCCTGATACCTCTGGGGATATCCCTCCAGATGTTCCAGGAGTTTGACAAGGCCTCGAACGCGATGCAGTTTGTGGAGAGCTACGACTGGGTTCCCGCCATCGGCGTCAAGTACACCGTTGGAGTTGACGGCATAGGGCTGCCCCTGATCCTCCTCTCCACCATAGTGAGCGTCCTCGTCGTCGTCTACTCCTGGGGCGAGAAGAAGAGGTCCAACCAGTTCTTCGCCCTCCTCCTCCTCAACGAGGTGGGAGTTCTCGGAGTCTTTTCGGCCCTAGACTTCTTCCTCTTCTACATCTTCTGGGAGGTCGTGCTGATACCCATGTTCTTCCTGATAGGGATATGGGGCGGTCCGAGGAAGGACTATGCTGCGATCAAGTTCTTCATCTACACTCACGTGGCGAGCCTGATAATGCTCCTTTCCATATTCGGGCTCTACTTCAGCTACAGGACGCCTGAAGGCATGAGGACCTTCGACATGATGACCCTCCTCCAGGCGACGGGAGATTCGACGATCTTCTCGCCGATGCTCCTGAACGTGATCTTCTTCGGGCTCCTCTTCGGGTTCCTGGTGAAGATGCCCGCGGTCCCCTTCCATACCTGGCTGCCGGACGCTCACGTCGAGGCGCCTACGGCGGGGTCCGTCCTCCTGGCAGCCCTCCTCCTGAAGATGGGTGGCTACGGCCTCTTCAGGGTGGTGATGCCGATGCTCCCGAACGTCTCCGCTAACTACATCACCCTGATGGCGGTGATAGGGGTCGTCAGCATCGTTTACGGAGGCTTCTTGGCTCTATCCCAAAAGGACCTCAAGAAGATGGTCGCCTACTCCAGCGTCAGCCACATGGGGTACGTCCTCCTCGGGGCCGGGGCCCTCAGCGTCCTATCGGTCCAGGGGGCGATGTTCCAGCAGTTCAGCCACGGGCTGATCACCTGCGTCCTCTTCATGTCTGCCGGGACGATCCAGCACACCGCCGGCACCAGGATCATCTCCGAGCTGGGCGGCCTCTCCGATAGGATGCCCAAGTTCGCGGTCCTGATGATGGCCGGGTTCATGGCCTCTCTCGGCCTTCCTGGGATGTGCGGCTTTGTAGCAGAGCTCTCGGTCCTGGCCGGGTCTTACCAGAACCTGCCGGTCTATGTACTGATAGTGATCTTCGGCGGCATCGCAGTCACCGCAGGCTACCACCTGTGGGCGATGCAGAAGGTCATGTTCGGGCCGATCCTGAAGAAGTACCTGGATCTCAAAGATCCTCATTCTTACGAGATCCTGTCGATGAGCATCCTCATCCTGCTCATAATCTACTTCGGGGTCCAGCCGGCGACGATCATGGACATCATGGAAGTGGCGGCGAAGCCGCTGGTCGATCCGTTTACTACCATGGCTTCGACGGGGGTGATCTGAAGTGGCACTTGCATTCAGTGACTATCTCTCTCTGCTGGGCGGAGAGGCTCTGCTGACGGGGCTCGCCCTGGTGATGATCCTCATCGGCCTGTTCATGAAGAACAAGAACCTGATGGGAATCCTGAGCCTCGTGGGGCTGGTCATCTCTCTCTTCCTGGTGATGGGTGCCGACATGACAAAAGGCCCCCTATTCTATGGGACGCTGGAGGTCGACGCCCTCTCCCAGTTCTTCAAGCTGATCTTCGTCGCGGTCGCTCTGATCGTGGTGATGGCAGGGCTCAGCAGGTACAAGGACAGTCCCGCCCAGGATGAGTTCTACGTCCTCCTCCTCCTGGCCACCGTGGGGATGATGGTGGTGGCGAGCTCCATCGACATAGTCACCCTCTTCATAGGGTTTGAACTCGCGAGCCTGGCCACCTACGCCATGGCGGCCTTCGACAGGGAAAAGCAGAACCTGGAAGCGGCGATGAAGTACTTCATCTTCGGATCGGTCTCATCGGCGATGATGCTCTTCGGCTTCTCCCTCCTATACGGCCTCTCGGGAACGACGAGGCTCGCGGAGATCGCCGCGGCCTCCGTGGAGTCCATGGGACCTGCGACCCTCGTAGCCCTCCTCTTCCTGGTGGCGGGCTTCGGGTTCAAGATGGCCCTCGTCCCCTTCCACATGTGGGCCCCCGACACCTACGAAGGGGCGCCGACGATCGTGACGGCGTTCCTCGCCGCGGGATCGAAGAAGATGGGGTTTGTAGCAGCCTTCAAGGTCATCTTCATCGCCCTGATAGCCCTCCGGTTTGAGTGGTACATGGCCTTCGCCATCCTAGTGGCGATAACCATGACCCTCGGGAACGTCGTAGCCATCTGGCAGAAGAGCGTCAAGAGGATGCTCGCCTACTCCAGCGTCGCCTACGCCGGGTACATCGCCATCGCCTTCGTCGTCGTCGGAGCAGCCGAGCACGGCGGCCTCGACCTCAGCGTGGCCCAGAACGGCCTTGCGAGCGGGCTGATGCTCATCCTCGGCCACGCCTTCATGAAGACCGGGGCCTTCATCGCTGCGGCGGTGGTCGGGTACATGGCCCTCTCCGAGGGGAGGAAGAACCCCGACGACCTGGAGCAGTATGCGGGCCTCGGCAGAAGGGCGCCGATAACCGCGTTCTGCATGCTGATCTTCCTCTTCTCGCTATCGGGGATCCCCCCGACGGCGGGGTTCGTCGGGAAGTTCATGCTCTGGGGCTCGGCGATCGACTCCGGCCTTGTCTGGCTGGCGGTGCTTTTCGCCCTCAACAGCGCTCTCTCGCTGTACTATTACCTGAGGGTGATCATGTACATGTACGTCAGAGAGCCCGCGGGCGGAAAGATCATCGAGCCGAAGGGGTACGTCCTGGCCATGGTCGTGGCCCTGGTGGTCGTCCTCTGGATCGGCGTCTTCCCCCAGGCCTTCGTCGACTTCGCCTACAGTGCAGCAGAAGTTCTGCTGCACTGAAAGCTCCTCTTTTTCTTTTTTTGCTCTATAAAATTTCCGATATTAGAGCCGCGCCCAGCTCGGGGCGGCCGATTGCTGTGGATAATTTTTTGGGGCCGGAGGAGATTCTTGCCATGGCTCATCTCCAACGGCGGCTCATGTCCCCATCCCCTCCAGCCAGAATAGAAGCCCGACCAGGATCAGGACCGCCGGGATGACCACAAGCCAGCGGTTCACCCCCAGGATCTCGGGGATCGTCACGTCCCCGAAGTCGCCCCTCCTCAGCACCTTCTCCTCGATCCTGGGGTACCCCCAGGCGAAGATGCCGGCCCCGAGGAGGATCCCGACGACTCCGCCGAGGAGGGCGTCGACCGACCCCTGGCCGACGGCTCCGGCCGCCGTCCCCGGACAGCGGCCGAGGATGCCGAAGCCGACGCCGAAGATGAGGCCGCCCAGAGCCGAGGAGCCCAAGGAGCCGGGTTTGGGGTGGAGGCTCACGAGGCCGAGGCTCTTGAGGAGGTGGACGCCCACCATCCCCGATATCACCGCCGATGCCATCACCTTGAAGATGGTGAAGTCGTCGAGGAGGAGCTGGCCGACGATGACGTCGTACCTGGTGACGCCCCCCTTCTGGAGGAGAAAGCCGAATCCGATCCCGATGAATAGGCCGATGGCGAGCTGGGCCCGTCTCTTCGATCTGAGGCCTTTGAGCTTATCTTCCATCATCCCTTCCGTCCCCTCCTCATCCCCCGGCCCTGAAGAGGAGCATCGCCGTCGCCACGCCGCCGATGAAGAAGCATATCACTGCGAGCCACGAGCTCGCGGCTAGCTGGGCCGTCCCGCTGATCCCGTGGCCGCTGGTGCAGCCTCCCGCCCACCGGGCGCCCAGCCCCAAAAGGACGCCTCCTGCGAAGGCAGCCGCGATCCGCAGGATCGGATCGGGGCCGAACCTCTCCCTCCAGAGGGGCGGGACCGTCTCCATCCGGAAGGACCCCGATAGGCTCGCCGAGAGGAACGCCCCGATGACGACCCCCGCCACCAGCATCACCTCCCAGTCGACGACAGGCTCGAACTTCCTGTAGTAGGCCTTCGCCTCGACCTTCGGTCCGCGAACCGCCCTCTCGATCATGCCGCTGGCCCTGGCGTAGGCGGATGAGCAGCCTATCGGCCTGTCAGAGAGGAGGAAGGCGAAGCAGTTCAAGACCCCTATCCCAGCACCGACGACGTAGGGAGACCACAGATCCATCTCGAATTGCTCCAGCATAAGATCTCCTCGATCTCGCGCTCGAAGGCGGGACGATCGGGGATGGGTCACCCGACCCGGCCCGCTCCTCAATGATGATTCCTTTAGGTCGTCACATCTTTATAAAGCTGATACGAAGACGGGAACGAATTTCTTTGGAGAAGAGAATCAGAACGGACGGCTTATATCATGAGACGGCTCATCATCCTGGCGGCGATCGCCGTCGCTATCTTGGCCCTTCCTGGGGGGCTCAGCGATCCCGAGGAAGGGGCTACCGAGGAAGGGGGAGTAGAAGGCCTGGTCGTCCTCCTCACCGACTATGGCACCTCGGGCTTCCGCGCCGGGGCCCTGGAGGGTTCGATCTATGCGGCAAATCCCGAGGCTCGGATCTCGACCATAACCCACGAGATCTCGGCCTTCAACGTCGCCGAGGGCTCTTACATCCTCGCTCAGGCTGCGCGATATTACCCGCCGGGAGCGGTCTTTGTGGCGGAGGTGAACCCAGGGGTGGGGACGGACGAGCGGTCCATCGTCGTCGAGATGGAGGACGGCAAGCTCTTCGTCGGCCCCGACAACGGCCTCTTCACCGACGTCATGGAGGATCTGGGGGTGGCGATGGTCCACGAGATCAGAGATCTGAACCTGATCGGTCACGGGGGTGAACCCGTCACCTTCAACGGCATCGAGGTCTACGGCCCTGTGGGAGCTAAGCTGGCGGCCGGGGCCGAGCCCGCCGAGTTCGGCCCTGAGGTCTCCGATCCCGTGAAGCTCGAGCGGCAGAGGGCGGGGGTCGAGGGCGGAGGCCTGGTGGGGGCCGTCGCCTACGTCGACCCCTGGGGAAATCTCGTCACGAACATCCCCGGGGAGTTCCTCGAGGAAACGGATATCGGTCCCAGAGATCGGGTCGAGATTGCCGTCGGCGACGAGTGGGTTGAGGCGTCCTTCGGGACGACCTACGCCGACGTGCCGATCGGCGAATTGGTCGCCTTCATAAACTCAATAGGGCGGCTGGAGATCGCGGTGAACATGGGAAGCGCCGCCGAGACCATGGGGGTCGCCGCGGCCTCGACCGTCAGGGTTCGCAAGATCTGACGGCTCACATGTAGAATAGATAGATCATCAGGGCTGCGACGAAGATGAAGATCACCGTCATGACGCCTCCGGCCCTCAGGTAGTCGGCGTTCGTGTAGCCTCCGGGGGCCATGAGGAGGGCGTTGACCTGATGGGTGGGGAGGATGAAGGAGTTGGAGGCAGAGACCCCCACCAGGAGGGCTAGGGCCCGGGGGTCTATCGCCAGGTCTTTGGCCATGATCATCGCCAGAGGTACGAGGAGGACCGTGGCGGCGACGTTGGAGATTGTGAGGGAGAGGAGGGTGGCGAGGGCTGCCACCGCCAGGAGGACGACGATCGTCGGACCTCCTTGGAGATGGTCGATCAGCGCCAGGGCGATGGCGCTGGCGGCCCCCGTCTCCTCCATGGCGATCCCCAGGGGTATCAGCCCCGCCAGGAGGACGATCGTCCTCCAGTCGACGGCCTCGTACGCCTCGTCGATGGAGATCACCTTCAGAAGGACCATGGCTAGGGCTCCGCTGAGGAGGGCGATCGAGAGCTGAACCCCCGCCAGGGAGAGGGCGATGGCTCCGAGGAAGCATAGGGTTGCTGGGATCGCCTTCGATCGGTCGAGGCTACCCGCCTCCACCGGCGTCAAGAGGACGAAGTTCCGGTCGGATCCGATCTTTCGGATCCGGTCCCAGAGGCCGTGGATGACGAAGGTGTCGCCGGGGTTGAGGGGCCGATCGTCGAACTCCTTCCTCTCCTCCTGGGTACCGCTGAGGAGGATGATCGGCTCGACGCCGTAGTTCTTCCGGATAGATATCTCCCGAGGGGTCTTGCCGACGATGGGGGCCCGCGGCCGGACGACGACCTCCGCGAAGCCCGCCTCCGCCTGGCTCAAGAGGTCGCAGAACCTCGCCTCGTCGGTGATCTTCCAGAGATCGTGCTCGGCGGCGAACCGCTCCACGTCCTCGGGTTCGCCGAGGAGCGCCAGCTCCTGCCCCGGAGCGAACCGCGTCCTCCTCCAGGGGGAGTAGGTCACCTCCTTCCCCTCGACGATGGCGAGGAGGGTGATGCCGTAGTTTCGCCGGAGCCGGATATCTTCCCGGGCCTTATCGACGAGGTCGCTCTTCCAGGATACGAAGTAGTAGCTGACGATGGCTGGGAGCCTCCAGGTCTCGATCAGGTCCTCCTGGGAACTGAAATCCGCACCGGGGCCGAATTTTTTCGGGAGGAGGCGGTGGCCGAAGATCATGAAGTAGCCGATCCCCGATCCGAGGAGGATGACCCCGATCGGCGTCACGCTGAAGATCCCAAAGGGCTCCTCCCCCCCCTGTCTCAAGAGGTCGTTGAGGATGATGAGGGGGCTGGATCCCACCATGCTCAGGGTTCCGCCGAGGATCGCCGCAAACCCCATCGGCATCAAAAGCCGCGATGCCGGCGTCCTCGTGCTCTTCGAGATGCGGAGAACCGCTGGCAGGAAGAGGGCCACCGACCCGACGTTCTGCATGAAGCTGGAGATCAGCCCCACCACCCACGAAGTGATGCCGATGAGCCTACGCTCGTCGGATCCGGCGATCCTCAAGACCGCCCGGCTGATCTTGTGGACGACCCCCGCCCTCTCCATGCCCCTCCCCAGGATCATGATCGCTGCCATGGAGACGACGGCGTTGCTCGCGAGCCCCGATAGGGCCTGGGCAGGGCTGACGAGGCCGGTCCAGGCGAGGATTAAGATGACGAGGACCGCGACGACGTCCACCCTCAAGATCTCGGTGACGAAAAGTAGGATGGTGACGGCGAGGACGAGGAAGGTCAGCCCCATCTCCAGAGACATGCCGAAGATCATCTTCAAAAAGCCTCCCGAGCCGCCGTAGCGTTTTCAAGTCTAAATAGAAGATGGCATTGATATATTGTGCTCATCCTCCAATTCGCGGGCCGTCCTCGGGGGTGGTCGCTATGGGAAACGTAGCCTCATCAATGTCCCTCTATTCATAGGCGCGGATCCTCCAAAATTTTCGTCCTCTTGGCTTGGGGCTCAGAAGAGGGATATGATGCCCATCACCGAAGCCGTGACGACGACTCCCGCAACGACGACCCCGGCGGCGATGGCGGAGAAGGCCTCTTTGAACTTGAGGCCGAAGATGAAGGCTATGGCGGAGCCGGTCCATGCCCCCGTCACCGGCAGGGGGACGGCGACGAAGAGGGTGAGGGCGAGGAGGCCATACTTTCTATGCTTTTCGACATGTCTTTTGTACGTCCTGGAGAAGAGCCAGGAGAAGAAGACGTGGCCGGGCCGGTATCGCATCAGCCAGCGGGATACAGGCTCCAGGTATAGGAGTAGCGGGACCACGGGCGTCAGGTTTCCGGCTACCGATATGGCGTACGCCTCCAGGGGCGATAGGCCGTATACCGCGATCCCGACGGGTATCGACCCCCGGAGCTCGAAGACCGGGGTCATCGCGAGGATGAAGGTGGCGAGCCAGCCCGGCATCGAGGTGAACGCCTCCATCAGATCGGATCCTCCCGTTCCCCCTGGATCATCGTCCCTCCCCCCGAGATAGGCCCGGTCCTTTGGGACTCAGAGTCAAAGTCCTCCGAAGGGGGCGGTCTTCACTCCCCTATCGACCCCCTTATCCTGACCGTAAGGATCGACTCGTCCTTGGGGGAGGTGACGGATACCGTCAGGTCCAGGGGGATCCGACCGAGGCCCACTTTCAGGGGTCGATCCTCTCTGCCTCCCACCTCAACCCCGATCCCCTCCGCCACCTTCGAGAGGGCCTCGGCGATCTCTCGAAGCTCAGGGAGGCTGACGGCGATGGGTATCTCCGGGTCTCCGCCCACCCTGGCCGATATCGGTGACTCGATCTCCACCGCCACCTTGAGGGAGCCGTCCTGTCCCGGTCCCTTCACCTCTGCCACGATCGGATGCCTATCGGCATCGTCGCTCCCCTGAACCATGGCTAAAGCATCCGCGTTCACTTTCAGAGATACCATGAACTTCCACCTGGGAGGTATCTACGGCATCCTCTCATATAAATGAATGCGATGGGACCGTTGGCGGGGGCCGATCCTCGATCTGCAGCTTTAAATCAAATTTTCGGGACTATACGCCCCCCTCGTTTTCTTCGTGGTCTGGATTATCACCAAACCGTCCGGATCGTCTCCCTTCTGCCCGAAAGGGCAGTCCCACAGGGCTGCCGGGGCTAGAACGCCGCCCTCAGAACGTTCTCCGCTCCCGGCGTTGCCTTTATGAAGGCCCAGTCAGATCTGGTGTCGGTGTCGATGCCGTTGGGGTAGCGGGACCAGGAGAAGTCGTTCCCCTCCTCGTCGCTGAGGGCTGGTGTTCTATCCACCTCCGCCCAAGAATCGGTCCTGAGGATCACCGTTCCGTTATTCCCGTGGATCCAGCGGCGGTCCCCTTCGACGACGTAATAGCTCCCGGGGGAGATCGAAGTCTCCTTCGGTATCGGGATCACTCCAGTCCAGGTTCCCGACGACGACAGGGCCTCCTCGATCGATACGCTCCACTGACCTATATCCGCCGGCTCTTCCCCGGAGTTGTAGAGTTCCACCCACTCGTTTCCATCCCCCGAGGGGTTCAGCTCCACCTCATTTACGACGACAGATCCCGATACTAGCGCGGCGAGGACCGCAAGAGATGCTAAGAACGACTCCAATATGAGCTTCATAAATAACCCCCACATTAACCTCAGATTGTGGTCCGGGTCTCATCCGTCCCGGCCTCCTGAATAAGAGCGATCTTCGGATAAATAACCATATCGATCGGGAATATGGCGGCTTCGGATCCCAAGGCCGGGCCATACCTCAGAAGAGGAGCTGATCGGAGATCAGGCGTTGGGGGCGTTCTTGGTGCCCCTCCCGAAGACCCAGTCGGACCTCTGGTCGGTGTCCACCCCGTTGGGGTAGCGGTAGTTGGTGAAGAAGTTGTTGCTGTTGTCGTCCAAAAGGGGCGTCTCGTCGACGACGACCCCCTCCTCCGTCTTGAGGATCACCGTCCCGGTTCCTGTGGCGTGGATCCACTTTCTGTCTCCCTCGGCGACGAAGAAGCTTCCCCCCCCCATCACCGTATCCTGAGGGATCTTCATGACCCCGGTCCAGGTTGGATTCTGGTCGACGATCCAGACGCTCCAGCGGCTAACGTCCACGTCTTCTGCGCCATTGTTGTAAAGCTCGACCCACTCGTTCCCGCCCTCGGGCGGGTCCAGTTCCACCTCGTTGATAACGACGGCTCCAAGACACGCCACCGACGACGCCAAAACTCCCAGCAGGGACGCCAGGAGTCTAACCTTTTTTCTTTTCATAATGAAAAACCCCCACCAATCCGAGATCTGCCTGCCCGGGGCAGCCCGTCAGAGATGGCGATCTCAAAGATCTCCAGATAAATAACCGTATCGATCGAGGGAGGGCAGAAGGTCGAGCCTCTCCCGGAGACCTCGGAGAGATCGTCTCGATGGTCTGAAAGATGGAGAGTCGCCCTCTTCCCCCGGCAGTAAGGGCCGAACGACTCCTATCGAGCCGCTCCTGACCCTTCGGATCAGGCGATCAGCTCAGGGCGTTCTCGGCCCTGGGAGTGGCCTTCATGAGCTTCCAGTCGGTCCTCTGGTCGGTATCGAGGCCGTTGGGGTAGCGGCCGTAGGTGAAGTCGCTGTCACCGTCGTCCACTATCAGGGGGCTCTCATCGACCTTCATCCTCATCCCGTCCACCAGGGTCACGGAGCCCTGATAATCCTGACTCCACTGAGGATCGCCCTCGGCGACGTAGTACCCTCCAGCGGGGATGACCGTCTCGTCGGGGACGACGATCATCCCGGACCAGGGGAGGTTGACAATGGTGACGACCCAGCCGGAGATCTCGACGGCCTCATCTCCTCCATTGTAAAGCTCCGCCCATTTGGTGGCGTTACCGGTGGGGTTGAGCTCCACCTCGTTTATCACTACGGACCCTGCGCCGATCGCCGATAATGCGACGACGATACTTAGAGATGCCAAGATTCCAGACGCAATTCTCATAATCCAGATCCCCCGTACACATCCGATGGTCCCAGACGGCTCCGGAACCCGCCACCGTAGAGAGCTTTTGAGTAGATAACGGTATCGATCGGCTCTCCGGATTCCCGCCACATGGTCTGATGGAGTCGATAAGCCGGAGCCCTCCCAGGCTCGCAGGTCTCCTTTCCCTCAGGCGGGGTTAGGGTTTATTACGTCAGGCCTCCCAGAAGACCTCTCATGGAGTATTCGGAAGGGCGCCTTGCGCGGATCTTCTTCATCAGGCTGGAGGAGGGTGAGGACCTTTTAGGCTCGATCACGAGGTTTCTTGTGGAGAAGGGGGTCGAGAGCGGATTCGTCCATTTCCTAGGGGCCCTCCGGAAGGGGCGGCTGATCATGGGGCCTAGGGAGGCGACGGTCCCTCCTGGGCCGCCTTTCTTTGAGGATCTGGACGGCGGCTGGGAGATCTTCGGCCTTGCCACCTTCCACCCCGGGGAGGAGGGCGAGCCTTCGATCCACATCCACGCCTCGGCGGGGCGTGCCGGCCGGGGACTGACCGGCTGTTTGCGAGAGGAGGCGACGGCCTACCTCGTCGTCGAGGCGGTCGTCTTCGAGGTCGTGGGGTTCCAGGCCAGAAGGTCCATCGACGAGAGGACGGGCCTCTCCCTGCCCCAGCTGGATGAGTGGATGTAGATGTGGATGTTGGACGAAGCGGCGGATGGGAAAGGGCGCGGATGAGGGGGCTATGACGAGGGGCAATAGGCGCGGCCGGAGAGGGGCGAAGCCGCGGGGTCCACCGCCTCTGCCGATGTCGATGGAGGAGGCTAGGCGAGATGGCATCGACCGCTTCGACGTCGTCCTCGTATCGGGGGACGGGTACGTCGACCACCCCTCCTTCGGGGTCGGGCTGATCGGCCGGGTCCTCCAGGATGCGGGCTACTCCGTAGGGATCGTCCCCCAGCCAGACTGGAGGCGGGATTCCGACTTCGCCCGCCTGGGGGAGCCCCAGCTCTTCTTCGGCGTCGCCTCCGGAAACGTCGACTCGATGGTCAACAACTACTCGCCGGCTCTGAGGCGGCGGAGGCGAGATGTCTACTCGCCGGGGGGACGGCTCCTCCGCCCTGACCGGGCGTCGATCGTCTACGCCAACCGGGTCCACGCCCACTTCCCCGACGTCCCGGTGATCCTCGGCGGGATCGAGGCGAGCCTCCGGAGGTTCGCCCACTACGACTTCTGGTCGGACTCGGTCCGGGGCTCGATCCTGGCGGACGCGCCGGCGGACCTGGTCGTCTACGGGATGGGGGAGAGGCCGATCCTGGAGGTAGCCCGGCGACTGGCAGGGGGCGAGGCGGTGGGGGAGATCAGGGACGTCCCCGGGACGGCCTTCAAGATGGAGGTCCGGGAATGGAGGGCCAGCGGTTGCCAGGGGCTCGTTGAGATCCCGTCCTTCGGGGAGGTGGCGGCGGATAAGAGGAGGTACGCCGAGGCCTTCCGCCTCCACTACGGAGAGCAGGACCCCTTCCGGGGTAGAACGATCGTACAGCCCCATCCCAAGACCGTCGTCGTCGCAAACCCGCCGTCCCTCCCCCTGACGACGGAGGAGCTGGACGAGATCTACGAGCTTCCCTTCACCCGGGCCGCCCATCCCTCCTACCAAGAGGAGATACCGGCCCTGGAGCCGGTCCGGTTCTCGATCACCACCCACCGGGGCTGCTTCGGCTCCTGCGCCTTCTGCGCCCTCACCCACCACCAGGGGAGGATCGTCCAGAGCAGGTCGATCGAGTCGGTGGTGAGGGAGGCGGAGGCTCTGACGAGGCTCCCCGGGTTCAAGGGGGTGATCCAGGACGTCGGCGGCCCCACCGCCAACATGTACGGGATGGCCTGCAGCCGCTGGCGGGCCGGCGCCGGAGGTGGCACAGAAGGCGCCTGCGCCGACCGGCTCTGCTCCCCCGACTGTCCGACCCTGAAGGCAGACCACCGCCGCCAGATCGAGCTCCTCCGCCGACTGCGAGATATTCCGGGCGTCAAGCGGGTCTTCGTCAGCTCTGGGATCCGCCACGACCTGGTCCTCGCGGACCAGACGGGGGTGGAGTACCTCTACGCCCTCTCTCGCCACCACGTCTCCGGCCACCTGAAGGTGGCGCCCGAGCACGTCTCCGATCGGGTCCTGGCGAGGATGCACAAGCCCTCTCGGGCCGCCCTGGAGGAGTTTCGGGATATATTCAAAAGGGCGAGCCGGAAGGCGGGCAAAGAGCAGTACCTCGTCCCCTACTTCATCTCCGGCCATCCGGGCTGCGAGCTCCGTGACATGGTGGAGCTCGCCGAGTACCTCCGGGACCACCGCCTCCGCTCCGACCAGGTCCAGGACTTCACGCCTACGCCGATGACCGTCTCGACCTGCATGTACTACACCGGCCTCGACCCCTTCACTCGCAGTCCCGTCCACGTACCCCGGGGGAGGGAGAAGGAGATTCAGCGGGCCCTCCTCCAGTACTGGGATAAGAGGAACGAGGGGCTCGTCCGGGAGGGCTTGCGCCTTGCCGGCCGGGACGATCTCATCGGCGACGGGCCGGAATGCCTGGTGCCGAGGGGATGATCCGGCTTCCATAGGCACCCTCCCTTCCGGAGGATTTGAGGACCCCTCCGGGAGATGGGACGGTTGGGCCGCCAGCTATAAATATGTATAACGATTAAATATGCTGTTTGCCGTCCCGTGCAAGGGTTGGCGGGTGGACCGTGGGCAGAACGTGCCCGACGATGCTCCAATATCCAGGGTGACTGAAGCCTGCTCCTCAAAGGGAGAGGCGCGGCTCGGCCTGGAAGGCTGGCCGATCAGGACCCGCCGGGATAGGAGATGCACGCCTTCGTGGCAACGCATTCGGGCTACGTGCCAGCGAGATGAGAGCTCCGGCACCGCGGAAAAGATTTGCGCGCCGTGATGGGCGCAGCAATTCGTCGGGGAACTCGCGATAATACGCGGTCGGGAGCATGGGGCGGCACATTCCCTCCTCTTTGGAAAATTTAACATATTTTCCGAATTCAACGGTCCGCTCTGCCCTCATCGGCAGCTATGACGGTCTCAGCGAAAGAGAAGCTCATCGGGGAGGTAGCAGGCAAGGTTGAGCCCTCCCCCCTTTCCTTCCTTTCTGGTGCCGGGTAGTCTACCGCAACTGAGTTGATATCGCTATCTCAGATCGCGCGGCGAAATGAAGATATCGATTGCATCCGATTTGTTCCCATAAGGTACATCACATTCGATGAGGTCACACGTTGTTTGTTTCATCCACATCAACTCTTTGTGGGCAGACTACTAAAAGGAGGGAGGAGCAAAAGTCGTTATAGGAGGGTAGAGGGAGAGAATTAGCCTACGACTTTTGCCACTTCCACTCTACGGCAATTAACGAATATATACTTTTCGGTTCTTCTATGGTCCCGGCCCCGCCTCCGGAGCCTCTTCGGCCTTATCGGGCTTATGAACCGCGAAGTCGATGACGATGTTGTACTCGTGGGGGGCGTAGCTCCGGACCACCCCGCGGCGGAGGATCTCGGCTTTGACGCCAGAGGCAGAAGCCGCCTCTTCGACGAAAGCCGTATCCCGGCCGAAGAGGTCGTCCTCGGGGGCGATGGCGTAGTAGTGGACGACCCCGCCGTCCTTCGCGATCCGCATGGCGGCCCAAAGGAAGTCGCGGGCGGAGTGGGGCAGGTTCATGATGACGCGGTCGGCCTGGTTTGCGAACTGCTCCGCCAGATCCGCGGCGTCCGCCTCCAGAATGACTATATCGTTGATCCTGTTCAGGCAGGCGTTCTCCCGGAGGAGCCTCACAGCTTCGGGGTTCTTGTCTACGGCGACGACCTTTGCCCCTCGCTTCGAGATGAGGAGGGCGAAGGGGCCGACCCCAGAGAACATATCGAAGGCCGCCTCCCCCGGCCTAACCAGGTTTGCGACTCTGAGCCTTTCGGTCCCCAAACGGGGGGTGAAGTAGGCCCGCTCCAGGTCGATTCTGTACCTCAAACCGTGCTCCTTATGGACGGTCGTCGTCCGCGCCTCCCCGGCGACGCATCTGAAGCGCCGGGTCCGGTACTCCCCCTCCACCGCCGTCAGGGGCGATATCACCGCCCGAACGTTCCTGTGAACGGCCAAGATGGCGGCGGCCGCCTCCCGATCTGGCCCGTCCAGGATGGCGATATCCCCCACCACCTCGAAGGAGGCTTTTCGGCCGAGGAGCTCCTCCACCGTCTCCTTCGGCGCCTCCACCAGAAACTCCGCCTCGACGAGGTCGAACTCTCCGAGGCTGGAGAGCTCCTCCTTCGCCTCGCGGGAGAGCTCCAGGATCGGCATATAAAGGTCCTCGCCCTCGGAACGGATCTTCCGCCTCCGGTCGAAGGCCCCCATCTCGACGAGCCGCCGCCGAAAGATCTCGCCCTCGCCTCTTCTGACCTTCAGCCCCAGGGTCGACGCCATCTCAGAGCCTCCCTCCCGCTACCGCTCCCTCTCCCGGCCCTCGGCCCCGGCGAGGCCTGCCGCCCCCCGCTGCTCCTCCTTGATGGCGGCGTAGATCTCCTCCTGGCTGGGCCGATTCGTCTTGACGTACCTCCCCCCGGCGGCGGCGCTGATTCTCTTCGCCAGCTCTGAGCCCCCGGAGCCGACGTCCACCACCAGGAGGTGGACCCCAGACCTCTTCAGCTCCCGGGCTACCTCCTCCACCTCCTGGTCGGGGTCCGCCGCCACCTCCAGGGGGACGTTGGCGGACCCGTCGGTGATAAGGACGAGGATCGGTATCGCTGAGGGCTCTTTATCCCGCTCCCGGGCGAGGAGGGCGGAGCCTTTGGCGAGGCCGCTCGCCAGGGGCGTCGTCCCGCCGTACTCGATCCCGTCGAGGTGCCTCTTCGCCGTCGCCGCCGCCGGGGTGAAGGGGATTACCACCTCCGCCTCCCTCCCCGAGCAGGAGACGAGGGCTACCCGGTCCCTCCTCTGGTAGGCATCTCTCAGCAGCTCCAAGACCACCCTCCTCGTCGCCTCGGAAGCCTCCTCCATCGAGAAGCTGGTGTCGAGGACGATGCCGACGAGGGTCGAGACCTTCCGGCGCCTCACCTTCTCCCGGAGGTCCTCCTCCCTTATGACGACGCTCCTGCCGACTCCGGCCTCGACGAAGCCGCCGGATCGGGCCAGAGCCGCCCGGATGGTGGGGGCGAGGGCGACGTCCTTCGCCTCAGAGCGCGGCATCCGGGCCCGGACGTACCTCCCCCTCTTGCCGATGGCCAGAACCTCCGACCTCCTTCCCGAGGCCGGCGACTTTGCGGCCACCTTCGGCCCCGACCGGGCGAAGCCGTCGAGGATCTCGGCGAGGTCGCAGGGCTCCTCTACAGGGCGAGGACGCCGGAGAAGGGCTTCCAGGTCTGGGAGTCTCATCTCGATGAAAGTCTCGTCGCCGAGGAGGATGACGGCGGCGATCTCCTCCATCCTGATGGATGGGGCGCGGATCTCCAGGACGGACCTGACCCGCGCGGCGTCCTCATCGGTCATCATCCCCGCCCTCTCCCTGGGGAGCCTGATCCCCAGGACCGAAGCCCCGACGAAGAAGACCTTGCAGCCCCAGTCCCGATCGAGGTTTTTCCGGAGGAGGGGGATCAGCTCTCCTGCCCTTGGGGGTGGGGATTCCGACGGCTCCATCAGGCCACCATCGATCGAAGCCTATCGGGGCTGAACTCCCCGTCGTCGAAGGGGGTCTTCCTCATCCTATGGGGCAGCACCATCTCCGCCGCGGCTACGATGTCGGCGGCCTCGACTCTCTCCCTCCCCTCGAAGGCGGCGTTCGTCCTCGCCGTCCGCTCGATCATGATGTCAGCCCGATGGCCGTCGACCCCGAACTCGACGGCTATTTTGGCGATCTTGAGGCGATCGCTCCTTCCGACGGCGATCCTGGGGAGGGCCTTCTTGGCGGCGACGATCCGGGAGGTGAGCCTCCTATTCTCGGCCTCGAACTCCTCCCTGAACTTGACGGGATCTTTTGAGAAGGCGTTGCTCCGCTCGATGATCTCGACCCTCTGCTCGACGTCGGATATCCCCTCCACCTCCACCTGGAGGGCGATCCTGTCCAGAAGCTGCGGCCGCAGCTCCCCCTCCTCCGGGTTCATCGACCCGACGATGATGAAGCTCGCGGGGTGGCTCGCAGACACCCCCTCCCGCTCGACGACGTTCATCCCCATGGCGGCGGCGTCGAGGAGGGCATCGACGACGTAGTCGTCGAGGAGGTTGATCTCGTCGACGTATAGTATTCCTCGATTCGCCTCCGCCAGGACCCCGGGCTCAAAGGCCCTCTCCCCGCCCCGGAGGGCCCGCTCCATGTCGAGGGATCCCACCACCCGGTCCTCCGTCGCCCCGACAGGGAGGTCGACGACCCGCATCGGCCTCACCTCCGTCGGCAAAACCCCTTCCTTCAGCCGCTCGGCGCATTCCCAGCAGAGCATCTCTGAGTCCCTCGGGTCGCAGCCGAAGCGGCAGCCTACGACCACCTCGATCCCCGGCAGGACCTCCGCGAGCCCCCGGACGGCCGTAGACTTCGCCGTCCCCTTCTCTCCTCGGATCAGGACCCCTCCTATCGAGGGGTTGATGGCGTTGAGGATCAGAGCCCTCTTCATCTTCTCCTGGCCGACGATGGCGGCGAAGGGGTAGAGGAGCCTCTTCGACCTTGCGAGGTTGAGGGCGAAGGACCCAGCCGTCCCGCCTTCGGCGGCCGACGTACCCAGGTTTTTCCCTCCGGCCGAAGCCTTCGACGAATCTCGATCCTGCCCGGTTCCGGAACCTTTGCCTCTGCCGTTCTGAGCCGAAGGCCCTCCTCTCCTCGAATCCGGAGCCTCGCCGGAGCCGGCCTCGAAAGCCGTTTCGGCGGAAGATCTTCTTTCCCTTATAACGCCAGTGATCCTCAAAATTTCCACCTCAAGAGTACCTGAGCATGATCGCCGAGAGGAGGGTCACGATGAGCAGAAGGAGCCCCAGAAAGTAGAGGCCGAAGAGGGGGTTGAGGCTCGGCCTCCTCCTCTTGGTCGATAGGTTGTTGAGATAGAAGAGGGAGATGCTCATCGTCGCCATGAATATGATCGCTGAGACCAGGATCACCGACCCCGCCACGATGACGTACTCCGCCGTCCAGGTGTATTTGGTGGCGTAGAGGAGGTCGAGGAAGAAGTCCTTGCCGTTCCTCTCGTAGGCGGAAGTGACCCAGAGCATGGTGTAGCCGATCTCCGCCGCCCCGATCACCGCCGAGGTGATGGCTATGCCGAGGAGGGTGAAGACCGAGCCCACATCCGAAACCGATACGTCTATCTCCCATTCCCTATCCAAAGGAGCTCACCCGCAGTAGGATATGTCTTGGTGGATTAAAAGGGTTTAGATGGTACGTCGACTCCATTTGTCTTCGGTCAAGCATCAGTTAAAATAGGCTCTCGGATATTTTCAACATTATAATTATACAACTAATAACTTATAATGCTATAGGTACTTTTTATATAGTTCTTCGGAATAAGTTTAACTGTTAAATATAGATCTTAAGTCATTATCGAGCTTTGTTCGCTGTTTCCGCCAGAATAGTTTATGATAACGCGAAGATATGTGATTAATTGTTCAATCACAATAATATTAATACAAACTTAATTATAAAACAGAATATAATGAAACTTGGCAATATAACTCTTTGAAGAAAGATATATATACGTATGAAGATAACTAAAATTGAGAAAATATGTCTCCCAGCCTAAATCCCTATTACAATAGGCCTAGAAGGGTAAGCGAGATATGGAAACTCAATCGCAATACTGGAGAGGTGATTGCTCTAGCAACCGAAGGACTGGTAAGATTTAATCCACTAGCATCTGCGATATGGCTAATGCTTGATGGGCAGAATACTATTACGAGTATTATTGAGAACATTACTACCGCCTATCCAGATAATGACATTCTTAGCATCGATTCGGATGTTATGTCATTCGTCGATTACCTCGTAAACCACCGACTCATTGTTCTCAATTGGAGCCCCTTATAGTCTCTTGGGATGATAGAATTGATGGACGTAATGCTTATTCAACCGCCAACACCTTGTCCCAATAGTCCTCACAGTAGTGATAGCACTCTTTCAACCCCGCCGATATCCCTTGGATACATTGCCTCGATGTTGATAAAAGCTGGATTCTCAGTAGATATCGTAGACATGGAGATTAGCGGAATGAGAGGCAAAGATATTCTCAAAACGATCGAAGAGTATGCACCGCGTATGGTGGGCATATCTACTACCACGCTCACCTTTAAGAACGCTCTACGGGTGGCGGCCATTGCTAAGACGATAAATCCCGAGATATCTACAGTGTTAGGTGGGCCACATGTGACTTTCATGGCGGACGAGGCATTATCTCATCCACAAGTAGATTATGTTGTCCGTGGAGAGGGAGAGTTGACCTTGACAGAATTAGCTGGGCATGTATTGAATGGATCTGGAGATCGTAGCAATATCAGAGGCCTCAGTATGCACAATCATACTGGTGGAGTTATTCATAACATCGAACGCTCACTCATCAGAGACCTGGATATGTTGCCCTTTCCAGCTCGCCATTTGTTGCCCCTTCATCTCTACTCTGCACCAGGCTTGATCATGACTGGGAGAGGATGTGATGGTCGATGCATATTCTGCGCAGCAAGAGGGATCTCGGGTAACCGATATCGCTTGCGTTCAGTAAAAAATGTGATTAGTGAGATAGAGAAGATTAGCACCCTCCTAGGGCTAAAATTGTTGTTCTTTGGAGATGATACCTTTACAGCCATGCCGGAACGGACCCGGGAGTTGTGCAGAGAATTGATTAATAAAGGCCTTCAGATGAACTGGATGTGTGAAACAAGAGCGGATAGGATTGATAGAGAAACCTTGAAGTTGATGGCAGATGCTGGATGCGCAGTAGCGCAGTTTGGTGCTGAGTCTGGCTCTCAGAGCATCTTGAATTCAGTAAGAAAGGGCATCACTATAAAGGCATTGCTTGAAGCGGTCAAAACGGCGCAAGATGTTGGAATCCATCCTACCTGCAGCTTTATGTTCCCCCATCCTGAAGATACCTGGGAGACCGTGAAGGAGACAATGTCGTTGATTAAGAAACTTAAAGCTATTGGTGCGGGGACAGCAATCTCTCTTACCACGCCATTTCCGGGCACTTATCTCTCAGCTCATCTCTCTGACCTTGGCCTCAGGCTGATATGTGATGATACCGATCAGTATAACTTCTCAATTCCAGTAATTGAAACGAAGAATTTTGATGTATGGGATATTCGAGAGATCTATACAGACCTTGTTATGCTCTGTCTTTCTTAAAAAGATATGACGTCTCTTAGGCTCCAGTGAAACTGGTAGAATTAAAAGGAGGTGACATAATGGAAGTTCCTGAGAAATATGCCAAACCGATGGTTCGCATGATCAAGCAGTTCAATTCTAAGCCCTTGACTGCTGCTCAGAAGGATTTATCTCGTAAGTATGGGATAGATCCAGACAGTCCCAGGTTCAAAGAAATATTGGCTACAACGACGAAGATCGATGACATCAGCAAAATAATGAGTCCTTACGGAGTAGCGGTCGCCATTGCCATAGTCATCGTTCTCTGGAGTGAACCCCTGGGCAGGCTGTCCATAGATCCTGTTGAGAGGGAAGCACTGCGATATGCTGCGAAACAGATCCAATCTAACCCTGAGAAAATCATGGAGTTGACTGGAGTAAAGTTTACGGATGAGCACTTAAACCTCATGGGCGATCCATAATGGAAATGTACTCAATCCGACTCAATTTGAAGGAGGAAGACTACTACTCCGGAACGAAAGTTATAAATTTTATTACTCACCTTACAATAAAGATTGTGTCTAGGAAAATGTTATACTCGGTTAGACTCAAGGATGAT